>Ga0210040_10000057_pt1 | contig 255031 bp, 213 predicted proteins | sample CryGeyCG12114_NA_FD_185462 | JGI IMG/M metagenome (GOLD analysis project Ga0210040, IMG submission 185462) | Groundwater microbial communities from aquifer - Crystal Geyser CG19_WC_8/21/14_NA (SPAdes) (version 2) | ecosystem: Environmental > Aquatic > Deep subsurface > Groundwater | place...
AGAACTAAAACTAAAGGAGCTCAAGGCACTGGAGGAGCTGAACGACGACATGGTCGTGCATTGTCCTCGAGGCTGTGATCCAAGAGACAGATGGCGGGCTCAGACACGAGAAAGACAAGGCGTTGAACATTTGTAGACCGTAGGCTGTGATGTTTCGTGCTGCATATCTCGAGCTGCTATACGTCTGCTGTTCGCTGAAGTTCATTGAGTGGGAGAATTAGCCATCCTCAATCTTACCTCGAGACTGAAGGTATCTTCCTTGACAACCACTGCCTAGATAACAATCAGTCCCACAATTGCACCTACAGCCACTGCCGCGCGCGAATTACCTTCTTACATCAAACAGTGTCCCTCTGAACCGACAGATGGCTTGCATCGCGAGATGGATTAGAGTGCCAAGCTGGCCTCGATCTGAGACTGACAACAATGGCTTGCTGAGCTATTGCACGGCTCGACAACTTCGTTCTCACAAGAAGCTGATGTGCCAGAGCTCAGGAAACACACAAAGTGGTCTGAGATGGTGCGTGCCTAAGCTCGTATAGATATACTCTACGTTGGACGTCGGCCCTCGAAGCGCAGCTTTGCCGACGGTGCATACGGTAGCGTCGATTGACGAAGTTGAGACGCGCTTGGATTCACGCTTGCTCAACACGATCAAGGCATAATTGTTAAAAGAGCTTGCGATGCCTACATTCAGGAAACCGCAACTCTTTGCACTACCAACGGCATACCCAGCCCATTTCAATACCTTGAGGCCTCCTGTCCAATACCAGTAGTCTTCCCATGGCGCTTAACGATCTTCTTATTAGTCTTTCAAGTAGGAATATAGCAAAAGATATCCGCGAATCACGGAGAAAGAATCACCTCTCGCCGATGCCAAGGGCTTCCTCACAAATCACCACTAGCGGAGAAGATAGGGGCTATCAGCAAGCGAGACCCAGATTGCGTTTCTTCTTCGCATTTGTCGCGTCGCCTGTTACTCCGTTCTTCCCTTCTCAATACGATTCATGGTCGGAAAATGGCTTCTTCCGAAACGTGTTCCTTGTTTAGGGGCGTCTGGCAAAACTTAATGCCGGATTTGGTACCTGAACACGCAGAGGCTCGAGAGCGTTCGCGAGCTAGTAACGAACCCCCCACATCATCCTACATACAGAGCTATATACATGACCATATACAGGCGCAGCAGTTGCACGGCAATCTTGGTTTCTGGTTTGACTATTGTTCTTTTGTCTGTCTTTGCTAATCTGCAAATACTGGTGATTCCCAGAGTGACCACTCCCAGGCACATCGTTGTAACGCTCTTACGCATTTGATTCAGGGCCACGTGGTGCAACATGCAGGTAGCGATCATCGGTGCTGGTGCTGCTGTACGTCTAAACCAAGACTTGGGTGCTGTTCGAGACTGACTAATAGTAGGGGCTTAGTATCGCACTAGCGTTGCATTCACGCGGCATTGAATGCACAATCTATGAGTCAAGAGAGGCGCCTCATCGAGGCATGGGCGCTTTAATGCTAGCGCCGAATGCCCTGAGAATATTGGACAGTCTGGGACTCTACCAGCAATTGCGACGCCGTGGATTCAACTTCAGCACAGTCGAATTCCGGGACCAGAAGGATACCGTCAATGATAGGTGGCAGATGGGTAACCGAGACCGGTACGGATATGATGCTCTTCGAATCACGAGGCCCGCTTTCTTGGACGTGCTTCGTGCGGCCGTGGACGAGCGATGCATCAAGGTCAAGTATTCTGCCAGATACTCTCATATTGTGGAGGAGACTCAAGACGGCGTAACCTTCCAACTGGGCGACGGGACCCGCCTCAAAGCCGGCATCTTGGTAGGGGCAGACGGTGTTTACTCAGAAGTGCGGAAATCGATCGCACCAACTCTCGAACCCATATACAGCGGTAACCTTGCGCTCTTAGCTACGACCAGGCGGCGTTTCGCCAACGAAGACGCGAGTGCAGCCACCAAGCCGCCCCAAACAACATTCTATTACGGCCCGTCCAGTGCCGTGCTAGTCATGCCGCAGGAGCACGACGGCTCGCAAGCATGTCTGGGGACCCAGCGCAAATACCCAGAACAATCACGAGAGGACTGGGTCCACCTCAACTACGACAAGGATAAGCTATACGACCTCTTCATGCAGAACAGCTCCGAATGGCCCGACCGAGTCCAAGACGCAATGGCACAAATCGACAAGCACGACATCTACATCTGGCCCTTCTACACCCTCCCAGATCTACCCTCATGGACATCGCTCCCCCACCGCCGCACCATCCTCATCGGCGACTCCTCAACCTCGATCCCTCCCACCGGCGGCCAAGGCGCCTGCCAAGCCATCGAAACAGCCTACACCCTCGCCATGGTCATCTCGACGATCTCGAAGATCTCCAACTTCCCGCCAGAGTCTTACACCAGATCCATCACGAGCTGGCAGAGCGCACGCCAGGAACGCGTGCGGAAAGCAAAACTGTTCACGCAGCAGCTGGGCAACAACCGGCTGCCGCCGGCGGAACGCGCCGCGAAGCTACCGCCCGGCACGTACTGGGAGGCCGGCCAGCATCCGGATCTCAGCTGGCTCTATGGCGCTGGGCTGGCGAACAGCCAGGCGAAGGGCGTGACGAGGGTCGAGGTGCACAAGTCGCCGGGCGGGAAGGGAGGCGCTGTGACGCGTGTGCGGGCTGCGACGGTTGATGGGGTTTATGGCTTGGATGAGAACGTGCGGAGTTTGGAGAGGGTCGGGACTGGGGATGTGGTGAAGGGTGCTTGTTGACGGCCATGGACAGGTCCTTGTCGCGCGCGGCACAGTTAATTAGTAGATGGTGGCAGCAGACATCTCAGGTATACTCGTGTGTGGGGATGAAGTCAGTCAGGACGAATGACTCGATGATGTGTGCGAACAGCATAATCCTGCACTATCTGCTATCATGGCGAGTAGTGTAGATCTTGAACCAGCGCAGGAGCGAGCCTAAGTACACCTCTAGGTGTGGAGTGCCGACAAAAAGCGATTAACTGAGACATGAACAACTTTGTACAACTAAGCTATGTGTATACATGCATAGCAAGGCTCTAGAGCCTAGCTTTCCGACCCATACCCATTCCTGAACACCACGCATCCCGATGCAAGATAATCATACTCTCGTCCCACACACACACACACACACACGGCAACATGAATAAAACACACCACACATAACATCGATAAGCTTACACGCCGCACCTCCAGACCACACCCCCACCCCCTCTCATGCGTATACTTTCCCTCCTCTGCATGACACCCAAACACCTGCCCAACGCGGCCTCACTATACCCCCTCCCGACACAAAACTCCTGCTTCAACTTGGCCAGACTCGCGCTCCAGCCAATGGGCAGCCTCTTCCTCAACTCCTCCTCCAACCGGCCGATCTCAGCCATCAGATCTCTGTTCCCGCCCACAGCGCCCACGCCACTGGTGTTATACGCGCTGCGCTCATGCGTGACAGCGTCCATGGTACTCGCGAGGAACAAGCGGATGGCCTCGTCGACATGCGACTCGTCGGCGACCGGGGCCAGGGCGAGTTTGGCCAGACTCTCCGAGATGCGGATGATGGCCTCGAGCTGGCGGATGGTGATGGGGATGCTGCTCTTCATGTTGGCGCCGTGCTCGTGGCGCGCAGTCTGCGCGCGGATCGTGACAAAGTGGCTGCTGAGCTTCTCGGTGGCCTCGCGGCTGAGGCGCGGCGCGCACCGGCTCTTGCAGAAGGTGATGTAGCGCTTGAGCTTGTCGACGGGGATGTCGGGCGCGGCCTGCTCGTCGGCGGACACGGCGGCGGCGCCGTTGCCCATGTGGATGCCCATGACGTGGCGGGCGATGGTCTCGTCGCGCTTCTGGTTGTGGTCGTCGCGCACGATGAAGATCATGTCGAAACGTGACAGGATGGTGGTCTGAAAGTCGATGTTTTCGCCGGGGCTCTTGAGGTCGTCGTAGCGGCCGAAGATGGGGTTGGCGGCGGCGAGCACACTGGTGCGCGCATTGAGGATGGTGGTGATGCCAGCTTTGGCGATGGAGATGGTCTGTTGCTCCATTGCTTCGTGGATGGCGACGCGGTCTTCGTCGCGCATCTTGTCGAACTCGTCGATGCAGACTACGCCGCCGTCGGCGAGGACCATGGCGCCGCCTTCGAGGTAGAATTCGCGGGATTGCACGTCGCGCTGGACCGAGGCGGTGAGACCGGCGGCGGAACTGCCTTTGCCGGAGGTGTAGATGGCGATGGGGGCGACTTTTTCGACGAATTTGAGAAGTTGGGACTTGGCGGTTCCGGGGTCGCCGAGCAGGAGGACGTTGATGTCGCCTCGGAGCTTCATGCCGTCGGGCAGGATCTTTTTTGAGCCGCCCATGAGGAGGCAGGCGATGGCCTTTTTAATGTCGGCGTTGCCGTAGATGGAGGGGGCGATGGAGCGGGCGATCTTCTCGTACAGGTCGGGTGTGCGCGAGAGTTCTTCGAACTCTTGGATCTCTTCTTCGGTGAAGTGGGAGGAGGCAGAACTGGTGTGGTCGATATCTGTGGCTATGCCTACCGCTCTTACGTAGGGATTACGGATGGCCACAGCGGAGGCTTTGTTGTTTTTATTTTGTTGGTAGATCGAGTATACACCCATGACGGTGCAGCGCGAGCCAGGGACGACGCGGTTGGCCAGGTAGCGGTCTGCGCTGATGAGGATGTGTCTTGGAAGTTCACCGACGGGGACTTGGTCCGGGGCCTCCTGGAGCTTGATGATCTGCTGATCTTGGAATTGGGATTCTTCATGGACGACGAAATAGGGGTCCATGGGGCACTTGTCGCCTTCGTCCTGACCTGGGACTTTCTTGTGACCACAGATACGTGGGAGAGTGATGCCTTGAAAGCCACCTTCGATGCCCAGCTTTTCGGTATGTTGGCAATTCCTGCACTCTATCGCAAGGACGGTGGCTTTGGAGGAGAGGGTGGATGCGCCAATGACTATGCCAGGGATGCGCACCAGAGCCGATACATTGTCCGCCGTCAGATCACGAATGGAGATGTGGTCGATGGAGGAGTGGAGCATAAGCTGGTGTTGTGGGAGGTCGACATCTGGCTTCTGAGGGTAGACTATGCGCTGGGTGCATTGTCGCAGCGCAGTTTCGAACAGAGGGATCGTGCCTGACGGGTCTGTAGACAGCTTGTGGGCCAACTCTTCGCTGTAAGAGATGAGATGGGCGATATCGACATCGCAGTAATACCGGCGAACCAACACGTTGTCTCGGATCTGGTCTCTATAGAGGTATACACCATCAATCTGGAAGGACAGTATAAATTCTTTTAGTCTTGCGATGATTTCGGTACGTGGCTCGCCAAAACCCTCGTTGTGAGGCGCGAGCACACTGAGGGAGTAGGTGGATCTCGAGTCCATGTTGTGCTAGTGTTCTTGCTACTCAGGGACTGTGTCGACCCTATCAATAAAATGCAAAGGGAGGGGATTGATGTTGTGGTCAAGACGCGTCAGGGCAACGCGTTCGTATGCGGGACGCGTTAAGTGGTTTCGGCTACGTGGTGGCCTCAGGCAAACAGCGACATGTCGAGAAGGCGCGGTTCCTTACTTGAGGTGCATGTGCAGCTGGCAAGTGCTACCGACGCTCCAGGTTCATTTGCTGAGTACTGGCGAGACTGTACGCACGCCTCAAGCCCCTGGTCGATTGTCGAGATGGGAGTGCTACCTGAGAGGCAATCGTGACGACCATGAACACCCCTGGAATGCGCCCATCCTTGGATGTGCTGAACTCTCCCACAACATCCTCGCCATTGTCGCAGTATCCGTTCCCCATCCAAGATGGACCTCTACGTCGAGGACCCCTACGGCGGGGCTCGACCACAAGCTCGATGTCAAGTCTCGCACCCGCCATAGCCGAGTCACAGCCCAACGCCATCTCGACTCTGCTTCAGCCTCCCATCATCAGGACCGGTCTCAGACCTGCCGATGCTGGCTTCAAGCCTCCTACTCAGAAGGACATTCCTCCAGTCACGTTGACCAACGTACCACATGTCGAGCCCAAGGCCTTCCATTCGTACCTATCACAAGTGGGCTCCCTGTATGACGCATTCCAGAGAGCGAAAAACGAGATTGATGGAGACGATGCGGCACTGTTTCATAGGGAGAAGAAAGGGCAAGGAGACGATTGGGATGCTATCTTGAGCAAGAAGCTGCAACGTCCGGCCCATTCACGCGCTGGGTCAGTGACTTCTTCGATTGCCTCCCCCACAGAATCTCCCGCGCAGCCCAAGCGGAGGTCGAGCCAGCAGAAGAGGCATGCCGTCACTCCGCTGTCTACTATCCCCCCGGTATACGGTGAAGAAGAATTCCATCTGGAGAATCCGCGAACTTTTGACATAGTGTCGGAGCATTCCGAAATCGTGCGCGATCCAAATGCTGCCCCATCCGGACGAAAGTCACTCGCGACAAATGCCATCTTGCAGGAGAAGCTGTCATGGTATATGGATACCGTTGAGGTGCACTTGATATCCTCCATATCCACTGCCTCCAAGTCATTCTTCTCAGCACTGGGTTCCTTGCGTGAACTACACGACGAAGCGGAAGAGTCGGTCGTGAGAATACAACGCTTACGCAGAGATCTAGCAAAGCTGGATAAGGACATGGCTATGGATGGTCTGAAAGTCGTGAAGCTGAAACAACGTCGGGACAATGTGCGACGCCTGGCTGAGACCATGTTGCAGCTCCAAGACATTGTTCGTGCTGTACGTGACTGTGAAGACATGGTTGAGAATGGTCACATCGAGGGAGCAATGGACAACGTCGACGACATCGAGAGGCTGATCTCTGGTCACGAGACGAAGCAGCTGTTCCGTTCTCGTTCGCAGCAGAGGTACCAAGCCATGGATCTGCGCCGCATCCGCGCTCTGCAAGGCTCACTCAATGATCTGGGCCAGCTCCGCTATCATATCGGTCGAGGATACGAGACCCGCTTTCAGACCTCCTTGCTGAACGACATGCGGCACCACGTCAAAAATGCTGATGTCAAAGTGACTCTGCAAAGGTGGGGCGTAGCATTCAATCGTCCTAAACCGGGTCAAAGACGCGCTCCTTCAGCATTTCCGTCATACATGAACATGTCTGCAGACTTCCGAACCGAGCTAGAGCGTGCCACGCAAGGTTTGGCACGAGCCAGGTACACCACACCGGCAGTCATTAGCTTCCGAGCCGCCGTCATGCGCGAAATGAAGGCTATGATTAGGCGGCAGCTGCCAACTTCTGATGACGACGACAATGTTTCTACCATCTCGGGCTCGACGCAAGGTGGTCGAGGTCGCAGTCAGCAAGAGAAAAAGTCTTCAATACTAGCTCGCAACATTAGAGCCATGGATGACGAAGATTGGTATAACATGCTCCAGTCAGTCTACACCAGTGTTTCTGAGTGTCTGAGAAGATTGAGTGTACAGGTCAAAATCTTGCTCGACATCACCAGTACCATCGATCAGTCTCAAGCCGACGGGCTGAAGTCACCCCCTGCTACAGACACTCCTGGCCACATCAGAGCACCCTCGGGCATGAGACAGCGCGCACAGTCAATTCAAGCAGAGATGCAGCAAGCTCTGGATTTGTCTAGTCTGCTCGGTGAAGCAGTAGATGCTGTCCAGACGCAGGTCACCAAAGTTATTAGGGTCCGGTCCCAGGCAAACAACGAGATGCCATTGCAGGATTTCATTCGCTTTGTCACTCTGAACAGGCTGTTTGCAGATGAATGTGAAGCAATCTCGGGCCGAAGTGGGCAAGACTTGAAGAGCGTGCTCGACAGCCAGATACGAACTTATATATCCGACTATGGCAAGCGCCAACCACAGAACCTTGTCGATATCATGGACAACGACAAGTGGGAAGCCAAGGATTTCGGCGACATAGAGAACACTCTCCTATCTCGTGTCATTGATGGTAGTACGGTTGATGTCCAGAAGTGGCTTGAGAGCACACAGATCTGGCAAGCACGGTCGCCAGAACCGCCCGTAGCCAATGGGAACGACACAAATGGCGAAGACGGCGACTCGAAAGAGAAAGTGCGGCTTGCCACGGTCGATGAGCAGAAATATATCCTTCCAGCTTCACCTATCGCTTTGTTGAGAAGTGTCGAGTCTGTGGAGATGATTACTGTTGGCATTCCTGGTATGGGCCAAGAGCTGGCACAAGTACTCCTCGAATGTCTGCGTCAGTTCAACAGCCGGACATTACAACTGATTTTGGGTGCCGGCGCAACCCGTACAGCAGGTCTCAAGAACATTACCACGAAGCACCTTGCCCTGTCATCGCAGAGTCTGAGCTTCATTATTGCGCTAATGCCATATATCCGTGAGTTCTTCCGCCGGTATCTTCCACAGCACACTGCGAATCAGACAATGCAGGAATTTGACAAGGTCAAAAGGTCCCTCCACGAACATCAAAACAGCATCCACGATAAGCTTGTGGATATCATGTCGGGTCGTGCCACGATGCATGTCAAGAGCTTGAAAGCCATCAACTGGGCTGAGACCGCTCGGGACGATCCAGAAGGCGTTTCGAAGTATATGGAGACGTTGACGAAGGAGACAGCCACATTGCAGAAAGTCCTCGCAAAGCACTTGGGTGCGGGCGTGGTTACGAGCATCATGGGACCTGTCTTCGATAGCTACAAGCAGCAACTGGAGAAGGCATTTTCCGAGACCGAAGTACGCAGCGACGCCGAGAAGAAGAGGATGATCAATGATGCTGCACATTTCAATTCGAAGATCGGCAAGTTGGAGGGCAGTGGCAACCTTGGAGAGAAGGTACTAGATCTCGTCAAAGCGAAGACGATTAGCGCTACCACTACGAACAGCAGCGCAAATACAAAAGCAGAAGCCGCAACGCGAGAGCCAACGACCTCAAACGAGGGTACTAAGAAGGGGTGAGCACATGTGGATAGCGGGCGCTCATCGTTTCACATAGATGAATCGGGCGTATCGTCAGCACCAACCACTCCGATGACGACGTCAAGCACCTGGACCTCAAATAAGCTCACTTTCCAGAGAGACCAAACCTGGACTGCATACAGCCTGCGACTTCCTCATGCGCTACAAGCTACGACCAAACCGGAGCGAGCAAGCGCTCCCCGCACGTCTAGGTGGCCGCAAAACCTCTTGGAGTGCTTGGCATTGAGCAAAATCAGGCAACAGCTAGGCAGACATCACGCTAAGTCCCATGAGCCCCACATCAGGGGAAAGCTAGCGCACGTCCTACACGTTCCAACGCGACGTATCTGGTTACGAGGCGACTCTCCGCCGGTCATGACAAAGCTCGCAACTTGGCACTACAATGAGATGTGGATATAATGCCGGTGCCTCTGCTCATTACGCCAGCTTGAGGTCTTCTCAGCATCTACCACATCACTTTAGTCGATAGAGACACCCTTTCACAAGAGCACGAACTTCTGGTCAGACACTCGATCATGACTGAGCAAACCTTCCACGGCTCCTGCCACTGCGACGCCATCAAATACACCCTCAACTTGTCCTCTGACTTTCTCTCCAACCCTACTGCAGGCCGCTGCAACTGCACCATCTGTCAAAAAGCTGGCTTCACATCCCTCACCATTCCGGCCTCCTCCTTCACTCTTACCTCACCAGCCTCCAAATCTGAGCTCTCGGATTACCAGCCCAACAACAAAAACGGCCATCTATATTTCTGTGACAAATGCGGTGTGCAGGTTGTTAGAGAGGGCAATTACGAGTATATGGGACAGAAACACGAGATTTTCTCGGTCAACTTGCTGACGGTCGATCAGCCGCAAGAGGGTATCGATCTTAGTAAGTTCAAGATCAAGTATGTGGATGGACTGCATGATAATTGGATGGCGGGTGCAAAAGATCAACCTTGGAGTGGGGGTTGTATCTGAGTATGCGTGATGGAGCTCACTGTTGTGTATACCTACGTGTCGTCCGGCTTGGCCAGTCTGAGACTCTTGCATAATCCGAGACAAGCATCATGATGCAAACATGCATTTTCACCTCGCCATTGTCCTTGCTGCTCGACAGGAAACCAATATATTGTACTTACACACCCAGCACCTGTTAGCGCCCAATCAGGACTGTGATATTTTGTGTGGATCGCATGGTCAATCCAAGGCTGCTCATGCCATGGCTGACAGATTTCGCCTGTTCTTCACCACGGCGAAGTAGGCTTAGCGCATATACCCACGGAACATGAAGTTGACGTTCGAGTACATCGAGCCCTTTCTCCAAGGAGTGAACATCGACAATCAGTTACAGATTTGAAAGTTCCTGTGATGGTTGATGTCTGTCAAACAGAAGTCCGAGACCACATCTGCTGTTGGAGTCTGATGATAGAGCTCGGTTCTCCAAACACTCTCTTACTCATCCCTCACTTTCACTTCCTTGACACCAACCCATCTCTAATCCCGTTACAGCAGCCGACAATACCTGACGCCATTTCACCGCCCGCGAAACCACCGTCCGACGAACCCTTCGTTCTCTAGTAGCCGGCCCGTGACATCCCTCGTCAAAGCCGTTCGCGCAGCCATGTCCGTGCGAACGGCAGCGGCGCTGTTCCTCCTGATCCCCACTTTCTGAGCCAGGACTACGCCCAGCTCAGCGTTGTCTGCGAGTAAGTCGTCGCTTTCGGCTTGCAGTTGGTCGAGTTGGTGCCTGAGACGTGCGGCTTCGGTCTGAGCGGCTATAGTTCGAGACGATAGTGAGGCGTTTTCGGATCTGAGGTGACGATTTTCGGTTTCGAGTTTTGTGATGAGGTTTTGGAGTAGCCAGGTGGGCGTTGAGGATGTGGTTGGCGCTGGAGGTGAGGTGAGTGCTACTGCGGGTTGAGCTGTTTTTTTCTCATTATGGGCTTGGCTGAGGACGTCAGAACCTGAGAATTCCCTGCGGTGTCGGAGCTCGTCGAGCTCGTCTTGGTCGTCGATATCGATGGCTGAGGCGAGAGTTGCGCCTTCTTGTATCGACCTTGAGGGACGGAGGTGAGTTTGGGTGTCTTGGAAAAGCCGGCGTCGCTTGGATGCCCCTTCTCTGCTTCCTGCTCTGCGGCTGTGGCTACCTGGCTGCATGTCTGATTTGGCTGTGCTTCGAGCGTCATCGAGCTGATCAACCCTAGATTGCTCCGACCTCTTCATCCAATGGTGATGGCTATCGCGGATAAACACGCTAAGCGCAAGCTCGATGAACAGTTCATCGTCCTTCTGATGCCACGACTGGTCCTTTCGCAGTTTGCCGACATGCTCGATGATCCGCCCTCTCAATGCTCCATTCGGCGTAGTCGCAGCCTCGCTCTCCAGATCCAGACCAAGCCATATGTTCCTGTTTTTGCTAAACTCATCAGTCACGAAGTTGCATAGGCTTCCATAGTGCGCCGCGATCGCGTCGCCAACAAGGACCACATATGTGTTCTTGCGATTCCCGCTGCCGGCGAGCAAGTGATCATACGCGCCATGCCAGATGTATTTCAATGTGCCGCTGGGATGATGGGTGCACGGTGGTGCTTGCGCATCATTCATAAATATCGATTGGCGGTTTCGGCAAGACAAGTCGGCGACTGTAGGTTCTGGAGTATTTGCGGAGGCTTCTGTGGTTTCCGTGGTTTCTGTGCCTTGTCTGGCCATGTTGAGAGTCGAATAGAGGTGACAAAGTACCTAGTATGTGGGGACGATAGCAATGCAGCAGGAATACGGTATGTTTATTGCGAGCTCATGTTCTATTGTTCACCGAGGTGAGAGATAAGGACGAAGTGGAGACATGGAATTACTACTAGAAGTGGCAAGAAGTGAAGAAAGTGTCAGAACCGTATAACACGCGACTGAGTTGAGAGTGGTCACAGTCCATCCGAAAGACCTCTCGAGTCAATTCGAGACACCAGAGTGCAGAAAGTGAGCTTCAGAATATATCACTTTACTCTAGATCTTCGGGTCGACAGCCGAGCATGATCATCGCCAACCGGCACGCCAATAGAGGGCAAGGCTGTAGAAACTACAGTTTCACTGCAACAATTAAAGCAGCATGCAACATTTTTCTCCATTGTCCACCTGCACTTTCACAAAGAACTTCACTGCGTTCGATATGCAGCCACGCGGCCAGCCTTATGCAAACTTTTGGAGTGCAACTCCACCCGAGCAAGGGTTGCCTGAGCCGCATAGCAGTTCATCAGCATGGCCATTTGTACTAATAACTTACTTGCTCTACCAGCAGAGCATTTCTCGACCGGCTTGTCCTTGAACGGAAACAGCGAGAGGATACCAACAAGTTCGATTAACCTGTGCCATGGATGAAACAAATATGGCCTTCTACTCAGATGACAGCACTCTGATTGCTTCTGACTCAGTGCCTAGTCACACGGCACTCCCTCCGAACAACTATCTGTGGACGTCTCCCGATGGCCAGGCTCTGCCAGGATGGCATCATCAGCTGGTCCTTCACATGCTATCTCTCAATGAGTCGTGGACACAGGAGCCAGAGCACGGCTTCTCCATTGTGAGGATGTGGCTGCGCGACTTCTTCCCAGATTATGTTGTGGGGGAGCCTGTGATCCGAGCTGTTGCAGCAGAGTACAGAGAGCTCGATGGAGATCTCAAGTCCGCCTATAGAGGTATGGCGCCTCTCTTTAGCTCTTGGCCTCGACAGAGTCAGAACGTTAATGATTTTGCAGAGAGCTTGGTCGATTCAGGTCCTTCACATCAAAGTGCGGGAAGCACCTTCGTTGATCCAGCATTGTTCGACAAGGCCAGCCATCATGGAGCGACAGAGCCACAGCAGATGCACCTGAAGAACAATGCACCGAAATTGGTCCCATACGTCTTTGTTCCAGCACTAGAAGCAAAATCTCAAGGAGGGGCTCTTGCCAATGATCTCATGGCGAAAGTGACAGATGCCTTCACTGGCAACACAATTCGTACACGTGGTAGTGACAAAGGCAACACGTTGGCCCACTTTCAGGAAGTCACTAGCACATCCGATCTTCCAAACTCTGACACATTCTACCTCAGCGCAAACACAAGCATCTCACCATCCACGCCCCTTAAAACAATCCCAACCACATTCTCACCACGTGCACCTAAAGCACATCGCATCATGTCCAGTCCAAGTGAAATAGACAAAATGCGGATAGAGCAATCGTCCCCAACGCCAAAAAGCAAATCTCAATCAGCGATGGCAGCGAGGGAGTTGTCAGCAGACGATGAGGTCGGGATAACGTCCGAGAACGCAAAGGATTATGCACCCTTCTATCTGAAAGGTTTGGTGGATCTTGGGTACAAGCCCGGCCAACCGAAAGAGCCTGTGAAGGACGATGGTCAATCTGAGTACGCAGAGACGCCATCGAAGTCGTCAGGAGAACCTCTTCACGCAATTGAAAACATGAAGGTTAGTGTCAGAAAATCCCCTATACCTGTCAAAGTCGACGTGCAACCTCTGGGTGTTATTCAAAATGGGGCGAGGAAGACCAGTCTACCAAAGCCGGATCCCACTAAGTACGAAGAGACTTCACGCAACCACTGGAAAATCCCACAGTCAGAAGCCGACAAGTTTGTCGCACACTTTGATCCAGCGGTCGATCGCATTCCCGACCGTATCGAAGGGTACTTTTGGTACTGCGATCGATGCTATAATCCTGAGCAAGACCAGGGTAACACAGCCATCACTACTGACGTGAGTGCCACCAGAGGCGTTGTCGAAGCCACTGGTCCTCGAAAGCGAAGGAAAGTGGTGAAGCGGATGGTGAATGGACCTACCAAGGGCAAGTTCAGTGGCAAGAGATCGGTGGAGAAGCACATGCACGATACTCACAAAGTCTCCTGGAAATGTGATCGATTGCCGGAGGTAGAACGAGGGAGTGGTACGGTGGTGCCTTCCTCGCCGACCGCAGCTCAAGCTAACACTGACGTGCAGCCCTTGCAGTCCGAACAAGATGATGCTCAGACTGCTCAGTCAAGTCCTCCACAGGCACCGAGTCCAGGCACCAGCGACCAAGAAACCGAAACGACCTTTACCCCAGATTCCGTTCGACGAAAGCTGTTCCACGAGGGACTCGCAGAACGAACATCTGAGCCGAAGAAAGGTGGCGGCAAGCAAGAATCTTTGGAACAAATGGCAAGAGACAAACGCGCCAACAGACGTCTTCCCGACAGCAAAGTCAACTTTGCAGATGTGAAGAAGACACGAGTATTCGATGAGGATAAAGAGGTCGATGACAAGGAGGCGTACAAGGACCTGAGCCCTGCCAACTCTGCCAACAAAAGGTTCTATCCAGCAGTAGAGCCGGCACCAGGAGTGAAGAAGCTGAAGCTCGACCTCAATAAGTTGCCGTCAGAGGGAAGGAAGTTGAGAGATAGGAAGAAGAAGGAGAAGAAGTGATGCAAAGAGAGGCATAGACATAGAGAAGGTAGATTACTGCAGAGCTAGACACGTCGGAGTAGACTAGTAGCAAGATTGTACAATTAGGATGAACGACGATATAACGTGAAATCACTTTCTCTAGTATTGCCTTTAACTTGTGGAGCCCAACCGCATGGACGCGTCGGACCGTGTGAACTTCGCGTTCCGCTCCGCCCTCGCCCCGACCTTCAACCCTGATATGCTGCTCGGAATCTGCTACCACGATTGAACGAGACGATGGGTGCGCAGCTACCTAACGAGCTTCTCGAAACAGTTCAACACCAAGTTGCACTGCGGCAAAGCCAACTGCAGCAGCTATCACTTTTTTACAATGCAAGTCTGCTGTCAGCCAACTGGAACCCACCACTAATCGGCGCAGGACAAGTTTCCCAGTCCTCGGACGCTCGTCGCATACGGACCGGAGGACACTTGCACGGTCGCGACCATAGAGACGGTCCTCTCAAAGCAGCACATCGACTACGTAACTGTCAACTGCAGAGAATGCTTGTCGCAGCGGCATCTGCTCACCAAGATCTTCGCCAGACGCGTAAGAGCACTCGGCAAGGAAGACCAGGACGACCGGTATGACAGACTCGACAGCATCAACGCCATAGGCAGCAACTTGACGAGGCTCCTGCAGCACAGGAAGGAGAAGCAGAAGCTGGTCGTGATAATAGTAGGCGCAGACCAGCAGCGAGGAGCAACACCGACCTTGTTTCCCGCGCTGGCAAGGCTAGGAGACCTCATCCCATGTCTCTCGCTCATCCTCACCTCAAGCTCTCCGCGTCCACTAGTCCTCCACAAGGCAGGGGTACCCTACATCCATTTCCCACCCTACAAGCGCCATGAAGCCATCCAAATCCTCCTCCGCGACCCTCCACCACTCCTCCCAAACCCACTGCCAGACTACAGCCCCAAAGACAAAGACGACAAGATCAGAACCATCTACACCCAATTCGCAACAGTCGTCTACGACACACTGATCGCCCCAACCACAAACTCCCTCGCCAAATACCGCCAGACCTGTGAGAAGCTCTGGCCCCGATTCATCTGGCCCCTGCTATCCGGCGAACAAGGCGACGACTGGTCCTTCGCACGCCTCCTCAGCAAGAACAGGATCCTCTTCCAAGCAGACGGCGAAGAAGCACTCCGAGACCGCCTAGTATCCGCATCGGCCTCCCTCCAACCGCACACGTTCACCGACCTAATTGCGCACAAGACACAGCAACAGCAACAGCAGCACAGCACCACATCAACAGCATCCCCTACCTTCCCTCAATCCCACGCCAGCGGCAAACCAGAAGAACAACAACACCAACCGCCGCCGCCTCTCCTCGCCTATCTCCCCACCATCCTCCTGCTAGCCTCCTACCTAGCCTCGCACACGCACCCGCGCCACGACATCGTGCTGTTCTCGCGCCTGTCCACCGCAAGCTCCACCAACCGGCGCAAGAAGAAGTATCTCGCCCGCAGCCGCGCCGGCGGCATCTCCAAGACGGCTGCTGGTGGTGGTGGTGGCGGCACCACGCCCAAGAAATCGCGCACCGGCGAAGCCTTTGAGCTCGACGAGCCGGCAGCAGCCACTCCCGCCGCGGCCACCGCCAAAAAACCGCGCGCCGACCGCTCCATGCGCGCCATCCTCGAGAAGACGTCGCACATCGCGCGGCCTTTTACCTTGGAGCGGCTCATTGCGGTCCTGCGCGCGATCCACCCGGACGGGATCGGGGGGACGCGCGGCGTTGCGGACAGGGTGTACGTTGAGTTGGGGGTGTTGGAGCGGTTGAGGGTGGTTGTGAGGGCCGAGGGGGGAAAAGGTGAGGATGGGCTGGAGGAGAGGTGGAGGTGTGTGGTTGGGCGGGAGTGGGTTGTGGCGGCGGGCAGGAGGTGGGGGGTTGGGATTGAGGGTTGGGAGGTTGAGTGAGCTAGGTGCGTGGGTATGTGTGAGGAAAGGAAGGGGAGCGTTTCTTGCGATATTGTTGGGTCTCTACGATGTACAGTTGGGCGATGACAAAGTTATCATACGGCAGATGTACTAGCTTCGCAGTTCGATGCATTACTTTGCTAGTATTGTACTTATATATCTCGGCACGAGCGCTGTGGTATAAGCCACATGCCCGAGACAATGCTTCCTTGCTTGAACGCCATCAATTGAAATGAGGAGACCCGGCGATGCACCAGACTTCGCTTCTACCTTCGATACGTGCACCTTCATGGGCAACTATTTTGACAATTCACGCGACGTGGCGCATTACAAACTCGACTCCAGAGCAAGAACCTATGAACAACGTTAGCATGGGTCAATTTCATCACTGCATCGCCGAGAACTTACCAAAGCAGTTCTGCAAGGAATGTACACCTGCGTAAAGTTTTTCCTGTTGTTCCAAGGCAGATCTGTCGTGAAGAACCTCGTGTTCTTGTCGTTCCGGTTGAACCCGCCGAATTCAGGCCAATCGGTGTCTAGCACAATTCTGTACGTGCCTGCCTCTTCGACACCCACTCTGTAATCCGTGAAGCTCTTTGTAGGGTGGAAGTTGAAGATCCACAACAGACCAGCACGCTCAAAGACAAGTACTTTGTCGGTCTCGTTCTTGAGCGAGATGTACGCTTGAGGGTGGTGGAGCCAGCCGTACTTCTCTTCTGTGAGCTGCATCGCGCGGTCAAAGTCGTTGAGAAACTTGTAGCGGAGGAGGCCGTCATCTGGAAGGTTGAATTGTCGCCGAGCGTACCAGAAGGAGTTGTCGTTGCCCGCACGTGGGAAATCCAGCCATTCTGGGTGACCGAACTCGTTGCCTTCAAAGTTGAGATAGCCCTCACCGCCTAGGGCGTGAGTGACGAGCCGGATCATCTTGTGCAGAGATACGGCACGCTCAATCACTGGCGTGAATTCCGACAAGGTGGACATATGAGTGTACATTTGCGCATCTGCCAACCACATCATGATCGATTTGTCGCCGACTAGTGCCTGATCGTGCGATTCTGCGTAGGCAATCGTCTTCTCGCCGTGCCTTCTGTTTGTCAGTTCAAATGCAATGTTGCCAATCTCCCACTCAGAGTCTGTGCTCTCCTTCAGCATCTTGATGTACATGTCTGGTATGGCCATTGCTAAGCGGTAGTCAAAGCCGACACCGCCCAGTGACAGCTTCACGCAGAGACCTGGCATGCCTGAGACGTCTTCTGCGATGGTGGTTGTCTCTGGATAGAGGTTGTGCAACATCTCGTTGGCGATCATCAAGTAGACCACACCGTCTTCATCGACACCTGGACCGAAGTACTCGTGGTAGCCACCAGAGAAGCCTGTTCCAATTCCATGGTGCATGTACAGCATGGATGTGACACCGTCAAACCTGAAGCCGTCGAAATGGTATTCTTCCATCCAGAATCGTAGGTTGGAGAGCAGGAACCTAAGCACCTCGTGGCTGCCGTAGTTGAACAGTCTCGAATCCCACAGCTCGTGGCGACCCCTGGCACCTTCATGGAAATACTGGTGGTCGCTGCCATCGAACTGGTTTAGGCCGTCCAGAGTGTTCTTGCTAGCGTGTGAGTGCACCACGTCCAACAAGACCGTAAGACCGTTGGCGTGGGCAGTATCAATCAGCTCTTTTAGCTCGTCCGGAGTACCATATCTCGAGCTTGCAGCGAAGAAAGAGTTTATTTGGTAGCCGAAACTGGCGTAGTATGCATGCTCCATGATTGCCATGAGCTGGATTGTGTTATAGCCTAGGTATTTTATTCTTGGGATCATGTTCTTGGTGAACTCTTTGTAGGAGGCAACCTTCAGCTCGGGCGAGGAGATGCCGACGTGGGCTTCGTAGACTCGAAGGGACTGGGGTTTCGGTGGTCTGGGGTGCTTGAAGACGTATCGTTCGTTCTTGGGAGGATTCCATAGTACAGCATCGTATACTGGAGACACGTTCAGGTCTTGTGTGACTCGTGTGATCCAAGCTGGGATCCTCTCTATTCTTTCCCCACCAGGTATGACCATAGAGATCTTCAGCTTGGTGTTGTGTGATATCGCAGGCACTCCATCTTTCGCTGGGAGGTGTAGCTCGAAGACACCGAACTGGTCCTTGGTCATAGGATGAGAGTCTCGGTTCCAGTTGTTGAACTCGCCGATGAGGAAGGCGTGCTCGGCGTTGGGTGCCCATTCCCGATACGTGATATCTCCGTTGTCTGAGAAGGTGAAGCCGAGCTTCTCGTAGCCTCTTGAGAACTTCTCGAGACCACCCTCATACTGGTCAATGTCCTTGATCCATTTCTGTGCTTTGGCGAATCTGTGCTTTAGAGGTTCTCTGAAGTCTCCCAGATATGGGTCCATGTCAATTATGCCAGTTCCATCTGGTGCCTGTCCGCCAGCTGAGGCGGCGTACATGCTGTTCGCTGATTGCTGGTTAAGGGGATCCATCTTGAAATTCAGTCTGCAAAATTGGGTATCGAAGAAAGAAGCTTGCTGAAATACAGAATTTGAATTGAACAGTTATGAATTTTTCAAGTATAGTGACCAAGTTACTCCTACTCTTATTACTTCTCACGGGTTGTGCTATGGAGGGGCACAAGCACTTGCGTTGAGATGATGCACGATTTGGAGAGCTCCTGCGCTGGAAAAAAGCTGTCGACAATGACGTTACAGCTCAACAGTAACGCGGGGAGACGCTCTGTAGTGTCGTGTGCTAGCCTGCTTAGGCCTAAGTTCGCCGCCAGGGTCAGGCATGTGGGTACCCTATCTTGAGCGTGAAGCATGTAGATTGCACCAAGTGATCGATTAGCCTTCCGAGAATTTCAGCGGGCAGTTTTTCGCGACGAACGCTGAGAGTGTTGTACGTGCATCGAAGGGCTCAGGGCGAAGATCATGAGGCTTAAATTTACTCACTCACGCTGAGGGGGCGTGTGTGGTCCTTAAACACCGCATACCACGAAGTTCTTCCCAAAAGCAAGCGATTCAGCTCGCTTACGCAACAGTATTGCTTGCTGCCTTACACATGTCTCTTTCTCACCAACGTGAAGCGAAAAGTGTATCGAGTGTATAAACATTAGGTGAGTATACTACACAAGACAACGACACCCGCTTGCTCGGAAATAACAGTGCTTTGAGGTACCTCACGCCTGCCCCTCCCCTTTTCCGCTTGTCCAGCATATAGGATAGCTCACCAACACAACAAAACGCCTACCCTCACACATCACCCACCAACATCGCCTCACCATCACTCAATCCCCTGCTCCTTCCTCCACGCTCCTGTCCTCCGCCTAATCTCCCTCTCCCACTCCTCCTTCTCCTCTTTTGTCTCCGGCTCCTTCGTCTGCACGTTACTCTCCCCGAGCCCTGTCCCATGCCTGCCCTCAGCTTCTAGCATACCCAGCAAGATTAAATATATGGCACGAAACTCCGGGTCAGGCGTAAGCGTCCCCACCGGCTGCCTCGAGATCGGCCCTTTCTTAAACCAGTCTTCTAGCATTCGGCGTGTCCAGCGGGGGTCGTTGAGGATTGTCTTGAGTGTCTGTTGCGGAGTTGGGCCGCCCGGATTGGCCACGATTTCAGTGGAGCGGAGGAATTTGGTGAGGAGGACGTCTGGCGATTCGAGGGAGTCTTCTCCACCGAAGACGTCGGGGAGTGTGCTTGTGCTTGGGTTTTGCTTGGGGTTTGGAGACTGTGATTGTGACATTGTGGTGGTTGTACCTCCTGGATCTGTTCTGCTGGGGAGATTGACAGAGATATGGAAATACCTGAAAGCAATACAGCATTCTTATAGACCATAGCTGATGATTGTCTCTTTGCAAATTCGTGCTTGCTGACTTGCTGGCTTGCTTCGCGCCTGTCTGGATTGTCAACCTAGTTATTGTGACAACTAGGCAACCGGATTGTCGATACGTCTTGCGACGGGGCTGCTTGCTGCCTCGACTATCTTCATGAGGGCGAGACAAGGGATTTTTTGGGATTACCAAGGGCAAAGCTAGTGTGTGCGACATAGAAGCATGAGGATGTAATACAGCCTGCGACCCGGACATATCTGATACGATGGAGACAACGATGTTCATCCCTTCAAACCCCGAGAACCCCTCCAGGACCACCAGAATACCCATATGTTTTGATACGCTTGATGCTAGAACGCCGATAGAAGATTGGTTATCTCTCTTCACTAAGTGAGGGCAGAAACCCTCTGCTCAATGTTCGAAGATCAGTTCATTGGCGGCAGGTCCGGAGCATTTAGCCACCGCTCCCTGCTGCCAGACTGGACTTCGAACGCCAGTCCTCAAAGCTTATAGTCGATGCATCTGCTGAACCGTCCTTTTGTTGTTTTGCTTTTTGCTTGTCTTCCCACTCGCCCTCTTCTTGTGCGATGAGAGCATGGAAGCGACCGCCCTGACCACGACCGAGGTATATGGCGCCGTCTTCTCGTTTGGCTACCTTCTCCGTTACTAGGACGTACTTGACGCTACTGCCGGGTGCTTCGAACATTGCATCGCCTAGGATGGTTTCCATCTCGGTCCTCAGAGCACGAGCGCCAGTGCCCATGGAGAGAGCGTTGGAGGCCACAACATGCAGCGCAGGGGTGGTAAAACGTAGCTCGATGTTAGAGAGGGAGAAGAGCGTGACATATTGTGATACCAAGGAGGATCTTGGTTCCGTTAGGATACGCAGAAGCATAGCATGCGTCAGAGGCGCTAGAGCGGCAGCTGTTGGTATTCTGCCAACAAACTCTGGAATGAAGCCGAATGATTGTAGATCTGCAGGGGTAACTAGGTCGAGAGGGTTGAAATACTGGGGCTCGACCACGCCGTCTAACGAGTTCTCCGGAGTCGGAGCAGGGGTGAAGAATGGCAGGTGTTTCTTGTATAGAGTCTCTTCTTCCGAGCCGGGCAGAAGCGGTATCGGCTTGTTCGTGGTCGACTTTTGGTCGCGCGACGCGGACTGAAAGAAGCTCGAGGTTGAGCGTACCGTGGCACCGAAGCCAATGCTACCCTTGGAAAGCCGGTCCATGACGTGTTTCTGTAAGCCTACGAAGGCGCCAGAGCAGATGAAGAGAATATTATCTGTCCTCACATTGTAGACCTCACCTTTCGCAGGGGCAGGTGCGCCAGAGCCACTCAGGGGGCTGCTAGTGGGATAAGTGTGCGACTGGCCACCTGCTCGTGGTGCGTTTCGTTCAGGCTTGGCTTGTACCTGGACAGTGGTGCCTTCGATAAGTTTGAGCAGTGCCTGTTGTACACCTTCTCCAGATACGTCCTTGCCATGGCTGACTTTGGCTGTAGCGATCTTGTCGACCTCGTCAAGACAAATGATTCCCCTCTCTGCTCTTTCCACATCATAGTTCGCAGCTGCAAGCAATCTATGCACACACACTTCGGCATCTTCGCCAATGTAACCAGCTTGGGTAAAGGGCGTGCAGTCGGACATCGAAAAGGGTACCTCAAGAACTCTCGCCAAAGTCTTCGCCATGAGGGTCTTTCCAACGCCAGAAGGGCCCAACAGCAAGATATTTGACTTCTCCAAGGTCAGGGGCGTTGTGTCTACCAGTGGCGAAGTGCCTATCCTCGGGACATAGCCCGTGGCTGGCCCACCCATACGGATGGTGGGCTGCTGTCCCGGGAACTCGCTTTCGACGGGATGCCGTTCACGACGCTCTCGCTGAGCAGCCAGCTCTTCTTCCTCCTCTTCGCGCCTCTGGAGCTCTTGTATGCGTTGGTAGTGGTTGAATACAGCTACACTCAGTATCTTCTTGGCTCTGTCTTGCCCGACGACGAACTGGTCGAGGTGTTGTTTGAGCATCTTGGGCGTGAGACGTGGTACGCCATAGACATGGGCACCGCCCAGAGGGCCGGAGGTGGGCGCACCAGGCTCATAGCTTCCGGTGAAGCCCTGGTTGGCAAAGTCGGATCTGCGAAAGTGAGTGTCCGAGTAGCGCCGCTGACCTGTCTTCAGGCATCTTTTGCTGATGGCAAGGTAAGTGGTTCGAAGCTGCGACGATCTCACAGCATCGATGGTACGCCCTTCAAGAGCTGGACATAGAAAGCCAGGGATCGACCCCGACCTAACTCGACGCATAGTTATGACAAGACGTGCATGTTCAGAGTCCTTCTAGCGGAGAGGTTTGGATACGGATAGTCACTCTCAGGAATTAGATGACAGTATGGTGCAAGTCAAGGGAGGATAGGACGAGTCTGGAGGTTCGGTGGTGAGAGCCAACGCCGCGCTCAGGCTTACAGTACTAAGCCCTACAGCTGTGAGTCGCCCGGTGCGGGGATTGCGTAACGCCGATAAGCTTATCGCAAAGCGGTACTCCGGCTAGCGGGAGTAGCCATGTGAAGGTAAATGCTTCGTGGTGACATGGCTAGGTGAGAGGCACAAGAACAAGTGCATGCACATGTCGAATGAAGTCTGATATGTTTCTGGTCTTGTGGATTACTTCTATTGTACATAAGGCTCACATCGCTATCGTGCTCCCGTGAGTAGAGTGGTATCATAAGTCGTCAGTATACACACACACATTCATGCATGGACGATTACTGCCGTCCCTGCCAGTGCTCATGCTTCCTCCTTGTTTCATCTCTGCACATTCTCACTTTATACGCGAGTCCGGGGATGGGTTCACCATGCTCTGGACTCAGTGCCCGCCATCTAGCTTTGCCAAGTAGCCAGTCCGCCAGAGTCACAACCCTGCTCGTCTTGTCGAAGCCACCCGCTTCGTCGGCATGCTCAATGGTATGATTCGCAATCCTTCCCTCCGAATCGAAAGAGAACACGAACATCCCACTGAACGAGTTGGACCCTGCGTCCTTGCTGAACAGTGGTCTGTCGCCACCGAGCAATGTGCTTAGGCCTCTGTTGACCCCTCCGTTCTCGACAGCGCTTGAGTGCGCAGTTGAATTGTGTCCATTTCCATTGCGTTTTGGCTCCGTCTTCCATCTGACGACTAGCTTCTCTTCGCCTAGCCCGTCGCAATGTTCTTCGACAGACGGTGCAGTGATGAAGCCAGACCGCACCATCTTTTCACTCAGTACCGTAAGTTTGACATTTCCAACCACTGGAACACAGCCCCAAGCGACGGGCGCCGTCATCAGAGCAGCTCGGTATGCTATTCTCCCTCTTACCACAGGTAGATGAGGATGTGTAGAGGGGAACAGATGGAGGGAGACATGGGGGGAGACGATCTCGGGCGGTAGTTGTGTAGTGAGCAGGTTCGGCAGGAGAGGAGAGAGCTTTCGCAGCGCTGTTGATTGTCAGCATCCATGAGTAGGGCTTGTTCGCATGAGATACACACTCTGTCCCAGCTTCAACGTCCGCTCATCAGGCGGTTTGTGATCACTCCCATTTGATGGTCCACCACTGGTGCTTTCTGAGCGGACCAAAGAGTCACACTCCAACTCGGGCGACGACCTGTGTGCAGCATTGACCGGCGCGGCTGCTGTGAACCACAATTCGGATAGTGGCTCTGAGCGTACTTGGGCTAGACTTCGGATGGGTAGACTAGCAAGAGATGGATTGGGGCGTGTGAAGATGCGAAGTAGCCTCTTCCATCGTGAGGCGGCAGCTGGTGAAGTGGTCCAAACAGTCCGCATTTGCGCTGTTGTCATCTAGGTATCCTTCGCATACTTGTCAATGGAGGGGGGCGCGGTAAGCGAATGAAGTACCGCGACTAGCGACAGCGATAGATCCTGTTATGAACGACGGAACTACTGCCCGTTGATTGCGCCCGCTGGTTGGACAAAAGACGAAAGGATTCCATGCTGTGGCGTAGTAGTGCTTGCTGACGTACTAACCACTGTAACTTAGCCCCAAGTGGCTGAATCTCAAATGATCTGGACGACTCACGACGCCGCCAATGTATTTACACTCAATAGCACATAAATCAGTAATGTTTGTCTGCTACTTATGTGCATTCAGCATGGCCCCTACTATGGCGAGAGTAAGGCGTACTGCGAGCATGGCTATTCCACTTCATGGTCCTCCTTGTCACGTCTCCGCCTCTGGCTGAGGCAGTCCTGTATACGCGTGAGATTTGTAGGACTCAGTTTCAAGCTCGACATTCGACAGCAAAGAGATTTGGTTGGTGGCGGACGCCTGTGGCCTTGACGACGAACATACTTGGGCTAAGTCATGACAGGCGCACATTCTATATAGCTTGAGGAGTGAGTGAGGGCATGCAGCCCCCGGGTGTCCTCCAGAGTACTCTTAGAGGGCATAGCATACGATGACGCCTTACCTGCACTCATCTTGCTCTCACCATAGCGCACGTCACTTCGTGACCACTCTGCCTCAGAAAAGCTGATATTCTCTTATTGCCATCTTCATCAAGCCCCTTCTTCAACTACTGTGTAATGGCTTTCTCACACTCTGAAACAGGTTCACAAGCCGTCGACCTTCACAACATCAAGCCATGGCCAGGCAAACCATGGCCAGGCAAACCATGGCCAACAAGATCAAAGCCTCCAACCACGGCACGATCGCGAGGGTGGAAGCGCAGTATAGGTCGGGCTTGCAACGCTCTTGGTCTGGGCAGGGAGCAAGCTCGTCAGCAATATGACCCAACCTACAAGAACTGCGACAAACTGTTCGTACAACCGGCCGAGCCAGCGTCGAGCTACACCCTCGCTCAGCTTGTCACAGAAGTCTGCAAACTGCAGAACCGACCCAAGCTGGCTTCGAGCAATGACCCGCTGACAGAAGGCGCCCTGCTAACCCTCCTATACGCTGCATTAGACAATCAGAAACACGGCATATATGGCATACGACTACCAGACCGGTCAGGGAGCGAGGAGCAGGACTCAAAGCTCATCAGCGCCGCGGCACACTACGTCGAACGGCAACACCGAAAGCGAGCCCAAGCAGCTTTGAAGTCCCAGCAGTCCGATCTCTTCTTCGCCGCAAGTCTTCACAGCTCTAGGAGAGAAGAGCAGCCGAGCAAGCCCGTGAAGCCCCACCAACCAGTCATAGCAGCATCCAGCCCTCCCCAAAAGCGCAAGTTCGATCTCATCTCCGACCAAGACACCGATCTTCCACGTCATTCCTCCAAACTAATCCGGAAAGCCCTAAATTCATTCACATCCACCATCAACAGCAGCAGCGGCAGCGGCAAAGCCACAACCAACCACCTTCCCAAAAACAACACCTCGACCCTCTCCTTAATTCCCCAACAACCAAGTGCACACCTCAGACCCAAACACCCTCGCCTCGACTTCGGCAATAGAATCGAACAAGCACTCTTCAAAATCGACAAATGGGCAGACTCCTGGCTGTCAGGTGCAATACCGCAGACAGATCTCGTTTGGGAGTCGTTCGAGTTCTGCCTGTACATGCCAGATGTTCTTGAGCAGTGGAAGATAGCGAAGTGAAGCGATGATATGAGCGGACGCAGGAAGGATGTAGTGTACTGGCGTTTGGGCTAGGCATTACATTGCCTTACATTGGATATGCGCATGTATAGTAAGTATAAGGGATGCGAACAATAGGTAGCCAGGACAGGAATCAGCATCGACTTATGCCTCATTGATCAGGTCAGATCATTCGTGGGCTGAAGACAAGTAGTTAGGTAGCCAGCGTGGTATTAGAGTCCATATCCAATCGATCGATACAATGGCGTCACAATATTCGAGCCACCGGCCTCGCTGTTAGACTTCGATTCTGCAGCTGTTCGCACGCCGCACCATTCGGTGCGTGCATGGAAACTATTGAACGCCCGAGGTATTTTCGAAACATGTGCAGCAGGACCAAGCAAGCGTACGATCCACCCAGCTAGCTATTCATGAAGCTGGGGTGCGAAGCCTCTCAACCTCTAGCGTAAAAGATGTATCGTGACCGTTGACGATCGATCGTGATGCGTGGAAGACCTGGGTTTGATTGATTGAAAAATCCAGTCGGTCAAGATGAATCAGGAGACAAAACCGCTTTCAGCTGCCGACGAGTTCTTAGATTTGAGGAGGTCGACAGTGAGATTTCAAACTCTAGAGGCGCAATTCAGCAGGTTTCTCGGGCCGTACACGAAACGGCTGCAACACGCGATAGGCCAGCAGAACAGAAGCATGACCAATGCGGCGAACTTCAAAGGTAAACTTTTCCGTTTTTTTGCTAGTATGTGGCATACCTATGTTTCAACAAACAACGTGAGCGTTTGCCCCTCTTTCAACGCCTGTTTTCCCACCGTATCGTTGCAAGTCAGCAATAACTTCAGCATTGCGGTCCCGTTTCTTACTCCAACCATATGAAATCAAACCCAAGTGTACCCAAACTCGCGCATTCAGACATCCAACCCGAAAAAATTGATGGAGCAAAGTGTAGCCGCGCCGCCGTCATGTGCCGTGAGACGTGATATGAAAGACCGATAGAAGGGTAGATCCTTCCGACCGTGTGAACGCCGGACGTCGAGCTCGACTGTGCATAGACAGAAAGCAGACACCACCGCGAAGGAAATGATATATAACCGAAACGCCTCAGCTTGTCCGACCAGACACCAGGTCCAAATATCAACAAAGAAAATAGATCGGAGCTTCGCCGGGATGCAACCTCAAATACGAGAGATGGGCTTCAGATCAGGGCCATCGATGGTAGTCGTTGGACCTGCCCATACTTAGTACGACAACCGTGGAACTATGTTATAACCTCCCTTAGCTCGTCTGTATTGAGTGGGGTTTTTAAAAGCCAATAGCTCGTCGAAACTATCACTGTCGCTTTCCTCCCCATCGTCCTCGTCATCATCGGCTTCGATCGTGTCCGAACCAGTCGCAAGGGGGTACCCGTTGCCATGTTGTGGCAGATCACGAGTCACAGAGTAGTACTTGTTTCGATGAGTCGAGGGTGTAAGCTGTGGTCGGGCACCGTCTTTGAGGACAGAAGTTCTCTCTTCCGAGGATCGCGAGTAGCCACGCTTTTGGGCACCTACAGGAGCAACATTGTAAAGCCCACCCTCCGGTTTTGCGGGCTCGGTGGGGTTGGTGATTGACTCTATTGAGGGGAGTCTTGGCTGCGGAAGAGTGGTCGCGGGCGAAGCTGGTGGGTAGTTGACCCGTGGCATTGGTGGTCCCATATTGCTGTTCCGTGGTGGAATGGAAGCGGAAGTCTGGTCCCACATTTGTTGGGACTCTCCAACGTACGGTGAGGGTCCTCCGGTGGCATCGTAGAGAGTTTGCTGTGCATAGTAGCCTGGCGGACCAGCAATATTGGGGCTGGGCAGTGCGGTTGGAGCATACGATGGTTGTCGGGACGGACCGTAACTTTGTGAGACCTGACTGTCCATCGATGGCTGTCGTGTGCCCATTGGGCCGGGTTGCCCGTAGTAACCCTGATTTTCAACGGCACCGGCACGGTCGTGGCTGAGTGCACGTAGAGATCGCTGATCATCTTCTTTTTGGCCAGCCTTACCTTCGATCTTTCGTTGTCTGACCTCCTTACGTATCCTAACACGGCATCCCTGTTCGGCAATGATCTGGCTTAGCTCGGTACTTTGGCCGAGCCCAGGAAACTTTTTTGCGCTGTAGACTTGGAAGGGCAGAGAGTAAACGTAGGTCACGTTAACCATCATCTCTTGGTCGTTAGGAGGAGAACCCTGTTCCGAGCCCTCGGCAGAATGAGTAGAGGTGGAAATCAGGCGATCTGCATCAAAGTCTTCTCGGCGCTTGGTCTGCTCAAACAAGTGAAACTTGATCCGATACCAGCCTTCATGTCGAACCGAGAGATCTGGAAAGATGAAATATGCAGCAGTGGTCGGCTTGGTCAGGTATGCAGCTCCGGCACAAGTGACACCAGTCAATACGGGACAATGATTGGTGGTATACAAAGTCCTGTTCGCAATTGGCCGGGCATGCTCTAAGCTGGCAAAGAGCATGAAAGTCGCTTCGTAAAACGCAGTGATATCATGGTCACCCTCGAAAACTCGGAGCCTGACCACCGGCGGTGGATCGACAGGTCGACGATCAGCAGATGCTGTTAGATGTCAGCTAACTTGATATTGGTGTCAGCTGAAACACTTACATTTCATTCCACTACCGCAGGCGCGGGCACGTTGAGGACCTTGGGCGACTTCCAGGTGATAAGTCAGTCTACGATTGCCTGACGTAGTCCTGGAATGAAGCCATTCTCGTTCGTGCGACACTTCGGGCATGACGTAGTCCTTTCCCTCGACCCAGTACTCTTTGTACACACGACCTTCAAAGACGAATTCAGCGTCGTCAGACTCGGCCTCTGATGGGGGTGCTGGAGGGCGTACTCCGCGACCTTCTTTCAAAAGCTGAAGATCTGCGAGCGAGGGTAAGTGTTCTTTGTTGCCGCCTGGACTGATCCGCGGTGTGATGAGTGCAGGCTGGGAAGACCTAGGGACATGTTGATTAGCGTGGGCTCTTAGCTGACTTTGCTCTCGAGTTTCTTGTGGATGCGTTGCCATGTTGACTGTTGTCGCATGCAAGAAGATCAATAGCGTGATCAAAGGATAGGAAACAAGAGATTGTGCAGGTCTGTCTCCAGAAAGCTGGCTTCAGAAAGTAGAAGGGGCAATATGTAGGAACATGCAAGGCCAAGTGCCAGATGAGCGAGTGCCTTTGGAGACGTTCCAACCGGACAACAGTGGCAATACCCACGAGACAGAAACCTGCTCTCTTCGGTACCGCCTGCCGCCCTGCCATCCATGGTTTGTGATGTGTATCTAGCAGCGAACAGGCAAGAGCTGGGGATGCGCTAAGGGGAACCTCCACAACGGTACCAGAACGGTACAACTTAATACGAACAGAGCCTCAAACTCAGAATCACAAGCGGAATACACTCACTTTTGACGACAAAGAGACTTCCTTGGTTATGACAAACTGGGCCTTACTGATAAAGGAAGTCAAACCCAGCAATTCAAAGGACAATTCCAACACAAGGTTATTGATGATGTCGATTTGGCAACCAAGATTTTTGCGTCCGGCAAGATCTTTAGAGAGGACTTCCAAGGTCCAGAGCAATCAACTTGTCGACACTGTTGCTTTGCGCGATGTCCCGAGTCTAACAGGCCGTGCAATTACTGGACGGCTAACGTTGGTTCACGGGAGTAGGCAAGATACGACAGAACCGCTATATCCTCGTTGTGGTGTAAATATTGGTGACGCTTGATTCCGAAGGCACGTAGTCGCGCAATGGTGTAATGTACTAGGTTTGGAAGACTTGGTGTTGCGAACTACTCTTTTGGTCCCGGCGCGAATGACGATCTTTCGGTACCGGAGAGTGCAGAGACAGACACCGTGAGATTCAGTCTATGCGAGGGAGCGACCGTAGCCAGATCTTGTCGGCAGTAGGAGGGTCAAGAGGTGGTAGGTGGGAAAGTTGTGAAGTCGAAAAGGTTGGAGCTGTTGGTAAGAGCGCAGATGAAGTCAGCCAGATTCGCCAGAGGTAGAAGACCGAGCACGACTGGAAGTTCATCACACCACCTGCACTGCACAACGCCAGACCCGTCAAACTCTGCGACATGGTTGGCACACGGATGGCATTGGTCAGAGTGGAAGCTAGCTGGAGGCTTAGTGTAGCTAGCACAAAGGTCTAGGCAAGGTCTGGCACTAGTGTTGTCCCTCGCGTGCGTAACGAAGCTGCAGTGCCGCGCCAGAGCCCAAGTGTAAGCGAATTATCACCGTTGTAGGCACCACTGATGACCAATAACCTCAACCTTCTCTTGTTCGGATCTGGTCCCCAACCCACTAGACTCAAGCTAAGGTACCCTGGGATTTGGCTGATCCCAAAGCTGCACTCCTCGGGTCCAAAAGTGTCCGATGCACAAACTTTACGAGCTATCGGATTCCTTGGACAAGCTAGCGCGACCCATGGATTGACTTCCTGCGTGTTTTCTTTTGATCGTATACGCTCCAACAGCTACTTTTGATTCAGCAATTTGTAGTAATCTGACCCCTTTCAAGTGCAATGACCACTCTGTATGCACCTAACATATAGCAGATTGTCTGAGAGCAATTTGAGGGCAACAGATTCGAGCACAAATGATCGTGCTAAATGCAAGAGGGTTATGGGCTGATGTAATCAATCAGGGCAGTTGTCTTGGGTCTTTTTTAGGGCTGAATATGACGATCAAGCCCCGGACCTTCTTTCCTCCTACTAAGGGTGCCATGATGGCACGGTAAGATTCGGCACCAAGCAGTGTTGTGCAGCCTTTTGTCAACCACGTTTTGGGACGACTCTAAGTTCAGACTGACGAACTCTATTTACATGTTTGTGGTGACAGGTCTACGGTAGAGCCATTTCTGAAACTACCACGGAGCAAACATTCCCCTGCAGCTAGTCTAGAATTCTCAGTGCTCTATACAACCTTGTCTCAGACTACGAAGACATCTGGAAGCTGCAAACCAACACAAATCAATGGCGTCCCGTTCGGCAATCTTGGATGACATGCAAAATTCCACGTGCTATTCGTATTTCAGCTCAAAGCTTACCTTTTCCTGGTGCCAAGTATTTCATCATGTGCTTCCGGATATAACATTTAACTTGCCTGAGGCCGAAGTGTATACGAAACTGAAGGGGACTTTCCAGGCTCTCGTAGTCCGATGGGCTCAGGCTGCGGAGTTGGTCGCATCAATCTACACATTGTTTGTATTGATACAGCAAAGGCAACCAAGTTGGTCATATTTCAGTACCATGTGCTGGCTGCGGACTCCAGACAAAGACGATCAGGGAGCAGGGTATCCCAAAGCTATGACAGTCGTCAAAACAAAGTCATCAGCACGGTGGCAGTGATGACGGCAAAACACAAGCTTATCCGCAAACCTCTTTGCACAGTCAGCCACTTGGACCGCGCAGCTGCGTCTCAAAATTGCATCGTTCGTAAGCCCTGACCAACTGTAGCAATACTATCGAAACAGCTCGTACATGGGCAACATGAGTCGAAACCTTCATGCCGCCTGGCCAGTATGGTCCGCTGTTCCTGCCTCAACATCTCCTCCAGTATCGTCTTGCTCCACCTTTACGGCAGTGTGATGTCAGTCCTAGCATCGATTACCTAGATGGTAAAGGGCTTCTGCCATGGCGCAGACCTTGGTTTACCTGTCTTGGGAGGCCATCAGGAGTCAAGTGGCGAATGGGTCGACCGTCGGAGTCATAATGATTCACCATCTTCCGTTAGTCGACCAAGTTCTTTCCCGAAACAATGTTGCAGTGCAGAGAGAGTCGTGAACTCGATTGAGGTGCTGGTGTACTCTCGGAAGAGAGGATTCGTATTGAACAAACATATCATACCCGGTAAGGACACGAAAGCGAGCTCGTATCTAATACAGTTATGCGTTTTTCAATCGGATTCCAGGGATACTGCGGTGCGTCCATCGTCAAGACGATCGGCCAGGTTGACATCCCCCCAGGTATTGGGCTATAGCATTGAGAAAAGGCACGGATGCTGATGTGTTTACCGAGGTTTGCGTATTATCAAGGTGCTATGTCGCCTCAGCCTGCCTTCTAGAACAGATGTTGTCCTCTTGTTACACTAGGTGGATACTCTGAGCTCGGCGGACGAGCTGACAGATCCTGCAGTTATGCGATCCAACCCAGCCGTGTTACGTGCCAGCAAACCATTGTCAGACCTGCATATGTGGTATCAGCGCACTTCGAGGCACTACAGAAAGTTTAGCAGAGCGGCGTCGAGTCTCCAGATAGTGCTGTCTCGAGACAAGCACATGCTTTAGGGCTGGAAAAACAAGGCGGACTGTCCTTGTAATAGAACTTGAACATTGGCACAGTGTCGAAAGTGTGCGATGTTCATTCACCACACCATGGTCGTATGTACATAGGACCAGCCATTTGTCACGCAATGTTTCGAGACTCTGAAGTAGTGGGAATAGCGATCACCCGGCGCTACGAGTGTGGTGGAGGACTGCATGGAGATATGCTGCACGAAGTTATGCTGCGGATCTGACCTGCGTTAGTAGAGAGATAGATGCTGCCTTACCTACGACATGTATTTCATGGTTCCGGTAGCGGCTTTGTTGTGGTAAATACCCACTCTCTGACCTCCAGCAGTTTCCATTTGCGATCAATAGCGGACGGAATTCATTAGTGCGCTGGGGGTGAACTCGACCGCGAAAACGACAAGCCAGACAACATGCGATCGTCATACAAACGCGTTCGGATATTCGATATTAGCACAAAGAAATTTTTTTAAAGTGTGCTCAGCGGCAAAGCCATGGTCTCGTACGCGTGTGTATTGCATTGATACTCGATGGTGGCAGTTGTGCTCAAGGATACTTATCTACACGCAACGTCCGCCATCAACTTCCAAAGAGACACCCGTGATGAATGCTCCTTCATCACTAGACAAATATAGGCAAGCATTGGCGATATCTTGTGGCGTGCTCGATCGTCCAAGAGGAATGGTCGCAACGAATCCCTTTCTGTTCTCCTCGTTGTCATCCTTGCCAAGGAATTTGGAGCTCCTGTCAACAGGTCATTAGTCATCCATCCCAGATAAGTTTCCACAAGGCTGTGTAGCTATCAGGCGTGAACTTACAGTCCGGTCCCACTAGCGAACACAGGACATACGGAGTTGAACCTGATGCCCTTGGGTCCGTATTCCACAGCCATACTCTTGGTGGCATTGATCACCGCAGCTTTCGACGCATTATACCAAGCTAGACCTGGACGAGGTCGAAGGCCAGCAGTCGACGAAATGGTGACGAAAGAACCTTTGATGCCCTCCTTCAAGAAGTAAGGCAGAATGACGTTAGTCGAGAGGTATATGGACCTGACGTTGACATCGAACACTAAGTCAAAATCTTTGTCGGTCACAGTTTCGGTTGGCTAAGGCGAATGTATTAGCAATTGTAAAGCAACCAAAGCCTCTGCGCTACTATGCGGTCTTACTTTGTTGGCATATGTGGTCCCAGCGTTGTTGACTACCACGTCGAGTCTTCCGTGCGTGTCGAGCGCGTGCTTGAGCACCTTCTCCCAGTCCTCTCTCTTCGTGACGTCTGCTCGTACGAATGTGGCACCAATCTCTTTAGCGACTGCTGTACCGGTATCTTCGCTGAGATCAGTGATCACTACAGAACCACCTTCTGATTGAAATGTCGTCGCGATTCCTTTTCCAAAGCCGCTGGCTGCCCCCGTCACAATTGCGACTTTGCCTTTCATACGATCAGGCATCTTGCGGTTTGATCTAAGTTGTACGGTGTAGAGTTGCTCCTAGATACTGCTTGAGGTTCTGATACTGAGCGAGGGTGATCGACGTGACACAAACCTATGTTCTCCTCTTCCTTGCCTACGTCTAATATACCCGAGGTCACGAAACAGGCAGACCGGCATTTTCGGTCTCAGCGCCCCTGACGCTTCATCTACATTCATCGATGCACCTCCGCGTTCGAGGTAATTTCGACCAATTGCAGATGATGATGGAGGCGGTGCACTGATCTCGTGGTGCAAATATGCGGGGCTGCCCTTGCTCGACCATCATCGTGCTGAGCTCCCCCTCATATGTCTCCTTTCCTCGTTCTCGAATGCCTTGGCCATAGTGTGAGCCTATCACCAGGGACTCTAGCCACAGAACTTATCAGACCATAGCGCGAAACACTTAGTATAGTCCAGCTTGAACAAGGAGTGGAACTCGCCGAACATGCGCCACAATATTCTCTTCATCATTCACGTGACTACGTGTGACCGCTAGACTAGAATTGGCGGCCCCCAGAGACGCGTCAACAGGAGCCCCATTTCGAGAACAACCGGTCATTGTACTCACAAAGAGCAAATGCGGTACTCCCATAGAGAGCGCTGCTGTCCTAGCTCGCCACTTATGTGGACGCTGTCGCTTTAGGGTGTATGAGATCAGCAACGACTCTGCTGCGTCCATGCCCTTCAAATTCTCCCACTTGTGTGAACTCCTTGAGGAACTTCAGCGGCAGAGATTCCAACAGCGCGCAACATACTCCAAGCAGGATGACCCGAGTTACCGCATTGTCGTAGCCTGGTACAACAAACATGCCGATGACATTCGTAGGTCCGGGCCTTCAGCTGTAGCCTTTCTTTCGGCGCTGCTACCTGAGCGAAGGCCAGACCGCACATACAATCTTCAACCAAAGCGCCTGAGCCAGATATTCGCCAGAGTACTTGGAGTAGGTGCAAGTCGTTTGCGGCTGTTACAGTCATGGCAGGAGGCTCGAGGTCCAGATTTTCCTACATGTGTGGAAAGAGTCATGGCAGAAAGCGAATTTGACCTACCAAACGCAAGCAACGAAGTAACCCTGGAGCAGATTGATGAGGTCCTTACCCAGATCGCTGCGAACTCAATGGCCTCCTCGCCTGCCATTCAGGCTCAAAGAAACAATCGAGCTCCTTGCGACCTTCTTGCACCAATCATCCGTAGACTTCGAAGCGCAGAAGCAAAATGGCTTACGCGGATGATCCTGAAGTCTTATTCTCCTGTTATCATGCCAGAATATGTAGTCCTTCACCATTTTCATTTTATGCTGCCGAAGCTTTTGGAGTTGCAAAACTCCTTCGAAGCAGCAATCGCGACGCTCACTCGCCCAGCCATTGCCCCTCTACCTCCAAGGCCATCGAAAGAATACCAGGCCGCCTTGCTGCCTATAGTTGCTAAGGAAATCATTCCTCAACTTGGAGTCATGATTCGCAAACAGCACCTCGAGAAAGCGCGGAGCATCAAGCACTGTGTGAAGTTAGCTGGCTCTCGCACCATGAGCGTGGAGCGCAAGTATGACGGAGAATATTGTCAGATTCACATCGACAAGTCCAAAGGCGCACGTTGTATCCAGATCTTCTCCAAAAGTGGCAAGGATTCAACACAAGACCGTCGTGCACTGCATTCCGCTATCAGAGCTGGGCTAAAGCTCGACATGCCGGATTGCAAGATAAAGGAGCGCGCGATCATCGAAGGCGAACTCCTCGTGTATTCGATGACTCAGAAGATGATCTTGCCATTTTGCAACATACGTAAGCACGTTCTACATGGCGGCAGGCGCATAGGTACGGAGGCGGATTCCCCAAAGCAAAGTGGTGAACAAGCGATGATCGTCTTCTTCGATGTACTGTTGCTCGATGGCAAGTTCATGATCAACGAGCCGCACAGCAACAGACGAGCACACCTGAAAGCGCTAGTTTCGCCTATCGAAGGGAGGACTCAACTTGTCGAACGCCAGATGATCGATTTTGAATCGCGCAATGCGTCTAGTGTGCTCCGCGATGTCTTTGCTGTTGCAATCCGGAGAAGATGGGAAGGATTTGTTCTAAAAGGCCTGGACGATCCGTATTTCTCTTGGAAAGAAGGCATGAGAGGCATTAAGCTGAAGAAAGACTACATCGCTGGACTGGGCGACACTGCTGACCTGTGCGTTGTTGGTGGTCGTCGAGACCCACGAGACGAACTATCACTGCAGCTAGGTCGATTATCTTGGACGTGTTTCTATGTTGCGTGCTTACTAAACAAGGAAGACGTCCGAAGATACGATGCGCGGCCGTCACTGAAGATTGTAGATTGTCTCGGCATAGGCAGTCTATCTAAGCAAGATATGCTTGCACTGAACGCTGAAGGAAAACTTGTCGAGCAGAAGTTCGTGTCCGATTCAGAGTTCATGGCCATCAGCCACCCACGCCGGGATATACCGCTGCCCTCAGAGATGTTCAAAAAGCCGATTGTTGTTGAGGTTATGGGTGCTGGCTACGAACGCCCTCAGACCGTCGATTTTTACACTCTTCGCTTCCCTCGAAGGGTTGGCGGGAAAATAAAGCTACACAAAGATCGCGATGTCGCTGACACTGTTGGCTTCGACGAGCTGCAGAATTTGGCGCACAGCAGTCTAAAAGAGGATGCCGAAACTGCTTCACAGGAGGATGCTGCGTGGATTGGAAGGTTACTCGACGCGGATCCTGCATCAAAGTACGCTTTGGACAAATCTCAAAGTACAAGTCCTACAAAAACCCTATATAGTGCCACCACCATGGACCTGACTCCTGTTGGAACACGACAAGCTAGTACACAGCAACCACCGTCTCTCGTGCGGATCGACTCGGATGAGCTCACTCTGAAAGAGTTCCAGCACCGATACCCAAGCAGTGCGCCACAAACCCCGAGCAGACAATCGGAAACCACGCTTTCGCCTGCATCTACAGCACGGACTACTGCTTCGAAGCGCAAGTTTAATGCTGCAGAAGAACCTCTAATTTCCAGCCCAATACGCAAGAAGAAGCGTGTGGAATTTTGCGCAACTGTTGACGTTCGGCAGGTCACGCCAGATCGAACATTGTCTGATATCACGGACGTGGCTGCTAACAGGACGAGCGCCAGAAGCTCACTCACGAAGACCAAGGGGCCTACTGTGGCAGTTACTACGGTCGCATCACCTCAGCAACAGCAGGAGAGGCAGGAACTACAAGCAGCTGCAGCGACTAACACGTCAGAACGAGGTCCATTGCCGACTCCATCGTCAATAGCTGAAGCCGCGAGCGAAAGCGAACAAGCAAGCGAGGTTACAATGGGCCCGAGACGCTCTTCATCAGGTGTGACAAATACTCTTCCGCCAGCATCAGCACCTGCTGAACAAATTGCACCAAGAGTGATAGGTGGGAGTGGTGGCGTACCGGATCTTGCAGCTTGCTTTCGAAGGTCGGTCTATATCACACCGTCGCTCGTAAAGCACAAGCACATCATACAATACTTGAAACGAGCTGAGCTTGATTTCACCTTCTCCATCGGGAGGTTCATTGACAGCCTGTTTACTTCGATGCCCGAAGAAAAGCGCATCATACTAGTTGACGCTCTGAAATCGAACGATACAATTGCCGATATTCAGTGGCTGAGTCGGTCACTACAACTCAGCGAACATCGCAAACGAGCTAATGACTTGGGGCAAAGGAGTAGCATTCTTATACTGGATTTTCATGTGTTACATACGGGTTACGCAAAGTCTGGATTTGCGAAATGCGACTTGACAATGTTTGAGGTGTGCGAGCAGTACTTCTGCGGCGTTTTGGAATTGGTAAAGCACGCTGGGCCGGGTCTCCAGATTGGATTGAGGCCGAAGTGGGATTCGAGGTTTAGCGAGGCGTTATTGGGGCGGTAACGCTAGGGACATTGCAGGTACCACGAATACATACAGTCGAAGCAAGGGTTGAGAAACATAGCCGTGATCGTGATCGTGATCGACTTGATTACAAGAAGAACATCACACAACAAGATGTAAGCTCGAGTAGGCACAGTCACCGACATGGAGCGAATAAGACCAGTAGCTGGACATTCTCTATTGACGAGAGAGACACGAAAGGTGCGCTGGGAATTAGATGCGCATGTCTCTAGTACTAGTTTTCAGCTTCATTCTCTATTCGACTTTGTACTCTCAGCGACACACACGGCGGCTAAGGTCAGGCAGGACGATCTTACCACGACGTGGTTTTTGGCGAAAGGTCATGCAGTTATCAACATATTCCACAACTACAAGCACAACCATGTCGGCCATTAGATCATCCATCCCAGGCTCAACTACTTCCTAAGGGGATGACCGTTCCAGCTCCTACTCATGGCGCGTGCGCTTTCGATGAACATTTTTCACTCGATACCGCAGATGCTGCATGATGGTTAGTGATCTTCCACCTACTTTGCCGCGAGTTTCAAGCCTCGCGACTGCCAGAACCAAGAACCCAACGCCAAATGGAGAAGCTGTGACTTCAAGCTCTTGCCTCTTTCAGCTAAGCTGCACACGAAGCTGCTTGTGGCGAGTCCATTCGCTTGCATCCCTTCATTACAGCATGTCGGACGGCTGTTTCTACCCGTTTGAGCTGTGATGACTTTTGGCTTCTGTTTTGGCTTTCATTAATTATCGAGTTGCATCTTCACAATGTCCTTCGAGGATCCACGGGGATCTTTAGCTCTTCCGCGGATGCAATTCCATCAGCCAGCTCCGAAGTTGCAGCAAAGCCGGCGGTCATTCCCTCAGCTCCCACGAGCAAAGGTCCACCGTCCAAAGAAGCTACCTTGCTATGATTGGATATTCTCTTCTGCCACAAATATACACATTGCCATCGACAAGTATTGGTTCAAGAGCTTCACACCCTTCGACACTTACGTCCTCACAGTAGCAGGTCAACGACCAGTCTCTATCAGAGGCATCGGCTCGGTCGATCTCAAAATCCGCTGCAAGCAAGGAAGCCACCAGAGCCGTGTAATCCAGCTAAAGAATGTTCTGTATGTGCCAAGCTGGACTTGCAACATCTTCTCCGATGTTTACTTCGACTCCAGTAGTGAGCACGAATTTGAGCACAAATGGACACAACACGGCGTCTCCTTCACTAAGAAGATGGGTGGCAAGCTCAAGCCATGGGGGTACACCGAATCGTTTTGTGGGCTTGATCGACTTGTCTTGTCACGGAAGCCTCACGGCCGGAGCCCTATGCTGGAAGACAAAGAGCGAGAGGTCTGGTCCGTCAACCTCAACTGGCCACAATCCCAACGAGATAAGTGGGACGAACTCGTGGCAAGAGAGCTTCGCCGACTGGCAAAAGAGCACGAAGTCGAGGTCCTGGCTCAACAACAGAAAGTAGAGCAGAAGACCGCATTGGAGTCTACCGAGCTTCTAATCTCGAAGAACACGGATCCGAAAAACCCTAATCCGAAGCTTAAGAGCACAAGTCCGTCACCATCAGCATCGAAGATACCAGTCAAGTCGAGATCCGAGAAGACTTTAGCAAGCGTCATGGCTCGGCAGGTCAGCGCTGTCAGCCTTGATCTTAAACAGGCAGGTGCAAGGATGAGTCTGAATGAGATCAGCAGCAACAAGACTGTCACCATCAAGACTGATCCAGAGAACAGAGTAAGCTCACTGAAAGCGAGTGTCAATGCCAGCAGAGGTTTGATCAAGGACTTCTTAGCTGCTAGAACGGAAGACAAAGAGAACAGGCTCAGGACAGCTAGTGTTGGTGGACTGTAAGCAATGGGAGATGGGATAGGTGATAGCACTGAGCTGGAATGATGGACGACCAGACCGAAAAGAACATCAACGTTGGACAGGAATGGGCATATGATTGTCGCGCGGGTCCTCATCATCCAATGGCGATTAAAGTGATAATTGACATACGTAGAGGACAGATCAGATCCGGCAGAATGTCAACAGAGTCTGAACACGGATCTGGCTACACTCTCATCCTGCTTGTCAAGTGTTGCAATGGTAGGCAACACAGGTAGTGCTTTTCAAGCTAGTCTCGTCGTGTGCTAGCGCTGGATCTGCAATTTGACGCCGAGCAGATGTGGAAAGCGGTAGAAGTGCTGGCGACTTCCCCGAGATTTTTCCCTAACAAATCCAGCTCCAAGAGCCATCGAGTCCATCTTCTATATCTCCTGCACGACTTTCGCTTGACCTCTATCAATCGTTCTTTCACGTGCTTCTACTCCGTCCCAAGTGTGTAGTATTATAGATCAGCACGATGCAGCGCGCACTATCAGCCAACGTGCGATCAGCACTTTCCAAATCCTCCCCATACTCCAGCACATCTGGCCGCAGTTTACAGCAGCTGCGGTTTGCTCACAAGGAGCTCAAGTTCGGGGTTGAGGGCCGAGCATCGCTGCTGAAGGGTGTAGACACATTAGCAAGAGCTGTTGCGACTACACTGGGTCCAAAGGGCCGAAATGTGTTGATAGAGTCGAGCTACGGCTCGCCCAAGATCACCAAAGGTACAGTCCCATCAAGCGCATCACCTAGCCATCACTAACAGCAGTCGCAGATGGTGTCACAGTCGCCAAGGCCGTCGTGTTACAGGACAAGTTCGAGAACCTCGGTGCTCGACTGATACAGGATGTCGCGAACAAGACCAACGAGGTGGCAGGTGACGGCACGACCACAGCCACCGTACTTGCAAGAGCCATCTTCTCCGAGACCGTCAAGAACGTCGCTGCTGGATGCAACCCTATGGACCTGCGAAGAGGCACCCAGGCCGCTGTCGATGCCGTGGTTGACTTCCTGCAAAAGAACAAGAGAGACATTACCACAAGTCAAGAGATCGCTCAGGTTGCTACCATCTCCGCCAACGGCGACCAGCACGTCGGTGACCTGATCTCCAACGCCATGGAGAAGGTCGGCAAAGAGGGTGTCATCACAGTCAAGGAGGGCAAGACCATCGAAGACGAGCTTGAGGTCACCGAGGGTATGCGATTCGACCGTGGTTTCCTCTCTCCCTACTTCATCACCGACACCAAGTCCCAGAAGATCGAGTTCGAGAAGCCTCTCATCCTCCTTTCTGAGAAGAAGATTTCGGCCGTTCAAGACATCATCCCAGCCCTCGAAGCCTCCACTCAGCTGCGCCGACCCCTGGTTATCATTGCTGAAGACGTTGATGGTGAGGCTCTGGCAGTCTGCATTCTCAACAAGCTCCGAGGTCAACTTCAAGTCGCCGCTGTCAAGGCTCCAGGCTTTGGTGACAACAGGAAGAGCATCCTTGGCGACATCGGTATCTTGACCAACGCTACCGTTTTCACCGACGAGATCGACATCAAGCTTGAGAAGGCTACACCCGACATGCTGGGTAGCACAGGCAGTATCACTATCACCAAGGAAGACACCATCATCTTGAACGGCGAGGGCAGCAAGGACTCCATTGCTCAAAGATGCGAGCAGATCCGAGGTGTCATGGCTGACCCATCCACATCTGAGTACGAGAAGGAGAAGCTACAAGAACGTCTCGCTAAGCTGTCTGGTGGTGTCGCCGTCATCAAGGTCGGTGGGGCCTCCGAGGTCGAGGTTGGTGAGAAGAAGGACCGAGTCGTTGACGCTCTCAACGCCACCCGTGCCGCTGTTGAGGAGGGTATCCTGCCTGGTGGCGGTACTGCTCTCGTCAAGGCTGCTGCCAGCGCCCTGAAGGACGTCAAGTCGGCCAACTTCGACCAACAGCTTGGTATCTCGATCGTCAAGAATGCGATCCAGAGACCAGCACGGACTATTGTAGAGAACGCTGGTCTCGAGGGCAGCGTCATCTGTGGCCGACTCATGGAGGAGCACAAGGACAACTTCAACATGGGTTTCGACTCTGCTACGGGCGAGTACGTCGACATGATCAAGGCTGGTATCGTCGACCCATTGAAGGTCGTCCGAACCGGTCTCCGTGACGCATCTGGTGTTGCGTCCCTACTCGGTACGACCGAGGTCGCCATCGTGGAAGCACCTGAGGAGAAGCCTGCTGGTGGCCCACCGATGGGCGGTATGGGCGGCATGGGCGGAATGGGCGGTGGCATGTTCTAAGCGAACATCTGTACGACTAAACCTTGACCCTGTGATACCCCGTTCACCAACCTCAACGCCATTTTGCGACTTAGCGATCCTCTTGCATACCAGCTTTCGACTTTCGACCTTATATTTGAACACCTGCAAATACTTAATCTCCACTCTCATCTTCGACATGGTGTTTCTACGGCCAGACTAGGGTACACGGAAAAGACAAAAGCGTATTTCATTGTGGCTGTGGGCGGAAGAGGAAGAGGAAGTGTATGATAGTGATAGCATCATGGTGGATCGAGATAATGTACTTATGTGTATAAAACGTCAGATGAAGTTCTCAAACCATTGTGCACACTCTCTTATTGTTTTCGATGCAAGGGTCGATTGGACGTTACAGCTTCGACTGCTAGTTGTCGAGAACCACCAGTAGTGAGTACTCTCGTGCTTTCATGATGGCTTGTTGGGGCTGCATGGAGGATGAGTGTGAATAGATGTAACCCTGCTCTAGACTGACTATACGCCAGCCAGCTGCATCACGAGGATCGCCTAGCACTTCAGCGACTTTCTCTGACAGATCGAACCGAAAGCTAACACGTTCGTTTACAAGACGTCTAGCTGAAATGAAGGCCAGCTGGTGATGAGGAGGCACTTTCACCTGGGACTGTTTCAAACGCTTGAGTGACTGAGATGGATCCAGTGCAGGTTTGGCACTTTCATGAACATTTACTCATTTTGAAATATGGTCATAGAGCAATTGTCACCTCTCCTTCACTCGTCACGACTCGCTCTCACCTATGAAACCGTCCAGGACTTCGATATAACCGTCTCGGGCTCCTCTTCAATACACGAGTGCACCGGTAACATTCGCCCTGGTTACGAACCTTGGCTTCTTCGACATAACAGGGTGTGATCTTCCTCACCTGCATGATACGGCCGATACTTCCTGATCTTCACAATTCAGAGGAAACAGCTCCAAGCATGGCTCCCAAGACCAATGAAGACCGCCGGACCAAACACGCCGTATTCGTTCTCGACCAGGTGGTCGCTCTCGGCATCCCGCTCACATTCAACGTCAATGATGTCGCTAGCAACCTCGGTCTATCCGTGAACGGTGCCAGAAGCCGCATCAGAGAGGTGAAGAAGCACAACCCGGGGCTTAAGCTGTCTCTTACATCTGCTGGGAAGTCCTCTGCTGGACCGCCTGATTCAAGCCGAGCGGGTGCCGTGGGTAGCACACCGAGAAGTTCACCAGCGGTGGAGACGAGATCGAGTCGGCCCAGGAGCAAGCGGACGGACGACGATGGTGCGATCACGAGAGACGAGAAGCGCACTACCAGAAGCTCGTCCAGGGTCCACCGGAGGAATGCTAGTGATAACGATGAAGACAACTCAAGCAATGAGCAGGAGGCTGGACAGGAAGCTCCTAGGACAAGAGCTGGGCGGAGAAGTGCTGGGCGGAGAAGTGCTGGGCTAGAGGATGTTGAGGAGATGAGCTTACCTATACATGCACCTAAGGGTCGGCATGCGGCTTCAATCAAGGCGAAGAAGCGGGTGCAGAAAGAGGAAGAGGTCGGCATCGCTACCAGTCGGGAAGAGGAAGAAGCTGAAGGGTTCGGAGAGGATATCAACCAGGAACCAGTAGTCAGTGACGCCGCACTCGATCAGGACGCGCTGGCTCGGGACAACATGGGCGATTCTGGCACTATAAGCAGCGAGCCGTTTGTCCAACGATTGCTGGACGGGACGTCGGACGATGTTTCTGGCGGCGTGAAACGCAAGCGGTCAGTTTTACCGCAGACGCCGAGCCCGACGATTTCATGGACAACGCTTAAGTCAGATGATTTGATGCCATCTTCTGACCTGTCGTCCATCCTGAGAAGCAGAGAAGAGGAAAAACGAGCAGCTGCAGACGCGCAGGAAGACACACCAAGCAAGCCACCACCGGCGAAGAAGACAAAGCTCGAAGTAGCGGACGCGGCAGCTGTGCAGCAGGTAGCAGATGGCATCTCAAAGCTAGCTGCAGTCGCGGAGGCTCCGGTTGTTGGTGCAGTGGCAGATGTCTGGCTAGGCATGGAGGTGGATGGGATAAACGACTACTCGGCTTCGGGCAGACGACCGACCAGTGTATCATCACCAATCGTAGCAGAACAGGTGTTGGAGCTGGAAGGTGAAGACCAGGTTTCGCAGCGAGATTCGGTGGAATCAGTAGAAACAGGCGCGTCGGACGAGAAGGGTTTCATTCAAGAGATCGCTCAGGAGATCCAGGGAGTCGAAGAGGCAGAAGCAGGCAGAAAGGATACTGAGGACGATCGAGTCAACGCTAGAGAGAGCACAAGTCCAGTCGACAAGCCAGTCGAAACGCACACCACCGAGGAGAGGAGCCAGTTCTTTACAGACCCCCTAAAATGGATGAGCTACAGCCGTGAAGCGCGACCAGCTGCTCCATCAAAAGCATTCGAGGCTAGCGCGGATGATAAATGCCGGCCATATCTTCAGCGACAAGATTAGACATGTTGCACAAAGTGGTGAGCTGATCTTCTATATGAAGCCCTAGTTAGTACAGAGATAGCAGTTTCGACGATTCAGGAGCTGTTTCGTCGGCATGACATCGGCCGACAGAGATGACGTCAAACTAGACTTTATGTTCTAAGTCGTGATGAGCAGCGCATTGTGAGATTGTGTACTGCAGCATCCCCAGAGCGACACTATCTGCGTCCTTCCCTAGCGACTGTCGCCAACAATAGATCATTGACTTCTCCCATCGAGCTCTTCGTATCTGAGCATGGCCAAACTCGTTCCAACGCGCGCAGCTCTCCGAGCGCTGGCAGAGCTGTGCCACCCCGAGAGATCATTCGCGCGGCACTACTCCTCTTCTAGCAGAAAGACATGCCTCTGCAGCGGCTCTGGTCTCTCACCTAGACCTGCTCTTTGCAGGAGAGCACACCTCGTAGCTGCAACCCAAACCCGTTGGAAGACCACAGTCGTCGACTCGCCCGAACCACAAGTCTTCGCAAACGACCCAACGCGATACGACGCCCAGAACCGAACAGGCCCCGAGCCCAAAGCACAAGGCACTGAAGATCCCCAAGCCACTGCGTCTGGTCCAGTCCTGCCCGACATCACCAACTACTACACTCTCTTCCCCAAAACAATCCCCTACGGCCCACCCCGCGGGGCTCGTGCAATCCCAGACTCTTCCACTCTAACACAAGGCGACCACCCCCCTGCGTCTTTCCATATCAACCCGCGTGACCTGCGCAAGGAGTTCCTACACCTACAATCCCTGCACCACCCCGACAAGTTCCCTGCTGGCTCCGTCGCCCACCAACGCGCCTACGCGCTCTCCACCCTCCTCAACAACGCCTACAAGACGCTCTCCGACCCGCTCCTGCGCGCCCAATACCTACTCGAAATCCTCTACGACATCGACGTCATGAGCGAGGACAACTCGGCCCACCCCACCGACCCCGAGACACTCATGCTCGTGATGGAGGCGCAGGAACAGCTCGAAGACGCTTCAGCCGACGGCGGCGAGGAGGTCGTCGAGAATCTCAAAGCGGACAACCGCGGCCGTATACGTGAGACGGAGAAGGAACTCGCCGCGGCGTTTGAGGCGGGCGATGCCGACCGCGCGAAGAACGAGTCGGTCAAGCTGAAGTACTGGCGCAGTCTGGAGAGTGGGTTGCAGGATTGGGAGCCGGGCAAGGAGGTTAGATTGACGCACTGAGACGGCGGATGTGCTGGGGTGGATCAAATAGATAGATGGCTGGTGTGGGTGGACAGAACGAGTGGCTAGGTTGGCTCTGCATCAGCAGTGAAGCGTCTCGGCAGTGACGCCGACGGGATAGTCGGATCTGCGAGCGGCTCTGACAGGTCTTTGATGCTGCATCCGCGGGTCCATTCAGAACGTGCGTGCCATGAGCACTGCTGTCAGCTACAGGTTGAAGGCCGGTCCTGCCCACGCGAGCCCTTATGTAACGTCGATGAGCGGCGGGTATTGTCGAGAAGGCACGCTTTGGTGAAGCGAGGCACTGCCACGCTCGCTGCCCCAATGTTTCAAAATATGTGTCTAGGCGCACCCGCCGTTCGACCTCGTTGTGATTGTCTTGTTGTCTATCAATGTACTAGCCTCAAGTCGGCGCCTTTGATCAAATCGCAATATACGCACGTAGCCCACGGCTTTCCGAAGGGTATCAGTCCATCTACCTAAAAAGTGTCTCGCTCAGACGCCCCTCCTACTCCCGCTAGATATAGCACAGCTCTACTGGTTGAAACTGGAACGAAATGCCAAAACCACAAGTACAAACAAATCGCCTTCTCTAGCTCTGGAGTGTCGCCCCGTCCCTCGAACCCTGCCCGGACTACACCGCGCATGCTCGAGTCATCAGGGGGTTTGGTAAGGCTACCGCAGTGTCGTGGTTTTAGTGATGCTGGATCCGTGTCAGCTACTGCTGCGTGACAACATGTCCCTTCCGGAGCGAGCTTACCAAGAAAAGAAGAAAAAAACGCCGTGTGTTCGCTCGCTCGTCCGAGCCTCTTTCTCTCCGTCTTAGGCCTGTCCGGCCAAAGCCCCCGACAGCATATCGAAGAGATAGCCGTGAGAACTGTCAGCGTTATAGCCGTGGCCCATCAAGTCGAAGTCCTGATCGTTGGTCTGTCGCGTCGGAGAGGACGGAAAGGTGTCCGTGGCTGCGTTGCCGACGGTGACCCACGAGTTGGAGTTCTGGGAGTAGGGGCTTGGCTGGGTGCTGTTGCCGCCGTCGAAGTTGTTGTAGCTGTTGGCTTGGGAGGATGGGTGGTAGGCATTGCCCGAGGTGCTGGAGGACATGAACGATAGGTTGCGGCTTGACGGGCTGCGTGGATTGTGCTCGGGCGTGTGTGTTGAGACAACCGAGGGGAATGCTGAGGGTGGCGCCATGGATATGGGGGCCGGTGTGGAGGCCAGGGCTGGGGCGGGGGTGTTGAAGCTGCCGAAGCCACTTGTGAAGTCGAAGTTGTCGTGGGTAGTGGAGGTGCAGGGGTGTTCTTCGGGCATCTGGGACGGGGTTAGCTTGAGTGGAACAGGTCTTTTTGGGGGTGTTCACTTGTTGTGGGAAGCTGTCGAAGCTGAATTCGCCTTGGCCTTGAGCGTTGAACTGTGGGAATGGAGCGGAGATCATTGGCTTTGTCTGTTTTGGTTAGCAGTTGCTGGAAGGGAAAGGCAGAGACAGTGCTTACCATGTGGGACGTGGAAGTTGGGCTGATCTGTTCCTCTTGACTGAATGGAAGCGGCGTGGGCGGAGGGGCTTGTCGGGTAACAAGTTGGTTTCGAGCCATGAGCGGCAAGTCCTCTTCCTCTTCTTCCTCGCCCTCTTCTCCTTGACCAGCATTGCCCATGTATCCTGTGAATCCAGCGAAGCTCGGTCGAAGTGCGAGAGCACCGTGAGCATGACCGTCGTTGCCTTCGATGGAGTTGTGAATGTTCAACGAGTTGTCTTGACCAGATACAGGATGATCGTCATACGCCCCATACTGCATCGCATCAAACCGTGCATCAGCATCGGAAAGAGCGCGCATGATGTCGTTTGTCTTGGACATAGCGGCTGCTTGGGCGTTGCTTACCCTTCTTGACGGGGCAGCTCGACCTCGGGAACCAGCAGATCGCTTGCGTTTCTTGTTACCAGCGACCTGCTCGGGCTGAAACTCGTCCTCGCTAGCGCCTGCGAATTCTTCATCAGAGTCGCCGACGTCAGAAGCACTACGTTTGATGTTTCTTGTTGTAGCACGTCTCTTTGGTCCTGCCTTGCCGCTTGACTCTTGGCCTTCGTCGCCTGTCTGAGTAGTAGTCCGAACTCGAGCTTTGGATGCTGGCGGAGGAGGTGGTGGGGCCGGACCGGCTCGAGCCTTCTGTGTGTAGATGCTTGATGGCCTCTTAGTGACGTTACCACGTTTCGGGGGTCCAGGAACCGGTGCGACGTTCAGCTCTGCCATCTGGTTTCGGAGCTTTGCAATGTGTTGTTGAATAGCACCCTCGGTGAAGGAGGAGCCCATTCGTCTTGCGACCTCATCATCTATAAAGCTTAGCGACTTGCTCATACCAAGGGTTCGTGCCACTTACAAGGCAATTTGATCCCTAGCTCTGTGCAAGTGTGGGTGATGAAGAGGAGGAGAGACTTGTCGAGGTCATCTACAGTATGCTCGTCAGTGCTTGCCAGCACCACACGGTGTCGTTGTCTCACCGTTCCATCGGACCAGATTTCGTTGCTTAGGACGGTTTGGCATCTTGGTAGACTGTAGAGGCTGTCTTCTGGCACTTGGATTAGTATCAGATCCAATCCTCTAGCGATCTATGAACGGCTCCTGTCCAAGATCGAGAGGAAGATTGGAGATCAAACAGGTGGGTGTAAGTACGAGAGCGGAGGGTAGGGGTTTCGCAGTGGACGAAGTCAAAAGGACAAGATCGACTCCCCGCCAACCTTGCCCCCATCAAGTCATGGAACACAGAGTTCATGTCCCGATGAACGTCGTGTTGACTGAATTGCTTACCTCAGTTGCTTGATTGGGCTTTGCAATAGGGACGACACCAATGGATGGGATTGATGAGGACCACAAAGACTGCTCCAACGAAGAAAGATCTGTGCAAAGAAAAACACTAGCGGTCTGATGAGGAGGAGAAGGTCGAAGATATAGCCATAGGTGGCCTGCAGTGCAGGCGACGCCAAGCGTGTGGCAGCAATATGTGTTGAGTAGATTTGGCAAGCAAGCTGTAAGTGAGCGTTGTATTTTTGGCTTTGCAGGTTGAGGTGGTATGTCAAGTCTGCGACTTGTCTCTTGAGTCGGAGTCGCGGATCGACATCGCGAGAGCTGGTGCATCATCATCACAAACTACCCAAAACAAACAATGATTAACACCCATATCTGCACTAATTAGTGAATACATTTTAGCATATATTCCGCATGCAGCAATTGAAACAACCCAACAAGACATAGCTTTCCATAGCAGCGTTCATCAACACCATTGCCTTCATGGTGATAGGAGAACAAGGCTCTCGGTCCGTTCGTTTTTGACAAGCCTCAGATCTCCAGATGTTGTGCCTAGTTCTCCGCCTGGCAAAGTGGTTGCGGCCATAAGAGGCTGGTGCAGACATGATGAAAGAAGGGACGCTATGTTGTTACTCTCGGTCAAAGCAGGCTCTCCCTCTTTGGGCTGGGTCTCTGCGTGCATGGCTTGACTTGGCACATTTGGTTCGAACTCGACGGGCGTTGAAGCTCTTACTTGTGGTGTTGCGTCGGTTTGCTCAACCTTGGCCAGGGGCGACCGAGTTTCAGCATTGCCACAGATATCGTTTGCCATGCCTGGATTCTCACTCAAGAGGCTTTCGAAGCTTCCACAGTTGGTGAAGTCAGAATCGTAGAGGCCGTCGAATGAGTTGAGAGTATGTTGATCTTGATCGTGGTTGAAAGAGGACAAGGTTTGGTTCATAGGTAGGTGAGGTAACACGAAGTTATTGTTGTGCGGCATGGCAGGCATAGCTCGGTACGGTGGCGGAGTTCCTACGTAACGAGGCATATGTCCTATGCGCTGAGGCATGAAGTGCGATATTTGATGCTGCATTAAAGGGGGCTGATGTGACATCATGTGACGGTGCATGTAGGGTTGATATCCCATCGGCGGCGGTTCTTGCTTCACATGTGGTGTGCGTGGCAGTCGTTGCGGGGTCTGGTATTTCTGCTCTTCGATCTCAGCTTGGTGCATGAATGGCGATGTGCCTTCGAGCTTTCTCTTCTTGGAGCTCTTCGTAGCATAGGTGCCCTTTTCTCTGGCAATAGATGTGGCTTCCAAAGGTCCACCGTGTGGGTGGATGCCGTGCGCCTTGAGCATTCTCTCATATCTCTTGGCTCTATAGACCCAGTCAGCATCAGTCGTACAAAGCTGTGGTTGCCAACTCACGCAGCTGCCTTGCTCACGACACCACACTCACGAGCCACTTCTGTAAAGTCGACCTGGGACCAGATTAGCAAAGTCTTCGATGCGGGCCAAGCGCCATACCTTTCCATTGTTTGACCACTTGACACAGCAGAGGAGGAACTTGAACTGGTCATCAGCGTTCATCCTTTTGGCCATGATGATGTCTTTTGAGATATGGTCTGTGATCAGATGAATAGTAGCCAACCAAGATGTAAAGAGTCAGCAAGCAAGCCATGGCTGAGACAGCAATCATCGTCGCAGAGTAGCCTGGTGGCTTTGTGTCATTGGCTTTGAACTTGATTCAAAAGAACGTAGAAAGAGACACAAAGGTGTCAACACAGACAGACAGCTCTGCAAGGACGCGTATTATGAGGAGGGTGAGATTGAATTCGGTATGGGAGGCAACTGGTTGTCACCAGACATCCTATTGCAAAAATCATTCGAGAGATCAGGAGACAAATGTAGCCTTAGCCATGAGCAACACTTCACCTCAACCGCGCTTTGCAAGAATCCGGAAATGGACTTCTCGCTACGGCCTGCATACATCTTCCAGTGAGTTCAAGGGTTGGACATTCTCAGAGCTCTGTGAATGAGAGAAAGAGTAGAGTGCAGCTGCTTCTTTATGACTCGATCCTCAAGATCTGCTTTCCATCTTCAATGATTAGTAAAGTCCTAGCTAGATACGTCCCTTGAACCTGGAGGAAGCCAAGCCAGAGTAGCAAAAAATATTGCTAATCGGGCGGATACCCCAGATCACTTTGCAGCCACATCCATATCCATTCAGCACGGGAGGCGAGCGGTAGTCAATGGTTTTCTAAGCCTACCTGGCTCTTCGAAGCCGAACATGCTGCAACTTGCCACGCAATAACCTGACATTCTGTCCAACGCAAGGTCATATCAACAGAAGAACGAACCACTTCGTGGCTACCTTTTCTTTGTCGTCTGCAGGACTATCGCAGTTGAGCTTCGTCGCCAGCTGCTCTGAACGGGCGCGTGAAAGAGATTGTGGTATGCCTGGCTTCGCTTGGCACCCTTTCATCTTCCATATAGCAATGAACATGGATCAAGACAAGCTGCTGCAATGCTGTTTGCCGCAAGAAAGGGGTGTAGATGGTCGTATCCATCAGTAGTGACGTGCAATAACGCTGGACGACTAATGGGCGCAGGGGACATTCGTAAGCTCCACTATGTCACGTGGTCGCCATGTCACTCAGAGCGGCGCTCGGACGTCGAGGATCTGGAACCTGGACCTCGGTAACATGATTGTCAAAAGCCGCCTCGGGCTGGAGCACAGGTGCGTGGTCACTTGCTGCGGTAACTTTGGGCCCGGTACCCCATGTTCACATATGGTATAGAGATCTGGTGTTCTTGGTGCTCATATCTGTCGTTGTGTCTTCATCGCCCATCGCAGCTTGTCATTGCACCGTCTCTCTCACATTAGAACAATATGCCGTTCAACACAGAGCTCACCCGCCGGCTAGGCATAAAGAGTACGAATGATAGTACCCGAGCGAAGACATCACCACTAACACCAGTACAGTCCCTGTCGTTCAAGGTGGCATGCAATGGGTCGGCTATGCAGAACTTGCCTCAGCAGTGTCTAATGCAGGTGGACTAGGAATAGTAAGTCCCTCTATGCCCACCACGTCACAGAACGCGATCCTCAGATAATACTGCAACACACGACTATCCTGCAAATCCTCAGCCACTAAACCACTCACTAACAACCCTCAGCTCACAGCCTTGACCCAACCAACCCCCGAAGACCTCCGCAAAGAGATCCGCAAAACCAAATCCATGACCAAATACCCCTTCGGCGTAAACATCACCCTCCTCCCCACCATCAACCCACCCCCATACACCGAGTACGCCCAAGTCGTGATCGACGAAGGCATCCGCATCGTCGAAACCGCCGGCAACTCGCCCGGCCCCATAATCAAGATGCTCAAGAAGCACGACACGGTCATCCTGCACAAGTGCACGACGATCCGCCACGCCCAATCCGCCGTCAAACTCGGCGTCGACTTCCTCTCGATCGACGGGTTCGAGTGCGCCGGCCACGTCGGCGAGCACGACATCACGAACTTCATCCTCCTGAGCCGGGCGCGCCAGAGCCTCGGCGTTCCCTTCATCGCGAGCGGCGGGTTTGCCGACGGCCAGGGCCTCGCGGCCGCGCTGGCCCTGGGCGCAGAGGGCGTCAACATGGGCACGCGCTTCATGTGCACCGTCGAGGCGCCCATCCACCACAACATCAAGCAGGCGATTGTCGATGCGCAGGAGACAGACACCGACCTCGTGCTGCGCCGGTGGAAGAACACCAGCAGGCTGTTCCGCAACAAAGTCACCGAGGCGGCGCTGAAGATCGAGAAGGAGAGCAGCACGGGCGAGTTCAAGGAGGTGCAGCCTTATGTTGCGGGGTCTCGTGGGCGGCAGGTGTTTTTGAACGGAGACAAGGACTATGGCGTGTGGACTGCGGGCCAGGTCATTGGATTGATTCACGATATCCCGACGTGTAATGAGTTGTGCACGAGGATTGAGGTTGAGGCTGTGGAGGCCATGGACAAGGCGCGCAAGATGTACGAGCCTGCTGGGGAGGGTGGGAACAAGCAAGGATATGACAAGTTGCCGAGCAAGTTATAGGTACGGATTTGATTGCATCTGGTAGATCTGGTTGTATAGATACCTTTTGGCAATTTCCCGCTTTTGGATCTCAAGATCTATGTGTCCTTACATGAGCACGAGTGTGTTGTCCCTGTCGACCCTCCCCTTTAGGTGATCGAGCACAGCCTTTTCTTTCTCTTTGCCGGTGACGGCTGGTCCCCTGACAGTCAAAGCGCCGACGCCGTCTATCTTGCTCATCTCCTCTTCGGGCCCGGTCAGGTGGAGCTCCAGACTTGCGGCTACAGTTCCAACACAGCAGGTGTGGCCTTTGTTTCTGTAGTCAAGAATATTGGTCTGGGCAACGAAGCCAGCAACACGACCAGTCGTCAACGCTAGCGAAACGCGAGCGTTGAGGAGAAGCCTGAGAGATGCGAGTGTTGAAGAGTTGACTCGTTGCGCTCCCTCCAAGACATCTGGCTGGGCGATGTACAGCGTCTTCAATGCTGACAAGCCAACGGGCAAGTAGGATGGTGACTTCCCTACCTCCATGTAGCCTTGACTGATGGCTCGACCAGTGCTCCAAGCAGCGTACTTCCCACCGATGCTGCTGCTGCCCATCGCGGCAGTCATCTCTTCGAGGAAGCGAGAAGTTGCGCGCGCATCAGCGATGACATGGGTTGGCTTGAGCTTCTGACGGGCCGACTTGGTGACAGCGATGATGTTCACTGTTGGTCCACAAACGGAGTTGACCAGGAGAGTTGAGCCAGTGAAGAGCGTAAGGAACGACCAGCAGAGCGCGTACGATGTGTTCAAGCCAGTCGTGGGGAGGACAGAATCGGTCGGCTGCAACTTGTGGAGGCGCGGCATGGAGGACTGCAGTGCTGCAGTTCCAGCCATAAGGTTCTGGTCATAGTCAGTACTGCTATTGTTTGTGAAGTCTTCGTGCTACGTTACCTTCTGAGAGTATTCAACCAGTGCATAAGTGCCAGACTTGGTAGGCCAGAAAGCATATACCGGAGGCGCTTCATTGTCTTTGTCGAGCGGTGGTACTTGACTGGAGAAGCCGGCTTTCTTCTCCTCGACCAGGTCATGCCATGAAGTCACGTCCACCTTGCCTCCAATACCTTCTGGCACTTCGTTCCAGTCGAGGTGCTCGCTGCCTGCTTTGGTGACCCAGATGACCCGCTTGAGTGATTTGTTGCTCTTCAGCAAGGACTCGAGGGCTACTGTGCCAGCTTCAGCGATCAAAGTATCAAACTCGGCGCCAGCAAGGATATCGCTTGACCCGTCAGCATGCTGATCGTAGGGCACTAAAATGGGCGAAAAGGTGTAAAACGCTCCAGCTGTGAGGCGGGGTTAGCACATCCTCGTGAGCAATTTGCGTACTTCTGACATACCAAAGACCGTGCACAGTAGCTCGACGGAGTTAGACAAGCACACAGCGACTTTGTTGCTGCCGACGTCTTTGAGATGCTTGCCAACCACATTGATGTCGAGTGTCAGTTGACCGAGATCATGGTCGACGATCTTCTCAACACCATGTATCGTGATGATCTTCGCGCCAGAACCAACTGGAGAACCATCTTCGTTCCTCGGACCACTGACGGCTTGTCGCCACACATCCCTCAGGTCACCATCGCGGCCAGTTGTCCACTTGGAGGCACCGGGGTCTTTGATGCCAAGGCCTGAACGTAGCGGGTAGCCATATGGTATCTCAGTAGATCTATAAGTAGCTGACTCGCCCTGTTGGCGGATTTGTGAAGCTTGTGCTTGGCGTGCTAGGAGGAACGGATGGATGTCGGAGTCCTTGCTGACGAGCAACGGGTAGATGAGGACAATTGCAAGCAGCCCCACTATGATGGTGCTAGCAATGTTCCATTGTGCAAAGAAGTCGCCGATTGCATCGTCGATTTGACCGATCACGTTCCTTTCTGACATCTCGCACAACTTGGTACAACTATTGATCTGCAGAAGAAAGGTGAAGTATTCAAGGTGAAGAAGTGGTCAGCACGAGAAGGAGTTGGGCGTGTTGGAGAAGCCAAGACGGGCTGTTAGCAGGCATTGAGATTGCGTGCAAGTCACGGTGACATTAGTATACAGCGAAAAGACCGACATCTCAGTGACCACAAGGTCCTAATACTGCCTCGATCTTTGGATTTGTCTTCGACTCGTACATGGTAGTCAACCCTCGTCCCGTTCCTTCCATGAACAGACTTTTGCTACAAGTTTACAAACGCAAGTGATTCACACATCACCATCTGTCGCTTTCCGTCTCAAGCTGAGGCTCTAGACTGTACTTCTCAAAACTTCTTCAGCGCATCCTGAACAGCATCTGCCATCTGGAAACATCTCCTCTCTTGACCCGCGGACGCTCCTGCGACACTCGATCTGGCCGATGCCATCTCCGCTACCACCGTGTCCAACAGTCTTCGTATCGCGCTATGCACTTTCACGTTCTTCTCCTTGCCGATGGTAGGCTGCATATCGGCTTTGTTCGCTAGTGCCAACGCGGAATGAACCACAGAGAGCTCTTCTAGAACTTGAGAATCTCGCCACCACTCGCGGTCCTTCAGACCTTGGTCGGTGTGCTGTTGCTGCATGTACTTGATCAACCCACCTTCGAGCGACTCGACGATTGTAAGGAATTGCTGCGACGTCTTAGCAACGAGCCCATCCGTGTCCTTGCCATTGGAATCTCGCAAGGCATTAGCACTGGCAAAGCTGAGTCTCGCAGCCATCACAAAAGGATCTCTTCTCATGTCCTTGTGAGCATCTAACATAGCGCGCTCTCGTTTCGTAAGGGATCCTTCGTCTTGGTTCTTGACCTTCTTCACTCTCTCCAGATAATGCTTTCCACAATGCTCGTCGGCTTCTAGCATCAACACTATTCTCTCCACAGTCTTTGCTGGTCCATTGTTGGCGAACGCGGACGTGGTAGCTCTGTGGTGTGCACCCAGGACCAATTCTCGTGTCAACTCCCTGTGATCGAGGCGCACGTTTGTACGCTTAGCCATGGTGGCAGCCGTCAATATCGTATCCCATCTACCCTTGCCCTGAATATTTGCTCGTCGCGCGAGCCGCGGCAGGAACTTCGCGCTGAAGTCTTGTCGGGCGAGTCGCAGGCCTTCTAGAAACGGTATCAGATTGTTCCAGGTTGCTGGATCACTCGTCTCGCTCAGCGCATCAGTGATCTGCTTCAGACTCTTGTTCACGTCGGGTTTGTCGAACCTGCTGAGAGGGTGTAACTTGATGTTCTCCTCTCCTGCTTCGGTGGCATCTTTGACATTAGGAGGCAGCGCAGTTTGCACTGTCACTGTGACACCTGGCGCGGTCGTCAGGATTTCGCTTTTCGACTGCTTGTATATCAATTTGGTGTGATGTGGCGGGAGAATGCTTGGAAGGAAGACTTTTGAGCGCCATGTTGAGAGAAGAGTATCGAGCTCGGGGGAGGATGTTGGTGTGAAGGTTGCAAGCGTTTTCGGCCTACTAGGAGTGCTACTGAATGCTCGTATCGAGGACCGTGATTGTGGTGTCTGTGTGGTACGAAAGGCGTGTCGACAGCTGCGACATACATAGCCAAGTGGCTGTGATGTCTGGGCCATGGCGATACTATTGTAGTATCGAGCGCGGTGTCGAGCGGGTGATGCTTGAGGACTCCAGCAGCTGATGGCAGTCTGCATGCGACACGGACGCTCTACGAGGCTCCCTGGATAAAATGTACGGACTAGCATACGTGCCACTACTGAGAGACTGGTCACGTGATACCGAGTCTGTCACCTATCACTCAAGCTACAGGGCACGAGTCTGCGCTGACACATGCTGTAGAAGCAGCATCTCGGGTGCCCAAAACACAACTGTCACCGAGCATGAGCCTCCGCCCAGCACGTTGCAATCTCATCGGCCTGCTTTGCACGGCTGGCACGAATTACTAAGGAATTAATCCGAGCGGAATTGACTGAGCGCCGCAAGAAGATGACCTCGATCTTGATTGGTTGGTGTAGCCGCCTCTTGCGCGATCTAGCCTTTTCAACACTAGCGTCAAGACACAGTGCTTTGTTATCTGGATCCGCTATGAATCAGCCGGCATGGTTGACACCGTTGAAGAAAGCGATTTTCGCACCACTGCCGACGCCATTGACAGGAGATACGTGGACACTCGCACACGAAAGTAGAATGTTCTCGGGCCCGTCGCAACTATGGCTACGAGTATAAGTCCTAACGTCGCTCGTATCATTTTTCTTGTTGCTCTTGCATCACTTCTCTACCAAATCTTTTACCATTCCGACACCGATAACTTAGTGAGGAAAGGACGAAACTTCAGAAGACCGAAGTTTACGAAAATACTAGGATCAAACTCAACCATGGCAACAGGATATCTCGAGAACATTGCTAGCCGAAGGACAATCTATGCTCTGTCCAAGGAGTCCACCATATCAAATGATCGAATTCAAGAAATCTTGGCAGAGACCATCAAGCACTCGCCCAGCTCCTTCAACAACCAAGCCGGACGAGCAGTCCTGCTTTTTGGCGATGACCACGATAGACTGTGGAACATTGCCGAAGATGTCGTCAAGACGCAATTGCCGCCACAAGCATACGAAGGTCTGAAGCCAAAGCTCGATGGGTACAAGAGTGGCTACGGCACTATCATGTTTTTCGAAGATGGTGAGACAATGAAGCCGTACAAGGCCGCCCATCCTGAAATGCCCTTTGACCAATGGTCCGAACACTCACAAGGTAAGCAGTACCCGTGCGACTGATTTTCACATGAACTGATTCTTGCTTAGGAATGCTCCAAATCCACACGTGGGATGCCCTCGCGCTTGAGGGTCTTGGCGCCAACCTTCAGCATTATAACTTCTTGCCTGGTTTCGAGGACAAAGTGCGAAAGCAATGGATGTTGTCGCCGAGCTGGGATCTCAAGGCTCAGTTAGTGTTTGGCAAGCCTGCTGGTGGTCCGAAGGAGAAGAACTTTGATCAGGTGAAGGGCAAGAGGCTGCTGGTATTTGGCAACTAAGCAGAGCTCTCTGTCCGGATACGTCGCATGGTGTTAGGGAGTTTGATATACAGGCTGAAGGTAAAAGAGCATTGGTTGATGGCTTCATGCTAACTACCTGTACTGCTGCCACGTGCATCTTGAGCACATCGTTGATGTTCAGATCGAGTGATAGTGTGCATTCTCTGACGCTAGAGAGGACGTCAGGAACAAAGCTGGCTTCAAGAAAGACCCGCGAACGTTGACACGAGCTGCGCGCTGGGTGTACTCCGATAGGCAGAATGGTGGAAGGGTCGCTTCCCTGACCAACTTCGACTCTCTGGAGATCTGGAGCACGACAACGGTGTAGGCCTGCGGGACTCGGCTAAGAGCACGTACCGTTCAGAAAGTCTAGCGAGGATGCTAGTAAATGGTCGTCAGTTGTGTTCAGTCCTCAGGTTCCGTGATCGGTTTGAGAGGTTGACGGGCCATAGCGGACAATGTGAAAATCTATAACAGAACCAGTATAGCCGCAACACGATGGCCACAATCTTGCACACCTCTCGAGTTGGCCCTGACTTCATCCTCCTCCATTTATCTTCACCTACTTGTGGAGACTTGCAGCATGTATTGACAGGAGGTCACACACCTGCAGGTAGCACAGCTGGCTTGTTTTCGTGCTGAGGCGTGCATTAGAACATATTATTATCATGCCAGTTTCTAGTCACTCAGATGTCGATGACCAAGGAATCCACGTAGCTGTGACATTCCCTCGTTTGTTGCATCACGCAACAGATGGCCATAGTGCTTGAATTGTCCAAAGCAGGACTACTGAGCATCTTGGGGATATTTCGTAGAAGACCTGGATCAGGCGAAGGCGTCAGCAAACAGGACACGCGGATATGTTTAAAAGCCCTGAGCGTCTGATGTCTATGTATTGTGGACACGATGACTAACGATTCCCTACCTTAGAGATGTCATGAGAGCCCCCCCTTGCATCGAGGCTGCACGAGCGTATTTGGCCGGGCTCGGCAAACTTACCACGCATGGTCTGGCCTGACTGGAAGCAACTGCCTTGAGATGGTAGTAGCAATCACGAACTACATCTATTCTCTTCAATAGCGCATCATGGCGCAAGTACTACCATTTGGCAGCGCGACATGCTGCTGTCGTCGAGCTGTGAAGTTCGCATGGTCGCGCCCTGCGCAGCGGAGGTCGATGCTTTCGCTGCACGCTGGCCCAGTCGAGAGGCTTAACTTCCCACCGCAACTGCCGGAACAGTACTGGTCACAACTGCCTAAAAGAATGAGGCCTGAGCAAGGTCGGTTGATGGAAGCAGAAGAAGTTGACGAGGCACTGACGTTGGGCAGTAAAACGAGAGATCAAAATACACGAGAACCCACCATCGGAATGGAAACGATGCAAAGAGCCAGTCAAGCTTGTCGACCAGCAGCAGATGGCCATACTAGACCCGACAGGCGCGCGAGCCCGATTGTTCGACCCTAAAAACCCCGATGGTGCCAAAGCAGGAGACATAATACTAGCGACATTCAAGACAGGAGAACCATTTTCGGGTATAGCAATGTCAATCAAATGGAGAGGTCCACATACAACAGTATTATTGCGCAATCAGTTGACGAGAGTCGGGACTGAGATGGCCATCAAAGTATTCAGTCCGCTGGTGCAAAGTATGGAGGTCGCACAGAAAGCAGCAAAGAGGCCGAGAAGAGCGAGATTATACTACCTGAGGAAGCCGAAGCACGATGTGGGCAGTGTACAAAAGATTGTGGACGGCTACTTGAGGCAAAGAGCGATCTTGACTGGAGGCTCACCTGGTGGTGCCAAGCGACAGCAAGGTGGTGTACGTGGTGGTGTGAGAGGTGGTGCAAGGCGACGATGAGCATTGCTCTGAGATACATCGAATGTAACAATGTGTACGAACACTACCATGGAGCCTTCGGTGTGACTGCGGTTTGCGTTTCGACACCAGCCGTTGAATATGTTGCGAGCCAGCCTTGGACCTCTCATATAAAGGTCTGCACTGATGTGAAAGTCAAAAGGGCTGCACGCTTGAGCATTTTCTGGAACTGGTGAGACGGCTATGGAGTTCACGTTAAGGATTTGACGAGAGTGAGATGAAGTTCCTCTGGTAGCGTCTTCACCAACACTTCCCTTTCGCGCAAATCATGAAACACTGTCACTCAGGTGGACCCCGGACTGCTTAATCGATGCAGAAACAGGCAAACGCACGTCACCAAACTTATCTACTTCTTCTTGTTTCTTTACCATTACACTCCGTGATGTCTTTCGAGTACTGATCAAATACCAGGTATATACGCCTAACCCGCCAAGATGGTCGACGCCTACACTCAAGTCAGAGCGCAGCGTAACACTCCTTCACCCACCTCATACCCATATTGGCCTGCTTCAATTACTCCTAGCACCTCCGCAACCAATTCGTTCAGCCCTACTCCCAAAGAACCGTCTTTGGCAACAGATCAGATAGGCGCTATGTCCACCCTAGCAGGAGCTGCTCCACCTGGATATTCCAGCAGTAGCCACGAGTCGAAGCCTGAATCTGTGCAACAAGCATTGGCATCTGTGCAACAAGCATTGGCAGATGCGTGCAAGGAACTGGGTCTCCCTACTAACGCTCCCGTCAGAGACGAGACTATAGTTGACCTATATCAGGCTCGAACGAGTGACGACCCCTCGCAGAGGGAGGTATTGCTTGAAAGCGTCAGAACTATCGCTCAGCACAAAGATCGAAGCGGTGCCCTCCAAGGCTTCCTGAAGGGTCTCTCTATCTCTGCCTACGAATTTGCTCTAATCACCCTCGGCGCAGGTCTTCTCACAAGTGATAGCAGCCTTATCTTACTGTACAAGACAAGTGCTTCTCAAAGCCCTCATCATCAAGATAAAGCTCAAAATGCGCTGAAAATCATCGCAGATCATCGAGGCAGTGAACTGCTCAAGGCTTTCATGTCTGCTGAATTTCAGTGCGACCTGCAACAGCCTGTTACGCACTCCAACGAGTCTACGAAGGCTTCTGCTGATAAGAAGTACGACATCATAATCGACGGGGTTGACTATGTCAAAGCAGTCGGTGATGCAACAGAGAAGTCATCTGTCTTACCATGCAAGCCTTCTAAGGGCCAACAAGAAGACACCACTGAAGAAAGCGAGGCTGATGATGGATGCGCGGCTTCTGCGTTTCATCTGGGTACTATTGACAAACCAACACCTGCATATGGGTTTGTGGGATGCTTGCTTTCACAACGAAATATGACTAACTGCTCGCAGACACTACACAGCTGCTCTCAAAAGAGTGATCGCCGGCAACAAAATGTGCGGTTACTTCGAGTACTACGTCAACAATCATCTGCTCGAACAGCTCCTTCAGGATCCGGATTTTTCCCAACTGCGGGATACCATCACGACATCTAAGCCGACTGTCATAGAGGAAGTCAATCCGTACCATTTCGCCTCCCTCCTGGACCTGCTTCATTTTGAGGGGTCATACCCCGAATATGTAGCGCTCCGAGGAACACCATTCAACCAATGCACATTGCCCAATTTGTATGTCCTTGCTACTAAGTTCCGTCTTGCTGGCATCAGCGATGAACTCAAGCATGTCTTCGGCAAGGCACCCTGTCTTGGTCAACTCCTGTCGGCGGCAGAGCAGGTCTATCAAATGGGCGGTGCCAATGACGTTTTCCGATCATATTTCAAGGACCAGGTGAAGCAGTCGCTCGACGCTCCAGCATTTGCATGGGCAGATCAATGTTGTGACATTAGTGAAAGATTGTGTGGTCGTTCGTACACAAAGGTGTTTCTCAAGTCAGCAGCTAGTATTCCAGACCTTGGTCGAGACATATTAGATATCCTCGTCGACCGCGAAGTCGCCCAAGCAACAGTTGCGCATGACACCCTCGAAGAGGAAGTCGCCGAAATAAGACATGAATGTGCTGAAGCTAGCAATTGGGGAGATAATTGGGCAGCTGCCGAGACCCAAATCTGCGCCGAAAGCGATACAGAGTCCGGTCACCAAGAACGCAAAGCACAGCCTGAGGTCAGCCGGAAGTGGAGTCCTGACAGTCAATCTGTAACACATGGGTGTCCTCCTAAGGAGGATGTGGATGTTCCGGCTGATGGCAAGACGCTATTCGTTGGCGACGTGTTGAACTGGGACACTGTCGATCAGCTATGGATCTGTTTCAAACCGTATGGCGACGTTGTCGATGTGGCCACTCTCACAGACGAACGTGACATGGATATACACGCAATGACAGCTGCACGTGTCAAGTTCGCTACCGAGAACGAGGTAAGCGCTGTGATGGACGCGGTCCATGAGTTGGTTCAGCGCGGTTGCCCCCTTACATCATCCCTGCCTACACAGGTGATCTGGCTGACTATCTTGCCACTACTCGCGGGCCTACAAGTACTCCGACGCCGCCAGGGCTGCCACCACCAACTTCTTCAACGCCCCCTAAACTTGCCGGAGATGAAGGCTTGACTGCTATCGCTGTCCAGTCTGCAGATACCTTGTGGCACCTCGACAATGCCTTGTCCTTCAACAAGGGTGAAAGAATAACCGACGTGGTGAGAAATGTGCATTTGTGTTGATGACTTGACTAACCGCTACATAGACTGGGATGGCCGTTCCACCCGTACAATCCGTACTATTCGAGCCTGGCGAGAAGCATGGACGATTCGTGCCGGTCCTGAGTGGCACAAACTCTCATGGCGAGACGGGTGCCTTCCTCGCAAGCTATGTCGAGATTGAGATCAAGGACGAAGCTAAAGGCGACGGCCGGATCTCCATTTGTGACAGCTGGGGCTGTGGTGGTAATATCTGTGATGACTGGAACTGGTGAAATGGCCACTTCCTAATCTGATGACACGTCGCTTTGTACATGATGCCAGGTCACTCAGTCATGCAAGGCTCTTACGAAGTTGGCAGCCACAATATGCTACCTCCTGCTAGTGGACTTCCAAAAGACGCAGCGTTAGGGGTGTTGATGCCTGGCGTATTTCTGGAACAGGGCAACCACTATGACACACATGACGACAAGCTTAGAGAGTCGCTGTCCTCTTGACACGACTATTACATTCATAATAGACATGACTTGATCTGCCTCTGCGCCACTGCGCGCTCTGATCGCTGACTGACACTCTCTCGCTTGGTCCTCTTCGCCGTGACCACTTCCGCCAGCATGGCTTCCGAAGACCCATTCCTCGAGGTCCAATCGTAAGTCCGTTCGCGCCATTGCAGGCATCACCAGCTCGCGTGCCAGCGCAAACTAACGCTATTTCCCCAGTGATGTCCAGTCCCTTCTCACCCAAACGCGCACTCTCTACTCCTCCTATCTCCGCATCCGCACCCTATCTTCAGGCAAGGGCAAAGGCCCCTCCACCGAACTCCTCCAGTCCCGCTCCGAATTGACGTCCAACCTCGAAACCCTAACCTCCGATCTCCAAGACCTCCTCGACAGCATTCGCGCGGTTGAATCAGACCCCTATGCCTTCGGCCTCGACACCCCTGAACTCAGCCGTAGGCGCAGCTTCGTGCGCGATGTCACGAACGAAGTCGACTCCATGCGCGCACAGCTCCAAGATACAGGCTCGAGCACGAACGCGGGACTACCAGATCCAGACAGTTTCCATGCTGCAGGTGGCGAGGACGACTACGACGACGATGCCTACGAGGCGAACGAGTATGCGAACCAGCAGACGATGATGAGGGAGCAAGATGAGCAGCTGGATGATGTGTATCGAACGGTTGGCACGCTGAGGCATCAGGCAGAGGATATGGGGAGGGAATTGGAGGAGCAAGGTGTTATGCTTGATGAGGTTGATACGTTGGCTGATCGAGTTGGGGGCAAGCTGGCAGTTGGGACGAAGAAAATCGGGGAGGTCATCAGGAGAAACGAGGACACATACAGCAGTTGCTGTATTGGTGTGTTAATTGTGGTTCTGATGATCTTGCTGCTGTTGGTCATTATAATATGAATGAGACGGTGTCTAGAATGCACATGGACGAGACAGCTTGATCTGCAGGAGTATCCAGACTCACAGGTATTCTCCACGGTTGAGTACTGGGGTTCCGCGCCTCGTCGAAACGACTTTGACTTTGACGCATACTGACGAGGCTCGACGTGAAGCAAGTGTGCAAGCAATAGGGGGAGGAAAGGCCGTTGAGCACTGCACGTCGTGAGGTGAGATTCTGAACTATTCTGAACTACCTTACCGAGTATTACAGGGCTAGAACGGACCATCAAGCGAGACTCCATATTTGGGCGCACGTGGGATGACAGTGTTCTCGTACCGAAGATGGCCTACGGATGATGGAGCCCCTATGAAGAAGTTCACGGCCTTCTGAGCTCTTTGGATGAGCCTGACCAACCGACCACTCTATGGTCTTCTCGAAGAATATGTTTGTGGCTGACGAGGTCAAGGAGGCTGTTACAGCTATCGTTACGGTTCCTCCGAGCTATATGGAAATAAGTGTAGTTCGACGCCTACGGGCGTATCGGCTTCACGGCACTTGCGAGTCATCCACGAAGAGGAGACATTGGTTGAGGAAGGGGACAAACGGGGAAACTCTGCTAGTGGATTTGTGTTAGGTCGCAGAGCTAGAGGCACACATCAGGGTGCACCACTGGGGGTGTATTATCCTTAGAGGGTTGAGAATGTACGCAAGAAACGTCGCAGCACGCAGTGACTATTGTCCATCACTGAAGTCAGGCTTTATAGTAGAACTAACGGTGCTCTATAGACAAATGGCTCTCCTCACCTCAGGCACACCACAGCTTCTAATACTACAGTGACGCACTGATAAGCTTATCGGCTACCCGGACCCACTAAAATTTCCAATAGTTGGGGTCGCGATTCGAGTGTGTCTGTTTGGCTGCTGACAGCTTCGAACTTGTACAACACAAAAAACATCTATACCCATTTGCATTCACTAACCCTCACATATTACCAACATGAGTTCCAACGGCGACGTCGCAGAAATGGCCGATCCCGCGATCGAGAATGCCCTGCAAGAACTCTCGAACCTCGAGAAAGACTTCGCAGCGGTCGAGATCGATACCAGTCAGTCGCCCTGTTTGAAGGTACTACCATGGTTATGACCCGATTGCTAACGTAGCCCGACAGTGCGCCAGAAAGAATACTCCCTAAAAGAACTCTATGAGCGACGCCAGAAACACATCGCTGCTATCCCCGACTTCTGGCCAACGGTGCTCGCGAACGGTCCCGAAGACTTCGTAAATCAGCTCGGTCCGCAGGACGGCGAGATCATCGACGCGATCACGTCTATGAAGGTTGAGAGACATCAGATCAAGAGCGGTGCAGAGGGCGAGCCACGGAGTTTGAAGTTCACGTTTACTTTCGATAAGAACGAGTTCTTCGAGGACAGCACAGTGACGAAGGAGTTCGAGTTCGTGGGACGCGAGGATGGGGTTGGCGGGTTGGTTAGTCAGCCTGTAAACTTCAAGTGGACCAAGGCGGCGAAGCAAGCGGGCCTGAACAAGATGCTAGATTTGACCGAGCAGTTGTGGCAGGCTGAGCAGGCGCTCGTCGGGGACCACAAGAAGGGGCAGAAGGCTGTTGCGATTGAGCAGAATGAGAGGGAGGGATTGTGGCAATATGAGAAGTTGAGAGAAGAGTTGGAGAAAGAGGAGGATGAGCCGGTGCAGACGAGCTTTCTGGACTGGTTCGGCTATAGGGGAAGTGTAGCGGCTTTGAATGACATCAAGCCCACGAACGGTGATGCTGAAGAGAGTGACGAAGAAGATGAGGACGACGATGGCATGTTGGAGGTCGAGATCTTCCCTGCTGGAGAGGACGTCGCAATGGCGTTGGCTGAGGAGCTGTGGCCGAACGTGATGGACTTCTACATTCAAGCTCAAAGCGAGGATGATCTAGATCTAGACATTGAGGGAGATTCTGAAGACGACGAGGATGCACCTCAACTGGTCGAGGCTGCTGACTTTGAAGGTTTCGATGAGGACGAGAAGCGGCCAAGCAAGAAGCAGAGGAAATCGTAAGTCGGACGTCTTGCTATCAAGCTGATTCAGTTGGTCTTGTTAGCGGAGTATAGGCTATTGTATAGACATTTTCATTTGTGTCGGCCTGTTCATGATGTACCAAGAGTCGGTATACCTACGGCGTTATTGCACGGGTATGCTCAGTGGCACATAGAATAGATACCTCAACATGGTCTGCCCGACACGGTGCGAACTACGTACCTATGTAGGTAATATAGACATCAAAGTGCTCCTTCCACTGTCTGGAGAATAAATCTCAAGATGTGACGTGTGGAACCCCTCGCCTTCATTTCCCCTGTATGCTCTCCAAATCCGCTTAAGCTCGTTCCTCAACACAACATCTCGCCTTCTTCTCACTAGCTTAGCAGCTACTCGTTGTGGGGTTTGTACTTTTGCCAGTCTGCAGCTCTTTGCCAGTGGGCGAGTAGAGAACCGCGCGTAAACACACCCTACTTGATGCATGTCGCTCACAAGCGGACGATGATTTGGCGAGCATGCCATCACGCGCAAGCGCTGACAAGAGGCAAACCCTCTGGTAGGATTAATGCCCCACTAGAAACAGGAATGCTGCTGGCCTGACAGGTTGACAATTTGATGCACTGACAGGTCACGGGCCTCTCTAGCATGGTGTTTATTCCTGATCGGGCACTTCGAAAGTCTCGAACGCCTTTCTTCGGTGTACGGTCAGGTTGAATACAACGATTGTTGATACCGAAGGTTGGAGAATGCTATGTCCCTGCCGACTGACATAACTCACGAACAGTCTGCTTTGTGTTGAGTGTGAGTAACAAAACACGGTTCCACGCGCACGAGGAATCGCGGTCCGCAAGCTGCTCGCTAACAAGGCGTCCCGACTCTGTGTCGAAGCCATCTTATCGACTATACAGTGTATGAAGACTAGTGCAGCTCAAAGCGTCGCGATAGAGGGTTTTGCCCAACATGACAAGCACTTCTCACTTCACGGATACCAGAATACTCATCATCGGTGGTGGTATTAGTGGTATGGCCATGGCGATTGAACTAATCACCAGATACAAGATCAAGGACATCGTGATCATAGAGAAAAGCGGTGGTTTTGGCGGCACCTGGCGCGACAATATCTACCCAGGTGCTGCATGTGATGTATTCAGCTCGTTGTATTCTTACTCTTTCGCTCAAAAGTTCGACTTTTCTAGAATGTTACCTGGACAAGAGGAGTTACTGGTAAGGCAGGAGACGCTGTCTCACTGAATACGGTTAACTTCGGTGTAGGAGTATTTGACAGATGTGGCGCAAGAGTACAAGCTGTACCAGATTGCGCGGTTCAACAGCTCAGTTCGGGGAATGAAATGGGACGACGACGAGATGAGATGGCATACGACAGTCAGCATTGACGGTGGAAAAGATGCAGAGTATGGAAACTTGTACGAGATCGTCAGTGATTTTGTGATTTCAGCCATTGGTCAGACGTGCAAGCCGAAAGGATTTGATATACCTGGTCTCTCAGAATTTCAGGGCAAGGTGATGCACTCAGCACGGTAAGTCTATCTCCCATCAGAGGTGAATCACACAACAAGCGCTAGCTAAGGCTTCGTGGTTGAGAAGCGTTGTACGACATGACTCGGCTCTATCACTTAGTCATCGCAGGCCCTTGCCTTCTCTTTTCCACCCTGGCGGTATCCCTACAGAATTACTGATCGAGTCTAGATGGGACAGAGGCTTCAAGATTGCAAACAAGAAGGTAGCAATTATTGGGACAGGTGGGTTGTGGAGGAACTATATTCAAAACTTTCTAACTTGAACAGGCTCAACCTCAGCGCAAATTGTGCCCGAGATCGCCGAAGTTGTTGCCCACTTGACGGTGTGCCAGAGGACTCCTGGATTCGTTATTCCACGGCATGACCACGAACTTCCTCAATGGCAGCGCTTTCTACGCTCTTACATACCGCCACTCAGAAGACGTGCTCGAGCCGAAGCTATGAGTTTTCGCGAACTCTTTCATCAAGCAGTGACAAATGCTGACTCGCCGTATGCGGACCTCATGCGACAGATGAATAGCGGTCTGATCGAGAAGCAACTTGGCCACCGACCGGATTTGCAGGAAAAGGTCAAACCGCGATACAAACCCGGCTGCAAGAGAACAGTCATCACCAATGATTACTACCCAGCACTCGCCAGAGACAACGTCGACCTCGAGACGGCACACATCGAACGCATCACTAAACTTGGTATCAAATTCGAGGGCATCGATGAAGTCACAGAGATCGACGTGCTGATCTTAGCAACGGGCTTCGACACCTTCAACTTCCTCGGCGGTCTCGAGATCAGTGGCTTGGAAGGCCAAAAACTGGAAGAAATCTGGCCCGGCGGTGTAGCGAAGGCACTCAAGGGTATCATGATCCCGAGCTTACCAAATTTCGGCATGTTGTATGGTCCTAATACCAATCTGAGCCACAATTCTTTGATTCTGGTCATCGAGGCTCAGGCACGATGCCTCTCGGCCATGATTGACAAGATATACGCCATCCGGCATGTGGGAGGTGGTACACTAGCGGTGTGGCCCAGAAAAGAGGTGACAGAAATGCATTGGGAGAAGCTGCAGGAAAGGCTTCAGAAAACCAGCTTCTCCGATCCCGCCTGCACCAGTTGGTGGAAACGGCCTGATGGTACGATAGTCAATAACTATCCGGGTACTGCTATCGACTACCAACGGCTGCTCGAAACGATTAGATGGCAGGATTTCGATGCGACTGGCACCGCGGCCAACAGATTCACCGCTGAGGTTAGTAAGCGCAGCGTCCAGAGTGTGCCTCGTGTCATAGAGGAGGCTTGGTTGAGCCGGGGTAGCGTGGCTGCGATTGTTCTAGGTACACTGGCAGCGGGTGTGACGCTACACCGCGTCTGGCGGCAGATTTGCTCCGCTGCGAATGTGATAGGTTGTGTTGACAAAGTGGTGTCAGGCGTTGGGAATGTTGCATTTCAATAGCGACATTTGAAGTCTTGCAATAACGAAAGTCCTGCAAATAGTTCTCCAGAGGTGACTTCGATCACGTTTGCTTCTGAAAGCTTGTGCAATACCACTGGCTCAACACTGGTGACGCCAGGAGGGGTTAGATGCCGGCCTTGATGCCACCCACGCCTGGCAGTCGAGGTGTTAAGAGGTCAACCGCCTTGAAGTCCGTCCATGCCGTAACAGTTGTGGTAAACTGCTGGCAATGCTTACAACAATTGTTCACCACTTATTTGGAGAACGTCGCGAAAGATGACGTTCTTAGGGCGCCATCCTCGTAGAATAACAGACTCGTCGACTTTGCGAACAGCGATCTCAGCGACTCAGTAAGTGAAAGCGCAAGCGCCACGAAGCCTATTAAAAGATGTGTCAGCAGTCCCGGCCCCGTTAGGCCTTAACCTCCGCCTTCTATCTACTACCACGTATGATCCCTGCTTGTGACATGCTTTCCAGAATCCACGCTGCTCGGACATATGCATGCTCATCTTGTGACGATATCGTAGCTGTCATTGGCGAAACTAACATTGCGGACCAATATTTCATGCAGGTCGCTCGTGGCGGTCCAGATCCAACCCCGAGTTTACCTTACTCTAAGTAAGATCAAGGCCATTTGCGGAGCTGTCGCAACGGACAACCCATCGCCAAAAAAGACTTGCAAAAGTTAGTAGCTGCCTGGTTGCAAGTGGAAGTCGCGGCGCCATCAAACATATGCTATCTGGAGCCTGACCGTGATGCTGAGCGCGCCTTCGCATGTGTGCAGTGAAGTCAATTCACGCATAACGACTATTTCACAAGAGAGGTAGCTGCTTGTTGGCTATCTCATTGCATCCACCAATGAACGCGGAGCTACTATGGGTCAATAAAGACAGTTCGTCCGATCACTTATCCAGAAGTTCGAAAGCCGAGACAGCAAGGATTCGGGCGCATGTGCAACACTTGTCGATTCAGTCGAGATCGCGAAGGAAATCAACACCATCTCCGAGGACCGCCTGGAAGAATAGCAGGTCCATCGTTAATCATCAGCGGCCAGCAGAGGCGCAATTTGCCGAAACGCGAGAGCAAGAAGACGACGACCAGGTCTACTCACGACCACCGGACGACAAGGCGCAAGACAGTCGGCTTTTTGCCAGTGGTGCCTTGACCTGGTTGCCAGCCGCGACGCCTGAAGAGAAGCGAAGCTTTCTCTTCTTCCTCAAGAGGACCGCCCAAGAGTGGTCCGGTTACCGAGATGTATCCTTTTGGAACATACTTGTGCCGCAAGCATCAGCAGCACATCTTTCCATCTTCCACAGCGTGACAGCACTAGGCGCTCTTCACGAGTCACTCGAAAGCACTCATGACCATGCCAAGGAGCAGCACTTGCAACAGCTGTTATGGCAACAGTGCTCCAAGGCTGCTCAAGTGGCAAACCAGGCACAAATTTCTCACACAGTAGCACTAATGTCTTGCATAATCCTGGTGTGCTTACAGAATTTGCAGAGCAATCCTGTGGCATTCCAGATGCTCAAGACAGGCACGAACCTAATCAATGATTTAGAGACGAAGGTCGCCGAAGGCTCCTTGACACTGACCCCGAGTGAGATGACTTTGCTTGAGGACTATCTCAAACCTATACTCGAGCGTCTGGGCACACGCTATTGCTTCATCGTTGATCTGCCATCTGCGTTTGCTCTCCACGTCGTCGCGAAGCAGAAATCAGGGCTCCTAAGAACGGAAGTCCCTCTGTTACCGCAAAGGTTTAATACTCTGCTCGAAGCAAGAAACTCACTCGAAATGATAGCAGCCTGGTCTGTCATCAACGCGACGAGCATCAATCCAGAATTTGGTGTATATTGCAACAAGAGGGGTTTGGTAGAATCATTACTTACGCAGTGGCAAGACTTGCTTGAGACCGTTGATGCCGCAGCTTACAAGGAGCATCCCAATCTTGAAGTCTCAAAGATGCTCCTCAAAGCCGCTGGTCTGGTTACGAAGATACTCTTCGATACGCTAGGCTCAACTCAGGAGTGCATATTTGATAAACACATCCACAAATTCAAAGAAATTGTTCGCATCTACGATCATGTAAGTCAGACCTCGAGAGCGAAGCGTCGTCAGAAGGTCTCCTTTGGCATTGATACAGGTATTATCCACACGCTTGCGTTTGTTATTGGCAGATGCCGTGATCCACAGATCAGGCGAGATGCGTTAGGCCTGATGGAAAGGGACGACCATGTTGAGGGTGACATGCGTGCGTCAACTGGATTGAATGTCCTAAAGAAATTGGTCGAGCTCGAGGAGGCAGGCAGGCCCATACACAGCCAGGAAGACGTCCTCGAACGAGACCGAGTGCGGATCTGGGAAGATCAACAATTCTGGCATAGTGGTCTCGTTAAGATCTACTTTATACGAAATCCTTACGACCCTCAACGTGGCGCTACTTTTCAAGAGGTATGGGTTCGGATGCCCGTAAGGATCAACGAAGAGTTAGACCGACCATTAAGCCCAACACAGCAGAAGTCGCATGATCCGGAGTTGCCGAATGTTGTGTTTGCAAGAGGTATGGCTGCTTTTCTCGACGAAAATACCGGTACTTACCACAGGATCCACCTTTCGTCCTTCTTTCTGCCTATGCCTAGGATGTGAAGCGGTCTGTCTATGGCAACCCTGTACATCTCTACCTCCAGCTTCAAAGAGGTGCACAAAATATGCTATGAGTTGGCACAAATCCGATGATGCAGAGGCACTGCAGATACCATCGTTTCATGATCTACTTGCAGTCGGCCACAGGAGCCTACGATCGGGGGAAACGTGAGCGGTGGATGCACTTGATGGCTGGTAGGCAACTGAGATGTCTAGGGTGAGCAACTCCTGCGTGAGATTACAACAAGGCCAATAAGCATCCATGCAAAGGCCCCGACATCACTTGGATGCGAGCACGCCCGAGGCAACGGATTCAGCGGCGTCTTTAGCGGGCCTGGCCGCTAAAGCAAGATCCGTGCGGGGACAAGCTTTAGCCTTAGGCTCTCGAGATCTTTGACACTTCTCGAAATCTGTCTCGTCTTGTATTCTTTCAGTATGCATGAGGTCTTATGACATTAGTGCATATCTGTACGATAGGCTAAGTGGAGGAAGACCAGGATGAGGTTGGCGGCGAGGGCGAATGCAAACTTGTTTGCAGCAGCGAGCAGACTGCCTGTTTCTCCGAGGTGTGGTGGATTGGCCCGAGGTACACTCACGGCCAGTGGAAACTCGGGAATATTTCACCAATACCAACGAAGACATATCTCACGTCAGCAAAGGCGGCGAGCAACAACATCTTCGTTGCCTGGGGCTCACGCACCGTTCCAAGTCGTCGACCATGAATTTGCTCGGCGCTGGTGGTGCAGGCCTGCGGGCCGCGGTGGGACTTTCAGAACGCGGACTTAATACCGTAGTCATCAGCAAGCTATTTCCCACTCGTTCTCATACAGTCGCAGCCCAGGGTGGTATCAACGCAGCGCTCGGCAACATGACCGAAGACGACTGGCGGTGGCATATGTATGACACGGTCAAGGGCAGCGACTGGCTTGGCGACCAAGACGCGATTCATTACATGTGCCGAGAAGCCCCCAGGGCGGTGAGAGAGCTGGAGGAGTACGGCATGCCTTTCAGCAGGACAAGTGAAGGGCTCATCTACCAAAGACCTCTGGGCGGCCAGAGTCTGGATTATGGAAAGGGTGGACAGGCGCACCGGACTGCTTGTGTCGCGGATCGGACGGGTGAGTGCTGCATCTGACAATTATGCTTACTGAAATGGCATGCTGATTTGGACTTATACAGGTCATAGCATGTTGCATACTCTCTATGGGCAAAGCCTGAAGCATGATTGCAATTTCTTCATAGAATGGTTCGCACTTGACCTCATCATGGACGAAAGCCACGGTAAGAAAAATTGCATCGGCGTCACCTGCATAGACATGGAGTCAGGCACCCTCCATCGTGTGTTCTCTCGCAACACAATATTAGCAACCGGCGGCTACGGCAGAGCATACTTCTCAGCAACCTCGGCACATACGTCCACTGGCGATGGTTTGGCTATGGCTTCGCGCGCCGGCTTGCCTCTTCAAGACATGGAATTCGTCCAGTTCCATCCTTCTGGCATCTACGGGGCCGGTGTGCTCATCAGTGAAGGCGCACAAGGTGGCTACCTGCTGAACGGCGAGGGCGAGCGGTTCATGGAACGGTATGCGCCTACAGCGAAGGATTTGGCGAGTCGAGATGTGGTTAGCCGAAGCATGAACATGGAGATCCGAGAAGGGCGAGGCTGTGGACCAGACAAGGACCATATCTATCTGCAATTGTCACATCTGCCGAAGGAGACCCTGTTCGACCGGTTGCCCGGGATCGCCGAGACAGCGAGTATCTTCTCTGGCGTTGACATCACTAGGCAGCCGATACCTGTCCTTCCGACAGTGCACTACTGCATGGGCGGTGTTCCGACAAACTGGAAGGGTCAGGTTCTGGACGTGGATCCCAAGTCCGGCAAAGAGGTCATCGTCGATGGCTTGTATGCGGCTGGAGAAGTGGCATGCGTCTCAGTACATGGCGCAAACAGACTTGGAGCGAACAGTTTGCTAGACATCGTGGTGTTTGGACGAGCAGCTGCAGGGCACATCAATGAGAACAACGAGCCAGGGATGCCGATCACGAGGAATGGGAACAAGATCAATGCCGACACCGGTATACAGGGATTCTTGGAGCTGGAGAAATTGAGAAAGGCCAATGGCAATCGGCTTACGGCTGATTTGAGGACTGACATGCAGAAGCATATGCAAACGGACGTGGCCGTCTTTCGAACCGAAGAGTCCCTGTCTGTCGGCCTGGGCCGCATCAATGAGGTGGAGACTGCGTTCAACAACGATGTCTGCGTCAAGGACAAATCGCTTATCTGGAACAGTGATCTGATCGAGACGCTCGAAATGAGGAATCTGCTCACGTGTGCAGCGCAGACGGCGAAGAGTGCGCTTGAGCGGAAAGAGAGCCGCGGCAGCCATGCGAGGGAAGACTACACGGAGCGAGATGACCAGAAGTACATGGTGCACAGTCTTAGTTGGCAGCATGATGTTGGTAGTGAGATTCAGATTGGGTATCGGGACGTGGTGTTCGCGACGCTGGATGAGAAGGAATGTGCTAGTGTGGCTGCCAAGAAGAGGACGTATTGATGGGTTTGCCGAGCAAGGAAATATCTGTATGTAAACATTCTTCGACAAGCCAGTGCCAAAGAACTCGATCGCAAATAAGAAATCAGGTGGAAGGAGGCCCCGAGACTCGCCACTTACAGTAGTAGAGGTGCCCCTAACTAACTAGTGTCTCGCCCGGGTCTGGTGGTCTCGGCAGACCTTCCATCTGGTAGCGACACTTTCTGATCTGCGCACTCGGACTCGTGCTCGTCGTGCCATCGAGGAAGTCGCCAGACTGGCTGGGATCATCTTGAGCTTGAGCATTCTATTGCCGTCTTCGCCATGTCTTCATCAATCCAAGCCCCGTCGCGATCTCTGCTGCGCGCATTGAAAGGCTCATCGAACCAGCAAGCATGCTCGTGCGCCCGATCGAAACGAATCCTATCACAGCAACGACGGTGTCTATCATCCACGATACCACAGCAGCAGGAGACGGTCCCAAGCACGCCGGCAGCCACGGCACAGCCACCACGATGGTCGCAAACGCCACCAGCAATGAAAGCCCCCGTGCGAGCAAGAGCACAGCGTCAGGAGAAGTTCGAGGTCAACGGTGATCCTGCAAAGCTGGACGCCATGTATACACGCTTCCTGGGCAAGACGGGGCCAAAGATGCTGAGCGACGAGACCAAGTGGCTGGCGGTTACACACAAGAGTTTTGATCACGCGCGGAGAGGCTTCAACGATCGGATGGCGTTTCTTGGTACATGATCCCGAACCTCAAGTCCAAGGACACAGTGCTAACACCCGGACAGGCAGACAAATAGTAGAGCTACAGACGAGTCTGGGGCTGCTGACGGCCGCGGACACGAACAGCTATACTTCGAGATCAGGGGATGCGTATGGCAGACAAGCATTTCAACACCCAGCTACAGACAACGCGGAGGTGTTGAATGCTGGCGGAAAGCAGTTTTTCCTACACCACCGACAAATGAGTGGCATTGCGGCACGGTATGGGCTGCCAGAGGTTGTCAGGTGGCAGCCGAAAGATGTAAGAGAAAAGAGCACATTCTTGGCTTTCTACATGTGCTAACGAGCAATTTTCAGGTTCGTGATCTGCCCGCCTCCGGCTGCGACATGGTCTATGCGCAAGCTCTGTACGCCATCGTGGGCGCATTGGCGCTGGAACAAGGAGGGCGAGTTGCCAACAGGGTAGCAAGAGAACGGATATTACAGCCCATCGGGTTGAAGAGCGGGTTACTCGAGAATGCCGCTGTTCAACAAGAACACATCAACTTGTAACGTCTGAGGCATCACTGAGACATGTAACATATCTTTGTACAGCAAGTCACGGGATGAGATGTTTGGTCCCTCTGACACCGCCCACGCAACTGCTCGTCTACCGAAGTAGACGAACTGCGCGGCCAGCTCTTATGGGACCTGCATATAGCTTCCTTCTGCGCGTCCACAATCGCAAAGTCTGGCAACTGAATAGAGCAAATCATGCAAGATGCAAGAAATGCCCTGGTATGCTGCATTGCACTGTCTAATAGGACGCGGTATGTTTAGTAGGAAACAAAGCAAGAACGGTGCGAGAATTGAAATTATCTGTATGCGCGACTGCCTGCGGCCGCACCTTCCTTCTCCGCAATGACGCCTTGCCTGGTTGGGAAAGCGACATCGTGGACCGACTTTCTGCCCTTCCAAGTGGGATGCGACGGTCACACTCTGCCGACTCCTGAGCAGCTGGTCTTCTGCTTCGTATCCTGCACTGTTGCCTCGTTGCCCGCCTCTTTCTTCTTCCCTTCCCCGTTTTTTCCCAGCATGGCGTCGGCGCTGTTCTTCCTGGACCTCAAGGGCAAGGTGAGACCTCGGCGGGAGAATGCTACGGGCGACTCTAACAATGGCTCAGACCCTCCTTGCCCGGAACTACAGAGGTGACATTCCCATGTCAGCGGTCGAGAAATTCCCAATCTTGCTGTCAGAAGCCGAAGAAGAGTCGTCGGTGGTGCCGCCATGTTTCTCAGACGAAGGCATCAACGTATGTTCAGCCACGGCCGTGTCAGACACACACTGACGCCACGGCAGTACCTCTACATCCGCCATAACAACCTCTACCTCCTAGCCTTGACCAAACGCAACACCAATGCTGCCGAGATCCTGCTCTTCCTCCACAAGATAGTCGAGGTCTTCACCGAGTACTTCAAGGAATTAGAGGAAGAGTCGATCCGCGACAACTTCGTCATCATCTACGAACTTCTCGACGAGATGATGGACTTCGGCTATCCGCAAACCACCGAGACCAAGATCCTGCAAGAATACATCACCCAAGAGTCGCACAAGCTCGAGATCCAGGCGCGCCCACCCATAGCAGTCACCAACGCCGTCTCCTGGCGAAGCGAAGGAATTCGCTACAGAAAGAATGAAGTCTTCCTCGATGTCGTAGAGTCCCTCAACCTCCTCGTCAGTGCCTCGGGCAACGTCCTCCGCTCCGAGATCCTCGGCGCTGTCAAGATGAAGTGCTACCTCTCCGGCATGCCCGAGCTCCGTCTTGGCCTCAACGACAAAGTAATGTTCGAAACCACTGGCCGTGCTACCCGCGGCAAAGCAGTCGAAATGGAAGACGTCAAATTTCACCAGTGTGTTCGCCTCTCCCGCTTCGAGAACGACCGCACAATCTCCTTTATACCCCCTGACGGCGAGTTTGAACTCATGTCCTACCGTCTAAACACAGCCGTCAAGCCCCTGATCTGGGTCGAAGCGGTTGTAGAATCCCACTCAGGCACCCGAATAGAGTACATGCTTAAAGCAAAGGCTCAATTCAAGCGTCGCTCGACCGCGAACAACGTCGAGATCATCATCCCCGTTCCAGACGACGCAGACACCCCACGCTTCCGCACAAACATCGGCAGCGTGCACTACGCTCCCGAACAATCCGCCATCGTCTGGAAAATCAAACAATTCGGTGGCGGCAAGGAATTTCTGATGCGTGCCGGTTTAGGTCTACCAAGTGTCAAGGGCGATGACGAGCGCGGCGGCGGCATGACGGGCGGTTTCGGTGGAAGCATGGGCGGTCTCGAAGGCGGAAAGGGCAAGAGGCCGATCAATGTGAAGTTCGAGATACCCTACTTCACAACGAGTGGCATACAGGTCAGGTATCTGAAGATCATCGAGCCAAAGTTGCAGTACCCCAGTCTACCGTGGGTGCGGTACATCACGCAGAGCGGTGATATTGCAGTCAGGTTGCCTGATGTACAGGGGACGAGTTGAGTCAGGAATAGAGAGCTTTATTCACGAAAAAATGAAGGTTGAGATGTGACAGACAGATGTTGACCAGCGAAGACTCGTGCATGGGGTGGGACCAAGTGCGCAACGAAGCGTCAGTGGTACAGACGCGTGCACATTTGGATCATGAGTGACCAGCACATCACGAAGGTCGGTGCCCATGGCGCGTCGAAAAGACACAATGTGTAGGGTGCAGGCGCAGAACTGCGGAGTACCCTAGCTTGAGAGCTCACATCACAGATGGTACCTGTTCGCACAGAACAGCCCTGGATCTGGTTTGGCCCGAAGCGTTGGCGCATGAAGTGTGAACTTACGGACAGAGCACGGCAAGGCTGTAGCGAGCGGTTGGTCAGACGATTGGGAGAAGTGCAGCACCACATACTGCGCGCACACCGTACAAAAAGGAGGCTCGCTGGATCGATTGTGACAGTGGGACACAGCGAGTGCGATGCGAAGGCGCAGTGACTCGTCGGGTGAGGTGAGAGTGTCAGCGGAGAGATGTGTGGAGTCTAGAGGCTGGGGTTGAGAGCAAGCAAAGTGATGGTGATGTGATCTCGAACAGGAAACATTGTCTATGTGGAAAGCAAAGCGAGACAGATAGAACACGAGCGTAATGTCTTGGTTGCATGTCTTATCTGCCTGGTGTGCTGTGTCTCCTGCGTCTCGTTGCTCCTTTAAGCTCTATGCAGGCCTCTTGCCATCTTGTGCATCTCACTATCAAGAGGAGAAGAAAACCGTTCTGCCGGCTTCCCAAGCTCTGTCGTTATCATCGTCATCGTCACGTTGAGCTCCAAACACCTTGCTTCGCTGAGGCCTGTTCGACGTAGTACATATGGGAAATGAAAGAGGACAGCTGCAGTTAGATGCTTGATCGTCGTGGGTGTTTCTGTGTATCTAGCTTCGTCGTGTCTTCGTAGTATCATGGCGGTTTCATGATGGTTGGACTTGGTGATTGAGAGCCCAGGTGTGCCGGTGGGATAAACGGGTGAATGGCCCCGTGCCGTAGAATCATACCGTGCCGTGACCCAGTTCACTCCCTCTGTAGAGCAGGGCCCTCACAATCAACCTTGTCGAACCCAGTAGAAGTAGCCACTGGTCTGGTGTTGCTCCCAATGACCAGGACTGACTTCGCCATTGATGATGTCGCTGTGTGTCCTCAACGTCCAGCTACCATCAGTCTCCTTGCACCAGAACTGCTGGCCATCAGCCGGCTTGTACGGCGCGAGCTGGGTCGGAGGCGGTTTGGGCCATTGAGCCATCTGAGCCATACTCATGCCGGGGTACGTTTGAGCGAAGTAGGCCTGCTGCATCGCGACCTCCGCTGGAGTTTGGCCGACGAAGTAGCTGGGCGCTTGGGGCATTGCGGCTAGTGCGGCGTTTGTGGCGGCGGCTGTTGCAGCTTGGGCGACGAGGGTGCCGGGGCACGATGGAAAGGGCATGGCTTGAGGTCCGCCAGGAACTAAATATTGGAGGTATGAGTAGGGGTTCAAGCCGTAGTTTGAGTACTGTGGTAGGGCTTGGAAGGTCGGGAAGTTCTTGTAATACTGTGGGAGGTATTTGAACTGGGAGTAGGTCGTGGAGGGTCGTGACCAATTGAAGTACGAGAAGGACGCGGACGGCCTCGACCAATTGTAGGAATAGGTCGATGTAGAGGGCTGGTAATAATAGTAGGAAGAAGGGAAGTAGGTCGTACCGGCTGCGGCTGAGACTGGGAAGTACTGTCCATTGACATAATAACCACCTTGCGCTTGAGCTTGAGCTTGCTGGTCATGGTCAGCAACGTTCTGAACATGGCTCGTCCATTTGAAACTCACTTGACCACCATAGTAGTACCACGACTGTGGAGTCTGCTGTTGCACATTGTAGACTGGAGCAGGCGGATGGATACCCTGGGTTGAGACATGATTAGAATTGTATCGATATGACTTGGGCCAGTCTGCCGTCGATTCAAGTTGAACCGCATTGGGGTTATTCAGAGTCGCGGGATATGGGTCCTTGTAGGTGTAGTATGTGGGAGCCGCCATTGTGACTCTTCAGAGACGAGTGATATTGTGTTTGGCAAGGACTGGACGTTTGCGCAGGGCGTTTGTGGTGTGGTGATATATGGACAAGGTGGAAGGTGTGGGGGCAAAGCGAAAGTTCGAGGGACGAGGAGGGTGTCGCAACCCAGCCTTAGATAAGCGAGGTGGCAAGGTCTCTTTTAATGTCGCAGTAGCACTTTCACTCTAAATCTCACGTACCTGTCTGTAATCGGGATAGAAAGCTGGGCTCGAATCAAGGTAGACGTATTCATCTTTGACAGGAGGTGCCGCTACTTGGACTGGGTGTTGAGTCCACGGCCACCCTCCACCGCAAGCGAAGCACATCGCGACTGATTTGATCGGTTCGAGAAGAGACGAGAAGAGCTGCTCGACCATGAGCAGATGAGGAGATTCGAGATGGGTGTTGAAATTAAAGAAGACGAGCCTGTTAGCATGTGATAGCTCTTGCCCTGTACATCCACGCTAGTGCATGCTTCGAGGTCGAGAAGACGCAATAGGTGACTGCGACGAAGGAGCCGGCCTTGTAGAGTGAAAAAGTGTTTCAAGTTTTGATCACCTTTCACTGAGACGAGTCTCGTCGATGGCCTCCAAGGAGAAGGCAGTGTCAGGTGGTCTGCATTCGAGCCAACCCCTCTGCTTCCGAGCTCTATCATTATCGATCCCTGTGCAATAGCACTGAGATATCTCATACCTAATTGCTTTCTTCCTCTAATGCCCGACTAGCAGCCCATGAAGGCAGTCCAACATCGACAGGTTCCGCTCAGACAGTTGGCCTCGCACAGAAGAGATCTTGGTAGGTCATGCCTTTGCTACAGCACCCAGCATCTGACAGACATCAACACACCCGAAATCCTCTTAAGCGCGCACCAATTGTCGACTTCTGGTGTAGCACGTCTGCGCGCTGAACGCGTTGATCACTACGGTTAACATCGAGACTCGACCATCTTTGTAAAATGCTTCCTGCTCAAACATGGCATAGACACGCATTGATCGTCCTTACTTTACACTTCATAATACAAGAGCTGTGCAAGAACACAAATCGAAAAAGCTGCAATAAAGTCAAAAGGTTATAGAGTGATGAAGCTGAAAGGTGAACTATACCTTCGAAATCAGTAGCCAATCAGAAAGCGAGAGAACATAATACTAGTGCCGTGCCCAAAGCTTCCGGATCAACTTCATGACATCTCTTTGCCATCGCCCACTGAGTATCTGCTGCGTTAACGAGACAAAGATGGCATCAGTTGATTTTATTGTGCAGTGTACACGCTCATGGTCGCTACGATTGTGACCGTTCTCGCCACTCGTCGCTTTGGGTGACGCGATTGCTGCCTCATAACCCTGTTTTATACGTGCATTTCACCGCGTTCACTGCCAACACATATTGGGTGCTGACCATACTTGGAAAACTGAAAGCCAGATGTGGACGGCGAACTCGTCTTGATGAACTTGATCACATCGTACTCTGGGCTTGAGAGCTCACAGCTTTGCCACCCACTTCGCGATGGCTCACATACGTTACAACGAGCCTTACACTCCGCCTCGATGGGTCATAGACCTGTCATTGCCGCCTAACGATAGATATAGACGGCTTGCTAGAGCCTACAAGGACGCCATCCAGAACCTCACGGGACTCTTTGATTCATTACTCAGAGATCTTGCTGTACCAGAAAAATGGATTCCTACTGTGAACCGTCTGGCCCGTCTTCTCTTGCGACGTGTGAACGATGGTTCGCAAACAGAAGAGCTTAGAGGCATCGCAGAAGAAAGTGACATTCCTATGTACCTTCTGGTGGCATTCAATGTGATTCTTGATTTGCTAATGGGGTGTACTTCAGGAGGAGTCAGAAGCTTAGAGAAAGGGCAGCCGTTGAACGAAGCGAAGATGTTGCACTTTCGAACTCTCGACTGGTCAATGGATCCGCTCCGCCAAATTCTGGTTCAACTTGATTTTGTAAGAAGCAAATCAGGCAACCCCAAACAGATTATAGCTTCAAGCGTTACGTACGTTGGCTTCACTGGTGTCTTGACTGGAGTGCGGCCAGGCTTGTCCATGTCTCTCAATTTCAGGGGCTTGCACGACAACAGCTCCAGGGCAGCTCAATTTCGCTTCTATTTTCACCATCTCTTAGTACTACTCGGAAGACGGCCATCAATCGCAAGTTATCTGCGAGGCTTCTTAACAGGCGATTATGAGGACATGGAACACTCGTTGAGGAGCGTCTGGAAGTTCGCTCGCAAGCCACGAACGGTCAATGAACTCCACCAGCCGGCACGGCTTGCAGATGTCCACAAAAGGATTTCAGCTTACCACACAACAGCGGCGTATCTCATCTTCAGTGACGGTGATTCGACAATGTCGATCGACAAGGATTTCCGGACTGCCAAGATGCGACATGCGACAGACTTCATAGGCACCACCAATCACGATGTAATCGAACATGGGGAGGATCAGAAAGAGAACATCGTCGCTGCTAGGGCAGTCCAAAGTGCTGCAAGACATGCGGCTGGATTTGATGAGTTCCTTGATGAGAGCGAAGACCGCCTAAGATGCATCAGCAATCGATGGCAGCGACTGGTAACAAGAAAACACAAAGAGGCCACTCGTCTTGGCAAAGGTATGTCAAGGGAGGCAACAGCAGCACAGACATCTCTGAACCACCAACAAGTCATCGACTGGGTATCGAGATATCCGACGACTAACGAATGTACACATTTTGCTACAGTGATGGACCCGAAAGACGGGATCGTTGTATGGTGCAGGGCATACCCAGAGCCACGAACGAGCGATGATCAGCTGCAGCCTGGAGGATGACAGCCCGGGATTCATGCAAGGGCGAAGTAAACGTGGTTGTGATGGTGTCCAAGCTTGCAGCATAAGTCCAATCTTCAGGTATAAGCTTGCTTGCAAGCGTGAATGGATTAGGTCTCGGTCAGCTCACAACACCACAAGATGTAAATTGTATCCATCACCTACCAGCGGCTCAATCACATCAACCCTCTATGTGAGCGCCAAGCCGCTTGGATACGATGGGCTGAGGAGTAAGAACTCTTGCCGTTCCATTGTTACAAGTACCAACTCCGATCGTTGCCAAGTTTCTCAATCGTGGATAAGCCCTGCTAGGAGGACATCATGCCACGAGCTACATGATTACAGTTCTCATAGCTGGTTATTACCACGCGCGATCGGCTTGTACCTGCATTGGATCAGCAGTCAGCGATTCTACAACCTCCTGCGCGCGATGGCTATTTTCAAGGCCACCAGCGGCTAAACGAGTTATCATCACCTGCATTGTCAGCACGGCTATCGCCATCGTTCATACGTGGTTGAGCTCTTCCAAGCAGCTGCTCAGCGTTATCCCTGTTGCGGACCTAAAGTGACAGAGAACAGTCAGACCATCTCCTTCCTGACTCTGTCACTGGCAAGAGTCCAGAACCCGCAGCTGAGGTCGTGTACTTCGTCTTCGGCTATCAAAATTGTCCGGCAACCGAATCTGCGATTTGGGACCCCGCAAGATGTTCAAGCATGAGTATGTCAGTCTTTCTTTGCTTCTCGGTTTAGCGCCCACAATCTCCGCCAATGAGGTCATGAACTTAGTCCTAGCTTCATCCTTTCAGCGATGGGTGGTGGATCAGCGGAAACGTGTGCTAAGGGAAGTGGCTGGACTCGCGTGAATGCTAGTCATGTCAATAAGTTCCTTGGCAGATGAATGTGCAGAAGTGGAGTGGGTACTGTCGGAGAAAGCACACAAGTAAGACATTGAGTTTACGGTCCGAAAAAGGGTATCGAGAACGTCATGAGAAGAGACGCACTGTAAAATGGTATCGAGATCATGCAATAGCGTTGGTACGACTCCATCTAGCATGTCAGATGTAGTTTTTCACAAGCAGTCGAGGATGCCATGATTCTGATACAAGCATGTCTTTTCCACAGTAGCATTAGGCCCTCCAATAGATCTGCTTGGCCGAACAGGATCGAGAGCTCATAGAAGACTACTCCCTGGTACTCAGAAGCAAGGTATCAGACCATTGAGCTAGTGCCGCAAGATGGTGAGCTTGACGAGCTGCTTCTCCTTCCGTGCCATCGTACCTGGCAGTACTGTGAACATGCATCATATACGATACGTGCGGTAGATAGATATTTTTAGCAACCAGTGACTAACTTGATAGAGCTGCCCTCAGAAAGCCTTAGCTCGAACCATACTGCCGCTACCGCGGCTCTCTTGCTACGTCCGATTGGCTGTGCTTCATCCTGGATAGCTAAATTCTTATGGCGCAAGGATGCAGCCAAGTGACCACTAATCAGCTTCAGCTTGTTTACAGTCCTCTCTCACAGCCGCGGCATGACTGCGGAAAGCCTCTAGCCCACCATGATGGCTATGTCTACTGGGCGTTCAAAATGTTCTTAGACACGCAAGAGGTCAGTTACTATGAGCTATTCTCGAAGATCAAGGCGTGTCTTGTGAAGGAGCAGATTCGCCGAGGCAGACATCACATGAAGATGGATATTGTTGATTTATCATGATCTTCGACACTCCGTGTCTAGATATCTGCAGCAGTAGTGCATTGTTATCTGCCAGCACTCTCGCGACATCGTGCCGTACAGGGTTCGTAAGTTTCAAGTAAGAAGATGTGCTTCCATGGACAAGAACCACGAAGTGGCAAAAACATCTTTCGCGCTGTCAAGGAGATCCAGGGCTCGGCTGATAGCGGACCTACCGTATACGGTTAGTGCCGTAAGATCTCAGGTTCGCTACAAGTAGGGTTAACGTGCTTCCGGAACGTCGCTAACATATGCTGCAGCGCCACTGCCCAGGATAACGCTGATCGCCAGCAATAATACGCATCACCACTTTTCGCGACCTTGATCAAGCTATCCATCTGCAGCCTCTTACAATCTAGCTCTAGCTCCGGGCCAGGATACCCACTGCACCGCATGAGGAGTGTGGGCCAGGTACCTGTTACCATGGAGAATTGCCAAGATCCCATCCTAAGGTGGCGGGCAAACCCAAAAGGTTGCATGTCTCAACCGACCTATGCGCTGCGCCCGCACAGGTGAACGATCCAAATACCTGTCGAACTAACTTCCAATACCCGGCATCGACATTCCGTTTTAGTGATCCGCCTTCCTTGGTGTCAAACCAGTCTTACTCTCGTTCCCTTGCAGGTAACACATACAAATAGCTTCCGCCGCTCGTTCAACCTGATCATCCTTCACTCCCCATCTATTACCCAGCCTTACCAAACTCTCACATAATCGCCATCATGGTCAACCAGCTTGTGTCCATCGCTACCGCGGCGTTGGGCTTCTCCAGCACTGTGCTTGCTGCACCAGGCGACTGGAAGAAGTGGTCGGGCAAGGAGTCTACATCCTTCCCTGTTGTCGACAAGTGGTTAGAGAACAACCAGCCAGGCCAATACCAGCAATGCACGGAGGACAATGTCAAGATCCGCAAGGATTTCGACACCATGGCCCCGGAGGAGAGGAAGGCCTACACAGACGCCATCAACTGTCTGAGAGATCAACCATCTCAACTCGACCCAGAGGTTTACCCAGGAGCCATCAACAGATACTTTGACTACGCTACGGTCCACGTCAACAAGACCAGAGTTGTCCATCTTGACGGGTTCTTCTTGATTTGGCACAGAATGTTTAACCACCTCTTCGAGTCGGATCTTCGAGATACATGTGGCTACAATGGATCTTACCCATACTGGAACTGGCCCGCAACTGCGGACAACCTCGAGGGCTCAAACATCTTCAACGGAGATGAGTACTCTATGAGTGGTAACGGCTACTTCACCAACGATGACCCAATCGTACTTGCACCAACTTTCTCTCTACCACACGGCAGCGGTGGTGGCTGTGTACACAGCGGTCCTTTCGCAGACATGAACTACACCATGGCGCCTGTCTCCAACGGATTTCTTCTCAACGGCACCGAGCCGCCTCACAGCATCTTCAACAAGAACGAGAAGTGCTTGACCCGGGACTTGAACACCTTCGTTGCACAGACATGGTGTAACTACACCGCGGTCCAGGAAGCTGTCGAATCACCAGACCTACTCAAGTTCGAGGAAGCCGTCAACGGTGTTATCGGTGGTGGTGCTCTTGGTATTCACTCCGGTGCTCACTTCATCATGGGCAACCCTGCTTCCAACATCTTCGTCTCTGCACAAGATCCAATCTGGTACCCACTGCACACCATGTTGGACCGTGTCTACACCAGCTGGCAAGCCAGACACCCTGAGATGGCAAACAACACTTGGGGTACACAGACTGCGCAGAACCTGCCACCGTCTGCCAACGTCACACTTGACACTGTCATCCCTGACGCTGGCTACTTCAGCAAGGGACAACAGTGGACAATGCGAGAGCTGATGAGCACTACTGCCGGTCCTTTCTGTTACAAGTATGACAGCAACATCTAAGCAATAGGGGTTGGTTTGTTTTTAGATGAAAATCTCTAAATTTAATGATAATTTAACTGCTTCAAAACAATCGGCTCTACCTCCTGTCAAGCACGATTTATTTGTCCTTGAGTTGTAAACACTTTCTATGGCCTAGTTTGATCGTGATGATTTCCGCGTTATCACGTCCATAGCGTACCTAAGACTACGAATATCATAATCCCAGTACACGCTCTTCCACTCAGTAGATGTTCGAGCCTTCCTTCGTAAGTCTTTACCATGCGCACACTCACGTCGCAAATGCTCATTGCCTGCACCAGGAGACACTACGCATCGCACAGAGCGCTCATACCACTGTTGGAAATTTGGACTCGCCAGGCAAGGGTAGCACTGCCTTGCAGTCCGAAACACGCTTTCCTCCCTGCGCAAACAACATTCCCATGTCAGCGTCATCGCAATTCCAAGGGCGACCGACACATGCTCCAATCGTGTCACACTGTACATCAGCGGCGTCGACAAGGGCGATCAAGGCGCCAGTATCGATAGTGACGGCGGACAAACAAGCGCCACCATCTGCCAGAGATGTCAGACACCCACCCGCAAAAAAAACCCCCGAATCAATATGTCGCGCTCAGTCTCGTCTGCTTCCTTGGCACAGCTCACGCCACAATCAAGCAAGCCTAGCAACACAAACATGCTGCGATACCTGCAGCAACCCCGGGTCGCAACAAGCTCCCAAGCCTCGGCGGTAGTAACAAAAGAGAGTTTCTGCCCAGCAACAAAACCGTCGATCTTGATCGTGCTGCGGCCCACTCATGCAGTACAAGTACTCCGACAAACCCACTAGGACAAACTTTCCGTACCCAGTCTGCTTAATGTACATCCTTGCGGTCCGCCAATCAACGGGTCATCGCTCACTGCACGTTTTCTGGCTGGGCCTGCGGAACGGAAAACCGTTCCAAGCTGAAATTTGAATGTCCGTCAATAAATCTTGAACTTGCTTCATCGACAGGCACAGTGCAGCGGGTTCTTCCATTTCCTCGATGCAAGGCACATCCTCGATGTGTTGGTCCTTGCTTGTGTTGTCAAGCCACTGCACTGCGGGTGGAGACGCATCGTGTGTATGGTAGGTAGGCTGTTAGGCCAGGCTCAGGCTGTTTGTTTACACTATGGTACACGGCATCGCGATTCGGTTTGTAGCACCGCTAACTGGACTCTTTATGTCACCGCTGTGCAAGGAGTCGGCCCATATCTTGTCATACGACAGATTGTGATTGTGTCAAGCAAGCCGCGCTGGGGAATGTGACTTGGTCACGTGCACGGCGCGTATTACAGTGATCGCTGGTAGCAGGCTAGGTAGCATCAGGAATATAGTAGATGTGTCTACATACCGGTACACGAACTCAGGTCTCAATCACAACCATATTCTTTTGAGACACAAGACCTTGTCTCTTGTGATCATGCTAGTCGTGCACGCGTTTTCCCAACTACTCAAGATATAGCACACAGACACCGTCGCCCAGGTGTGGACCTCGATTATAGCGATCCTTCGTCGGTACTGTGTCAAGATTCAGGAATCGCCAGGATGTGTCTCCCCCGTGACCGCCGGCAGCTCCAATCTTTTCCCAGGATCTGCCTCCATGAATCCACTCGTGTCTACTGTCGTTGAGTCGCAAGCCCGGCGGCTTTTGTCCCTGCGACCGGTCTTCCCCGCTTCGTGGTTGCCACCAAGCTAACCACACGAACATGTTCGTCGAGCGCGTCAGGCAACCAGAACCATGATTGGAGTAATATCTGCCAGAGACGTCGCAGACACAACCTTCGTGAGCAGATCCTTGGATATCGACATATTCGACCATCAGCCTTTACCATCTGGCTCAGCTACATAGGCGTGCTCGAGCAGGGCTCGATGCACGCACAAATCGTTGTCAGCCCTGTCGTTTAAGGCGTCGCAGGTTAGGTAGTGCCGTCTGAGCTGTCGTTAGAGAATGGATCTAAAAATTTTCGGAGTCCCAGCCTCGAGAGTTCATGGTCGAATAGTCGTTGGACTCAGATGAGCCGCCTAAATGCAAGGATTGCTTCGAATAGCGGCCAAGTTCTTGAATGTTCCTCTAGGCTAGTACATGGTCTCTTTTGCGTGATCATCGAGACTCTGCTGGAACTCGCATATACTACCCTTGCAACATGCTAGAAATGCTCAGCGCTCAGGGTGAATGTTAGTGTTCTCTGGGAGATCCGTGACACATCTGTACCGTATTAGCAGATTCCTTCGAAATAAGGAGCAGATACATACCCAGTGCTTGCAGTGCTAACAAGTTTAGCATATTTGCCCAACGTGCCTCGCAGAGTTCTTGGCTTTGGAGGGTTCTTCTCCCACACTGCTCGTCGATCGTCGAGAACGTTCTGCTCGACATGCAGATCCATCACTTTGTTTTCCGCGTCAATGGTGATCTCGTCACCATCCTCGACAAGACCAATCGGACCACCCTCCATGGCTTCCGGCGTGATGTGGCCGATCAGAAAGCCGTGGGAGCCACCTGAGAATCGTCCGTCTGTAATCAACGCGACGTCGTGGCCGAGTCCGGCGCCCATGATTGCGGAGCTAGGCTTCAACATCTCAGGCATGCCTGGGCCGCCCTTGGGTCCTTCGTAGCGGATGACGACGACTGTCTTCTCGCCCTTCTTGATCTCACCACGCTCAAGAGCATGAATGAAGGAGTCTTCTTCGTTGTACACCTTCGCTTTGCCCTTGAAGACCAGGCCCTCTTTGCCGGTGATCTTGCCAACTGAGCCGCCTGGAGCAAGCGAACCGCGCAGGATCTGAATGTGGCCAGACTCCTTGATCGGCTTGTTGAATGGTCGAATGATTTTCTGGTCTGATGGGAAGTCTGGTGCAGATTCGAGGTTCTTCTTCAAGGTTTCGCCGGTCACGGTCATGTGCTCGCCCTTGATGACACCTTCCTTGAGCAGGAACTTGAGCAGTGCGGGTGTACCACCGATCTGGTAGAGGTCGTTGAAGACGTATTTGCCAGAGGGCTTCAAGTCAGCGAGGAAAGGCGTCTTATCAGAGATGGTTTGGAAGTCGTCGATGGTGAGATCGACACCGATTGCGTTTGCCATAGCAATCAAGTGCAACACAGCGTTTGTGCTACCTCCCGTGATCATGACGAGGACGATGGCGTCTTCGAAAGCTTGACGAGTCATGATGTCTGATGGCTTGAGTTCGAGCTTGAGAAGGTTCTTGATGGCACCGCCTGCAGCCAAACACTCGAGCTGTTTAGCACGAGAACTGGCAGGGTTAGAGGAGCTGCCGGGAAGTGTCATGCCGAGGGTCTCGATCGCCGAAGACAGAGTGTTGGCTGTGTACATGCCTCCGCATGCACCTTGTCCGGGGCAAGCATGTCTAATAATATCGAACCGTTGCTCTTCATTGATCTCGCCAGAGATGAACTGACCATAGGCCTGGAAAGCAGACACGATATCGATATCGGCATTGTTCTGGGTGCTGGCGCAACCGGCCGTGGTTGAGCCCCCGTATACCATGATTGAGGGCCTGTTGACTCTTGCAATACCCATCATCACACCTGGCATGTTCTTGTCACAGCCAGGCAGAGAAATGTTGGCATCGTACCATTGCCCCTGCATCACTGTCTCAATGGAGTCTGCGATAATTTCCCTCGATTGCAAGCTGTACCTCATGCCTGTAGTACCCATGGAGATACCGTCAGAAACACCTATAGTGTTGAATTGCATAGGCGCAAGACCAGCATCAGCTACACCCTTCTTGACAATGTTCGATAGGTCGAGTAGGTGCATGTTGCAAGGATTGCCACTCCACCACACTGAGCTGATACCAACTTGTGGTTTCGACATGCCTATTTCGTCGAGGCCTGTCGCATAAAGCATAGCTTGGGAGGCACCCTGAGACTTTGGCTGGGTGATCTTCCCTGAGACCTTGTTGAGACCAGCAAGCTCGGATTTAGGTAGGTCTTTCGGTGTGTCATCTTGTCGTCGGAACGTGGTTGTGGTGAAGGTCCTCCTGTCAGCTATTAGTACAGCTGCTGGGAATAGCTGCTGGCTCAGACCATGACTTACAAAGATCTATTAGAGCTCCTTGCGCTCCACGTCTGAGGCCGCAGAAGCCTCGAGGACAATGTTGTCCTCATTCTGGCTGCTGTTGCTCAATTACTTCACGTTCAGGGGTATTCACAGTGTTGAAGTCAAAGGGCGAATCTATATGCCTTTGTCAAACGGCCGCAGGCAGAAGACAAACTGGACACTCGTAACAGAAGGGAACGCACCTATATGCCTTCGCCACAAATGACTCGAAATTGCTGGCTTTGAAGCTTCGAGATCGCACGCCGGCCATCGTGCCGCAGACAACTTTTTTCTCCACGCTGGATGGTTCATCCTCGGGCCTTGTCGAGCACCAATCAGCGCCTATGGATTATGGTATGCTGGCCCCGATGTGCGCCCGAGCTCCCTGGACACGAACATAACGCGTAGGCTTGGCAATGAGCTTACTGTACCGCATCAGCCAGCATCTACTCTCCCATTATTTGTGTACCTTCCTTGCCATATCGCGGCACCAAAGCACACTGGAGTCACTGGTTGAGGTTTCTGAACTTCTTCGAAATGCCAGCTCGCCGTCACCAGCGAACCGATTTGTCTGAGGTCATGGTGCGACCGACAAATGCGAAAGCCCTGGTCCTACTTACCTTGTCGTACATGCAGTTATGCTGATGAGCTTCCGATCATGTGTTCGGTCAAGTGAGCATATATCGTGCTGTGCACGGCATACACAGGAGCCTGCGAGTCCTTACCTCGCTCATGTGTTTCAAGAATATCTTTTGCTCTGCTTGATTCAGGTGAGTCTCCTCGCTATGGTTGCTAGCTCTTAAATGTTTGGCAGGGCTTTGAGGGACAAACCCACCACGCCACTGTTCAAATCTCTGCATTTGCAAGAAAGCCGGTGAGACTCCTCGCTCTGTATTCTGCTGTACACGCCGCTCTAGCACTCTCAGTGGTCACAACCCTGGGCGATGGCATGTGTCCAATGACACCAGCCTTACCCTTTTGAGGACAATCTGCAACCTTATGAGGAACTTTGATTGCGGTGGCTTGTGCACAAGCGAGCTCGCTTGTCGAGTCCTCGTTCTCTCAAAGCCGACTACCAGTTTCAACCGTACTTGCAGAGTCTGGATGAGTCCATCATGGTTGTGACGAATAGCGAGCTGCAGCTAAAAGCTAAACAAAGTCTGAGCCTCAGGCGTCCAACCCCTCGACCCATCAACTCACCAATCATCGTCTAACAATCATGACCCTAGCAAACTTCTCCCACCTGATTTATGGATTTAGGAGAACGTCCTCTGTTAGGCCGTTCACTATGACCCGGGTCGGTGCGCGACCGGTTAGGTGACTCCAATTTTAGGCTACGCGACACCTAGCTTGAGGAGCTAACCGTCTGATAGCTGGGCACCCTCTGCAAGAGACGAGCTCATTCTTTTCGGCCGTATTCGGTGGGCTGTGATCAATGAGTCCTAACGTTCCTCGGTTTCTGCATATATTTGCAACGGAGCGCCTCCTCCTTAGCCTGAGCGCGTTGCCATTGCAACCAAGCATCTGTGTCCCCTTTGGAGCACCTCTACTAGATACTGATCTTTGTGCCTGAGAACACTTCGTCGTTGCTGCTAGTTGACTGTCCAGAGGAAGCGAAGCTCGACATGGCTGACCAGGCGTACTCAGTGGCCCCAGTGCCCACAGCTATTATTGAGACTGTTGGCGCAGTCACATCGTCGAGCATTTCAACAATCTCGACAATCTCGACAACCTCGACAACCTCGATCTCTTCGAGTCATACCCCGACCTCCACCTCAAGTCACACCTCGAGTCACACCTCGAGTCACACCTCGTCCACTTTACGAAGCTCCACAGCAGACTCGCAAGTGCCAGAGGTCACGACTTCTTTCTTAATAAGAACAACCAGTTCGACTAGCGACTCAGAAACGTCAGCTATTACGAGTTACATCTCAACAGAAACAACCAGCTCGACGAGCCACTTGTCACCTACTTCCAGCACAGGCGCTTTTACTTTCCTTCAACTTTCAGGAGAGAAACTACTAAGCTACAATCCAGGGCAAGTCGCCGAAGCACCCTTCAACACTTTATGCCCAAGCGGAGATTGTTACGATGCGTGCTCGAACTTCTCACTGCTTATGGACAAGGACAGCTACACGTTCGATGCAACTTCTAACGTGAACCTCTCGTCCGTGGCGGATGGCATCAGTCTCTTTGGTATATGCAGCAACATCGCCAACGTCACGGAAGCTGTCAGTCTTGGTGAGATGTCAGCGGCAGATGCATTCTTTCCCGCAACGAATGTCGAGGCAGAAGTCCAGGGCATCACTCTGAACACGACATTGTGTCTCTTTGACACCTGTCAAGCAACAAGGGACCCTGAACAATGTAAGCAAGACTGCGATCCGGGTACGATCTTGACGAGCGAGACCACAATGGACATAATGCAGGCCCGAGCTTGCCTCTACAGGCTCTGCTCGAACACCTGTGGTCTGCCGGATGCGAACCAAGACGTCTTTGGAATCGGGGTACTAATCTCGTACATAATTCAAGCTATCTTGGTAATAATCTGTGCGCTTGGTATACTGACTTCAAGTGCATTACAGCTTATCAAGCACCCTCAACGCCAAGTCTCAATGCCAGAATCGTGGAAGGACGGGCTGGGTACGTTCCTCGCGGCACAGTGCTACTTCGGCGTGTCATCAGTCATTGCTTCCTATTCGATGGGCCCATTGAACGTCAATCCTCTAGATGGCTATGCGCTGCTTTCCGTTGCGATCACGGCCTTCATGCCACCAGTCTTCACCTTGATGCTCCTACACCATAAAGGGCAAAAGTCGTGGTTCAGCACGGCACTGGTTCTGGTCAGCTGGCTGACAGCGAGCATTCTCTTCTTCATGCTACTGAGCAACCTCTGGTCTGTGTCGAATAACCCCAAAAGACTAGCCGAAGCCCGCAACAGCCTCTTCCAGGTGGACAGCTGCGGCGGGTATTCTGCCATGTCCCTTTGCCAAGAGAATATGCACAACGATCCTCTCAAATACCTCATGCTGTTCTACAACAAGCAGTCGCTACCAAACATCAAGACAGTGATTTTGCTCTGGCTCTGGACAACAGTCGTCCTTGCTGTCCTGCAAATCCGCCAGATCTCTTCTGGACAGAAAACGTCAAGCGCTAGTCAGCTCTCAACTCCAGCAATCCGAGCACGTGGCTCGAGAGCGCGACTTGCTGCTATCCTCAACAACGCAACGACTCACTTGATAGCTGTCCTCGCCGCCTCCCTTGTCTTCGGTCTAGCCTTCGGCTACCAAGCACGAATGGTGATCCAGTACTTCCAGATGGACGTGGTCGACAAGAATGGCTGGTCGTTCGGCCAATGGGTCGCAGTCCTATTCTGGATCCCACCTCTGATCGATTTCGTCAGGCGGCTACTCAGCAAAGACCAAACATCAAGCCCTTCGACCGCAGTCGGCTCTACCAAATCCTTACAAGGAAAGCAGAACCTGTTCTCAGCCAACACGTCGTACCAACCGCTTGCTCATTCGCCGATGCCGAGCCAGGACCCTTTCGATGCAACCTCGGCATACGAGCCGTTGCGACAACCAGCTCAGCCGCAGCCGGTTGGGGACGAGTTTGAGCTCAGGAGGATACGGCGGCAAACAACGTCGGGGCTAGAGGCTGGCTCGTAGTGGTGTATGATGTGTGGAAGCTTCGCGTCCCGCCGATCACATGTGTGTACGCGGAGTATCCGGAAGAACTACCTTCCATCTGAATGAGCATTTAGTGTCAATACTTAGCTGTATCTCCTGTACCGACGTGATGCCGTATATCAGTTCTCCTTTGCTAGCTATGCCGTTCCTGACTTCTCTATGCTCACCACTCGGCGCTTTCGCCTCCAGTATACCATCGAGAATCATTGAATAGCGTCGATTCAACGAAGCAGCACCTTTGATCATGCTATAGCAGAGCCCTCGAACTGATAGAGTGTATCACGCTATGTTATACAGCGGCCGTGGCAGCAGCAGCAGCTTTGGCGTGGGTATACCCTGAGAGGCATATTAGGACGATACCAGAAATCCAGACTAGCTTCTGAACGTGACGCGCTTGCACTCAGTCTCAATGGTGAGAGTCCTTCGACCCATAGATATCCGACTGCTCAGAGCCAGGCGTTTTGCGTGCAGTTCTAGAGGATGACAGCGTGGATGTCTCCGGGACTATGCTCCGTTCTTGAGGGAGTGACTCTTGGCTGGGCAGTCGAATCCGCTGCTGTCCTGTCACTACATGCGTCGTCCGGTGAGCCTTCGACAGACTTTTAAGCTGTGTACGGCGTCGTGGCGCATAACAAGGAAAAGAAAGGAGCAGGACTGTGTGGTCGTTGAATATAAGTCTTGATCGGAACTCTACCCTTACCATGAATGGTGGATTTATCCGCACTAGAACTTCGAGCGTTCCCTGCATATATCTAATTTGAGTTACAAGCCCAGAATGCTACGCATTAGGACCGTGGTCGCCAAAATTCCACCTCTTCACAATGGCGGATCTATCGCTATCAGGCGGAAAGAATTCAGCACCAAGTTGATACGTCCATTCATCGTTCAGGTAATCTGGGCGAGGTTCCCTTGGACCCATCCCTTTCATGATGATTTTATCATACGGCAGGTCGACATTCCACTCAAACAAGTTTTTCGCCGTTGCAACGAATATGCTCTTGGGGCCGTCCCTGACTCTTCCCACCGCGATGCCGTGGATGTCGGCGGAAGTTTGAAACTCTGTAAGCGGACTTTGTAAGATCTTCCCCGTGGAAGCTTGATACAGCGAAACCTTGTTCTGTGCAGGTTGCCTAGCAAGTGCAGCTCGACGAGATGCTACAACTGCGATGTCGTGGCTCGCCAAGTAGCCGAGAGGTTTGCCAATGCCATAACTTGTCGACTGGCGGTCGTTTGGGACATGGAAACGCACAAATGGATTGGAGAGAGGCACATGACTCTGGCCCTTGGCTTGCTTCCTATGCTTCTTCGAGTGGGCATAATCGACGGCTTTTGTGTATCGCAGATCATACATGTTAGTGGTCAATAGCCCACTGACGATTACGTGGTTAGCGGTCCGTGCTGTCGTGATGCCATTCACAGCACTAGAATGCTGAATCCTGTGTATCGATCCAGGTGCTCGGATATCTGTAAAATTGACTCTTCCTGATCGCTGGCCAGACATGACGATGTTGGGGTCCTGGAAGGCCACCGCCATCTGCTCTTCCGTGGGTCGACCAAACGGTCTTCTGGGGCCGCCGTGAGTCTCCAATGGGTCGGTAATGAATAGCCCATCGACAGTAGCTAGAGCAACCGCCGACGAGTGGGCTGACGACCCAGCGATGTCCCAGATCATGTCAGTGAATCCTGAGAATTCCAAGTTCCGGTCATTGCGAGCAGAGAAGAAGATTAGTCGCGACCCTATAGCGAGATGTTAGTTGGCAACAGAAAGGGAATCGAGTCATCGTTTTAATCCGCCGTTGCCCACTTGTAGAGGCCTCACAGCACGGCCACAAGGTGGAGCAGTTTCGGCTGTCACACGTACCAATATACGCAGCCAGGTTCGATGAGCCTCCCTCGACTATACCGATACGAGGCCTTCGTTGACGGACATGGGGCACTTCGTGCAAGACAGTCACAGCTTGAAGGCACGGCTCATTCAGACAGTAGAACCTGATTTGGTCTGGATTTTGGACTCGAAAAGCACTGTAGATTTCACCGTCTGTTAGGGTGAGGGCCTCGAGGAACGTTTCCTGGTCTGCCTCTGCAGTCCTGCACTGGAGGGTTGACGCATAATGTTGCGCCAGCAAGTCTTTGCTGTTACGATCGCCATGACGGAGTCGGAGGTTCAAATTGCTATAAGTTGACGGACTGATACGCTTAATTCGTCCAGCTTGTTCTCGTTGTTGCCGTGCAGTGAGAGCATTGGCTCGTTCGGTGGCTAATCTGCTGGCAGCGACTGCACTGCTGCTGTGTGCTGCTCCTGGCGGCGCTCGGTGGTCTGGCTGTATGCGAAAGTATTTACCTTTCTGCGCATCGTAGTAGTAACCAGGAATTTCCCTGAGGTTGGACATGGTTTTTCAACTTATATGGTGACCAGATTCAACATTGACTTGCCAGTGTGGCAGCGCTAGACGGTATAACAAAGAAACGATGCTACAAGGTATAACGGCGAAATTGAATGGTGAGGACGCAGACATTTTCGCGAAAGTGGTAGTCTCGCTATGGCGAATACACCTTACATTAAGAAAGGGCAATCACGATATAAAAAACGTTCATTTAGTGGTAACGCAGTGTCAACTACAGCCACGCTATTTTCAACGCTAGCTGTACGGCTGAGTATTTCGAGCACTGTGCACTTTGCGAATCACGCGTTTCTCCTAAGCTAATCCCTCTCGGCCCCGAGAAAGGGAGAGGGCTCGGGAGCACGACGCCTTGTTCTTCGTCGAACACAAGTCCTAACGTTCGGACCCGGGTTGTGGTAAGACAGTTCGCATGCGGCCAGATTTGCATATATCAGAACAGCATCTTCTAGCATGCTTCTTCTAATGGCGGACTGTATGTGCCATTCGGCCCCTTTCTCATCAAGTACAATTTGCGCGGCCTTACCTTGCTGCCCAATATCTTTTCCCAGACGTAGGAATCCTCCAATACTGCGTTGAGAAGTATCGACTTGGGACTTGACCTCTTACCAGATATGACTGAGGCACCAATTTTGATCATAGGTGGAGGCCTTGCAGGCCTTTCCCTTGGTCAAGGTCTCAAACAAATCGGCATACCATTCAAAATCTTCGAGCGAGACCAAGCAGCATCATTCCGAGCACAAGGTTATCGGATTCGTATCGACGAGAAAGGTGGAGCCGGGCTACGCAGGTTACTGCCGACGAATCTATTCGAGAAGTTCGAGGCTACCTCCGCAGAAGTCAAGACTGGTGTAAATCGACTCGACGCCATGACCGGCGAGTCGGCGACGACTGGCTTTTCAAGAATGCCACCAAAGACAGGACCTGCATGGAACGCTGATAGGAGGGTGCTTAGGGATATACTTCTTGAAGGACTGGAACCGTATGTTGAGTTTGGCAAGAAACTTGACAAATATGAGCTCGATCAGACCGATGTCGTTGCTTGGTTCGCCGATGGCTCAAGTGCGAAAGGCAGCATGATAGTTGGTGCAGATGGGGTGAGTTCGCAGATCCGGAGGCAGATGTTACCGGATCACCGGTTGCTTGACACAGAAGGACGAGCTGTGTTCGGGAGGACTCTCATCGAGGCGGATCTCCTCGAGCGTATACCTGCGGCGGTTGATAACGGCATCTGCCTGATCGGAAACGAGCAGCAACCACACATGAAGCTGTTTTGCGACGTGATGAGGTTCGATCACGAAGGCGGTGCCCATGTCCCACCAGACTATATCTATTGGGTGTTGCTGTTTCACAAAGCAAGCGTGGACACGTCGGATTCCGAACTTTTCTCCTTAACGAACAGCCAGTCAGCGAAATATGCTGAATCCTTGACCTCGGGGTGGCATGAAAGCATACGTGCTATAGTCCAACGTCAACTCCCAGAGGCAGCATCGACCTTGCATTTCTCGATGACAAAGGCCCCGATCGCAACTTGGAAGACCGACCGGCGAGTCACTGTTATTGCAGACGCTGCTCATCCTATGCCGCCTGTTGGAGGTGTGGGCGCTAACATCGCGGTTCAGGACGCTGCGGACCTGTTCGATGTGCTCCAAACGGCACGGGAGTCAGAGAGGCTAGTCGAGTTTGAACAACTGTTGAGAGACCGAAGCAACAAAGCCCTCATGCAGTCGGCTGGGGGTGCTTCCCACTTTTTCGGTATGAAGCCGGTTCATGAGTTGAAGCCAACCGCATCATGCCGATAGGCCGAGAAGAGTACAAGCAGCTCTGTGACGGCCTTCACATGTACTGAGATACTGAAACCTCGCTCCGTCAGACCTTAGAAACCAGTGTAACACCAGCAACCTTAGAAAGAAGTCCTTCAATACCTTTCGTGGAGTTGCGGAACCAAAATTGAATGCTGGCCGCTGGAGGGTAGAATACCCACCCGCAGTGTGGTAGACATGAGTAGTTATCGATCCTTGCCACGCCACCAGCCTTTGCGCACTGAGTGAAAGGTCCTTCTGTGGGAATACGAGTGGTCGACCGAACCTGGCCATTGCGCATGAACCCTACCTCGTGTCAAGCTCCAGAAGATGCCCATAGTTGTAGGACATCTCGACTCAGGCTAAGAGTTGAAGACAGCGTAGAAGACTGTGGTGTTGACTCATAAGAAAGATTTGAACCATTATAACATCCTATACAGAGCTTCCATATTTCCTCTGACAGTCAGCTAATTCGATTACATAGGGTCAATAGGTGGTCGCGTGGTTTACAAGAACGTCCACATCTTGCTTGGACGTTGTTCACGATGTGTGGAAGTGAGAGCAGGAGCTGGTGATGGTGATGGGGCCTGCCAGGTTCGGCAGTGCCCGATCTGGAATAGCTCTGGTGCACAAAAAGCACCAAAGAGCTGACTGGAAGTTACAATTTGAAGCACATTGGTTTCGCCCAGCATCGTCGGCTTGAGAGCTTTCCTTTTGTTGGAAGTCGGCTCGACGGCATCAACGTTGGTCTTGTGATGTGCGTCGACTCGGTGAGAGACGTTTCGAGCCCTGTTTACGGACATTCTCACGGCGGCGCAGTTCCTTCTGACTGGCCAGGAAGTCCGCTGCGGGAAACGGAGTTCCAATTGGACACTCTCACGCAGCGTCAGATGGTCTCATGTGGGCAACTCGCCACTACCCGGCTCTACCGCGATGCTTGGTCCCCATACCATCTGCAACCTGACCGTCACTCTGCCCAGTCGCGCTCCTTTCACATAAGCTTTGCCCCCGGAGCGTTCTAGGATCAACCCAGAAGGTCCGAAGGTCGCCACTCTCGAACATTGAGACTACGTGAAGTTGTGTTGGAAATTGTGATCTGCCTTGCCAGGGCCCGAGTCGTTGCAAGCTGACGTATTTCCTGTCCAAATTACAGTCCGCAAGTGACTACGGATGAGCTCCATGGTAGGAGCCTCGATACAGCCCTCGGCCGTCTTCACCTACCCTCCCACTGCATCAGATGTAGGCATTACTGCTAGCGGGGCTGCGAGACCGAGCAACATCTTTCGACACAATATCGCGAACCACCACGCATACCACGCTGGCGCAAATGTAAAGCCGGCACCGATAGCCATGGCCATTCAACCTCAGCAACCGGCGCAACAGGCCCAGCAGGCGCAGCAGCCGCCACGAAAGAACCACCGAAACCCTATACACCCCTCCATCATCGACAAACTCGACCCAGCCTTCGTGAAACTATACAACGACTACATCGCCCCGGGGCATCTTCCTTCGACCGACATCAACGTCGTGCGCTCCAACTTCTCGGCCCTCTACAGCTATGCAACTGCCCCTGCAACAGGCGTAGGTGGCATTGGCGAAACAGCAGTCCCAGGATGGGAGAAATACCCTGGCGAGATCAACGTGCGCGTCTATGTGCCGCCTGGGGAAGAGCCAGGGACACGAAAAGTCTGGCCCGTACATTTCAACTTCCACGGTGGTGGCTGGGCAGTCGGTGATCTGGAGACATCGGCGCATATCTGCCATCACATTTGCGCCAGCGCTCCCTGCTGCGTAATCGACGTCGAATACCGACTGATACCTGAGTACCCATTTCCCGTCGGCATCATGGACAGTCTGAGCGCAGTGGCCCACATCATAGTCAATCACAAGACCTTCAGTATTGACCCCCACAACATCACCTTCGGTGGAGAGTCGTCCGGCGCTACAATCGCCCTTGTGCTTAGTCACATGTTCCGTGATGCAGGCACCACCTTCGCAAGCCGCGTCAAGGGCGTCGTAGTAGGCACTCCCAGTATCAGCGATATCCGGAAGTTCAATACGCCCGAAGAGAGTCCGTGGGAGAGTATGCGCGAAAGCGAGCATGCGCCCTTACTCGACTGGAAGAAATTAAAGTGGTTCGACACGTTCAAATGGATGAGTCTTGCACCTCAGCAGCCGTACCAACAACAACCACAATCAGCGCCGCTCAACCCTGCTGCGGGCGCGGGTACATCACCTGCGTCCACGCATACGAGGAGACCGAGCTACCGCGAAATGAGCCGCGATGTGAGCTGGTACAGCAATCTGCTTGCCGCCCCGAATTTCAAGGATCTTGCACCCTTGACGTGGATCGGGACTGCGGAAATCGATCCATTAAGGGACGAGGCAGAAGCATACGCCGAACAGTTAAGGGAGGCCGGGAACAATGTGATTACCAAGCGGTATCCTGGGGTACCACATCCCTTCATGCATATGGACGGGGTATTGAGGCAGGGAAGGGAATATGTGAGTGATGTCATATTACAGATTCGGGGTTGCTTGTACCCACCCCAGGAGCACAACGAGGGCGAGGAGGGGGGGAAGACGAACGAGGATGAGGATGTGATGGGTGAATGACGATTTGTGTGATGGCTGGTATATTGACATGGAACGGTTCGGATTTCAGTGGATGGAGTTGTGCTTTCGTACGCGCGTGGTGTGGGGCATGGTTATTATGCTTATCTAGCGAGGTGTTCCGGGCAGAGCATCGCAGCAACAGCAGGACTGCGAGTGGTACCTCAGGGTTGCTTGGTGGAGCATAAATGACTGAGCATAGTAGTTGGCTCTATGTCCTTCGAGGCTAAGACGCATTCGTCTCTGGTGATTGGATGGGCCAAAGCATCAACCACTTTTCATACATAGCAGTTACGTGCCACATTTATCTTTCAATTCCTTCTTCTTTACATGTATCGGCCTCTGGAAGATGTCTTTGTGTCACGATCGAGGTCACAAGCCTACCTGATCACGCGACATACAGACTTTACCGTACCATGAGAAGAACACGACGCGAGGGCACAACCCCTGCCTACGATGAGCAGCAAGCATAATCTACAGGATCAAGAAGGTCCCTTCCTACCTCCTTCTCACACTAACCCTCATATCCCCGCTCGCAACCATAACCGCACTCCCCGGCAAACTATCCCTCAGCCCAGGAAACCTCTCAGTCGGCCTCCCCTTCGCATCCACATATCCCAGCACCTCGAACTCAAACGCCAACAACACCATTGCCACACTCGCGATGATCTCCTGCTTCGCGAACACACGGCCGGGACACATCGTCTTCCCGCCTCCGAACGGGAAGAACATCCCGTTGTACGGCGCCGTGGTGAACGTTGGTTTGTCAGACGCTGTAGCCGTTGGAGGGGCGGTGAGGAAGCGGTAAGGGAAGAATACGTGTGGGGGTGGTTGGTCTGGCGCCTGCCAGGTTTCGACGTTCATGTGGGCGGGGTAGGTGGGCAGCATTATTTGGGAGCCGGCTCTAACGAACAGAGAGCGTTGGGGCTGTTCTTTTGAGGTGGACGGGGTCGAGGCGTGGCTTAGCGGGAGCGTCAGATCGGTGGGGACCTCACGGCTGACGAGGTTGTCGACGTAAATGCGGAGGATCTCGTGCAGGGTGCTGAGGAGGATTGGCTGATTGACTAGGCGTGGGATGTCGAGTGTTCTGTCTTGGTTTTGACACTCGCGGAGCTCAGACATGATGTGGTCGTAGAGTGTTGGCTCGTGTCTTGCTTCGTTCTCCGCGCGTCTTGAGTCGAGGATGTGCATGAGCATCCAGCCGGCTGCGGGGATGGCGTTGCTGCTTATGCCGAACATCATGCCTAGGTCTAGGCCGGACCATGCGCGGACGGGCAAGTTCTTCTTGCGGTAGAACAGCTGGCGAGCTCGATTGATCCGCGAGCCGTACAGTGGCTCCCAGACCACGGCATCCGGGTCGGTGACCTTGCCGTCTGACTCTTCCGCAACAGCTTCATGCCACTTGATCAGCGCGGTCGTCGTCTTGTCTCTGTTCGCAATCTGCTTTGGGACCATGAATCTTGGCAGCCCGAAGAACAAACTTAGCATGTCCTGGTCAAACTGGAAGAACAACTGCTCGAGATCCGGGATCACCTCGAGAATCTTGCTACCCATCAGGGCTGTGGTGGACGCGTGGAACATGATGCGCCGCAACCATTTGTTGAGGCTGATCTCGTCAGTAGCATCCTTGAACTCTTGCGAGACCTGCTGTGTAAAGAAATTCACGAACTCGGCAGTCATCTCGTTTACTCGTTCTGTCTTCAGCATGTACTCAACATTCATTTTGTCATTGTAAACATGTCCTGGTATCTCTCCCTGCTTGACGGGAATGTGGTGTTCATAGAGCTGCTCTGACTCAGCTAGCGAAAGACCAAGACCTTGATGCGTGACCCGAATGTTCATCTCATCTCTGCCCAATTTCCTGTCGCGCAGGAGATATTGCGCAGCTGACGTATCGAAGATCACAGCGGTTGCGATGCCGCCCAGGGTGATCGAGCAGGCACCAGCAGAGTGCGGGTACCACGAGAAGAGCTCTGACCAGAACTTGTGTGGCTTCATCGAGAGTAGAGAGACCGCGTGTCCCAGCCATGGTATCACCATCGGCAAGTGGGGAGCGTGTAAGTTGGTCCCATCGCTAGCAGTATTGAACTTGCGGAAATCAAGCTGAAACTTGATATAAGTAACGAGGTAAGTCCCTGCGAACAGCAAGAGAACACCTAGCAATGCGATTGACAGTCCATTGAGCACGGCAACAACGGTCGAGTACGTGGCAGAAGCAGACATCTTTCTGCACAGCAGCTTGATCAGTAGAAGGGACCAACGAACCGAGCTGTAGCAGTAAGACGTTGAAGAATGGCCATGTATCACACTTAAGAATTTACTTGATCGCCCGATGCGCCTCCGAGGGTGGCCTGAAGACTTGAGGCCCGCGTCGAGAGACAGTAACGATGAGCGTTATGACTCTACGGCCGACATTAGTGAATATGACCGCACGTTGTGCGAGGTGTTCGTGACGTTGCATCTCTCTCTGCACCAAGTGTAAAATCTTGCAAGGTTCTGGTATTCTAACCAACCACAAAGTGAAGTACAAACATATTGCTCCTAATAGCGGCTAATACCAAGAATCCACGGGTGTAGTCAATTGCACCCATCAGTTCATTTTTCAATGTTCAATGATGGTCACGCCTATAGCGGACCTCGACGCGTGTGTCTGAGTCTGACGATCTAGTGCGCAATGTTGATGCTAAAGTGAGACTCTGAAAGTCCTCCCAGAGCTGTCAGCTTGAACAGCAGGTTCAAGGAGTATTCACAATGTCACAGGAACAAGATGTGGTTGATCTAGTGCAGGCTCTAGAAAATGCTTACCAGCATTTCGCCAAGCAGAGTGAAGCCGTGCTAGCCATTAAGGTCGGTGGCAGACGTTTCGTCGGTATCAGAAGCGATCAGAGCAGTAGGTTGGACCTCGCCCACCTTCGACGCACAATATGCCGGACCCGTGGCCCCCAAAGCTCTTCAGCCAAGATCTTGCAGGTCGTTGGTGATTCCGGAACAGCGTTCGACAGCGCTACAATTCAGTCTGCTCAACAAGCCCTGGCACGTTGTATTGAGCATGACGTCTTCCTCGAATATGGTTCGACTTCCTTTGAGCATGATGCAAATTGGCTAGTGCAAGACTACCTGTCTACGAGGCCTGAAACAGCTGTGCGTGCCGTCGCGAACGTGGTCAACGAATCCCTCAAAGTGTTGCAGTCGTCGCAATGGACAGCTTCAGAACGCGTAGACGTATTCGTCATGTTGTACAACAAGGATGGTACACCTACTAGATTTGGTGAAGACACATGGGTTTCCGACGGAATCATGTCGGGCGACTTAGCCGACAGAATGCTATGCTTCGAAGGCGGCCCACAGGCATTCCATCAATGCGTCAATGCTTTGCTTGCTGGGATTGAAGTTCTGGTAATGACGGATCTGCGACCAACAAGTGTTGAGCAACGTTTCTCTGCTGCCCGATTACTGCTGACCTACTCAACGACAGAAGATGGCGTCGAGTCGGACCAGCCCGTGAAAGCCTGTCTCGACAGTTATCCGCCAAAAACAGAAGAACAGCTCTTGGCTGTGCACAAAGACCTAGGTCGCTTGCGCGAAGCGAGCACAGTCGTGGCAAGACTGATCAGGCTGATGTAGGTGCACCTGCTCACTTGGTATCTTCTCTCACAGAGGAAGAGCTTAATCAGAACTTCTGACTGTGCTGGCACATTGTTGTCATAATTCAACCTCCGCCAGCGTGGCCTCCTGGTAAGTTTCTTGTTCAAACAAGGAGCATGCAGTCATTCCTACCTCGTGTTTGACGTCAGAATGCCTTCTTCCACAGTTGTTCAGGTTTTTGGTAACGGAGATAACACATCATACACGTTCTGCTTGCTACACTGCCACACCCTTGCATCGCAGATCGAGCAACTTCGCTGTACATTGCTGACATCTCATTGCCTCCGTGCACTAGCACTCCAGGGCCTGCTTTCTGCCTTGCTGCCTTGATCATAATTGCTTTGGTGTCGGCCAACTTAGATACCGAACTCGAGATCCTTCCAATCTTACGTCGAACGCTGCCCCTGCTCAGCCGAACAACACAGCCCTCGTGCGGGACCAGGCCAAGATGTATTGGTGAGAAGTGTCGCTCGTCAAGCCGCTCTCCGGCTGAGCACACAATGAAAGCACTAACCTGGAAGCCTGTGCGTAGTCCCAGTAAGTGACCCTTATCGTGCCGATTTCAGAGAACTGAATAGTAACATGGCCTCTTGCCAACAGCACCAGCGGAGCGAAGGACGATCGTGAGGCACTTCCACAAGTTCTACAATAATGTCATTGTCGCTGGCATATACACACATCACCAGAAACTAGCAGATTTCACAAAAATAGAGACTTACGTTGATGCTCTATCAGATTGTCTTCGAGACCACCCCTTCTTGGCTGTGGTGCTCAAGAAGACTGCTCAAAATGATGATGTCTATGCACAGGCCACTCATGTCGACTTTCGACAACACTTCCATATCATAGAGACGCCAGACGGAATAATTAAGGACAGTCCAGCACAAGTCTCCGAGGATGCTCTGTTTGCACATGTGATCGAACAGCTCTGCAACGACGAGAAGCTCACTTACTTTGACACGGCCGACACTCTTCCTGGTTGGCGTCTCGATGTCCTGCCACTCAATGCACAAGGCGAACGTCAGAGAATGTTCGTTTCCTTTACGTATGCGCACTATATTGCCGACGGCATGTCCGGCGTCGCCTTTCACAAAAGTCTCCTCGCAGGGTTAGACCGATCACTGCGTGCTGGTATAAGATCAGCTGGCATGGTATTCGAAACACCACAGCAAGCACCAGAGCTTGCCTGTCTTCCACACCTACCAATCAGCCCAATGTACCTTTTAGCTCCCGCCCTCGGGCTATACCTACCATCCTTTCTCAGCAAGGCTCTTGGGTTGAAGCCAAGCGTTAGCGGATCAGATTCTGGGACGTGGACTGGCACGAAAACATTTGTTGCGGCGCCCGGCTTAGTTCCGCCAGTCACTACAGCTGTCGAGGTACTGAGCATAGAAGATAGAACCATCACGGCGATCCTAGGCAAATGCAGGAAGCACAATGCGAAACTAACATCCCTTCTCAACGAGCTCATCGCGCGGTCTCTAGGCCGCCATTTATCTACCCATGCCTCTAGCTCCGCAGATAGAACGAACTTCATCTCGGCGACATCGATCAACCTCCGCAAAGCAGCGGGCATCTCAGACAACGAGATGGGCATCTTCGCCAGCGCGAGCTACACGCGACATGAGATCGAGCACCTCGACACGGAAAGGGACAACATCCACATCGACGACGCATTCTGGACAGCAGTTGGCAACGTCTCCCAAGAGATGGCGAAGGATGCCTCAAAACTCAAAGATCAACCAGTCGGTCTGCTTAACTGGGTAGCGAACTTCGATAGCTGGATGGAGGGCCAATTGGGCAAATCGCGAGACGGGAGCTGGCAGCTCAGCAACCTGATGAGCTTCAACGGCGAATTGCCCGAAAGAGGCGACGCGGTATCAGTGGAAAAGATGTTCTTTTGTCAACCTGGGCATGCAGTCGGAGAGCCGCTGGACTTCAACGTGATTAGCACGAAAGGCGGCGATCTAGTTATCTGTGTTGGGTGGCAGGTTGGTGCTATTGGACTAGACGAGAAGGCAGGCAAGGGCACTGAAGCTGTTGAGCATGAATTTGTGCGCAATGTCTTACGAGACCTTGAGCGGCATCTTGTTGTGTTGGCTGAGGAGAGCTAGCGCTTGCATGCCCCGTTCGAAGAGGATCGTAGGCCGGTGCCGCCGCTAACTTTAGGCTGGGTAGATCTTCGGGGTCGCACCCCGCAGCCGGCAGGAAGCGGGTCGGTACCTGCATCTTCGCATGTCATAGCCGTGTCATAGATAGTGAGGAAGATCACGACAATTTGAATACTAAGCATTCAGGTGCACACTAACAACACCAACAACCACAACTCGTCCCGCAGTAGTGAGCAGGTCACCTCTAAACCACCGCCATCATGTCGACCTCAAACGACAGCGCCATCCCCCTCCCCACCGAAGCCTCCCACCACGGCACCCTCTCAGATCTACTCCCCTCGCACTGGCCCACCCTCGTCACCGCCTGGCTGGCCGAAGACACCCCCTCCTTCGACTACGGCGGCTTCGTTGTCGGCTCCGCACCGCGCACCGCCCGCCTGCTCTGCAAAAGCCCCGGCGTGCTCGCCGGCGTCCCCTTCGTCGACGAGATCTTCAAGCAACTCGACTGCGCCGTCGAATGGCACGCGAACGAGGGCGACTACGTCGACACAAGCAAGGACGGCAAGGGCAAGATCCAAGTGGCGACAGTGAAGGGCCCGACGCGGAAGTTACTGCTCGGCGAGCGCGTGGCGCTGAACACGCTGGCGCGGTGTAGCGGCGTGGCTACGAAGGCGAGGCGGATGTTGGATCTGGTGCGGCAGAACGGGTATACAGGTGTGCTTGCGGGGACGAGGAAGACGACGCCGGGGTTTCGGTTGGTCGAGAAGTACGGCATGTTGGTGGGCGGGATCGATGGGCATAGACACGATCTGAGCTCGATGATTATGTTGAAGGACAATCACATTTGGGCCAAGGGCAGCATCACTGCTGCGGTCAAGGCTGCGAAGAGCGTGGGCGGGTTTGCGCTGAAGGTGGAGGTCGAGTGTCAGTCTGAGGAGGAGGCTGATGAGGCGATTGGCGCAGGCGCTGATGTCGTGATGCTTGACAATTTCACGGGAGAGGGAATCAAGGTGGCTGCTAGGAGCTTGAGGGATAGGTGGAGAGGGAAGAGGGAGTTTTTGATTGAGAGCTCTGGGGGGTTGACAGAGGAGAATGTGAAAGGGTATATCTGCAACGACATTGATATTATCTCGACGAGCTCGGTGCATCAAGGCGTACCTCACGTGGACTTCTCGCTGAAGATCGAACATGGCACTGAAGTCTCGGCAACATAGACCATGGGGTTGAGCATCAGTGGCTGAAAGAACCAATGTTCAACGAAAGTATCCCTCGATGCTGTCTCACAAGACTTCGTCGACTTTGCCCCACCTCCGCTTAAAATATAGTCACTTTGCACCAAGCACTCACAGCCTTACTCCACCTTCATTCCACCCAGTCTTCGAGCCTCCAAAGCATAGCCTATCCAGCAGAACACCATGTGAGCAACGAACACCGGGGCTTGACCCGGCAGCCCAAGCACCTTGGCGTCATATTTCGAGCCAATGAATTCAGGATCGAGGAATTTCGCTCCCGGGTACAGCCCCGCGGTGACACCCGTGATCCAATACAGACTGCCGACCAGCGCAGCAGAGAACATGGAGTCCTTGATCATGGTCTTCGTGAAGGAGATCGAGGAGAAGGCCGGTCGCCAGGCAAAATACAGAGTTGTGAAGCCGAGGACCAGGCCGAGCGACATCGTCTGTCCATTGTGAAAGCGAGCGTGTGGCGGCCAGTTAGGGTTGTAGACGTGCGTCTTGTTGAAGTCGGCTATGTAGGGTGAGATACTGTTGCTGATTGCTGCGAGCGAGATGATGATCCGACCAGCGGTGAGAAAGGGGATTGTAGACATTGTTTGAACAGGCTCAAGAAGTACGCAAGGCCCGTCGTGAGGCGTTGATAATGGCCGATTGGCTGGTAGTCGGTTGCAAAAAGCCTCAGTAGCTGGGAGCGGGCAGTAATGCTATATGTATGGCGTGGGGGCTACGGCTATTGCTCAGTGATGTTGGGCGGAATGGTATATGCTGCCGTCGATCTATCTTAAGGACAAAGTCAAAGCCAGCTGTATATGCAGAGTGAGACGAGCTTCATCATGGCATCTGGGGTACTGAGCTCTGACCTGGTGGGTCGCCGTAGGACCATCCCAACGACAGACTGCGTTATCGATAGCAAGCGGTCATTGTACGTCATTATCCAGACGCACATGTAACAAACATAAAACACTGCAAGGATGATTTATAGAGTCGGATTGGTCTGAGACAACACCTCATCAGGCTGACTTGGACTCCCATTATGCGAGAACTGTTGGAATCGTTGGCTTCACAAATTCATGAGCAACTCGCCGTGACCCAGCCACGACCATCACTTCATCCCATCCCTGGCACTAAGCCTCTAACACTTGGCGCAGCAGTCTGTCCGCCTCTGCTCTACTATGTCGCCCTACTTTTCCTACCACCAGCGCCTCCGCCGAGTGTCGAATCGAGGCTAGTCAAAGTCCTTCGACATACTCTAGCACTAGTAGCTGGCTTCCTGTTCTTCCGCCTGCCACTTGCATATCATGTTCCACAAAGCATAGGCTTGACTTACCAGCTAGGTCTGGTAGGTATATATGGCGGGTTGAGAGTCGTGGATGCATTCTTCGTTTCTGCGTGGTGGTTCGGACAGATACCCAAGCGAGTCACATATTTCCATCGTACCAGACCCGAAACCCCCACACCTGAGTATGGACACGGGGATGTGTTGCAGCAACGTGAGTGGACTGATGGGGGTGTCAGAGACCCTTACCACCATTCAGAGAAGGCGAATCTCAGAAGGACCAAGTCAAGAAATCCGTCGCCAGTGCCAGCCCGGAAGGTCGGAAGCGGAGGTAAGACTCTAGGTACAAACGGCAGAAGCAACGGGTCTGTCGACCCCTCCGCACCCCGAGCGACCTCGACATCCATAAACACACCATCACCTTTGAACGCCAAATCCTCCCGACGTCAGTCGACTACAGCGGAGACAGCTTCTTACTTCATCTCCAAGACCTTGTCAGGTCCCAAACCCATCCCGGTCTACGAAACAGCCAAGACCGACGAAGACTATCCCCGCACCTTCTTCGACCGTGCCTCATGGGCGCTAGAGCTCGAACTAAGCATGCGCGGCCAGGGCTTCACGTGGACAACGGCAGACGTCCGCCACACCAGGAAGACGTGGCTCCCCACCATCGGCAACCGACTCCACAGCATCGTCATGCACGTCCTGCCCGTCCAACTCGGTGCTTGGTACATCATCAGCACAATCTACACAAAGTACCTCGCCAGCACCCTCGAGCAGGCCGACTACAACCCCTTTGCCACAGCCACGCATGCCTCAGTCGCATACCAGATCACCCGCCAAGGCGAGCTCTTCGACTCCCTCCCAATTCCAATCCAGCTTCTCCTGACCGTGGCACTCGGCGCCTTCCTCATGAGCGCCTTCAGCCTAGGCCACAGCATCTTTGCAGTCATGCTGCACCCCTTCTCGCCGCACCCGCTCGCATTCTTCCCGCCGCTGTACACGACGCGCGTGTGGTCGCTGACATCGGTCCGCAAGTTCTGGTCGTTCGGCTGGCATCGGCTCTTCGCCCGCTTGTTCCTCGTCTGGGGTGTCTGGCCGGGCGAGTGGCTCGAGCGGAAGCTGCTAGGAAAGAGAGCGGACCAGCCAGCCGATGTCGGCAAGGTGATTGGCGCTTTTGGGTCTTCGGCGCTCGTGCACGCGTTCTCCGTGCGTGGGGTTCTGGCGGGACGCTGGAGCGATGCAGCTGGGGAGATGAGGTTCTTCTTGTTGAACGGAGTCGCCGTGGTCGTGGAGGGTGTGGTGCAGCAACTAGTGAAGATGGGGAGGCGGAAGATGGGTTGGAGGGAGAAGATGTGGTACGATGCTTGGATTGGCCGGGTCTGGTGGATGGGCGCCGTCATCTGGAGTGGGCGTGAATTTGCGAGAGGCTGGGTGAAAAGCGGCTTGGTCCGGGAAATGTCGTTCAGATAGACGTGGTAGAAACGGCCGATTCTGTCCGACCGAGAAAAAACACGTTGTGCTGTCAGTCGACCCTTTCTGAGCCTCCGTTGGGGACTGTAGTTGCCTTTCACCACCCTCAGCTAGAAAATGGACACTGGACGATAACGATAGAACGTTAGCGATACCTGGACCTCCACAGCCTATCGCCCCAGCTAACGACGAAAACACACCTCCCCAGGACGTGACCAAAGACCAGCGGCAGCCCAAACGTAAACTATGTACGGGATTGCCAAACACTGACCGCCGGCGCATCTATCTGCTCGCTACATCCCCTCGTCCGCCGCTCATCTCCTCGCGACTCGGCTTCGATCGCCCCCGACGGCCTCCAGCACCCATCTTCACCTCCCCTGGCCGACTCAAGAACGGCGAACGAGGTGAGACATTTGTAGTACTTGGCTAAAAGCTAGTATCAGTAGCAGAAACAGAGAATCAGTCGTTCCCATGCGTGAATCATCGTGCTCTACAGCAGCGCAAGACAAGAGGCAGGCTACCCAGGGTTCAGGGGACTCGATGCCAAGCACCCGTATTTGGAACGCTATATCTGCATCAGCGGAAGCAGGAGCCCTTAAGCTTACTTGCATACCAGGGATCAACGATTCTGTTTGGATTGACTTTTCGAGCGGTTGCTGGACATTTGAATCGGTCCCCATCCACCCTGGCAGCGCAGGGCATCAATCCTAGATCATGTGGTAGAGACGATGAACATATACGGCGGTCACAAACTCTGGTGAGGGTTACCTTCCTCGCTCACCCCCCTTCCGAGCATCGCGAGCCACTCGACCCTGCCAGTAAAGCAAGAATCGAAAATGAAGTATTGGACCAGTTAACTGGGATCAGAGTGTGATTCACATCACTTGATTGACAACCAGTTGTGAGATCATTGAAGAGTTCATCTGTCATGAGAGACAAGGGTTGTGGAACAAGCTCGGGAGCTCAAGATGGCTTGTATACCGCATCAGCACGGAGCACCGCAGTCATTATCTGCTCTGGAATTCTTTAATTTGAAGGAACACCTATCAAGAGCTCATCTAAGCGAAAAGGGTGTGCCTGATTGCTGCGAGGCCGACGACTTGCGCAAGGTAGTTGTGCCCGTGGCTCCAGTTCAAGTCTCATCGCCAGTAAATGCGAAAGGTGTACTGCCACCTGGTGCGATAGCTTCTCTTCTACCTCTGACCTCTCTCACTAATCCCTTCGCCTCCTCAACCTCGAACCCATCCATGCACAACTCTTCAGCCAACCTCTCTGCACGATCAAGATCATTGTTTTTGAAAGCGTATCTGGCCAACCAAAGACGCGCCCGAGAAGTGGTTGCTGTAGTGCCTGTGCCGAAGCCGTCGCTAGTCCCTTCACCTTGGCTTGCTCCCTGGTAACCTGCGGGTGAAAGTGGTTCAGTTGCATTGGAAGATGGCGAGGATGCTTCGGAGAGTACTTCGGTATCATCGTCACCGTCGCCGTCGCCGTTGTCGTCATGAGTCACGTTGACAGTAGTGAACGATGACTTGCCTTTCTGCTGCTGTTTCTTGCGTTTTGGCTTTTGTGTTTTGGAGCCGCCCTTGGTTTGGCCAGTCTCCTGTGAAAGGCACAGCTCCATGTACCGGGCGGCTTCTGCCTCATTCGGCATTCTTTCATAGAGCTGAGCGATGTCCCACAACGTCTGTGGGTCGAGCAGTTTCCGACCTGCTTGGTCCCGTGCGCTTTTACCCTTGGCGCTCGCGACTGATGTGTTGAATGACTGTGCTGGCGATTCTGTCTCATAATATGTGCTAGCTGCCAAAGCGCGCTTGAGAGCTTTGATTGCTTGGTCGAGCCTGTTCATCTTTGCATAGCATGATCCAACGGCTTGCCACATCTTTGCATCGTACGGTCGAAGACCGGCTGCGCGCTGGTAATAGAACAGGGCATAGAAGCCCATGTCTAGAACTTCGTATGCTTGACCCAGACCGTACCAAGCTCTGTAGTCTTTTCTGTTCACATCAACTGCCCTTCTGTACGACTCGATGGCAGCATGTGTGTTCTTCAGTTCAATGTACTCGTGGCCCATAAGAGTCCATGCTGACAAGAACGATCGATCAAGGGTAAGTGCTCGTCTGAAGTACATAACAGCTTTCTCATGATGTGAGCACAAGCTGTAGTAGTTGCCCACCACGCAGCACGTCTCAGGTCGAAACTTGTCCACACTAGTAGCGAGGTGTGCCAGGAAGGCAAGTTTCGGTCGATCTGCCATGACATACAGAATATTTGAATAGTGATCGAGGCTATCTAGCCGATATGGATGTGCGACCAGGATGTCCTGGAATATGGAAGATGCAGCGTCGAAGTCTTTAGAGTGATAGTAAAACAAAGCTTGCTGTGTCAACAAGTAAGTGGAAGAAGGGAAGAGGTCGAGTAGGGAGTTCAACGCCGTCGCTGTGGCGCTGCTGTCGGCCGTCGAAAACAGGTCAACATTGGCGTGAACTTGATATACCAGGGCCATGACGTTTTGTGGCAGACGGCCCGAGTGCAGCTGGCCATTCAAATCGTCGACTGAGGACAGAAGATGTGACATCTCCTCCCATGCTCCCCAGTGGTATGGATTCAACCGGACTGATCTGAGCAACCAGTCCTGAGCCAGGTCTTCTTGCTTCGACCTAGCGAGCACGACACCGTACAAGTATTCGAGCCAGCCCTGCGATCGCTTGAGCTGTGGATCTGATGCGTCCCTCATGCGAAAGTAATCTTCCAACTGTCTCGAAATTGCTGCTACTTCTCTGTTGGTGCTCTGTCCCCCATCAGCAGGGCCCAGGACCATCTCACTCTCTTCCTCCTTCCGCTTCTCGCCTGCGAGGTATCGTGCGTATAGGGCCAGGAACAGGGATTTCTGACTGAGTTTAGGAAGTGGATTGACGTCACTCGCTTTCGACTTTCTTCCTTTCGAGGGTGTCGAGAGAGGAGTGCGAGCTCTCGACTTCTCGAAGACTGCTAACCCACCAGCTGGAACGACAGGCGGCAGGAACACAGCAGCACATCGGTCGAACTCTTTCGTGTCGAAATAGGACTTTGCGAGGAGATACTTGCCGGCTTCTCTCGCTTCCAGTGCTGCTTCATGTGGGTCGTCGTAGCTCAACGAGAGCATGCGGTAGGACGACGTTGCAGGCTCAGCACCTAGCATCTGCGCATCTTCGTCCTCGTCCTCGTCCTCTGGTAGAGAATCCAGAAGTTCTGCTGTCCTGAATTAGTCAGTCGAATACTAGGCGAGAGCTGGGCACAAACCATTTGGCTGACTGGTACAGACATCGCTCGGAGCACTTGATGGTGGCTTCTGTCAGTCTGTCCCTCAATTCAGCTACTAGTGCTCCCTCGTCCGGCGGCACAGAGGTCGTGCTTTCATTGAAATTGATGGTCGCCATGCTGGGCGCATTGCGTGGCGCTAAGCGTCGAGCAACGTCTTATTCTGGGTATATAGGATCAGATCCTGATTTTCCCCCTGCCTTCCGTTCGACAATATCTTAATACAATCCACGGCATATACGCGTTGGGTTTGTTGATGCAGGCGCGAATGAGCAATGTTTGCACCATTTGCTCCGCCGGTTGCGCTTAAGCTACCCAATCAAGACATCGCGGGACTGGGGAAGGTCAGAGGGCGTGCGTGGAGGCTTCCAATACATTTCTGGACAGCACTTGTCCCATGAACCGTGCCGAATCTAGAGATGTAGTACGCTTACTGAATACCTCCTGTCCCTGCACATCTTTCACAGACCACAGCTGAGTTGATTGTTCTCTCCCCCAGAACTACCAACTCACCCAAGATGGACGTGATCAAGCACCTTTCGTCGCCAGAGCATGAACCTATCACATGTATTGACATGCACACATGCGGCGAGCCTACTCGTATCATCATCAAGGGTTATCCTAGTCTTACTGGAACCTTGTTAGAGCAAAGATCGCAAGCAAAGACACAGCATGACCATATCCGTCGTCGCCTTATGCTGGAGCCTCGAGGCCACTATGATATGTACGGTGCGATTCTCAGGCAAGAAACTGAGATGACCAGCGCCGGCCAGGCCAACATAGGGGTTCTGTTCACCACCAACGATGGATACTCAACCATGTGCGGCCACGCTACCATAGCACTAGGCCGCTTCCTTGTCGACACGCACGACCTGGATGTCTTTCCGAACAGAAAAAAGCTTCGATTCAACCCCGAGGAGAAGACAGCTCAGTTGAGACTCCATGCTCCCTGCGGTGTAGTCGAGATCACTGTGCCAACCACGGACGATGGTGCGAGGTCAGACCCGTCAAGGCCCGTATCATTCACATCCGTCGACTGCTTTGCGACAGCTCTTGACGTCAAAATTCAGTTGCCGAACAGCTCTCTATGGCCATCGAACTTCTCGGTTGTCGCAGACTTCTCATACGGTGGCGCGTTCTATTGCTTCGTCAATGTTCGCCAGCTCCCGTTTCTACGAAACGGTCTGACATCTTTTGATATGGACGTCGCCAACCAGTTCACTAAAGTGCTGAAGGCGACGATCAACAGCGAATCCAACTTGTCTTACTCTTTCAAACACCCCAAAGAGAACGACCTCAGCTTTCTCTACTCTGTGATACTCGTGGACGATACCCTGGGTACCGCGTTGCCAGACAGTCAAGGAGCAGAAGCAGGATTATGTTTCTTTGCCGATCAGCAAGTTGATCGTTCACCGACTGGCAGCGCGGTGTCTGCTCGGCTAGCGCTCGCCTATGCACGTGGGAAGTTGAAATTTGGCGACTCGTGGACCTACCATTCGCTTGTCTCACTTAAAACGAGAGATGAAGCTGCATTCGTCGGTACTGTGCTTGAGGAGGTCAACCTCGGTGAAACAATGAAGTATCCCTGTGTCAAAACAAAGGTTAAGGGGCACGCTTCATACACAGGCCACCACGTGTTCATTACCGAAAAGGATGATCTGGTTGGCAACGACGGGTTCACGATGCAAGGACTTGCGACATAAGGTCTGAGACCGCAACATGGAGATCGAGTGTCGTTAATTTTTGTGCAACAATCTTGTCCACAGTATCACGTACAAGCACAAACTACCACTTCACAGCTTAGCGCCAAGATTTTCCCCGGTTGCTGCCTCATCCGTCACGTTCGACTTCTCATCCAACCCAGTACTCTTGTACCCAAACAAATAAGCGGCGACCTTCCTCATCTGCACCTCCTCAGATCCTTCAGTAATCCTGTAGCGTCTAAAGTGTCGCCAGATATGCTCAAAAGGCTCATGTCTGCTGTATCCATTGCCGCCATGGACCTGGATTGCATTGTCCGCTGACTGAGTGCACAGTCTGTTCGCATAGTAGTTGCACATCGAGATCTTGTGACCGAGCTGCTTCTCGATAGCGATCCACGGCGGCATAGACGAGCCAGGCTGAGAGTACTTCTGCTGGATCTGATCCATCTCATTTGCGGTACGGAGGATGAGAAGGCGCAGCATCTCGGCTTGGGTGCTGAGTTCGACGAGTGGCCATTGAATTGCCTGGTTGGACGACAGAGGCTTGCCGAACACGGTGCGGTTCCGTGCGTACTTGACGCTTCGCTCGATACAGAACCTAGCAGCACCACAGGAGGAGGCAGCCTGACGGATACGGTTCTCGTGGGTGAAGGTCTGAGCTATGGCGAGGCCATTGTCGTATGGTCCGAGGATAGCAGAGGCAGGTACCTTGACATCCTCAAAGATGATCGTGGCATGGTCAGTGGGCATATTGAGAGTATACTCGTAGGACTGAATGGTGACACCAGGTGAACCCGCTGGAACGATGAAGGCTGTGATACCCATGGGGCTGCCTGACTTACCGGCCGTTCTGGCGAAAACGAGATGGTGCGTTGCATGATGAGCACCAGTCTGCCAGCGTTTGTTACCGTTGATGACGAAGCCATCACTGCCATCTGAGAGCTTGCATGGGGTCGCTTTGGTGTCCATGTGTGATGCATCTGAACCGTGGTGAATTTCCGTGAGGCCAAAGGTCATGCGAAATTTGCCTTCGAAGCGCATCGGAATGAACTTTGATTTCTGCTCCTGGGTACCCCAGTGGTAAAGCATGAGGAAGTCTGGGAAGTTGCCAATAACACTGTGCTCATTCTGGAGATCATTGGCTAGACTCACACCTCCACCGTAGACCGGATGAGATGCCATATGGAGTCTCAGCGCACACATCCAGAGATTCGTGTTGGGATGTTCTTGTCCGCCATATTCCTTTGCTATTGGGAAGCGGTAGATGCCCGCCTCGTCAGCTAGCTTACGAGCTTTGCCCATCAGCTCCTCCCATTCAGGATTTGGTAAGCCACCTTTGTCCCATAATGTCCTCGACGGCTCTCGTCTGTGGTCGAAAAACCGGTTGTTGTCATCGCTATGTTGTAGGGGGAGAATCTTGGCGTTGATGAACTTGTCCACCTTGGAGATGAACTCTCGTAGATCGGCAGAGTATTCGAACTCCATACTAGTAGTGGTAGGTCAATGGCAGTGTTCGAACGTCTTATGAGATAGCAACACCTGAAGACCAAGCTGGAATGTAAGGACCCTACATAGCCACCACGACTCCGCGATAACCTAGCCAGTGAATTGCGGAGTCTGGCCTCCCGAACGTCTGGGGCGCCCGCCCGAGGTCACCGGCACGAAATGACCGAGGTACTTGAGTCACGTGATAAGGTCTTCACGACCTCAGACAATGAGCTTAGTCTCTTTCTCAACTCCTCGTCATGCGAAATCTTAGCTTCGTATCTATTGTTTTGTTAATCGAAATTCCTGAAACCTCTTCAGAATGAATGTTCACAACGCTTCGTCCCGTTGTGAACCGGTGTATTTCTACAAGGTCGTTGTACCCAGATGATGTGCTTGCAGAGTCACAACTGCATCAACTGGTGTCGAGATATGGTCTAGTGCAACAGGCGGTGCTCGACCACGGAATGGATGGACGAGAGTCTCGGCAATCTCTGCATCTTTAGTCTCAGCATGGTCTGCCATCCTTGCACAGCATCTGATTAGAAAGACGATCCCCCAGCCAAGTGCCGAAGCCACCAAGAACCACATCACAGAAATGTGTATGATTGTTACCACTGCTGGAACACAGCTGTCATTCTGGGTAGATGGCGCAACTTTGAAACCGTGCGCTGTGACGAACGAAACCGTGCTAGGCATTATTTCTGCTCCACATACATGGTGCTTGTGAAGGTCGCCTGCAGCGACTGGAGTCTGCCCAGTGCTGGCTTTTCTTTCGAAAAATGGCATTGCGGTGAACCACCCAATCAGCACAATGACCTCGTAAAAGATGGCAATGAGCATGGTGCGATACCGTTGAGATGCCATCTTTGACCGGTTCGCAGATACTTCTCAAGCAGACCTGTGGCTGATGATTCAGGTTGCCTTGGAGCTCTTTTTAATCACAGGAGTGTTCAGTGGAACCTCAGGCTCGCACAACGGCTCTCAAACCACGTACCCTGGGTCCGGAGTATCTGGATAACTGGTAAGCGTGCTCGGGTTGCGCCACTTCCGCAGCCACATCCGCCTGTTCGCGAAGCTCGATGACCGTGCTTTCAGGCTCAGCAAAGCGTACTGTTGTCCTCCTCCTTCGTCTTACTTCTCTGCCACGCTGTTGCCGCGCGATGCAGCTTGCAAACACCAGGCCTGGGAAGAAGCAACACAGCACCAGCGCGAGCGCGACGCTTACGATCAGCACTCCGAAGCCGAAGCTCGTCCCGACTAGTGCTGGCAAGCTCAAGCTCTCCCACGTTCCAGCAGCCTTGCAGAATATATCGCAGCTTGTTCCCTTTCTGTTCGCAAAGTTGTTCTTGTCGAGGTTGGCGAAGTCCATAATGTTGGGAGGCAATTGACGACTGTATCAGAAGTAATGCGAGGGGTCAAATATATAAGATGAGTTTTGCGCAGATTGTGCAGCCTAGCCTCGGAAGACTCGAAGACATGCTCAGGAGATATTCAGGGAGCCCCGTCGAGTCGTTGTCGGCACTAACAGTGTAGGGCCATCGACAGAACGCGCACTAGAACGAAACAAGTCTCGGAAACAAGCCGTTAAAAATCAGCGCTAGCATTCTACAATGCATTTTAGGGTACGACGAGGCTATCAGAGCTGGGTTGAGCAAGTATTGACGCCTAAGAGTTTTCGCGTCACACAGAATTTGCTCTATGTTGTTCCGAGCAGGTCCTCCGTCTACCGCAAAAGGCAGAGTCTGTCGTAATTCTGATCGAGAAGTCACGATGAAGCGAAACTCTCGCTGATCAAAAGAGATGTAATGCTCTGCTCAACTCGATTACTCAAAGTACATCAGCTCGCTTGCTAGGATGTCTCGGGCTCTGGACCTTGGCGACACCAGCAGGATCTATGAAGCCAACTCGATCGCGCTTGCATCGTACTTGTGGATCCACTAACACTCGCATTAAGACTTTCCTCGTTCAAGACAGACCCAAACTGTCGCAGCCTGTGATCGACCAATCAGCCGCTCTTCGCAACTGCCATGCCCAACTCATTGCACCTCTCCAGAACTCGAAAGCGACAAGTTGCTCTCGAAAGATCAACGAGCTATTCACCAAGTACTCCACTTCTCACAAAGTACTCACTCAACCAACCCTGAGTCCATCCTCGATTGCGTCTTCCCCACCTCTGCACAAATCCTCAGACCAGACTCACATCCCGCTTCCAGCACCCACATACACCGAACGGGGCACCCTCTCGGCCCTTATCGTGATCTCGAATCCCCTCGGCCTCACACTGTACGCCGGCGGCGGAGGCAGCGCATCTCCAGTCACATACGCTGGCGGCAACGGACTGACATACGCCGGCGGCGGCGAGCGCACCCGCGGCCTGCCCCATCGGTCCTGCAGCTCGATCCCCGCCTCAAGATCCATCTCCCGGCGTGCACGTGCGCCTACTCGTCGCGCGTCGCCGCGGTTTGCGAATCTCTCGTCCCGCCGCGCTGCGAGCTCGGCGCGCTCGTCGGCCGACATCCAGCAGAACACGCAGCCGGCGTAGACGCAGAACGTGCTGGGGATGACGAAGATGAGGCCCAGCATGACGAGGACGAAGATGAGGCCGCCTTCCATTGTGGGTGAGGGTAGAAGTAGAAGCAAGGGTGTTCGGGTACTGGGCGCTGTATGAGCTAGGTTGAGTTGAAGCTCTTAGTTGGTTTTGCTGGGTTGAAGTGATTGATTGCTACACTATGTGTCTCGACGTGCTTATTCCGCTCGGCATTGGTATGTACCAGAGAGTGAACAGCGAAGCCCCACGCTTTTTATGATGTATATATACGATCGCTGCACGAATCTGCGCAAGTAAATTGGCCTCTGCCTCTGGTAGGCATCGCGCAAGGTTTCAGACAGGTCCTCACATGCATGCTCAAGTACCCAGAACACTGCTCGCACCATGATCGCAACGCGAGGATTTCCTACGACGACTAAGCGATGCAGGTCCTCAACGAGATAGGCGTACCGTAGGTACTAACTAACATGCTCATTTCAAAACGTGCGCAGGCTGCTGCGTGCACAGAATCTCTTCAGTAGTCTCCGCTACCGGGTTGCGTGCTTGACGGCTTACTCTATAATACTCTCTCCTCAGTTAGTCCCAGCATACGGAATGGCGGTGGTCATTCACAAGCCCCCTGGTTCCGGCCCATACGCGGGCGGCGGTACAGCCACCACCTCTCCCCTTCGCTGGTCGCTGCTTCCGCGAGACACTACCACGTGATCTAGGTTTACATATACCCTGTTCCTCATCACCACCGCTTGTCCCGCACACCCGGGCATCGAGCGTGTAGGCGGCGGATACGAAGCTCTGAGCCCGCGTCCAGGACAGCCGGCATTGCCATGTTGATGTGCCAAGCACCGGCGGCAGAGCTCGTAGCTCCTGTTCCCAGCGACGTGGGCTGACCCACCTTGTCCATCGGTGCGGTAGCTGTGGTTACATCCGCCCGCACTGTCCGTGGACTTGTCGCCCACCAGCCTCTCGGATTCTCGGCGCTGATATCGTGGGAGGTTCTCGAGTTCTCGCCCGTCCTGATTCTCGAGGTCCACGCCACCATGGCATCGTTCCATGTCTCTGGTTGGGCGTGGTGTATCTGCCGCGGACGACGTAGTAGCCGTTACCACTTCGACCGTGCTCTTGCCCGACATCCGTCTCTGCCGTTTCCGGGATGCGACTCTGAGGCCGCAGTGTATGAGTCCGGTGAGGACAACGATGATGCCGACTACCACCAGGGCGATCATGTAGTTTTTCAAGACGGTGTGGCCTGTTCCTGGGACTTGGTAGGGGCCACCTCGGTCTCGGGGGTAGTGGGGGGCGGACGGTGGGCTTGGCGTGGCCGTCGGCGAGACTGCTGGTCGAAAAGTCGTTGGTGCCTTGCCGAGGTGAGCAGCGTATGGAGCTCTCGGAGCAGCCGAGTCGTGAGCTGCTGGTGTGGCCGCTGGTCCTCGGAGACCTCGTGAGGAAAGCCGGGTCACCATGGTGTTGGTGTGTGCAAGCTCGGCACTTGCAGCGTGAGACGAGGTGGCAGTGGCGAGGAAGGGTGGCATGTCGTAGGAAGGATGACTACGTTGAGGTAAGTAGTTTGTTGCAGCAATGGTTCTTTCGAGCTATTTGTTGTAGGCCTTGTCACTTATGAAGCACGAATTCGATATGACGGGAGGAAGTGGTCAGGCTTAACATGACAAGAGAAAAAGGGCAGTCTGCCATCTGGGGTGCTTTTGACGTTGTGCACACGGTGCATGCACGTCAGTATCTTGCCAGTGGTGGATGACTGGTATCTGAATGTGCCTGAAGCGTACCATGGTGTTGGTACGTTCGTCGTAAGGCAGGCCAATCAGCTGGCTTGCATCCAAATAAGGCAATCTTCCTGCCTGGGTCCGAAGTATCGCGTGAGCGCAAGACCCGGGCCAATCAGCAGCTGTGCGGGCAGCTGCTCGAGGCGAATACCATGCTGTAGGCCTGTGCGACTGGTGAGCAGCTCAGCAGGATTATCCTTGCCCGGACCAGTGTTGAGAAATTTGATAAATGCGCTCAAGGCCTATCTGTATATGTACTATCCATCACTGTACAAGTGCAGGCAGATGCTCAGCAGTGCTTCCATCTATCAGTGGGTATCATCGGAAACATCTCCCTACATGCCCGAACTTGTACTGCCAATGACAGCTAACGCTATAATAACGACCAAGACAACAACTCCAACACAGGACATCCAACGATTCATCCGGCGCCACCAACGAGCGTTTTGCCATTTGAGTTCTTCGAGACCGCGAAGATGCTTCTCAAGCCGCAGCCTCGCCACAATATCCGTCTGAGTCCAATCATCCGCCGTGCGTCGATCGGTAGCATAGCTACGCTGGAGCCCTGCTTCTCTCTTCTCAATATCGTGGTAAGTCATTGGTCGCGCAGGCAAAGGTGTAAAAGCTGCAACAAACCACATGGGTAAAAACAGAAAGCCTGTCATAAAGCAAATGACCTGGAAATCTTTTAGATCAACCTTGAACCACGTAGGTCGTCCAACATCATCAGCGAAGCTATTCGATGGTTGCCACCTGGGGAGGGCGTTGTACGGCGCACCGAACCCCCGTGAGGCTGATGATCCTGTATGTATTCTTCTATCATTGTGTAGATGAGGGCTCGGAAGACCCCTCAAGCGAGTGAAACGTCCGAGGCTGTTTCTGGATGGACGAGACGGGGGATGTAAACTCGCCGAGTCTGTATATTGAGGACTGCCGGTGTTTTCATAGTCCTCAAGCCGTTCCGCCTCTTCACTTGTATTCGGTTCTTCGATTACTCCACTCCAGTGGTATCGTGGATCTACAGCTGCGATGGGTGCAGAAACCCGCCTGATGGTCTGTAGATTTTGATAGGCTGATTGGGGTCGCAACAGCATTTCAGATTGGGGCCTGACCGGATTCGAGACCAACGGGCCGACACCAACTGTCATATGAGACTGTCGAGCGTTTAGACGTGGTCGGAATGTCGGTAAGGGTAGAGACAGTCTAAAGCTTTTAGCAGAAGAGCGACCAGACCGTGAATACGATGGCCGTTCAGTCGACCCAGCGGAAATCGTTTCATAGGATGAAGGTGGCCGTATAGAGCCTGGCATAGAGACGCGACGGGAGGAAGGTCGAACTTCGATAACTGGATAGCCGAGATCCTTCTGGGATTGGTAGAGGTACTGGAACGAGTCCTGGTAGAAGCCCGAGTAGTATTTGCGAGCCCACGTCGGTACCACACTCTGGCTCATGTAGCTGGCCGACGATCCAGGCCGGTACACAGATCTATCGGAATCGCTCCTACCATGCGTGAAAGATCGCATGCTGTGCAAACGATCGTCTATAGATGTTCGGAATGATTCGAAGCGAGAAAGAGAGTTGCTGCTCGAGGAGGAGCTAAGGTAGCCAGCATTACGAGCCTGGCCCAACGCTGCTGCGAAGGACGACTGCTCTCGGGGTAGCGCTCCAAGCTCATCCGCCGCTTCGTGGTGGTCGGTGTCGGACATGATATGGACCTCTGAGCTATTGAGGTCGTGGTGAATCATATAAGCCTGTGCTGGAGCTATTGATGCGGTATCGAGGTTCTCGTCCAGCTCCTCTGTAAACAATGAAGTCCCAGAGGCATCTTGGCGGTCGAACGGGAACTCGTCGAGATCCGTCGAGGACAACTGCTGAACCTCGATGTTCGCAACAGATGCGCCAGGGGATGTTTGCTGCCGGTTGTTGGCAGCCTCGAGCTTAGGCAGCCCTGGAGCGTTTCGTTTCTGCGACGACAAATTCTCGAATTGGTTGAGGTCAGGTGCTTTCACGATAGGTCGGTGGACGGGAGCTGCTGGACTTGAGCTCAGAACACTTTGTAGGTTCGTATGAGCACTGACAAGGGAGCTTCGATCGGGTTTAGAGCTGCGGGCGTGTACTCTGTATACTGGACTTGAGGTTGGCTGAGATATAGCTTTTGAGTTCTCGGCCTCTGGTGGGGAAGAGGGCAGCACTCTTGACAATGACAGTAGTGAGACGTCTGAACTTGCTGGTGCGCTGTGTCCGGGAGGACTCGAGTGTCTAGGATTCCGCGCGGCGAAGAAAAGTGGCGTTCTTCCGGCATTTGTCGATCCTTCCAAGCTTGCTCTCTTCCTCTTCCGTGAAATCGTCGATGCTTGTGAAGAAATAGGAGAGCTCGATCTGTTAGAGGAAGACGTACCCAGCTTCACGAGGTTCGGACTTGATATTGGCTGCTGGGCGCGCCATGATGTCGGCGTACGGTCCATAGACATCATGCTATAATCATACCGCACGAAGTTGGGACTTGATGTTCCTGCAACTTGTACAGCTGGGCTCGATGAGCCCTCTACAGAACTCGGCACGGTCACAAGATCATGGACATGGAAAGTCGGATTGACAGGACTTGAGGTACCGAAGGTCCGGAAATTCGGACTGGAAGTCGCGCCCTGGTTTATCGTGCGAGAAGCAAAAGACCGTTCGGAGTCGAGTGGCTGAGCGTCTTCTGCCAAAGTGGGAAGCATGGCGTGGTCATCCACCGACACCTTGGGTAGGCCAAGAAGTTCCCACGCGCTTCGACCTGACAAGCCCTCGCCGGAACTTACACTGCGCAGCCTCGCGGTCACAGGGCGTAACGCAGGAGATGGGCCGGCGGTCGAAGGGCGAGAATGAACGCCGGTTGAGGGACGCGAACCGTCAGCCTGGGCCTCGTACATGTCGCGAAGCGCATGGACGGATTTCTCGAGTTGTATGTTTGGAGCGCGCCATACCCTTCGCTCATCTTTCCAGGCGTGTTTCCCTGCGGCCGAGCTCGACACCACTGGTTGCGATCCGTTGAAGAAGAGGGTAGGAAGCTCGTTTTCGACATTCTGCCTGCTCCTTTGCTTTCGAATGGTGCTCGGAAGGAGGACGTGTTGCGGCTTGGTAGGGAAGGGCGTCGCCGTGAAGACCTCAGCATCCGTCTGATCAGGCTTGCTGTCCCTTGTCAGTCGCCCGGCGCGTTCGTTCTTCTGTGATGAGGATCGCTCGAGGAGGGGGATGCGCTTGGGCGTCGTCCCTTTGGCAGTCTTCTTCGGTGTCGTTCTCGGCGTGGCAGTAGGTGAGGACATGTTCCATCCAATACATCATATGTCTCTTCCTCCAATCGAACGAACACGCGACGCGCTAGAAAAATGTCCAAATCCCGCTGTAATGAATGAATGACTATAGTTAGAGTTTAAACGAGTGACTGGTGGTGAGTAGGGCAGGTCGCTGCGGTGGTCGGCGTGGGGGTGTGTCCAGATGTCTGGTGGTGCTGTAGTGGTTGCGATCAGGCGTTAACTGAGGGTGCAAGTGCGGCGGAGGCCGTATGCATGCTGCAGGGTGAACTGCTGGACCCAGATTGGTTGGAGCCCGCGTCACCTTCACCGCAATTCAACCTCCTGTCTGACGACCGAGTCTTGTCGATGACATAGAGATTCCGTCGAGACAGAAGCAACAATGCCAGGGAGAGGTCTCACCCGCGAATCACAAGGTTTACAGGCATAGCCCCATCGACATGCCACGAGGTCTCACGGACCTCGAGCCATCACTCTCGTGCACCTTGGCCTATCAATGATTGGGATGCTGCCGGAAAAGGAGTCAGGAATGTGGATTTGGCAATCAGCACATCTGCGACGGCGCAGAAACAAGCCCCAACGAACCATGCCATACGCGACCGCATCGAGGCTCAAGGCAACACGTGCTGGCCACTTGCAACGCGAGGATCGTGCATCATGGGGACAACATCGACGACAGGCGTCGAGCTAGTGAAGATGGTCCAGAGTTGGGGGTGAAGAAGAAATTCTGATTCGTGGCAGAGTCCTGGCCAGCTGTAGCTAGTGATTGGCTGCGACGATTAATTTCCGAAACCCAGTAAAAAGCTTACTTCGCTCCTTTCTGAAGCACCTGCACTGGCCTTGCTGGCTTATCGCACTAACCACATCTTATCGTTGTTCGCCAACTGCTCGACTGACGACATCGAGCTCCCGCCGTTAGCGACATCTTGACCTCGACAGTATATATGGCACCGACCGATGTGCTATGGACATTGGTTGATACTGCCACCGCCCGCAACTGTGAGTCTACCTAAGCCCATCGCGAGCCCCAATCACGGGACATGTTCGGCCTATAGGGCTCCTCTCGCAATGATGCAAAGGACAACCGCTAGAGGCTCACGCTGACCTCTCTGTACAGACAAGCATGAGCCTGCGATATCAGAGACCACTGCTGCACTGATCTCAGTAAGTGTCTTATCTCTCGATGCGGAAGACATGTGCGCACAATCCGCGGTCCTGCCAAGACCACTGTCATCGTGAACCTTGTATTAGCTGGACGTGACAGTCGACCTCAGTCGTAGACATGCCACGGTGCATGGCCCACAGGCAAAGCGCAACGCGAGACAGCATCTGACAAGACTTCGAGCAGATCCTTTTCACCTCTCTATACGTGCTCCCTTTCTACCTGTCTCCGAGGACCCGACCCTCACCAACACTCAACCGTGATGCGCCAAGTGTCATACAAGCTCGTATCAGGGCAGTGACCATAACCGTGACCGTTGCCACCATTGTCACTTTCTACCTCCTCTATAGCAATGGCCAGCTTGGCCTCGCCGACTCGCTTCACCATCTTGGCCTCTGGCCTCCTTCACCCATGGCCATTCTACAGCCACTTCTCCTGACGCTCATGCTCTACACTGGCCCACTCTACAGCGACATCTACCTCGACCAAACCTTATCACCACTGTCCAACCTCTGGTCCGAGATAGTAACAAGTCTCTCCTCCTCAATCGGCTATAGAAATTACATTGCTGGCCCACTTACCGAAGAACTCCTCTTTCGAAGTGTCATTCTCCCAGTGCATCTCCTCTCGCCACTCGCAGACTCGGCTAAGAAGCTCATCTTCCTGACGCCCTTGTACTTTGGCATTGCGCACCTCCACCACTTCTACGAGTTCCGACTCAGTCATCCAGATACACCACTCACCCCTGCCCTTTTGCGTACCGTCTTCCAGTTCGGCTATACAACAATCTTCGGGTGGTACGCTGCGTTTGTCTACCTACGCACGGGTAGCCTGTATGCTGTCTTCCTCATTCATGCCTTCTGTAACTACATGGGCCTGCCGCGGTTGTGGGGGAAAGTTAAGGTCAGACAGCCTCTTTCAAGATCGTACAGGGCTACACAACTTGGTCCCGTAATACGTGGGAAGGATGATGACGAACGAGAGCCACTATCAGTTGATACGAATAGAGCCAAGAAGACGAAGTCCCTGTTGAGTGGCATAGACACTGAGACGACGCAAACCATCGTCTACTACACGGTACTGCTCTGCGGCGCTTTCGGTTTCTACAGATGCCTCATGCCGCTCACCAATTTTCAAGAGCTCAAGCTGGTGAGCTTCAGTAAAAACGCGTGATGCATAACAAGGATAATCAGCTCCAGCTTAGAGACATTGGTCATCGCAATTCTGTCCGTTCGCGGAAGTCGCCCTTGAAGCTGATGATAGCTGCTGGGATCAAAAGCTGCCAAAGCCGTAGTGGTGAACGTTCAGCAGGGTCTTCAAAGCGAACGGAAGTGTTGACAAGAAGAGGTTCGACCTTAGCGTGATGCTCAGGCCTCAAGCCGACATGATCACGAGAATGAGTATCCTGCATACGCTACGACACCCTTACGCCGTCCCTATCGTTGTTGCGACTTCTGGTGGCCTTCCAAATTAGGACATAGCTGATGTTGCAGGACGTTACAAAGAATGACCTAACTATTGGTGGTGTCCCTGGAATGTTCATCGCGTGACCAGGCTCGCTTTACATGGCACCACACAGGACGGCACAAACGAATGACTGCCCAGGTTTCTTTGTCGTTTGCCATTCTATCCTGACTTTACCTAGGGTAAGCATAGCTTCGTCCGCATTTGCTAGCATAGCAAGTGTTTGTCTTGGTGACGCTTGCCAGATTGGCCACAACTTCAGGCTATCGGTATTAGTAGCCTTTCACCCACTATTTGTACTGTGAACCTTCGAATGAACACATTCATCTTGGAATTCCCCTCAGTGAACAGAGTTGTGCACGTACTGGCTTGAAGGCGAACACATTGGAGCTTCACTCACTGCTCCCAAAAAGCCGTGCAAACGCTGTGACAAGGCTGGTGTCATTCTCCCACGTGCAAGGAAAGCCTTTCTAGTACGCTGCTAGCGTCTTGTGCTTGTTGGCGAAGGTGCTGCGAGCAGGCTGCCATATATGTGAGCTGCCTAACCAAATCTCTGCCATGGCTCCATCGTCTAACCCTCAAGTCTGCAACAACAGTTGTTATGGGTCCCCAAAGACCTGGCCGAGGCGTTCGTGAGGTTCTGGAAGAGCTAGGACTATCCTCAAATCAGGCGAACTCTCTGCAAACACAATTACTTGCCTACAACGATACACATGACAAAGAACTCTCACGATCCCTGGGCGACAACTACGATAACTTGCCTCTGAAAGTTAGTCGAAACTTTCTGAACAGCCAAGGCGAGCAATTCTTCGGCACTGATCGTGCAAAATGGCTGTGGCCACAAGATTCTGCAGCTCTGGTGGAAAGAATTGCTGAAATCATGCGAAGACAGCATGCGTACAAGCACGATTCTACGCGTAAGCGACGCCGCTCGAGGTCTTCAGACTCCAGAAGCTCAAGATCGAGGAAGTCTTCGAGAAGGAGCAGTTTGCAAAGTAAGTTCACCCGGACTCCTTCCCGATTCATGTTGACAGCTTCGCAGATGATGGTGGCTCGGACTCCTTAGTTCCTCCTTCTTCCACCGATATTGGCGATACGAGACGCACCAGCACGTTGCCTCCAAAGAACAGTCACCACCAGCTGAGGAGTCAAGAGCATCATGACGATACTGTAGTGCTGCGACCACGCCATGGTCGAGCCAGTCACCGAAGCAGCCATCTTCCTCCAGCGCTTCCAATGCGACCAACAACCCAACAGATCTCGCAGCAGCCACGTCAGAGCACCAGCTATCAGTTCGTACCAGACCTATCCGAAGCCACCGTTGTCGGTCATCCACGACCGCAACACTCAGCAGCACACGTCACGTCGACCGCCCACGATCCTGCTCCAGACTTCGCCGCCTACTTCGACCCTTCCTCAAATCGAAGATTCTCAGCAATGTCTGAAAAGACGCAGTCAACAGAGCCGACCCAGACACCAAACATACCAGCGCCTACGGAAGATCTTCAACCGCCTAAACCCTCTCAATCTCTCTATTCCGTGACTTTACCAAGCACGTCCACACCCTTCCACCTCCCAGGCCATGAGATAGCAGATGCTTTGGAAACGGTGCTCATTCGACTCAAGATCTGGAGACTGGGGCTGGATCTGGAGGTTCGAGCTGCCGCAAACATGGTCGATAAGCAGAACTCTCTTCTGCAGGCGAGGACGAAGGTGGCCGGTATGCTGACGGAGATTGAGGAAAAGGTAAGGAAGGCGGCGGGAGAGGGAGTAGAAGCAGGATGGGAGTGAAATGTGAGGCACGGGTAAGCTGGTTCGGTGTGCGTGATCGTGTCGTGGTTCAAACCACGTCTCTCTTTTACGAGGATATGGCGTGGTCGTTAGGGTGGTGCTTAGCGTGATGTACTGTATCTGGTTCTGGCTTCTTGTATGTAGTGTCAATGGACTGTACTGAATACTTCATGTAGTCATAGATGACGGGCGGATGTTTTGTCGATGTCTACCTGTTGTTAGTGGGTAAAGCATGTGGCATCTATCGATTTGTGAACTGAGTAGTACACTCCAATTCTTGCTTATGGTCAATACTCGTACATGATAAACGTGATCTCGCCACGATTCGATCGTGACTTCCAGTCCTTTTTCGGCGAGAACGGGCGATGATCTTCGACACAGCAATTCTCTGCGGACAATGGTCTGGTACATACATGGGAACCTTAGCGACAACAAATTGACCATCGTTCCCGAGTCGACGGCGCAGAAGAGTGAGCACATACAAGCTACGCCATCGGCATAACGTCCCATGCTCTTGGTACTGGCCCATGCGGATGCAGGTCTGTGTAACAACGTGCGCAGTCTCCTCTTCATACAAGTCTTAGGAGTGTTGAAGATACCTTGCCTTGCTCGCACACATCTGCAAAAGCCCCATCCATCAAGCCGTCAACGTAGCATTCACCAATGAAAGTGTACGCAGCTTGGCGATGCAACAGACGTCTGACAAGGTATAGAACGTTGCCGCCATGGAAAGCTGCAATCTGATCATCGCTCCTGGCAGCTGCCGGCAAGATGGCAATTCTGCCGTCCGACAATTGGGCCATCCTTCTTCCGTGGCAAACGTTTGTCATGCTATTGATCATGCTCTCCTGGGCACCCAGAGAGATTTGATCAAGCTGGTCGCGCTCCGAATTAATCAGGGCGCAATCAAGCGTGCCACCTCGTTTCCAAGTGGACGAGAAGTCGTTCTCTTGTTTGCCATGTACGGCGATGGTCTTGTCTCCAACCAGACTTCGGCAGATAGCTGTGCCAACATGCACTGTGGACTCACTTCTAGCTGTCAGTGTATCGTACCAGGTCCGGGGTGTCTGCAACGAGGCTTCGGGATCGTCCCAGATACTGGTGAGCATCTCAATACGCAGCTCGTTAGCAACACAACCTCTGAGCACTAGTTCTTGTCCGTCAATACGGGCTTCCATCGTTGTTCCGGGACAGGCATGGTACAAGGGTATGCTGTCTTCTGTTGCTTTAGTACTGTCCACAAGCCGTGATATGGCGACTCTTTGTCTCCAATCCGGTACCCAGGAGGGCATTCGTGGCTCGTGGGTCATGGATAGGTCTCTGTCAGCAGCGTCAATGGCGGGTGTGAAGACCAGGCCAAGCATTTCTAGACCGATCATGTCTGACTGGAAAAGTGCAAATCGTGCCACATCTATGTATACATCGGTAAGTTCTCTGCGATAGTCAACAGTAATCTGACCATCGGGTACATCGGTTGCATGACCCAATGGAGCATAGACTTTATCTCGCGGGTTTGTACACTTTGCCTTCTTCAATTCTATCATGAGATCGATTAGCTGTCGGCTCCTACCTTTCTCGCGAGCAAGCCTTGCCGATGACACTCGCGATGCACTACTAGCAGACCCAGCGGACTGAATGAATCTGGCGTTGAAATCAGGGATATTGGAAAAGACCTGAGCAAAACATAGCGTTGCTGACAGCCAGATGTCGTCGAACTCGTGATCGCCGCAGAAGAAATGTATGTGCCCGGGCGTGGTAGCCTCCTGGTATATCCAGACTCTGTGCCAGTACGGCTGGTTGAACATCTCTGCTATACCACCCCAAGCGGACCACACCGTGCTCTTGCTAAGGGCAGGGAATCCAGCATGGCATCTGGTGATTGTTGAGAGAACTATATCAATATCATCGTTGTGCTTTTTGAGACCTTCGAACAGATATAAGTGGAAGTCGTGCATCAGTTTGACTGCAATTCTGGTCTCCCCCTCATCGAAGGGAAGTGCAAGCCAGGCGAAGATCCTGTCAGCACGCTCATAGATCTGCTTCATTTTCTGGACTTGAGAGTTCCTTTCGTCTACATCCTCCTGGTTAATGCAGATTGCGTCTACCCAAAACAGGCATTGTCTTTTCCTAGCACGGTGACCCAGATGTCTCAAAGCGTCATGTAGATTCTGTTGTACCTCAAAACTTCCGCCGTCCAGCTCGATAGAATAGGTCAGAGATCTTGGCCGACCTTTCTGATAGCTGGCTGTTCCCCACGTGTAGGATAGTGCGATAAAAGGCGGTGCTTCAGCTAATTCGTACTCTCGAAGGCTGCACGACAGGCCACTGTCATCTGAAAAGGACAACAGCCGAAAGCAACCCTGTTCCAGTGGACGATAGTGTCGAGCCATGTGCGTTGACCAAGTGAGTCACATGTTCGCATACGGTCCACAACCAGCTACCTAAGTACCTTGGCGAAGGGCAACCATTATCTGCCGACAGGGTCTACGCCCCGTGCTTGGATCACGTGCGACCCAAGAGTACGGCGTAGCCGAGTCTGATCAAACCTAGTTTCCACGCGTCGCACTAGTGAAGATCTGCCAAGACAGGCTGGAATCCCGACTCCTGATGTGGCTGTCAAAGTAATCTCCTTTTTCGACCTTCTTCACTCGCGGGCATAGCTGACCTGAGTCTGTCTTGACGCCTCCAACAAGACGGCTCAAGCTAAATTTGTTGCGAAGATCCTCTTGCGGCGCTTCCTAAGGCTGCGCGGATTCGAAGGGACAACCGTTTCTGTCAAGATTGCCTTATGGACATGGCCAAGAAGATCATGTATCTATCCAATCTGGCGGGGCTTTCCATGTGGCGCTGACAAGGCGTGAACGCGATGAGACCTGTCAACGCTGGCATTCTCCCTAGGTGAGTGGTTCAGATGCTCCGTGTTGGGTGTAAAGTATACATAAGTTAGGCATCTGCTCTGTTGTTGCACGTTGTCAATGCCATTGCTCTGTCTGTGATCCTTCTATCTACTGACCATAGTCTTTCGTTGACAAAATGGTCTTCAAGGCCGCGACGCTCTTTAGCGTGGCCACACTGGCCACGTTCACTCTCGCGACTGATAGCTGCAAGACTCCCTCCACCGAAATCTCATACAACATACCTTCGACCTGTGTTGAGGGCGACTATGGCTATGCTGATCAACCGGGTGTCTACTTCGAGCTATTGTGTCAGAAACAGATCGTCAGCGGTTTCGCGACCAGTGCCATCGCTGCTGCTGACCTCGGGTCTTGCATGACGAGCTGCGCCTCACGATCAGATTGTGAAGCAGTATCTCTCGGCGATGGCTGTGTCATGGTCAGTGACGTGACGGTGGGATCAGGCTCTGGGCCTTATGTACTCGCCCTCAAACACACGGTGTGCGCTCCATCATCAACCACTACGACCACCACATCCGCTGCTACCACCACAACAACATCTGCAGCTACCACTACCACCGCTTCGTCAACCACCACCACTACTACCACATCCGCAGCTGTCACAACGACAGCAGCTGTATTGACGTGCGGCCAGGCGGGATGTCCGTTCGACGCTGCTGGCATCACAACCGTACGCAATGGTGATGTCTATACCAAACAATCATGCCAGGCCGCCTGTATGGATCAGGTAGGATGTCTTGCTTTCTTCATGGCCACAGACGGTTTCTCCCAGTGGTGCACATTGCTGTCTGAATCTGTTGCACAAGCCTATGACCCGGCAGGTGCCGACTCGAACCCAAATTGCGCGGCTGGAAATGGTCTATATCTTTACGATCGAGATTGCGATTTCTCTGCTCCTACGACGACGACAACGACTACGCTAACTAGCAGTTCAACATCATCGGGGGTTCCGACCACAACTTCAAGCACGACTAGTACTACCTCGTGCTCTGTCCCTACTGCTTACCCTGGATATAATGATTGCACCACTGGAGATATCTTTGAATCTTCTGGCACCTACTTTGCTCAAACCTGTGGTTACACATATGGTAACGTTGCCGGGCGTGAACTCTTCGCGGCGGTGTCTCAATGTGTTGAGAAATGCACAGCAGACGCGGACTGCATCGGCTGGGTGTACGACTATGACGGTGGCTCCTGCTCGTCCTGGGGGCAAACCCCAGAGGCTCAGACCATGATCAGCTCCAGCGCTGTTGGTGGAGTGAAGGTTCCCAATCCGTGTGGGGATTCAAGCTCATCCAGCACCTCTCAGAGCACTACGGGTACAAGTACGAGCCTTTCAAGCACAACCACTAGCCCAGCGTACTTTAACACAACGACGACCACGACAGCGTACTTCAACACGACGACTTTTCGCCCGGAAACTACGACAAATACATACAATCAATCCAGCTCCTTCACTACGACTTTCGCATCCACCGCTAGATCTAATATGACCAGATCTACATCTTCCCACTTTACCTCCACGAGGTTTGATCGTCCAGGTATTCCAACTAGCATAGTCTCAACTACCGCGCGACGCACATCCCCCTCTTCTAGCTCTGCCAGCCAAAAAGGCTCGATGAGCGTTCCAACGGGCATTGAGTCGCACTGGTCTAACTGGCCTGTCGACAGAAAGTCATCTACTACAGCCACCAACCCTGCCACCAAAGACTGGGAAAACTGGTCGTCAAGCAAGAAAGTATCCTCCTTCACTGACCCAGCACATACTTGGTCTGCCTGGGAGAAGAGCGAGACGACATCGGCCGCCTCCAGTGATCCAGCACACACGTGGTCTGTATGGGAAAAGAGCACGGCCCGAACTACCGTCTCCTCTGACCGGGTCTGGGACTCGTGGCGAAGCACTAGCTCTGACTACGCCAAGTCCAAAGTCACCATAACCCTCACCACGACGTTCCTCATTCCCTGCCCAACAGGCTGGGAAACCAAGACGACAACCGTGCTCACAACCCACTGCGGCTGCAACGAAACCCCTGTCCCCTCAGTACCAGCAATGACGACGTACACGACAGTGGTACCGGCGGACTGGGCTGTTGGCGCTGGTCGTACCGTCACTGTGACAGTGCCTGTCACTGTAGGTACCGGCGGCGGTGCTACGACCAAGGTAGACCGCTTCACAACGCTTGTTGTAAGCCCAGTACCAGTCGGGACCGGCAGCGCTCACGTCGACCCCGCTTCGACTTGGGCTGCCTGGCCACACCAGAACAAGGACGGTTCGAACGGTGGCTCAGCAACTTCTAGCAAGGGACCGGCTGCTACGACGGCTACGGGGACCGGTGCCGGACCGCAGTCGTGGAATGCATGGAGCGCAAGTGTCGCATCTGGAACAAGCTTTGCTTCGGGTTACGGCCAGAACGGTAGTCCGGCAGCAGCCTCCGCTAAAAAGCCAGCTGCGACGATCGGTACTGCATCTGCTGCCGCTTCTCAGTCGTGGAGTGCTTGGAGCTCGGACGTCGCAGCTGGAGTGGCAGCAGCATCAACCCACGGTGAGAACGGCTCAACAGGTAGACCCGCAGCTCCGACTTCTGTGCCCGGCGAGCCATGGAACACTTGGAGCTCAGGTGCGGCGTCTGAGACAGGGTCTGGTCTCCAGCCGACGGCGACTGATGTGCAAGGTGTAGAAGCATACAAGGGGGCGGCTGCGGCCGGGCCCAGCGCTGCAGGCAAGACATTTGTCGTTCTGGCTGCTGCTGTTGCAGGGTTCGCCGTTCTGTTGTAAGCCGTATCGGCTCCAGAACTTTTAGACTTCGCTAGAACGGTCTCTTATAATGAATAAATCTAACGACTGCTACTACCTTCCGGTACCGCCACGCGCGCTGCTCCTCTGTTGAACTCTTTGCATGTCTGGTGGTAGCGCACTAGTACTCCGTTCCATTGCTAAGCAATCAGCCTCTGTACGGCTAGTACCCGGCTCGTTGTAGTGTAAGCTAGACCAGGCTTCCGAATCGTCAAGCGCAACCATCATGGGTACATCTGTCTCTATCATGACTTACACCAACCACGATGCTAGCTGGAGCCAGCAGGCTACGTGCTCGAAACAGTGACTAGCATTCAAGGTCTATCTATGCGCCATCACCTCGACCAGCTAGTATCCAACCCAACAGCCACATTCCTGTCCCTCCCTTGACCATTCTAACAGGCTATTAACCTCCTCACACCGCATCCCTAGCCAGCTTCATCTCAATCCCACCAAGCAACTCCGACACCCACGCCAACGCCCTCCTGTCCGTTTCCACCTCCACATTCTGACTGCGACTCACCCTGCTATCGCCATCTTCCATCACCAGCGACAGCTCAGCCCGCTGCCACTCCAACCTAGCAATAGTCGACTGCAGCACGTGCGCGAGAGTCTGTCCCGACACCGCGACACGCTGGTTCCCGCAGCGGACGGTGAATGTTGGTGGATGTGGGACTCGGACTTGAGTTTGCACCTGAGGCTGCGTGACTCGCTGGAGAGGCGTGTCGGACGCGGATGTGGAGCACGTCTCGTCTGTGAGATTCGAGGTCTTGCGGGTGGCTCTAGTGGGTTGTTGCTCGGCCGTGGAGCTGGAGCTAGGTCTGGGCCTGGGTCTTCGTGGGATTGTCGGGGTGAAGTATGCTGAGAGACTGTCGTTTAAGGAGTTGGGCGCCGCTGCTGCTGTCGGTCTGCTCTGGTTCACCGTTGGGGATGCTGGGCGAAACTCTTTGGGTTCGGCTGGGGGTTGCGGAGTGTGCTCGCGTGGCGCGAAGATATGGCTTAGCGATGGAAGATGGGGTTCTGAGACCGTTGGAGACTCTGGAATGGTGTAGGTCTCTTGGTCGGTGGGTTTGTTGATTGGTGAAAAGGTTCGGGATTTGGAAGTAAAGTCAACTCCAGGTGATGGGCCTTGTACAGCTCTTTTGTTTCTGGAAAGGCTCCGCTCGGAGATGTCGTTGGCGGTAACATTGGCTATGTCAATCAGTTAACTCAATCACGGCGATATCAGAATGCAGATACAAACCATCAAGCCGCGACCTAAGGACTCTGGCATCCTCCGCATCACCATACTCATCGTCAACGTCTGACACGGGCCGCTTGCGTCGACGATAGTCGAGAAGGCTCGCGTACTGCACGATCAGGATCTCTGCAACTCTGCGCACGAGGTAAACAGAGTCCTGAGGCCACTTTCGCTTCGAGTGACGGAAGAAGCGAGCTCCATGTCGATCGAGGAAGTCTCGGCTCAGCCTGTAGGGTAGGCCAACGGGGTTCCGAAGTTCGGCGTCTGCTTCTTCTGGGAGCGCATCGGCGTAATGTCTCATGAAGCTGCGGGTTGCGTCGGTGAGGTCTTTCTCGCCCTTGTCGGACAGACCTAGCTCGGGGGTAATTGCTTTGATGGGTCGGTACTTGGGCCACACCATCTTGAAGGTTGCGGACGGTATGGTGATGATGGATCACGACGACACAGGGTCAGATGAGTGCTTGGTTTTCCAAAAGGGAGCACACGCGACGCAATCATTGTCTCAAGCAAACTATCAACCAGGGGCCAAGCGAGTCAAGAGACCAAAGACAAAGGATCAAGCAAACACAACTTCTCACATGGTTGCAAGGAGGAAATTGACATTGCTTTTGCGTGGCAGCTGATTTGATAAGCTAAGGTCTGCTGAGCTCTTCCAAACTTATCCCAACAGAGGGTCGGCGCCAGAAGGCAGTCGCACGCGGAATACCAACACCTGGTTGAGCAGGTTGAAGCCACTCTCGTCACTGTACTGGAGCGCTCCGCCCTGCATGTATCCATCTTGAGTGACGAAATCATTGTCGCTCAAGGAGAGCAAGAAGTACTCATCGCCCTCATCTTGCTTACCCTTCCATTGTCCCCACTGGCCTTCGGTGGCCGGCTGTACAGGCGCAAGGATCAAGCTCTCCCATTTCTCGTTCAGCAATCCATCGTCCTGCTCGCCGCCATTGTGTAATCCGAACTTGGCCAACTGGGAGTTGACGTTGATGTCCAAGAAGGTGCAGTAGTCAGCCGCGACAATGTCGTCGGCCAGTACACCTTCCGGTGCCACAGTATCCCTTCCGTTCACATTTGTCGCGCCACTGATGTCAAAGACGTCGACTCTTCGATACTTGCTCTCGGTATAGTCTTGGCCGCTGCCGGCACCGTCTCGTGCCAGTACGAGGAACTGAGTTTCGGAGATGTACTTGACCTCGCTCTGAGCTGCAGTGTCCAATTCACCTTCATTATCTGTGTAAACCGCCAGAGGAACGACGTATTGAGCAACCACCGGGGGCACACCATCCTCTGATGCGGACAAATCCATCTTGATGAGCCTTGCCCACCGTCCGAACTCGTCACCCTCTGCGCCGCCATCTTGTACCAACGCTGACTGTGTCAAGGCATAAAGATACTTGCCATCTGGACTTCCCGTGAGACCTTCTAAGCCTTGGTTGTTCACGCGTCCGAACTCTGGATCCTCCGGTATGACCTCCCTGTCCGGGTCATATCGTGGGGCACTCGCCGCGCTGTAGCTTACGCTACCGTTTCTGATTGGAATGAAGGCCTCTGGAGGTGGAATGGCAGTGATGAGTTTGCCGTCGGCGGCAAAGTGGTAGACATAGTCACCGTATTCGTCGCTGATATACATCGACCCATCAGGCATGAGGACAATACCTTCTGAGTCAAGGCTGGGACGGACGCCACCAGGTCCATCACCACCGAAGCCATCGCCTTCGTATGTTGCGCTGGGTAATGTCGTGCCGTCAGAAGTAGTCAGGTAAGGACCTAGGAAATCTGGGTCGAGACCGGTGAATGGCACACCGGTATCGCTGGTCAGGCGGGTAGTGTTAAGGTAGTACAGCTGCAGGTTGGTCGATGGTCCAGTGTTGGCTGGGTCGAACACAATCTGGAAGTGGTGCACTCGCGGCTGGTAGTTTAAGGTGCCTTCTGTGTTCCAGCCTCGATCTGGCAGGGAATAGAGTAGTCCTGTGTAGGATCCGTTGTCGTGGAGAGTCCATGTCTTGGCATCGAGTGCTGCGCCGCTACCGATGCCACCGAGGGTGTCGCCAAACTCGTCCCGGCCATCGGACGCGATGTAGCCGTACCCGGCGAGGTCCAGATATTGGTACGTTTTGCCGTCGCAGGTCGTAGTGTTGACCGCAGATGAGCGTCGTTGTGGTAGCGCTAAGGCTGTGCTCGCGAGCAACGCGGATGTTATCACTGAAGCATACATCTTGGCAAGGTCTGTGTGGAGGTGAAAGGATTGGGAAAGAGCTCAAGAAGGACGAGGCAACTTATACCTGTTTAGCAGTGTTCAACAAGACCGTGTAGAGACGAATGTCCTACGACATCAGGTTCGTGGCGTCATCCTGAAGCTGTCGTGGAGTCAGTCTGCTGCGGTTTGCTGCAGACTCACCATCATGCACGATGGACTTGGTACTGGTGAGCCTTTAGGCGATCGAAACGAGACATTCACTGCAGGATAATATCTTCTTCTACCTTGCTCAAAGTACTTGATAGGAAAGAAAAGTCCCACCAGACGGTCTTGGCAAACACGTGGTGAAGAACCCGGAATGCAATTGGTCAGGCAATCTCTTGGCAACGGCAAATCCGCTCCGCAAGCGCATCCAAGGCAACCTTGCAGGTTTTATTGTGTCTTTCTCCGCGATCAGCGCAAATGGAGTAGCCCCTTCGCGTACAAAATGATCCAACTAGCGGCTTCACCGAAGTAGACCCGTAGTACGCGTTCCTCATACAACTGTTCTATACACAATAAGGGCACGATTATATGCGTTAGTAGAGGGAATCACTAGATACGGTCGCGTACTGTTGCTAAATATAGACCTATATAGCTAACTCGTGGTGTTGTTATAGTGCACTAGCGTAGCTTACTATACCTAATAACCTCTACGCCCTCCCTCTCGTCCTCCGGCCTAATAGGGAGCTCGTATACCTGGTAGTACGCCTACTAGCACCCTCTACTAATATATAACGTCTTTATATAAGTTATACAGTAATCTACGGACCTACTTAGTCGAGAGGGCGTTATAGAGTTGTATACTTCCTCTAGGGCTTAGCGCTAGGCCTATAGCTACGGTAGGTAGCTACTCCACGCATAATAACGCCTCGTCTTAAGTTAAGTTGCTGTATAAACGTGCTCTTAGTTATATATTAGCCCTGTAATAAGTTCTTAAAGAAAAAACTCTCGATCTCGCCCGTTATAACGTGTATTCTCTAGATATCGCTTTTATATTAGGTACGCGTTCACCTAGCATATATCGGCTAAGAACTCGAGGAATTTCTTAGTCTATTTAAGCTGGCGGGCTACTCTAACCGTTGCTGCACTACGGAGTTGGTTATTAGCGTCTATCGGGCCTATATAGTCGTTATAGTCTACTGCTATCGCGGGCTATTGTATATACACGGTAGTAAAGCCGCTCGGAGTAGCCCTAGTACCGCGTAATCGCTTAGACTTACGATATGCACTTAGGATCTAACTAGGCTAATATATAGTAGTAATAAACGATACCTAGTTCTAGCGGAGAGAGTTATACTAGACTATATAGTTAATAAGGCCGTCGATAATGCTACTTGTAACCGCATTATCGCCTAGTAACTTAGGAAAGCGGTATTAAATAGCTAGTAAGATTGCTAGGATTTCGAGCGCGTTCTTTCTCGTTATATCGCATATACCGATATTAATAGCTAGTAGTGCGCGGGCTATATTAACGTTAACGAAGAGGTTATCGATAAAGTATATATACTGTAGGCTACGCTATAGCGCTGTAACTCGCTTACAAAGCACCTATACTATTAACTTAAGTGCTAGAAGGCTTATATCGGTTGCTATTGCACTAGTAGTGCCCCGCTTGCGCTTCCGGGTTATATAGGTAGCTAAGTCGAGAGAGATGCCCTAGGGGACCCCCTCTAGGCCTTTCTAGCTTAAGTGTATAACCTAATCGTATGCAAGACCCCCGTAGCTTATTAGTATATAGCAGATAAAGCCCTGCTTCGCTGGCTTATGCGCGAGCTTTATAGCATTAATCTTCCGGCCGTAGAACTTAATTGAACTCTCGTCTACGTATATATAGCTTAAGGGCACTAGCGTCTTACTAAACCGAGTGCGTACCGTATCTACCGCGTGCTAGATCTTCTAGTACTAAGTAGCGTACGGCTCTGCCTTTGCTTTATCCTCTAGCTAACTATTTAAGCTAAGGAAGCGTTCAATAGCCTTAAAGCGTTAGCAGCTAAGCCGTAGTAATAACCTATGCCTCTTAGACTAAAATAACTAAATACTAGCCTTTAGCCCGCGGGTAAAGACTATCTTAAGCCGATAGGCTAGCTAATATCGTAGCTCGGTCGCTGTTACCGGTTTCTATAGTTTTTAGGGCGTAGCTACCCTATATATAGTAATGTTCGTATAGTACAGTAGTAGGTTAAAGACTAGCTAAAAGAAGAGTAAGAATAGCTATATAGCCGATAGCTGCTGGTGCGACGGGTCTCGCAATGCCTATAGTCGATAGGCAACCTCTATTAGAGGTTAGTAAGCCGATAACGGGTTATATATATGCTGTTCGCACTCTGCTTTGGTGATTGCTTAGACTAAAGGTACCGTGGTCGGGTCTTAACACGCGTCTAACGCGTCGAGGTTTTAAACAACTTTCTCGAACACCTATTAAAACTCGAAGTCTGGTATAATCTTATCGAGATTGGTACCGTTATATAGAGCTTAAGCAGGCGATTATAACGGTGCAAGAAAAAATCGTAATATATTAATGCGCGCAGTGCAGTAGTGGTTAAGAAGTTATATACAAGAATATTAGAGTGTCATATAGAAATCACGCTAGTGGATCATTTTGTACGCGAAGGGGAGAATAAGGTGCGATCTGCTCGATGTGTCTCCAAGTTCCTCTCTAGTGCTACTGGTCAATTAATGTGATGGAAAGACGATCTTCTTCTCCTCATTCCAAATAACGGGTAACCTGACGGCTTCCTACAGTTTAGGCTACCTACCTCAACTATGGAGTCAAACATACCCAAGCACAACAGCTTCTATGCCATGTTACAAGATACCACTCAAAGCTCCTGTAGGACAGCAACTGATCGTGTCCGAAATTCTAGGACCGGCCCGGCAGCCCAGCAGCCCAGCAGCCCACCACTGTACCTGCCGACTTGAGCTGAGCCTTCTATGCCAGGGGGTATGAGATACTACCAAAAGACGCCAGGAGGCAGAGATCGGGAGCTTGGCGCGAACGGGCTTGCGAGTCAGCCTCCTCAAGGTGAGGTGCTCATCTCTCTGGTCTGGGACAAGCCCGACCAGGCGGGTAAACTTACATTCGGGCTTTCCCAGACAGTTGAAAGTCAAATTCGCGCCAGTGGAGGAGGCGTTGACATCGAGTTATGCTACTTCGGCCACTAAGCGCTTGTTGAGGCTTGATGGCGTTCCAATTCTGTGCTCTACGCTTCCTCTGCATTCTAGCTCTTGCATCCGTACGTACAACAAGCACCCCCTGCTGTCACGCCACAGCCTTTGACTTTACAGATCGTACTTGGAAAGGGTGTTACTGCCCTGTGAAGACCACAGATACCTCTGGGCGATCTAGCCTGCATACACGCCAAGTCTCTTCTCCTTAGCTTCTTTCCACCAAGAGTCCGCATTTTCAGCTATTCCCGGTCCTTCAATACCCTTACGCACTTCTTTCTTCTTGTTGTGATCAACATCAAACCTGCGGTTGCGGTCCGCAAGAGCCTTGTCAATATCCAGTTGTTCGTACTCTGTCAGACTCCCCATCAATCTCGGCACGCCCATCGGAATCTCGTCGTGGATGTCGACCTGCCAGGTATGCCAAGTCTTGCCATACAGCCCGACTACCTCCTTCATCGCCTCCGTCTCCAACTTCTCCCACTTGTCCGCATGGCCTTGATGCGTTGCCGGCGTAGGTAGCACTAACATTCCGCTCTGGACCTCGAACTCGTGACTGTGCCACAGTTTCTGTTCCTCCTCTGGTAGCTGCAGATACTTTTCCTTTGGGATCATGTATTCGATACCGATTAATCGTGCGCCGGGCGTACATGAGTCATAGAGGAGGCACTGTCGCAGGTCCTTGCGGACGTGTGCGCAGAAGTGGTGTGCTTCGACAGTGCGGACCTTTCCTTCTCTGGCTTCATCCGCATATATGTGTAGCGCGTTTAGGTACTCACAGACGTTGTGTAGTGGCTTGAGCTCTGGGTCAATGGTGGATCCGACATGAGTCTGAATGCCGATGTATAGCAGCCAAGACTTTAGCCATGCTGTGGGACTAAACTTGAGGAGGGTGGCGGCTGTGTTGCTGATACCTGCTGACACAAGCGACATGTTGCTAGACGTGTGTCAATACTATTCTGCGATTATAGATAGAGCAAGTATGGCAACTGTCTGATTTCTGTGAGGGTTGAACAGATGTTTGTTAAAGTGCAGAGCTATCAACGTCATATCAACGCAATTCGCGGGGAAGTATTCCGAGCAGGGGTAACAAATCCACTACCTCCGCCAGGACCCCTTATCCAAACAGCTCAATTGAACGCCTCTAGTTCTTTTTGAGTCCAGTCCCATAACCTCTTCGAGAGGCTTGCATCCTTCGCATGTTTCGTTCCGAGCTGACCTTTCTTGGCAATAGGTACGTAGTACCCACCATCTTCAAGGTTCGCTCTGTCTGTCGTACCTGCCCACGTCTGATTGTATGGACCTTCCTCGACTGGTGTCCATCCAGCGCCTAGTGGCACCGCGACCTTGAGTGGTAGCGTCGTCATGAACGGAACGCCCGCAAAGATATCCGTTTTAATATATCCTGGATGTACCGAGACGGTCTTGATGCTTGGGTATCGCTTAGACAGTTCTTTCGCGTATAACATGTTTGCCAGCTTGCTTTGACCATATCTCGTCCATTTCCCCCCAGGGATCATGCTACCGAGGTTCGCCTGAGGTGTCTTCAAGGTCTCAAAAGCGATTCCTTCCGTTGGAGCTTGCTTGTAAGCTATCGAACTCATGTTGATGATCCGAACGTCTGAATTAGGCTCTTCTGCAGTCTGAAGCATGATCGGCAAGAGCAGATTAATGAGGTGAGCATGACCTAAGTGGTTCGTTCCGAACTGGACCTCGTAGCCATCTGTGGTCAACCCAGGTGGAAGGGCCATGATGCCAGCGTTCGCATAGAATACATCTAGCCGACGAGATTGTGCAAGGAATGTTTCGGCGGCTTGTTTGACAGAACTCAGATCCGCCAAATCGCACTTAATGAAAGTCACTGGTACGTCTGGATGCCGGGTTCTGAGCCTGGTTATCAGCTCATCTGCCTTCTTGCTGTTTCTGCCACTGAAGTAGATGTGGGCTGGCTTGGCGGCAGCAAGAAGTGATATTGATCCGGCTCCAAGCCCCGCAGTGCCTACCGACGTGTTAGCACCGCTGTGCCTAAGATGTGGATCGCAATCTGCTCACCTCCAGTCACAAAAAAGACACGGCCAGTCTGGCTCGGGATGTTGTTCGGGTCAAAGCTGGAAGACGACATTGTTTGCGCTAGAAGTCTTGAAGGATAACGCGTCACTTCAGGAGTTCTTAGTGTTCCGTGTCGTTTACTACTTGTATGTGGAAATGTTCCAAGCCAATTCGCCCAGAGGCTGCTCAGGTATAAGTACCACGCGTCTCGACATCTAGCCTCGTGACGAGAAAGTCAGAGGCGGGTAGATTTGACATAGCGCCGAGTTGGCTAACGCAAAAGGTCATGATTGCGGCCGCACGAACTCTCGATCACGGTATGTAGCTGGTTGTTTAACATTCAGTGGTTGTGAATCAGGACGGCCTGAGTGTGCTCGGCGCTACATGCTCCGGATGACGTACCACTACGGCCGTTGTGTAACAAAGCTACAATAGCTCCCGCCCGTACTCGTAGTCAAGGTAGCCAGGAACGACCGCTTTTCCTATTCTAGGGATGGGGAAGACGGCCATCTGTTTGGCCGCCAACGTCATTGGTGCCTGAGGCAGGTCAGATCCAATGGGGAGGGTGTTCTCACGCACGAGCATGTGGCCGCAGAACGACTACGATACATCTTGGTACTACTCGGTGATGAATTCATGTTAGATCAGGTGAGTGAACCACATAGTGAACGTGTGTTGCCTTCAACGAGCCATCCATCGAAGTAGAAGTCGTATTGCACGCTATCTGCTGAATCAGTGGCGCATTGTCCGAGAGCAATCGCAGCAATCATCATCTTTAGTTGAGGGTCCTCGTGGATCCTTACATCGATGAAGTGGCGCATATAACGTAGAGTTGGACGTGCTCTTTCAACTACTAGCGCAAAGCACGATCAGCTGTACCCTCACGTTCGTCGTCCTCTCCAGTGTACGACTGCAGTGTCGAACCCCGCCACCAGGTCGTTCCAGGCAGGATGTTCAAGAAGAAGCCACAGATCAAGAACTTGTCGCCGCTCAAGTCGTCGGAGCGCCGAAAGCTCGCAGACCAGATAAGAAAAGACTACTCTCTTCCCGAACCGCAGACCGAACAGTCGCAAGAGCAGGATGGCCAGACCCCACAACCACAGACTCTCAGCAGTATACGCAATGCTCTACTTCCCGATCCAACTTCATCCGCCAAGTTCTCTACCACGCACGGGGCCAATTCAGCCTTAGTCTCTGGTACACTCTATGTGGGTGCGCACCCTGGTCAAGAAGAACGTATACTGTGGTTCCAGCTCGGCAAGGATGACAGGCTGATCCCAACTGTTTATACCTTATGGCAAAACCCAGATCTATTACCCCTTCTACATATCGGCGAGTCTATAGTAGGAAAACTGAAAGGAGGTGCAGATCTTTTTGCGCCTGGTCTGGTTAAACCTGACCATGGCTTTGACGAGAGGGCAAGGAAAGACTCTATAGTGGCTGTGGCAGGTCACAAGTCGGATACTGTGCCTCGATGGGTTGGTATAAGCAAGGCTGATATCCCTGCTTTACAAGACAACGCCACAGGCACTGCTGCCGAAGGTCTCCATTGGGAAGGCGACGAGCTGTGGTCGTGGAGTTCTTTGAACAAAGGTGGATCAGCGGCTCCAGAGTCTATCCATGGATGGCGAGGTCTGTTTCCCGATAGAGAAGAGGACGATATCGAGGACGATGAACCTGAACCTGAACATATCGGAGGTGGCGTAGCGCTGGAAAGCAGTACTGCCGATCTCAAAATCGCCGATAGAGACTTACCTGCCGAGGAGGAGCATGTACCTAGCCCAAAAGAAGTCGACGATGCATTTGTGGAGGCCTTTTTGTACGCCATACATGATGCCAAAAAGAATGTCCCTGGAGAGCCGCATGGGCTCGACTTCCCTATTCAGCCCTCTTTCCTTATCTCCAATATGATACAACCCTATCTCAGACACCACTCCCCACACTACAACATCAAGAAAAGCTCCTGGAAAGGCACCAAGAAGTTCATCAAGCACCTCGACAAACAACTCCTGGTAAAGTCTAAAGACCGCAATGGCGGCGAGACCGTCATTTTAGACATCGACTTCAACGATGAAAAGGTCAAATCCTTTCAGCCGTACCGTCTGCCAAAGCCAAAGGCTGCCGACACAGCAGATGACTCTGGCAGCGGAGCCCCAAAGGACCCCAGTACCGACCAATCGCTCGGCCAAAAGCTCTCCATACAAGTCGTCTACCGCGCGTCCTCAAAACTCGTCCCAGACCTCCTCCCAAGCAAGACAGCATTCTACACCTCTCAACAGATCACCAACGCACTAAAGCAGTACATCGAAGACAACCCAGACCTCGTCAACGAAGCCAAAAAGCGGTACATCAAGCTCGACCCCTTCATCGCGAACCACATCCTAGGCTCGAACCCATCGTCCGACGACTCCAAGGCCCTCGCCGCCGGCGAGATCGACCGCGGCGCTCTGAACCGGCGGATCCTCGACGACGACCACCTCTGCATGCCGTACCACATCCTCCTCCGCAACGAGCAAAGCATCGAGTCCGACCCCTCCCTCAAGCCGAAATCCGGACCACCGCCCAAAATCACACTGACTATTGAGCGTCGAGGTGGGAACAAGGTCGTCACGGCCGTCGCGGGGCTAGAGAGCTTCTTCATCAACCCGCAGCTCATCCGGCCCGAGCTGCAGAAGAAGTGCGCCGGGAGCGCGAGTGTGGGTCAGCTCATGGGTGGGAAGCCGGGCATGTTGGAGGTGCAGGTGCAGGGCGACCAGCGGGGCGTGATCGAGAAGGAGATTCTCGCCAAGAGGGGCGTCAAGGGTGAGTGGGTGGAGGTTATGGATAAGACGAAGAAGAAGGGGAAGAAGTGATCATCTCACCCGCCCGCGAGATGTAGGGAGCAATCCGTGACGGACATGGACATGATTTGGCGGTCACTATGCACTAAGGACTAATTATGTTTTGGAAGTTCTGCCAGATTGCTATCCGATTAGACTAGGGAAAACGCTCAACGTCTGGTCTCGAGCTACACTCAAATCCTTCGGTGCAGATGTGCCATAATCAAAACAGTGTCCAACTGATGTAGATATATCATCGTCTGACTGAGTGACTGCCCAATACTCTGCTAGCCCCGCTAGCAAGCAAGGTTCCAAACTCCAATGCCAGGTTGCTCCACGATGTACGCCTTATCCGTTCCATGATCTATGTTTCACAACCGCCTACTCACTCGCCGCAACCCCTCCACTCCGCCAGATCTCTGCGCGCAGCCGTATCATCGAACCGCACCGACAACGACGACAGCTTGCAACCCTCTCTCTTCGCGGCGTGCGATCTCACCAAACTCGTCGCCGCCCGCAGGACAGCGAGCCGCGTGAATGAGGAGGGAGCATCGGCACTAGGTGTTGATGTCGGTGTTGGTATCGCTGCGAGTCTCCAGTTGTTCCTTGCTGTGGCGTCGTACTGTTGTTGTGCGAGGTCTTCAGCTTCTTTCTCTCGTTTTTGTGACTGTTCCGCGGCCTCGGGTTCGGCGAGGGCGTCGCGTGCTAGTTCGGTATCTGTATCATTTTCGTGGTCCGTCTGTGGTCGCGCGAACAATCGATCAGCGTGGAGACCAGACGGGAGACGTGTGCTGAGAAGAGGCGGGAGGGCTTTAGCGCGATATACTCTGCTAATCCCTCGGGATGTTCGTCGGAATTTGAGGTCGAGGAGTGGAGGGCGGTCGCAAGGGGGGTTTGCGGTGAGGGGTATGGTGGACTCGTGGGCAGTGCGGTGTGGTGTTTCTTTGGTTGAGGATGAGCGTGGGGCGGAAATGATCTTGGGGTCGGGGATGGTGTGGTCCCATTGAGTCCACAGGTAGCTGATCGTTGGCTCTGCTTGGGGGGTACTTCGTCGGAAGGTGTCAGGAAGGAGCTGCTCTTGTGGCGTAGCTGGTGGAGTGGGTTCGCCTGAACTTAGTGGGGGAGAGGGTAGGACGCTGCGTGCGAGATACGTGTGCTTGGTAGGGATAAGATTGGATCCGTAGTGCTCTGCATCGGAAGGACCAGGGGTTGGAGCATCGTTGACACTGGGCGTATGTGCATCTGAAACGTCTCTTATCGACTTGCTGAACAGTCGGGGGATGACCGAAGCTGAAATCTGATGATCTTCAGCATGGACATTCGCAGGGGGGACGCCTGGAAGGAGCACGTCCGTCACATGACCAGGATCCGACGCGGCAGTAGGATGATCGGTATCGTGTAGCTCAACTTTTGGAGGTTGAGGGTGGTCTCCCAAAGCTTGTGTCAGCTTCTCACGAAAGCTCTCGAGTCGGTTCTGCTCTTTCTTGGTTGGCTTTTGACTCTTACTGACCCTGTAGAGTCGAGCACGCTTCTGCTTTTCGTGATCCGAGAAGCCATACAAGGTAGCAAGATCGATGGAGTCCTCCCATCGGATAGTGACATTATCGACGTCATGGAAGTCTCCAATCCCTGTCTTCTCGACCGTGATTTGGGGTATGAAAGCGTCGAGCTTGCCTTCACCATAGGTGAAGGGTACACTGATGACCATTTGCGGACCCTGCCCCTCCAGCGAGTGCATCCGAGCCGCAGCATTATTCTGGCACTTCCACTCGGGGTTGACAGGGGTGAAGGGCGACATTTGGCCCTTTGTGTCAGAATGCAATTCGATCAGTGCGTCGTTTAACGTCTAGTCTTGCTTCGTCCACCAATACAGAAGCAAACGAAACTAGCAAATGAAGAGGTGGCACTCGGGTCGCGCCGCCAGTCGACAGTGTCACATGCTTGAGAACATCATGTTCGATGTCAAAATGCACCTTCACCAGGCGCTGGCTTGTGTTTCATTGTTTCATCTCGTAAGCAATGAGCGACACTCTCGTCCGACATGTTGTTTGTGAGGCACTCTTCATATCTGTTGCTCACAGTCAGAGACATGTGAGGTTCAGGCCGAGGAAGGTGGGTTGTTGAAGGAGGTGCCTTGTCGCTTGTCCCAAGGATCTGGCACACCTGGATTGGCCTGCTTCCATTCCGCAATCTTGGCCTCGAGATCCTCTAGACTTTCCTGAAAAGCGTCCTTGACTGGCTCTTTCCTGACTTCCCAGACATCCTCACTACTTGGACCGGTCTTCCACTGCACTGCTTTCTTCCTGTAGTGGTCTTGGATGGCTTTGGCCTTGTCCTTCTCGTCCCAGTTCTTGGTGCGCATGCACAGCCAGAAGTCTGCCCAGTGGTTCTTGCAGGATCTGAACTCGCCATACCGGTAGACGTTCACAAACTGACCGCCAAAGCTCTGGCAGAACATGGCGTAGTCGAGAGCGGATCGGCAAGACATGTCTGCCGGATAGAGGGCTTCTGGCGAGATGTCCGTGGGGACAGGAGTTGATTGCGACTTTCCATCCTTCTTGGCTACCGACCTCTGCTCTTGGGACTTGACTTGTTCTATCTCAATCTCCTTCAGCAACTCAGCAAAGTCGAGGTTGGCTTGTTCCTCGCGCGACAACTCTTGCTTGATAGGGGTCGGCAGCTGCGCTGGTGGTGGTTGTGCTGCTGCAAGTTCTCTCTCTTCCACTAGCGACGTCCTATTGGCATTGCCATTGCCATTGCCATTGCCATCGGCACTGTTGCTCAGAGAACCAAAAGGCCACCACATTCTGTTGATAAGATACCAAGTTCCAAGCCCAAGCAAGGTGATGGTTCAATAATATCGCATCGTTATGCAAGATCACATGCGAGAAGCCTGAGGTGTTAATAATTTTTGGAGAAGAGTTCGCGTCAATTTTAGGTTACGTCACGCGTCTCGAAAGTTGGCTGTACGCTCTGGGGGCCTAGGGGTCGCCAGCTTCGTGAAATAAATCTGTCTGTCTCGAAGCGTAAGCAGTGACTGGTCGCAAAGGCCACCACGGGTACGCTCGAAGCAGTACTGGTGATCAGTGAGAAACAAAGCCCAATGCGCGGATGATGCAACGTCAGTAGCACGATATGACCCCCCTTCGAGGCGTGCTGCGGCAGCGGCAGCAGCCTCAGTACCTACTCTCCCTGCAAAGACAATGCATCCATACGATTCGCCATCAGCGTCCGAGACTTCCAAGCGTGCCATTCGCCAACATCAATCGACGACCCAGCTCCTCCGACACGGGTGAAGACGAGACTGGCCACATCAACACTGCACCCAACGAGGGCATCCTCTTCCTCGACAACATCTTCCCTCTGAAGCTACAATGGCTTACACGGCTGCCCTTTGTCGACGGCTCGAGCATTGTATCAGCCTACAAGAAGATCAACAACCCCAACATTGCTCTGGCAAACCCCAGTGGCATAGTATCTCGAGCTCTTCCGAGCAACCTTCCTATCAAGATCACATCAGTAATCCCTCGCGTTCGAGAAGGTGGTGCTTATGTCAAGTTTCAGTATGATGCCAGCATCGCCGCTGAAGAGCTCGAGGGAACAGTCAAGGAGTATCTCAAACACAAGCCCATCAAGCCATGGTTCAACCCTCTGCGCCAGGTGAGAGCGTTCCTGGTCCGTGGCAAACCGTGGATAGAGGATCTGTATAGGCTACCAAGCTCCAGGGTTAAGGTCGAGTTCCTGCCCACTTCTCCAGAAACATCAGCAGCAGAGCTGTCGCAGGAAACTCTATACTCGCTGTTCCGCAGATATGGCTCCATCCTGGAGATGGTGTCGCAGCCCTCCGAGTCCAAAGTAGCCCCGAGATTTGCATACATCGATTTTGCACGCGTTCGATACTCCACAATGGCCAAAAACTGCATGCATGGCTTCATCCTCGTGGAAGAGGCAGGTGGCGGCAAGTCTGGCACGCTATTGAAACTCAGTTACGAACCCAAAGTCAAGGGCAAGTGGTTCAGAGACTGGATTACCAGTCACCCGAGAATAGTGATCCCGGTCCTCGCTGCCTTGATCGCAGCAATCTCCGTCTCCATCTTTGACCCCATCAGAACCTGGAGTATCAAAGTGCATATCCTGCATGGTCTGCATTTGGAGAACAACAAGTACTACCAGTGGCTCAGGCGGCAGCTCAGCCGTGGTTATGATTACCTCCGTCTTGGTCCTAAGAAGACCGAAGATGACAGTCTGAACGCGATATGGGAGGATAGACATACACAGATGGAACAGCTGAAGACTTGGATGTCGGAAAGTCTAGATACTTTCATTGTCGTGCAAGGGCCCAGAGGCGCTGGCAAGAAACAACTCGTCGATCAGGCATTGAAGGACGAGCCCCACAAGCTTGTCATCGACTGCAAGAAAATCCAGGAAGCTCGTGGTGACAGCAAAACCATCAATGCTGCCGCAGCTGAAGTCGGCTACCGACCAGTCTTCTCGTGGATGAATTCGTTTAGCAGCATGATCGATCTCGCCGCAATGGGCACCATTGGCACCAAAACCGGCTTTTCCGAGACCGTAGAGAATCAACTCGTCAAGATCTGGACCAACACGAGCTCGGCGCTACGATCTATTGCATTGTCCTGTCGGAAGAAAGACGATCGCGACGCCAACCTTCCTGACGACGAATGGCTTGAAGCACATCCTGAGCACAGACCTCTTGTTATCGTCGACAATTTCCTACATAAGAGCGGAGAGAGCGGAGCGGACTTGGTCTATGACAAGCTGGCTGAGTGGGCCGCTGATGTGGTGACACACAATGTCGCTCATGTAATCTTCCTGACCACCGACGTGTCCTTCTCCAAATCCCTTTCACGGGCTTTGCCAGATCGAGTCTTCCGCCAGATGACCCTGGGTGACTGTTCGCCAGAAATTGCAAAGAAGGTCGTGCTCAGACACCTGGATGCAGATGCTGTGAGTGGAGCAGGCGAGCAAAAGCTTACCCCATCGCAGTTGCGCAACGATCTGAACGAGCTTGATGAAGTAATACAGGTGCTCGGTGGACGTCTGACAGATCTTGAATTCCTTGCACGACGAATACAGGCAGGTGAATCGCCTGGGAAAGCCGTCAAGCAGATCATCGAGCAGTCAGCTTCCGAAATCCTGAAGATGTACCTACTTGATGCTGAAAAGAGTTGGACCCCACAGCAGGCATGGGTCTTGATCAAGGAGCTGGCTGCGAACGAAGAGCTCAAATACAATGAGGTGCTCTTGAACGATATGTTCAGCAGCAACGGCGAGCAGAGTCTGCAGACGCTTGAGCAAGCAGAACTGATCAGTATTACTTCGGTCAATGGTCGCCCAAACAAGGTCAAGCCAGGAAAGCCAGTGTACTTGTCAGCATTCCAATACCTTACCGAAGATGAGGTTCTACATAGCCGACTCGACCTCACCATATTTAAGATGCTGGCTGCTGCTCAGAATTCTACCATCCAGTCATGCGAAGAAGAATTGCAGAAACTGGCGGCGTTGCCAGGCACGCCTGCTCAGATGAAGCCCCGGATTAAGTATCTGCTGGACAAGGCTGCTGCGTCTCAGGAAAAGATTGTAGATTACGAGGCGAAGATTGGACGTCTGAAGAAGATTCTGAACGAGAAATACTAGATAACCTCTGCTCTCGGTTTAGCGAAGCCTATTTCAATGATACCCATTTCTGCTCTTTGATTATCGTCTTTAGATACACTCTGCTTCCAGGTTGAAAGTCAACTGATTCCTCGGGCTTTGAGGTTCTGCTCAGATGAATTCAAGTCATTGCGCAGAGGGCTTCGTTGATCTCTTAGTCGTTTAATCTGTGTATTTGGAGCGGGCAGACATGTCTCCACCCCTTGTCGCATTTCGATCTCTACCGTCTCGCGTCGTGATATGTACCTGCACAACTGGAAGATGCAAGATCTAATCGCAGAAGTCTACTCACGGCTGTTAGTGTCTGCCAGGGAACCAAGCCTAGCCTTGCAAACCGTCAAGGATAACGTCTTGACATGGCTCATCTGGTTTGTTTTGACGTTGATACTCGCTACCAGAGCCAGCAGCCAAGCTTGGTCAACCTTTCGTGCTGCGGACCCTGACTCTGACACACGCTCTATACAACGACTGCCATACTGGCTCCCGTTCTTCGGCACAATTCCCTTTCTACGATTCCGCTCCCAGTCGTGGCTGCTCAGCCAGTCGCGAGCGTACCAGTCCGGGGTGTTTGCGCTACGCCTCTCAGGTCAACACCATATTGTTGTCACGTCACCAGCGCTACAAGCACGGCTATCTGACACTACCACGCCAGTCAGCACACGGCCATACGGCGATGCAAGGAGTCGGCGTCTCTTCAACAACTCTCAAGCTACTGAAGGGACGTCATCACGGATCTCCAAGGCACTACAAACTTACTCTAATGACAATGCACGGCTGGCAAAAGTAACGGGGCTCCTTGAAGCCCATGCCTACAACTTCGTCTCCGGTTGCGAATCATGGGTAGATCAAGCACAATGGGAACGTAGTGCAGAGGTGCAAACTCTCTCCGAATCACCCATGCTATCAGTATCAGCATCTCTACCAACGCTAACTAGAGACTTCTCTTCACATATCGTGCTTTCAGCACTACTCGGCACTTCTTTTGTCGAGGCGAATCCTGGCTTCATCAATGACTTGTTCGTCTTTAGTGGGAAGTTTTCTACGTTCATGACCGGGCTACCATATTGGTTCGCACCAGGTCTAGGTCCACCGGCCTTGGCCCGTGAGAGGTGTTTGCTTGTCCTCGATGGGCTTGTCACTGCTATTGTCGCAGACATGGATGGGCGGAGCATGCAAGGCACAGGTGCGGGCATGTTGTACGATCTCGAGGATGTACATCCTGCCGTCTGGGATTTGATTAAGAATGCTAGGTTGGACGGTGTGAGAACCAGGACGATCTCATGTGAAGTGCTTGAGGTTGTGTGGCAGACGACGTTCCCTACCATCAACATGGTGCTCTGGCTGGTGATATACTTGTTCATGGACGGTGACTCGAACCAGATGGCACTACAGAGCATCAGAGCGGAGCTGAAAAGCGTTGTGCAAGTCATTCAGCCGAAGCCTACAGGTCTACCATTCAAAGATCCTCCACGACTGAACTTCAGCACTGATGTAAGCAGCGGCCTGGAGAAAGACTGTCCCATCATGAAAGGGGCGTTACTGGAGGTGCAACGGCTGGAGACGGAGCTTGAAGAATATTTGACAGTCATAGAGGATTTTGTGCTGCAGAGTGGCTCGAAGAGTGTCCATGAGCAATTCAAGATGAAGAAGGACGACCTCATTTATGCTGCTTATGGAGCGACGAACAAGGATAGCCAGTATTGGGATAGGCCAAGGAGGTTCGCACCGAGCAGGTTCATGTTGAAGGGGGCTGACACTGCTGAGAAATTGTCGGTGGAGAACAGATTACCCAAGATGAGGTCAACACAGCACCAGATGCTACAGGCAGATGTCCTGTGCATTGTGGCGGCCCTGCTCGCATTCTACGACATTGCCTCACTGGACGACGGTGGTCTGACATACCCTGGCTCAAACATGGTAGCTGGCATTGGAGTACCGAAGGACTTCAAGTCTAAAGTGACGAGGCGACCGGCTTCATCATCAAAGGATGTTGGTTTCGGGTAGACACCGAATAGACGTCTCTGTACGCTAGCGACATACGAGTACTGTACCTTCCTGGCGGATCAGTTCCTGCAGCTCAAGCAATCCGAGCCTGCCGTAGGTCGCGCAGTAGTACCACTAGCGCAGCTTGACACGTGATACTGTACCAAGTCGCAATCATATTCTAGACTGGAGGTGTCAGCAAGTGCACTTCTTCTTCACCAGGTCTGTTCAATCTTGCCTCTCAGTCCCGCCAGCACTAATTAGAAAAGCAGTCTGCGCAACACAGCCTCAAAATGTCCGAACGAAAAGTCCTCTCGAAATACTACCCACCCGACTTCGACCCCTCCAAGGTTGGCCGCACGCCCAAGCACCTGCGCCCGACAGGCCCGAAGAGAGAAACAGTCCGTCTCATGGCGCCCTTCAGTATGAAATGCACCTCTTGCGGCGAATACGTCTACAAAGGGCGCAAATTCAACGCGCGCAAAGAGATCACGGACGAGAAGTACCTCAACATCTCCATCATACGGTTCTACATCCGGTGCACGAGGTGTAGCTCGGAGATCACATTCAAGACGGACCCCAAGAACACAGATTACATGGTCGAGAGGGGCGCGAAACGGAACTTCGAGGCGTGGCGCGATCCGACGAGTAAGGAGTTGCAGGAGACAGACGAGCAGAGGCTGGATCGGTTGGAGAGGGAGGAGGCGGAGGCTGCGGAGGAGGAGGAGCGGAATGCGATGGAGGAGTTGGAGACGAAGATGGAGGATAGTAAACGGGAGATGCAGATTGCTGATGCGTTAGACGAGATCAGGACGCGGAACGCGAGGATCGAGAGGGGGGAGAAGGGCGGGAAAGAGGAGGTGGCGTTGCAGAGGACGAGAGAGGACGTGGTGGCGGCGAGGCGGAGGGAGGAGGAAGAGCTCGAGGAGGCGGCCAGGATGGCGTTCCAGAGGGAAAACGTCGAGAGAGCCAGGCTGGAGGAGATGGAGAGTGTGAGCGGCAAGGACGAGAAAAAGGAAGACGTTCTGCCGACGACGCATTCGTTTGAGAAAGTCTCACGCCCGAGGAAGGCGAATGGCGTGTCACTGGTCAAGAAGGCTACGGCCGGGGCTGCTGCTGCGAAACCGCTTGAACCTGCCTCGAAGCCAGCGGCAGTGAATGGGCTCGGTTTGGGGGCCTACGGTTCTGATGATGAAGATGATTGAGCTGTCTTTGCTGTTGAGCCTGCGTTGCAACGGGCTGGCTCTAGACTCGCGGTTGGTTCGAGGTCTAGCTTGGCAGGGACTTTATGATACCCATGACGATAACTGCATATCTCTACTTTCCTTGCTCCTGTTTTGAGGGCTTCAAAGGTAGGTAATCCACGGATAGAGACAGCCTTGTGCTATAACACACGAAGTCCTTCCTAGACTCTGTGCACAGCGCTGCCACCGTCCGTAGATAAGATCAGTTGTATCGCGGTGTATTTGTTCTGGCATATGCATGACTAGCCTTGGACATCCGTTACCACACTATTAGTGCAGTCTACATGCATTAATGCGCAGTTCTGCCGTTCAAAGTGGTCTGACCCAGGATCTTGTATCACCGCAGGAATGATCCGAAGTCGTCCTTGGCAAGCACGACCCACCGATTGCGGGGACTCTTTCCGTGCGATTTTTATCAGATAAGATGAGATCTCCCATCTCACAGTCGAGCTCAGCATCGCATCTGACATCGCTCGACTCGATAATCAAAGACTGATCTGTACATTACACCAAAGAACGTCTACCTTGTGAGGACACTTGTCGGCCTGTGCTGCTCGAGGAAGGTACCCCTCACATTGTCGACAAGAAGCGATGTGCGCTGCCAGAGTGAGGTACTGACAGTTTACTTCACCTCGAGGCAAACGGCGAAAATGGCCTCGGCAACCGGCTCGACTCCTGCTCCAGCTGCACCAAACACAAACATCCAGAGACCACCATCCTTATGCATGAAGCCTCTTCCCCTGTCCGCTGTATCTTCGCCTGGCGCCACTACCCCGCCAGTCTCGCTTACGAGTAAAGAATGGATTGTCCCGCCTCGGCCGAAGCCTGGTCGCAAACCAGCTACTGATACGCCTCCTACAAAGCGGAAAGCCCAGAACAGGGCCGCACAACGGGCTTTTCGAGAGCGCCGTGCTGCGCGGGTCGGCGAGCTGGAAGAGCAGCTCAAAGAGATAGAAGACCAGAACGAGCAAGAGCAAGAGAGTCTACGCTCTACAGTCTCGGAACTTGAGCGGAGCCTGGAGAAATGTCAGACCGACTTGTCTACCTGGGTCGACAAATGCAGGAAGCTTGAAGCTGAGCTTGCTCAGGCGCATGAGCAGCTATCGAAGCAGCACGACCAGCACGCCATCGCCGCCACCAATGACACCGTCGCTTCGGATACGGCCATCGGCTGTGGCAACTGTACGATTGACAGCCATTGTCAATGCATCGATGATGTTGTACATGGCATGACAGGTGGCGCTGATACTCCTACAAGAGATCGCCGTGCTCGTCCTTCTGATGGCTCGGCTCCCAAGAAGGTCAAAGTGGAGCACTCGGACTCAACCTCGATGGAGATCGATTTCACTGCTGCATTCTCCAAATCCTCTGCAACACAGCGCCAGCATACATCGGCGGTTGTACTTGATCCCTGCGGCTTCTGCTCAGATGGCACGCCCTGCATTTGTGCCGAGGTGGCAGCAGAGCAAGAGAGACAGAGCCTTACGAGGCCGAGTTCACCCACTATCCAAGGTCGTCCGAACCAAAGGCAGATGGCGCAGTTCACGCCACCACCCTCCGAAGGTGATGTCGCACATGGTTCTATTCCAGCCATTATGAGTTGCGCTGGCGGTCCCGGAACATGTGCACAGTGCCAAGCTGATCCTAACTCCACGCTCTTCTGCAAGTCTCTAGCAGCTTCGCGGGCAAAAGGCAGTGATGCTACAGGCTGCTGCGGTGGGCGTGGTGCTGATGGCGGCTGCTGTCAGTCGTCTGTCCCACTACCTCAGCGTGCTACAAGGTCACGTACTGCAGGCAACCCAGCCATGCGTCTACCTGCTCCTGCCAACACAAGAAATCCAGTCACGTTGTCGTGTGCTGATGCATACACTGCACTAAGTAGGCATTCCGCTTACGAGCAAGCAAGTGGGGACATGGCTTCGTGGATGCCGAAGCTAGTCGCTAACCCTGTCAGTGCAGAGGGTCGGCCTGCGATGGAAATTGATGCGGCGAACGTCATGGCTGTCCTTAAGGACTTTGATCGGAGGTTTGGAGCTAACAGATGAAGACCATGCCTGGTGGGAGGACCACAAAGAGCGAAACTACGACGGGAAGCTGATCACACGTTCCACAAAGAAGATGGCGTGTCAGCCGACGTCTTGTATGGGACATCAGATTCGGCTTGTTTCAGTTCACGAATGCTGCAGGAGGCGCCCCTCAAACAAGCGAAAGAAGCAGCACCACTACTAAGACAAACGGGCAACACCCGGGATAGCGAGGTTAACAAGGCACACCCAGCTGTAGGCGCGAATTACAGCCAGAAGGTGCTTGAGTGCAGGCAACGTTGACCGCGCAGGGTGTGTAAAGCTTCGTCGCTAATAGAACAAGCGGGCCGAGAGAAGAGAAGAACGCAGTCTCGGAGGAGAGCCAGGCAGTGGTGTGTTGACGTGAATGGGAACTGAGGATGGTAAGCCGGCGCGTGACGTTGAACAAGTGACTGCAGGGAAAGGAACGAAGGCTGCATCGTAGTAAATGTCTTGGCGCCAAAACAACCGATGATTGGCAGTCGCAGGCCGTTTGAGGATTAGTGTAAATAGCATGCAGGGCCCATCTCCTAAACACTTGACTGGCAGCGACGTTTCGTGCATTCTCCATCCGTTGTCGCATTCACTCTTTGCTGGTTTTTGTTTGATATTCAGAGGCTGCTCGTGGGCTACAAATGTTGACGCGTCTTTACCATATCTGATGGGTACACAATAAGCTTTAGGCCTTCCCGTGCCAGTGGCGGTAGTCAGTACGAAGCTGAGTTACCTTGGAATTTACAGACGACCATTGCAAACACCCGAGCACCGGTCAATGTGTGACAAGTTACCGCGGATGCCTTGCGCCTGATGTGGCGCTTGCGCATATGGCGTTGACTTTCTCGACAACTCCGACCGACGTTTCTGCACATAGAAGGAAGTTGCCCCGAGAGCTTGGTGGAGATTTCCTGATTCACGAACACTTTCATGACCATCATTTCAAAATCTTCTTGAAGCGCAACATGACTAGGGCGCTCAAGACTCACGAAAAGCGAGACGCTCGTCAACAGCAAACCCGATTCACAGGCACTCGGACAACCGTGCGTGGTGCCAGGTCCAGCGGCATCGATTCGAGTGGCAAGCGTGGAACCTCGGCAACTGATGGTTCGGCGCCCAACGGTAGAGACTCAGCTACCAAGGCTCTGGATGAAACGAACGGAAACAAGGACCAGCTAACTGAGACCCACAACACGCCGACTCCTGCTCTGGAAGCTATGTCGCGCGAAACGCTGCACGTGAGGCGTCGCAAGGACAATTACCAGAGTGATAAGAGGTTCAGTTCGCGTCGTCAAAGCCTGCAAAAGCAGAACGATCCAAAGTCTCAACTGGTCATCAAGCTCTGCAACATACGTAAAAAGCTTAATTGGAAGACCAATCGACCTTCGGCGGATGAACGACCACGTAAAAGAGCGCGTGTCGAAGGCCTGGATTGCGTTGTCCATCTTACCGTCTGGGCCAGGAATCCTGCAAAGAAGCACAATGTCTGGGAGCAAAAAGTCACCAGATCCCAAGTGTGCGAAATGCTGAGAGGTAGTGAGGAATATGACGCTGTCAAGGGTCGTTTCATTGAACTCAGATCGAAGAGCTGCTTCTCATTCCGCAGGGATGAGCTAACAGTCATGATACAGCAGGGACCCACAAGGAAGCTGGTTATGGCGGAGGACTATTTCATGGAAATCAAAATCGTGCCAGAAGTCACTGACCACGACTGGCCGCCGATTCCATTGCTCGGTAGAGTGGCCAATGAGGACTCGACACTGGATTCACTCGCAAAAGAGACATTACAGGACTCAATAGTAGCAATTTACAAGAAGCTGCCCGATGCTCCGGACGCGGATACGCCTTTGTCCATTTGCTTTGTGGACGATGCTGGCACGTTGGAATCCAAGTATGGATTGGAACTAGAAGCTAGGTGGGCTGCACCTGATGAGAAAATCCCAGATTGCGATCTAGAACAGCTTGAGGACTGGATGCTCGATGGGGAAGATAAGCCTTTCGGAAGAACAGATCCAACAAGGATACTTGAACAACAGACCGCTATTCTCGATAGAGTAGATAAGCCCGTCGAGACGACAAAGCCAATCAAAAAGCCGAAAAAGCTGGCGGCAAAGAAGTCAACAGAGCCCACGAGGGCTGGCCAGCCTAAGAAGCTGCCGCTGTTACCTCCAAAGCCGCCGATAATTACCTACGAGTACGACCTGAAAAGTATGGGTGGCAGAAGGGACAACAAGGAATTTCAAAGAACGTCGGTCAACGGATATCATTGTTTCTTTGGGTGTCCAAAACCTATGCCACCATCCCTAGAAGTGCTGCTGCTTCATTTGGAGCAATCACACGATGGGTACGTCTTTTCTCTCAAGAGTGCTGTTCCCGATGGTGATGCCACGTTCAGGGTCAAAGAGACAGAAATCGCGAAGCTGCGAAAACGTGACAAGAAGCAGCCGACGGAAGAAGAGAAGTGTTGGCAGTGGAACGCACCCTCAGAACCCTTCTCTTTGCATCGACACGTCGTCGATAATGATAAGGTTTGGTTTGGAAATAGAGAGCGATCTGACCTACGCAAGGATACGTCTTCCAAGCCACGTTTTTCCAAGAATTCAAATCTCGACCCACAAACCGCACTACGCATGGAGCACGGTGGCTTCCTACCACATCGACATGTTATGCCGGTCCGACCGGCTGAGCACCGGCGCAAGAAATACCCCAACGTTCGATTGCGCACTCAGGACCATGTCAGCGACACTCCATATACCTCTGTCTCGCATCGTCTGATCGACCCCGACGACCCCGACGAAGAGGCCAGATCTGAAACTGATGATGAAGCAGACGACAGCTGGTTCATCTCTCGCCATCTAGAAGAGCTCGACCTACACGCCCGAGAAGAAAACTGGTCTGATGCCAGACATCGTCTGGCGAAGAAGTGGGATTACCACGTTCTCCATCGCGAGCGAAGCGTGAGCTCACGCTACATGAGCGACTGCCTGATCAGATTTGTAAGGATAGAAAAGGCGTGGATTCTACAGACAAACCAGGGCCCCGACCATGAGCAGGCAGATGACTCCATGGCCAAGGTCACAGCACTCCTGCAACTCATGGAAGAGCTCAAAGAGAAAAGAGTGATCAATGCCGCAGTTTGTGCCGACGTGCTCACAATACTCTACTCAGACCAGGAACCCGCCATACCCGAAGAAGAAAAAGCGCAGATCGAAGAAGGAAACCGGCAGGCGCAGCAGCGGAAGCACGAGATCCAGAACGGCATCGAAATCGCCGAACACCACCACGACGACTCCAAAGGCAAGAGCACAGTTGTCCCAAATCCAGCGTCTTTTCCAGCGGACATCTGCGCAAGATGCCACCATCCATTCCAATACCAAAAGCGCAGAGCAGTGCGCTGCTCGGCTCTCGACTGCCCGCGGCCGAACACATGGTACCACGCCAAATGCGCTGGTCTGACGCTGCCCACGGCCACCGAGACAGACGCGGAAATCGCCATGGGCGGGTCTTTTGCGAAACACGCAGTGCAGCTTGAGCGCGCGTTCATGAAGGAGAGGTTGAGTTGGAAGTGCCCGAGTTGTGCAAAGACAAGGACCTGAATAAGTACGGAAGACGGAGGTGGATGGGTTTGGCGAGCGCTAAATTAGGATGTGTCTATCGTACCCAGCTCCGAGCGTACTACAGCTCGCGATAGGTAGATAGATTGAGAGGGAGAGCTGTGCTGCGTGCCCAGATAGTCTAAGATCCATACCATATCACATCATATCACATCACATCATCCGCTCCTCTCAGCGCGTTATGTGCCTTGCCTTGCCTTGCCTTGTCTTGCCTTGCCCAGTTCTTCCCCTTGCTTGACAAGACACGTGTGACACACAGGACAAGACAGGACGGTGCGCTGGGGCCTCTCGAACGCATTCTCTGGCACCTGTATCCCAACGACCAACAGCGCAGCAAACAAGTCAGCCACGCAGCTAGCTATTTATTCCCATCGACCGGCTGCTCGATCCGAGGAAACGAGTAGCTCTGTGTCGAGCGCCTTGATGCGACGGTGACCGGATAACTTGCGCATGTAGAAAGGCACTAGTCTAGCGGTCCGAGCGAACCCCATGCTTCCGGTCCGGTCGGCGGAGCGGGATTGGATCGGCGCGCTGGATAACATCGCACAACACAGCATACCATGGCAAGGCACGCAGGCAGACTCAAGGGGAAAGGAGAAGGGTCAAGCTCCTGTGTCTCCCGGCCACGACGGATCGAGTGAGTGAGTGAGTGAGTGAATGGATGATTCAGGCGGATGGACAGCCAACGCAGCTCTCCAGCGCAGCAAACTGTCCCCAGAACATCCATAGGGAAGGCGCGGGAACAGCTGGAGTCCGTCTGGCGCTGCACAGAGCAGGGATTTTGATATTATTGGCACGGGGCGATGCAGATATTGACGCATAGTCGAATCGATCGATGGAAGGGGTCGTGCTGAGGCAAGCGCGCAATCAGACGCTTCGAAAGCGGGTTTTTCAGGTTTCGGATACGAGATGGGGAGGGGTAAGGTCGGCTGGTGGATGGCGGTGAGTCTGGTCGACATCTCTATGGAGACGCTTAGGGTCGTGGTGGGGCTGCGTCTTCGTTGGTGAGAAGGGGGGGGGGATTGTAGGTCGATGGGACTCGCAGTCGGATTGGGATCGGGATTGGTGTTGGTCGTGAAATGACCATTTGACAGATCTGTTGAGTAGATCGTCCGTGGCAGTCGAGACTCGTCGCCCAGCTGTTGCTCGTTACCAAGCGAGGATGCATAGAAGAGAGCCCCGTTGATCAAGTCCCCATCGCATCGCACGTGAACGGTTCCGGACCGCCGGTCGGTAGATTTCAACGATGTGACGTGGTTACTACACGCAAGTCTCATCCTCGCGTAGGACGTCACGAGCGAAATGTGTTCTGAGCAGAGTTATGGGGATCAAGTCGGAGCTTCGACACGCTCACCCTTGTTTGCCCTTCGTCTTGTGAGTATTGCTCTTGATTTGCCCATGATCTCGCGATACAATCAAAACATCGAGAGCGGCTTGATCGTCAGGTGCCGCTCAGCTCACCCACACCCGACAGTCAGTTGAGGGACAGGCATAGACATGAGGTCAGATGGATTTTACCACTGCTGTCTAATGACTGCGGGTCCACGAATGGGCGAATCAGGGCGGCCGTACTATCGTATGTATCCTGCACGGGTTTCTGAAGTAGCGGCTGTAGAGTCAGCAGAATCTGTGTCGGACATCTCTAGAAGACGGGAGTGGAGTACGACCTCATCGCAACTCCTCAAAGTACCGTTGGAATAGGCAGCGCGGCAGCAGCAAAAAGGTATCCTTATCAAAACTGTACTATGACGTTCATCACAATATTGAACAAACATGGTGATGCTTCCCCAATTGAGGGCTGCTGAGTGCTTTGGCGACGGGCTTAATAGTCTGGTATTCGCCTAGACCATGTATTTCTGAATCTAAAGATGTATGTTGCTGTCGCTGTCCATACTTGTTTCGACGGTGAGACCGTTTTCCTCCATGTGGTGGAGCCATTCAGCTGTCGATGATAGTGCAGACAATCAGGGTAGGAGAATCTAAGAAGCTATTCGCCAGAGACATGTCTTCTTCTAAGAGGAGGAAGACGTGGACAGGAACGGTTGTCGGACGCAAAATCGAACGAGTCGCGACCCCTGGGAATGGAACACTAAGGAGGTCAACAAGGAGTCGAGGCTCATGCTGATCGCGTGCTTGTGCGGCAGGCGCCACTTTTTGTTCACTGTAACACCGGCAGTTGACGTGCTATTTCGCCAGGATCTTCCGGCCCCTCCAGCTCGGTGGGACGAAGATGAGCTTATTCCTGTTAAGAGCGCTCTCAGTCAATTGGCCATAGGTTCGCAGAGAATAACACGGATCTCTCAAGCTGAGAGACGATCCGTGAGGGATATGACGCGTGACGATAAATGTTGCTGAACTGCTGATTTGTTTTCGCAAACCTTTCTCGGCTTCGGGTTCTTTCCTCTCGCGGATCTCAGGCGTAGGGTAGTCTCAGACAACAACTGTACACCAAAGTCGCTTCGCCTGCGAGTCGGTCTTTGTCAAAACTGCCTTTTGGCGACGCCGTCCAAACAATGCATCAGTCCCCGGGTCCAGCACAAGCAGATGTATGCTCGTGCCTGGAGGACGATATTGACCATGGCAGGGAATCGGTGTATCGCACAGCATTGCTCTTCTCACGGTCCTCCCGCATTTTCCTCTCCCTTCACCTTCTCTTCCTCAACCTCCTGCATCTTCTCTCCATCCTCAACACCCGCACTCTGCCCTTCCTCACCCTCCGCCTCCCCCTCCCCACCCATCATCCCACCAGCCCCGCTTTCCAGCGCCTCACACTCCCTCAATAACCACGTCGCACACTCCTCAGCGCCGCCCTGCGAACTATACTCCGCCTCGACGACCGCATCCCTGCCCGCCTCGTTCACAACCGTCGGATCCGCACCAGCCTTGACCAGCGCCTTCACGATCTCGACGTGGCCGTTCAACGCAGCCCAATGCAGCGGTGTATTCCCCGAGACGTTCTGGTGGTTGACGAGCAGCATCGACTGCGCACCCGTCCCAGCACCATTGATCTGCGGCTCCGCGGGTTGCGGCGCCAACTTCTCGAGGAGGTACTCGATCATGCTCAGCTTGCCGTTTGCGGCCGGGTAGTGCAGAAGACATGCTCTTGAGCCAAGACCTTCTTCGTCGGCGTCGACTGCGCTCTTGATTATGTCTGCTTCGGTGCAGTTGAGGCGGGCGGCATGTTTGGGGATTGATTCTTTTAGGTCCTCGAGATCGTCTGTGCGGCAGGCGTAGATGAGGTCGTCGATGTCGTCTGATGTGAGTTTTGCTGGGGCTGAGGTGGTTAGAGACGACATTGCAGGCGGTAGATGTATTGATGGTATAGTATAAGAGGATCGGATCAGGGCCTACGAGAATCACGGTGCTTTATGAAGAGTCACAGGTTATTCGTGGGCATTAGCAAGGTGAAACACGGCATCATCAGTTCGCAAGGCGCATGGCATTTGGTTTTTTGATGGACAATGCAGAAAAAAGTTGTCAATTGAGGTTGCGGATATTTGTTGGTGCCTCAGGCATTATAGGTTGCTTGTAAACGATGCTTGTGAGGATTCTTCACCATACTTCGAACGCAGCATCGGTGGGGCAGGCCATCGCCCTGATCCTGTTACCGTTGTCATGATGTGTTTAATGGTGTCCGCTGGATCAGTCCTGCCGCACCTTGCCAACAGTTGTTTGACCCTCGAGCCTAGCCAGACCTTCGTCCCCTGACAACAGCGGCTGCCGTTGCCCATCACTGGTTCCTTGATCGTATTCGTGCACTTTCATGTCCAATCCAACCCAGAGCTTTTTGTCCCGCCAGACTACAGTGACGCCTCCCCAAGTCGCCCAGGCCCAGACAGGAAGTGTGAGTGTTTCTCTACCTAGCCACGACGCGAGCCATATGAAGAAGGGCCGTCGTTGTCTTGAGGGGCGGGCGAACGGTGGCAACGTGGTATCGCCGAAGGAAGTTTCTACTGTCTTCCCAGACTGTAGCCGCAAGTAGACCGTCCAGTCTACTACAATCCACGCGAGAATGCTGAGAGCCCAAAGTCCTAGCATGATCTGCCACGAACCACCTATGTAGTCTCTGGTAGCGGGCAGTGTCGTGAAACCATAAGCACCAATCAGAGAGCACAAGACCGACTCTGTGCCAGGTTCCACCAGTGTAGCCACAGGCACGGTGAACTTCCTGACACGGAGCCATCGAACTCTTCGCGCAACGTAGCTCAAGATGGGCATGCTCGATACTGGCTGTAGAGCAAGATCACTGTAGACCAAGCCATGGTTTCTCCATTCCTTTGCATCGGCTGGCAGTGTTGAAGGGATTTTGCCTTTCCACAGTAGGTCGCCGATCAGGTGGTCCTCACAAATGTTTTCTGAGAAGTGATCTATTCCACTGCCGAATCTAGTCTCCGTGGAATGGTCCTCGTTGGTAAGAGCATTCAGGTGTGAGCGACGAAACATACTAGATTTGCCGCAGATACAGGGCGCCACAGCAACCGTGTTGATGGCAACGTACATCTTTGCATGAGCTGAAGAAAGAAAAGCTTCGTCGAGTCGACCTCCAAAGTGCTGTGTTGTTGATCGTGCATTCGTTCCAGGTGCATTGTCTGCGGTGTCGTGGGCTGGATCAGTCGGCTGATCATGGAATGCTTCCTTGCCCGGCATATCAACAGCTACTGGAAGGTGGTGTACAAACTTGAATGGACGTCGCTGTCCTTGCTGCGAGTAGCCACACAGCCTGTCCACCATGCGGCCACATACCCCTCGCCCAACCCATATATTGCAGTCGAGAATCCAGACCAGATCCCCCTTAGCTTCTCGATATGCTCTGCTCATGTTCCTGATCTTCGGGTTTGGTCCAAGACGAGTGCTTGCCGTGCCTGCTTCAAGAGCCGGATCTTCTTCCTCAACCAGGAGCTGACAGTCATGATGGCTGTGTCGCGCAATAACGCGTTCTATCGTGCTACATGCTGGGTCATCTCTCGAGGTGACGCAGAAGTAGACTGTCAACTTGCCCCGAGGATAATCCTGCTCCAAGGATGCAGCAAGACATTCGTAGAGATACGGCTCCCTGCCTTTGCATGGCCGGATGATGGTGACGTGCGGCACTTCATCGTGAGGGAGCTGATTCGAGGTCGGCTTGCCAGGAGGAGAAGAGTAGTATCGGAATCTGCATGGCACGGTGAGCAAGCAAATTTGTGGGAATGGCAGACGAGGCTCACATCTGGACACATCCGATTGTGCAGACCAACACTATGAAGACGTACCACACGATACAGATGATCGCTAGCACGTTCGAGGCAGAAGGCATTGGTGTTGCATCGTGCCACTAAGTACAGTAGCACTTTGCAGTGTGGAAAGCATCGAAAGTAGGATTGGTCGTCATGCGGAAGTTGCGGCCCACACTCAATACAGGAAATATCTTCTACGAGGCAACAACGATGTGCTAGCTTTCTTAAGTCGCAAGTGTAACCATTTCTTGTCATTAATCTCTCAGCCACGCTCGCTTTTTCTCCTCTTTCCTCTCCCTGCGCTTCTCCCGGTACGCTTTCAACTCTGCTTTGGAGATCTTTTTGTGCGACCTTTCCGCCTTCAAGCTCTTTCCATCGTGCACATTGGCAGCCGCATCCACATCGAAGAAGGCGTTCATTTGTCTCTTGCTTTTGTTCTCATCATTGAACTTGTCCGGGGTGATGTCAGCGCTCTGCCATTTGCCCGTAAACCTGTTGAAGGCTCCCGTTGCAGCATAGGCAGCGGCTGGGTCGACGGCTTGACCCTGCTCTCCGTACAGGTCGTCGTTTTGTGGCTCGTACACCTTGGCATAATCTGCATTGGGGTCATAATCCCCGTGTATAGCTGGATCGTAGCCGCCTGCTACCGGTTTTCGAACGGAGGCTTGGGCGGTGGCACCTGGTGGTCCGGTATCTGCTAATCGAGGCGCGGCCAATACTGTGTCCTGGGGTACGCGAGGGTTTTCCCATTGTGTCACTTGAGTGTGTTTGTTGTAAAAATAGAATGCTTGCGCATTTTCGTCCCAGACAGGTTCCCACCCATCGTCTTCGTTATCCGCAGGTACCTCCTCGTTTGGCAGAGGCGGTGGTGCTTCGTCTGGCAACGGTGGGTCTTGTGACTCCTGTGAATTTAACGTCACAGTTGCGTCTGAATTGTCTGCTGTGGCCGCTGGCGCTGAGGTAGTCTCCGACGATAGTGGACTGGAATCGTCCTTCGTGTCGTGATCTGCTGAGCTATCTTGTCCCTCAGCAAGAGCAGCTGGGGGTTTTGCAGGACTGGAGCATGGCAAGACATTAGCATGAAAGTAAGAAGACCGAGACCTGGTGGTTAGCTACAGGCTAGGCTGCGCTTTCGGTGCACTCATTATATTGACTTAGACCTCGTCACGAGTTCTCAGTGAATCTTCAAGTTTGTTCCTCGGGAAAGATGCCAGTTGACACGCAAAGACGATACGATCGGAGAAATCGTTGATCAGATAGACCACGACGTGTGTGTTCAAAAACTGATAGGCTATCAGTTTGAGCTTCGTGATCACCATGCAGTGACGGCAAAATTGAGCAGGGAATTGTTCGGATTAACTTAACTCCGACCGCACTGGTCGGTAATCGAATTCCGTCAGCCCACAGCCAATGCACAAGGTACTGCGTGCATCGTGCTTGTACAAACGGATGCTGATTTGTGAAACGCACCTACGGGTAGCCGAATCGCTTGTGCAGAGCTGATCGGTCTAGATCTAACACCTGTGCCTCGGTGACATATAGTAATCAGTCATGGCTAACAGTTGGCAGCGGAGATTGTGGAGATCCCATTCTCGATGCACAGCAAGCTTTCCAAGCTTTCAGCCGTAAAACTTGGCAGTGCTTGCTGAAGGCTAAAGTTGCAGATCCCTCGAGAGATGGTGACCAGCAAATTGGCTCAACAAGGATGTGTGCAAGCACAGAACTAGCTTGTATGCTTAGATGCTGGTTTTCTCAACTCGTGCATGCATCATGGCCGGGTATGAGCTGACTGAGCCTTGTGGGCAAGAACCTGATCTTGACGCCATATGTAGGGGTTCTGACAAATAAGGACTAGTCAAAAGTGTCCTGACCCTGCGGCATTGAATAATGGAGATCCAGATCGCTCCAGCTTTCTAGCGCTCTCGGCCATTCATCTGTACCATTTGTGTCAGACTGCGCTGGAGCTAAGGTGCTCAATTCGTCAGGATTGGTTGTTTGTACTTGGTCCTGCAGCGCTAAACCTGGCTCGTTGGCCACATGATTCAAGCTGTTTCAGGTACGAGGACCAGGCAAGCTGAGGGCGTTACATGGCTGTGTTGTTGGTGGGGCTTGTACTTCGTCATAGTACGCGTCTTGCACACCGACAAGGAGGGGCTGTGAACACCTAACAATTAGGATATAACATCGTAGGACTCTTCTCCACGAAATTTCTTTCTCTTTACAACACTGTAAAGTTTCAGAAACCACACACACAGTAACACATACTATCCTTCATCAAACCGAAACAGCTCAGAACATCCAACATGTGGGGATTTGGTGAGTTGTCTTCGCTGTCAAGAGACGCCAGTGCTAACGTACATCAAAGACGAGACTCGAGATGCCCACCAGCAGGTGTACAACGACGACGACAACCAGAATGACGCCAAGTTCTCGCATGAATTGATTGGAGGAGCCGCCGCTTTCGAAGGCATGAAGTTGTTCGAAGACAGACAACGCAAAGAAGGTGAGATGAACTCACGTCTATGCAGACAGATCAATTTTCTAAAATGTCGCAGGCAAGGCTGTCAACCACGGATTCGCCAAGGAGATGCTCGCCGGCTTCGTTGGTGCCGAAGTCGACCGACTTGCTGAGACCAAGGGTATGGATGAGTACGACCGAATCGAGGCCAAGAGACATGCAGAGTCATCTGCCTACAACATGTATGACACGCACTACCAGAACGCCGACCAGTACGATCCAAACCAGTACGATGCGCCAAACTTCCGATACTAGACACCTACATCGTGTATAGCTAGTTGAGATGGCTTGAAAGGGCTAAGAGATACCAACAAGTCAATGAGACTATGAATGAAATCTGCACAAGAGGCAAAAATCCGGGTGTTGATCTTGAACCATCGTCTGGTTGTGTCGTGAGCGTGCTCTATGTGATTCGCACTGTCTTCAAGGCCACGTCTTCGAACAAGGCGACTATGTTGCTCTTACAGGGAGAGACCGGCTGTTTCGAGGAAGCTTGACAGATTTGATGCATGCTTAGTTCGTGTGTCATTCCGCCTCTGATTGTCGCGTGGTGTAAAAGTGCTAGAGTGCTACCAACAGAATGACGACTCGCCAGTTGGAGTATTCACGCCGTGAGGTCAACGTTATACGTGGCTTCGCTATTCGAAAGAAGGTGGCCTTGGGCGGCTCAGCAGTATGTCGAGTTGATGTCTCGGGCCATCAGTTGATGAGCTGCTGATCAGTAGCTTGGACTGCGGCGAGTATCATGTTGGCTGATCGACTATTTGTTTTGATCGACTACTTTGGGGTCTCTAGAACGCTTGGCACGGGTCATCGATGGATTCAAAGACTAAAATAGCCACGCTTCGGCGCTTGTTCCGATATTCAGAGCGAGTGTGTCGATCCGTGCACGACGACATGCAACAGACTTGATCAATCCAGTTCTGATTCGTACGCGCGGTAAGAGATGAGTGCATTCTGAGGTATAGCGGTAAAAGAGACAGTCACGCTACCTGAAGATGCCGCCAATATCTATGGCGCCCTTACCGGCGTTCAATCCTCGTGTCGTCTGCTACTTTCAAACATATCATGACAATGGCGAATACGTATCGCTCCTTCCCCTCATAACAAATTCGTCTGGTGTTACACACGTTATCCTCTCAGCAATCCACGTCAACTGGGATCCCAACCATATGACACTCAATGACGACCCTCCAGAGCACTCAAAGTATACACAATTATGGGACGAGGCGATGGTCCTACAAGACAGCGGGATCAAGGTCATGTGCATGCTCGGTGGTGCTGCGAAGGGATCTTTTGCCAGGCTAGACTACAGCGAGTCACGGACGGATGTGCCATTGGCTCGTTTTGAAGCCTACTACGCTCCATTCCGTGACTTCATTCGAGCTCATAACCTCGATGGTGTTGACTTAGACGTCGAGGAGGAGATGTCCCTGCCTGGAGTGGTGCATCTAATCGACCGTCTCAAAGCTGACTTTGGACGAGATTTCATTATTACACTGGCACCAGTCGCAACAGCTCTGATGCCCGGTCGTCCTCATCTGTCCGGTTTCGATTATAAACTTCTGGAAGCAGCCCGAGGAAGCTCTATCGCGTGGTACAACACACAGTTCTACAACGGCTGGGGAGGTCTTCACAATACTGCTGCTTATGACGAGATTATGCGCAACGGATGGCGGCCGGACAAAGTCGTCGCCGGTATGTTGACCAATCCACGTCACGGAGGAAGCGGCTATGTGCCTCTTGAATTGACTGCTGCCGTCATTAGCGTTTTGATGGAGAGGTATCCCAACTTCGGGGGTGTCATGGGTTGGGAGTACTGGAGCTCATACCCACAGGTGGAAAACTCATGGGTATGGCCGTACTGCATGACCCTTTGCATGGGAATGCGCAGACTACGAGATGCAGCAATTATCGTCAACATGGGAAGGAGTTTGTCCTCTATCAGCATGAACCGCGGGTGAAAGATCTGAAGTTCCAAACAAGGCTCCCCAGGCTTTTGTACGACCATCCACAACTTCGTGGGGGCGGCAGCTCCGCCTGAGCTTAGGCCCACTTGTGCCGATGACGTATTTCTCCAGGCGCGACCTGCAAAACATCCTCTCCACGACGCGCGCGACAGTAAACACGAGCAAAACATGTGAATCGCTCCTTGACGAGAAGCCGCAGCTGCAGAAGCCATGGTGTCCACGTTGGATCTGGTCGTCGGTCTCGCGTCGACTGTCGCGCGATTCAGCGCATTTGTTTTCTTGCGATGGGTGTGTCTCAAGCCTGCAACATGTGTAGCCAGGACTGACAGGAATAGATACCCGGTCATCACTTTCCTCCCATCATTGTGTCTGCGACCCTGCTGTATCTGACTTTGGTAATCATCAACTCGGGGTCGTTCGGCACCAGACCTTCGCTCCGTGAAGCATTCCCTAAGCTTTTCAAACACGAGAAAGAAGTCAAAGACCGTGATACTGGTAGAGAAGTCCAAGATGACTATGAGGAGCCTGCCTTCTACAAGGAAGAAGTCAACGTGCTCAAGACTTTGATCTTTGGCATACCAAACTGGCAAGAGTGGGAGTTCAGTTACATTACCATTGCTCTCAATGTCCTGGTTGCGCTCCTGTCGCTTGACCTGGTCTTTCGTGGACCGCTGTTATACGATGGAGAGCATCTCAAGTTCTCGAGGCTCGGACACGTCGATCACACGAGTGCTAAGGTGCTCGTGCGAGAACCCGATTCAAGCAATCTACCAATCTACATCTACCTGAGACCGCTGCGAGAAACAAGCTGGTCTGCGGTCGACAAGATATATTACACGCAAGAAGAGACAGATTACACGTACCCAATAGTCTTTGAGAACCTGCAGCCCGATACTTCCTACGCCTACTCGCTGTCCAATGATCTCGATGGAACGTTTCGAACTGCACCCGCGCCTGGCACTATCAAGGCCAAGTCGCTCACGTTCTTGACCTCATCCTGTATCAAGGCGAACTTCCCCTACAACCCATTTGCCCACTCTTTGTCAATGCGTGGATTCAAGCACATGTCGAATGTGCTCAAGTCTCTTCCTTTCCCAGCATCGTTCATGCTGTTTCTGGGCGACTTCATCTACGTTGACGTACCTTTCCGGCTTTCGTCAACACAGGAACATTACCGCTCAGAGTACCGTCGCGTATACGCGTCGCCTTCTTGGGGACTCCCAGGACTTGACCTACCGTGGATTCATACCTTGGACGATCATGAGATCGCAAATGACTGGGCTGGTGGTAACCAGACTGAACCTTTTCCCGCAGCATCTGACCCTTTCATTCATTATCATGCATCGGTCAATCCGCCATTGCCACCATCTGCGCCTAATGGTCCTGAAACGAACACAACATATTTCCAATTCTCTCAGGGACCAGCGTCATTTTTCATGATGGACACAAGAAGATATCGTACACACCCTGAAACACAAACAACCGCAGTTTCTGATACCACGAAACCGTTGTATGGCAGCTCTTCTACCATGAGCCAGACAACTGACTATGCACCTAGCATGCTTGGACCTGAACAGCTGCAAACGTTGTTAACCTTCCTTCAAACACCAGAGAGGTTCAATGTTCATTGGAAGATCATAGCATCGTCTGTCCCTTTCACGAAGAACTGGCGCTTCGGGACGTCCGATACGTGGGGTGGGTTTCTCTCCGAGCGAAAGAAAATCCTAGACGCCATGCACTTTGCTGAAGCGAACCTGGGCGTTCGTGTGGTTATTCTTTCCGGAGACCGCCATGAGTTTGCTGCAATACGATATCCGCCGAAAGCAACGTCTGAAGTGTACGATGCCATGACAGATCTTGGGCCACACGAGTTCAGCGTAGGACCATTAAGCATGTTCTATTTGCCTTTCCGCACATTCAAACAGATCGATGACGAAGATGTGGCCATAGCATATTTTCCAGATGGGAACAGCAAGATAGGATCTGTACAAATATCTTCAACACACGGTCAGAGCCAAAGTCAGGGACGAAGCACTCTGAAATACACCCTCTGGGTGGATGGTGTGAACAAATGGGAGTACACTTTGCAGAGTCCCGCTTCTGGCGCTCTTGGTAGAAGCAATCTTGCGACGTGGACCTCTCGCTGGGCTGGATGGTAGGGTTGGGCTGACTCATGACGCTATCCCATGCCCCCCAAACATCAGTCTGCGTGAGGAAGTTTTTGCTAGACTCGCTTGTCTATAGTCAGTCTTGAAGCACACCGAGCACCGCGTGGTGGGATGGCTGAGTGCAAGAGCGAGCTTTTATTGAAACAAATATTCGGTACTTAAAGCAAGCAGTACAAAGCTTCGGAACGGTTTCAAGTCTCCAGATTGGCCACTGTTGTCATGCCGCCCGTGTCGTGGAGGGCTTCTTGCATGCTTGAGCTGGTACCTGTCTGTAAGGACACAATGAAATGGAATATGACTTCTTCGTCAACGAGAGCACAAGTCTAGCCTTCAGAGCAGGCCTCCTTCCAACATAAACTACTTTCGCTAGCCTGTTGTTTACGCACGCAACTGTATGGCATTGTATTGCACGCACTCAACGCGCTTTGCGACTTTCTTCTTATCGATACACTCAGGCCTCCTCTCAAGACAGGCACCTTTTGCTCACTGTTTCCGAAGCTACAGTTGGACTAGTATTGTGCACTTGCATTACTGCTTGTACCTGCTTACAAGTGCGGAGAACCGCCAGCGGGTTTCAAGCCTTGCCTTCATGAGAGAGTAGGCGCCCTGAGCAGCCAATGACTGAACAGAAGCGTTTAATTTTGAGCCAGTGAAGGCGATCTACCGCTACCACGTAACAACAATCTCCAACTTGGAGTCTCTGCCATGTGCGGGTTAAATTTAGCGACCCCAAAGCAAGCTAACGCGTTGGTGGAGCACAAAAGAGCTTCTATCAATCCTGTTGGTGCGTTGTCCATGGGGGCAGCAGGTCTCCTTGGCGCCATTCTACATTGCGCATTTCTATTCTTACCGCCTGGTCCATGGCGCCTGTGTAGCGCTCGTACCTTTGACCAGCAAAACATACTGGTTGCGTGAGTTCATAATGCTGCAGGTTCACTTCGAAAATATGCTACATCTTCGAACAACTCGTCTTATCGGACATCCATCTTTGCCGAGCCAGTCGCGCAGCCACCAAGATGTCCTCGATTGGCAGCAGCCGTTCTCCCACTCCCTCTAAGACTAGCAAGCAAAGCAGCGTAGAGGATTCGGTCTCAGACGACTTCCGATTCGACATCCTTGAGCCAAATAACATTTATCTGGCAGAGGACATCTTGGAACGTGAAAGATGGTCGGATCTCGCGTTTTCACTTGGCCTTCCGGCGCGAGAGGGACAGCGTTTCAATTCAGCTACACAAAAGCTCGCACAACGCATGAAGAAGCGCAAAATGTATTCAGCACAGCAGACCGGCGATTACATCCGACCATTTATTCGGTCACTAGTTGCCACATGTCCCAAGCTCTCAGAACAAGACCGTTGTACATACCATCATGACGCTGTCCCCACCTCGGATGCTCTCAAGAACACAGTACATCGACTTCCTACACCTAAGCCAGCCATAAGTGTTGGCTACCACAGAGCGGCATTCTCGCTTTCTCACGATGAGCTACAGAACGGGATCATTGCAGGCCCCACAGGCGATCCATGCGATCTGAACCACGTATCACAGCCTGTCTCGGACCACTTCTGGCCATTCTTTGTAGTAGAAGTCTCAGAGCAATCCGTCACAGCCGCGCGACAATCTAGTGCTATCTCCGGAGCGACTTGCAATCATGCTTTGAACTTGCTTGCTGGTGCAGCAGCAGACGACCAGAAAGATTGGAACAGCACATCGTTCGTGTTCGACAAGAAGTTCGCGAAATCCTTTTCTCTCTCGGTGCATAGCAAGGTTGCCATACTCAGTGTCCACGGCACAGAAGGTTCCACCGCGCACATCTCCCAGCAGATATCAAGTTACAGACTGGACGACGAATACGAGGTTGCTTCACTTGCTGACCGGATACACGGTATCATGGTATGGGCGCAGTATTCTAGGCTTGGAGAAGTTGTCGCTGCGCTTGATCAGCTCAATAGAAAAGTTTATGGAAACGCTTCTGGTTTTACGCTAGGCGGCAGTCCGATTGACGACGATTTCGACCCTGCGTGTTTGAAAACCTTGAATTTTCAGCCTTTTCGCCGACCAGAGCGCATGAAAGCCGCACTCCGAGCTGGCTTACCATCTTGGCTTGGCCGCTCGTAATGTCGCCGATTGATATCACTGCTTTCATAATAGTGCTACGACTTGCTTTGAGCGATGGTGTTTGGCCACTTCGTCGGGGACGAAGTACTGGGAATACTTTAGCAGGCCTTGCGCGTCTGAGGCGACGACAATTTTACTTCAAGATACCACAGTACAGCAGAGACCGCAGAGCCTTGTCATATGTAAATAGATGTGCATGACGGTATAATAATGCTATCTCCTCAAGTCATAGCATCTTTCATTCCTTAATTCGCGTTGTCATTGACCAAGTGGCCTTTCGCTAGCTTCTTGAGCCGTGAAATCTTAGCAGGATATGTTCGCTGATGTGACCCCGTTGCCGTGGAGTTTACGAGGAAACGAGGACAGGAGTTCCCTCCTGGATCCGGGGTTCGACGGTACATTCCGATGGAGCTCTATGATGAATGGGGCTGGGCCAATCAAGACCACTCACCCTGCGGCGCATTGCGATTCTGTGGGCAAAGGTGGCAGACACTACTGCCGCAACCTGTAACAGCAGATCATGCATCGTTCTGCATGCCCAGCGCTACTAGTGCTGCTCGGACAGGACAACAACTGGTTGTCTCGACTGAAGTGGTATTAGCGCGCTAAACGACACTCGCAGAAACGGTCATGCGGAGGTAGTGGTGCTGAACCGGATGCAAGCTGAACTCGCAGAGCAAGGGTTGCGCGTTCTTCGTCAAGTGTGCTTCTCAGACGAGCCAAGCACCGGCACGTTCCTGCGGAGTCTGCCTTTCATTTTGTCTTACAACCACGACATCACAGATCGCTTTCTACTCTTGCGCCCAGACATGGCAGAAGTAGGTCTGCAGTAGGGACCTGTTTCACGAGCCCCTTTGGCCAGGAACGCCGCAGCTTGTGGGGAGTTGCAAGCAGTTGGTAGGGGGAAGTGAAGTTGATGCTTGTCTTCTACGGTGCAGCTTGGCTGCAGCAGCTTATCGAGCTCGGGACTATTCTTGTATCTTAAGCTAGATCTAATATGGCTGAGTGCTTTGTGGATCCAAGCATCTACCAATCAGGGCCGCGATCTGAGTTGCGAGCGAGTGTGATCAAAAAGCTGCTTCCGCAAATCATTGGCTCATACTACTAGCAAGCGCTTCGAAGCTTGTTCATCTAAGCGCTCTCTCTGGTCTTTTCTCTCGTGACATTCAAGTCCCTACACTCTCCCAAGTTCCTGGGAACTTTCACTAGACGCAATTCGCTGCCGCAAAGTGATCAGAAGAAAGGCTTGCTGTGTGTGCTGGCTTCATGCTTTCGCCGACGATCGCGCGGCTATTTTGGGACCTAGCACGAAAGATGCGAGTGAGGATATACACTATACAAAGATGAGTTTGCCCAGACCAGAAGACTTTGTCCCCTTCCTTCACGCATCTGTTGGCTGCTTTAGTTCCGCCTTTCCTTACCTGATTACATCGCCTTGTCTGTTTCCACGTATACCTGTCAATCCTGCTGGCCAGGTCAACAACCATATCCGCATAATAAACCCCATTTCTTTTCCGCTGGAAGCAAGGCCCAGAGCACCAACAGCACGATGTCTCTCAACAGCGCTATCTCCCAGTCCACGGCCAGTTCCTGGTTCAGTAGCAGCAGCAATGACTCCAGGTCGACCTCTGGCAGAAGCCGGTCGCATTGGAAACTCTTTCGAAAGGAGGTCTTAGCTCCTCACCATGTCCGAATCTTAGATACCATTGCAGGCGAGCACCTTCCTGAGGCCGTACTCACCTGGATTGAAGCAAATCGAGCCAACACGGGTCGGTTCCAAAAACAAAGAAAGCAATTTCGCAAACAGGTGTCGATGGGTAGAGGTTTCGGGTCCTCTGCGCTTTTCCCGCATGAGGTCCTTCCCCCAAACGATGCACGACCGTTCCTTTCAAGGTGTATGGTGCCAACACTTTCCGAGGACGCTCTGCCGGAGAGGATGATAGGTAGAGCAGGAGGTGCTATACAACGCAGCTCCTTGTCTATCCCACGACCAGGTCTCGGCTGTGGTTTCTCGAGTGCTGCATTCGCATCTGAGGAGATCAACTGCATACCCAGCTATTTGCTTGCTACAGGCACCACAGTTCACTTCGGCACAGGCTCTATCTCTTCGGGAACACCACTGTACTGTCCCTTCTTCAGCTACGAAAGGGCTTTCAGCCAACACGAATATGGATTGGAAGTTGCCACAAACCAATGTGCAATCGATGGTGCTTGGTCAGTTCGTGCGCTGCAGATGCTATACGCCAAAGCCGCCGATGAGGATTCGGATTCAGAGGATGCTTTCACAAGTCCGGTTTCTTTCACATGCGCCATCGATAACGAGGTGGCGATCATCAACTATCATTGGGTCGATCACGCTCAAACGTACTGCATGGCTCCCATCGTCAAGTTTGAGTTATCGAAGGACGAGCATTTTGATCAGTTCCTGGTTTGGTCGGAGGCCATTGGACAATGGGCATTGACTCATCTGCTTCCTGAAGTCAAGAAAGCCATCAGCTTGCTTACAGACTACGTCTCTGCTTTGCCGGCTCTCAGGAATTCTCTCAAGAAGCTCGATACAAAGAAGGTGGTGGAAGAAGAAGGCCTTGTGTCAGCTTTAAAGCTGACCTACGACAACATTCCATGGCGTTATGATCACGACGACTGCTCGCCTGTCAGTAGCAGCACTGCGAGCTGGGGAAGCCCTATGATCAACGAAGCCGTCTTCGCCAAGTTCGAATACCCTATAATCGCCCAACCGAGGCTTCCGCGTGGACCTGATAGTGTCTGCTCCGGCTCTCAAATCAGCAAAGGTGTTCGCTTCACTGACTTGCGGTCAGACAAGGCCGGTGATATTCACGGAAAGTGTTCGGCAACTGGGTCGTTGCCACTGGCGCTGCCGGCACTGCCAGCAATTCCTAAGCAGCTTGCGTTACCTTCTAAACATCCCAAGCAGGCCAAACCGCCTTCCTACGACGAAGGCTCCGAGCTTGTGCTGAGAAAACGAATGAGCCACGCTATGGACGAGATCCAAGACCTACAAGCACAGTTGGTCCATCTCAAGCAGGAGCTTAGTGGCTCGACGACATGTATTCAGAACGAGCTCTCGGGCTTGAGAAAGACGATGACTTGTGTCATTAGGAAGGAGAAGTTGAGCGCCAAGCAGCGGATGTCACCACTTCGAACCACTTTGGATGGTCCAAAGTCTATGGTTCAGACGGAGCATCGCCTGAATATCCAGCAGGGCGTTTCGGTAGTCACCACCCCAACTGACCCTCGACCTAGTCCTTGGAATTCACCAAAATCCGCGGTCAGAAAACCTTCCGGGCTTCAGAACATGCTGACAGTCGACACAAACATTGAAACAGTTAGCAACACGACAACTCAGATCAATGACATGGGTTCTTCGATAGGCGACTGCCGATCACCCATCACAATCTTTTCACCAACAATCATCAACGTCACAAACTCAGCCGAGAGTGTCACTGAGCTCGTCAGAGTGCCAAACATCCAACACAACGTGTGGTCACAAGTGGCTGCGACAAATGTGCTCAGCATTTTGGTTCCTTCCACGTTGCTTAGAGTCTTACTCCTTGGGTGTGTTCTCGACTACTGCATGATGAGCATGGCAGATTCCTACACCCCAACCTTGACACAGTACTTTGCCCACCTCCTGGAAACAGCTGTTTATTGAGTAAACTTTGTTGCGACATTGCATTTGTCGTTCGGACATGCAACAGATCACGTCTCCATCTCTTTTGTGTGCATTAGCGAAGGCGTTGAGAAAGGTCCAACCCAAGGAAGCCCAGGGGTTTATCACTCTGTGGGATGGCAGACAGAATGACATGTATCTTAGAATCATCTAGCCAAAAAACGTGGTAGCACTGCCATTTGTGAAGAGGGTTGCAAATGTGAGACAGATCGCACGCTCAGCTTTCCTAGCTATGCTTTCCTTATCACAAACCGAAGGGAAGGTACCCATGTTTTGTTTGATCTGGGCATGAGAAAAGATTGGCGAAGAGCCTGTCCGCCAGCACTAGCGCGATACATCAGCGACCGCGGAGGACCAGCCCCCCTGCAAGTATTTGTCGAAAAAGACACTGTCGACATTCTCGATGCCAACGCAGGCCTAACGGGTATTTCATCACAGGACATAGATGCCGTCATCTGGTCGCATCACCATTTTGACCATCGAGGAGATATGGGCCGGTTTTCTGCTCGGACCAAGCTCATTGTAGGTCCCGGCTTACTTGAAGCATACCTTCACACTGAAGTCCATGAGTCAGAGCTGAAAGGAAAGGAAATCATTGAATTGAGCAAGACAGAGTTCAGTCTCGAGATTCGTGGGTATCCTGCGCACGATGCCTTCGGTGACGGCTCATTCTACATCATGTCATGTCCTGGCCACACAGTTGGTCATCTCTGTGCATTGGCGCGTACCAGTTCTTCGCCCGTCAGCTCTTTCGTCTTGCTAGGAGGTGATTGTGCTTATCATTGTGGCGAGTTTCGGCCTTCACCATATATGCCTTTGCCTCGGCAGGTACCTTTTAGATCAAGCACATGGGCATTTGCGAAGAACACAAGAGCGTCAGCCCCTGTGCTGAAGCCCAGGAGGATGCTGCTATGCGCCGGCGAGTTCATCAAGAATGCCGTGCATCCGCACCGATCAGCTACTGAAGCCTTCTACGACACGCCTCAAGAGCCGGTAGTCTGTAACCGCGCAGATGCTTGTGACAGCGTTGCTAAGATGGAAGTTTTTGACGCTCACGACGACGTGTTGGTGTGCATCTCACATGATCCATCTTTGATGAATGTACTGCCGTTCTATCCCTACACAATGAATGATTGGTACAGAAAAGGCTACAAGCAGAAGCTGCATTGGGAATTTTTGGACGACTTTGATCTTGAACGCGATCTGCTCAGCCTGCCGTAGAAGAAAAGTTCGCGGTGAAGTCCCTTTCTTGCGGCAAAGGATTATTGAATACAGGAAGAGATAGATCTGTCATGCATCCTGCGCAGCTCGGATGTATATAGCGAAGGTCTTCCGGTAGGTTCACTGCCTGCTGTAGCAGCTGGCTTATGCGAACATTGTTCCATGACCAAGCTGATGCATTCATGTCTGACGACCAAAAGTACGATTGTTAGACTAGAATAATGGTTTGATCGAAAGTAGAGATTTTGCATGACAGAGCACGAAGCAAGCTAAGCTTAGCTACTATTGGGTAGACTAGGCACCGTTGGAAAGCAAGACCGGTACCCCGAGAAGGTGGGATCGGCGCCCAGGTCAGGCTTAGGAGCCCAGAGAGCAGTCACCATCGGCAAGCTCCAGCTTGACCTTGATTTCTTCATCACAAGTCATTACGCTATCTGCATCGGGAATAAGGCTCAAGTGACAACGACTGATAATAGCATTGAGCGTTCTTGGCTGGTTTACATACGCTGCATGTTCCCACAAGTCGACCAGTCATAGCTCCAGTCAGGTGGTGTTACACAGTCAGTCAAGCCACATCCCAGGTTACCGATGGCCTTGCCCACTACTCTTCGCTAAGTCAAATTGTAATCTCGACCTCGATAGGGTGCTGCGGAGGACGTCATTGCGCAAAGACCATAAACAAATAACAGGGGCAATTACGGAAAGCAGGCAGCATTTATCAGCTGCGTTCACACCTAACGCAGTCGCAAGACCTGTCGTGCCTCGAAAAGAGCAAGTTTGATCTACGCCCAGCACGAAGACAGTACCCTCGATCGTGGACACAAACCCTCAGCGCTATATCTAGCACAAGATGCAAGCCTCCAATGAATCGGAAGCGCACACAGCCTTTACTGATCAAGACGAGGGACTGGTTGAAGGCACTTTGCAGACTTGAAGCTCTCGACCCCGGCTCGTTCCGCATGCATGAGGAACCACTCGTAAGCGATGATTTAAGCGCCCAAATGTGGTCTTGGCACGATTAAACGGGGATCCTACACCTTGCATCACACCTCCGAGCTCTTTTATTGGACCATAACGAAGGGGCGAGCATAAGGCAAATCATTTCGAGTCTACCAACAGTGCCACCACTTTGTTTGGCGCCCAGTCTCTGCGTGATCTAGAATGATGTCGCCAGATAGGTCGCCTCTTGATGGGCTCAATTCAAGTTCGAAATTCGCTAGTGCTAGGGCTGGTGATGCTTCACATCGCATCTGCGCGAACCCCGGTGCCTTCATAACTGCGTAGATTTCCGGTAAGCGCCAGAGTCTCTGGTACTCTACTTCCACTTTGGCTTTCACTTGTCTCGAGCGTTCTTTCGACCGGTGTGCTGGCTTCCACCGAGTTTTGTCTCGCGTAGTTCTTTCGCTCTTTGTCACGAGCACAACACGACAACTGTGAGTGTTTGCAGCTCCGGAAGCAAAGTGTGCACACAGGTAATTATACATGGTTCAGTAAGTGACCCAGCTTCATCCTTCACTGCACGTTGGAGACATCACGGTCCTTTGCCGTGCGGTCTCCTGTGTGCTCTCATCTGAGTGTCTTGCTCGTTGTTCTTGGGAACCAAATGACGGTACTAATCATACCCACAGGCTGGCTCTGAACTTGACCACGCCCGTTTGAAGCAACAACCATTTTCGACATTAAGTGGGGACCAACATCTTGAGTTTCCAACGACATTCGCTATACAATCACTGCTTTTGCAGGAACAGCGGCGCTGTTTCCGTTCTCAATCGCAAACTTTAGACCATTCCGAGACACTCTACACCCATGATGTCCGCTCACAGCAGCATTCGCAGCAGCGTTCACAGCAGCGTTAAGTCTTCTCTCGATATTGGCAATCGAAGTAGCATTTTCTTTACAGCTTCTCACGAGAAGCGCAACTTGTGGTGGAAAGCCTTTCGCAAGACGGTCCTCGAACCGTATAAGATTGTGGTATCGGAGCATCCATCAACCGAAAACGTTCCTGAAGGGCTCTTTCAATTGGTCGAACACGAATGTGAGAATCTCGAACGGCATACGGCACAAGCGTTGTTGTACTTGGATGGTGTAGCTACAGGTCGTGGGTTTGGCGCATCGCCAATATTCCCCCCAGATGTGGTGCCGGCCCTGCCTGAGAAATGTTGCTCATCACGTTGCATGGAGCCAGTCTTCGATCAAGGTACGATATCGTTACTGCCTGAGAACCACCATGCACCTGTGTTTGAGTTTCCAGTACCACGACCTGGTTTGGTGTCTGGGTTCTCCCAAGAGGCTTTCACCGAGGAAGAATTCAAAGAACTGCCCCAATGGCTAGCCGCTGTTGGCACCCTCAGTGACTACACTACAGGACGGATATCTCCAGGCCGGGCGATCTACAGCCCATATCTTTTGTTCGAAAGAACGTACGGCAACGCTAAACACGAGCTCGAGTCATCAATGAACTACTGCGCCATGGACGGCGCAGCGGCTCTGAACGGCATTGATTTGCTATTTCAGCACGCCTGGACAGACGCATCCGCACGTCCATCCAATGTTCTCGGTGTCTTCTCCTGCATAATCGACAACGAGCTTGGCATCATCAACCACCATTGGATCGCTGACGATAGAACGTTCCAAACTGCACCTCTTTGCAAATTCGACTTCAGAGACATCGAGCACTTTATGACCTTCATGGCTTGGATCGAAGCGATCGAAAAGTGGGCAAATGATTACCTGCTACCGGGTATTAGAGCTGCTCTTGGAGTTCTTGCGGAGAGAAGGGCGGCCGGAGCCGCGCTTGTAAAGGCCCTACCTTCTCCTGTCACGGATGCAGAGAAGCAAGAAAAGCTCAACCATTCTATGAGACTTGCCTTCGAGAACATACCTTGGAAAGGCGAACGGTTCAGGAAGACGCCACTCGGAGTGACCGGCGCCATGAGAATGAGAAGCCCAAAAGTTAGTGCGGAGCCCGAGGCTGTAGTGACGCCAATGCAGCTCTCACATCCTGATCAGCTCGCTGCCGAGGAACAAGAGGAGAGCATTGCTCTGCGCCCAACTAGAGATCAGCTAGATATCGTATCCCCGGTCACGGCAGTGATCAGGGATCCGGACACTGACACACAAGTCATCCCTGCTGTCCCGAACCACGATGTCAAGAACTATTCGAGATCGACGCCCAACACGCCTGCCGCCGTATTGGAAAAGAAGAAGAAAGCTCCTCCATCCTCCATACTTGCCATAAAATCAGCAGGTCTCATCCGCAGCGAAGATTCAGTGGTGTCGTCTCGACCAGCAACCCCGACGGAGCCTCAAAGTAGCAAGAGCACAATCACATCCTCACGGACTGTACCGGTACCTCATCCAGAAAACAGCAAAAGCCCAGGCATTGTCACAAGCACTGTTGACGTGAAAAGTCCATCGCGTTCGATCATCTCTATTTCATCCAAAAAATCCTTTATGTCGTTACGAAGTGGCAAGAGCATTAAGAGCATGGCTTCACCGGCCACCCCCGAGAGCAACGCTTCGCCACGAGAGAGAGGTTTCAAACTCAAGATCAGCAATGGTCTAGGAGCAATAAAAGAGCATGCAATGCCGAAATGGTCGAAGACTGACAACTCGGCACCATCAAGCGCGAAAGACTTCCCGTTGCCGACGCCGGCCTACGACAAGAAGAGATTCGAGATCAGGCCTCCGGCTGCACCCGTGCCAGAGACCCCAAGATTTTGGGCTGCTCAGCAGGGGGCGACAACAGAACCGGCTACGAAGGAAGCCGCAACCGCAGCTTACAATGCCAACCATGTGTTACCCTTCCGCCAATATGCAACGAGCCCAGCAGTCGTTTCTGTCACCACTACGATTACAGCCGGTGGTTCATGAGAGTGGACTTGGCTAGGCGAAGGATAGCAGGCGGTCTTTGTAACACCACGGACGGCTCCTAGCCTCCCTCATCCCCGGTTGTTCTTATACCTCCAACATGGTCATTTGTACTAGCACTTTTAGCGAGCGTCATCTCTTTTCACTTGTGGTTCCTGTGCGTATGACTGACGACACCCAGCATCGTGAAGATGCCTAATCCAAATCGAGTTCATGATGGAGGAACGACGGACACTATATCCTCCATGCCAGAAGCGGTCAGAGAGTTCAATAGATAAATAGGGTCCGAATACAATCGAATGAAAGTCCTGCCTGAACCGGTGACCATTGATATATGATATCAAAATGTCCCTGTATCCCACCACTTCGCAGGCTCCCGCGACTGCAGGCCGTAGCATAACACCGCAAGGAGATGCCCGACGGCAATAGCTTCCCCTCAAGACTCATAGTACGGTCTCGCCGCAAAGCCCATCTTTGAAGCCCCAACATCAAACACCGCAAGCACATTCTTCAACGTCGGCTGTCCAAGGACGTTACTCGTGTACCCACCCCCAAGCTCGGTCGCAGCCTGAACAGCACTAAAGCACACCTCAGTATCAACAAACTCTTCCAAATCATAGTCGTACTCCTGGCTCGGCTTCCTAATCACGAGGTCCTCGGGGTTATGGTAGAACGTCTGGCCCGCGATCGTGACGCCAAAGGACGGGACGAAGGACAGCGTGGTGCAGTTCAGTAACCATAGGCCGTCGGTGTACTCTTGGTAGGCGGGAGGGTCGAACAGGGAGTTGAATGCTGCGGCGTAGACGGCCGGGATCGTGGTGATTTCTGTGCCGGAGTCGACGATGTATTGGGATTTGCCGTTGGCTTGGGTCATGGTGTAGGCTTGGTTTGTGGTTGTACGGCTGAGTGGTTTGTGGGTGCTGGGGAGCTCTGTGTTGGAGTAGTAGGAGGAGGTTGTTGTGGCTGTTGAGTAGTTTGTGAAGGCGGGGAAACTGAAGCCTTCGACGGAGATGGTGTAGTAGCGGGTGAGGTTTGTTAAGTCGAACGCGAGTGGTTCGATGGGCGTGCTTACGAACGGAGACGAGACGTTGACTTTTGCGTCGTAGTAGTCTGGTGTCCCGCCGAAAGTGAGCAGTCCACCGTTGGAGTTGTTGGAGCTATCTCTTGATAGGGTGAGTGCGAAATATTGGCAATCTCGGAAGGAATCGAGCGACATGAAGCTTTGCATGACGCCGACGTAATTGCGCTGGTTGCAGGGCACGTCCGGGTTACCCAGACTACCAACAACGTCAGGGCTTTCCCAGTAACAAGGCCTACTGTTCCAGATGTCTGTGCCTGGATATTGATTCGTTAAGGGAGAGTATGCGAGGCCGAGGACACCAGAGGTAAGGTTGCCGCCCGTGAAATCCATGGTGGAAGCAAAGCCGATGAGCTGTGAAAAGGCTATGTCCGGGGTCATGCTGACATATGTTGTTCTCAAAGGTCCACCAACATAGCTGCCGTCCGCATAGTTCACGAAGAAGCTGGAGTTTGTGGCCGACGTCACCGAATCGCCTAGTCCGTCGTCGTGGACGAAGGTTGAATTGAGAGCACAGTAGGACTGGCTCATGGGATAGACACTGTACATACAGGTGAAGTATGAGTCTGCAATCCAGGAATCAGCCGATCCAGTGTCGATGAGCAGGTTGAATGTCTGGTATTCAATTGTGACTGGAGCCGCAAACAAAGGAGCATGTCCTAGGACATGTACTGTTTCATTGCTGGGAGAGGTCTGCTGACTAGACCTGGCGTGGAGGGGCGTAACATCCTTGAAAGGCTCGCTTGTAACACGCTTGATGGATTTCAACTCGATCGAATGACTGGAGTATGCGTAGGGTGATTGCACATCACGCGCATGCTGAGGAGCCGAGACGACGAGGCTCGAGAGGATGCTCACTGTGAGAAGCAGATAATTGCTCGACAATGAAGACATTTTGAGCTGATAGACTTCTGGACAATGTTTTGAAGCAGATCACGCGTCGGTACCTCGTCTTATGTACTTGAGGAACTATGCGCATGATATCCTCAATGGTGCCAGCGCGTAAGAAAGCCTCACTTGAAATTATGACCAGCATCATGAGGACCGTGAGCTTAGACATTTGTCAGTCGCTGCAGCTATACACTCGCGCTTTGCGGCACATTCGCAGAAGGAGAACCGCATCTGCACTTGCGGAAGAGATGAGTTTGAAACGAGGCTCCGGCATGGCATCAAATACATATCATGAGCGAAGCGTGGTGAAGTTATGGAGTTCGCAACGTGGCTGATATGGCCTTCAGATTAGTGTAACAGCCAGTGCAGTCACCCGCAGATGCAGAGCCAAAACCGATGTGGACACTGGTGTTCTCGAATTCGAAATATGCGAGAAGCCATCCTGCTCGAAAGCCAAGCTCGTGCAGCAAACTTCGTAGACGGCAGCGAACAGGCATTGATGGGCTTTCAATTCCGTTCTTGCCCGCAGCGTATGCTTTGTAATAGCAGAAGCTGTCAAAAGTCATTGTAGACGACTATGAAGACAAGACCGTCAGTCTCGAAGACTTCCCCTCCTTCAACAGCGCAGTGAACGTTAACTCCTCGCTTTGCTGGAATTACCTCCCAACCACTAGCGGCTTGATTGGCTCCTACTGTAACCCAAGCTGACAGACTTTGTCGCGGGCTCCTGGCTCAAGGAGGCCACGTGCCTGTCTCCAGCTCACCCGACGCAAGCGTAAACTCACCCGAGTCATGCACACGCTTACCTTCCAGTTAGCTTTCCCCAAAACAACGGCCTTAGCCTATGCCACACGTACCAAAGCTAAAACCGGTGCTTGTGCACGCACTGAGAGGGAGATCTCACGCCCCTACTGTATGATACATCCCCAAAAGCAGGCTGCTCGTAGTTACACGATCTTGATAACGCCGAGCTGACCGAGGGGATCATGCTACGCTGACTGGTGAAGTTCGAGTTCCAAGAAAGCACTGACAGAACGGGATTACAGCGTCTAATGGACGAACCACATGGTATTGTTTAATTCAAGGTTGCAGCTATAGCTATTGACGTACGAATCGGAATACGAACCAGATCTGCGTGCTACGACTGTACATTCCAGCTCTGCAGTGATCTTTCACTTTTCTTCGCTGCTTGCTACATGAAGCCCCGTGGCGGTAACAATACTGGCAGATCCAGTCATAGCTTCTTGGACTCCGGCCCCGTGGAACTCTCTCCGCCCACGTGCGAACCAGTCGATAGTAACGATCACCATCACCACCACGTACACTGCCGCAACGTAGTTCATGCCTGGTGGTTGAATCGTTAGTATTCATCGTGCTGTGTTTTCCTCACCTCAGCAGGGAAGAGTGGAGGTTGAGTAGAACTGTGCTCTAATAATGAACGGGGCACTTACTTGCAGCCTCGACAGGCATATACACGGGCAGACTGTACATGACAATTGTGACCAGTGTCCAAGCAAGTAGCACGATGTTGCATGCTAAACCCATCTTACCAAGCCAGAAGGGACCGTGAGCAATATTTTCTCTTCCACGGATGAGCATACAGACCACGGGAATCGAGTAGGAGAGATATAATAGAACGATGGCCGCTGTGACCACTCTGTAATCTGTCAGGTCTAGGTTTGGAAGTGGAAGATGGAGCAGATAGACTCACGAGAAGAATGCAGCAGTGCTACCAAGGTATAGCAGCCCGACGAGTCCTGTGATAGTGGTGCTAGTAGCGTGCGCGTACAAGGGAGAATCGAGTTTGTGGTTGACGCGTTGAAGCCATTTGTGGCCTGGTAATCCACCGTCTCGAGCGAAACTCCAACAAAGACGGCTCTGCCAGGTATGAGCTGCAATAAGACAGCCAAATGCAGTAAGTATGATCATCGCTTCCAGGACGCATGCGCCAGTTGTGTTGATAGCTTGGTTGAAGATCTCGAGAATAGGTACATATGTGGGTGTCGAGGTGACTGTTTCCAGATCTTGGAGACTAAACATCATCGAGAGAGCGAAGAACCAGGACGTGACAAAACCGATCGCGACTGTGCCAAGGATAGCCACTGGGACCATTCGCTCGGGCCGCGGAACCTCTTCAGCCAGATGAGTTGCACAGTCGAGACATGTGAATGACCAGTTGGTGTTGACTAGGCCGACGATGAATGCTATTCCGCCCTGTTCCCACCCAGTGTTGTTGATGAAACTCGTAAAGACGAAGCTTACAGAGTTATGACTGGGTGCCTTGGCTGGAACAACAACAAGGATCACGGCGAAAGAGATCAAAGAGGTATAGAGAGCCATCTGACCAATAGCAGGGAGGATCTTGCCATAAGTATTGAAGACGAAGGCAACGATGTTGAAGACTGCAAACACGTATCAGCTCAAGATCCTTCTTTACCGCGCCAAAAGGTGAAGGATAGAATGTTCGCTTGGCCGCAACCGTGAGGCAAGGCAGACTATGTTAGACATCGACCACTTACTCTCATAGGTGACAACAACGTGCCACTGCTGTATAACCCTAGAGCAATATTAGAAAGGCTCATAGAGACAACACCCACGGACAACACGGTGGACAGAGGCGCAGCGGAACTCACATGTCTGGATGCGTGAGCTGGTAACACCCGACGATTGCGGACGCTGCCGCCAGCGAAACGCTGGAGCTGGTAAAGATACTTCCACCCCAAGCAAACCAGCCGGTCAAGTAGCTCGAGATATTAGCGTAGCGTTTGGGTGCCAAAACAGCCGCCCAATAATATTGTCCTCCAGCATTTGGCAACGCACTGGCGAGCTCAGACAGAGTGACCCCTACGGCGGCGCCGACAAGTGCCATCATGATAATGCCGTAAACCAGAAGGACGGGTCCACCAGAGTTGATACCCGTAACCAGAGCAGCAGAAATGCCGAACCAGGAGTTCGTCAGAGAAAACCCAATACCCAAGATGGCCCAGACTGAGAAGTTGCGTTCCAACTCCTGGATGTAACCCATCTCCTGGAGTCTAAGGGCGTCTGAGTCACCTTGGGTTTCCATGTCGCCTATGGCATGCTTCACAGGGTCTTGAGACATTACGTCCTCGCTCGAAGCCGTGGCATGCTTTGCAGGGTGTTGGGACATTGTATCGTCGCTGGAAGCGCTACAATAGAGCAGCAGCTGGCCCCAAAGTTGATGAAGTCGTGGGCTTGTAGAGGCAAGTACAGGTCTATCGGAGGTGATGCTGCTGTTCTTGGTAATTGTAATAGTCGGTTCGATGACTGCGCGACGCCTCAAGAACATCAGTAGTCAGAGAGGCCATATTCGGCGATGTTATACGTGGAGATCGAGAGCTTGAGTGGCCAGCAGGGTCTCCAATAGTGAGGAGGCACTGATTACCGCATCTTCCGGGGTAGATAAGGCAAGGCGCTGTCCCAGATAGAGTTCAAGACGATTGAGGTCTAGATAAAGTAGTGCGTGGCACTGCGCGAGCGAAGGAGGCTAGTTGCCCAGTGGTTGCGTCGCCCGGAGCATTGGTCAAAGATATCCTCGTGGTTGCGGCTAGACGTGCAGCGCGATAACATAAACCATCGACAGCGCGAGCTAGTGCCGAAGGAAGCTAGATGGTCTCTTTGTATTGACTGAACACGGTTTAGTAGGTGGTCTAGTAGCGGCGAAGGACCTTGCAGAGTCCAGTTCTGCAGTATCAGGGCATCTCTATGCGCACAGCGAATGAGGACGTTGTGGGCCATGAATAAATTTCCTTAACAGGAAATGGCAGCCCCGATAGCACGAAATGTGGGTCAGACGTTTCAGGTCGACATACCTGCAAATACAGGTTTCGTGACCGGTATCTCCAAGCATCACCGAGCTCGAGAAGATGTAGCATATTACTCGTGCGTACTGTCGTTATATATCGATTGTTGTGTCGGTCGAACTCTTGAAGTGGGGAAGTGCTTTGGAACTCGGATCCGAACCTGGAGAAGTAGTGAATGCCTAAAACTTAGTAACAGCCCCTCTACTGCACTATGTAGCTTTTGACTCCAACAGGAGATCCTATAAACCAATATCTCAGCACCTGAGGACTCACACTGAGCTTCGTATATCATTTCTTTGTCTGCTACCCCAGGGCTCTTGATTTCTCTACGCAAGTATTCGTAGTCCTTGCCATACATCTAACGCGGACGCCGACGCAATGCCACCATCAACGACCACGACTACGTCGGAAGGATACCATTTTGACGAGCAAAGTGGCGTCACCACCGGATTGCCCTGTCGAGGTGTGATCGTACCCAGTTCCTCAGAAGCCAAACCTGGGACGCATCTCGATGTGGTAGTGATTGGTGCTGGCTATGCAGGCTTGATTACAGCTAGAGAATTATCCTGGAAAGGTATTGGTGACATGTCAGTCTAGGCGGTAAGGATCCAGATGCTGACGGCCGGATCAAGGTTACAATGTACACTTGCTTGAAGCTAGAGATCGTATCGGAGGCCGCACATGGACATCCGAGATTGACGGCTACCCCTACGAAATGGGTGGAACCTGGATACACTGGACTCAGCCTCATACTTGGACAGAGCTTTCCAGGTACCAGCTGATAGATCAACTTGAGGACTCCCGTGAACGTAAGGTCGGAATTCAGCAACATACTTTTCGATCCAAGAATGAAATGAAAAACGTGTCCTTACAGGAAGATGTAAGCCGATACCCTCCCTCTTTATCTGATGGGATATTCAAGGACTAAAATCTGATGTAGGCAAGAGTCCGGGAGAGTGGTTTCTCCACTTACTGCGACGTGGACGGCGAGAAGGGGTCGGTCGTTATGCCTAATCCCCACAACCCGTTCTATGTTCCCGAAGCATATTCGAAATGGGACAAGATCTCAGCTGCCGCTCGTTTTGAGCAGGTCGCTCATAAACTTACCCCTGACGAACAGACTTCGGTACTGGCTTCGATTGTAGCTTTCGCTGGCACGAGCCCTGATAAGGTCTCTTTCGGGGACGTTCTTCGCTGGTGGGTGCTTGCAGGACAGACGGGAGACAGCCTCATGGACAACACTCAAAGATGGAAGCTGAAATGCGGCCAGACCGGTTTTGCTTTAAAGATTTTTGAAGATGCGCAATCTTCCGGTAAATTGTCCTACAGCTTTTCGACACCTGTGGAAAAGGTAGAGCACTCCGGGCAGGCAGTGAAGGTCACGGCGAAGGGAGGACAAAGTTTCGCTGCTCGCTTCGTGGTCACCACGGTGCCTCTTAACACCTTAAAGGACATCGTTTTCGATCCACCTCTGGCTAAAGGCAAGCAACTAGCAGCTTCTGAAGGTCAGGTGAACCTCTGCGTAAAGACCCATATCGAGGTCGAAGGCACTGAGTATCGTACGTGGTCTGCCGCCAGCTTCCCCGGCCCATTGGCAGGTGTCTTCGGGGATGGAATCACACCCAGTGGTAACACTCATATTGTATCGTTTGCCGCCAACGGTTCCTTCACCGGAAGCGATAAAGGGTTCCCTGAGATCAAGGCGGCTTACCAAAGCTTGAAGCCATTCAACATCAAACGCATGGTGAGTCGGACTCGGGATTGCTTTCTGAATTTCGGTAGTGTCTTGGAGCTGACTGGTTTCGTTGATTAGCTCTATCACCCGTGGGCTACTGATAAGTATGCCAAAGGTACATGGTGTATGTTTGGACCAGGTTTCGCTACTCGGTTTTTGCACGATCTGCAAGCCCCTCAGGGACGATTACATTTTGCCAATTCTGACTGGGCGGATGGTTGGCGTGGCTACATTGATGGTGCAATCGAACAGGGTCTCCGTGCAAGTCAACACATCAGCACAGAGATGAAAAAGGTCACCACAGCGAAGCTGTGAGTCTGAAAGGATGCTAAAGCTCGGAAACAGAGGAATCGTTCTTACACATTTGATGCCTTGCACCACTAAATCCAGGGGTTATGATTTGGCTGGTCGGGTGTTGCATGAGATTTCTTGCTAGACCAGCGTTGACTAGCCGCGTAGTGATGCGAGCTACTACTAGAAGAGTAGAATCGATGTAGCTTAGTAGTCATATATAGGTGAGGTTGACGGTATCATTCTGGTATCGCCTGAATAGGAAGGCCTAGCTTAATCACACCCATCCATTATGATGAATCTTTCTGCGCACGGGTGGTTTGGATGACTTTGTGGTTTAGAATTTGCTCTTTGTGTCGCATCCGAGATGGCAGAACGACAAATGCGGTGTTGGCCTGCCATTGTTGTACGTTGTTGTTAGGTCATCCTCCTCGGCGGCACGATCATCAGACTTGGCGGAAGAGCGGCCACGTGGTTTGTTTGGTGGAGCTAGCTTACAAGACCGTGTAGAGGAGACGAGAAGTTCCGCAGTGCTCAGCGCTTAGATGCCTTTCGAGTTGACTTGCGTTAATCTCCTTCAGACAGACTTGCCGTGATAAAAGATCGCGATGCAGACAAGTGTCTTATCGGAGTTTTCGAAGCTCCAAAGTGTTATCTATGCTTATCTTTTTTGAAGATGTTGAGGCTCGAACGTGTCGTGCTTGTTTGAGCGTATCGTGGAGCCACCGTCGCATCCTTCAAGGCAACGCCACCTCGGCCTGCCGCAGGCTTTACTTGCCTTATTGAGCCAAGCACTTACCATACCCCGCCCGTGCGCGTTGGTAGAAGCAGGGCCAACATGGCCCACTTAATTCTCTGGAACACCTTAGTACCGTATGGGGCCTTAAGCCCACCCTTGTCAGTGTTCAGGTTAATGGAGAGATGGGGACAGATGCTAAGACTCAAATCAACTTCCTAAAAGAGGATAAATAGCCAGGGGAAAGTCAGGGTTCTGGCTGGGCTCTGTAGCCGAGTCTCTATCATCGTCAATCGTCTACCAGTGCAAGCATTAGCCTTCATTGCGTGTCAATCGCGACATAGACACGGCCTGTTGGACAGGGCCCTCGTGCGCATCTCGTCAATCTCGAGATGTAGCTCTGCTATAGCGTCTGCCATGGACACGATATCTCTTGACTGTCTTCAAACCTAGCGTCGCGTAATCGCGTATCGAGCTGTCTGATCACTGTCTGGAGACAACGAAGGATGAAGATCTGTGAGAGAGCGATGAAGTCAGGCGGCCATGCACGCTGCTAGACCTGTGGGAAATCAATGTCTGTCAAGGTGAGGACTTGTGATGATGCGCTATCAAGACAGAAACGTGGAGACACGATCAAGACAGTCACTGTTAGAGCAAAGTCGCACAGCAAGGTACTATGTTTGACAAAACAGCGATGTTGGTAGCTATGGCGTAGGGAGGATATTAGTCGAAAGCCGCGTCTCAAAAAGCTGAAGTTTACATGGGTATATTAGTGGGCGAGGCTGCACGTTCCGGTTCAGAAGATCTTGGTGCTAGAGAAATGCTTTGAGAAACTACTATATGATGTCTGCAAGTATCTCGGACGGCATCTTGTGTCAGTGTGGCGCTCGTGCGTGACCTCGCAGAGTATTTGGTCTATGCAACGGGAGACACCCTAGAAAATCGTTCGCGTGCTGCGTGTCAGAGTCCTATACATAACCGACTGCTTAGTGGAAGATGGTTTGATTTAGAATTACACTGTGCCATGACAAAACCACTCTATGGGAGTCGCGTGATCCCACGTGTCGTGCTTCGAAAAGCATAGATCAAGTTAAGGAGGAGCAAAGGCCCAGAAAGACCGCCCCCGCCGTAGACCTACACATGATATTGAATTCGGAGAGCGTCTTTCGTAGGAGCCGAGACTCCTGAGTCCTGACTCCTGAGCTGGTAACTCACCCAAGGCCACAAGGCATCTGCCAAGATTTCGTGGCTTCTCCGCATAAGGGGATCTGAGGCCAGTCTTTCTGAATCGACATGAAGGGCACGCTTGTGTGCCACGTTGTTGTCTGACCTCACCCGTTGCGATCACGATAACAGCCATCATGCAGTTCTTCATAACTTTGCTAGGGCTCTTGAGCCTGGCCATTTCGACAGTCTCCGCGACTGCGCTGACTTATAAATTGGGCGCCAACGAGAAGGCATGCTTCTTCGCCGATGTAGATCGAGCAGACGCAAAGGTCGCCTTCTACTTTGCTGTGCGAGCCTATCCCTCCCATGCGGTTGGTCAAAGCTGATCCAGACCATAGGTTCAATCGGGCGGCTCCTTCGACGTCGACTACGAAGTGACAAATCCCCAGAGGCGCGAGGTTCTGTCTGGCCAGAAAGAGAGGCAGGGAGACTATGTCTTTACTGCTAAGGAGAGGGGCGAGTACAGGTTCTGCTTCAACAATGAAATGTCTACCTTCGCCGACAAGATGGTTGACTTCGAGATTGCGGTACGTGCATGCGCAGGCCACTTCTCAAACAGAAGTACGAATGAAGATGGTGGGAGCTGACATGAACATACTGGACAGGTCGAAGATGAACAGAGACACGCCCAGATTCCTACCAAAGGCGGCGCCGATAATGCCCAAACAGCCCAACTCGAAGACACGATTTTCAAGGTCAGCAGCCAGCTGAGTACGATCAGCAGGATGCAAAAGTACTTCAGGACGAGGGAGAACAGAAACTTCAGCACAGTCCAGAGCACAGAGCAGAGGATATTCAACTTCTCCCTGGTCGAGGTGCTGATGATGGTTGCCATGGCTGCGCTACAGGTCTTGGTCGTGCGCTTCTTCTTCCAGGGTGCGAGGAAAGGTGAGTCGAGCACGGTAGGAGCGTCAAAGGCAGCAACTGACGAGTACAGGTTACGTGTAAATACAGCGCACGACATAGATACGAATATACGTGACATGAGCACGACTACTATGAAGAGATGCAGCACCAGTCCGGATATCTGTCGCGGAAGCCAGCGACGTGTAGTAATTGTGGTTGTGTCCATGATAGCGGTCGTAGCGGTCGGTCTCGAAGCTCGATACCAGACGTCATTTACAGGTCTGTCAGAGCGTCCCCCATGTTTAGCTTTTTAGCAGCTGCACCGTGCTGTGCTACAGCTTGCCAGAGTTCCCTTCGCCCAAGACCATACAAGACGGGGCAGACTGAGGACAACGCACCAACTCAGGGTACAAGGCAGCAATGCGGGGCACCTTCCATATATGTTATGTTCCGTTGGAACTGACGATACAGTTGGGATATCAATATGAGATTGGTTCAGGTAGGCAGTGATTGCAGCCTATGCCGTGCCAGCAATCAAGCAATCCAAAGACTCCAGTCGCTACGCTCATGAATACCTCCCTCTTCACATGCAGTCATTCTGCCGAGCGTTTCGCCCCGCCATGTACAGGCAAGTCAGTTTCGTGTCTGACTTGTGATATGCGTATCACTCGTTCCACAATCACCTGCATTTTCTGCCTCAAGTATCAGGCTGTAGTCCGCCATAGTGGGGCAATCTTGCATGGAAACGCTACTCCCCAGTAAAGCAGACTTACGAGCCTTCTTTGAGATAGGAGCGACTCCCGAAGGTCCTTCAGAAAGTACCCCACAAGTGCATGGACTCAACCCTTTCTTGACACTCCTGGACTGTTCTTACAACTTGACATGCTGGAGTGCTCGATCTGATCTTCACAGCCTTGTCTAGCAACGTGAAGCAGCCCTAGGATATTTCCTGAGGTCATCCTGAATGCAACTGATAAACGTTCCTGACACCAACGATCCTATACACGAGGATGCCATACACCTGTAATCCACCCTCATCGATCGAGGAGATCTTGGCTACAGCAGAGTCAGACCCAGAATGGACCACCATCCTCAAAGAGCAACCAATGCCACCAGGTTCAGCATATGGCGATATTGAAACTCTGAAGAGACTAAGCGGCGGCATGCTTCCTCGTCTACAGGCTAATCTCGCAGCAAAGCGTCCGGATGACGTGGCTGAGGTCGAGGTGTATGCGGATATTCCCTCTACTGACTTGAAGCCTGAAGCTGGGCGGAACAGGGTTCTGGTGTGCTACCCTAAGAATGTTTCCAGCCAGGCGGGTGAAAACGAAGGAGAGTCTGCAAATTACCCGATAATAGTAATGTTCCACGGTGGCGGACATTGTCTTGGTAGCCCAGAATCAGAAGTCCCTCTTGCACGGCTACTAGTCCAGAAGTTCAACGCCGTGACTGTAATAGCCAGCTACCGGCTTGCGCCAGATCATCCATTCCCAACCAGTTTCAACGACGCTCTCGAGATTGTGAAGCAGATATCCGTTGACTCTGCATCCTTGTCATATCCCTCCGCTAACGATAAGAAACCAACGCCCATAAGAACAAAACTCTTGCCACCCAACCTGGCAGGAAAAGTCGACCCAAGAGCCGGGTTCATCCTAGCAGGCACATCGGCAGGCGCCACAATATCAGCATCAGTCTCTCACCTCTACCACAAGTGGCGCGCATCCGGCCCCTCGTCTACTGCATATCCAGCACCTCCACTTACAGGCCTCATGCTCTGCTGCGGAACGTGCATAAACCCGCACAAAGTTCCAAGAGAATACGGACCCCTCTATCGCTCCCGCGCCCAGAACGACGAGGCTTTACCACTAGATAAGGATCTCTCAGCTATGTTCACGTCAGCTAACCGCCCTGATTTCAAATCTCCGCTGTGGTCGAGTATTGATCAATTTCCACATCTGGACCGTGGTAGAGTAGGCGAGGATCACATGTGGCTGAAGGACGATAACGTGAAGGTATACTTGCAAGTTTGTGGGCAGGATATGAGCAGGGACGATGGACTGATTTATGAGAAGGTGCTGAGAGAGGAGTGCGGCGTGAAGACGCGCTTAGATCTGTACAAGGGCTTCGGGCACGTGTTTTGGGGGATGAGTGGGGCTTATGCAGAGATGAACATGAGTAAGAGGAGAGGGGGGCATAGTGTTGAGGGCATGCAATGGTTATTGAAGAGGGATGAGGAGGTATGAGACGCGAAGTAGGAGACTGGATGCAGTATAAATCCCGTTTTGCAAGCCATGAGTATAACCTCGACAATGCACAAGATGTTTATAGGGAGAGTCAGAAATGCCACCAACGCTCAAACACATTACACAAGAGTGCTCGAGGATCCATCGTGAGCTAGGGTACAAGCTGCACAAATGTAATTGGCCACTGAGAGCAGACACTTGACGTCATCACATTACCTTGAAGTGATGGAAGGCACGTCGTTGCGCGCCCCCGCGCCTTCCGCAGCACAGCCCCAGAGAGCGTTCGAGATAGTTGACTGCAGCTCGTAGACAACCGCCACTAAAGTATCCAGTTGTAACATCTTCTGTCCTGCGTCTGAAAAACACAGTCCTAGAGAGCCATCTATCAGTTCATTCCAGTACTCCAGCACTGCTTAGAAGCGTATCGTTACGACTGACAGTGATACTCAACATGTCTGACGCGCCGCCTAGCTACGAGCAAGTCACAGGGTCGTCTACAGGCCCAAAACGGACCACAGGCCACCTCGAAGTGCCGGGTGCAAGAAATGGCATACATCCTTCGCATAGACGGTCAATGGAGGACGAGCACCGACCCCTCCCCGATGGCTGGGTCAGACAATGGGACGATAAAGAACAACATCAATACTTCGTAGATACGAAGGCTAACCCACCGAGGTCGATCTGGCAACATCCATATGACGATGAGTCGTACATGAAGACTCTATCATCCGAGCAGCGAGAACGCATTCAAGAAGAAGAGCGCCTGAGAATGCATGACGACCATTCCGATGATGAGTCGGGACGTGCAACCAGTCCTAGACCATCGGCTGGCGCTGCAGGCGGCTCAAGTCATGGTCAGGAATTGCCGCCACGCCCGTCAAAGTCAGAGGATCACAGCAAGCTGGGCTTCGGCGAGAAAATGAAACAGAAGCTCACAGGTCAAACGAAGGAAGAGCGTGATCAAGCCAGGCGTGAGAGAGACGAGCAAGAGCGTCAGTACTACGAGGCACACATCAAATTCCGACAATGCCTGCAGCGTGCTCAGGCGACAGGCCAGCCGCAGTATTTCGCTAGAGACAAGGATGGCAAGGAGATCTACATCGAGCCTCCCAGTATGGGCTATGGCGGCGGCATGGGTATGGGTGGTTCAAGATACGGTGGCGGATATGGTTACAACCCTTACACCTCGGGACCGTACTCTTCGCCGAATGCACGATTCATCAGGCCCGGTTACCAGTACCAGAGACCATACGGAGGTGGATATGGTGGAGGAATGGGTATGCCCCTCATGGGTGGTATGCTTGGTGGTATGATGCTTGGTGGCTTGATGTTCTAGGCTAGTACGAACAATTCTCGAGCACGACGTGGACGACATGATGATACCCTAGGTAGCTGTTTCTTTTTTAGTGCATTGTCAGCATTGACGTGCGCATATTCTCAAAATGAATACCCTACGACACGGCAGTAAGTAAGAACAAAACTGCATCCGAAACTATGATTGTGCCCATGTCCTTTGCGTCGGTAACATGGGCTGCCTACGTCACACCGTGAGTCACTTCTTTGGTTAATGTACGTCTTTCTCCTTCCAACCCCCTGTAGAGCTGCTTAGATGCAGCCAAAGGCTGGACCGATCAAGCGGTCTTGTCCTTGACACTCTTCCATTCCATCGATAAGCTCCCAATCAAGCTCAAGGCCGTCAATGCAACCGGTAGATACAGCGTCTGACTTACGGCATCCCCATAGCCAAGCAGCACATCTCGCAAGTTATCGGGCCCAATCACTGCTCTCAACTCGGATAGCCCGGTGTTGCTAAGCATGGTAACGTTCTGCTCGGGCACCCTCTGGCTGACTTCCGCGAAGAGCCTGTTCTTGAACAACGTGGCGGATGCAGAGATGAAGATCGCCGGGAGCAGATTGCCGACGAAGCCGAGGATGCCCATGCCGATTGGCACGTCTTTGATGGAGAGGACGGTAGCGACGGCGCTGTGGGGAGCTGTGATGCCTAGTCCGATGGCTGCTCCGCTGAAACCTAGTAGAGCGAGGGCCTTGACTAGATCTGTCTGTAGATCTAGCGTTGTGAGGAGACCGGTCGCGACTGGGGCGAGTATAGAAGTTGCGAGCATGAATGCTGTGGGAGAATTAGCAACCGTGTAGGTGAGAGCGGGGGCGGTGGTGTGGCCGTGGGACAGAAGGGCTTACGCATGTAGTATCCGACGAGGGTCGTCGCGAAGCCTGCCCCGAGGGACGCAACAGAAATGCAGATGATCATGGGAACCATGAGGTAGCCGGATCGGAAAGGTTTAAAGCCACGGACACCTTGAAAGTAGATGGTGATGTAATATTCGGTAAGCGATAATGTTCCCTCGCAACACGCTGTGAACCACGCTGCTGCAAGGATGCTTCGGTTTCTAAGCACCCGCGGTGGCAGCATGGCATCCTCCTGCTGCCGATACTGGCGATAGACGAAGGCTAGTGTAAGGACGCCGAAGATGACAAACAGCGCTATGATTCGTGCATCATGCCAACTGTATGTTAAGCCACCCCTGTAACTTTATTTAGCGATCAGGCCGTGACGGGAATGGAGAGACTCACCATTGTAGAGCTAGGAGAAGACAGATGATTGATGGCATAAACACTAGTGTTCCCAAAGGATCAAGCTTGACTAATTTCTCTTTGAACGGCAGGCTCTCGTCAGCGTTTGTCACTGGGCTAACGAAGCCGAACCAGATCAAAGTCAATGCCAGGGCGCCTAGAGGTAAGTTGATGCCAAAGCAAGCGCGCCAACTGAAGGCATCGATCAAGGCGCCTCCAATCAATGGAGCGGCTGCCATAGTACTAATCTGAATCGTAGTGAGCATGCCAACCCACATCGGCCGCTTAGCTGCTGGAAACAGATGTGTGAGAACGATAAACAAGCCGCTGCCCATACCGGACCCGCCACACCCCGAGAGGCCTTGGCCAATGATAAAAATTTCCGAAGTGGGAGCAATAGTAGCCACCAGTGCACCAGCCTCGAAGACGATAATCGAGGCCATATAGACATTTTTCACAGGAAATATGGTGTAGCTTCTTGACCAGAAGAATGTGACGGCGCTGCCGACGAGACCGTAAGCCGCTGAGTACCAGCCGATGTCTTTAATCGAGTTGAAGTGGTCAGTCAAGCTAGGTATGGCCGCTGCGACTATCGGCTTGTTCACACCATAGGCTATGCACGTTACCATTAGCGAGGCTACAGTCAGCCAGAGCTTTCTCCCAGTAGGATATACGATGGTGGACCCATCGTCGACGACAGATGCCTCGGAGGCTTCTTCAATCTCGAGCAGCGATTGCGGTCGGCCTGGTACTTGCACGGTGACTGGAACTGTCGCAGAACTGACGGAAGGCTCTTCAGACCGCGCATCTACTGCGCGGGGCGGAACTTTTGAAGTAGTCGTCGTCGAGTCCCTCATGTTTGTGCTTCCAGAGATGGTGCCTCTAGCCAGGAGAAGATGTTTAGTGCTAACAGCGTCGGCTGTATTTTGGAAGAAAGCTGATGCCTGCAAACACTATCCACTTTTAGGAAGCGGGGGTGCTGGTCTGAGGCTTGTTGAAGCGAACCATGGCGGCGGGTGCTTGGTTTGTCCTTCGATGAAGACAATAGTTCGGGCTGTCGTTTGTGATCTAGGAAATGAAAAAACATTCTACGCTGGGTGAAGATGCGGATGTGGTTCTGTGACAGGCTGAACCGAAGTGCATTACCCTTTATCCCAGCCACAAACATAATTTTCTCGCTCTTTCAAGTTCGGCTTGAATTGGGGAGCCTTCTTCCGGCATGCGCAGCGACTTACTTCCTTGCTATCACCTACAGTGGGTCTTAAAAGAAATGTCATGTCTTTGTGATGTTGCGATGGTGCTGTACCGAGATGGTAATGAGGCAGCGATGGAAAATCCCCACGAAATCCCAGTGCTTGAAGGTGGAGACCTCTGTGCCGTAGGGTCGGCGCGGATGCCTGCAGCCCCGCGACTTCGTGTAGCCCCCGTTGTGGAACGAGAAGACGATGTTAGACAAACGCGATTCAGTCATTACATGAACTACCGACTTGGCCCACCCAGTCTTACCAACCTACACACCACCTACAATACGCATCGTACCACATGTATCAGTACTAATCAATCTCACAACAAGTAGCAAGGAGCGTAGAGTAAGCTTGAGTCGTCTTACTTCTGTGTTGTGGGGCAGACCGCTCGACCTCCTTTCAAGTTTCAACTGGTGCAGCAGACAGCCTTGTTCCAATCGGCGCTTTGAACCGATCTATATGCATTGAACGACGCATCTTCATAATGGTGGGATGCCATGGAGTAGACCACGGACTTTACACGTTGCAAGTTCATCGTCTAGCTTTGTAGCCCTGTCCAGCAGTAAGTGCTACGATGCAACGGAGAGCATAGGTCGCACACCTGCCCTTACCTCATTGTGGGTGGCGATCTGGGAAAGCACTTACTCGATAAGACCGACACTTGTGAACTGGTGGTTCTGCAGCAGCTTCTGCAGATCAGCAGCAGTGAACCGGAGTAAATCTAGACGTACAGTCATTATGGAACCCCTATTGTACTGGATGAGAACGTGGCAAGTGACAAATACGCAAAACATGTCTTGTCGAACAGGAAGGGCTAGTCAATCGTTGCTTGAACAACGAGATCTGGCAGTCCGTCGATGAAGACGAGGAAGAGTGTTGCGATGCAGGAGAAGGTTATCAATTTATGCATGAAGACTGAGCTTGACTTCTGTATCCCAGCATGCAGTGACAACATCTCATACTAGGCATCTAGCTCTCTTGGGACTGATCATAATCTGCTATTCGGCCTTATGGAGCTCGAGCTCTTCGCGACCTCGCCATATGGAAAAAGGATTGCCAGGTCCACCAGTGTACCTTGCTCTGATTACGACAAGACGCACTGTTTGGTCATTGCTCATAGCGCATCCGTCGTTTTGCGACATCTCGGGAACAGAAACTCATGTTGTGATGGGCTGACAAGGATATCATGCCAACTTCAAGGTCTGCAGGACACGGACCGGAATTTGCGGAAGGAGATGCAGTGGGGCCATGCAAGCGCTCTCAACTAGTACAGCGCATCTTAGGGGCTCAAACCCACTACTTACAATGGAGTTTTCATGAATCCCAAGCTTGATAGTGCGTTTACTTGTATCGTGTGGAATCCGCGACCACTCAGACGCAACGCCCCCAAGCACATGGCCTGCACCCTGCAACGTTTTGCAAGACATGATTCTACTGTCACAAAAATACGTGAATATCATTGGTCGCCGGACCCAGTGGCTTTCGACAGCGTCGCTGGGCATTGAGTTCTGCTGGTACTGAATGACCGCGCAACATCACCCTGAGACACAGTCTAACCATGAGATTGATGCAACTGTCTTGCGTCTTGCAGGTCTGCCACAAAACAGAACGATCCTGCTCAAGGCGAAAGGCTCTCACATGGTGCCGGGCCAGAAATCGGGTCCCCACGCTTGTTGTGAGAGCCAGCTTCACTTGGCCCTACGCAGTGTTTGCCTGACCTGAGTGACTCGCATTCTTGGCCGCGCAAAACGGTAGTAGGAACTAAATGCCTACGTGATACATTGACACTCCCATTCTATCATTTGAGTCGATACTGACCCCATGGCGAACAATTTACTGATCATCACCACAGCCACAACATCAGATGAAAACAACGAGTCTGTGAAGCATAACCAACAACAACCACGCTCGCAGAGCTGTGGAGATCGTTAGTTCATCATATATTATCTGAGACGTCGCTTGACTGGCCGACTGGCTGCAGTAACTATTCAGAGCTACAGCCAAGCTGTACGAAATTTCGCTTGGGTCTCGACTGGAGCAGGTGTAAATCATGAAAGGCTCGCAGAAATCCTCTCGAAATTTGCACTCGAATCCAATTACCTTTCACCGTATCGACCTTCCGAGACCATTGAATCCTTCCTGAGCATATATCGCTTCAAGTCAAAGACTTTACAGCACATATCAACTGACGTTGCACAAAATAGCAATACGCTCCGCCGAGATTGGGTACTAGACGTCCGGACCGATTTTCCTACTTGCAAAACATTTTACGAGTTCAAAGTCCCTTCACGTCGAGAATCACCAGGTCAACTGCTGTTTTTGAGGGGTCAGTGGTCTGGAGAATGGATCGGTCTTGTCGGCAGCAAATTCCAGGTAGATCCTGAGTTCTTTTGCGAGTTCTTAAAGTTTGAAAATGCTAGTGATCGCACGAACAACTTCTCAATACCCAAATTCGCTGCCGCGAGCTGGAATGTCATGAAAATCCCGCTCATGACAATCGGATCGTACGACGCATTGAACACGTCTATCGGAAAGAACGAGATGAAGGGTATACGTCAGGAATGTGCCAAACAGATGGAGAGGTACCGCTGCGAGATTAACAGGAACGATAGTCCTCGAGTAGGGAACTCGGTAGTGAGAAACTATCACGTCTTCGATAGCACTCATTTTGCCGTCGAGCAGGCGATCTGGATATGCCTTCAACCTGCTAAAATCGTCTTGGATGGACGTGTGAGCACAGAGCGCCCCATGCCGAGAGTCTGGTTGATACTGTTCTAGGCCTTATTTGGACCGATGTTGGGCGAGCTGGCATCGAGGAATCAGAGTTGGAAGGTCCGTGGTCGTATTTGCCGTGGAAACTGAACTCCCGAAGAACCTTGACCTTCCCTGTAATCAATTCAAGACCAAACACCGGCCTGTTCGCACACAAGATGTCCACCGAAAAGGTCAGTACTCATGACTTGCACATCGATTATGGAAGGTCGTTGCGACAGGAACTCATGGCTCAAGACGTTTTCTATGCACTCCATGAGGTATTCACACATTCAGCATGCTCTGAGAAGCAATTCTTGAACTTGATCGATACCAAGTTGTCCAAATACATCGAGGAAGCACAGAACCAGCATTACGACACTTTATCCGACTTGAGCCATTCGAAAGAAATTCTGTACTATCACCTGAAGTACCTCAAGCGTGTGGACTCCTTCATAAGACAGATCCGAGACCATTCGAAATGGCCGAAAAGCACGTCCGACAAACAGCAACGCCAGAATGCACTCGTGTTGGAGTACTTCGTGGACCTAGCTGAGCAAGCTGAGATGTCCTATAATCGATGTCAAAGCGCCATCGCTGTGCTCATGAATAGTATGTCAATCGCGGAAGCTGAAAAGGGCATACTGCAAGCAGAGAGGCTGGGCAAGTTGACCTTCCTCGCCTTCATATTCGTGCCGTTGTCTTTCACAACCTCCTTCTTTGGCATGAACTTCAGGGAATTAGGAGCTGCAGACAGCCCCAGTCTCTGGGTCTGGTTCGTGATGTCTAGCTCTGTCCTATTGAGCTCGATGCTGTTCTTTTATATCGATCTTCACCCGTATGTGCATGTCATATTGACATGGTGGCGGAACTTCTACGATCATCACTTTCGAAACTGAGCATTGAGCTACCAATGCGCTAGTGTACTGTGCAACCATACCACGAGGAGTGGTTTCATGCAGAACCGCAATGTGATACCGATGATAGATGGAACGGGACCATTGATAAGTAGTGATCTGGTAACAAGTCAGACGGGTTATTGCTGCGGTTAGAAGCTCGTGATCATAACCGACTCTAGCCTATCTAGACCAAAATATGACAGCACGATCGTACATCTCCTCGGTCACCTCGCTCAAGCTACGCCTCTCGTCTGGATATAGGTCTTGACGCACCTCGTATGCTTTCTGGTAGGTTCTCGCGGCATCTTCAGGTGTACCCATTGCTTCTAATATCTGAGCCTCCTTGAATGTGGATCTTGACAGTTCATGCCTGTAGTACTGCCGACTTCCGAATATCTTCAAAGCTTGCGCGATGTACGTCCTGCCTGGTCAGTAAATCGATGATCACGATCGCAACGCTGCTTGTACATACTTGGCTTTCTCGTAGTTGCCTTGGCGTAGGCAATGGTCTGCAAGCCGGTGACAAGTGTCTGCAACACGGTGGTTTTCCCTTCCCAAGGTTGTCTGATATTGACGTAGCGACCTTAGATGGTAGTTGCACCCTTTCACATGATCGCCGATACTTGTATAGACGTTGCCAAGTGCGTACAGTATCTTGCCGGTCCTAAAAGCCCAATCAGCTTAGCAACCACGTTGCCGTTGGTCACTTACTTGAACGACTGTGTGTCATCAATGCCCCAAGCAGCCTCGTGTATCTCACGGATTTCTTGAAGGACTTCTTCAGCCTCAGCATAACGGCCCTGAACCCAATAGATGAAGCCCAAGTTTGGCATTGGCCATCCGAGCATGGTGTCATCGTAGTCCGGCTGGGACTGAAAGATATCGATAGAACGAAGGAAATGCTCCACCGCCTCATCGTAGCGGTGGTTCATGGCATATGCTACACCTATCTCATTGTAGACTTGTCCAAGCTCATAGTCTTCGATCTCTTCACCTGCATCAGTTCTACGTGCACGCGCGAGCTTCAACCATCTTTGGTTGTGCTCGAGGCACTCTTGGTTGTCGTTAGTCTCTGCTGCAGCGGACCCTTGGTTGTTATGTGTTTCTCGTAACATATATGAAACACTCTCTGAATCTCGTTGCCCAGAGTTTTCGCATATATCTTGAGCCAGTCTAAAAAACGGCTTAGCTTCTTGAGGGTAACTACGTTCGAACCAATACCTGGAAAGGTTAGCGATTTCTCCGTTGACGTAGCTCTTATCTGTTACCATCCTGCGTCATTGAACAGGGCTGCCGCAGAAATGTTAGGCATTATGGAACGCCTGAAATGTCGGGAGATCTCTTCGTATACTATGCGTAGACGTAGTACGTGACTAAAGATCTTCGCGCAGTCATCGTAGCGTGATGTGTTGAAACGGTCGCGAAGATTCTGGAATGGCCACTTTTTGGATACCAGAGAGACTGTAGTGTCCAGACATTTGAGTTTGTCCGACGCATTCATTTTCTCCAACGCCATTGTTTGCACTACTCTGTGTAGACTGACTTCTTGCGTAGCTTCGTCGAGATAAATCAGAGAGGATTGTAGTAGCTGACCTCGTACAGCGAAGTATGTCACTGCTTGGGTCGGAAAGTCGGAGTCCTGGATATCTGAACTGCCTTCGGCATCAAACAGATTCTCTGGGATTTTGTCGGGATCGAGATATGCCATGACTTGCAATAGTCTCAATGCTCCGCTGGTCAGTTTGTCGAAACCTATCTGGGATAACATGCCATAACGATTCTGTTCGGATAGATGCTTATCCTCTGGCGCTTCGATATTACCTAAGCCAGAAGTCCGTACCAATCTCATGAAGTCGCTATAAGATAGCCGTAGACGCCTCATAAGGCCAGTCATCTGTGTCAAAAGCAAAGGTAATCCCCCCAGCAAAACAGCAACTTCGTCTAATGCATTTTCTTGGCCACGTTGCGGGAGTATCTTGGTCATGCTCTGGATGAAGTCATTGCTCTCTGAGTGAGAGAAAGGCTTGAGGTCGATACCGTCATGGACAGTATATACTTGGTTCTTCGCAAGTGGATCACGACTTGTGATGAGCACACACCCAGCAAAATTACCCGGCCAGAAGTTGTTGAGGGCCTCAAAATCGTTCACATTGTCGAATATGAGTAGCCATGATGCTTCTCTGCTTGGCACATCAGTCGTTGGATGTGAGACCAACGGACGAGAAAGCCAGTCTTTGACAGTCTGAACCGCAATCAGCAGCTCTTTCGTGTCTTTTTTCTCTAATAGACATAGACCGATCGCAATGCGCGCAAACCCGAGCTCAATGTTCTCCTTCTCATCTGCTTTGATCCAAAGTATAGCATCGAACTTCTCCTCGTCCTTACACTTATAAGCGTACTGCAAAGCGATCGAAGTCTTTCCAATACCGCCCATGTCGCATAAGGCGAAGGACCGAGTACTTTCACCAACCACCATGCTACTGCTCTCTGTGGTCTGTGCTTTGGGGAAGAATGCGGCATCAATCCTCTTCACAATATCGTCTCGTGCAAAGAAATTTTTGTTACGTTCCGCGGGGACGGAAAAGCAAGGTAGCTTCGGTTCATTTCTTGCTGCCTCGAAACTCGCGGGTATTCCTACCTCAGCGACATCAATATAGGACCGTTCCGTCGTACCAGCGGTTGCAACACGAGTGAAGTCAGAATCCTGAACAGCCGAATCCTGCCGCAGGTTCTCTAGCTGTGTTGGTGCTCTTGTCAAAGCTTTTGGCGGGCTTTCCCTGTGGCTTCTAAGTGTTCCTGTCTCAAGTCCTACTGGCACAACTCGTCTGAACTTGCTTTCTATCAGACCAGGTGCATCATGTAGTACCCGTGCAAGGCACCCTGAGATCGCGGCGTACGCTGCCTCTTTCGTTCCTATATTACAAGTCTGGCCCTGTGCCCTCGGAACCTCCATTGGACCCGGTTCACGCTCTTTTCCAATCGAGGAAATGGCTGCAGGAACGACACGGACCATGCGAGATTTCCTGAGGAGCTTCGCGAAGGTACGCTTGTAAGGCAACCTCATGTCAATGCCCTCGCAGATTGTAACGATAGGCACGCGATAGAGGCTGCTCTCGAAGTCGAGGCAGATTCTGATAATCTCCTTGTTGTCCGTACCACGTGCAGCATTCCCGGGTGATGAGCTATTTGTGGCGGCTGCAATCATCGAGTCAAATACATTGTGGTCAACCTCGTCATCATGTCGGAGGTGCGGAGTGCTGATGAAGCATATGCCCGAAATAACATTGACAACATCAAGGTCTTCTAGGTTATGCTCCTTCATGACACACAGCGCTTTCTTGAGGAGTAGCCCACCTAGACTATGGCAAATGAAGATTAGCGGACGCTGATCGTTGGCCGAATTGCCTAGTTTGCAGAAGTCTTTGAGGTCTGAAACAAGATCATGGGACTTTTGTTGAAGCTGTTGCATCCAAGGTCGTTCCGTAGAATCAATCGTGTAGACGTAAGTCCAACTCTGACTCACGGAACCATTGTCCTCGACGAGCTGCTCTAGCCATGGTCTAGATCCGGCTTTCCAATTTTCAGGCTGCGTCGCACCGAAAGATGGAATGACGACAATACTATGTACATCAATCAGCTTGTTGAGTCTGTCGACGATGGATCTGTAATGGATACACACTCAGCTTTCCGAAGCTCTTGTGGAATCACGCTGATGGGAAACAGGGGTACCAACGCTGCCATAGTTCGTTGCTGGCGGAACCAAGGTAGCTTTGCTACGGCTTGTCATCAGAAACAGAGAACCGTCGTTTTCTCTTTGCAGTCCTTCCTCTATTTAATGGCGAATGGCTCGCTTGTTCGTAAGTCAGGAGATGTGCTTGAGGACAGAGGCCTGACTTTATCCAGAATAGTTGCACCGTGCAATCCCTTTTGACCTTCCCTGTGCAGGGAAAACACGCACGAGCGATATTACGCATGAAGGGCTACTAGGCAGGCAGTCCTAAGGCATTAGTATTCTGTGGGGTAAGGAAGAGCCCGTTCCACAGGAAAACTTGGGTCCTCAATTCGCCTGCACGCGTGGACCTCGTGTACCGAAGGCCTGCTGACACGCGACGCTCTTTGGCTTCCAAGTGTATACCTTCTCTTACGGCCAATCCAACGGAGTCTGACTGCACAGCACGTACGCACTCGGCGCAATTTACGCATTGTTGCGTGACTTTCGGAAGTGCTTGTAGCACGTGGCAATGTAAAAGATACCGAGGAAGCAAAAGAACTTCGTGAACAGGCACTTAAGGTCGTTCACCACCTATTACCGCTCAACCACCCGCCAGAGTTGGACGACGCCACCGACGAGGCTATCTCATTTGACCACTTGCTGCCTATCTCTCCAGGTGGGCCGCGCTTTATGGGGCAACGTCTTCTGCAGTACTTCATGCACAGCTAAAAGGTTTGGCGCTTTTAGCATCGTCGTGGTTGCGTGAGACGCGTCGAGTTATTAGCTCGGGGACTGCTTTGTTATACAGAGCTCGCATATTGGTCGCGTACAATCCAGCCTTCGGTGACTCCTTCGTGATGAGTATCACCTAGAGATTCGAGATTGTTGGGTTCGCTATGGTGGAGCAGAAGGGCTTTTCGCACCGCAGGCCCCTAGAGACAACCGTAATACTAGTTTCGGTCGATTGAAATTAAGCATATCTAAGCTATGTACACTTCTCCCCTCCTTTCCTCCCCTCTCTGACCGTCTGCGCTTTGTGGTACCTGAAGAACCTTAAGTACCTCGAGGCACATGTCAGTATTGATGAGTTGGGACTGTAGTACTTGCAGCGAAGGCTCATATGAATGCTCCCAAAGTTAATAAGACATCCAGCCGTTTCTTCTCGGCAGTTCTTTCTGCGGGGATGCCAAGTTCGATGTCGGACGAATTAGCTACTCAGGTATAATGAAGATTTTATGGTTCAATTGCTTTTAGTGGGCTGGCATTCCTCTTCAACATCTTCTCTACTCATAGCGTTCATAAGTTATACATTACCATTGATATTCGCAAGCATGGCAGCCACAGCACCTCGTAGCCCACCGTTCCGAGCAGAGCATCTTGGCTCTTTGCTCCGACCAAAAGAGCTCCTCAAGACACGAAACGAGTGGGAAGCTGGCAAGATTAGCCAGGCAGACCTGACACCGGCCGAAGACGAGGCTGTCAAGAAGGTTGTCAAAGTCCAGCTTGACAATGGCTTCCGCGCAATTTCGGATGGCGAGTACAGGTATGCCTCCTACTGTCAACTCAACATGCAAAACTGTCCAGCAAAAAGCTGATCTGAGTGTCATGGTACAGACGCGGTGTCTTCTGGGGCATGTTCTTCGAATCTGTCGAGGGCATGACCGATGTCCCAATGCCAAGCATGGATATCTTCCGCCCCTACGTGCCGGACGTGGCAGGCTTCATCGAAAAGGGTGATCGACCAGGCCAGTCATGTATGTGCACGGGCAAGATCCGTCACAAGGGAAAGTCGACACTCGTTGATGCATACAACTATTTGAAGACCCTCGTGCCCGAGAACCAGTGGGGTGAGATCAAGGTCACCATGATTTCGCCCTCTTGGTACCATCTGAGATACAAGACCGGCCAGGCGTTCCCCACAGATGTCTACCCCAACGACGAGGCCTACTTCGAAGACATTGCGAAAGCGTTCCAGACTGAGCTCGACATACTATACGATGCCGGCGTCAGGAACATTCAGATTGACGACCCGTTGTTTGCTTGTAAGTACACCCCACCAACAGAGGCAGGCCAGGGTCATCGTCCGGCTATGACTGGCGCAACATGCTCGATGTGTCAGCAGATACTAACGAACTCCAGACTTCTGCTCCGAGAAGATGGTCGAAGGATGGAAGCAAGACTCCTCCAACAACCGCTCTCTCGATGATCTCCTTGACGTCTACATCAACGCTTACAACGCCTGCATCTCGAAACACACCTCGAAGATGCACTTCGGTCTCCACATCTGCCGCGGTAACTTCATGGGCTCCCGTCACTTCTCCGAAGGCGGCTACGACCGCATCGCCACCAAGATCTTCAAGAACCTTAATGTGCAAACCTACTACCTCGAGTACGACACCCCGCGGGCCGGTAACTTCGAGCCGCTGTTGCATCTCCCAGCCAATAAGAACGTCATTCTTGGTGTCATCACAAGTAAGTTCCCTGAGCTGGAGGACAAACAGAAGATGAAGGAGAGGGTGTTCCAGGCCGCAGATATTGTAGCTAAGGGAGCCGGGCAATCGCGGGAGGAGGCGTTGAAGAGACTGGGCGTCAGCCCACAGTGTGGATTTGCAAGTCACGAGGAAGGAAACGCAATTGTATGGCAGGATATGGAGAACAAGCTGAAGCTTGTGAGGGAATTGGCGAACGAGATCTGGCCTAACGAGCCGTGAGATGGATTCAAAATGTTGGCTCATGTCTGATTCGGCTCGTGGAAGCTGGTTGGATTTCAACGGAGACATGATACCTCTTTCAACAAGAAGTGCTGTTCGCAGCGAAGATAAAAGAATTTGATTGAATTATGTTGGACTGTGTATTCTTCAGCACCGGCCGCGTTGTCACCGATTGACGAGGTTTGTCATCTGTCAATTCGGCGTTAACTAATGTAGCGTTATTCCTAGACGTGCGCTCTAGGATACCTGGTGTGTACCCAGTACTATTTCGATTGCACCAAATCTATCGTTGGCGCGACCTCTTCTTTGGGCTGACTGGCAAGTCGCAGCATGTTAGTGATCGTGCACAGCTCGACCTAGATAGACACGAAGGATGTAGAAACACCTGTGTCGCCTCGACAGGAGTAGCTGCAAGCATGAAATGACCCGATAGACGCCTATGGTCGGTAACTCAGAGCGGTAAAAATAGCAGAGGAAGGATCATGGCTTGTAGAAAGGTCTGCCGAAGAGTGGGAGGGGTCCCGGCAGAGCTTCCCCAAGTAGGCCGCTGCCACCTCAGGCCGTCGCTTGGGCTCTAAACCAACCGCACTGTTCTGTCGACCTTGATATGATGATAAATTGGAATGCTTGAGGCCACAACCTACTGGATATCACATTGTTGTAGGGAGCTTGATTGCGAGCCCATGAAAAACACATGCTTCTTTGCCAGACTCGACATATCAGGTAGGTCACCGCATGCAAACTGGAGCTGACATCGTTCAATCGCTCTATGTGCTCGTTCTCCACGATCCTCTGCCAGCACGTATTCGCAAGTCCACTCACTACATTGACCAGTCTCTAGAAGAAAATTTCTACAGGATCTTGCTATTTGGACATCATGCCACCAAGCTCAAATCTACCAACGACACACGTCCGTACCATCCATACCCACACGGCTCCTGTCAACTGCCTATCTTTCTCAAACAGCGGCGGCACCTACATCGTCTCCGGCTCTTCAGACCGTCAGATCCATCTGTCCCGCTCAGAACCCTCGCCCAATACCTCCTCCTCCATTCCTGCAACGACACAAAAGCCCATCCAGCGGTACACCTCCCACGGCTATGCGGTCCTCGACATTTCAGTGACAGCCGACAACACAAAATTCGCAAGTGGCAGCGGCGATCGTAGTGGCCCCTTCTTATGGGACATCAACATCCACGATTCCACCATCCGCCGGTTTGGGAGCAATAGTTCAAGTCCACATACAAGTCGGATTACATGCGTGCAATTCACGGCCGAGGACAATGTGCTAGCTAGTGGAAGCGACGACCGCAGCGTGAGGCTCTGGGACTGTAAGAGTCGTGATAGTAGACCGTTGATGGTGCTGGAGGATGCGAAGGATGGTGTCAGTGCGCTTTGGTGTTGGGATAAGGAGGTGATCGCTGGCAGCACAGATGGACGCGTGAGGAGCTACGACGTGCGCATGGGACGGTGTGTGGTTGATGTTCAGCCTGGTCCAGTGACATCTCTTTCCGTATCGCGGGATGGGAGGACTGTATTGGTCGGATGTCTGGACGGAAAGTTGAGGCTTACGGATCGGGAGAACGGAGGTTGTTTGAGGACTTTCCCGCCCGAGGGAAAGATGGGTCCTGAAGAGGGCGGGTACAAGAACGAGAGTCTGCGGTTGCACAGCACGCTGGCACTTAACGACTCTATCGTTCTGTCAGGCAGTGAAGCTGATGGACGCGTCCGGGGCTGGGATGTACTGAGTGGGAAGCAAGCTGCGAGTATTGAGGTAAGTGAGACTGGAAAGGTAATCAGCGTCGTGAAGTGGCGCGAAGGGAGCGAGGTTGAGTCCCGCCGTGGTGTATGGGCAGCTGGTGGTGCGGATGGTGTCGTCAGAATATACGGCTAGACCGTCTATGCATGGCGTCCATTCGATGTCCTCGATCTATTGCTCATCAGACAGCCTCTGCGGGTTGGTTTGTCAATGAGACGCACACAAAAGGCTAGTTCGAGAACAGTTCTTGCTTACTACATCCTCATAAAGCCTGGATTGTTGCCCGGAGGGTTTTGCGCCTCAGCATGTTCACACCAAGCCTCTGTTGAACAGATCAAGCAACTACTAAGCTACCTGACGATAACATACTATAGCGAAGCGAGTGTGCTGCGACCAAGCTGCTAACAGTGTGCACAACGCTAATCGCTGTGTCGATATCTCATATCGCTAATGTCATTCTCAACCAGAAAGGAACGCTCACAGAATGTTCAAGATCAACATCTACATATACATCGACCCCAAAAACGGCCTCTTATCACTAGTGCACACCTAGCCAGACACCATCCCTCCTCGAAGCCACAGTGCTGCTTTGGGCCTCCAGCTCGTAATATCGGATGACTACAAGTTCTGCATCAGAGATGAATACATGGAAGGAGCAAGACTCCGTACCCGGGTGGTTTCGGCGTGCAGCGATCCTCGCTGTGACTACTATGCCTAGTATGGTCCAAGGCCACGCCGATGGTGCCATAAAGGGCAGTGAGGCTCGCGTCGATGGACAGTGGCATTCTGAGTGTGGTGTAGTGCTGTTAAGTGCCCTTAGGCTTGCTCTTCTCCGAAGCTTATAGGTAGAAGTGCAGGCTACGACGTATAAGTCGAGCCAGGAACTCAAACCGTGAAAGGTAGCAATGCAATATATGAGGTTCGACTAGCAAGAAGCAGTTCTGATATGAAATAATGATGTGAGTGGCATCTGGTGGACAAGATCAACTGGTGGTGGGTGGTCAGATTAGGTACTGGTATGGAGTGGAGGCAGGCAGCAATTAGCGTCTCTCCTTTGAGATCCAACAGGCCGAATATTCGTGATGCTGATTGGCTGCACGGACACCTAACGTCAGCTCATTGGTTCTCCGTTGATGTACCTAGCGTTCTCCCCGTGCATGAACCACGATTGGTCGTTTCCACTGGAGGCTACCCTTAGTGAAGCAGAGAAATACAGCCGCGCCGAGCCTAATACGAGGTACCGAATTCCCCTACTCAACTATCTATCCGATCTTGTGCGCGCTATCATCACACGTACCATCACGACCTAGAACATTATTCGCCTGTACAAGCGTAGCAGGGTAGTAGTTGGGCTCTCAGCCAACTGATTCTGTCCACCTGCGAGAACGTAAGAATAGCAGAGAAAAATCCAACTGGCAGGACGAGGAGGCTCCGACAGCCACGGTCACAATGAATTGCAGGGATGACGCCAGTGGTGATATGCTACGTGACCATATTCAAGACACAGCCTCGTCCAGGTTTTCGCAGAAGCCCATAGCATCCAATCCCGACCCGGTAACAATGACACACGGTATGGTCGAGCGAGCATACACGACTACAGCCAAACGAACCCAAACTGTCCTGTACCACGACCAAGAACGACGCACGGCGCGCGCTCAGCAGTAGAACACGCCGCCTAGCGCAAAAGCTGTTCTGACGCCGGACCAGCGGGGACCAAAGCCCTTTCCTCGTCTGTCAGACGCAGTGTGAGCATAGCCTAGGCCAACACCACGGTGCTTAAAGAACAAGAAGGGGTGCTGCAGCGCCCCGTCCAAACCAGCGTGAAAGAACCCGCACTGACCCAATGGGTCTGCTCGTCGGTGAAGCCTAGGTTGGTGGACCCGTCGACCTGCAGCCTACATCCAGCGAATGCAAGACCTGCCGTGTTGTGTCATGAAAGGGCAGAAAGGTAGACAAAATGGCCCTCGAAGTCCGGTCCTGGCTTGTTTGTCGTCGAGGCTGCTGTGGGTCTCTGATCCAGTGAGCTAAGCTTCTAGACGGTCATCTGCTGGCACGTGAGTACACAGGGGATCCGGTCTGAATGTGAACACGTGATTCCGGCCGGCAATGATCGATGCCGTTCTGGACGGAGCAAGCTGTAGCTACGGTGAGGCTGTATACCATACAACAGTAGTTATGAAGCCACCTTAGTAACATTCGTTCTTCCTCCTGGACGGAAAAGCTGACGATGCGGACATCGATGAGAAAAGCTAATCATTATATTCGAGCGACTACCCGCTCACCAGAAGCATTGTAAAGGCCTGCTTTTGAAAATCGCATTCGCTCCACGCTCAAACATTGACAACCACGAGCTGCAAACAAGCATTGCATTGCCATTCCATTCCCAGAAGGATCTACCCCCGACCTCGAGTAGCTTTTAACGTCTGCCGTGAGATCTGACAGCAGAGCCCTGCATCTGTTCTAACTCCTGCTCCAGCTGCTTGATGGCAGCGTGGGTAGCCTCGAGATCCTTGTTGAGTCTATCCCTCTCACCGATGAGCTTCTGCTCCCAAGCACGGAATCTTTGCTCTTCCACCTTGACTTGCTCGGTGAATCTCTTCCTGAGAGCTTCCTCTTCTTCCTTGAACTTGGGGTTGTCGAGCTTCCTGGGTCTGGCCTCGCCAAATTTGCGAGTCTCCATCTGTTGAGCTCGGTAAGCCTCGTAGTGAGCCTCTTCGGTGGTGTGGATCAGGTCGAGCATATGCGTTCTGATCAGGATTGATCTAAGCTTCTTGAAGTCGCAGTGGTCTTCGTTCTCGACCTCGGCGACACCCCATGCGTACTGTCTACCCTTGACGATGCGGCCGTCGGTCGTCTTGACATCCTTCTCGGAACCGATGACTGACATGGGCATGGCGGACATGAGGGCTCTTGCGTGCTGGGCGGCAGCCTCATCGTCCTCCTCGATGGGTGGCTGGTAGATCTGGATATCTTGTGCTTCGATGACATTCCTGATTCTTTGCTTGAAGATGAGGAGATCTTGTGGGGACAGAGTGTCAGCCTTTGCGACGACTGGGATGAGGTTGACACGCGTGCAAAGTCTCTTCATGACTTCGATGTCGAGGGGCTTCAGGGTGTGGCCTGTAGGGCGGATGAAGTAGAGGCAAGTGTGGACTCGGAGGTCAATCTTGTCGTTGCGGCGTGGCTGCTGTTCCTGCAACATATATGACTCATGCTGGTCGTCCAGGAATTCGATGATGGGCTGCCACGAGTCGCGGTTATTCACGTAGTCGCCGAACCCAGGGGTGTCAATGACTGTCAGCCGTACTGCACCAGGTCAGTATCCGGACATCAACACATGGTGATGACTGGCATACCTTTGAAGAACTTCTCTTCCAGCTCGGCCTTGGTGATCTCGATCTCGACCGTCTTGTCCACCTGCTTTGCGTGTCTCCGCTTGTGGTCGGCGTAGTTCTTGATTGTTGTGGAGAACAGGGTGTTGATGAAGGTAGTCTTTCCAAGTCCAGACTCACCAGCAACCTGACACGGTCAGTATGGGTCAGGCCAGTCGGAAGCGCTCGTGCTGACCATGATAGTGAAGGCAGCACCTCTCTTGGCGACGATCTTGTGTCGTTGGTTGGGCAGGTTGGCGATACCTATTGGCGATGCCGACTCGGTCGCGGAGGACGCCATGTTGGTAGACATTCTGTCACTGGATTCTCTGTCGGTGAAGGGGTCGGTAGGTGTTGAGTCGAACGTGACAGAAGGCAGTTATGGCAGGAGTGGTTGGTCGCAACTGCAACCTGTGCCTTCCAGATTAGGGGTTTCGGGACAAGATTCTGAGGAAGGTGCGCCAGAAAATCATGGGCCCAGGACCCCTGAGCACGATCCGACACGAGCCAATGGGAGTAATGTACCCCAGATCTCGTTAGGGCCTTGACTACGGTGAGGAACGCTAATCTTGAGCCGTTTGCTGCGTTTGCTCATGCTTCCTAGAACTTTTTTTGTCGACAGCGTCTCGGATCAGTTTGCGCCAGAAGACACCATGTGCCGTTAACAGTATGAAGACTGAGTTCAAGGTGTGCGTTGATCTACCATGGCGTCGTACTAATTGCTGACCGATTTTCCCAGTTCTCCAATCTATTGGGCACTGTCTATAGGCAGGGCAATGCCATCTTCACCCCAGATGGAGATTCTCTGCTGTCGCCCGTGGGCAATCGAGTCTCGGTCTTCAACTTGACCAAGAACACAAGCTACACATTACCGTTCGCCCACCGAAGGAACATCGTCCATATAGATCTGACATCGAATGGCAACCTCCTCCTCACTGTCGACGAAGACGGACGAGCCATATTGACCGTCTTTCCTCGCCGAACCTCAATCTATCACTTCTCTTTCAAAGGCAACGTTACCGCCCTAAGATTCTCACCTGATGGACGCTACTTTGTGGTTGGCCTGGGCAGGAAGATACAAGCATGGAGGACTCCACAGGTGCCAGGTTCTGATGGTGGTGAGCTGGACTTTGCGCCTTTTGTCCTACACCGAGAATATGGCGGCCATTTTGATCATGTCAGGCATTTGACCTGGTCCGGTGACTCCAGATTTTTCGTCAGCTCAAGCAAAGACTCGACAGCAAGGATATGGAGCTTGGATCCGGAAGAAGGCTTTGAACCAACTGTACTCGCCGGCCACCGACAGCAAGTTAGGGGTGCTTGGTTCTCTGCAAGTCAAGAGTCGATATACACTGTCAGTGAAGATGGTGCATTGTTTCGCTGGGAGTATGTCACAAGAGCACAACAGCAAGGTGCAGACCCAGAGGATGCAGACCCAGAAGACCTCGAGAGATGGAGGATTGTGCAACGGGACTACTTTATGCAAAACGCAAAGCTGAAGTGTGCTTCTTTCCACCCACCCAGTAACTTACTGACTGTCTGCTTTGCCAATGGACTGTTCAGCCTGTATGAGCTGCCTTCCTTCTCCGCCATACACACCCTGTCCATGGCTGCATCACCCATATCAACCATCTCGATGAACAAGAGTGGTGAATGGCTGGCTCTCGGCTCAGCAAAAACCGGTCAGCTGCTTGTGTGGGAGCACCAGTCAGAGTCCAACATCCTCAAGCAATCATCGCATCTCGACACCATGACCACGCTTTCCTTTTCGCCAGACTCAAGCCGGATTATTACCGGCGCCGATGATGGCCTGATCAAGATCTGGGACGTCTTCTCCGGCTTCCACATCGCCACTTTCACCGAACATTCTTCCGCGATAACTGGTTCGGCCTACTCGAAAAGAGGCAATGTGTTATTCACCTCCTCTCTCGATGGGTCGGTCCGGGCCTGGGATATGCTCAGATACCGAAATTTCAGGACATTTACAGCACCTCAGAGATTATCCTTCGCATGCTTGGCTATCGACCCGGCGGCAGAGGTGGTTTGTGCTGGCTCGCATGATTCCTTCGATATACACTTGTGGTCAGTCCAGACAGGTGCCCTACTTGACCAGCTGTCGGGTCATGAGGGACCTATCTCTACATTAGCCTTTACGCCTGACGGCAGAATGCTCGTCTCAGGATCTTGGGACAGAACGATCCGAACATGGAATGTCTTTGACCGCTCACAAAGTTCGGAGACACTCCAGCTAACGTCAGATCTCCTGTGCGTTGCAGTGCGACCAGATTCCGCACAAATCGCCGCCTCGACCCTGGACGGGCAACTCACTTTCTGGGATGTCGAAACATCGGTTCAAGAGGCAACTATGGATGGCCGAAGAGATGTGAGTGGAGGCCGAACATTGAGGTCAAGGAGAACAGCAGCGTCGACACCAGGAACGAAGTCTTTCAACTCCATCACATATTCTGCTGATGGTTCTTGCTTGCTGGCGGCAGGCAACAGCAAGTATATATGCTTGTATTCAGTTAGCACGCTGACACTGATCAAGAAATTCACCGTCTCGATCAACCTGTCACTGGACGGTACGCAAGAGTTTCTCAATTCGTCGGCAATCATGTCAAATGGCCTACCTCGGGACATGATCGACACTGAAGGAGAAGCGAGTGACCTGGAAGACAGAATTGACAGAAGTCTGCCTGGTGCGCGGCGTGGAAAAGACGCTACCAAGCGGACTGTTCGACCAGAAGTACGAGTGACAGGAATTGAGTTTGCGCCGACAGGAAGAACGTTCTCGGCAGCCAGTACTGAAGGCTTGCTGATATACAGCTTAGACACAGCTGGCATGGACGATTTCGACCCTTTCGACCTGGACGTCGATGTCACACCTCAGAACGCGGAGGACATCTTACAGCAGAAACAGCCCGAATATCTCAAAGCTCTGATCATGTCTTTCCGCCTGAACGACAAGAAACTCATCCGGAAGGTGTATGAGTCGATACCTCGCACACAAATATCTCTGGTGGTGAGAGATCTACCTCGAGTCTATCTGGGAAGACTCCTGCACTTTCTAGCCCAGCAACTCGAGAGTAGCCCTCATCTTGAATTTGCGCTGACTTGGATCGGTGAAGTGGTGGCAGTCCATGGGCGATATGTAAAAGAAAGGGCTGGCCAGTTCTCAAGCGAGCTGCGGGCGATTCAAAGGAGTATCGATGGTGTTGGAAAGACGATTCGGAACCTCAGCCAGAGAAACTCATTCGAAATCGAGTTTCTGTGTCAACAGCAGCCGGGGGACAAAGCGCCGCTGCTTACGAATGGAGAAAGTATTGTTGATGGTAGCACAGATGGCGTCGATGCAGACATGGCTGACGATGATGGTTGGATTGGCTTTGAGTAACTGCCGACCTCATGTACAGCATAATATCCATAACATGATCGCATACCGCCTACGTCAATGTCTTTCCATTTTCTGATCGTTCTCATCTGCCCATAACTCTACACCTTGCCATACTTAGTCCTCTACTTGGCATCAAGGATGAAAGTGTCGGGAGTTTTGATACCATGACCCCCACGGGGGCAAGCGCTGTCGAGGCGTTGAGGTTGCGCCCGCAACTTTTTTCTCCAAAACCACAAAATATCCCGCACCGCGCCGCAACCAAAAGTTTCCGCTGATCAAGACCCTCAGGTTCGAGTTCACTTTCGCGCTCAAATTCTCCTGATTACTGCTGCCATGCCACACTGACATACCAGCACAGCCACCTACAACATGTCTTCTGGCTTGAGCTGAGAGAGCACCTAGTCTGCGCCAACGATCTATCAACGACCAGCGTTGGGCTCGTCGTCACCAAACGCAGCAGGTAACACTCTAACCATGGCTGAGAAGAGCACACACCAAGTTCCAAACACATTACCTTCTCTCCCTCGCTCGGCTGTCCCATCCCATCTCTTGAACGGTCCATCCCCACTCCGACAGTCGCCCAAGACATCAACGCGAGCACACGAAAGAAACAAGCTAGCCTCGAGCATATACAGCAGTTACAACAGACGCACTTCTATCGACCCGGCAGAGCTGTCGATGCGAAGGCTGAGCATGGACGGCGAGGTCGGCAGGAGCTGGATCGGCACCGGAAGGAGCACTGACTCGTTGAACACTCACGTCCCCGAGCATGCCATAGCCGACAGTCCCCGACACAGCGAGAGCAAGAAGTCAGAGCATCCACCCTCTGCACCTAATCTAGAAGAAGTCCCTCCAAGAGATGGCCGCGACGAACCGCCTTCCACTCCTCCAATCAGCGCAACGCGCCCTGCCTCCCCATACACCCTCAATCCTCCCATAGACTTTGATGGCCTCTCTTGGCCATGTCCAGGCACGAGAGAACGGCTGGAGCAGTCGCCTGAAGAAGCACAGAAAAGATTAGACAAGCTGTCGGGAGCCGTAAGGACCATCCTCGAATGTATTGGAGAAGACCCAGATCGAGAAGGCCTACTACAGACCCCCGAGAGGTATGCCAAAGCCCTCATGTATTTCACCAAAGGCTACGAAGAAAATGTTCGAGACCTCGTTAATGGCGCAGTCTTCCAAGAGGATCACGACGAGCTAGTCATTGTGAGGGATATCGAGCTCTTCTCTATGTGTGAGCACCACATGGTTCCATTCATCGGCAAGATGCACATTGGCTACATCCCCAATCAGAGAGTGTTGGGTCTAAGCAAGCTGGCAAGGCTGGCAGAGATGTTCTCTAGACGCCTACAGGTGCAAGAACGCCTCACAAAGCAGGTTGCTCTTGCCATTGCCGAAGTCCTGAAGCCGCAGGGTGTCGCGGTTGTCATGGAGAGCAGCCATCTATGTATGGTCATGAGAGGTGTCCAGAAGACCAGTAGTAGCACAACTACCTCGTGCATGCTGGGCGCGATGCGGAGCTCCGCCAAGACTAGGGAGGAGTTTTTGAGTTTGCTCAATCGAGGACGGTAAGGGACAATGCGATAGACACCTCGACCCGACGTGGAGCGTGGTAGTGGCGTTACAGGGTTACGGTCGAACACCTGGTATCAACAGCAAGGCGGTGGTGGTTTGATTTCAACACCGAAAAGTGATACCCAAACCTGGTTTGCAAGCAAAAAAGCCGTGGCGCATATAGCAGTTATGGACTATCCGAGGTAGCAAGAACAATTCAACAGTTCAGAGCAGAGGTGAAGCATTGTACCCTCCAAGGCACCCACATCGTATACTTCATTCAAGAACGTTGGCGTTCAATCGAGTGTTCCGAGCGATATCAGACAGTTCGCACTATCGAGTGCAATCTTCGGTAAGTTGTTGTATATGTACGGACGCCACAAGACAGTGATTATATCCAACTGTCATCTCAGCCAGTTGGTATCCTCCTTGAATGAGTATACAATGTTGCAAGAGATGCTTCAAATACTATTGGAGAGAACGCGGACGATGATCATCGAAACCGGGCCGTATCACCGGCTAGAAGGCAGGATCACTAATTTTTCACGATATTGTGACAGTGTTCGAAACATCACGATTCGGTGCGCACGCCGAAGCGGCTGTAAGTGGGTGGCAGATCCCGTTAGTCATCGGCGTCGGGTGCACCGACACCTGTCATACTTCTGGCGACCACACGGTGCGGTGATTAGGGTGCCCCGGAACATAACCGCAGGGTTGGTACAAAGCAACGCATGGCCAGCTGGCCTCGAACGCGACTTCCGGCGTTATTTGTATTTGACGGCTGAATGGAGGAATGCTCAGGGGCTCCTACAGGCCATCATACGTCGACGGCAGCGTCGAGAGGAGATACATCCCATTCGGATGACGTTCGAGGTTGACTTGATGGTGATGCGGCATAACCACCCCAACAGCGTCGCTCAACGCTCGAACCATGGCGGGTTTGAGGTTCTGGTAAGCTTGCCTTTGCCGTGCAGCTCTGCGGTCTCTTCCTGATGCTGACTCGCGATATAGGTTCTTAGATTCAATGTCGGCACGAAGGCACTCATCAGTGTCGCCAGGTCTCCACACTATCAGCTTTGATTACACAACGGCATGACCCGCCCAGAATCCGAGTCGGCTGATTTGCCGTTGTAAGCCTCAATACCGAGGCATCATATGACATCACCGAGGGGTACGTAGGAGATCTTGAGGCCCAGATCTCGCAAATGGCAGACCCGAGGCCTAATAACGATGCCGCTATTGGAGATGGAAGATGTGGCATAAACGATCCATCCACGCGGGCAGGATCCTTCTGGAGTAGATTGACCATAATTGCTCGAAGCTGCTGATCCTGTACATGCTTACTATCCTGTTCAGACCCCGGCCAATCGTTCCACTATCACGATTCGTACCAAAGAAAGCTCCTCGCTACTGCGTTCTAGGTGCCTCCCGCTGTAGCTCCTCACTTACCCAGTCTCGCCCTCCACCAAGCGCGACAGCGACCAGTCAAACAGTCACTGACATGTCGGGCCATTTACCTGCCCCCGAGCTGCCCAAGCCAGCGCACGTAGACCGAGACTCGGCGTTGGCGCGCAAGTTTGGCAAAGAGGTCGTCAACTACTTTGGCTCGTCGCCTCTGAACCGACTGTCCTTCCTACGAGACGACCACGATTTCATCGCTGGCGCATTCGCTCACCCCTCCGCCAAGTTCATCGCATACAAGAACCTGTCGCCTCTCATTGACTCGCCGACCGAGATCCACTATGTGACCTGGGACGACCTCAAGGGCATATTACCTGAGAACCCTTTCGCCAAACCAGAAAAGGAGATCATCGACCAATTCGATAGCAGAAAAGCAGAGCCCCAACTCGTCTTCCTGGGCATAGATGAGAGTGACAAGGACGGCTACACCTTCAAGAACTACACGGGCTCCCCGCATTTCGCCGTCGATGTCACGCCCAAGAAGCAATACCAGCAAGCCGCCGAAGATCTGGCGCAGAAATGGCTCGATGCAGGCCTCAAGTTCGTCGAGGGCATGCGGGCCATGAACTTCCCCGCCCTGGTCGCAGCAGAATACGCTCAAGGCCGCCACTACCTCGACTGGAACGCGCGAAACACATACTGCGGCACCTGCGGCCACAAGACCCTCTCCGTCAATGCGGGCTCCAAGAGAGTATGTCCACCTAAGGACCAATCCGAGGACCCGCCCGAGCGCGACGCCTGCAGCACAAGAACCACCCTCTCGAACCTGACCTTCCCCCGAACAGACCCCACCATCATCGTCGCCGTGCTCAGCCACGACTCCAAGCGCCTTCTCCTCGGCCGCCAGAAGCGCTGGCCGCCATACTGGTTCTCCACTCTAGCGGGCTTCATCGAGCCCGCCGAATCCGTCGAAGATGCAGTCCGCCGCGAAGTCTGGGAAGAGTCCGGCGTCGTCCTGTCCCGTGTGCTCATCCACAGCACGCAGCCCTGGCCGTACCCGGCCAACCTGATGATCGGTGCCATCGCGCAGGTCGCGAGCCCCGAGGACGAGAAGATCAAGCTGGACAACGACCCGGAGCTCGAGTCGGCCAAGTGGTTCGAGCTGGACGAGATCAAGGAGGCCCTGGAGAATGGCGTGTCGAGTCTGGGCGAGGCGGCGCCCAGCGGGTACAAAGAGGGCAATTTGAGGTTGCCGCCCAGGACGGCGATTGCCAATCAGCTGATTAGTGCCGTTGTTGAGGGCGGGTTCTTGGAGGGTGTCACGCCGCTTGCGACCAAGTCGAATATGTGAGGGGTGGAATGTAGTTGACGAGCTCGGGTTCGGGAAGAGCGTGGAGTGGTGTGAAGAGCGTCTAGAATCTAGAATTGTAGATAGAAGAAGATGCGCGCATACATGCATAGCTGAAACACCCTCAAGCACTAGCAGCCCGTGGCTTGGCCTACCTACCTATCTATCTACCTATTCTAAGACCTGTTTGTCCCGCCAGTCAACACCTCCGTACGTACAAGAGACCATGTATTTCACACACGCAACGCACCCACCTACAGTTGCTCATCGTGGCTCTCCGTGTCCATCTCATCACATCACATCTCGTCTCGTCACGCCAAGAAGACCACACCTCGAAGCAAATCGCCGACCCACAACACGCGTGAGGACCGTGAGTGAGTGATGGGACTTGAACGATCGAGGCACGCGGGACTATACGTACTCGTCTACCTGCCCGCCTACCCACCTGCTAAATGGGTTCATGGGTGGACAAGAGTCAGAAAGTCAACGCTAGTAAATTCCTGATCATTGATGATTGGACATTACACCGCAGAATGGTCAGCAGCCACGCCGAGAAAGAAAGAGACTGAGTGGACTAAGTCAAGTGATCGACCGTGCGTGTGTCTGTAGTAGCGGACAGGACAGAACCCAAGTTCAGCGGACGGAATAGACAACATACCCACCGCGTCCCGTGCTTTTTCGCCCACGCACTCCTCCACCTCAGAACTTCTCATGATACCCCTCGGCAACGCCATTCAGCCCCTTACTCCCCGTGACCTTCTCCTCGCGCGCGCCTCTCTCAGCCACGTCCTTCCACGCCTGCTCGAACCCGGCGTTGCGGATCCACTTACTCGTGGTGCCCTCGACGCTATCGACGGCCATATGCGCCATGGCCAACCACATGTCGGCGTGGATCATCCAGCTCTTGGCCGCGTCGGTGCCCTCGAACTCGGCGCAGACGCGCTCGCCGTTCGCCAGCGCGCGCACCAGTTTGCTCGCGTGGCCGTCGTCCGGCAGCGCGTCGACGCGCGCGAACAGCTCGTGCCAGCCGTCGCGCGGGTTCTTGGGCGTGTAGTTCGAGATCTCGTCGGGGAAGAGCTCGGGCGAGCCGCGCGAGATGTACATGGCCACGTCGTTCCAGCCCTTGTACATCAGCAGCTTGGCGCGGGCGTCGTCGCTGAGCCAGGCGTCGAAGCGCGGGTCCAGGAACGCCGAGTAGAAGATGCTGGCGTTGACGGCGTGCATGTAGAAGAAGTCGTACTTGATGGCCTTTTGGTGCGACGCGTGCTGGGCTGCGGCGGCGAAGTACGAGGCTGCGTTGATCATCTCGGCCGTTTTGAGGCGCAGGTCGTCTTTGGTGGGTGAGACGTGCCACTGCGAGCACAGGTCGCTGGTTTCGGGGAGTGCGCGCTTGAGCACGCCGTCGCGCACCTTGTTGCCGTCTTCCCAGTGCACGGAGGAGCGGAGTTGGTCGGTGGCGCGCGCCGAGTGCAGGAGATCGACGAGGGAGCGCGGAGATTCGCCTGATTTCATGCGCTTTTCGGCCTTGTCGGCCGTGGTGGTCATGAAGGATTTTGGCCAGTTGTCGTGGATGGCGGCTTGGGCAAGTGCTTCGGTGATGATTGCGGGCTGCTCGAATTCGACGCCGAAGCCGAGGTGGATGATGGGGTGGTAGAAGCCGGCGAACATGCGGATAAGCAGGTCTTGGGCTTGGGCGGTGTCGGCGAAGAGTTGCTCGTTGAGCATGGCGCCGTAGTTGCCGTTATGTTTCTCGATTTCTTTGCGGAAGAAGATCTCGTAGTCGTGGAAGTAGCGCTCGTTGCCGAGGTATTTGGCGAATACGTCGGGGTCGGACATTGAGCTGACCGTGTCCTTGTCCACGGGGAACTGTGGGCGTTGGTAGTCAGCATTGTCATCGTAGGCTTTCTGTATCTGAGGCGCTGTGGCGCCGAGGGCGAATATTGTAAGGAGATGATGCGCTATGTGGTTGTGGAAGCCGGACGCATTGAAGAACATGTGGAATTGGTCGTGATTCTTCTGGAGAAGCTCCGAGGCACGTTTGCATGAATCCTGGGAGAACTGAGAAGTCGGGATATGGAGAACGCCAGTGGTTTCTGGCGTTAACGATATTGTTGCTGCTGTTGCCATGGTGGCGATTGCAGTGGCACGGTGTACTGTGCTTGGTGATGCTGAGCGAAGATGGGATGCTACGTTGAGTGCTCTGTTTAACAATTTGCTGCTCGACATGGGGATGTGATAGTCTTTACTAGGGCGGAAATCGGATATCAAGACTGTGGCTGTGACATCTTTGATTTATAGTCGGGCTGCCGGTGGCGTTGGCTTGGTATATGTGCTGTTTTTTCGTTCCAACGAATCTGCGTAGATCAGGCCGACTGATACCGGGCCTGTGGTTAGCGGGGATTGTACCCTGAGCAGCTTCACTTATGTCAATGCGAGATTGGTAAGATATCGACAAAGTGGTTCGTATTCGACAGCCACTTATGATGTAGTGATCGCATGATTTCATGGAACTCAAATCCGGGGTAAGCCAAGACTCAGGCCTTCCACTAATTAACTGCATAGCAGTTTGTAAGCACGGCTAACATTCACCACAACTGTCTGAGTAATCACATACTACAAACGCACTGCGTACTCATCAAAGACGTCGACCAGCTATGTGCCGATTTCCTATTGCGTACCACCTTTCCTCCCGCGTTGCAGGCAGCACGGATCGGAATCGACAAAATCAGAAATACCGAATTCAGTGTTTCTGCCTGACTTTGAAATCTCTCATGCTGGTATCATCTTCACTCGTGGTGCCCCCCCTACGAGTTTCTGTCAGTCACATTCCCTCAGTTTACCCATCCCGTCATAGAGCATCTTACTAGTGACAGTGATGCCTTTGATACAACACAGTTGAACCGCGTCATCCATACCACGCAATACCCATTAGGCAGGCTTCAGACACCATAGTGCTTCAAAGCGTCTTCATGCTAGAATTTGAGTGGATCGTGTGCCGTCACCCACTCCAGGATCTCAGTAGGTGGTGTGGCGTTACCAAGCGCTTGACAGACTGTTGTCTCTGTAAAGTCTTGTTGTTACACACAGCCACGTTGTTTCGCCCAACTGCCAGTTGTTCTCAACATCCTCTGACCTTGACCTTGTGTCTCAATCCTCTTGCTTCGAAGTGGTTGGTTGAACAGTGTGATTATTTTAGCAAGGAGTTCTTGAGACTTGTCAATCTGACTGCTCGCCCTTCTGCGTGATAGCAGAACCGCCGTGAGTGGCTATTATATGCTCACGCTCGCCTAGACTGTGCTGGATGGGCCTAATTGAGAGGTGCCAATGACTAGTTGTGCCAGACTGACAACCCACAGCAGCATGTACGATAGCGTTGATGCGTGTCATGAATTGCTCGAGGTCTGGTCCGACTTAGAGATACAGTACCCAGGTGCTAGAACTGGGGGCGACAGTTCCTGCTTCGCACAGTCCGAGCTAAAAGTGCGGTTCTTGCTCTTAACGAGAACGGCTCATCCTACGCCAACAGTGTGTTCTTTCATGAGAAGAACCTTTCTATACCCATTGGAATTGTGTTCCTTTGCTGCGGCTTCTTCACTGTCGACTGTTTTGGACTGAAGTCAGCCATGGTGAGATCCGCCAACGGATGCGCCTCGGTTCCTTCAAAATTGGCAAACGACAACGGCTGTTGTACGTTAGTGACCCGATCAGGTTGAGAGAAATTGCTGTGTGTTGACTGCAGATTCTGCTGCTGTACGTTGTCCAGTCCAAGCATTGGATCGAAGAAACCCATGTCTGGCATTGGAAATGATTGGTCAAAATGCTGCTCCTGCATGCTTGTCAGTGGTTGTGGGGTATTTGTGCTGCTTTCACTCCTTGCGGCAGATGCAGGAGGCGACACATTGAGATTGTCCATGTTCTGCCGTAGCTGAAAGTTATCCTGTTCATCCCACACTCGCAGCACCTTCTCCACCTGGTTGATTCCTTGCCAGTTGCTCGTCCGAAATCTTTCCTGTGAGCTTCCCACAGCGCCAACGCCTTGTCCGCCGCTTCCAATGCCAGTATTGAAATTGGGCAAGGTACTATTCACAACGTCGCGCCCTGTAGTGACCTTTCGGTTGAAATCCAGCTTGTGAGTCACGTCACTACCTTGTTTTGAGGTTTTGCTTCGTGCTCTGAACTCTGCTATCAACTCGTCTACTGTAATGCCTGCTCTGTACCCCGGTACATGCTTCGCGATGCCCATGTATCTATCCCCAATGTTCCAGAGCTTGCGAAGGATCCAATCTACCTCAGCTGGCAGCTCCTCGCCGCTCGTCTCTTCGAAGAGGACCAGACCTGTACGTAGTCCGAATATCAGGAAGAATGGACCAAGGAATGAGGATGTAAGCATGTATGCACATGAACGACAGATGTTGAGTGCACAACCTTTGCTTTCTTGCTGGTAGTGACGAACCATTTCCAAGTCCTCACTCTGTAGCCCTTGAAGACAGAGATTAAGCACGACCAGCACGGTCCAGTAGCCGGTATACGTTGCTGCCACAAAAGTGTTTGCAAACTCGTACTCGATGCCGATGATGGGATCTTTATGGTTCAAGTTCAGCGTCGGCGCCACACCTACGGTCTTCAGTGCAGCCTCAAAACGTGTAAACGTGTTCTTGAAAGATACTCGCGCCACAGTCATCTTTTCGATGAGATCAGCACGGTTGAACGGCGGCGGTGTACCTTTCTGCTTCGCCTGCCATAGTGCTCGTGCATGAGCACAAATCTCCGGAAGTACGACCATGGACGCGTAAAACTCCTCCGCTAGATCGAAGATCTCAAGCCTTGCGGGCGCAACTCCACCCTTTTTGAGGTCAGAATGAATGTCCTGGCTCATCCTCAACCACGCTGGCTCGGCGAGGAAACATGGTACATCTTCCTGGAAAGCCTCGATGATCAAGGTATAGCGGTAGGCAAGGAAGATCTCTCGATCGAACCCATGTCTGTGCTTAGCTGGACCACGTGCACGCATAAGTGCCGAAACACCGCCAGCGTGGCGGATCCAGGAATCATTGTTGTCGGAGGCGAACATTTCATAGAAAGAAAGGAGAATGACCGCGCATAAAGTTTCGTTGGAAGTGCCGCTCTTCTTGTCCTGAAGAGCTTTGTTGAGTAAGCGGAGGGCCTGACCGTAGTACGGTCTCGACTCCATGACCAAAGGTTCAGAGCTGTTCAATCGCCCAATGTGGACTAAAGTGACTGCGCGGACTGACGCATCAACCAGCGGATTCGTGCCAGTTAGTGGTGGCAGGTGTGAAAGCCATCTACCATGGGTTTTGTATGCATTTGGCACGGATTGATCGTCAGGAAAAAGCGACTCCTTGAAGTGAGTGATCATCGCATTCTGATTTTGCTGGGGGTTGTTGAGATGCCTATAAAGGAGACCTTCAAATTTGTTGGCATACTGAGGATCGCAAAGATTGGCGTTGAACTTGAATTGGGATACTTCTGGCATCGTGTCGGCGAGGCCAAGGTATGCCTCGGATTTGCCTTCGAGGAGGCCAAGGAACGTTCGCCGCTCGGTCTTTTCCATATCAAGGCCAACAACGTCCCAATCCCTGTCAGCCTGACCTGGATTGTGCGGCCATGAGCCCGTCACATTAGGAGATGCCGCGTGTCTGGCTGTCGTACTGGCTGTCGCCACGCTACCGAGCTTCGGAGGTGATTCTGGCGAGTCATCGTTGTAATCGAAGCCTTGTTCTGTGGTGGGCAGATCATTGCGCTCGTAGCGCTTGCGCAGGCGTGCGCCTTCGTCCTGGAATTTGAGGTCTTGTGCATAGCCAGGGCAGGGACGATTGCCCTTCTTGCAGTTGTTGCATGTCGGTCTGACTTGATCGCACCTGACCCTTCGCTGTACACAGATTCTGCAGCCCTTACTTCGAGGCACACCTACCATGTTCTGTCAGGGTCACGGTATGTAGAGTGGCAAGCAGGGCAACACGATAAAAGGCTTCAATAATCGAAGTGCATGCTTCGAAGGGAAATGCTGTCGTGCATTTACGGCGTCGGGGAACCATGAAGCCAATAAACGTGGCTGCCTACAGTAGGTGCTTGGTAGGCAATGCAGCGGCATCCTCTAGTTAGCGCAAGCGGAGTTCTAATTAGTGATCGGGGGTGGGCTGTGCTTGTTCTCGAACTCGCCAGCATGTCAGTGGTGCAAGAACTTTAATTACAAGTAGCGCCGAGGTGTGATTAGCGGTAGTGGGGTTACCTAGGTAGCCTACGTAATCTGCTGCTCGGGGAAGCTTATTAATGCCACAATACAGCTCATGCGCAAAAGAACTTAGTGGGTCGAGGCGACGGCCGCACTGGGCAGACCCGTGTAAACAACATTTGAATTGCATTTACTCCCTGGGTTTGCTATCTGACCATATGAGGTGCTGTTTGCCACGACGTTCTTTTATCAAAAGCGCGAGGTCGGTACAGCTGTTTCTTGGCAATTGGCTCTCGAAATCGAATGCACCGTTCGTCCGTAAGTATCCCCTCGATGCGCCTGTAAAATGTGTCGAAGCCATCACTGCTCGATGGAAGCATGGCGCAACTTCAACCCAAGCCTCGGCATTAGTCCGCAAAAATCAGGCATCCAAGCAAGACAAAGGCGTTGCTGAGCTTTCTCTTTTCTTCTAGTCGACTTCGCTTATCCGTTGTTAGTGGGAGCTGCAATACAATGGTGCATCATGCCTCGCATCACCTCCAAAATCCAGCTTCTGGGGCAGGATATTTTTGGCTTATATCGTTCTAGCATTCGATGCTCTTTCGTTAACCCTCCAACTCATTCATGGGTACATCCTCGTCATCGTGACCGACGATAGTATCAGCAACCTTCCAGACCTGGATCAAATTGTCATCGGCAGCACTGCAGACCACCCAGGGATTATGCAAATTCCACGAGAAATCACTGATTCGATTAGTGTGGCCGCCGTGCATGAACAGCAATTCTGGCACCCCGTCTTCACTATCCTCTGGAGTTTGCTCCTCACCCACTTTGGCGAGATCCCAGAACAATATCCGTCGATCATAGCTGCTGGAAGCCAAGACAGATTCCTCAAATGGATGCCATTCTAGGCTGGTTACGCTGTCTTGATGACCCTCCAAAGCATGAAGTTTATGCTTGAGGTTCCGCAAGTCCCAGATAGAGATGGTCTTATCAGCACTTCCAGTAGCAACTAAGTACTCTGCTGCCGGGTTGAACGCCAAAACATTGATGGCGTCTGTGTGCTGGTCTCGGCCAGAAGTCACGGCGCTCTTTGTGGTGTCGGAGCTTCTTAGATCCAGTATTTGCAGGGTCAAGTCATCCGAGACCGTACCCAGCAATGTGCTATGAAGCGGATGGTGCTGCACATCATTCACAATAGCCGAATGATGCGTGTACTTTCGGGTTTCAGACAGTGATCTAACAGTTTTAGAAGCCTGTGTGATGTCCCACAGCCGTACGGTGCTGTCTTCGCTGGCGGTGGCAAGGTGCCCAGCGTTGTGCGGGCTCCAGCTCAATCCCCATCCTTCCTTGTCGTGCCCAATAAGCTCTATTTCCGGATCCGCCTTGCTATCACGGCCAGGCTGCGGGTAGCTGGAGTGCTTGGATTTGTCCCATATCAAGACCCGTCCATCTGTACACATGGTGGCGATGATGTTGGGATTTTGCGGCATGTACCTGGCTTTGTTGACCTCTCCAGGATGCGCGATCTTCTGAATGATGTTAAACTTGACCTCAACCGAAGTCTTGCCCCCACTGCCGTAGCCGCCAATCTCTCCTGTATCTTCATTGTAGTCTTTCGCATCAGGTTTCGGGGGGTTCGGTAGCTGGACGTTCGCGATCTGTAGGTAATTCTGCTGGCCCGGTATGGTATGTGTGCCAATAAGTAAGCGATGTTTCGAGTAGTTTGTGCCCGCCACTCTGATGCTCGTTAGCTACCTCGTGTCAACGACATTTAACCACGTACTCTTGCTTGTCTGGAAACCACTGTACGGTCAATGTTGGCCAGTCCAGAGCTGTGCTGAGTATCATATCATATAGGAAGGGTGCATTCTTCTTCCACGTTTTGTATTCCTCGTTGATAACTTTTTCTTCAATGACATCGTCATCGCCATTCAGCTGCTCACTCACTATGACCAGATGGTCAGTATCGTCTTCCAATAGCCTGTCAAGGTACCCCTCGCTCACTATTATCTTCGTCGTCAGCCATGCTGGGAGGACAACAGCGCCAAAGAGCAGGTCGTTGGTTGTCAGATATTCTGCTTTATACTTCGTCGAAGGCTGCAGTTGCACCTATGGTAAAGTGTAGGACTTCTTCATTCGTGGCTGTAAGGGCTTAAGCACCACGCGCGACGCGTCGCGTAGAATTAATTGACTTTGGGTCCACCCAGGCCCAGTGGTGAGAGTCATTGACACCACGTGACAGCTCCAATGACAGCCCAGTGGCGTACCATTGCTTTTAGCCATTAGCTACTCTTGTGAACAATCATCACGATCGTATTGTTTGCTTGGTACATTTCTGTTCTCGTTATATTTGGGGTTATCAGGGTCGGGGCTACCTTAATCGCTGGGTCATCTTCGCCATCTCTATCATCTCTATATACCTTTTTCGACACCGCACAACAGACCGCTAAGGAGTTGTACCGATCGCAACCATGGGAGTTCCCAAGTTCTTCAGATGGCTCAGTGAGCGCTATCCAGCAATCTCACAGCTGATCTCAGAGAACCGGATACCGGAGTTCGATTGCTTATACCTCGACATGAATGGTATCATCCACAACTGTACCCACAAAGATTCCGACTCGCCTCAGTTTCGAATGACAGAGGACAAGATGTTTATCGCAATATTCAACTACATCGAGCACTTATTCGGCAAGATCAAGCCTAAAAAGCTGTTCTTCATGGCAATAGATGGGGTAGCACCCAGAGCCAAGATGAATCAGCAACGCGCTCGACGATTCCGAACTGCTCTTGATGCTGAACGAGCCCGCGACAAAGCACTCAAAGAAGGTGTTGAGTTACCGAAGGAAGAGCCCTTCGACAGTAATTGCATCACTCCAGGCACAGAGTTCATGGCTAGACTTACAGAACAGCTGAAGTACTTCATTAGTAAGAAGGTTACAGAAGACGTCGAATGGCAAGGGGTTGAAGTGGTTCTCTCGGGCCACGAAGTCCCAGGAGAAGGCGAACATAAAATTATGGAATACATCCGACAGGCCAAGGCACAACCTGGTTACGATGCAAACGTCCGACATTGTCTCTATGGCCTTGATGCCGATCTTATCATGTTGGGCCTTCTGAGTCATGATCCTCATTTCTGCCTGCTTCGAGAAGAAGTCACCTTTGGTCGTCAGACCAAGAAGTCAAAGGAATTGGAGCACCAGAACTTTTATCTGCTTCATCTATGTATTGTTCGAGAGTACCTGGAATTAGAGTTCCAGGAGCTCGAGACAAGTGGTACGCTCGGCTTCAAATACGACATGGAACGCATTATTGACGACTTCATCCTCATGGCCTTCTTCGTCGGTAACGACTTCTTGCCTAATTTGCCCAACCTTCATATCAACGAAGGAGCGCTGGCGCTCATGTTCCAGAAGTACAAAGAAGTTCTCCCTCGAATCGGCGGTTACATCAATGAATACGGCGTTATCAACGTGGAACGACTTGCTGTACTGTTGGACGAACTGTCAGATGTGGAGCATCGCTTCTTTGAAGCTGAGTATTCTGATGCGAAGTGGATCAAAGCCCGCAAGGGCGACGTGGAGGACTCGTTCGCCGTCAAGTTGGGTAAAGTACCGACGTCTGTCTCGACCGTGCAGAAAGAGTTGTTCAATGATATCAAGGCATTCTTCATCAATCCGAATAACAAGGATGTCGCGACGAGGAAACCATTCGATTTATCGACAGACCTACCAGCACGTGATCGAAAATTTGTACAACAAGTGTGTGCAGACCTCAATCTCAGATGGAGTACTCAAGAGGATTCGGATGGCAATCGCTTCATGCGATTAGAGTTTCCACCTACCGAAGAAGTGGACTCGGAGGACGAGGAAGAATCACAAATCGCAATTACGAGAGTGCTCAAGCGATACCAGAATGCAAAGGTCGAAGATGTCAGCAGCGATCAGGCACAAGCAAACATGAAGAAGCAATATGACGACAAGTTCCAGGAATGGAAAGACAATTACTATTCCACCAAGTTTGTGTGGGATACCTCCAACGAGACTGAACTCCGAAAATTGACCGAAAACTACGTGCAGGGTCTACAGTGGGTTCTATACTACTACTATCGAGGTGTTGCTTCGTGGCCTTGGTTCTACCAGTATCATTATTCGCCGATGATATCAGATGTGAAGAAGGGTTTGAAGGCAAACATGAAATTCGAGCTTGGACAACCTTTCCGACCGTACCAGCAGCTGATGGGTGTGCTTCCAGATCGAAGTAAGAAGATCGTGCCTACAATTTACCACGATCTGATGACAAACCCGGACTCACCGATTATCGACTTCTACCCTCGTGACTTTGAACTTGACATGAATGGTAAGAAAATGGAATGGGAAGCTGTGGTCAAGATTCCGTTCATGGACGAAAAGAGACTGCTCAGCGCTATGGCCCCTCGTGACGCTCTCTTGTCGCCAGACGAAAAACGACGAAATGATTTCGGTGTTTCACTGAAATTTACCTATTCTAATGAGGTGGACTACACATACCCGTCGTCCCTGACGGGCATCTTCCCAGATTTACCCCATTGCCATTGTGTCATGAACATCTTTGATCTACCAACCATGGAAGGCCTCGAGAATTACGTCGGGCTTGTCGATGGTGTCAAGCTTGGAGCCGCTGCGTTGGCTGGCTTTCCGAGCTTGAAGACCCTGCTTTTCACTGGTTCGCTTGGCTTTCACGGCGTCAGCGTCTTTCAACAAGACAGCCGCAACGAGAGTATGGTCATTGCTCTCTCGGACACCGAGCGACGGACCAAGGCCGACTTTGCTAAAAGCTTGCTCAACAAGCGTGTCCACGTGAATTACCCTTTCCTGCAAGAGGCCAAGGTTGTCAAGGTCTCTGATGAGCTATTTGACTATTTCATGCCTGAGGACGGCTCGCAGCATGTTCAGCAAGTTGAGCACGACGGCAAACAAATCGACGACTTCCACAAGAAGGCAGGCAGCATCGAGAAATGGTACAGCAAACGTCTAGGTATGCTGAGTGGCGACGTAGACTCCCTGGTTCATATCGAAATGCTCAAGGGCCTGAAGAAATTGGATGACGGATCCACCGTGAAAGAGTTTGCACCGATGCCTGGCATGGAAACTGTTCATGCAGCTCAGCTTGTTGTTGAGAGGGTTATCAGCGAGGACGAGAGATTCATCGAACAGGCTGCGTTACCTGTCGAGGAAGAGTTTCCCGACGGAACTAATGCTTTCTTCCTGGGAGACTTCGCATACGGGCGGCCAATCAATGTCACTGGACACGAGAACGGCAAGACGATCTGCCTTGTGGCAACCACAACAGCCCGCCAGGTTGAGTTCGGCAGAGAAATAGCACGACAAGCAGAACAACTGTCACCGTACTCGCCTTCATACGCCGTGGCTAGAAAACTTGGTTTGCATGCGTTGGCGCTGTCGAAGATCACCTCGGCATTCTCTATTCGGGTAGGGGATGCAAGAGTCAATCTTGGACTGAACATCAAGTTCGAAGGCAAGAAGATGAAAGTCCTAGGCTACTCGCGCAAAAGCGAGAACGGCTGGGAGTTCAGCAGAGCTGCGGTGGATCTGCTTGTACAGTACATGACGAAATTCCCAGCATTCATTGCAGCTGTTTCCCAAAAGCCGCAGGGCGACATGCTACCAGCAAACGAATACTTTTCCGGCAACGAAGACGAAGTCAACAAGCAAGTCAAGGAGATCCAAGCCTGGCTTAAGGAGATTGAGTCAAAGAATTTTGATAAAGTGCCACTCGATGCTGAGCAACTTGATTCAGACGTCGTCAAGCAAATTGAGTTTGCCGCTGACCAAGCTGTCGCAACAGAACCACCGCCAGTTAACAAAACAATGAGGGGGATACCTCGCAATGCATTGTTGAAGCCGATTGACGCTCAGTGGCGCCTGGGCCAGCAGAGATTTCAGGTTGGTGATCGCATCATCTATGTTGCAGATTCAGGTAAAGTACCGATCGCATCCAAGGGTACAGTGGTGGGCTTGACACAAACCACTCGAGAGACATGGCTCGATGTTGTCTTTGACGTGTCATTCATGAGTGGCACATCGCTTGGAGACAGATGCTCACCGTTCAGAGGATCTACTGTACCTAGCTGGTCAGTATTGAACCTCACCAACCGCCAGGTCTTGGCTTCATCGAAAGCAAGTGCCAACAGAAACACTAATACGTCAACCCCCTTGACAGTGTCCGGATATGGTCTACCTGGCATCAATGGACAAACTCAATACCGTGATGTCGCTCCACCACCGGCTCTCAGAGGAGGCTGGTCAGGTGCAGTGAGAGGTCCTAGAGGTGGTGGCCGAGGACGTGGAGGCCCAAATGGAACTCCACAGACCAATCTCCCTTTCCGACCCCAGATGAACGGTCAACCTAACAACAATATCAACGGCAATGGGTCGAATCGAGGCGCATATCGCGGTGCGTATCATCAGATCGATCGAGGCGATGATCAGTCTGGGATAGTACCGCACAATCCAAACTTCCGTCCCAGATCACAGAATAACGTGCCACCTCCGACCAGCCTTGACCAGGGTCCATCGTTCAGAGGTCGTGGGCGAGGCCGGGGAGATCGGGGTCGCGGTGGGAGGGGAGGCAGAGGTCGTGGCGCGCCGCCAGCGGCTACCAACGGGTCTGGGTAGGAACCAGGACGAACGACAGCATACCTATGGGATATGACAGGCTAGTCAACGTTGGTGAGCCAGGCGATCCTGTGGCCAGCGATTAGACTCAAGCAGCGCTGCCGATATTATAGTCCTTAAGGCCAATGAGTACCGTAGCCTTGACGAAGGATGCACAGGACAATGATTACAATAACCACGAAGCACGAATGAGGTTTAGTCTCTCACAAGCGCATTAACAATTGACCCGACTCGGAGTCCAGCGGCCGAGATTTCAGGTCCAGTGCGTCACATGCCAGTGCTTTTACACTTTTGTATAACGGAGCGGGGGCCGCCGCGTGGAGCATCGACCCTCACGGTTGACTACATCTGCTGACACCTTATCAGTGTCCATGTGGCACAGTGAAAGTAGTCTGGGGACTCGGTGTCCACCACGAAACTAAGCGATATGCAAGTACAAAGCGAATTTCTATAGCTACCACATCGTTCTACCATTTCGCGAGCCGACAGAAAGCATGGGTTGCGCAGTCTCTGGTTGGACCCGGATCATTGATCGCTAGGTAAGATCATGTCTGTCCAAATCACTTGCATTAGTTGGAGCAAGTCGACCAAAGGGATTCGCACGCATTGCGGTTGGCGCAACTAAGAACACGTTCCTGAGATGTGTCCACGAAATCGTCATTCTGCTTCCCTCTCTCCGCTTGTGCTAATGCAGCATTCCCCACGCTACCTTAGATATGCTCCGCGACGCATGTTCACAGGTTGATTCTCAGACAATGCTCGCTTCTTTGTGCAACTCCGATGCTGGAACAGTAACGATAAGGCGTCAGCATCATTCTTACTGATCTCTTTCCAAATCCCCAGTCATCTCAAGCGTTGTACTGGCACCTTATCTAACAGTCTAGAGTTAGGGCGTTCAGTAGTACACACTATCCAGAGCTCCTGAAACACATGCAGTGCTCTACTCGTTGCATGTAGTGGCCAAGCACGGCTGTACTTCACTGCTGTACTGGCCGATGACGCATGACTACACTACCAAGCACACTATGAATGTGCCGTCGTTGACCTTCTGCCGTCCCCCAGCGGCCGTTTAGCCGACTCGAGGATCATCAGCGCAAGCCGTAAGCCTCGCGTCAGAGTAATCGAGCCTAGAGGTTGGTGTACCGACTGGTCCCAAGCATGATGGAGTCGATCAACCTCATCAACGCCCAGATCACATTCCTGGTAGGTGCTTAATAGTGCTTGCTTCCTGCTGTCTGACTGTGAGTAGGAAGTTCCACTTAGTCTGGTGCATATACCAAACGAGTTATTTCCCTTCTTTGTACAACCACTTTTCAGGATACTCTTCGGCCAAGGATACGATGACGACGATTCACGTGTAGCGTGGACTGACAGACATGAGTTTCTGACTTTCAGCATCACGCCGGTTGGCTGTTCTCTCATATGTCCAAAGGTGCTTGTTGAGAAGTGCTTGACGCCACTTGTGAAGGATTTCAATGCTCGTGTCGAACGGAGGAAGGCAGCATCGGCCGGCATTGAGATCAGTCATGACGAATATGTGGCGATCCAGGTAGATGGGCAAGGACTTGATGCTGGACAGCGAGTGCTCGAGCTGACTGCACCTTTAGCAATGGCCGGCATGTACGTTTCTGCTGAGTCCTCGGCTCCCGCGCAGCACATGTCCCTCAATCAATGTTCACTCGGCTGACTGGCACGATAGATCCGTCTTCTTCATCACGACCTACTTCAGTGACTTTATTCTTGTTCCGACCAGGGCACGTCACACAGTCGTCACGACATTGCAGCAGCGCGGCTTTGTCTTCTCGGAGGAGGTGGAAGCGTACGTTTCACCATTATCACCTTTGCTCACCCACCACTACAATCTCAGTTCACCGTTCAGCGAGCGACCGCCGACGTCATCGTCTTCAGGTTCTGAGATCCGAGCATATCCAAGCTCAATGCCCTCTACGCCACCGGCTAAGGACATACCTGAGCTACAAATACGAACGTTCACCAAGCTCATGAGACACGGGATCGAGCCGACTGTCGATGCAACACTACGGCTCTTTAGCTGTGCAGGTAGCCACGATTGCGAAGGGAAGTCTGTGCGACAGCTGAGGGAAGATCTGATGCAGGTCCTGCTTGCTAGCAGCATACCCAATGTGGCAAAGCACGAAAGCTCTAGCTCAGCATCCGAAAAGACAAACGGGACACAGGAGCTCGACTATGCAGCAAGGTTTCTCTCTATAACCTTATCCTCTGAGCCAGTCTCAATATTGATGGAAGAACACCTGCTGCCCCGGCTTGGGAAGACGCTTTTCGGCGCAAAGGCGGAAGAAGACGCACTGGTTCCGATCACGTTCGACTTACGTGCGCTGGGATGGACCGCGACAGGGATCGTTGGGGGCGTGGCAGGCAGGCTGAGTCAGGGAACGATATCGATGCAGCTCGAGGAAGAAGGTACAGAACTGGTTGAAACCAGCTTCTTGAGTTCAGCGAAGGCTGGAAGTGTGATTGTGCAGGCCAGCCAGTTGGAGAAAGCACTCAGAGCGTTAGAAATGGGGTTTGAGGAGGTCAAGAGCAGAGATTGATGGGCTAACATATGGTTAGTTGATTAGCATCCATGATCAGAAGACTGCCTCCCTGTACAGTCACATGACATCGTGAGCAGTAGCTCACGTACTTTAGTACACGATTGCCTGGCAGCCTGACCGCTTTATGCGGTGCAATCGCGAACTCGCGACATGCACGTTCCTAAACTACCATCATGGCCATGACCTCAAACTGAGCTACGAATCCAGCTCACCTGTGCTTTGGTTATCCCGCATATCCTTGCTCACATGGCACGTAGTGGCTCGTCGCCAAAGATTAGATCTGTATCAATTGGTAGATCAGTCTGAAGATCCAACACTATTCTCTTCGACACACCTTTCTGACTGTCTGGCGACTCTACTACCTCTTTCCTCGTCGCATCGAGTGCGCTATACTACGGTACCGCGGTCCAACGATTCGAGATGACACTATGGGGCAGCGACACCGTGCGCGATGTGGCCGAGTCAGTAGGGGTCCAGACTCTCAACAAGGATGTAACGAGTGCGCTGTGTCGAGATGTCGAGTTCCGCATGTCCTTGGTCCTCGAACAGGCCATCAAGTTCATGCGACACTCCCAGAGGACGATCCTATGGTCTTCAGATATCGCCCAAGCCCTACGCGTGCTGGACGTCGAACCATTGTACGGGTATGAGAGCACGAGGCCATTGAGGTACGGCGAGGCAAGCATTGGCCCAGGACAACCACTGTTCTACGTCGAGGATGAAGAGATGGACTTTGAGAAACTCATCAACGCTCCTCTGCCCAAGGTGCCCCGTGAGATGTCATTCACAGGTACGTTCTGCTAGGATCACCCACACCCGACGTACCATGCGACACTAACACCATTGTGCAGCACATTGGCTCGCCCTGGAAGGTGTCCAGCCAACCATCCCCCAGAACCCCTCCTCAGCCTCCACCTCAACAGACAATCGAACCCTCGACTCGTTGCTGCCCAAGACGGGAACCGCGCCCAACCAGACCTTGGCCGCAATGGCCGACCACCCAGCCTCGAGCAGTGCCACCAAACCCTTGGTCAAGCACATCCTCAGCAAAGAATTGCAGCTATACTTCGACAAAGTCACCTCTTCCATCTTGGATCCCGCTCAGCCAGAATACCGCGCTGCAGGTCTGGCCTCACTCCGAGAAGATCCAGGACTCCATCAACTGATCCCCTACTTCGTCCAATTCATCGCAGAAAAAGTTACACACAATATCAGAGACCTTTTCACCTTGACCCAGATGATGCACCTTGTCGAAGCCCTGACCCGCAACGAGAAGCTGAATCTATCACCATACGTTGCAAGCATCGTGCCCCCAGTATTGACATGCCTCACGGGGCGAAACCTTGGACCGGGCTCGAACCCTGCGCCTACAAGCGCAGCTGCTTCCAATGCAAGTCCGCTTGACCATTTTGACCTTCGTGACCTAGCTGCTTCTCTTCTCAAGCACCTATGTACCAAATACGGCAAGTTCGCCCATGGTCTGAAGGCCCGCCTGGCGCGATCGTGCTTGAAGACCTTTCTCGATCCTAGGAAGACATTGGGTGCACATTATGGCGCCATCCTTGGCTTCGGTGCTGTTGGTGGAGCCGAGGTCGTCAGAAATCTAGTCCTGCTGAATCTCAAAGAGTACGAGGAAGTGCTCAGAGCTCCTCTAAGTGGTGCAGACGGAGACATCAAGAAGGCTGAGGCAGAGAAGGTCGTTTCTGCCATTCTGCGTGTGTTGCAAATTCTCGTGGAGGACGACGTTCCGATGATGAATGGCCACGCTGCCGCTGACGAAGCTGCGGTACGAGAGGAACTCATTAGCAAGATTGGGGAAGTCATTGGGTCAAGAGTTGCTGACGTTGCTGATCACAGATTGCCGAGAGCAATAGTGAATTCCTAGAAGGACCTTGTGGGCATCAGCTTTGAGAAATGGATGCGGGATGGTCTGAAAGAAATGCCCATAAAAGGCATTGGTTTCGATGCGTTTCTCGTTGACCAGCGTGAAGAGGTGCTTCGGCTCCTCGCTACATCAGCTGCCCAGGTAAGAGGAGGCACAGGACCCGACGACCAGTGCGACACGAATCGTGAGAAAGCAGAGATGACTTTCCCAGGACAAGGGACTGATATTAGGCTTCGCCCACCCCTGAATCATCATGGTCTTCCATGCCTCGTTGGATTTCCAGAAACCCAGGTGCCTGTTGGTGACGCACGACCGGGTCCAGTGGGTGTCCATTTCTTGCCTGTGGTTCCTGGATACACCAACGTGCACAAATTCGTGGCATGGTGTGCCAGTGCGCTCCATGTACAAGGCGGTATGGATGGTGTCTTCTACGTCGACAAAGTCCCATGGCCGGAGGAAAAGTATGAGGTGCATCGCTGGGCGCACGCGAAGGACAGCAGCGGTGAACCCTTGCTTGGGGACTTTTTTGACGCATTCAGTAGGCCAGTCATTCATAACGTTTTCGTTGCGAACAGGACTAGGTTTGGAACGGAGCTGTCGGCAATTGTGGAGAGCTTAGAAGCAACGGGATTCTATGCGACTGGCGAACAACAGGGAAATGGCAGTACTGTCTCTCGTCCGATACCGTTGTCTCCTGTCCAGTTTAAACGGACCGAGATACCCATGCGCTCAACTGGCGTCGAGTTTTTACAGTACACGCTCCGGTGGCTTGCCCGAACCAGACCGAACGACCAATTGAACGCGTATTGTGTCGCGACTCGCGGAGTTACGCTTGCCATCGTTTATGGCCTATGGGAGGATGAGAAAAGCAGGAGTGTTATCTTTAGCCACCCAGGTAGAGGTCAGATTCAGCATATCCTGCCTGAGCAGAGGGTAATGATTCACCAATGGCGGGGTGACGATGGGATCTGGAGATGGCGATCGGATCTGGCGTTGAAGGATCCAAGCATTCCCGAGGCGCCTTTGCCCGGTTATGGTTTATGGGAACTATGAATATGAATGCTGGGTACACAGGAATGGTGGAGTACTCGTGAGTAAGGAGCAGGGAGCAGGGATCCGCATCGTGTACATGTTCATACAATGCACCTAGAATTAGAAGCACGCCAATAAACTGCGTAAGCAATCTTGCTCCAGTACGCACGACCCATTGTCACAGTGTGAATCTGCCACGTCGGGAGGGTGTGGTGGTAGTGTTGTAACCGTCGGTCTTGCTTGTGACGCAATTTGCGGGATAAGGTATCCTCACTTGTCACTTGGTGCACTATAAACCCGACCGTAGTGCTTCCTGCATCGTGTAGCTTTCGACCATCAAATACGTGAGTCGTGCTTCTGTACTACAGTGTCTGAAGAGGAGCACAATACGTTCCTCGTGAGCTGCCACCGAAGATTTCATAAGCTACGTCCTCGAAGCCATGGGCCGTCTCATGACTTTAGCGACATGCTCGCTCAACCAATGGGCGATGGACTTCACAGGCAACAAAGACCGCATAATAGAGTCCATCAAGCGCGCAAAAGCTGCAGGTGCTACTCTCAGAGTCGGGCCAGAGCTCGAGATCACGGGTTATGGCTGCCTCGACCACTTTCTCGAGGGCGACATCTTCCTCCACTGCTGGGAAATGCTAGCACAGATCATGAAGGACCCATCGTGCCAAGACATCATCTGCGATGTAGGCATGCCAGTCCGCCATCGGAATGTAAGGTACAACTGTCGGATCATCTTCTACAACCAGAAGATCCTCCTCATAAGGCCGAAGCAGTTCCTTGCCAACGATGGAAACTATAGAGAGATGCGCTACTTCACGCCCTGGTCGAAGGAACGATACACGGAGGAATACTACCTCGAACAGAGTGCTCGCGAGATCACCGGTCAGCGCGTGGTGCCCTTCGGAGACGCGATCATATCGACCCTCGACACCGCGTTCGCAGCAGAGACCTGCGAAGAGCTCTTCACCTCCAACGCGCCACATATTCATCAAGGCCTCGACGGCTGCGAGATCTTCACGAACAGCTCGGGCTCCCACTTCGAGATCCGTAAGATTATGACACGGCTAACGCTCATGACGGAAGCAACACGCCTTAGTAAGGGCATCTATCTCTACGCCAACCAGAAAGGCTGCGATGGTGACAGACTCTACTACGACGGCTGCAGCATGATCATCGTGAATGGGAAATGTGTCGCACAGGGCTCTCAATTCAGTCTCGACGATGTTGAGGTCGTCACTGCCACAGTAGATATCGAGGAGGTCCGCTCTGCACGCTTCGCACCGTCTCGAGGTCTCCAAGCACAAACACAGGAGCCATACCCGCGCATCGAAGCAGATGTTGCGCTTAGCGAGCCCAAGTCGGGCCCTTCACCAATCGATCTCGGTCCTTCAGAGCCGGTCAGCATAAAGGCACACTCACCGCCCGAAGAGATAGCTCTCTGTCCAGCACTCTGGCTCTGGGACTACCTTCGCCGTGTATCAGCAGCAGGCTTCTTCATCCCACTTTCTGGCGGTATTGACTCTTGCGCGACCAGCGTCATTGTCTTCAGCATGTGTCGACTCGTCCACTCTGCCATTCACTCCGATAGTACTCAGCCAGATACCCGTGCACAAGTCCTCGCAGATTGCCGTCGTCTCTGCGCGAAAGACGAAGACTGGCTACCATCCTCGCCACAAGAGATCTCCGGCTGTCTCTTCCACACCTGCTTCATGGGTACTGTCAACTCGAGCAATGAAACAAGGAGCAGAGCGAAAAGACTCGCAAAGGATATAGGCGCCTACCACACAGACTTGAACATCGACACCGTGGTCAATGCCCTCACCTCTCTCTTCAGCACCGTCACCTCGTTCACACCACGCTTCAAAGTCCGCGGCGGCACACCGGCCGAGAACCTCGCGCTCCAGAACATCCAGGCCCGACTGCGCATGGTAGTCGCCTACCTCTGGGCACAGCTCCTCCCTACAGTCCGCCAGCGTCCCGGCGGCGGATCCCTCCTCGTCCTCGGCTCCGCAAACGTCGACGAGCAACTGCGCGGGTACCTGACAAAGTACGACTGCAGCAGCGCCGACATCAACCCCATAGGCGGCATCTCAAAGACCGACCTCAAAGCATTCATCGCCTACGCATCCAAAGCCTTCGACCTCCCCGTGCTCGAAGAGTTCCTCTCCGCCACACCCACAGCCGAACTCGAGCCCATCACGGAAACATACGTCCAATCCGACGAAGCAGATATGGGCATGACATACGCCGAGCTCTCCGTCTTCGGCCGTCTGCGCAAGGTCTCCAAGCTCGGGCCGTGGGGCATGTACCAGCGGCTCCTGTACACCTGGGGCAAGCCCGCGCCGCCGCAAGACTCCGAACGCGAATCCGAGTCCGCGAAGCCGGACGCCGCGGCAGGCGGCCAGCCGAGCACATCGCGCACGCAACCGAACAGCGCCGTCGCGGCCGCGCACGAGACGCCCGAGTCCGCGCACGCGATCCAGGGCCGCGGCCTGTCGCCGCGCGAGATCCGCGACAAGGTGCTGTGGTTCTTCCACTACTTTCAGATCAACCGGCACAAGGCGACCATCTTGCCGCCCGGCTTGCATCTCGAGGAGTACAGTCCCGAGGACAACCGGTACGATCTACGCCCGTTCGTGTACCCGAGTGTTTGGAGGAGCTGGCAGGCGCGCAAGATCGATGAGCATGTTGCGCAGATGGAGGAGAAGAGGGCGTCTTGAGACTGGAGTGGAGTGGAGTGGATTAGGCAGCGGGGTGGCTGGCGATTGGATCAATGGGGTAAGTGTCCGGTGCATAAATGTAGGTGTCTCGTGACTAGTCGCACAGTTGCTGCGAAGCGCCCTAATTGAGGTACTGCAACGACGTAGGGTCGGGTATCTGGTTTAACGGCTACACCGCACTTGCTGTGCTTCTAACGCTTCCATGACGGTGGCAGTAGTGCTGTAACCCACACCCCCTTTCGCATGGAGCAAGAACTTGAAAGGGCAGTTTAGAGTCATGGAACGTTGAAGCGTATCTCATTGAAGTGTCGTCGCCATACGGGAACGTGCCAGCAATACAGTGCCGGGTTCCAGATGGTTTTTCGCATGGGAAGCGGTGTTATAGAAGGATCCGGACCTTGGGTGAATTTCTTACTCAAGCTGCCATGAGATCCACCGCATCAGAAGATGGTCCCATCAGATATGATGCCGATAGGCGGACCTTTAGTTATGGGTCTTGACACCTGAGCAATCTCTCTTCCTCCCTGATTCTGTTAGCACTATATGGCAAGTCTACGACGTCAAGCTTACCTTCCATGTACCGGCCTCAAGCATCTGAGCCAAACTCAGCTTGTCACTATCCGTCAGGCCTAGTCCTTTATTTACTGCAGCCAGTAGCTCATCGAGAAAGCCAACAGTGACTGCACGCCATTCGACAACCACGTCATCACTGGGCTCGAACATGGGTACTACCTCCGAAGATGCGTTTGGCATTGTCTCACGGTAGATTTTTAGACCGCGGTCCGTGTCCGCCTTCTTCAAGGTCAACAGACCAGTGTCCACAAGAAGTCCACCGTTGCGATATTCCGGCAAGCCTGTCATGAGCTCTGCACCTGCGAACTGCATGTTCATTAGCTTCGTCATTGGCACCATGATGCTATAGCATAGCCACTGTGTCAACTTGTGGAATGGCACGATGTTCTTCAAAGAGCCCCTACTAGGGATAGTGCTGCACGGCCAAGCGTCTCCCAGCGACACTCCGTTGATGTTCGTTCTGGTGGCTGGCCATATGCTGCTCAGACCGTCCATAAGCACTTCCCAAAGCACAGGTAGCGGAACAACAGGAACTGCAGCAGCTACCGTGTCTGGATGCGAAATGAGGTAGTCAATCATGTTTCCTGGTCTGGTGTTCTTGCCAAACATGTCTGAGCGCGAGCGTAAAGCGCCGCCTAAGCGAGTCAACAATGCTGCTCGGCCCTCGAGGCCTGACATGGGGTTTGAATCAGAGACTTGCATGCCCTTGCCTAATTGGTCCGCCGTCAACTTCTCCAGCGCCAGTGCGTCGCATTGGTGCGGGTTCGAGGCATCGCTGGAGAACATGCCTGTTTTGAACATTTCCAGTGATGCCACCGCCAGGCCCTCGGAGCGGGAATACGTCTTGCCGTTTTCTTTGGAGGTATACGACCACTTCGTCCCGGCACCAGCGTCTAACAGTACCGATACAAGGAAAAGATCGATCAGCCGCCTCGTGCGTTCCGTCGAGTCGATAGAGGAAGGCCATGACTGTAGTAATTGTGTGATTCGTGGCCGACCTCCAACCTCAAAATGCTGCCATCTACCATGGGGCGGAATAGTGCTATAATCGGGCGCGAAGTCACGCTAGCGAGTACATTAATATTGGCACAACAGCCTTAGATTGCTCCCTTACCTTGATGATGGCAACCACATAATCAGCGGTGTCCTGGAACTTTGACATGTCGACATCGAAGTGATTTAACTTGTCCACCTTGGCCATGTCGAGGACGACTCTTGATCGTTCTCGAACGGCATATATACTTCTGAGGTACTGTGCTGGCTTTGCATCTCTATCAGGCGGCTGGGGTATGTCGATTTCTGGTATCGAGGTGACCATGTTGCTTCGAAAAGAACTGCTAGTTGATAGACTCGGCGACTTAAGTGAGTAATCTGAAATGCGGTCGGCTGGATAGATATGTTTGCCGTTGGAATTATATGCTGGCTTGCCGTGTTCAGAGTCCGGGTTTTGTGCTCTAGAGTCCTTCCTTCTATTGAACAATCCCATCGTTCGGATTTGGCCTATCAGATTTGGTGGGCAATGGTGGGTTGTGACACAAGGCCGTCGTATGACGCCGGCCACGCTAAGCTCGATCGAGCGCGGCTAACACGGTGGAGGATGGATTCTTACAATGATGGTCAACAGCAATAATTCTTGTGGTACTTTGGTCGAGTAGAAATGCGCTCTGTTGACATCAGGCTTGAGTCGGGGTACATCCAACGCGGACAGAACGAATTATGGGAAGAAGGAACGTGGGAGCAAATTTAGTGCAAAGGCGGTCGCACTTGCCCTCGATAAAGGCTCATCTAAAGCACGAGCACGAATTTAGGGCTTGGTAGTGATGTTCCATTCAGCTAGAACCTTGTCAGCGATTAATTCGCCTATGTTGCAGGAGGTAGGGGGCGGTACGACTCGTGCTCGGGTAGACATGAAGAGCGAAACACGTTTGTAGGCGAGTACCTGCAAAATATCACCAACCAGAGCAGGTCTGGCCCTTTGGACCGAGAGAGCGCGGAATAAGACCACTACCAAGGGCTCTAAAGAATCAACCTATTACAAGCGAGCACTGTACTGCTGGGGCATGAAACATGCCGAACGTGCCTGCCAAGGGTGTGCAAGAGCCACTGAGGCAAGCTTTGGCCGACTCCCGCATGGTGATCTTCAAATCGGCCCACCGATATAATGGCGCTTCAGCCGGCTAGATATGTATCAATATTGCTCGCTGCTTACCTTGCTTTCACTTTTACCCAATGGTGTGGTTGGACCTGCGACTGCAGCTCACATGTTATTGGGAGAGCAGTGTGTGAAGCATGTCACATTCGCAGAGCGTCGTTGATGTCCTTCCCGTGGAGGGTGACAGCGTCGGGATTGGCTCTGCGCCAGGGGCCGCATTGGGGGTCCATCAGAAGCCACTTTTCATCCAAACGAGCTACTCCTGGCGTAGCCTCACTTGACGGTAAGAGGCTACTCGTATGGCGTCTCATCAAGGTCGCTTCTTTAGTATTGCCGATGCGTGCATGGACTGGCCTGGCTCAATATTTGGGAATGCCGGGAGTGACTTCCAACGCAGACCAGGGTAGGCCGCCTGGAGACGGCTCAAAAGGATAGCGAAGACGATAGTGGCTGTTGCAGATGCAGGACGTGTGCCGCGTGGTCCACGGTTACATGAGTCTAAAACAGTGTATTCTTCTGTCAAAGCTGTTTTCTGATGCAAGCGGTCGTTGAGGACGGTACGGTATTCGCTACAGTAATGATCGTATAGCAAGATCGATCGAATTTATACGTGCTGTTACAGGAAACCCACAAGCATGCACACGCTGGACGAAGAGCAGAACGACTTCATAGCAAAGCGCGACTATTATTACAGGTACATTGTTAGGATGGGCGGAATGTCTAATCTCCATCCCAAATTTAGATACCGTACATGCGCTCGCTGAGCTTCGAGTCTTTTTGGATCTCTGGCTTGTACCCCTACGGGCGGGGGCTACCGCACCTTTCCTGTTTATTATTTTCGGACTTTGCACATTCCATGAAATCGTGAAATCGTGAAATCGTGAAATCGTGAAATCGTGTATGCTGCTTCCGCTGTCGCTGTCGCTGTCGCTATCCTCGTCCTTACCATGCTACCGATAGCTGCATATGCTGCCGCAGGTCGCTTAGGCGTCAGTAGTTGGGTATTAATGCATGCCCGCAGTGTATGCACGTTCCGGACTAAGCAGGTATAAGTAGATCTAGTACCTATCGCTTAATGCCTTCTTTACTTGTACGTAGCTATGCCAGCCGGTCGTCCTAAGGTTAATCTTAGCCTATTAGCTATTAAGATTCACGACTTCGTCGTCTAACATAGTTAGACGCAAAAAGAGATTCTTACTTAGATTAATAGAGTCCGTAGTATCAAGTGCGGATATAACGTGCTTAAGAAGTTTCTTAAAGCAGAAGGTATTGCCTCGAACTAGTCTATAAAGAAAGGTCTCTACCAAGATAATAGGTTTATCTCATTGGTGCAACGCGCTTATAAATAGACCCTATAGGATAACGAGAAGATTGCATAGAGCTTACGATAGGAGCCCGCTTACGCAGTAGTTAGTGCTCGGCTTATCGAGTCTATACGACGGAAGTACAATTAGTCTCGAAGAGACCGTGCTATCGAGAATTAACTAGAGCGCCTTTAGCGCATAGAGGCTGTCATCCTTAAAACTATTACGTTAGGCATTAGACGCAACTAGGGCTAAAATCATTTCTATACCTATCTTTAGGTACGCTATCTAGCACTTCGAGTACGGGAGAATCACGTTCGAAAGGTCCTCTACGATATTAATAATATATATAGACGTAATCGAAAGCCGGAGTATAAGGTTATACGACGCTACGAAGCTATCTATAAAGGGCTAGATTACGTATAGTCTATTGATAGCTATAAGAAGTTTGCAAACTTTAGTATCGAAGTCTACGCTGCGATAGACGCTCATTTAAGACGAATCATCTAGGTTTACGTTGGGGTCGCTAGCCGTAGGCAGGTCGCCGTCGCAAAGCAGTATATTTAGATAGTCCGCGAGTATAACATCGTCCCTTATCGTATTCGTTCTAATCGTAGATCGAAGACACCTTTTATTGCTAATTTACAGTTTTAATTCTACGTTTAGCACCTCCGAGACACCGGAGTTCTTAGTAATTAGTCCCTTATAGACGAAGAGATACGAAAGCGCCTTTAAGAGTGCTTCGTCTATAGAACAAGTACACAAAATATTCGGATTAAGAGTTTCTGGTCTCGGATCAAAAAGCATTAGTTAGCACCTTAGCTTGTAAGTATACCCGCTATCTAGCATCCTCTACATGCGTTACTAGCTAGGTTAAAGGCGTATATGTATATTACAGGTAGAAGACGTCTTACCTAGCAAGTCGAAGCTTATAGGAAGGTTTACTAGATACCTCGTGTCCTAACCGCTTTTCTATTCTTAAAGCTAATAATGCATACTATATTAGGTCTTATTTAAGAATCTACAACTACGATAGTTCTATCGAAGCGAGAACAAGTTAGATCGTATCGTATAGGTATATATCTTCTTACCGCTTCTTCGAGAGGAGATTAATACCTTTATAGAAGTTTAGAACGCATATCGGATACGTAAATAGCGTAATCGACTATATTACGTTGCTAAAGTTCCTAACCAGCTTTACTTCGGGCGCAACTATCTTCGATATAATCGGCTTAACGCTAAGCGTCCGACTAAGGGCTATAGACCTAATGCTGATCTATTAAACAAGCAGGAGCGATTGCTTAAAGACTATAGTACGTAATAGCTTAACCGCCTCTTTCGTTACGTACACTAATGTAGCTAAAGACGAGGACTAAGTCTTTGTTACAAGCACTAAGGTATAGCTAGATGAAACGCTGCACCAGATCTTCGCCGAGGTTAATAAGCAAGACGGTATTACCGCTAATAAATTCATTTAACAAATTCCTAAGCGAAGGATTCTTATCCCGAAATGGTTTCGTATATTAATTCGGCAAGCACGAGACTATACCTCTGTTCGCGGCAATACGCTAGACTTTACTGCCCTCCCGGATACTGCTAGAGAGTAGAGAGATGCATATCTTAATCTAGCCTTTAACACAACGCTCACCGAATAAAGACAGAATAAAGATTAACTTTAGACTACTATCGAGGACGAATTACTTAACGATTTCGATACGTATAGTCTCGATTAAGCGTATAGTTATAGTAAGTACGGTGCACCAGCAGAGATAAAGGATCAGGACTCTAGAGACGATGACTTCGCTTATGCATACTAAGGGGGTTATAGACCAGTATATGCTAGCGAGTAGTACTATTTTAAGCCTGCATAATCGTTGCTGCCCTATTATTTAACACTCTTCGTTTCCTACTCTTTACCCGCTCGTCTATTACCTTAACGCTCATGCGCCCCCCTCCCCCCCTCTTCTCTTAATGTCGTCCCTTTTATCTTCTATCTACGAGCATATTAAGGCTCTAGACTCTATCTCTTCCCTCCTTCCGGCTCTTACGTTCCTCTTATCACGTATCTAAGCTGCTACGCATCTAGTCGAAATAGCTACCGCCTACTACGATTATAATAGTTAATATCTAGCGGACGTTAATCTCGAGTATAAATTCCTCCTAAAGGATACGCTTAAATGCCCGAGATATCGAAAGAAGAATATTATAACGTATCTAACGCGCAGGCACGATAGACCTAAAAGCCTTCCTTAACCGGGTAATACTGTGCTTAAGATCGACTTACCTACTAAGCCTAAACGGGATTCGATTGCTAAGTCTCCTAAGAAGTCGGTATCGTTATTTATACCGCCAACTACCGAGTCCGGGGAGTCGTCTACTTCTGTAAGCTAACGAAGCACTAAGCTATCTAGCTAGCTTCGCGACAATGCTGAACCTATAATACACCCGCGTGCCTAGGGAGCAGGCGCAGCAGCCCTTAAAGAGTCCGTCGGCAAAGAGCCACGAGCGAAGAAATCCGAGTAGGATAAGAAGACCCACTACTAGATCTGCTTAAAGGTTTCTTTATCAAAGCATAACCCCGACGAAAATGATAAATTCGAGCACTGCGAGTTCAAGGTCAATCTTATTATTAACGACCTACCTATAGACACCGAGGTACTAATAATGCTAATAATAGACCTTATACCATAGAAGTACAAAAGAGAAGACATCCTCGAGTACGCACCTACAGCTGATACGAAAGGCAACTATCTTTTTGCTATTAGCAAGCCCTCCGCAGACAGTATTAACATTACTGCCGATATTCTACACTCGCACCAAGTACGAGCAGGTAAATTAATAAGCATTATAGGATTTCAAGAGCTAAAAAGGACTAGCAACTAAGGCAAAGACAAAGACAAAGCTTATGCTAAAATGCCGACTTGGCATATCTTTCTCGTCGATAAGCCGGTAAAGGCTAAGAAACGAAGAGCTACGACTATAATGCCGACATCGATCAAGCAGATAAAGACTAGGCGAGATAGCAAAGCGGCTAACTTAAGCAGAAGCAGAACCCGTGCGGCGGACGATAATGAGGATAGGCAATTTGTTAATGCTATAACTGTAAAGGATGATAGCCGTCCTCTTCCTAATATTAGTGCTCTAGAATAGTGGCTCGATAGTATTAAGAAAGAAGTAAAGTTAGAGGTACATGCTAAGTCTCGTAGCCTATCTAAACCGCGCAGCCCTGCTAAACCACGCAGCCCTGCTAAACCACGCAGCCCTACTAAACTACGCAGTCCTAGCAAGATATAGGCTAGTTCATCTAAGCTAAGCAGTCCGAGCAAAATAGAAACCAGCTCTAGAAAGGTACCATTAAAGGAAAAGCTTCGATATATTCCTATTCGAACTAAAGGACGTCGAACTCGTGTATAAGAACTTCACGCATAGTTATAAGCATAAGTCGAACTACAAGCTAATCGTGTATCCTTTGCCGAATAGGATAAGCTCGTCTCGACGCTTATAAAGGATAAAATAGATGCTAGGTTAATAGAACAGCAAGACGATAATGGGACAATAGTATCTCGAGACGAAGGCGATAAAGATAAGACCGTTAAAGATAAAGATTTAGGGGAGAGAGAAATATCTCCGTTATCTTCTGCTGCTTAATCGGATCTTTTTTGATAATAGCGTAAAGCGCACAATGCGTACTGAGTTAAAGACGGACTTAAAGGAGGTAGGGTAGGCCGCATAGTTATTCACTCGGCTAATAATAAATTTGCGCTTCGCGAGAACGTTTAACGCCGACCGACCTAATTTAGCTAAATATATTCAGCTAAATCCAACTCTATAACGAGATTGAATCTAGCTAGACGGCTTAAGATATAGTATCAGCTAGTATTATTTGCTATACTAGTATTGTTTAAAGAGATTCGGGAGAGAATTAACTATATTGCTGCTTAATAAGAAAAAAGACTATTTGCCTAAACATGTTTAGGCAAATGCTCCGGCTCCTTAACCCTCTCTACCCCCTTCCGATCTTCCTGCAGTTATACTTACTAGCTACTTACTTTAGATAGACTAGTTCGAGCCTGCGTTTAAATCGACACAGTAATAGTTAGGTGAAAATATCTATAGCTAAGTAAAAACATCTTTCTATAACTATTATCTCATCACTTAAGCTTAGTATATTATTATAGTCCTACTCACAGTGTTCTTACAACTAACAGTATCTATATGCCGCCGCTTAAACTCAATTAGATAGGCTAATATAAAACGTTAGAGTGCAAGTCTACCTATATAAGAAAGCTACTCCGTCGCCTTTAATTTCCAGTCTTTAAACCTCAATTATCATCCTCCCTAAAGTATCCTAACACTTTCATTATGCCCCCTAAACGCAGCTCGCCTAGGAAAGGCACAGGCTAACAAGGCTAATAAGGTTAACAAGGCTAACAAGGTCAACAAGGCCAACAAGGTTAACAAGGCTAGCAGAGTCAACAAGGTTAGGCTACTAGACGATTAACTAGATAGTCAGTTATCCTACAGCGATTCTAAGCATCTGCACCTCTTGCTATATAGACTAGTTAGGTTGCGCAACCCTCTATCCTACTACCGCCTATACCAGGTGACCTATCTTATACACTCTAACCCTTAGATATTGCTAGTCGCCGTTTTAGTTTCTAACGACGAGAGTAGACCATCGAAGAGTTCGTAAACGATCTCCTAAATCCAAAGAGTACTAAGTCGTTAATACTTCTTACCCTTCAAGACTTCGTCTAAAACGTAAATGCTGCTATCGCTGCAAATTAGATCCTTGCGTACACCTTTACTTAAGCACTTAAAGGCTATATAGAATATACCGACCAACGTTAACGCACCTTCGGCGATCATCTAAAGACTATAGCAAAGAACGTTAAAGAAGGCCGTACGGCGTACGATCGTATGCATCGTATAGAGCGAATCTTACGAAACTATTTTAGTAGTTAATAGTACGACTAGTTCTTCCACCCCTATATAACTACTACGATAGCCGATGCATTCAATAGAGAGACTATATCTAATCGACTTAACGAACTCGCTTCTAGGGACGGTGCTGCTAATGCAGCGTTATATATTACTTAGCGAATACAGTCTGCTTAGGCAAGACGACTCGAAGTCTCGATGCAAGGCGGTAAACGAGGTTAACACTATATCAGCAGCCTTACACCCGCGGATATTTACAATAGCTTACCTAGTCTTACTAATGCACAGAAAAGAGAACGAGCTGAATTACGAATGCTAAACAACGCTATAGCTACGGCCGACCTTGTCGCTAGATAGAACGCGCATGTTAGTAACATCAACTAGGGTAAGCAAGTAGATAAACGTTAACTATTTATTATAAGAGATGGTTATAGCTTCTTACACTATCGAAATCCACCGCAACAACTCCTTAGTAGATACAACCTACCTCGCTTAATCCTAGCCGAGGTTAAAGAGGTTACTAGTTAGGCGCCGGCTTCACCTAGAGGGACTCAGGCGCCGGCTTCACCTAGAGGGACTTAGGCACCGGCTTTACCTAGAGGGACTCCTAGTTTAGGGCTATAGAGCAACTTGCCGATAACGAGTTCGCCTCTAGCATCGGGCACAAAGCGTGCAGCATCTCCTCTTCTAGTAACACCTCGATATCTACTAGTTCTTCGCAGCGCCTCTCTAGTCGACGTGCCTAACACTAGACCAGCACTAGGCTTTTAAAATCGAGCGCCTACTAGTATAGTCCTACAGCGAGTACAAGAGGTAACCGCCGCTATTAGCAAGAGAACTTCTAGACGTACAAGTGATCTACTATAACGAATAAGAGACTCTTCTATATAAGGCTTAAGAGCATTAACGGTATCTTCTAGTACCTTATAGGATAGTTTCGAAAGACTCCTACGCGAGTTCGACTTCATCCTTCCTCTCGAGGCTAGTACCCTAGAGAAGAAGCTAGCTTCCTAGGCCGTCTAATTCTACAAATAGCTATATAACCCTAGTGTTACCGTTCGAGAATTCGAATAGAGCTTCGGCTAGTATAAAGACGCCGAGATATAGACTGCTATTAGCAACCTTAGCCAGATGGCTTTTAGGATCTAAACTACCGGCGGTCTACCACAAGCAGCAACAGCCGAATAGAGAGGATTCTTAGTATATGCTTTATTCTCGTTCTAGAGTACGCAGTAGCAACGTTCGATCGAGAAATCGCTATACGAGGCTAAGATTAAGCTACTATTCGCCTAAGTCCTTGCTTAAGTCCGCTAAATGAGGCGAAACATAAACGAACTTTTACTAGGGCGAGATAGTATATATGCTATCTCTATAAGGCCAGATCGACTAGATGAGAATAACTACATCTACAACCCGCAGCGTAACCTCTGTAGCTAGCTAGATACGTCTACCGTTATTAAAAACGCGCGTCTAAGGATCTAAGCTGGTAGTAACTATAATCGATTCCAGGCCTAAGTGATTAATAGATAGATACTTAATATATAGTATAATAACCTAGACGATCCCGATCTAGATCTAAACCGTCGGCCTTCTGCGCTACTAGTTACATCTAATTAGGCAACTCGGTTCTTTATCCCGATATTAGTTCTAGGTGCTACCGAAGCAAGCAATCACTTCGTCCTGTTTATCGTTAATCCTCGTTAACGAGAAATCCGACTCTTTAACTCACTAAATATAATTAAGGCTGAGGGCTAGAGGACGCGAGTAACAGCCTAGGTATAGCTTATATTCGGGGGGTCCATAGAGTGGCGATAAGCAACCTAGATTGTACCGCAACAGACTAACGGTGCGGACTGCGGATTCTAGGTGATTAAGAATGCTCGAGCCTAGTCCCGCTACTCTTAATTAGCAATAAATATTCTAACTAGTTAACTTCGACTCGAGGTTGCACGAACATTAGCCGCTGCTTTTAGAGATGCTCTAGAAGAAGAGCAGATAGCAGGAGGTATATCATAACTTTCCTTTACTAGCCCTTTAGCTAGACAGTCTACAATTAATTCTCCTACCTAGCCGTCGATACCGGTACTAGCTCCTTAACCTCGAAGACCAGCACTAATCCCTCTACTAACTCGCTCTTCCTCTAGCAGTCTATCTTCTGCTATAGATATTAATACAGCTTCTGCTATACCTAGTAGACGTTAGACGCCGCAACCTTCTCGAACTTTAATACCACAAAGTTAGACTCCTCGAGGTCTAGCATTATAAGCTCCTGCTCCTCGAACTCTAATACTACAACGTTAGGCTCCTTGAACTCTAACACTACAACGTTAGGCTCCTCGAACTCTAACACCACAAAGTTAGGCTCCTCGAGGTCTAGTATTACAAGGCTCTTCTCCTTAAGCTTCATTACCACGAGCTCCTCCTCCTCGAGCCTCGACTCCAGAAAGTGCAGGGTACTAGCATCCGAACCTAGATGCTGCGGATAGAGTTTAGATCCCGGTTATAGCGCCACGAGAAAAGCGTCAGCCTCGACGATACCAAGGATAGGTGATTACCATAACCCTAGTCGGCTAGATAGGCCTTAAGCGTTCTGCGTTAATATTTTGTTTAACCTACGAGCAATAGAGTAGTTCGAGCTATAGTATTATAACCAGCGTTTAAGAATCAGCGTTTAAGAATCAGCGTTCAAGGATATATACCACATAGGTAGCAAAATAAAAAGAAACCTTTATAACATATAATCTACTCAAGTCACACGGTAGTATTCGTGAAGCAGCGACAGCGACAGCGACAGCAGCAGCAGCATACACGATTTCACGATTTCACGATTTCACGATTTCACGATTTCACGATTTCACGATTTCACGATTTCACGATTTCACGATTTCACGATTTCACGATTTCACGATTTCACGATTTCACGATTTCACGATT
>Ga0210040_10000058_pt1 | contig 251562 bp, 219 predicted proteins | sample CryGeyCG12114_NA_FD_185462 | JGI IMG/M metagenome (GOLD analysis project Ga0210040, IMG submission 185462) | Groundwater microbial communities from aquifer - Crystal Geyser CG19_WC_8/21/14_NA (SPAdes) (version 2) | ecosystem: Environmental > Aquatic > Deep subsurface > Groundwater | place...
CTGCAAGGGGGACCTTGTGGGAGAGTAGGACACCGCCGGACGTAACGTGTTGTATCAGATGTGGCCATCGGCCCTCCATCGAGAGTGTGTGGACATTGTCCAGCGTTCTCGGGTGGGGCCGGTGGCCCTTTCTGCGTTCTGAGAGCTCCCGCGACCGCATTCCAGCGACCCTTGGTTGCACTCCCGGGCGCCACAGGGGGCGGATGCACGGTGCTTGGGCGCGATCGCGTTAGCCGGCCCTCCTGGCGATAGGATCAGTGGTGTCATGACTGCGCCATTCACCACTGCCACTGGGTCGGACGTGCGCGTCCGGTTCTGCCCCTCTCCTACCGGGACGCCGCACGTCGGGCTCATCCGCACAGCGCTCTTCAACTGGGCGTATGCCCGCCACACCGGCGGCAGCTTCGTCTTCCGGATCGAGGACACCGACGCTGCTCGCGACAGCGAGGAGAGCTACGAGCAGATCCTCGACGCGCTGCGCTGGCTGCGCCTGGACTGGGACGAAGGGATCGACGTGGGTGGTCCGCACGGCCCGTATCGGCAGTCGCAGCGCACCGCTATCTACGAGAACGTCATCGCCCGGCTGAAAGCCGAGGGGCTGATCTACGAGTCGTTCGTGACGCCGGAGGAGATGGAAGCCCGAAACATCGAGAACGGGCGGGACCCGAAGCAGGGGTACGACAACTTCGAGCGTCAGCTCACCGATGCGGAGCGTGTCGGCTACCGGGCACAAGGACGACAGCCGGCACTGCGCCTCCGCGTACCGGACCGCGATCTGAGCTTCGAGGACCTGGTCCGCGGACCGATCACGTTCCCGGCCGGATCGTTCTCCGACTTTGTCGTGGTGCGGCCGAACGGCAAGCCGCTGTACACGTTCGTCAACCCTGTGGACGACGCCCTCATGGGGATCACGCATGTGCTGCGCGGCGAGGACCTCCTGTCCTCCACGCCACGGCAGATCGCGCTCTACGAGGCGCTCGTGCAGATCGGGGTCACGGATGTCGTTCCGTGCTTCGGGCACCTGCCGTATGTGATGGGGGAGGGCAACAAGAAGCTGTCGAAGCGGGACCCGGAGTCGAATCTGTTCCACCACCGCGCGAACGGGTTCGTGCCGGAGGGTCTGGTGAACTACCTCGCATTGCTCGGCTGGTCGCTGAGTGCGGACCGCGACGTGTTCTCGCTCGACGAGATGGTCGGGGCATTCGACGTCGCCGACGTCAACCCGAACCCGGCACGGTTCGACCACAAGAAGGCCGAATCGATCAACGGGGACCATATCCGGCTTCTCGACCCGGACGACTTCGTCGATCGGCTCGTGCCGTACCTGCAGGATCAGCTGTCCGATCCGGTGACCGCCGAGGAGCACGATGTGCTCGTCCAGGCTGCCCCGCTGGTGCAGGAGCGGATGCAGGTGCTCATCGAGGCACCCGGCATGCTCGGCTTCCTCTTCGTCGGCGACGGGGATCTCGAATACGCCGAGGACGCCCTCGCCACGCTCAAGGACGACGCCGGGCAGGTGCTCGTGGCATCGATATCGGCGCTCGAGGGGCTGGACGACTTCATCGCGGCCCCGATCGAGGCGGCGCTCCGGGCGGCCCTCATCGACGGGCTCGGGCTGAAGCCCCGGCTTGCATTTGGGCCGCTGCGGGTCGCCGTGTCCGGTCGGAGGGTGAGCCCGCCGCTGTTCGAATCGATGGAGATCCTCGGCAAGGGCTCGACACTGACGCGTCTGCGCCGGCTCGCGGACCGATGACGGACGCACCGATGCCGTACGACGCCGACGTGATCGTGATCGGCGCTGGTCCTGCCGGGTTGAGCGCGGCGCTGAACCTGGTGCGCGCCCGACGCACCGTGGTCCTCCTCGACGCGAACCGGCCGCGGAACGCGGCGACGCTCCGCTCGCACGGGTTCCTGACCCGCGACGGGGTCCCGCCGCTGGAGCTTCGGCAGCTCGGCCGCGCCGAGGTGGAGGGGTACCCGGAGGCGACGGTCGTGTCGGCGACGGTGGACTCGGTCGAGCCCGTCGACGGCGGATGGCAGGTGCACGGGGCATGGCGCGGCACGGAGGTGTCGGTGCGGAGCCGAGCGGTGGTCATCGCGACCGGCCTCCGGGAGTCGTTCCCGGCCATGCCGAGCCTCCGGGCGTTCTACGGCACGAGCATGCACAGCTGTGTCGAGTGTGACGCGTACGAGAAGGCCGGGGAGCCGCTGGCGCTCATCGGCGAGACCGACGACCTGGCAAACCGAGCACTCGTCATCGCTGCCTGGTCGGACGACCTCGTCGTGTTTACGAACGGGGTGGCGCCGATCTCCGACGACGACCGTGCCCGGCTTGCAGCGGCGAACATCGCGGTGGAGGTTCGCCCCATCGATGACCTGGTCGGGGACCGCTCCGGCATGACCGGCGTCCGCCTTGCCGATGGGGAGGTCGTGCCACGCGCCGGCGGATTCGTCCGGCCGGAGTGGCACGTCGACCTGGACTTCGTCCACGCCCCGATCGAGCGCGATGCGGAGGGCTTCGTGCTGGTTGACCGGCATGGGCGAACCGGCGTCGAGGGGCTCTACGCGGTCGGCGACACGACGCCGCCCGGGCCGGAGCAGCTCATCGTGGCGGCCGGGGCCGGAGCGGTCGCCGCAGCGGCGATTCACCGCGATCTCGTCGGCATCCCGCACGAGGATGGTCGGCGGGTCGCTCCGGATGCTGTAGAGTAAACACTCGGTTCGGCACATCAGCGAGCCGCGGTCGAGCCTCCGGGATCGGCATTGGGGTATGGTGTAATTGGCAACACGGCTGATTCTGGTTCAGTTGTTCTTGGTTCGAGTCCAGGTACCCCAGCACTGAGATCGTTGAGTTTCCGCCTCTGAGAAGGCGACTCCGATCCTCCCGCACGGTGGCCCTTTCGGGCGTGGTAGTCGGGCTGTGGACGTCGATCAGCTCGCGAGGGCGCGCGCCTTCACGGCGACGAGGTCCCGCTCCAAGGCGACGCGCCGTAGAGCCGGCCGTCATGTCGCGAGACGATGACGACTGCACCTCCCCTCAGTCACCGGAGCGCCTCGATCGCGTCAGCCAACTCTCCGACCGGTCGACGCGCGTCAAGCTCGATCGTCGCGCCCCGGCGAAGCAGGGGCTCAACCTCCACCACGTACTGGCGAATCTCGGCCTGCTGATCCGGCGAGCGCCCATATGGGGTGTTTGTCCGGGTGGGGACACGCTCGATGAGCACCTCGACCGGAGCGCTCAGCAACACGACGTGCTCGAACCGGTCATAGAAGCGGCCCTGATTCTCGGCAGTCCCCGAGACCACCACATCATCGTGACGAGCCAGAAGCTCGCTCATCCGAGGCTCGTCCCACACCGCGCCGGGCAGCTCCCAGCCGTCGTAGTCCGTGTCCACGGTGAGATGCCCGCGCTGAGCAAGCTCCCCAAGCAGCGTCGACTTCCCCGCGCCCGACATACCGGTGACGAGGATGCGAGCCATGGCCCAAGCCTATGCAGCCGGTCCTCGGGTCACTTGAATACGGTTTGCTCGAGAAGGAGGTCGGCGCAGCAGATTTGTTCTCAGAGGCGGATGGTGGCGTTGTCACCGATGTCGTGGGGGTGGCCGCCGGTGACTGCTGCTTTCGCGAATTTGAACAGGGTGACTGCTTTGGGTTCGGTGAGGGTCCAAGACTCCACGGTGTGCGCGGCGACTTTCAACGCGGCGACGTGGGGATCGTCCCGGCCCTGCTCGAACCAGGCCTCGGCACCGGTGTTCCACAGGGCGTCGATGACGTCGGGGTCTTGCGTGAGAGACGCGGTGCCGGAGATGGAGAGCCATCCCTTCGAAGTCTCGACACCGACGTTGACTTCGGGTTCCGATGCGATGTCGTGGACTTTGTGGCTGTCGTCGCGGACGAGGAAGTAGACGTCGCCGTCGAAGTCGCGGCCCACGAGGGCGAGGGGCCGGGTGACGAGGTGATGGTCCTCGTCGGTGGTGGCGAGCAGGGCGGTTCGGGCGTTGCCGAGGACGTCGGAGACAGTCTGCAGCTGCTCGGGGGTTGCTTTCGAAGTCGTCATGGCGGCAACCGTACCCGCCGGTGTTGGAGCGGGCTGAACCACGCGAGATGTCGGCCGAGCTGCCTCTGACGGCAGCGGATCTGGTGCGGCGTGCGCCAGCGGACCGGGGCGGAATCTTGCGCACCTCGTGCACCTGCGGGCATTCGCCGACGCCTGGGCGAAGACGCAATTGGCCAACAGGGTGTTGGACAATGGCCGTGGGGCACACAACTGCTCCTTATTGGACCGGAATCCAGGTGACATGACTTCTGCTTTTCACCGTCCCCGCGGCCTGCCGCCCGGAGTCGAGTCTGCGCGGCACCGCCGCGTGACCTGGCGCCTGCATCCCGCGCTCACCGATGTCCTGAACGCCTTGGAGGGGACGCCCCTCGGGCAGGCGTTCGAGGATCGTGCCGTCGAGGTCTCGACGTCGAAGGTTTTCAGCGATCCGCTCGACCGTGCTGCGGCACTCGCCGCGCACCGGTGGATGCTCGAACACGCGGACGGAGACGGTCTACCGCTGACGGCCGCCGGGTACCTCAAGCCCGCCGACGTGAAGGCCCTCGCGGCGGTGCTGCCGACGATGCGCGATTGGATCTTCACCGTGTCGCGCGAGATCGACGCGCACCCGGTGCTGTCCTTCCGCGTGCACCTGAAAGCGATCGGGCTGCTCCGGAAGTACAAGGGCGCGCTGCGGCTCACGAAGGCGGGCCGGGAGGGGCTCACCGACGCGACCGTGCTGTGGCGACGCCTGGCGGATGCGCTCGTTCCCGCGGAGGCCGGGTTCTCCGCCGACGCCTCCGTCGTCATCCTCGTTCACGCGGCGACCGCCGAAGAGGAGATCGACGTCGAGGCGATCGCCGAGACCTTGACCATGCTCGGCTGGTCGCATCGTGACGGCAGCCCGGTCAGCCGAGGTGAGGTCTACGACGTGTGGGACGATCTCTGGTCCGCGGTCGGGAACGTCGGGGAGCGGGCGGGTGACCGCCGCTCGGATCGGACGCTCAGCGTCGCGGCGCGGCTCCTTGTCCATGACGCGCTGTTCGACGAGGTCGACGGCGAGCCGACTTTGTGACCGTACCGTGCCGCGCGGGATGGCGATGTCGCTCCGGGCGGGGAGGCCGCGCCTCGGTGTTCGACGCGCTCGACGAGTTCCGGCACGGTGCCCGCTGGTGCGCGTTCCTCGGGTCGTCAGCCGAGTACGCCGAGCCGCCGGCGGAGGTTGCGGCGGCGATCCGCGAGGACTCTGCGACGCTGCGACGCCGACTCGAGGAGCTCGCGGAACCGATAGCCGGCGACGCGGCCCCGGCGCTGGCGGAACAGCTCCTGCTCATCGTCACGGGTGCCCTCGCGATGCGGCTCCGCGAGCGAGAGCACGACAGCAGCACGACCCGCGGGCTCGTGGCGATGCTCGTCGACCGTGCACGCCGGCACGGCCCGACAGCGGAGCCGGATCAGCGGCCCGCATAACGGTTCGGCCGTCGCTTCGTCGCCGTCGATTGCGGACGACCTCGTCCGAGGGGTAGCGTCACGCCGCAACAGGCAGTGTGGCCTGGGACAGGCAGTGCCGCCTGGGATCTCAATGAGGAGACGAACAGTGAAGAACTCACGCTTCAGGACACCCTTCGCACTCATCGCCGGGACCGCCGTCGTCGGACTCGCGTTGGCCGGCTGCTCGAGCGGGTCCTCCGGGGCCTCCGACGGTGGCGACGCTGCATCCGGGCAGGACAGCCGTGGCCCGATTACCTACGTGCAGGGCAAGGACAACAACGATGTCGTCCGTCCGCTCATCGCCAGGTGGAACGCGGACCACCCGGACGAGAAGGTCACCTTCAAGGAGCAGTCCGATCAGGCCGATCAGCAGCACGACGACCTCGTGCAGCACTTCCAGGCGAAGGACAGCGGGTACGACGTCGTCGATGTCGACGTCGTCTGGACCGCGGAGTTCGCTGCGAAGGGGTGGCTGACGCCGCTCACGGGGAAGATGAAGATCGACACGTCGAAGCTCCTGCAGTCGACCGTGAAGACCGGGACCTACAACGACACCCTGTACGCCGCACCGCAGACGTCCGACGGCGCGCTGCTGTACTACCGCAAGGACCTCGTCCCGAACCCGCCGACGACCTGGGACGAGATGATGGCCGACTGCGACATCGCGAAACAGAACGGCATCGAGTGCTACGCCGGACAGTTCGCGAAGTACGAGGGTCTCACCGTCAACACGTCCGAGGCGATCAACGGGGCGGGCGGCTCGGTGCTCGCGAAGGACGGCACGACGCCGACGCTCGACACCGCGAAGGCGCGGACCGGCCTCCAGAACCTCGTCACCGCGTTCAAGGACGGCAACATCCCGGCCGAGGCCATCACCTATCAGGAGGAGCAGGGCCGCACCGCGTTCGAGGACGGCAACCTGCTGTTCCTCCGCAACTGGCCGTACGTGTACAGCCTGGCCAAGAGCGACGGCGCGTCGACGGTCAAGGACACCTTCGGCATCGCACCGATCCCCGGAGCGGACGGCGTCGGCGCCTCCACCCTCGGCGGCCACAACGCCGCGATCAGCGTCTACTCGAAGCACAAGGCCACGGCGCACGACTTCGTGGAGTTCCTCGAGTCGAACGAGACGCAGAAGTTCTTCGCCACGCAGGGCTCGCTCGCCCCGGTCGTGGGGAGCCTCTACACGGACTCTGCGCTCGTCGAGCAGCTGCCGTACCTCCCGGTCCTGCTGAAGTCGATCGAGAACGCCGTTCCCCGGCCCGTCACCCCGTTCTACCCGGCCGTGACGAAGGCGATCCAGGACAACTCGTACGCCGCACTGAAGGGCTCGAAGAGCGTCCGACAGGCGCTGTCGGACATGCAGGCCGCGGTGCAGTCCGCCACGAACGCGAACTGACGCATCTCGTGTCAGCTGCAACGGAGATCCCGGCCGCCATCCCGAATCCGAGCGGCATGGAGCCACGCCGACGGCGCGCAGGGGGAGGCCTCAACGCTGCGCATGGCCGCTGGGCCGTCTACCTGGTGGGGCCGACCCTCCTGCTTCTCGCCGTCGTCATCGGGTATCCGATCGTCAGCGCGGTCGTCCAGTCATTCCAGAACGACCAGGGCCTCGACACGGCCACCGGGATGTTCGTCAGCGGCGGCTTCGCCGGTCTCGCCAACTACGTGCACTGGCTCGGCCAGCGGTGCGCGGCGGCATCGGGCACCGTCGCGTGCCCGCCCGGCAGCCTTGGGTCGCAGTTCTGGGTGTCGTTCGGCAACACGTTCTTCTTCGCGGCGGTGACGGTCGCACTCGAGACCGTCATCGGCGTGTGGATGGCGATCATCATGAACCGCTCGTTCCGTGGCCGGGCCCTGGTGCGGGCCGCGATCCTGATCCCGTGGGCGATCCCGACGGCGGTGACGGCGAAGCTGTGGTACTTCATCTTCGACGTGAACGGCGTGCTCAACCACGTGCTCGGCACGAGCATCCTCTGGACGAGCAGCGAGTGGGCCTCCCGCTTCGCCATCGTGATCGCCGACACATGGAAGACGACGCCGTTCATGGCGCTCCTCATCCTCGCGGGGCTGCAGCTGATCCCGGAGGAGGTGTACGAGGCGGCGAAGATGGACGGCGCGACGACGGCGCAGCGGTTCCGGAACATCACCCTGCCGCTCGTCCGGCCGGCGCTCATGGTGGCCGTGCTGTTCCGAGTGCTCGACGCACTCCGCCTCTACGACCTCCCGGCGATCCTCACCGGGGGCGGCGGCGGATCCGGGAACGCCACCACGACGCTGTCGATCCTCGTCGTCGACCAGATCCGGCAGGGCTTCAACTCTGCGTCGGCCCTGTCCACCATCACGTTCCTGGTCATCTTCGCGGTGGCGTTCGTCTTCGTCCGCTTCTTCGGCGCGAACGTCGTGCAGACGCAGGCCGCCCAACAGCGGGGGGAATTCCGATGACCGTCGCAGCTGCGCGGCCGCGCGCCCGCACCCGGTCCCGGTCCCGGTCCGTCTCCGAGGTGCGAGTCCAGCGGCACGTCGGTCCGAGGATCCGCACCGCGGTGAGCGCCGCCGTGATCGTCGTCTGGTGCGTCCTCCCGTTCTACTGGATGGTCGTCACATCGTTCCGGGACGTCGGGTTCACGTTTGATGCGACCCCGTGGCCGACGCACCTGACGCTCGACAACTACCAGACGGCGTTCTCCACGGCTCTCGGCAATCACCTCGGCCGGGCGCTCCTCAACAGCGTGTTCATCGGCGCGACGGTCACCGTCGTCGCACTCCTCGTCGGCACGAGTGCCGCGTACGCGCTCGCGCGGCTCGACTTCCCGGGAAAGGCGCTCATCGCCGGCGGGATCCTCGCGGCGTCGATGTTCCCGGGCGTCGCGCTCATCTCCCCGCTGTTCCAGCTGTTCACGGACCTCGGGTGGATGGGGCAGTATCAGGCGCTCATCATCCCGAGCATCTCGTTCGTGCTACCGCTGACCGTCTACACACTCACCTCGTTCTTCCGCGAGATGCCCTGGGACCTCGAGGAGGCGGCGCGGATCGACGGGTGCACGCGGGTGGAGGCGTTCCGGCGGATCATCCTGCCGCTGGCCGCACCCGCGGTGTTCACCACGGCGATCCTCGCGTTCATCTCCTCCTGGAACGAGTACCTGATCTCCAGTCAGCTCTCGAGTGATGCCACGCAGCCGGTCACCGTGGCGATCGCCTCGTTCGCGGGAAGCCAGCCGCACCAGGAGCCGTACACGGCCGTGATGGCGGCGGGCACCATCGTCACGATCCCGCTCGTGGTCCTCGTCCTCCTGTTCCAGCGCAGGATCGTGGCAGGGCTCACCGCCGGCGGCGTGAAGGGCTGACGTGGCGAGGATGCGGCCGTCTCGCCCAACGGACATCGTCGACACCCTGCTCGGCTTCACGGGGTTCTTCGCGCTGGTGCTCCTCGCGGTGACGATCATCTGCGAGCTCACCGGCAGGCCGGCGCTCGGGTGGGCGTTGACCCTCCTGGGTCTCGTCGTGGTGATCGCGCTGCTTGTGCGTCGGCGGGGCGCGGTGGTCCGCCGCCACGACGCGTCAACCGGGAGGGACGGGTCGGCCCCCTGAGGACGCCGACGGACCGGCGGCGGGGCGGGAGGGGCGGGTCGGCCCCTGAGGCCATGGACCGGCCCGGCGCACGGCCGAGCGCGAGCCTCAGAGCGTGAGCGTCTCGCCGGGCTGCAGCACGACCGCTTCACCGGTCGGCTCGGTCATCGCGGCGATCCTCGCCGCACCGGCCGCGAACCCCACCTCGGACAGCGTCCGCTCGTGCGTCGGGAACGTCCGGCGCGGCGCGACCGCCGACACGTAGTCCATGACCTCGCTGACCTTGAGCCACGGCGCGCCGACCGGCGTGGCCAGCGTGTCGACGGGGCGTCCCGGCTCCGTGTAGGCGTCGCCCGGATAGAACAGCAGGTCGTTGACCATCACCCCGGTGTTGTCGACCGTCGGGATCGACGAATGGATCACGGCGTGGGTCGTGCCGTGGAAGTCGAGCGTGAACGGTCCGACGACGCGGCGGTCGCCGTCCGAGACGACGTCCACGGTCACCTCGGGCGCACGCTCGGCGAGTACCGCGGCGACACCGGCGGGCCCGAACACCGGGATGCCGGGGTTCGCGTCGAGGATACGGCGGAGATGCTCGGGCGTGACGTGGTCCGGGTGCTCGTGGGTGACGACGACCGCGACCGCGCCCGTGACGTCGACCGGCCGAGTGAAGTTCCCCGGGTCGATGACAAGGGCGTCCTCGCCCTCGTGGAGGATGAGACAGGCGTGCTCGAGCTTGGTGACGTCCATGCTTTGACCCTACGCGCGCCTCCGGAGGCGGTCTGCGACGAGCGCGTCGAGCGCCAGCGCGTTCCACGGGGCGTGCCGGTCGGCGTCGTTGTCGAAGAACACCCACGTGTCTCGTCCGGCGGCGAGGTGCTCCTCGACCCGATCGGCCCAGTGGCGGAGCGACCCGGGGGAGTAGCCGGAGTGGTAGACGACCGGGCTTCCGTGCAGCCGCAGGTACGCCAGGTCGTCGGCGGTCGGCAGGTCGAACCGCGGCCACGCGGCCCCCGCGTCACTGTCGACGAGGGCGATCCCGTGTCGTCGCAGCACCGCGAGGTGTGCGCCGGTCGTCGCTGCTGCGCTCCGGACCTCGAACGCGTAGCGGATCGCGGTGCCGGGAGGGACGGTGGCGTCGGTCTGCCCGCTCGGCTCCGTGTCGCCCGGGTCGAGACGCAGCTTGTCGTCGTGCTCGGTGGCAAGGGCGGCCGCCGCGCCGACCGTGCGGGGCAGGAGCGCGCAGAACCCGTCGAGCACCGCCGGGTCCGGGGCGAAGTCCGCCGGCAGCTGCCACAGCACCGGCCCGAGCCGATCTCCGAGCTCGAGCACGCCGGACGCGAAGAAGTTCGCGAGCGCGGTCCGCGTGTTCCGCAAGCGGAGCATGTGCGTCAGGTATCGGCCTCCCTTGACGGCGAAACGAAAGCCGTCCGGAACGGACTCCCGCCATGCCCGGTAGCGCGCCGGGCGTTGCAGCGAGTAGAAGGAGCCGTTGAGCTCGACGGTCGGGAAGCGCTCGCCGACGTGCTCCAGCCACCGCCGTCGCGCGAGGCGCTGCGGGTAGAAGTCGCCCCGCCAGGAGTCGTACTGCCAGCCCGACAGGCCGACACGGAATGTCCCGGCATCGGGCCGGCCGAGTGGTCGCGGGACGGCACGGCGCTGCTGGGGATCGTCTTCGGGAGGCACGGGGCTCACGGTATGCCGCTTCGCCCGACATGCGACACTCCGAATGCATGCCCTCGATTGGAGGTTCGCGGACCCCTGTGGCATACTCTTCTCTGTTGCCGGAACGGCCCCATCGTATAGTGGCCTAGTACGCCGCCCTCTCACGGCGGTAACGCGGGTTCGAATCCCGCTGGGGTCACCATGACCTCCCGGCAATCCAAGTGAAAACCCTCGACAGGCTCGCGCCTGGCGGGGGTTTTTCCCGTTCGGCGTCTCGCCACTGCCCGTACGCCGCAGGGATATGGTGGGCCGCGATGACGAACGAGAGCCGGGACGCGCGCCCGCTGCACCTGCGCTGGGCCGCGGTCGCGCTCGTCGCGGCCGGCGGCGCCGTCGGGACGGGCTTGCGCGCGCAACTCGCCACGGCCCTCCCGTCCGTCCACGGCCTGTCGTGGTCGATCCTGGGCATCAACGTGGTCGGGGCGTTCTGCCTCGGCCTCCTGCTCGAGTCGCTCGCGGTCCAGGGCCCGGACGTCGGGGGTCGTCGGCGCCTCCGCCTGCTCGTCGGGACGGGGCTGCTCGGCGGGTTCACGACGTACAGCACCCTCGCGAACGACGCGGCCCGCCTCCTCCAGGACGCCAGGGTCGGCGCCGCAACCGGGTACGCCCTCCTGACCCTGGTGGCCGGGGTGGCAGCGGCCGCACTCGGCGTCGGGCTCGCGGCCCGCCGGCGCTCCGCCCCGCGTGGAACCGACATCGCCGACGGGCCGCCGGGGGTGGACGCGTGACTCCGCTCCTGCTCGTCCTGGTCGCCGTCGCGGGTGGCGTGGGGGCGGCCCTCCGGTTCGTGTCCGACGGTCTCGTCGCGGCACGGTCCCGGCTGCCGATCCCGCTCGGGACCCTGCTCGTCAACGTCACGGGGTCGTTCGTGCTCGGGCTCGTCACCGGCCTCGCGAGCGGCGGCGTCGTCGACAGCCGGACCGCCGCGGTGCTCGGGACCGGAATGATGGGCGGATACACGACGTTCTCCACCGCGAGCGTGGAGACCGTGCGGCTCCTGCGTGCTGGCCGGTCCCGGCTCGCCGTCGTGAACGCGCTCGGCATGCTCGTCGTCTCGGTCGGCGCAGCCGCGCTCGGCCTCCAGCTCGGAAGGATCCCATGACCTCGGAACGCCCCGGCGAACTCGTCCTCGTCCGCCACGGAGAGACGGAGTGGTCCAAGAGCGGGCAGCACACCGGCCGGACGGACATCCCCCTCACCGAGAACGGTGTCGTCCAGGCCGAACGCGCCGCCCGTGCGCTCGCGGACCGGCAGTTCGGCCTCGCGCTGTCGAGCCCGCTCATTCGCGCCCGCGAGACCGCGCGCATCATCGGCGTGGACCCGGAGATCGACGAGGACCTGATGGAGTGGGACTACGGCGCATATGAGGGGCTGACGACGCCGCAGATCAAGGTGCGGCGACATGGGCCGTGGGACCTGTGGACGGACGGCGTGCCGTCGGGTGACACGCCGGGGGAGAACGCGGCGGAGGTGCGGGTACGCGTCGAGCGCGCCCTGAACCGTGCGCGGCCGGTGCTCGCGGAGGGACACGATGCGGTCTTCGTGGCGCACGGGCACGTCCTCCGGGCGCTCGGCGCCGCGTGGATCCGTCTCGCGCCGCAGGACGGCGCCGTGCTCGCGCTGGCGACCGCGTCGGTGAGCGTGCTCGGGTACGAGCACGGGCGCCCCGTCATCGACCGGTGGAACGTGCAGCCCTCCTGAGGCGGCCCGGACGGCGTGCACGGCCACTTCGGCGGTGCGGCCACGGGGCGGTCTCACCGTGGGGCGGCGCGTGCGGACGACAGATGTGCATGCGGCCGCCTGCGCACTTGTCGTTGGGCCACGTCCCGGCGCGGTGGCCGCCCGGTCTCGCCGTGACACGCCGGCGTGCGGCGCGTCGTGCGGCGCGTCACGCGGTGCACTGCACGGCACCCCGCACGGCGCCTCACATGGTGCGGATGGACGACGTCGCGCCGAGCGCCCGCCCGCGCCGCCGCTCCACCAGCCGCCCCATGACGAGCAGGAGGACGCTCACCGCGGCACCGAGGACGGTCTGTGCGATCCGGTCGATGGCGAGCGCCTCGGGGCTCTCCGGCAGGCTCAGCCAGGAGACCGTGAGCGCGAGCGGCGTCAGGAACAGCAGGCAGATCGCGTAGTGGCGTGCGACGAAGATCTCGGCGCCGAACTGACCGACCACGGCGATGACGACGATCCACCATGCCGTGGGGTGGAGCAGGAGGACCGCGACGGCGACCAGGGTGCCGCCGACGGTGCCGAGCACGCGGTACAGGGCGCGATGCACCGTGTGGCGTTGCCGCATCGCGGGCAGGGTGGAGATGACGGCGATGACCGCCCAGTACGGGTGCCCGAGCCCGGGTATCGCGACGGCGGCCGCGCCCGCGGCGAGTGCGCCGACGATGTTGAGGAGGACCGTCTCCCAGAGCGCCGGCCGGCGCAGCGTCGCGAGCGTGCGGTCCGGCTCGGGGAGGAACGGCCGGAAGCTGCGCGGACGTGACCGCTGCCAGAGGAGCCGGGGGATGAAGCCGGCCATGGCGACGAGCCAGGCGAACGCGACGGCGCCGAGCACGATGCCGACGACGCGCGGCAGATCGTCCTCGTGCACCGGCACGAGGGCGCAGACGACGAACGCGAACACCGGGAAGATCGGCTGCGCCGGGATGGTCTGGAGGACCGAGAGGGTCGCGACCGAGACCGCGATCACCGCGACGAGACCGAGCGCCTCGACCCAGATCGGCGCCCGCGTGATGCTGACGGCGACACCGCCGAACATGCACCCGATCTGGAGGAGCGCGGCAACGCTGACCGTGACGACCCGGTGCCGGTAGGCCTCGCGCGCGCCGAAGATCGCCGTGAAGCCGGCGAACAGCGCGAACGCCGCGTACTCGATGTGCCCGGTGCCGATGAGGACCGCGAGCGGGGCCCCTCCGGCGATCGCTGCGCGGGTCGCGCCCTCGAGGTTGAGGGTCCTGGTGGAGTGATGTGGCGGCGTCCGTGAGGTCATGTCCGGGTATTGTCCCACCGGCTGCGGCTGCGGCTGCGGCTGCGGCTGCGGTCACGGCGTGGCCAAGGGCGCCCGGAACGTGGCGACACGCCCTTGTCGCGACCCGAAGCGGACGGGGAGATGATTGACACGTGTCGTCTGGCTGGTATACCAATCCGCACGAGCATGCGGATCGGCGCCGTTCCGCAGCAGAAACCGCGCAGTCGGCGGCGATCCGCGACGGAAACCTGCGCGAAACACGAGCGTAGAATCGGCTGATCCGGCATACGCCGGCCCCCGCGACGCCGGCGACGAGAACGCCACCGCGGCGATGTGACAACGACTGAGAGGGACGTCGGTATGGGCAGGACGCTCGCCGAGAAAGTGTGGGACGACCACGTCGTGGCCAAGGGCGAGGACGGCAACCCCGACCTTCTCTACATCGACCTCCACCTCGTGCACGAGGTGACGAGCCCGCAGGCGTTCGACGGTCTCCGCCAGGCCGGCCGCCCGGTGCGCCGCCCCGACCTCACGATCGCGACCGAGGACCACAACACCCCGACGCTCGCCATCGACCGGCCGATCGCCGACCCGACCAGTCGAATCCAGATCGAGACGCTCCGACGCAACTGCGCCGAGTTCGGGGTGCGGCTGCACTCCCTCGGGGACGCCGAACAGGGCATCGTCCACGTCGTCGGTCCGCAGCTCGGGCTGACCATGCCGGGCATCACCGTCGTATGCGGCGACTCACACACCTCCACACACGGCGCGTTCGGCGCGATGGCGTTCGGCATCGGCACGAGCGAGGTCGAGCACGTCATGGCGACGCAGACCCTGCCGCTCAAGCCCTTCAAGACCATGGCGATCACGGTGGAGGGGCGGTTGCGCCCCGGCGTGACGGCGAAGGACATCATCCTCGCGGTCATCGCGAAGATCGGCACCGGCGGCGGTCAGGGCTACGTGCTCGAGTACCGCGGCAGCGCGATCCGTGCGCTCTCCATGGAGGGCCGCATGACGATCTGCAACATGTCGATCGAGGCGGGAGCACGGGCCGGCATGGTCGCCCCCGACCAGACCACCTACGACTACCTGCAGGGGCGCCCGCATGCCCCCACCGGGCAGGACTGGGACGACGCCGTCGCGTACTGGGACACCCTCGTCACCGACGACGACGCGATGTTCGACGCCGAGGTGTTCCTCGACGCCGACGAGCTCGAGCCGTTCGTCACGTGGGGCACGAACCCCGGCCAGGGCGTGTCCCTCTCCGAGACCGTGCCGGACCCGGCGTCCTACCAGGACCCGAACGCCCGTGCCGGCGCCGAGCGCGCGCTGGAGTACATGGACATCGTCGCGGGCACGCCGATGAAGGACATCGCCGTCGACGCGGTGTTCATGGGCTCCTGCACGAACTCCCGCATCGAGGACCTCCGCGCCTTCGCGTCGATCGTGCGCGGCCGCACGAAGGCCGACGGCGTCCGCGTCATGGTCGTGCCGGGGTCCGCCCGGGTTCGGCTCGAGGCCGAGGCGGAAGGGCTCGACCGCGTGTTCACCGACTTCGGCGCCGAATGGCGGTTCGCCGGCTGCTCCATGTGCCTCGGGATGAACCCCGACCAGCTTGCGCCGGGGGAGCGCTGCGCCTCCACGTCGAACCGCAACTTCGAGGGCCGCCAGGGCAAGGGCGGACGGACGCACCTGGTGTCGCCGCTCGTTGCCGCCGCGACGGCCGTGCGCGGGACGTTGTCCAGCCCGTGGGACATCGAGGAGGACGACGCTCGGCGTGCCGTGGACGACGCGGCCCCCGTGTCGGTCGGTGCGACGACCGTCGCCGGCGCGCAGGCCGGCGTCGCGCAGCCGGAGGAGGAGCACTGATGGACGCGATCACGACCGTCACCGGCATCGCGGCGCCCCTGCCGCGTTCCAACGTCGACACCGACCAGATCATCCCGGCGGTGTACCTGAAGCGGGTGACGAAGTCCGGGTTCGAGGACGCGCTCTTCGCCGGCTGGCGCCAGGACCCCGAGTTCGTCATCAACCGGCCCGAGTTCGCCGGCGCCAAGATCCTCGTCGCCGGCGCGGACTTCGGCACCGGGTCGAGCCGCGAGCACGCGGTCTGGGCGCTGCGGGACTTCGGGTTCCAGGTCGTCATCTCGTCCCGGTTCGCGGACATCTTCCGCGGGAACGCCGGCAAGCAGGGGCTCGTCACCGCGGTGGTCGAGGAGGGCGATGTCGAGCGGATCTGGGCCGAGATCGCAGCGCGACCCGGCGTGGAGGCGACCGTGGACCTCCAGGACAAGCGCGTGTCGATCGGCGCGCTGACCGTTCCGTTCGAGATCGACGCCTACACTCGGTGGCGGTTGATGGAAGGGCTCGACGACATCGGGCTCACCCTCCGTGACGAACCAGCGATCACGGAGTTCGAATCCCGCCGCGCCTCGTGGCGGCCCGAGACATTGCCGGTGAAGTAAGTGAACTCTCTCGTACAGGACGCAGCGGCCGCGGGAGCCCGAGTGGGGCTCAAGTCGGACGAGATCGTCATCCGCGGCGGCAAGCCGCTCGTCGGACGCATCGAGGTGCGCGGGGCGAAGAACCTCGCAACGAAGGCGATGGTGGCCGCGCTCCTCGGCGACACCCCGTCGATCCTCCGCGACGTCCCAGACATCAGCGACGTGAAGGTCGTCCGCGGCCTCCTCGCGGTGCACGGCGTCCGGATCACCGACCCGGCACGCGGCGAGATGATCCTCGACCCGTCGAACGTCGAGACCGCGCACTTCGCGGAGATCGACGCCCACGCCGGCTCCAGCCGCATCCCGATCCTGTTCTGCGGCCCGCTGCTGCACAAGCTCGGCGAGGCGTTCATCCCCGACCTCGGCGGCTGCCGCATCGGCGATCGTCCCATTGACTTCCACCTCGACGCCCTCCGTGCCATGGGTGCCGTCGTCGACAAGCAGACCGCGGGCATCCACCTCACCGCGCCGAACGGGCTCAAGGGAGCGAACATCGAGCTCCCGTACCCGAGCGTCGGCGCCACGGAGCAGGTGCTCCTCAGTGCCGTCCTCGCCGAGGGCGTCACCGAGCTGCGCAACGCGGCCATCGAGCCGGAGATCATCGACCTCATCGCGATCCTCCAGAAGATGGGCGCCGTCGTCTCCGTCGAGCCGAACCGCGTCATCGTCATCGAGGGCGTCGACAAGCTCCGCGGCTACACGCACCGCGCGATCAACGACCGCAACGAGGCCGCCAGCTGGGCCTCGGCCGCGCTCGCGACGAATGGTGACATCTTCGTCGAGGGCGCCAAGCAGGAAGATCTCATGACCTTCCTCAACGTCTTCCGCAAGGTCGGCGGCGGCTTCGACATCCAGGAGGACGGCATCCGGTTCTACCGCGAGGCCGAGGTCCTCAAGCCTGTCGTCATCGAGACCGACGTGCACCCCGGGTTCATGACGGACTGGCAGCAGCCACTGGTCGTCGCCCTGACCCAGGCCGAGGGCCGCAGCGTCGTGCACGAGACCGTGTACGAGAACCGGTTCGGCTTCACCGACGCGCTCAACGAGATGGGTGCCGACATCGTCGTGCACAAGGAGGGACTGCCCGGTCACGACCGTCGCGTCGCCCGCCGCCCGTTCGAGCAGGCCGCGGTCGTCACCGGACCGACGAAGCTGCATGGCGCGAACGTGCGCGTGCCCGACCTCCGGGGCGGGTTCAGCCACCTCATCGCCGCGCTCACAGCGGATGGCGAGTCGCACATCACGAACGTCGGCATCATCAGCCGGGGGTACGAGCACTTCATCCCGAAGCTCCGCAAACTCGGCGCGGACTTCGACTTCGCCGGCTGAGCATGACTGATCACGACGACGTCGCCCGACGTGCGGCGGTGGGATCGGTCGAGCAGGTGACGACCGGTCTGCCGACCCCTGAGCGTCGGTGGCCCCGCCGCGCCCTGAACGGCCCGTTCAAGGTGGTGGCGTCGATCATCATCCCGACGATCCGGTTCGCCTCCGACTTCCGGTGGCACGGCCCCCGGCGTCTGCCCGCGACCGGGGCGTTTATCGTCGCGCCGAACCACTTCACGAACATCGACCCGCTCGTGGTCGGGACGGTCGTGTTCCTGCACCGCCGGCTGCCGCAGTACCTGGCGAAGGCCTCGCTGTTCAAGAACCCGATCGTCGGGTACTTCATGCGCGGGATGGGGAACATCCCCGTCGAGCGGTCCGGCCGGACCCGCGGCAGCGACCCGCTGTCCGGCGGCTCCGACCTGGTGCGGAACGGCGGCGGGATCATCGTCTACCCGGAGGGCACGCTGACACGGGACCCGGATCTGTGGCCGATGCGCGGCAAGACCGGCGCCGTCCGGCTCGCGCTCGAGAACGACGTGCCGCTGATCCCGATGGCCCACTGGGGGACGCAGGGCATCATGCCGCGGTATGGCAAGAAGGTGAAGCTGTTCCCGAAGACCCGAGTCGACGTGCTCATCGGGGAGGAGCTCGACCTGTCCGAGTATCGCGGCAAGCCCATCGACCAGCGGATGCTCCAGCGCGCGACCGACGAGCTCATGGACGCGATCACCGTGCTCGTCGAAGAGCTCCGCGGCGAGAAGGCCCCGGCCGAACGCTGGGATCCGGCCAAGCACAACCAGAAGGAGACCGGCCGTTTTGCCTGACGCTCCCGACCCCGCCCGCGCGACGCCCGTCCCTCCAGCCCCGGCGATCCGCGGCGGCGACCTCGGCCGCGGCGCCGTCGACACCGCCGCCATCAGCGTGGTGATGCGGCACGGGCCGAAGCGTCGCGTCGCCGTCATCGGTGCCGGCAGCTGGGGCACGACCTTCGCGAAGGTGCTCGCCGAGGGCGGCGCCGACGTCGTCCTCTGGGCCCGCCGTCCGGAGGTCGCGCGGGAGATCACCGAGACGAAGCGGAACTCCGACTACCTGCCCGGCATCAACCTCCCGCGGACGCTCACCGCGGACACCCGGCTGGAGGCCGTGCTCGACGGCGCCGAGCAGGTGTACGTCTCGGTGCCGAGCCAGCGCCTCCGCAGCAACCTCGGCGCGATCGCATCCCTGCTTCCCGACGGCGTGCCCGTGGTGAGCCTGATGAAGGGCGTCGAGAAGGCCACCGGCCTTCGGATGAGCGAGGTCCTGCACGAGGGGCTCGGCATCGACCAGGACCGCATCGCCGTCGCGTCCGGCCCGAACCTCGCGCTCGAGATCGCGCGCCGGCAGCCCACCGCCGCCGTGGTCTCGTCGACGAGCGTGGAGACCGCGTCGGCGGTCGCGGCGACCGCCACCAACCCCTACTTCCGATCGTTCATCAACACCGATGTCATCGGCACCGAGTTCGGCGGCGTGCTCAAGAACCTCATCGCGGTGGCGATCGGGATCGTCGACGGCGTCGGGTACGGGGAGAACACGAAAGCGTCGATCATCACGCGCGGCCTCGCCGAGATGACCGGGTTCGCGGTCGCGTTCGGCGCGAAGCCGGAGACCCTCGCCGGGCTCGCCGGTCTCGGCGACCTGATCGCGACCTGCCAGTCGCCGCTGTCGCGGAACAACACCGCAGGACGATTGCTCGGCCAGGGGTACCGGTTCGACGAGGTGGTGCGGCAGATGGACCGGACGGCCGAGGGGCTCGCCTCCGTCGCCCCGATCCTCGAGCTCGCCGCGGCGCACGGAGTCGACATGCCCATCGTGAGCCAGGTAGGCGAGGTGCTCGCCGGTACGCTCGATCCGCGGAACATCGCTCCGCACCTCACCGAGACCGACGACCCGCAGGGCGAATAATCCCATGATGCAGCAGCCGACACGTCCGACCCAGCACGGCGAGACCGGGCAGCCGGACGCAGTCCCGGCGGCTCCGGGTGACGCCACGACCGCGCCGACGACCGTCGCCGTGCTCTTCGGCGGTCGCTCCAGCGAGCACGCGATCAGCTGTGTGACGGCCGGCGGGATCATGGGCGTCGTCGACCGGGCGGCGTACCGCCTCGTACCGATCGGGATCACCCGCGAGGGCGCGTTCACGCTGCAGGACGACGACCCGGCGGTGTGGGCGCTGCGCGGTCAGGACCTCCCGAGCGTCGCGGACAACGGCACACGCGTGCGCCTGCCGTCCTCGACCGCGACGCGAGCGCTGACGGTGGAACATCCCGACGGCCGCGTCGAGTCGCTCGGCGATGTCGACGTCGTCTTCCCGATCCTGCATGGGCCGTTCGGCGAGGACGGCACCGTCCAGGGCCTCCTGGAACTCGTCGGACTTCCGTACGTCGGCGACGGCGTGCTCGCCAGTGCGCTGGCGATGGACAAGCACGTGTCGAAGGCCGTGCTGGAGCACGCCGGGCTCCGGGTCGCCCCATGGACCACGGTCCTCCGCCGCGAATGGCTCGCCGACGAGCGCTCTGTCGCGGAGAGCGTCGCCGCGCACGGGTGGCCGGTGTTCGTGAAGCCGGCGCGGGCCGGGTCGAGCATGGGCGTGTCCCGCGTCGACGAGCCCGCGGAGCTCGCCGCCGCGATGCGCCTGGCGTTCGAGCACGACAGCAAGGTGATCGTCGAACCGCGGATCGTCGGCCGGGAGATCGAGGTCGCGGTGCTCGAGGGCCGGGACGGCACGCCGCGCACGAGCCTCCCGGGCGAGATCGTGGTGGCCGAGGAGGGCTTCTACGACTTCGCCGCGAAGTACCTCGGCGGAGACGAGCAGCTGCAGACCCCCGCCCCGATCAGCGACGCCGAGACCGACGAGGTCCGCTCGATCGCCGCGCGCGCGTTCGAGGCGATCGGCGCGTCCGGGCTCGCCCGCGTCGACTGCTTCCTCACCGACGACGGGTTCGTCGTCAACGAGGTCAACACGATGCCCGGCTTCACGCCGTTCTCCATGTACCCGCGCTGCTGGGCGGCGTCCGGGCTCGCCTATCCGGAGCTCGTCGCGGAGCTCATCGAGCTCGGGCGCACCGCCGTCCGCTGACGCGGGCACGCCGCTCACGTCCGTCCGTCGCGGCACCGCTCTGGATGCCCGGGGCGCGCCGCTCACGTCGGCGCCGGTCGCAGACGCGGTCGGTCTGCGCCCGCCGAATCGACCAGGACTGCGACCCGGACGAACACCCGACGGCGTGGCTCAGCCGGCCACGTCGGAGGGGTCCAGGCACCGGTGGCCGTCCTTCGGGAGGGTCGACACGGCGTCGCCGATGTCCTGCAGGACCTCACTCGTCGCGCGGGACGTGTCCACGACGACCTGCACCGCGGGATCGCGTCCGAACGTGGTGTAGACGATGGAGGAGCGGCGTGCGTCGCGGATCCAGTCGACGGTGCCCTGCGTGAAGCAGGGAAGATCGGACACGGTCGGCACCGGCACCCCGCAGTGCAGGATGACCGCTGTCGGGGTGCCCCACGCGGCGGTCGACTGGGCGTTCGTGGTGCGGATGCCGAACGTACCGCCCACCGTGTCCGGCAGGCGGACCTGCACGGCGGCGCACGCGGGGGCGTTCGCGGACGGCGCCGCGGACAGCGGCACGGCGTTCGTGCAGCCGGTGAGCGCTGCGACGAGACCGAGGACCGCGGCGACGCTGCTGAGCGCTCGTGCCGAGGGTCGGCGGCGTGCCCGGCGCGAGGAATCCATCGGGACCAGGCTACCGTTTCGATCGTGACGCATCAGGACCACGCCGCAGCCCACCACTCGCCGCAGACCGTGCACCAGGACACGGTCGGCGCCGTCGGGGAGCTCGCGGTGCTCGACCGCATCACCCGGAGGCTGCCGGCGGCGCGTGCGGCCACCGTCGGGCCCGGTGACGACTGCGCGGTCGTCACCGCCCCGGACGGGCGCTTCGTGGTGACGACCGACATGATGGTGCACGGCCCGGACTTCCGGTGGGCGTGGTCGAGCCCGGTCGACGTCGGGTGGAAGGCCGCCGCGACGAACCTCTCCGACGTCGCGGCGATGGGGGCCCGTCCGACGGCGCTCGTGGTCACGCTCGCCGTGCCGCAGGACACCCCCGTCGCCGTGCTCGAGGGCATCGCCGACGGTCTCGCGCTCGCCTGTGATGCCCTCGCGCCGGGATGCGGTGTCGTCGGCGGTGACCTGTCGACGTCCGCGACGACCACGGTCTCGGTCACGGCATTCGGCGACCTGGAGGGGCGCGCACCCGTCCTCCGCTCCGGCGCCAGGGCGGGCGACCAGATCGCCGTCGCCGGCGAGCTCGGCCTCGCAGCGGCAGGACTCCGCCGCCTCTTCGACGAGGGTGTCGACGAGCACGGACAGCCCGACGCCGAGCGGACGGCCGCGTTCCTCGCGGCGAGTCCCGGGGGCACCGACCTCGGGGTGGAGCGGCAGCGTCGCCCGCAGCCGCCGATCGCGGCCGGGGTCGCCGCGGCGGCGGCCGGTGCGACGGCGATGCTCGACCTGTCGGATGGGCTCGCGATCGACGCCGGACGGCTCGCGCGTGCCAGCGGCGTGGTGCTCGATCTCGCGCGCGCCGCGATCCCGGAGGAGCAGCCGCTGCGGGGCGGGGAGGACCACGGACTGTTCGTGACCTTCCCGGCGGGGGTGTGCCTCCCGGCCGGGTTCCGGTGGATCGGCACGGTGCGCGCGGCGGTCGAGGGGCCCGGGGTGCGCCTTGACGGCGACCGGGTGGGGACCGACGGGTGGGACCCGTACGCGGACTGGGACGGCGCCGGAGGCTGACGCGAGGCGGGAGACGACCCGTCGGTGCACCGCAGCGGTCAGGCGGTGGGGGTCACGGCCTCCCAGGCGACGGTGTCCCCGTAGGTGCGCCTGCTGAACGGGATGAGGCCGTCGGGCCATGCCGGCTCGGGGGACCGGCTGCTGCGCTCCACCACGACGACCGCGTCGGGGGAGAGCCGCGGGACGAGGGCTGTGAGCACCGCCGCGATCTCGTCCTCGTCGACCTCGTACGGCGGGTCGAGGAACACGAGGTCGAACGTGCGCGTCGTCCCGCGGAGGTAGCCGAGGGCGGACTGCGCGTGCACGTTCATGGGCACCTTGCGGTGCAGGCGCTTCGTCACAGCCCGGACGTTGTCGCGGCACGCGGACGCTGCGGGCGCCGCTCGGTCGACCAGGACGACGGCCGCCGCCCCGCGGGAGGCCGCCTCGAGCCCGAGCGCACCCGTGCCCGCGTAGAGGTCGAGCACCTCCGCGGCGTCGACGTACCCGCGCGCCTCGAGCGAGGAGAACAGGGCCTCCCGGACGCGGTCGCTCGTCGGGCGGGTCCCGGACCTCGGGACGCGCAGCGTCAAAGAACCGGCGGCTCCGGCGATGATTCGGGTCACTGTCCACACGGTAGCGAACTCGGGACTCGTTCCACTGCGGCCGGGCGGGAGGCGCGCCGGTTGTCGGTCGCAGCGGCTAGCGTTGTCGAGTGGTCACCTCGCGCTCCGCGGCGGCACCCGAAGCCGGTGCCGCGCTCGACGCCCGCCTGCCGACCGTGCTCGGAGGCCGCACCGCGTCCGCGTTCGAGAAGGCGTTCGGGCATCGCACCGTGAGCGACCTGCTCGAGCATGCGCCCCGGCGGTACGCGGAACGCGGCGCGCTCACGGCGCTCGACCAGCTCGCGATCGGCGAGGCCGTGACGATCGTCGCCGAGGTCGTCGACGTCCGCGAGCGCACCATGCGGGCCAGGCGTGGCTCCATTCTGGAGGTCCGAATCGGCGACGGCAACGGGATCCTCACGCTCACGTTCTTCAACCAGGCCTGGCGGAAGAACGATCTCGTGCCCGGCGCCCGCGGCATCTTCGCCGGCAAGGTGGGGGACTACCGGGGCGCCCGCCAGCTGGCGCACCCGGATTATGAGCTCTTCGATGCCGCGGACCCCCGTGCCACTGCCGACCCCGAGTCCGCGGAGGCCATCCGCTGGTCCCGCCAGCCGATCCCGATCTACCCGGCGACCTCCACCCTGTCGTCGTGGCAGATCGCGAAGGCTGTCGGCGTCGTGCTCGACACCCTGCCCGAGCTCGACGACCCGATCCCGTCGCCGGTCCGCACCCGGCTCGGCCTCGTGCCGTACCGGACGGCGCTCGAACGGCTGCACCGGCCGGAGCGGACCTCCGACTGGAAGAGCGCGCAGGACGCCCTGCGGTACCGGGAGGCGTTCGTGCTGCAGACCGCCCTGGTCCGACGACGCCTCGCCGCCCGCGCGACCGCGTCCACCCCGCGACGCTCCGCGCCCGGCGGCATCCTGGAGCGGTTCGACGCAGCACTGCCGTTCACCCTGACCGAGGACCAGCAGACGGTCGGCGACGAGATCGCCGCCGACCTCGCCGGGCAGTGGCCGATGCACCGACTCGTGCAGGGCGAGGTCGGATCCGGCAAGACCCTCGTCGCGATCCGGGCCATGCTCACGGTGGCGGAGTCCGGCGGACAGTCGGCGCTCATCGCCCCGACGGAGGTCCTGGCCGCGCAGCACCTCCGCTCCATCGTCGCGTTCCTCGGACCGGACCTGGCCGCCGAGCTCCGACCGGTCATCGTCACCGGCTCGCAGGGCTCGCGGGAACGGCAGCGTGCGCTGCTCGCCGCGGCGAGCGGCGGGTCCCGTCTCGTCGTCGGCACACATGCGCTCCTCGGCGACCGGGTGGACTTCGCCGAGCTCGGCCTCGTCGTCGTCGACGAGCAGCATCGGTTCGGCGTGGAGCAGCGCGAGGCGCTCCGCGTGAAGGGTGCGGTGCCGCCGCACGTGCTCGTGCTCACCGCGACGCCGATCCCGCGCACGGTCGCGATGACCGTGTTCGGCGACCTCGACGTGTCGACGATCCAGGGCCTCCCGTCCGGCCGCGCCGGTGTCGAGACGTTCGCCGTGGGCCTGACCGAGCGACCGGGGTGGGAGCCGCGGATCTGGTCGCGGATGGCGGAGGAGCTCGCCGCGGGACGCCAGGCGTTCGTGGTGTGCCCCGCGATCGACGACGCCACGACGGAGGAGGGCGCCGCCGACGAGCCGCCGCGCCGCCCTCCGGCCACCGTGCTCGCCACCGCGGAGCGCATGCGCGCGATGCCGGTGCTGCATGGGCGGAGCATCGGCACGCTGCACGGGCGCATGTCCGCGGACGAGAAAGACCGCACCATGACCGCGTTCGCGGCCGGGGAGATCGACGTGCTCGTCGCCACCACCGTGATCGAGGTCGGCGTCGACGTGCCGAACGCGTCGATGATGGTGGTGCTCGACGCGGATCGTTTCGGGGTGTCGCAGCTCCATCAGCTCCGCGGGCGCATCGGCCGCGGGCAGTACCCGGGCGTCTGCCTGCTCGTGACGGGCGCGGAGGACACCACCGACGCGCGCGAACGCGTGGAGGCCGTGGCGGCCTCCGACGACGGCTTCGAGCTCGCGAGGGTGGACCTGGAGCTCCGGCGGGAGGGCGACGTGCTCGGGGAGCGGCAGTCGGGCGGCCGGTCCTCGCTCACGGTGCTGCGGGTCGTCCGGGACGCCGACGTGATCGTGGACGCGCGATCCGAGGCTGAGCGGCTGCTCGAACGCGACCCGACGCTCGAGGGGCATCGCGCGCTCGCCGCAGCGCTCGCTCGGCGGCTCGACGACGCGGACGCGGCGTTCCTCGGGAAGAACTGACGCCGGCCGGCCGGGCGGTGGCGGGCTGGCCGGTGGTGGGCCGGCCGGCGGTGGCGGGCTGGCCGGTGGTGGGCCGGCCGGCGGTGGGCAGCCCGGTGGCGGGTCGGCCGGGTCCGCGAGTCAGCGGGCGGCGAGGGCCCGGACGACGGCGTCCGGCACGTACGGCGCGACGTTCCCGCCGAGGGCCGCCACCTGGCGCACGAGCGAGCTCGACACGTGGGACCGCCCCGGCTCGGGAACCACGAACACCGTCTCGACACCGGCGAGGTCCCGGTTCACGGCGGCCATCGGGGTCTCGTACGCCACGTCCTGCCCGGAGCGGACGCCCTTGACGATCACCGTCGCTCCCACACGCCGGCAGTAGTCCACGAGCAGGCCCGACGACCACGTGCCGACCGACACCTCACCGGGAATGCCGTACTCCGCGATCGCTTCCTGGATGAGCCGGACGCGCTCGTCGGGGGTGAACAGCGCCGAGGGCTTGTCTGGGTTGTGCACGACGAGGACGTGTACCTCGTCGAAGATCGCCGCCGCGCGGGTGATGACGTCGACGTGGCCGACGGTGACGGGGTCGAAGGAACCGGGAACGACCGCGATCTGAGCCATGGCCCGAGCCTATCGAGCACGCCGCCGCGCGGCGTGGCGTGGCGCGGTGCGCGTGCGACCGGGCGCCATGGCCCGGCGGGAGGCGCGGCGCTGCCGGCAGGCGGCAGGCGGCAGGCGGTGCGATGCGGTGCGGTGCGGTGCGGTGCGCGCGTGATCGGGGGCCGTGGCCCGGCGGGAGGCGCGGCGCTGGACTCGGGTGTGGCGGTGCGGCACGCGGTCGTGCGGGCCGCATCGTCCGGCGTGCAAAGCGCGACGCCGCGGCGTCGCGCTTTGCGGTCGCAACGATGTGCCGCACGGAGAGGGGGGCCGCGCCGCCGCGCGCCGCGCGGCGGCCGCGCACGGGCGCACCCTCGCATCCGTGGCGCATCGGCGGTAGGATCGATCCTCGTGCCTCATTTCGTGAACACCCCCTACACCCTGCCGGTGCGCGACATCGCGCACCGCCCCGGGGACATGCGCGAGCACACCCTCGACATCGAGGTACCGGAGGCGCTCGGCGCCGGACTCGTCGCGGTGCCCGCTGGTGGGCGCCTGCACGTCGACGTCCGACTCGAGGGCCTGCACGAGGGCATCCTCGTCTCGGGCACGGCGTCCGCGGAAGCCTTCGGCCAGTGCAGCCGCTGCCTCATCGACATCAGCGAGCCTGTCAAAGTCGATTTCGCCGAGCTGTTCGCGTATGCTCCCTCGGAGGAATTCGATTACCTGGTTCACGATGATCACGTGGATTGTGAACCGGTGATCAGAGATGCGGTCGTGCTGGCGCTGCCGTTCCAGCCGGTCTGCCGACCGGACTGCCCAGGACTGGACCCGGTGACGGGCGAACGACTGGCGGACGTCGGCGAGCGGGAGGCCCCAGAGGTCCTCGACCCGAGATGGTCCGCGCTTACCGCACTCCGAAACGACATCACAGACCACGACGGCGCTCGCTCCGACGCCGCCCAGGAAGAGAGATAACGCCATGGCCGTTCCCAAGCGCAAGAAGTCCCGCGCCAACACCCACGCCCGCCGCTCGCAGTGGAAGGCCGCACCCGTCACCCTCGTGAAGACCGTCGAGAACGGCAAGGTCGTCTACAGCCTGCCGCACCGCGCCAAGGTCGTCGAGGACAGCGCCGGCACCGCGCTCTACATGGAGTACAAGGGCCGCAAGGTCGCCGACGTCTGAGTGCGGCAGATCGTGAACGCAGCGTCCGACACCGTGGGGAAAGCCCCGGGGTCGGACGCTGCGCGTCTGCTGGCGTCGCTCGGCGTCGATGTGCCCGCCGAGCTCATCGACCTTGCGCTGACGCACCGCTCGTACGCGTACGAGCATGGCGGGATCGCCCACAACGAGCGCCTCGAGTTCCTCGGTGACTCGATCCTCGGTCAGGCGGTCACCGTGAAGCTGTACCGTGACTACCCCGACCTCGACGAGGGCGAGCTGGCGAAGCGCCGCGCGAGTCTCGTGTCGACGGTCGCGTTGGCCGAGATCGCCCGGATCATCGGACTCGGGCAGTACCTCAAGCTCGGCCGGGGCGAGGAGCTCACCGGCGGGCGGGACAAATCCTCGATCCTCGCGGACACCGTCGAGGCCGTGATCGGCGCGACGTACCTGTCTGCGGGACCGGATGCGGCGACCGCGCTGGTGCTCCGCCTGGTCGAGCCGCTGCTGGTGGACCCGGAACGGTTCGGTGCGTCGATGGACCCGAAGACGAGCCTCCAGGAGCTCGCATCGGCGCGGAGCCTCGGCAGCCCCGCGTACCGGGTGACCGAGGAGGGCCCGGACCACGACAAGACGTTCCACGCCACCGTCGTCCTGTTGGGCGAGGACATCGCCGCCGGGTCGGGCTCCAGCAAGAAGAACGCCGAGATGGCCGCGGCCCTCGACGCCTGGACGCGTCTCTCCGGTCGCGCTGGCGCTGCCACGGCCCCGCTCCACGCGTAGTGCCCGAGCTTCCCGAGGTCGAGGTCGTTCGCGCCGGCCTCGAACCCGCTGTGACCGGCGCCCGCGTGCTCGGCGTGCAGGTCCTTGACGAGCGTGCGCTGACCCGCCACAGGGGATCGGCCGAGGACTTCGTCCAGCGGCTCACGGGGCGCACGATCACGGCAGCGGTGCGTCGTGGCAAGTTCATGTGGATGCCGCTCGACGACGTCGGGGCGGGTCCTGAGGCGCTCGTCGCGCACCTCGGCATGAGCGGGCAGCTCCTGCTCGGAAGGGGACGGCCCGCCGGCAGGCATCGGCGGATCGTGCTCGACGTGCAGCCGGCCGCGGTCGACGCCGACGGCGTCAGGGAGCCGCCCGTCGAGGTCGAGTTCGTCGACCAGCGCACCTTCGGCTCGATGGCGATCGACCCGATGGTGCCGACGGTCGACGGCGCGCCGGCCGGGTTCGCCGGTGCGGTCGACACGCGCACACCGGACGCAGTCTGGCGGCGGATGATCCCCGGGCAGGTGTCGCACATCGCCCGGGATGCCCTGGACCCGGCGTTCGACGACGACCGCTTCATCGCGCTCGTCCGGAAGCGGACGAGCGGCATCAAGCGGGTGCTCCTCGACCAGGGCGTGGTCAGCGGGATCGGCAACATCTACGCGGATGAGTCGCTCTGGGCCGCCAGGCTCCACTTCGACCGCCCGGCGGACCGGATCCCGCCCGCCGCCCTGCGCCTCCTGCTCGACGAGGTGCGGGCCGTGCTCCGCCGTGCGCTCGAGGACGGCGGGACGAGCTTCGATGCGCAGTACGTCAACGTCAACGGGCAGTCCGGGTACTTCTCGCAGCGGCTCGCCGTGTACGGGCAGCAGGGGAGGCCCTGCCCGCGCTGCGGCACCGCGATCGTCCGCGAGTCGTTCATGAACCGGTCCAGCCACCGCTGCCCGCGCTGCCAGCCCGCGCCCCGCGCCCGCCGCTGACCAGCCGCCGCTCTCCGGCGCGCGCCGCCACCGTGGCGTCCGACCCCTGCGCTACCCTGTGCCCGACCGAGCGCAGCACCAGGAAGGCCGTGGCGTGTACCTGAAGAGCCTGACCCTCAAGGGGTTCAAGTCCTTCGCGCAGCCGACGACGTTCGCCTTCGAGCCGGGCGTCACCTGCATCGTCGGGCCGAACGGCTCGGGCAAGTCCAACGTCGTCGACGCGCTCGCCTGGGTGATGGGCGAGCAGGGGGCGAAGACCCTCCGCGGCGGCAAGATGGAGGACGTCATCTTCGCCGGGACGTCGACGCGCGGACCGCTCGGCCGGGCGCAGGTCACCCTGACGATCGACAACACCGACGGGCTCCTGCCGATCGACTACACCGAGGTGACGATCTCGCGGACGCTGTTCCGGAACGGCGGCAGCGAGTACGCCATCAACGGCGAGGGCTGCCGCCTGCTCGACGTCCAGGAGCTCCTGTCGGACACCGGACTCGGTCGCGAGATGCACGTCATCGTCGGTCAGGGCCAGCTCGACCGCGTCCTCCACGCCACACCGGAGGATCGGCGCGGCTTCATCGAGGAGGCCGCCGGGATCCTCAAGCACCGGCGGCGCAAGGAGAAGACCCTCCGCAAGCTCGACGCGATGCAGACGAACCTCACCCGCCTGTCCGACCTCGCGAGCGAGATCCGTCGGCAGCTGAAGCCGCTCGGCCGGCAGGCCGAGGTCGCCCGCAAGGCGCAGTCCGTCGCCGCCGTCGCACGCGACGCCAAGGCGCGCATCCTCGCGGACGACGTCGTCCGGCTGCGCCGCGAGCTGCACGAGCACCAGGAGGTCGAAGCCGGCCGCAAGTCCGAGCGCATCGTCCTGCAGGAGCGCCTCGACCAGATCCGCGTCCGGCAGCAGCACGTCGAGCAGAGCATGGTCGGAGACGACGTGGACCGTGCCCGCACGGTCGTGCACCGGCTGGAGAGCGTGCAGGAGCGGCTTCGCGGGCTGTCGAGCCTGGCCAACCAGCGCCTGCTGCTCCTCGCCCAGCAGGCGGACGCCCCGCAGCACGGCCCCACGGTGACGCCTGAGCAGGTGCGGGGCGTCCGTGCCGAGGCGGACCGGCTCGAGGCGCAGGCGTCGGAGATGCTCCATGGGATGGCCGCGGCGGCGCAGCGGGTGCAGGACGCCCGTGCGAGCCTCGACGCCCTCGACGAGCGGATCGCGGCGCAGGCCGCCCTCGTCGCGCAGCACGACCTCGAGGCCCAGCGGCTCGCGAGCGCCGTGGACGTCGCCCGGTCCAAGCGCGGGTCGGCGGTCGCGGACCGGGAGCGCCGCGAACGTGCCCTCGCGGAGGCGGGCGAGCGGGCCGAGCGCGCGATGGCCGCGCTCGCCGAGCTCGGCACCGACCCGTCGGCGGACACCGACGAGGACGCGCTCACCGCCGCGCTCGAGGCCGCTCGGCAGCGACAGGAGGCCGCGCAGGCGGCCCGCGACGAGCACCGCGACCGGCTGCACACCCTGGAACGCGAGCGGGACGCCCTGGACGCCCGCGTCGCCGCCCTCGGCATGTCGATCGACGTCCGCGATGGGTCCCAGGCCCTCATCGACGCCGGTCGAGCCGGCATCGCGGGACGCCTCGCCGACAGCCTGACCGTCACGCCCGGCTTCGAGGCCGTGATCGCCATCGCGCTCGACGGACTCGCCGACGCCGTCCTCGCCGACGATCGCTCGGTCGCGCTCGCCGCCGTCGCGCACGCACGATCCGAGGACATCGGGCGGGTCGATGTCGTCGTCGCCGACGCCCCCGGCGCAGGGCCGGAGCTGCCGTCGCGCCTGCCCGGAGGCGTCCGCCGTGCCACTGATCTCGTTCAGGGTCCGCCCGCGATTGCCGCGATCCTGCGGGACGCGCTGGTGGCGGACAGCGACGACGTCGATTTGGAGGCGGTGCTCACCGCCGCCCCGCATGCCACGGTCGTCACCCGCTCCGGTGACCTCGTCCGTGCGGTCCGCGTGACCGGCGGCGGGGAACGCGTCACGTCACGCATCGAGCTCGTCGCGGAACGCGACGACGCCGTGACGCGCCGCGCCGCCATCGCGCGTGACGTCTCGGACGCTGCCACGCGCCTCCAGGCGGCTCGCACCGCTGCCGAGGACGCGCGCCGCCAGGCGGACGCGGCCGACGCGGCGTCGCGCGACCACGCCCGGGCGACGGCCGAGTACGACCGCACCAGCGCGTCCACCCGCGCGAGGGCCGAGAACGCGGCGGCCGAGGTGGAGCGCCTGCGTGCCGCCCTCGCCGAGACCGACGGCGCCGTCGAGGCGGCCGAGGCGGTGCTCGAGGAGGCCGAGCGGACGCGCCGCGAGTTCACCGAGCGACCGCGCCCCGTGGTCGACGCCTCGGAGCGGCAGGGACTGCAGGACGCACTCGATGCCGTGCGTGCCGCCGAGATCGAGCAGCGCATCCAGGTCGAGACCGTCCGCGAACGCGTGCGCGCCGAGCGGAGCCGTGCCGATCGGCTGGAACGCCAGCTCGAGGCCGAGCGTGCCGCCGCCGAGGAGGCGGCGCGGCTCGCGGTGATCCGCCGCGGGCAGATCGCGACCGCCGAGAGCGTGCTCGCGGACCTGCCGGTGCTCGCCGGCGCCGTCGACCGCTCGCTCGCCGAGGCTCGCGTGCAGCTCGCGACCGAGGAGTCCGAGCGGACCAAGCGGAACGCCGAGCTGCAGACGATCCGGAACGAGGAGCGCGACCTCCGCGACCGACTGCAGAGCATCACGGACGGGGTGCACTCGCTCGAGCTGGAGATCTACGAGAAGCGGATGCACGTCTCCAGCGTGCTCGACCGCGTGCACAGCGAGCTCGGGCTCGTCGAGACGGTCCTCGTCGCCGAGTACGGCCCGCACGTGCCGGTCCCCGTCGACGTCCTGGTGGACCCGCGGGTGCTGGCGCGGAGGCATCGCGAGGCGGAGCGCGCCGCGGCGGCCGCAGCGGGCCTCCAGTCCGAAGCCGACCACCGGGCCGATGCCGACTCGCTGCAGCTGGTCGACGCCGAGTCCACGCTCCCCGGCGGCCCGGCGCTGCCGGAGCTCGACAGCACCGACGACGTCGACCCGGCCGATGTCGAGACCGTGCCCTACGTCCGGGCCGAGCAGGAGCGCCGCCTCAGGGCGGCCGAGCGCGATCTCGGGCAGCTCGGCAAGATCAACCCGCTGGCGCTCGAGGAGTTCCAGGCGCTCGAGCAGCGGCACGCGTTCCTCGCCGACCAGCTCGATGACCTGCAGCGGACCCGCACCGACCTCATGACGATCATCGACGAGCTCGACACGAAGATGCAGACGATCTTCGAGTCGGCGTTCTCGGACACGAAGGACGCCTTCGACATCATCTTCCCGATGCTGTTCCCCGGCGGGTCGGGGTCGATCACGCTGACGGACCCCACCGACCTGCTCCGCACCGGCATCGACGTCCAGGTGAAGCCCGCGGGCAAGAAGATCGACCGGCTGACCCTGCTGTCCGGCGGTGAGCGATCCCTGGCCGCGGTGGCACTGCTGGTGGCGATCTTCACGGCACGCCCGTCGCCGTTCTACATCATGGACGAGGTCGAGGCGGCGCTCGACGACGCGAACCTCGGGCGACTGCTCACCGTGTTCGAGCGGCTCCAGAAGTCATCGCAGCTCATCGTGATCACCCACCAGAAGCGCACGATGGAGATCGCCGACGCGCTGTACGGCGTGTCCATGCGGCAGGACGGCGTCTCCGCCGTCGTCGGGCAGCGGGTGCGGCCGGCCGTGCCGGTGTAACGCGCCAGCGCAGGTCACTCGTCGAGCGCGCGGTGCTCCGTCGTGCTGTGCTTGTCGATCGGCTCCCCGCGCTTCGCCCGCCGGGCGGAGACCACCAGGCTCGCGGTCGTCGCGACGGCGATCACGAGCAGGATGAACGACAGTGAGAACCAGATCGGGATCTCCGGTGCCCAGTCCACGTGGTGACCGCCGTTGATGAACGGCACCTCGTTGACGTGCAGCGCATGGAACACGAGCTTCACGCCGATGAACCCGAGGATCACGGCGAGGCCCTGCCCCAGGTAGATGAGCCGCTCGAGCAGGCCCGAGATCAGGAAGTAGAGCTGCCGCAGGCCCAGCAGCGAGAACGCGTTCGCCACGAACACGATGTAGGGATCCTGCGTGAGGCCGAAGATCGCGGGGATCGAGTCGAGGGCGAACAGGACGTCGGTGAGCCCGAGCGCGATCATGACGAGCGCCATCGGAGTGAGGAGACGCTTGCCGTTCACCCTCGTGGTGACCCGGTCACCGTCGTAGTCGTCGGAGGTCGGGAGGATGCGGCGGAGGATCCGGATGAGGCGGGACTCGCCGGCCTGCTCGTCCTCGTGGCCGCCGCGTGCCTGGCTCCAGGCGAGCCAGAACAGGAGCAGGCCGAACAGGTAGAACACCCACGAGAAGTTGTCGATGATGACGACGCCGAGGGCGATGAACACACCGCGGGCGAGGAGCGCGATCGCGATCCCGACGAGCAGTACCTTCTGCTGGTATGCCCGCGGCACCTTGAACGCCGTCATGATGATGAGGAACACGAACAGGTTGTCGATGCTCAGCGACTCCTCGGTGATCCACCCGGCGAAGAACTCGCCGCCCGCCTGGTGGCCGCCGAAGATCCACACGCCGAGACCGAAGAGGACCGCGATCCCGATATACACGAGGGACCAGAACGTCGACTCGCGGATCGTGGGTTCGTGCGCCTTGCGCACGTGGGAGAAGAAGTCGAACACCAGCAGCGCGAGGACGAGCGCGATGGTTCCGAGCCAGACGGAGAGATGGACGTCCACGAGGACCCTTCAGAGGGGCGCGCCTGACGGCAGGCACGACAGCGACTGAAGGTCTCTTCCGCCACCGTCAACGCTGCTGACCGTGACCGGTGGCACCGGATCCAGGTCGATCTGGACCGTACTGACGGCACCGCCGCAGGAGGAATACTCCCCTTCGTCGGGTCAGCCTACCGGCGCCGGCGCCGATACGCTGCCTCCCGGGCTGTGAGCAGCCCGTAAGCTGGGGGACATGGCGAGTTCCTGGTCACTGTCCGGCCGGCTCCGCGGTCTCTTCCAGCGGCGCACCATCGACGAGACCACCTGGGAGGACCTGGAGGCCGCGCTCATCGGCGCCGACTTCGGCCCGGACATCAGCGAGGAGATCATCGAGGACCTCCGCGCCATGGTCGACCGCTACCAGACCACCGACCCGGCCGATCTGAACCGGATGCTCCGCGAGGTCCTCGAGGAGCGTCTCTCCAAGCTCGACACGACGTTGAAGCTCTCGGCCCGTCCGGCAGTGGTGCTCGTCGTCGGAGTGAACGGCGTCGGCAAGACCACCACGATCGGCAAGTTCGCCAAGTTCCTCAAAACGTACGATCGCACAGTCGTCGTCGGCGCCGCGGACACCTTCCGGGCTGCCGCCGTCGAGCAGGTCGCCACGTGGGCAGAACGTGCCGGGGCGGAGGTGGTGCGTCCGCAGCAGCAGGGGCAGGACCCGGCGTCGGTGGCGTACCAGACCGTCGAGAAGGCGATGCGGGAGGGCATCGAGATCGTCGTCATCGACACCGCCGGACGGCTGCACACCAAGGTCGGCCTCATGGACGAGCTGTCCAAGATCAAGCGGGTCGTCGAGAAGCAGACCGAGATCGCGGAGGTGCTCCTGGTGCTCGACGCGACGACCGGTCAGAACGGGCTCGCGCAGGCGCAGGCGTTCATCGAGGGTGCCGGCGTCACCGGGCTCGTCATCACGAAGCTCGACGGCTCGGCGAAGGCCGGGTTCGTGCTCAGCGTGCAGGAGACAACGGGGATCCCGATCAAGCTCATCGGACAGGGTGAGGGCATCAACGACCTCACCGGGTTCACGCCGCACGTGTTCGTGCAGAACCTCGTCGGCTGAGCGCTCGCCGTCCGCTGCCGGCAGCGGGGCGCCCGACGGTCCGTGCATGGCGGGTGACGGCGGGTAGACTTGCTGCACCATGGCGCAATTCGGCTCACTCTCCGACCGGCTCACCGAGACCTTCCGCAACCTGCGGTCCAAGGGGCGGCTCACCCCGTCCGACGTGGACGGCACCGTCCGCGAGATCCGGCGCGCACTGCTCGACGCCGACGTCGCGCTGGAGGTCGTGAAGGCGTTCACCGCAGCCGTCCGCGAGCGCGCGCTCTCGGACGAGGTCAACAAGGCGCTCAACCCGGCGCAGCAGGTCGTCCAGATCGTCAACGAGGAGCTCGTCGCGATCCTCGGCGGTCAACAGCGCCGCCTCGAGTTCGCCAAGCGCCCCCCGACGGTGATCATGCTTGCGGGACTGCAGGGCGCCGGAAAGACCACCCTGGCGGGCAAGCTCGGCAAGTGGCTCAAGAAGGACGGCCACACGCCGATGCTCGTGGCGGCGGACCTCCAGCGTCCGAACGCCGTGCAGCAGCTGCAGGTCGTCGGCGAGCAGGCCGGGGTCGAGGTCTACGCACCCGAACCGGGCAATGGCACGGGCGATCCGGTCAAGGTCGCCCGGAACGCCATCAAGGTGGCCGAGCAGCGCCAGTACGACACGGTCATCGTCGACACGGCCGGACGGCTCGGGGTCGACGCCGAGATGATGAAGCAGGCCGCGAACATCCGCAAGGCGATCGCGCCGGACGAGGTCCTGTTCGTCATCGACGCCATGATCGGACAGGACGCGGTCGTGACGGCGCGCGCGTTCCAGGAGGGCGTGGACTTCACCGGAGTCGTGCTCTCGAAGCTCGACGGCGACGCCCGCGGTGGCGCGGCGCTCTCCGTGGCGAGCGTGACCGGTCGCCCGATCATGTTCGCGTCGACGGGCGAGACGCTCGACGACTTCGAGCCGTTCCACCCCGACCGAATGGCGAGCAGGATCCTCGACCTCGGCGACATCCTCAGTCTCATCGAGCAGGCGCAGGGCGCCTTCGACGAGGAGGAGGCGCGCAGGGTCGCCGAGAAGATCGCGACCGACCAGTTCACCCTCAACGACTTCCTCGAGCAGATGCAGCAGCTCCGGAAGATGGGCTCGATCAAGGGCATGCTCAGCATGCTCCCCGGCGCCAAGGGCATGCGCGAGCAGCTCGACAACTTCGACGAGCGGGAGATCGTCCGCACCGAGGCGATCATCCAATCGATGACGCCACAGGAGCGGGCGCTGCCGAAGCTCCTCAACGGTTCCCGCCGTCTCCGCATCGCGCGGGGCGCCGGTTCCACCGTCGCCGAGGTGAACGCGCTCGTGAACCGCTTCGAACAGGCGGCGAAGATGATGAAGACCGTCGCCAAGGGCGGTATGCCGCAGGTACCGGGCATGGGGCCGATCCCGGGCGCGTCCTACGGCGGCAAGAAGCAGGCGCCGAAGAAGAAGGGCTCAAAGGCGGGCAACCCCGCCAAGCGCGCCGCGCAGAACGCCGCGATCGCCTCGCCCACGCCGCAGGCTCCGAGCGGCGGCGGGTTCGGCCTCGGTGGGGGCGCGAAGGGCTCTCCGGCGCCGAGCGAGGAAGAGCTGCAGTCCCTGCAGAAGTTCCTCGGTCGCTGACCGTCGACGCATCAGAGCGAGTCGCGGAACTCGGCGACGAGTGACCGGACGACGGCGCCGAGGTCGCCGCCGTGCTCGGCGGCGACCCGCAACTGCCGCTGGTATGAGGCGCCGGTGTCGATGATGGTCTCCAGCCGGTGCAGCTCCTCCTGGCAGCCGAGCCGCTCCGCGACCGGGTCGAGCACCGTCACGAGGTCGAGGACATCGTCGGTGACGAGCCGTTCGTCACCCGCGGTGTTCGTGATGATCTCGGCGTCCATGCCATAGCGGGCTGCCCGCCACTTGTTCTCCCGGACGAACCACGGCTGCATGACCGGAAGTGTCTCGCCGCGGTCGAGCCGGTCCGAGAACGAGGTGACCAGGCACTGCACGAGTGCGGTCACGGCACCGAGCTCCGGCAGCGTGGAGATCCCGTCCGACACCCGGTTCTCGAGCGTGCCCCACTTCGGCGACGGGCGGATGTCCCAGCGCAGGTCTCCGGTGCCCTCGATGACACCGGTTCGCGTGAGGTCGTCGACGATCTCCTCGAAGTTCGCCCACGCGCCGAGCTGCGGCGGGAGGCCACCGGTGGGAAGCTGCTGGAACATGAGGGCGCGGTTCGATGCGTAGCCGGTGTCGATCCCGGCCCAGAACGGACTCGATGCAGTGAACGCCTGCAGGTGCGGCACGTACGCGAGCATGGCGCCGAGGATCGGCAGGGCCTTGTCGCGGTCGTCAACGCCGACGTGGACGTGCACGCCCCAGATGAGCATCTGCCGCCCCCACCAGCGGGTCCGGTCGATGAGCGTGGTGTAGTGCTCGCTGTCCGGGGTGATCTCCTGCTGATCCCAGAGCGCGAACGGGTGGGTGCCAGCGCACATCACCTGTGCGTCGAGCGGTTCGGCGGCGTCGATGACCTCGCCGATGATGTCGGAGAGCTGCTGCGTCGCGGCGCCGACCGTCTCGTGCACGCTCGACACCACCTCGACCGTGTTCGTCAGCAGCTCCTCCGTGACCCGCTCCCGGTCGCCCAGGCGTGCGTGCAGGGCGGCGATCACCGCCGGTGCGCGGGCCGTGAGGTCGCCGGTGTCGCGGTCGACCAGGGGGAGCTCCCACTCGACGCCGATGGTCGACGGCGGGGACTCGGTGAAGCGGATGTCCATGCGGCCATCCTGCCGGTGACACGGACGACACGCACCTGGCGTGCCGCCGTCAGGTGCGCTCCGAGTGATTTCTCCGAAAGGGCTGTGAGGCGTACCGTGGGAAGGGCTGAACAGGGAAGAGGGACGCATGCAGTTGGTCGTGCGCGGGACATCCGCACCACTCCTCGGGGAGCTCGACATCCCCGTCTCCAAGTACCACGCGCACCGCGCGCTGGTCCTCGCCTCGCTCGCGAAGGGCACGAGCGTCGTCTCGGGTGTCAGCACGACGCGGCAGGTGGAGTGGACGATCGGCACGCTCCGTGCCCTCGGTGTCGAGGTCACGCGGCGCGGGAACGACTACCTCGTCTCGGGCCTCGGCGGCCGGTATGCGGCGACCGACGTCGTCGACCACGGGTCCCGCGGCGCCGACGGCCTGCTCAACATGGGGTCCTCCGGCACCACGCTCTACTTCATGACCGGTCTGGTGTCGCTCGCCGACAGGCCGATGACCCTCACCGGCATGAAGTACTTCCAGCGCCGACCGATCAAGGCGCTGCTCGAATCGCTCACGCAGATGGGTGTCGAGCTCGCGGCGACGAACGACTGCCCGCCCGTGACGGTGCAGCCGAAGCGGCCGCGCGGCGGCGACGTCTCGATCGCGGGGACGCTCTCCCAGTGGGTCTCGGGCCTCCTCCTCGTCGCGCCGTTCGCCGAGCAGGACACCCGCATCCACATCACCGGCGGCCGGCTCAACGAGCAGCCGTACGTCGAGCTCACGGTGCGGATGATGCGCCAGTTCGGGCTCGTCGTGGAGCACTCCGACGACTGGCTCGAGTACCGCGTGCCGGCAAACCAGCAGGCGACGCCGACGGACTACGTCATCCCGCCGGACATCGGCTCCGCGGCCTTCGGCATCGCCGCCGCCGCGATCCGCCCGTCCGACGTGCTGCTCCGGGGCATGACCTCGTTCCGCACCGCGGAGACGGACCACCCCGAGAGCGAGTTCCTCGACCTCGCGGCCGCGATGGGCGTACCCATGCGCATCGACGAGGAGACCGGGTTCGTCCGGATCACCTCGGACGGCGCCCCGCTCCGGGCGCTCGACATCGACTGCCAGCCGATCCCGGACCTCCTGCCCGTCCTGTCGACCATGGCGACCTTCGCCGAGGGGACGAGTCGACTGTGGAACGTCGCGCACATCAGGCTCAAGGAGTCCGACCGGGTCGCCGCGATGCTCCAGCTCAACCGCATGGGCGGTCGCGCCGAGCAGGGCGCCGACGAGCTCCGCGTGACCGGCGTGTCCGGCCTGACCGGATCGTCGATGTCCTCGTTCAACGACCACCGCGTGCTCATGTCGCTCGCCGTGGCGGCCTCGAAGGCCCAGGGCGTCTCGTCGCTGACGTACCCGCGTGCCTACCGGATCTCGTACCCGACCTTCCTCGACGCGATGAACTCCGTCGGACTGCAGATGGACGTCGGTGACGCCGAGCGGGCGTGGGCCGAGGACACCGGCGCCATGACGGGCGGTGGTGGCGTCTCCTCCGCCGACGACGCCCACGACGCCGAGGTCACCGAGCGTCGCGATGACGCTGCCACCGCAGCGGCCGACGCCGCGGTGCTCGACCTCGAGGCCGAGCCGCTCGTGCTCAGCGAGAAGGTGCGGGCACTGTCGGTCGAGGATCCCGACGGCGCCGCCGTCATCGAGGTCGGCGGCCCATCACCGGTCACGACGAGCTGGCGGCAGCTGCAGGAGGAGGCCGACAAGGTGTCCGCGCTGCTGCTCGAGCTCGGGGTCCGCCCCGGCGAGTCCGTCGCCATGCAGCTGCCCAACTGGCGCGAGTTCGTCGCAATCACCGTGGGCGCGATCCAGATCGGCGCGGTGGCGACGCCGATCATGCCGGTCTTCGGCCCGCGGGAGACGACGATGACGCTCGCCCGGTCCCGTGCACGCGTGGTGTTCCTCCCGAACGTGTTCCGCAAGCGTCGGCCGGCGATCGAGCTGCTCGACGTGGTGGACGAGGCGCGCGCGCAGCGGCGCCGGCTGTCCGTCGAGCACGTGGTGGTCATCCGGTCGGAGGCCCGAGGCCACGCCGACACGCCGACCAACCTGCCGCCGATACCGCAGGACGCCATGGAGCGTGTCGCCGCGTCGGCGTGGAACTGGCGGTACTACGACACGGCCCTGGAAGCCGTGCAGCCCGACGTGGCGCAGATCACGGCGCTGTCGCCGTCGCCCGACGACGTCTGCCAGCTGCTGTTCACCTCCGGCACCACCGGTGAGCCGAAGGGAGTCCAGCACCCGCACCGGACCCTCGGACTCGCCACCGCGATGCACGTCGCGCAGACCGGGCTGGGCGGCGACGATCGCATCTACATCCCGTCGCCGCTCGCGCACCAGACCGGGTTCCTCTACGGCATGCTCCTGGCGTTCCGCCTCGGCGTCGCACAGGTGATCCAGCCCGTGTGGGACGGCACGGTCGCGCTCGAGCAGGCGTTCGGCACGGCGAGGGCGACGTTCGTGCAGTGTGCCACCCCGTTCCTCACCGACCTCGTCGGCCTCGTCGAGAACGGAGCGGCGCAACCCGAATCGCTCCGCATCTTCGTGCCGACCGGCGCCGCGGTGCCGCGCGCGCTCGCCCAGCGGGCGGCAACGGTGCTCGGCAGCGCCATCCTCGGGGCGTTCGGCACGAGCGAGACGTGCCTCGGAGCGATGTCCTCGCCATCGGACGATCCAGCCGACGCCTACGGCCACGACGGCCGAGCGCTTCCCGGGATCCGCATCAGGATCGTCGACGACGCCGGGGCAGAGGTGCGGCCGGGAACCGAGGGCAACTTCGAGCTGCTCTCGCCCACCATGTTCGACGGCTACCTCGACCGGCCCGACCTCACCGACGACGTCTTCACCGAGGACGGGTGGTACCGCACCGGCGACCTCGCCACGGTGAACGAGAAGGGCTTCCTCAGCATCACCGGCCGGGTCAAGGACGTCATCAACCGCGGTGGTGAGAAGATCCCGGTCGTCGAGATCGAGAACCTGCTCTACCAGCACCCGCTCGTCACGGACGTCGCCATCGTGGCGATGCCCGACGAGCGGCTCGGCGAGCGGGCCTGCGCGTACGTCGTGCTGGCCCGCGACGCGGAGCCCCTCCGGCGGCCCGAGATGCAGCGGTACCTCGAGCAGGCGAACGTGTCGAAGTACTACTGGCCGGAGCGACTCGAGTACATCGACGAGCTGCCGCGCAACGCGGTCGGCAAGGTCCAGAAGAACGTCCTGCGTGAGCAGGCTGCGACGCTCGTTCCCACGAAGGAGAACTCATGACCCAGGTGATCGCCACCGAAGCCCCCGCCGCGGCGGCGTCAACCGACGCTGTGCCGTTCGACGAGGGTGCGTTCCAGCAGCTCAAGTCCGAGGTCGATGCGTGGGTGCGCGGCCCGGGCGAGGACTACGCCGACGAGATCGAGCGCACCGGCCGGATGCCGGAGCGGCTGTTCACGGAGCTCAAGGAGAACGGTTGGCTGAGCCTCGCCGCCCCCGTCGAGCTCGGCGGCCGCGGGATCCCGTTCTCGCGGTACCTGGAGATCATGGAGATCATCTCCCGGTCGCACGCCTCGATCCGGATGCTCGTGCACGTCATCAACGGCACGTGGCGGGCGATGGAGCCGTACGCGACCCCGGAGCAGATCGAGACCGTCGTCACGCCGAGCATCGCGGGCGACAAGCTCGTGGCCTTCACGCTGACCGAGGCCACTGCCGGCACCGGCGCCGACATCCGGACCAGCGTCCGGCGCGAGGGCGACCACTACGTCATGAACGGCGAGAAGCACCTCATCACGTTCGGCGTCAGCTGCGACTACTGGCTCATCGCTGCCCGGCTCGAGGGCACAAGGGGTCAGGACGGCACCGTCGCCTTCCTCATGCCGAACATCGGCCTCGAGGGCGCGGAGGTCATCGACGACTCCGACACGATGGGCATCCGCGGCACGGACCACGCCATCCTCCGCTTCACCGATGTCCGCATCCCCGCCTCCGCCCGCCTCGGCGAGGAGGGCCAGGGCCTCGAGGTCGCGCTCGGCGGGTTCCTCCTGCCCAGCCGCGTGTCGGTCGCGATGAGCGCCGTGGGGCTCGCGGAGCGCGCGAACGAGCTCGCCGTCGAGTACGCGAACACCCGGGAGACGTTCGGCAAGAAGCTCTCCAGTCGTCAGGCGATCACGTTCTACCTCGCCGAGAACTACGCCGACATCGCCGCAGCACGTGCCCTCGTGTTCGAGGCGGCCCGGGCGTACGAGGAGGGCCGCCCCGACGCCGGCGCGCTGTCGAGCGCGTCGAAGATGGTCGCGGTCGACATGCTCGCCCGGGTCACCGACAAGGCGCTGCAGGTGCACGGCGGCCAGGGCTACTGGAAGCGCAACACCATCGAGCGCGTGTACCGCGACGCCCGGGCGCAGCGCTTCGAGGAGGGCACGAACGAGATCCAGAAGCTCGTCGTCGGACGCGCGGTCGTCACCGGCAGGGCCGGCTTCTAGCCGCCGTGCGTTCAAACCAGACAAGGAACCCATTGCCTGACATCACTGCCCCCGTCGCCCTCATCACCGGCGCCTCCCGCGGCATCGGCCGGCTTCTCGCGAAGAAGCTCGGCTCCCGCGGCGTGACGGTCGTCATCAACTACAAGAAGAACGCCGAGCTCGCCGAGGAGGCGCTCGCCGACGTCCGTGCCGCCGGCGGCGATGGGATCACCGTCCAGGCCGACATCGAGGACCCCGAGGCGATCGACGCGATGTTCGAGACGGTGCGCGCGAGGTACGGTCGCCTCGACATGTTCGTCGCGAACGCGGCCGCGAGCGCGTTCAAGCCGGTCTCGCAGCTGAAGCTGCACCACCTCGACCGGAACTACGCCACGAACATCCGGTCGTTCGTGCTCGGCGCGCAACGTGCCGCGGAGCTCATGGACCGCGGCGGACGGATCGTCGTCGTCACGAGCTACGGGTCGCTCCGCGCGTTCCCGACCTACGCGTCGCTCGGCGCCGCGAAGGCCGCGAACGAGGCCTACGTGAGGTTCATGGCCACGGAGTACGGGCCGCGCCAGATCACCGTGAACGCGGTGAACGGCGGCCTCATCGACACCGACTCGCTCGACTACTTCTACAACTCGGTGCCCGGCATGGCGCCGATGGAGTCCGTCCTGTCGAAGGTGCCGCTGCAGCGGAGGGGCACCGCCGACGACATGGCCGACGCCGTCGACTTCCTGCTCTCGGACAAGGCGTCCTACATCACCGGGCAGACGCTCTCCGTCGACGGCGGGCTGACGGTGGTCGCTCCGCCGTTCTGGGCGGACACGACCGCGCCGCTCCGGGACGCGGTGTTCGGCTCCGACGGCGCCACGGTGTTCGGGTCGGGCGGCGATCACGACTGAGGTGAGCGCGATCGGGGACGCGACCCGCGCCGCAGGCGGGGACCTGTCGGCCACGATGTCGCCGTGGACGCTCGGCCCGCTGCAGCTGCCGCACCGCGTGGTGATGGGGAGCATGCACACGGGACTCGAGGTGCACGACGACGACGGGGTCGGGCTCGCGGCGTTCTACCGGGAGCGCGCGGCCGGAGGAGCGGCGCTCCTGATCACGGGCGGCATCGCCGTCAATGACGAGGCTCGCGGCGGCCCGGACTTCGCCGTGTTCGGCGCGGACGGCGCCGACGCCCGATTCGGCAGAGCCGTGGACGCCGTGCACGCCGAGGGCGGCGTGATGCTCGCGCAGCTTTTCCATGCCGGGCGGTACGCGCTCGTGAACGGGCTCGTCGACCGGCACGGTGCGCCGCAGCGCGCCGTCGCGCCCTCGGCACTGCCGTGGGCGGCCGCGCGCGGCATCGTGCCCGAGGCGCTCACCGAGCCGGAGATCCTCCGCACCATCGAGGACTTCGCCGCCGCGGCCCGATCCGCGCGGGACATCGGGTTCGACGGGGTCGAGATCATGGCCTCCGAGGGCTACCTCATCAACCAGTTCTGCTCCCCGCTGACGAACCACCGCGACGACGCCTGGGGCGGCGATGCCGCCCGACGGCGCCGCTTCGCCGTCGCCGTCGCCCGCGCGGTGCGCACGGCCGTTCCCGAGCTGGCCGTGACGATCCGGCTCTCCGGCACGGACCTGATGCCGGCGTCCTCGACCCCGGAGGACATCGACGCGCTCGTCGCGGAGCTGCTGCCGACCGGGATCGACGGCATCAGCGTCGGCGTCGGCTGGCACGAGTCCCGCACCCCGACGGTGCAGGCCGCGGTCCCGCACGGGGTCTGGTTTTCGTACGTCGAGCGGATCGCCGCCGTCGTGCGGGCCTCCGAGCGCCCGGAGGTCCGGGTGATCGCGTCGAACCGCATGACCGATCTCCGAGACGTCGAGGCCGTGCTCCACCGCGGCTGGGTGGACGCGGTCGCGCTCGCCCGCCCGTTCCTGGCCGACCCGGACATCGTGCGTCGGAGCGCCGCCGGCCGATTCGAGCTCGTGAACACCTGCATCGGATGCAACCAGGCGTGTCTGGATCGCTCCATCGTCGGGCAGCCGGTGTCCTGCCTGGTGAATCCCCGGGCGGCCCGGGAGGTGCGCTTCCCGGTCCGACCGACCGAGGACCCGAAGCGTGTCGACGTGGTCGGCGGGGGTCCGGCCGGTCTGGCCGCGGCCGTCGACGCCGCGCGCCGCGGCCACATCGTGCGGCTGTGGGAGCAGGCGGACACGCTCGGCGGACAGTTCGGTCTCGCCGCGCGTATCCCGGGCAAGGAGGACTATGCCGGCCCGGTGCGTTCCGCCGTGGCGGAGCTCGCGGAGCGCGGCGCCCAGGTCATCCTCGGGCGCCGCGCCACCGCCGAGGACCTGTCGGGCAGTGACGCTGTGGTGCTGGCGTCCGGGGTCGCACCCCGCGTCGTCGACGTCCCCGGGGCGGACCTCCCGCACGTGATGTCCTACGAGCGGGCGCTCCGCGAGGGCGTGCCCGCCGGCACCGTCGCGATCATCGGCGGCGGCGGGATCGGGGTCGACACCGCGGCGTTCCTCGTCGAGTCGCACGCCGAGGCGGAGCGCGCCCGCGTGTTCGACGCGCGCTGGGACCTCGAGGGGTTCGACGGCCTCGTCGGGCCGCTGCCGCAGCGTGCGGCGGCCGACCCGCACCCGACGCGGCCGGGGGCGCAGGTCACCGTGCTCCGGCGGACGGGCAAGTTCGGCCAGGGGGTGGGCATCACCTCGCGGTGGGTCGCGCTCGGGCGGCTCCGCGACGCAGGCGTCCGGTTCGTCGGCGGCGTGCGGGAGTACCTCGCCATCGAGCCCGGCATCCTCCGCGTGCTCGACGAGGACGGCGTGGACGTCGCGATCCCCGCGGACACCGTGGTGATCTGCGCCGGACAGGAGGCGTCGGACGCGCTGGTCCCGGACCTCCAGGCCGCCGGCGTGCCGTTCGCCGTCGTCGGCGGCGCGCGGGACGCACGGAGCGTCGATGCTGTCCGGGCGACGTCGGAGGCGGTCGAGGCTGTCCGTCGGCTCGCCCCCTGACCCGCCGGCGTCGCGCAGCTGTGACCGGAGGACGAGGGCAGACCCGCGACACGACGCGCGGACGGTTGGTGCAACGGCTCGGAATCTGTAAGAATGAACGGTCGAGTCGTGTGCTCCCGACCCTCTATCAGGCTTGCACGACATCCAATCCGAGCTTCGCCGTGTGTGCCCCCACGCCTGCGGCACCAGTTCAACCACAACAACTACGCAACAGGAGCATTTGTGGCTGTCAAGATCCGTCTCAAGCGTCTCGGTAAGATCCGTGCGCCCTACTACCGTGTCGTCGTCGCCGACTCACGCACCAAGCGTGACGGTCGCGTGATCGAGGAGATCGGCAAGTACCACCCGACCGAGGAGCCCTCGGTCATCCAGATCGACTCCGATCGCGCCCAGTACTGGCTCGGCGTCGGCGCGCAGCCCACCGAGCAGGTCGCCGCCCTCCTCAAGCTCACGGGCGACTGGGGCAAGTTCAAGGGTGACGCCTCCGCGACCTCGACCGTCAAGGTCAAGGAGCCGAAGGCCGCGTTCGTCGCCGACGACAAGAAGAAGCCGGTGCTGAAGCCGAAGTCGGAGAAGAAGGCCCCCCAGGCCGCTGCCGCCGACGAGACCGCCGAGACGACCGAGGCGTAAGTCTTGCTCGAATCCGCGCTGACGCATCTCGTCAAGGGGATCGTCGATCACCCTGACGACGTGCGCGTCGCCAGTTCCACCTCTGCGCGAGGCGAGGTCCTCGAGGTGCGTGTGCACCCCGAGGATCTCGGCCGCGTGATCGGACGCGCCGGACGGACCGCAAAGGCGCTCCGCACCCTGGTCTCGGCTCTCGCCGACGGCAAGCGGGTGCGGGTCGATGTGGTCGACACCGATTCCTAGCCGCACGACCCAGCTCCGGGTGGGTCGGCTCAGCAAGGCGCACGGGCTCAAGGGCGGTCTCAAGCTCGAGCTCTACACCGACGACCCGGACCGTCGGTTCCCCCGTGGTGCCACGTTCACCCTCCAGGTGCCGGATTCCTCGCCCTGGGCGGACAAGACCCTGACGCTCGACGAGCTGCGCTGGTACAACAGCCACCCCGTCGCGTTCTTCGAGGGCGTGTCGGACCGCACTGCCGCGGAGTCGCTCGTCAAGGCGATCCTCTGGATCGAGCAGGACGAGGACGAGCCCACCGGCGAGGACGACGCCTGGTACGACCACCAGCTCGTCGGACTCCGCGTCCTGCGGGACGGCGTCCAGGTCGGGACCGTGGCGAGGGTGGACCACCTGCCCGCGCAGGACCTCCTGGCCGTCGCGACGCCCTCGTCCGGCGAGGTGCTCGTGCCGTTCGTGGGCGCGATCGTGCCCGCTGTGGACATCGAGGCCGGGACCCTCACGGTCACGCCGCCGACCGGGCTCTTCGAGGAGCCCGTCGACGATGCGCTCCCGGACGGGTCGGGGCCCGGCGACGCACCGCGTCCGCTCGACGAGGGCTGAGCCGCCGTGCGGATCGACATCGTCACGATCTTCCCGGAGTTCTTCGGCGTCCTGGACGTGTCGCTGCTCGGTCGGGCCCGGCAGGGCGGCCTGCTCGACGTGCACGTGCACGACCTGCGCGACGCCACCTCGGACCGGCACCGCACCGTCGACGACACCCCGTACGGCGGCGGCGCCGGCATGGTGATGAAACCGGAGCCGTGGGCCAGCGTGCTCGAGCGCATCCTCCGGCCCGACGGCACGTCGACGCTGGTGGTGCCCACGCCGGCGGGCGCGCCCTTCCGGCAGTCGACCGCGCGGGAGCTCGCGGAACACGAGCACCTCGTGTTCGCCTGCGGCCGGTACGAGGGCATCGACGCACGGGTGGTCGCCTGGGCGTCCGAGCGTGCCGAGGTGCGGGAGGTCTCGCTCGGCGACTACGTCCTCAACGGGGGTGAGGTCGCGGCGATGGCGATCGTCGAAGCGGTCGGCCGGCTCGTGCCCGGGGTCGTCGGCAACCCCGCGAGCCTCACCGAGGAGAGCCACGAGGACGGCCTCCTCGAGTACCCGAGCTACACCAAGCCCGCCTCCTGGCGGGGACTCGACGTGCCCGAGGTCCTCCTGAGCGGCCATCACGGCCGCGTCGCCGCGTGGCGGCACGAGCAGCAGGTGGAGCGCACCCGGCGCGTCCGGCCGGACCTCCTCGGCGACTGACCGGCCGCGCCCTGGTCGGGCTCAGCTGCGCTGCGCTCGACGGAGCGCCGGCACCTCGGGCTCAGCTGCGCTGCGCTCGACGGAGCGTCAGCACCTCCGGTCCCTGGGCGGTGACGGCGATGGTGTGCTCGGCGTGCGCGGCACGCGATCCGTCGGTGCTCCGGAGCGTCCAGCCGTCCTCGTCCTGGAAGAGCTCGTCGGTGCCGGCCATCAGCCACGGCTCGAGCGCCATGACGAGCCCGGGACGCAGGACGAGGCCCCGCCCGGCGCGGCCGTCGTTCGCCACGTGCGGGTCCCCGTGCATCGTTCGTCCCACGCCGTGGCCGCCGAACTGCATGTTCACCGGGTACCCGGCGTCTTTGGCAACGCTGCCGATGGCGTGCGACACGTCGCCGAGTCGTGCACCGGGCTGTGCGGCGGCGACCGCGGCGACCAGGGCACGCTCGACGGTGGCGACGAGGTGCTGGTCCTCCTCGCGGGCGGTGCCGACCTGCACGGTGACGGCGGAATCGGCGACCCAGCCGTCGACGCTGGCGGCGAAGTCCAGGGTGACGAGGTCGCCGTCGGCGAGCCGATAGTCGAACGGGAGGCCGTGCAGCGCCGCGTCGTTCACGGAGGTGCACAGGGTGCGGCCGAACGGCATGGCCCCGAATGACGGGTGGTAGTCGACGTAGCAGCTCTCGGCGCCCCGGTCGGCGATCATCCCGGCGGTGATCGCATCGAGGTCAAGCAGGTTCACGCCGACATCGGCTGCGTCGAGCAGGGCGTCGAGGACGTCTGCGACGAAGCGACCGGCGACCCGGAGCCCGTCGATCTCGGTGGGGGTGCGGAGTTCGATCATGGCACCATCCTGCCCCGTCCCGCACGAAGTGGCGGTGGCACCGCTGGTGTGGCAGTATGGACAGCTGTGCCCTGGCCTGGTTCTGCCACGGGGGAGCCGCCGTCTGCTGGGCACGCCACCTCATCTTCCATCGATCAGCGGTCGACCCGTGCGCGGCCGCAGAGAGTGACACATCATGCAGCTCCTCGACCAGGTGGACGCCGCCTCCCTCAAGAGCGACATCCCGGCGTTCCGCGCCGGCGACACCGTCAAGGTCCACGTCAACATCATCGAAGGCACGCGCTCGCGCGTGCAGATCTTCCAGGGTGTCGTCATCGGCCGTCAGGGCCACGGCATCGGCGAGACCTTCACGGTCCGCAAGGTCAGCTTCCAGGTGGGCGTCGAGCGCAAGTTCCCGGTGCACTCCCCGGTGATCGACCGCATCGAGGTCGTCACCCGCGGTGACGTCCGTCGCGCGAAGCTCTACTACCTCCGCGAGCTCCGCGGCAAGAAGGCCAAGATCAAGGAGAAGCGCGACTTCTGATCCGAGTCGCCGTCTGACCCTGTTCACAGGGTCGACCGCGTGGCAGGAGCCGAACAGGGCCTCCCATCGATGTACCGTGGTGCATTGGTGGGAGGTCCTTGTGCGTATGCGCAGGGCGTCCGGCCCCGCCCATCGGCACGGTCCGTCCCTGCCGGTTCCCTCGCTCGACACCGCCCTCAGGATGCACACGTCAATGACCGATTCGATCCCGCACGAGGGAGGACGTCCTCCGCAGCAGACACGACGGCGCAACGGCGCGCTGATGTTCCTGCGTGACCTCCTCATCATCTTCCTCGCGGCGCTGCTCGTGTCGTTCCTGGTGAAGACGTTCCTGATCCGCTCGTTCTACATCCCGTCGGAGTCGATGGAGGGCACGCTCGTCCCGCACGACCGCGTCATCGTCAACGAGCTCGTCCCGGACGTGGTGGAACTGCACCGGGGCGACGTCGTGGTGTTCAAGGACCCGGGCGGATGGCTCGCGGGCGAGCAGCTGACGACTCTCGAACCGACCTCACCGCTCGGCAAGGCGGCGGACTGGCTGTTGACCCAGGTCGGGCTCGGCACCGCGGACAGTGACGATCACCTCATCAAGCGGGTCATCGGCCTCCCCGGCGACACCGTCTCGTGCTGCAACGACTTCGGCAAGATGAGTGTCAACGGTGTGCCGGTGAACGAGCCGTATGTGCAGCTGCCTGCGGGGGAGACACGCGTGTCGGGCACCGACTTCTCCGTGACGGTTCCTAAGAACTCGATCTGGGTGATGGGCGACAACCGCTACGACTCGAAAGACTCCCGGTACAACGGCGACACGCCGAGCAAGGGGTTCGTGCCGATGTCCGACCTCGTCGGCCGGGCCTTCGTGATCTCGTGGCCGACGAGCCGATGGACGTGGCTCAACGACTACCCGGACGTGTTCGCGGGCGTGGAGCAGCGCGACTCGTGACGAGCGGGACGAGCCGGGCGTCGGTGCCGGCGGGCGGCCGGAAGCGGACCGGGCCGGTCGTGCCGACCATGCGCTGGGAGCAGACGTTGCTGCGGTCTGGCAGGCTCACCGTGATCGGCTGCGACGAGGTGGGGCGCGGCGCGATCGCCGGCCCCGTCGCCGTGGGCGTCGCCGCAGTGACGCTCCAGGTCGGGCGGATGCCCACGGGTCTCGCCGACTCGAAGCTGTTGACCCCGGCCCGACGCGCTGCCCTGGTGCCACAGGTCGAGTCGTGGGCGGTCACCGCGGTCGGCATGGCATCGGCCGGCATGGTGGATCAGGCCGGCATTGTCGCCGCGCTCGGGGTCGCGGGGTCGCGGGCCCTCGACGCCCTCGTCGACGCCGGAGTGTCCCTCGACACGGCGGTGGTCGTGCTCGACGGATCCTTCGACTGGCTCAGTCGGGCGCTCCGGAATCCCGTCGACGTGCTCGTTCGCGTCAAGGCGGACCGCGACTGCGCCTCCGTCGCGGCCGCATCGGTCGTGGCGAAGGTCCGGCGGGACACGCTCATGGTCCGGGCGCATCAGACTGCCCCGCACTACGCGTGGGACTCGAACAAGGGCTACGGATCGGCGGCGCACTACGACGGCATCCGAGCGGTCGGACCACACGACCTGCACCGGCGCACATGGCTGCACCACGCGGATGCCGCAGCCGCGTCGGCGCCGTAGGATGGTCGCGCAATGGATGACGACGAATTCGACGATTACGACCGAGAGGTCGAACTCGCGCTCTACCGCGAGTACCGCGATGTGGTGGCGCAGTTCCGCTACGTGGTCGAGACGGAGCGCCGCTTCTACCTCGCGAACGAGGTGGAGCTCGTCCGCCGCGACACCGAGCACGATTTCTACTTCGAGCTGACAATGAATGACGTGTGGGTCTGGGACGTCTACCGATCCGACCGCTTCGTGAAATCTGTTCGTGTGCTCACATTCAAGGACGTCAATGTCGAGGAACTGACGAGCCGCGAACTCGAGCTGCCGAAGGAACTGGCGCTCGACGAGTGAGTTTCCGCATCCATTGAGGATGCATCGGTTCGCTGTCCGCGGGACGCGTATCCCACAGGATCTCCTCGCTTGTTGCGGCAAAAGGCAATTGCCCGGGTTATGCTGGGGGCAAATGCCTTCCAACGACAGGAGTTTGTCATGGCGCAGAAAGTGACCGTCCAGCTGGTGGACGATCTCGACGATTCCCCCATCGCCGATGGCGCCGGGCGGACCGTCGAGTTCTCGTTCGACGGGTCGAGCTACGAGATCGACCTCTCCAACGACAATGTCGACGCATTCCGCGAGGCACTGTCCGATTACATCGCCGCGGCCCGCAAGGTGGGCGCCCGCCGCGGTGGTGGTGGTGGCTCGGCGAAGGCCGCCCCGAAGCGCGGCAACTCTGCCGAGCTCGCGAAGATCCGCGAGTGGGCGCAGGCGAACGGCCACCAGGTCTCGAGCCGCGGGCGCATCTCGAGCGCCGTGCAGGAGGCCTACGCGGCCGCGCACTGACGACCCGACCCAGCACGACATCGGGCGACGGACCCACTTCGGTGGATCGGTCGCCCGATGTCCGTTGCGGGCCTGTTTTCATGTTGGCTGCAATCTCAATAGTGCACGCGGCTCCTCCTCCCCATGCAGGGTTCTCCCGTCATCCGTCCACCGCAGCATGTGCGCACGCTGTGGTCTCGTCGACGCCGATGCAGTCTTGCGATGGGAGGCAGCATGAACGAGAAGGAACGACGGTCGCGCTCGCACAATGCGGTGGTCGGCGAGTGCGGTGAGCGCATCGCGGCCGACTGGCTCGAGTCCCACGGCATGCGCGTCGTGGACCGCAATTGGCGGTGTCGCAACGGGGAGATCGACGTGGTCGCCGTCGACGGGGACACGCTCGTGGTGGTAGAAGTGAAGACGCGCACCGGTCCGGCCGGCGGGCACCCGTTCGAGTCGATCACGCCCCAGAAGCTCGCCCGACTCCGGGGCCTCGCGGCCGCGTGGTGCGCGGCGCACACCGACACGCGGTCGCCGCAGATCCGGCTCGACGCGGTGGCGGTCCTGATCGTGCACGGACACGCGGCCGTCGAGCACCTGCGGGGGATCGCGTGAGCGAGATCGGTCGCACGTGTGCCGTCGCCCTGCTCGGCATCTCCGGACGCGTCGTCGAGGTCGAGGCGCATCTGTCGGCGCAACTGCCCGGGTTCAGCATCATCGGTCTCCCGGACGCATCCCTGGGGGAGGCGCGGGAGCGGGTCCGTGCTGCGGCCGCGAATGCCGGCTGCGCGCTCCCGGCACGCAAGATCACGGTGAACCTGACGCCCGCGTCGGTCCCGAAGCAGGGATCCGGCTTCGATCTCGCGGTCGCGATGGCGGTGTTCGTCGCGGACGGCGTCGTGCCGTCGGCCATCGAGGACGTCGTGCACATCGGCGAGCTCGGCCTGGACGGTCGTCTCCGCCCGGTTCCGGGGGTCATCCCGATGGTCCTCGCGGCACGGGAGGCAGGGGTCGCCCGGGTGGTCGTCCCCGCGGGCAACGTCGACGAGGCGACGACCGTGCCGGGCGTCCGGATCGATTCCGCGGTGACGCTCCGTGACGCTGCGATCCTCGCCGGGGCGCGCATGGAGCCGGTGGCGGTCGAACCCGTGCGGGCGCCGGTCGTGGCACCGGAGCCGCCGCGCCGCACCGACCTCGCGGACATCGTCGGGAACGACGTCGGAGTCCGCGCCCTCGTCGTCGCGGCCGCGGGAGCGCATCATGCGCTCTTCATCGGGCCGCCCGGCGCCGGGAAGACGATGCTCGCCGAGCGGTTGCCCGGCCTCCTGCCGGACCTCGACACCGACGCGGCGCTCGAGGTCGCGGCCGTTCGCTCCGTTGCCGGACACGGGGCGGACTCGTGGACCACGCGTCCACCGTGGGAGAGTCCCCACCACTCGGCGAGCACCGTGGCACTCATCGGCGGCGGCACCCGGATGATCCTTCCCGGGTCGGTGTCCCGCGCGACGCGCGGCGTGCTGTTCCTCGACGAGGCGACCGAGTTCCCCAGAGCGGTCCTGGATGCCCTGCGCCAGCCGTTGGAATCCGGCGTCGTGACGATCCATCGGGCCGCAGGGCGCGCACGGTTCCCGGCGCGGTTCCAGCTCGTGCTCGCCGCGAATCCCTGCCCGTGCGGCAACCACGGGTTCGTCGGCATGGACTGCGAGTGTCCGCCGATGGCGGTTCGGCGGTACCTCGGACGGCTCTCGGGGCCGCTCCTGGATCGCATCGATATCCGCCTGCCGGTTCCGCGGGTCACGCCGGGCACCATCCGGGCCGGTGCGGAGGACCGGATGACCACCGACCGGGCACGGGAAGCCGTCGCCGAGGCGCGGGCGCGGATGGCGGCGCGCTGGGCCGGGACCCCGTGGCGCACGAACGCCGAGGTCCCCGGGACGCTGCTCCGTCGGCGTGAGTTCGCCCCGCATCCGGCGGCCACCGGCGTGCTCGACCGCGCGCTCGAGCGGGGCCGGTTGACCATGCGCGGATACGACCGGGTGCTCCGTGTCGCCTGGACCCTCGCGGACCTCGCGGGCATCCCGCAGCCCACTCCGGCGGTCGTCGGTCAGGCGCTGACGCTCCGGAGCGCACTGTGACGTCGGCCGCCGCGCTCGCCCGGTTGGCGGCACTCGGCCGCCAGGACGACGACCCCGGTGCGGCGTTCGCCCGCGTGGCGTGGTCGATGCTCACCGAGCCCGGCGACGGGATCGCGGGAGTGCTCGTGGAGCGGCTCGGTCCGGAGCGGTCGCTCCGCCTCATCCTCGACGCGATGGATGCGCCGGGCGGAGCGCGCCGCGTCGCCGACGCCTGCCGCGAGGCGCTGTCGATCTCCGGAGGCGACCACGCTCGGCTCGTCGACGATCTCGCTCGTGCCTTCGCGCGCTGGCGTCCACGAGCAGGCACTGCCACGGTGGAGCACGCGGTCGACGCGGCCATCGCCGTCGGGGCGCAGCTGATCATCCCCGAGGACGGCGATTGGCCGGCGGGACTCGCGGATCTCGGGCCGCATGCGCCGCTCGCGCTGTGGCTTCGTGCCGCGCCCGGGCGGGCGGCGTTGTCGGCACCCGCGCTCGGTATCGTCGGCTCCCGTGCCGCGAGCCGATACGGCACCGACATCACCGCCGAGATCGCGTCCGCGGCCGTGGACGCTGGCGTGGCCGTGCTTTCCGGTGGCGCGTACGGCGTCGACGCCACCGCGCACCGTGTCGCGCTCGCTGCCGGCGGCGCCACCGTCGCCGTGCTCGCTGGCGGGATCGACCAGCTGTATCCGAGCGGGAACATCGAGCTGCTGCATCACGTGATGCGGTCAGGGGCGGTTGTGGCCGAGTCCGCGCCCGGGGTGCGACCGAGCCGGTGGCGGTTCCTGCAACGGAACCGGCTGATCGCGGCGATGGCCGGCGCGGTGGTCGTCACGGAGGCGGGCGTCCGGTCGGGCGCGCTCAACACCGCGAACCACGCGGCCCAGCTGGGCAGGCCCGTCGGGGCGGTCCCGGGGCCGCTCATGGCGTCGACGTCGGCGGGATGCCACCGCCTGGTCGCGGCGGGCAGAGCGACGCTCCTGACGTCGATCCGCGATGCGGTCGATCTCGTCGTGGGGGTCGACGGGGGACAGCCGGTGGTTCGCGCCGCCTCCGATGACCCGCTGCTGCTGCGCGTGCTCGACGCGCTCGGCCGGAGGCGGGGCATCTCCGTCCAGGAGATCGCACGACGCGCCGGCATGGGCATCACCGAGGTGACGGACACGCTCGCATTGGCGGAGCTCGAGGCGCGCGTGGAGCGGACGCCCTCGGGATGGCGCCTCCTTGCCTGACCGCGGCCGTACGCTGTGGGCATGATCGAGGAGGCGACCCCGACGAGCGACCCCGGTTCGGCCCTGCCCGGCCGGCGACGCCCGGTGCCGCTCGCCGCCACGGTCGCTGCGTTCGTCGAGGAGCTCGGTGCTGCCCGTGGTCTCAGCGCCCAGACGACCCGCGCATACCGGGCGGATCTGGACGGTCTGCTTCGGTTCGGGGCTCGCCGCGGGATCGGCGCGATGGATGCGCTCACGCTCGAGCTCCTCCGCGACTGGCTGTGGGAGGGGTCCGAAGGAGGACTCGCGCGCAGCACGATCGCCCGCCGAGCCTCGTCGGTGCGCACCTTCACCCGCTGGGCAAGTGAGGCCGGACTCCTGCCGACCGATCCGGGGGTGCGCCTCCGCATGCCGAAGGGGTCTTCACACCTGCCGCGGGTGGTTCCGGCCGACCACGTCCGGGAGATGCTCGACGTGCTCGCGGACCGGGCAGCGGGCGACGATCCGCGCGCGCTCCGCGACCACGCGATCGTGGAGCTCCTGTACGCGTCGGCGCTGCGCGTCAGCGAGCTCGTCGGCATCGACGTCGCCGACCTCGATCGGGGGCGGCTCACCGTGCGCGTGCTCGGCAAGGGCGGCAAGGAGCGTGTCGTCCCCTTCGGGGTTCCCGCGCACGACGCTGTCGGGGCGTGGCTCGAGCGGGGGCGGCCGGCGCTCCTCGCGGACGCCACGGCCGCGGGCGACGCGATGTTCCTCGGCGACCGCGGCGGTCGTCTCGGGGTCCGGAGCGTGTACCGCACGATCGCGCGGATCCTCGGTGCGGAATCCGGTCAGGGTCCGAGCGGACCGCACACGTTCCGGCACACCGCGGCGACGCACCTGCTCGACGGAGGCGCCGATCTCCGCGCGGTGCAGGAGCTCCTCGGGCACGCGAGCCTCGGGACGACGCAGATCTACACGCACGTCTCCTCGGCCCGCCTGCGCGAGGTCTACCGCACCGCGCACCCCCGCGCCTGACCGGCGCACCCCCGCGCCTGACCAGCGCTCGCTCGTCGATGCGCCACGCGATGGCAGCAGCACCGGCCACGCCGGCGCGGCGAGGAACTGCAGCGGATCGACGTACCGCCCGTCGCGTCGGGCGCCGAGGTGCAGGCATGGCCGGGCCGCGTCGCAGTGGCCGATCGTCACGACCCCCACGGCCTGCCCCCGCACCACGGGCTCGCCGGCAGTCACGAGCGGCCGCACGGAGTCGAGCGTGCTCGTGAGCCCGTCCCCGTGATCGACCGTCACGACACCGCGACCGCCGACCGCTCCCGCGAACGCGACCTGGCCGTCTGCTGGTGCGCTCGCCGTCGATCCGAGCGCCGTCGCGACATCGACCCCGCGGTGGCCTGGCGCGTAGTCGTCCGCGGGTGCGAGGAACGGCCGCGCGACGACACGGGACAGCGTGGGCCAGGCCCACGCCGCGGCGTCGGCGCGCGAGGCGGCAGGTGCGGTGGCGCCGTGTGCGTCTCGCGTCGGTGTCCCGGCGAGTGAAAGCCGCGCCGGTGGTCGGGCCGTGCCGCCGTCGTACGCGATGGGCCATGCCGGTGCGCCCGGCGCCGCGAGCACGAGCCAACCGATCACGACGAACCGCAGAAACCCCATGTCCGAGAGCATCGTGCGCCCACGCGGCACGGAAGACTGGCGAAGCCACCGCGGAGGAAAGCGGCGGCCGAGCATCGGCGTGTGGAGGAGCAGTGCTCAGTTCGAACACGGGGACGACAGCGGAGTAGCTTGTACACGCTCCGGACCACAGCATCGCCGCCTGGACGGCGTCGAGCCGACTCCGGAGCCGAGTGCGGGCACCGCCCGGACGCCAGCGGCAAGGGAAGGAGCATCGTGTCCACAACGACGACGGACCCGCAGGGCGGGAAAGTGTTCAAGGGGAAGGTCACCGCGTTCGCGATCGCGGCGGCAGTCGGCGGGTTCCTGTTCGGATTCGACTCGTCGGTCATCAACGGCGCCGTCTCGGCCATCAACGAGCAGTTCGGGCTGTCCGACGCCGCGAGCGGCTTCGCGGTCGCCTCGGCCCTGATCGGGTGCGCGTTCGGCGCGTTCTTCGCCGGCCGCTTCGCCGATCGCTACGGCCGCACGCGCATCATGCTCGTCGCGGCGATCCTGTTCTTCGCGTCGTCGATCGGGGCGGCGTTCGCCTTCGCGACCTGGGACTTCGTCGCGTGGCGTCTCATCGGCGGCCTCGGGATCGGCACGGCGTCGGTCATCGCTCCTGCCTACATCTCGGAGGTGTCACCGAAGGCGATTCGCGGCCGGCTCGCATCCTTCCAGCAGCTCGCGATCACGCTCGGAATCTTCGCCGCCCTCCTGTCCGACCAGCTCTTCGCGACGGTCGCCGGCGGCGCCTCCGCGGAGTTCCTCGGCATCAGCGCGTGGCGGTGGATGTTCCTCGTCGGGGTCGTCCCATCGGTGGTCTACGGCATCCTCGCGATCGCGCTCCCGGAGTCGCCGCGGTACCTCGCAGCGCAGGGACGGACCGACGACGCGCGCGGCGTGCTCGAGAAGATCGTCCCCCGCGACACCGTCAGCACCTCGCTCGAGGAGATCCAGGACGGCATCGATCGCGAGGCGAAGGAGAAGAAGGGCACGGTCCGGGGCAACCGCTTCGGACTCCAGCCGATCGTCTGGGTGGGTGTCATCCTCGCCGTCCTGCAGCAGTTCGTCGGCATCAACGTCATCTTCTACTACTCGACGACGCTGTGGCAGGCCGTCGGGTTCCAGGAATCGGACTCGTTCTTCATCTCGACGATCACCGCCGTGGTCAACGTCGTGGTCACGTTCGTCGCGATCCTGCTCGTCGACAAGATCGGCCGGAAGCCGCTGCTCCTGGCCGGATCGGGCGGGATGTTCGTCTCGCTCCTCATGGTGGCGATCGCGTTCAGCCAGGCGACGGTCGACTCGAGTGGCGACCCGCACCTCCCCGGCGCGTGGGGAATGATCGCACTCGTCTTCGCGAACCTCTTCGTGGTGTCGTTCGGTGCGACGTGGGGCCCGCTCATGTGGGTCCTCCTCGGTGAGATGTTCCCGAACCGCATCCGCGCGACCGCGCTCGGCATCGGGTCCGCCGCGAACTGGGTCGCGAACTTCGTCGTCACGATCACGTTCCCGATCCTGTCCGGCTTCAACCTGACGGTCACCTACGGCATCTACGCGCTCTTCGCCCTGGTGTCGTTCTTCTTCGTGCTCGGCAAGATCCCGGAGACCAAGGGTCGCTCGCTCGAGGAGATGGGGATCAGCGCCGAGGACGGCGCGGTCGACGCGAAGCGGTAGTGCGTTCGTCTGCGGTCCCTGGCGCGGGTGCTAGTATTTCCGCAGCAGCGCGCTGAGCGCTGACTTCGCGTGCCCGCCGCGCTCGTTCCGAGCGCTGACGTTCCCGTCCATCGGTCCCTCGACCTGCGTTCGACGCAGGGGAAGGGCGGACGGGTCGCCGGGCACCAGGGATCGCGGTCGCCGACCGCATCGACAAACCATAACCACTGCACACGCTCACGCGTGTGCGCAGAACAGGAGAACGGCCATGGCCGTCGTCACCATTCGCCAGCTGCTCGACAGCGGTGTGCACTTCGGGCACCAGACCCGCCGCCGGAACCCGAAGGTGAAGCGCTTCATCCTCGCCGAGCGCTCGGGCATCCACATCATCGACCTGCAGCAGTCGCTGTCCTACATCGACCGCGCGTACGACTTTGTCAAGGAGACAGTCGCCCACGGCGGCACCATCCTCTTCGTCGGCACGAAGAAGCAGGCGCAGGGTTCGATCGCCGAGCAGGCCACCCGCGTGGGCCAGCCCTACGTGAACCAGCGCTGGCTCGGTGGCCTCCTCACGAACTTCCAGACGGTCTCCAAGCGCCTCCAGCGCATGAAGGAGCTCGAGGAGATCGACTTCGACGACACCACGAAGGGCTTCACGAAGAAGGAGCTCCTCATCAAGAAGCGCGAGCTGGACAAGCTCCACAAGACCCTCGGCGGTATCCGCAACCTCACGCGGACCCCGAGCGCGCTCTGGATCGTGGACACCAAGAAGGAGCACCTCGCCATCGACGAGGCGCAGAAACTCGGCATCCCCGTCATCGCGATCCTCGACACCAACTGCGACCCGGACGAGATCACGTACCCGATCCCGGGCAATGACGATGCGATCCGTTCGGTCGGCCTCCTCACGCGCATCGTCGCGGACGCCGCCGCCGAGGGTCTGATCCAGCGCCACCAGGGCGGCTCCGACGAGGCCACCACCCCGGCCGAGCCGCTCGCCGAGTGGGAGCAGGAGCTCCTCGCCGGCCAGACCGAGGGCGCCGGACCCGCCACCGGCCAGACGGACGGCACGAACGCCGCCGCCGGCCAGACCGAGGGCGAGGGCGCGACGGTCGAGGAGAACGACGCCGACGCGCAGGTCGCCGCAAAGGAGATCGGTGCGCCGGTCGAGGACAAGAACGCGGAGCCGACGGCTGAGGCCGCCGCTGCCGCAACGACCGTCCCCGCCGAGTAGGACCACTGCTCTTCACCGGGCGACGCGGACCGATCGGCCCGCGTCGCCCGGTGCCATCAATACGACAAGTCCAGAAAGGACGCCACCCATGGCAAACTTCAGCGCAGCTGATGTGAAGACCCTGCGTGACCGCCTCGGGGCGGGCATGCTTGACAGCAAGAACGCGCTCGTCGAGGCCGATGGTGACATCGAGAAGGCCGTCGAGATCCTCCGGGTCAAGGGCCTCAAGGGCGTCGCGAAGCGCGAGGGCCGTGCGACGACCGCCGGCCTCGTCACCGCACTCGCCGACGAATCCTCCGCGACCGTGATCGAGCTCGCGAGCGAGACCGACTTCGTCGCGAAGAACGACCGCTTCATCGCGCTCGCCGCCGACGTGCTCGGCGCCGTCGCGGGCGCCGGTGCGTCGACCGTCGAGGCCGGCAACGCCGCGACCGTCGAGGGGCAGACCGTCACCGACTTCATCAACGACAACGCCGCCCTTCTCGGTGAGAAGGTCGAGCTCCGCACGGTCGCCCGTGTCGAGGGGTCGAGCTTCGCGATCTACCTGCACAAGACGAGTCAGGACCTGCCCCCGCAGGTCGGCGTCGTCGTCGCCTTCGAGGGTGACGACGCCGAGACCGCTCGTTCGATCGCGCAGCACATCGCATTCGCGGACCCGAAGTACCTCTCCCGCGAGGACGTCCCCGCGGACCTCGTCAGCAGGGAGCGCGCGATCGTCGAGGAGACCACGCGCGCCGAGGGCAAGCCCGAGGCGGCGCTCCCCAAGATCATCGAGGGCCGGCTCACCGGCTTCTTCAAGGAGATCGCGCTGCTCGAGCAGGGCTACGCGAAGGACCCGAAGCTCTCCGTGGCCAAGGTCGCGCAGGAGGCGGGGCTCACCATCACCGGCTTCACCCGCGTGAAGGTCGGCGCGTAAGGCAGTGAGAACGGGGTCCGGAACGATGCGTTCCGGACCCCGTTTCCATGCCTGCTCCCGGTCGGCAGGACTCCGGGCGGGTCCGCCGGCTCCCGACGCCCGGTCGAGTAGATTCCTCAGACAGAACGACGAAGGGTGCACCGAACGATGACCGATGAGAAGACCGGCCGCAGACGAGTCCTGCTGAAGCTCTCGGGGGAGGCGTTCGGCGCCGGCTCGCTCGGGGTCAATCCCGACGTGGTCGGGCGGCTGGCGAAGGAGATCGCGGAAGCCGCCCGCGATGTCGAGATCGCCATCGTCGTCGGCGGCGGCAATTTCTTCCGTGGCGCCGAGCTCAGCCAGCGCGGCATGGACCGCGGACGCGCCGACTACATGGGGATGCTCGGCACCGTGATGAACGCTCTCGCGCTCCAGGACTTCCTCGAGCAGGCGGGCGCCGCCACGCGAGTGCAGTCCGCCATCTCGATGACCCAGGTCGCCGAGCCCTACATCCCGCGGCGTGCGGAGCGGCACCTCGAGAAGGGTCGCGTCGTCATCTTCGGTGCGGGCGCGGGGCTGCCGTACTTCTCCACGGACACTGTCGCCGCGCAGCGGGCGCTCGAGATCGGGGCGACGGAGGTCCTCGTCGCGAAGAACGGCGTCGACGGCGTGTACTCGGCCGACCCGAAGAAGGATCCGACAGCCGAGAAGCTCCACCAGGTCACCTACCAGGAGGCGCTGACGAGGGGCCTCAAGGTCGTCGACGCGACCGCGTTCAGTCTGTGCATGGACAATGGCATGCCAATGCACGTGTTCGGCATGGAGGGTGCGGGAAACGTCGCTGCAGCGGTCCGCGGCGAGCGAATCGGCACGGTCGTCAGCAACTAGACGCGGGGAGGAGGGCCGTTGCGACCCGTTCGGCGTGGCGCACTGTCCGAGACCGCGCCGCTAGACTCGATGCGTACCGAAGGAGAACGACCGTGATCAGTGATGTCCTGACCGAGGCCACCGACAAGATGGCCCGTGCCGTCGACGTGGCAAAGGACGACTTCTCGACCGTCCGAACAGGCCGCATCAACGCGGCGTTGTTCCAGAAGATCCCCGTCGAGTACTACGGGTCTCCGACGCCGCTCGCCCAGTTGGCGTCGCTGCAGACGCCGGAGGCGCGCACGCTCATCGTGACGCCCTACGACAAGACCGCGCTGAAGGAGATCGAGCGCGCGATCGCGACGTTCCCGAACCTCGGCGCCAGCCCCTCGAATGACGGCGAGATCGTCCGCGTGACGATCCCGGAGCTCACCCAGGATCGTCGCAAGGAGTTCGTCAAGGTGGTCCGCGGCAAGGGCGAGGACCACCGCGTGGTCATCCGGAACATCCGTCGCAAGGCGAAGGACGAGCTCGACGCGCTCAAGGGGGAGATCTCCGACGATGAGATCGCTCGTGCCGACAAGGAGCTCGAGGCGCTGACGAAGCGGTACGTCGACCAGATCGACGACGCGCTGAAGAAGAAGGAAGCCGAACTCCTCGAGGTCTGATGGGACAGCCGGAGGGGGACCGCCCCGCACCCAATGACCCGCAGCCGACCGCTCCGGGGGCGAAGCCCGTGTCGGGCCGGTCACCGAAGCGGCTCCGTGCCGAGTTCGATGCCCGCGCCCGTGCCGCGCGCACCGACTTCGAGGCGCAGCTCCGCCAGCGCCGCGCCGAGCTCGACGCCCGCAACGCGCGGTTGACCGAGCGGACCGGCCGCAACCTCCCCGCCGCCATCGGCGTCGCGCTCGCGTTCGCGGCCGTCCTCCTCGGCACGCTCATCATCTGGAAGCCGTCGTACACGGTGGTCGCGGCGCTGCTCATCGCGGTCGGCGTGTACGAGCTTGCCAGTGCGCTGCGCTTCGCCGGACGGGACGTCCCACGCATCCCGAGCGTCGTCGCCGGTGTCGCGGTCGCCCCGGCCGCGTTCTTCGGCGGCGCCGGGTGGGCACTCATCGTGCTGCTCGGCGGCGTGCTCTTCGTCGCTGGGTGGCGTGTCGTCGAGTTCCTCGCGACCAGGCCGCGACTCACCGCTCGGAGTCTGTTCCAGGACCTCTCCGCGGGCCTGTTCGTCCAGGTGTACGTGACGCTCCTCGGCGCGTGCACGGTCCTCCTGATGCGCCAGGACGGCGGGCAGTGGTGGACGCTCGGCTTCATGATCGTCGTCGTCGCCGTCGACACGGGCGCCTACGCGAGCGGCCTGTCGTTCGGCAGGCATCCGATGGCGCCGAAGATCTCCCCGAAGAAGACGTGGGAGGGGTTCGCCGGCTCGGCGGCGGCGAGCATGATCGCCGGCGTCTTGATCGCATGGCTGATGCTGCACGAGGCATGGTGGTTCGGGCTCGTCCTCGGGGTGCTCATCACCGCGGTCGCGACGCTCGGCGACCTCACCGAGTCGATGATCAAGCGCGACCTCGGCATCAAGGACATCTCGACGTTCCTCCCCGGTCATGGCGGGCTGCTCGATCGGATCGACAGCATGCTGCCGTCGGCGGCCGTTGCGTACCTCCTCATCCTCATCGTCCGCTGAGCGGGGGCGCTGAGCGGAGGCGCTGAGCGGAGGCGCTGAGCGCGGCCGCGGGCGCAGGCAGGCAGAGCTGGCGCGCCCTCAGCCCGTGCTCCTGGTCGGCGATGGCAGAATGACGACCGTGCCTTCGACATTCCCGACCGTTGACCGCTCGGCCCTGGGGTACGACCCCGACGAGGTCGAGCGATTCCTCGACGACGCGCGGCGCGCGTACACCGCCGGGAGATCCGGCTCACACCTGGCGTCGGACAAGATCCGCGCGACCGCGTTCAGCATGAAGAAGGGCGGGTACTCGACGCAGCACGTCGACGCCGCGCTCGAACGGCTGGAGGATGCCTTTGCGGCGCGGGAGCGGGAGCAGGAGGTGGCCTCGGGCGGCCAGAAGGCCTGGTATGCCGATGCCCGCAAGAAGGCCACCGATGTCGTCGGCCGGCTCGACCGTCCGGCGGGGCAGCGGTTCCATCGCGTCGGATTCCTGTCCGTCGGCTACCACCCGAAGGACGTCGACGCATTCGCGGACCGGCTCCGCGGGTACTTCAACGATGGCAAGGCCCTGAGCCTGTCGGAGGTCCGGGCCGTGGTGTTCCGCCCGAAGCACGGCGGCTACCGCGAGGCGCAGGTGGACGCCGTGCTCGACGCGGTCGTGGACGTGATGTTGGCGGTCCGGTAGGTCGCGCTTGGGTTACCGTGATCTTTCCGTTATCCTGGGTCCACTCATGGGTAGGCACAGTGCAGAACCACGAAGCGTCCGTACACACGATGACGATCAGGCGGCGACTCTCGGGTCCGCGGATCGGCCGAGTGAGACACCTCTCGCTCTCGGCGAGCGGCGGACGGCACTTCGCCGTCCCCGCAGCGAGCGAGTCGTGTTCCCGGCCCGTGCTGCGGTCGGGCGCGTGGAAGCGGCGACCGCGGCCGTCGCTGCGGAGCGGGCGGAGCCGATCGGAATCGCGCCGTCCCGTCCTGAGCGCGGACGCGGTGATGCTCCGGCAGCCCGCCGCATCACCCGGCAGCGCCGAGCGCGCGGGCAGGTCGCCACAGGTCCGGCGATGCGCTCGACGGGCGCGTTCCTCCGCCGCCGCGGCACCGTTCCCGCGCTGTCCTTCTTTGCCGTCTTCGGATTCGTCGGCGGGTCCCTGGTCAATCCGCTGCAGGCCGACATCGCCTCCGCCGCGGTCATCGCGGCTCCGACGCTTCCCAGTGCGCCGGCGTCGCAGCAGTACACCGCGCACGGCACCTACGCCGACCTGGACATGAGCCGGGACGCGTACGACATCACCAAGCCGGCACCGGTCGTCGTGCCGACCCCGGTCGTCGCCGAGACCACGACGGCCACCGACACCGCGACGACGCCGTCCACAGCGGCCGTGACGAGCGCCGCCGCCGCGGCACCGGCCGTGGCGACCCCGGATCCGGGCAGCGCCAAGGCGATCGCGTTGCAGATGGTCACCGCCCGCGGCTGGGGAAACGACCAGTACAGCTGCCTCGTGTCGCTGTGGAACCGCGAGTCGAGCTGGAACGTCTCCGCCTACAACCCGAGTGGCGCCTACGGCATCCCGCAGGCCCTGCCCGGCAGCAAGATGGCATCGGCCGGCGCGGACTGGCAGACGAACCCGGCGACACAGATCACCTGGGGCCTCAATTACATCAGCGGCGTCTACGGCACCCCGTGCGGCGCCTGGGGACACAGCGAGTCCTACAACTGGTATTGATCGGCGGTGCCCCGGAGCAACCGTCCGCGTGGCCGACACCGTGACGGCCAGAGCGAGGAGACCGACCTTTCTCGGCTGATGAGCGGCTGGGCGCGGACGGAGACCAAGCGGGGCCTGACATTCACGGTGCAACCCGTGCGCCCTGCTGCGGCGGCAAAGGCATACATCTGTCCCGGGTGCGAGCAGACGGTGCAACCGGGCGTCGCGCACGTGGTGGTGTGGCGCTCGGACGGCGTGCTTGGCGACGCCGCCGATCTCGCCGCCCGTCGGCACTGGCACACCCACTGCTGGAGGATCGCATGACGGACCCTGGTGCTCTGACCGGACCGGTGGAGGTCCGCAGCGGCGTCGAGCTGCCGGCACGGCGGACGGACGTGGAGCTCGTCACGGAGGACCATCTGACGCTCGTCGGAGAGCTCGCCGAGCCGCTCGGACGGCCGGCCGCGGGCACGGTCGTGACCCTGCACCCGCTGCCGACCGCCCATGGCTTCATGGACTCGCACGTGCTCAAGAAGGCGGCGGCCCGCCTGCCCGCGCTTGCGGACATCGCCGTCCTTCGCTTCAACTTCCGCTCCGTGACGTCGCCGCGCGGCACCTCCGAGGGGTCGTTCGGGGACGGCGTGAGCGAGGGGTTCGACCTGCGCGCCGCCGTCGACGAGGTGGTGGGCCGCGGACTCCCGGCGCCGTGGCTCGTCGGGTGGTCGTTCGGCACCGAGGTCGTGCTCAAGCACGCCCTCGAACACGTGCGCGCTGGGGAGGTCGCCGGCGTCGTGCTGCTGTCGCCGCCGCTGCACCGCACGACGGACGAGGAACTGCGCCGCTGGGCGGACGTCGATGTGCCGGTGGTGGCGCTCGTCCCGGAACACGACGACTTCCTCCGGCCCGCCGAGGCTGCGGCACGGTTCGCGCTCGCGCCGGCGATCGAGGTCGTTCCGGTCGCGGGCGCGAAGCACCTGTGGGTGGGGGAGCGGTACGTGCGGATCGTCCTCGACGCCATCGCCGACCGCATCGTGCCCGGGAGTGCGCCGCTGCCGACCGAATGGCCGCTGCCGGCCTGACGGCAGGAGGACGCGCCGTTCAGTCCCTGTCTGTCTCCACCGCGTGCGTCAGCGCACCTCGGAGGTTCTCCAGGTAGCCGGCGACCGCCTCCCGTTCCAAGCGGATCGCGGAAAGCCGGTCCTCCGCGTCGGCGACGAGCCGCTCGGTGCGGGACTCGGCATCGCGGACGAGCGTCTGCGCACGCTCCTTCGCGCTGCGGAGGGTCTCCTGCGCGGCCGTATCCGCGCGGAGCTCACGGTCTCGTGCGGCGTCTCGCGACGCCCCGTGCAGGCGGTCGGCCTCGTCGCGTGCGTCGGCGGCCCGGGCGATCGCGTCCGCGAGCTGCAGGTTCGCCTGATCCAGGTACTTCTGCGTCTCGGTGACCGTCTCGTGGTGCTTCTGCAGGTAGTCCTGCTCAGCTTCGTCGCGGCGCTCCGCGAGCTCGGCCTCGAGCGCCGCCCGCGCTTCCTCGCGTTCGCGGACCAGGGCGTCGCGGGTCTCGTCGACATCCCGATCCAGGTCCGCGCGTTCGCGCTCGATCCGAGCCTGAAGCGCCGCCGCCTCCTCCTCGAGGGCCCCGAGCTGTGCGGTCCGTCGGTCGGCGATCTCGACGTCGAGGGCGGCGTGCTCCCGCGCGGACCGGTCCGCGAGCTCGTTCTCGTGCGCGCGGTCGGCGCGCGCGACAGCCGCTTCGGCCTCGGACCGCTCACGCTCGATGCGCTCCCGGTGCTCGTCCGACTCGCGGGCGATCCGGTCGGCGGTCTCCTGCATGAGCCGGGCGTTCTCCACGCGGGTGTGCTCCTCGTCGATGCGGAGGGCGGCACGTGCGGTCGCGATCTCCTGGGCGAGGTCGCTCCGGCCGGCGGCGAGCTCGTGGGCCCATGCGGCGCGTGCGGCGGCGAGCTCCTGTTCGAGGGCGCTCCGGCTGGCGGCGGACTCCCGCTCCCAGGCTGCCCGGTCGGCGGCGAGCTCCTCGTCGAGGTCGGCGCGGCGGTCGGCGATGTCGGCGTCCGCTGCGGCGACACGGGCGGCGAGGTCGGCCTCCAGCGCGGCACGGCGTTCCTCGAGCTCGATCGCCAGGTCCTCGCGAGCGGTCGTCAGCGTCCGGCTCCAGTCCTCCCGGGCGGTCCGGAGCTCCAGCTCGAGCGTGGCGTGGCCCTCGGTCATGGCGCGCTCGAGGTCGGCCGTCCGGCGCTCGTACTCGGCCTCGAACACCGCGCGCCGGTGCGCGGTGTCGCGGTCCAGAGCGGCGGCGGCGCGCTGCGCCTCGGAGGTCTCGTGCTGCGCCGCCTCCCGGAGCTCGGCGACCTCACGCTCGACGGCGGCCCGCAGGGCGCTCGTCTCACGGAGCACGACCGACCGGGTCTCGGCGGCCTCGGTGATGGCGGCACCGCGGATCGCGGCGGCCTCGTTGCGGGCGTCCTGCAGGGCTGTCCCGGCGTCGGCCCTGGCGCGCTCGATCGTGTCGGCGGATTCGGCGCGGGCCCGGGAGAGCTCGCTCGTCGCGCGGCTCTGCGCGTCCTCGAGTGTCTCGTGCGCCTCGGCCTGGGCCTCGCGCAGCACCCGCGCCGCCTCGGTCGTGCTCGAGACGCGGAGCCGCTCGGCCTCGATGTCTGCCTGGCTGATGAGGCGCGAGGACTGCTCCTCCGCGATGCGGAGGGTGTTCTCCAGCCGGGTCCCGAGGCCGCTGTACGTCGGCGTGCCCGCCTCGTCGAGCTCGGACTGGAGGTCGTCCACCCGTGCCTGGAGCTGCCGCATCTCGCGGGCCGCCTCGGCGCGGTCGTTGTTCGACTTGATGAGCTCCCGTCGGAGCTGGCCGAGCGCCCGGTCGACGTCGTCCTTGCGGTAGCCCCGCAGCTCGGTCCCGAACTCTGCCTCGTCGTTCGCCACGTGTCGCTCCCGGTGTCTCTGCGGGCGGCGATCGCCCTCGACGAGTGTATCGAGGGCCTCCCCCGGAACCCCTGACCAGCGCGCCCTGGAACCGCCGGCCGACCCGCGTCGGATGCGCCTCCCAGCTCCTCCGGCTATCCTGAACCGTCGTTCTGCGCACCCGCGCGGTCCGCCCGCCATGCGCTGACCGGCAGCGCGGGCGGGCGACGACCCCCGCTGACTGCAGAGCGGGGACGCCCGCGGCCCGAGCCGTGGGCGACGCGCCGCAACCCCACCCCGGCGCGGAGGGAGAGTATCCGTGCGTTTCGTGCTGGCGATCGTCAGTTTCGTCATCGGCGTCGTGCTCGTCGGCCTCGGCGTGGGTCAGCGGACGGTCTTCGCACCGCCGACCTCGACCGTGGCCTCCGTGACCACGACGACGGACGCCCCGGTGACCGTGATCCCCGGGAGGGTCCTGGTCGCGAATCCGGGGCACCAGCGCGTCCGCGTGTCCGGGGCCCCAGGCGACGACACGGTGTTCGCCGCCTACGGCAAGTCCTCAGACGTGAACGCGTGGGTGGCGAAGGCCCGGCACCAGACCATCCGGTACGACGCGGAGGGCACCACGCTCCGGTCACGGGCCTCCGGAACCGAGAAGACCGTGCCGGATCCGCGCAACAGCGACCTCTGGTATGGCGAGTACCAGGGCAAGGAGCTTGACTTCACCGTGGACCTGCCCGAGGACACCTCGCTGCTCATCGTCGCGAACGGCTCCGACCCGGCCCCGTCCGACATCTCGGTGACGTGGCCGCGAGACACGTCGACGCCGCTGGTCGGGCCGCTCCTGACCGCAGGCGGGTTCTTCGTGGCCCTCGGCATCGTGCTGTACGTGTGGGCGATCCTCCACCAGCGTCGGCTCCGCGGGCCTCGTCGCCGCAGCGGTGGCGCCCGACCGCCGCGTGCCCGTGGCTCCCGGCGCCGGGCAGCCGCAGCAGGCGCCCAGGTGCCGCGGAAGAACCGACGCGGCCGACGCATGGTCGCCGTCGTCCCGCTCGCCGCGCTCACCACGCTCGCCCTCGCCGGGTGCTCGTCCGAGTACTGGCCGCATGGCGATGGGAGTGCGACGGCGACGCCGTCCGCCTCCGCAACGGGGGCGGCGGCACCGGCCGCCGAACCGACCGCGGCGACGCTGCCGCAGATCCGCCGCATCGTCGAACGCGTGTCCGCCGTCGCCGCCGAGGCCGATGCGTCCCGGGACGAGGACCGAATCGCCGACCGGTTCACCGGCCCGGCCCTCGACCTCCGCACCGCCAACTACCGGATCCGCGGTTCCGACAGCGATGTGCAGGCGCCGCCGGCGATCCCGTCGACGGGCATCTCGGTCGCGCTCCCGCAGCAGACCGACTCCTGGCCGCGCACGGTGTTCGTCGTCGTCTCCGACGCGTCGAAGTCCGACGTCGCCCCTCAGGCGCTCACCCTCGTGCAGGCGACGCCGCGCGAGGACTACAAGGTCGCGTACGACGTCTCGCTGGAGGCGGACGCCAAGGTCCCGGCCGTCGCCCCGGTCAAGCTCGGCGCCGCGCAGCTCTCCCCGGACGTCAAGCTGCTGTCGCTCCAGCCCGGCCAGGTCGCCCAGGCGTACAGCGACATCCTCGCGAACGACACCGCGAGCGAGTACGCGGACGCGTTCTCGGCGGACGGCGACGACCTCCGCGACAAGATCGGCAAGGCGTACAAGGACAGCAAGGCCGGCAGCCTGCCCTCCACCGCGAAGATCGAGTACTCCTCGGAGGTTCCGGAGGATGCGAGCATCGCGCTCGCGACGGACCAGGCCGGCGCACTCGTGTCGACCGATCTCAACGAGCTCGAGAAGGTCACCCCGACCGCCGATGGTGCCGAGGTGAACACCGAGGGTGCCGTGAAGGCGCTCTCCGGGGTGGACAAGAGCACGAAGGGCATCAGCGCCACCTACGGCGTCCAGCTGCTCTTCTATGTGCCGCCGGTCGGCACGAAGGCCAAGATTGAACTGCTCGGCTTCAGCCAGGGCTTGATCGCAGCGAGTGAGGTGCAATGAGCAACATTCCCCCGACCCCCGCCGGACTCCGCGGCGCGGTCGACCTGTCGTCCCTCGTCAACCGTCCCCAGCAGGACGCTCCGACGCAGAACCCGATGCAGCACACGCACGCGGGGCAGGCCCCGGCGGAAGCCGGCGGCCCCGATGCCGGTGCCGACATCGCCATGGACTCCCTCGTCGTCGACGTCACGGACGCGTCCTTCGAGGACGTCCTGCAGCTGTCGATGTCGGTGCCGGTCATCGTCGACCTCTGGGCCGAGTGGTGCGGCCCGTGCAAGCAGCTGTCCCCGGTCCTCGAGCGGCTCACGCTCGAGTACGGCGGGCGCCTGGTGCTCGCGAAGGTGGACGTCGACACGAATCCGCAGCTCGCGCAGGCGTTCCAGGCGCAGTCGATCCCGACCGTCGCCGCGGTCGTCGGCGGCCGCCCGCTCGGACTGTTCGTCGGAGCGCTGCCGGAGGCGCAGGTCCGTGACGTGTTCGAGCAGGTGCTGCAGGTCGCCGAGCAGAGCGGCATCGCCGGACGCGTCGACGTCACCGGCGCCGGCGTGGAGGCGGAGGGGGAGCCCGAGCCTGAGCCGCTGCCTCCGCACCATCAGGCGGCGTACGAGGCGATCGAGCGCGGCGACTACGCGACGGCGATCAGCGAGTACCGCACGGCGATCCTGCAGGACCCGCACGACCAGATGGCCGTCGCCGGGCTCGCCCAGGTGTCGCTCCTCGACCGGCTCAGCGGTCGGACCGCGGACGAGCTTCGTGCCGCCGCAGCGGCCGCGCCCCGCGATGTGCAGGCGCAGATGGCCGTCGCCGACCTCGACATCAGCGGCGGCCACGTCGAGGATGCGTTCGGGCGGCTGCTCGAGCTCTTCCCGAGCGTGTTCGGTGACGAGCGGGAGGCGCTGCGCGCGCGGCTGGTGGAGTACTTCGAGCTCGTGGGTGTCGAGGACCCGCGGGTCGCGGCGGCGCGTCGGCGCCTCACGATGCTGCTGTACTGACGACAGTCGCATCCCGGTCGCACACGCCGCCGCAGCGACACGAAGCACGGCCCGGGACCATTCGGTCCCGGGCCGTGCTTCGTGTCTGCTGCTGTCCGGCTAGCGGTCGAGCTTCAGCCAGAGCGCGCCGAGCGGCGGCACCACGATCTCGGCGGACGACGGCCGACCCGCCCAGGGCCGGTCCGGCTCGGCGACGACCGCGCCGAAGTTGCCGACTCCGGATCCGCCGTACGCGGCCGCATCGGTGTTGAGGATCTCGCGCCAGGTCCCGGCCTCGGGGAGCCCGCAGCGGCGGGACACGGGCACGCCGGAGAAGTTCACGAACACCGCGATGCGGTCCTCGCCGGCCTTCCGGAGGAACGCGAGGGTCGAGTGCTCGGCGTCCCCGGCCTCCAGCCACTCGAAGCCGGCGGCGGAGTTGTCGTCCGCCCAGAACGCCGGATTGTCGACGTACACCTGGTTGAGCTCGGCCACGAGGTCCTGCACCCCGACGTGGGCCGGCTGGTCGAGCAACGACCAGTCGAGTCCCCGCGCTTCGCTCCACTCGGACGGCTGCGCGAACTCCTGTCCCATGAACAGGAGCTGCTTGCCGGGGTGGGCCCACATGAACGCCAGGTACGCGCGGACGTTCGCGAGCTTCTGCCATTCGTCGCCGGGCATCTTGCCGTAGAGCGAGCCCTTGCCGTGCACGACCTCGTCATGGCTGATCGGGAGCGTGAACTGCTCGCTGAAGGCGTAGACGAACGAGAACGTGATCTCGTCGTGGTGGTATGAGCGCCAGGCGGGATCGCGCTGCACGTACTCGAGCGAGTCGTGCATCCAGCCCATGTTCCACTTCTGCCCGAACCCGAGGCCGCCGGCGCTCGTCGGCAGCGTGACGCCCGGCCACGAGGTCGACTCCTCGGCGATCATGACGATCCCCGGGTAGCGCTTGTACGCCGTGGCGTTCGTCTCCTGGAGCAGGGTGATCGCCTCGAGGTGCTCGCGCCCGCCGTGGATGTTCGGCAGCCACTCGGTCCGGGAGTAGTCGAGGTAGAGCATGGACGCGACCGCGTCGACGCGGAGCCCGTCGATGTGGAACTCCTCGAGCCAGTACAGGGCGTTCGCAACGAGGAAGTTGCGCACCTGCGGCTGACCGAAGTCGAACACGTACGTGCCCCAGTCGAGCTGCTCGCCGCGTCGGGGGTCCGGGTGCTCGAACAGGGCGTACCCGTCGAACTTCGCCAGCGCCCACTCGTCCTTCGGGAAGTGCCCGGGCACCCAGTCCATGATGACGCCGATGCCGGCGCTGTGCAGCCGGTCGATGAGGTACCGGAGATCGTCCGGCGTGCCGAAACGGGCGGTCGGGGAGTAGTACCCGGTGACCTGGTAGCCCCACGAGCCGCCGAACGGGTGCTCCGCGAGCGGCAGGAACTCGATGTGGGTGAAGCCGAGGTGCTGCACGTGACCGATGAGGTCGTCCGCGACCTGACGGTAGGACAGGCCGGGACGCCAGGATCCGAGGTGCACCTCGTACACGCTCATCGGGCGGTCATGGGTGGTCGTCGATGCGCGCTGCTCCATCCAGCCCGCGTCCCCGTCGGACCATTCGTACGCGCTCCGGGTGATGACGCTCGCGGTCGCCGGCGGGACCTCCGTTCGCTGCGCGAACGGGTCCGCCCGCTCCACCCAGCCGCCGTCGGTGAGGATCCGGAACTTGTACCGCTGGCCTTCGTGCGCGCCGGGCACGAACAGCTCCCACACCCCGAGGTCGTTGAGCCGCCGCATCGACGTGGAGCGGCCCTCCCAGCCTTCGAAGTCGCCGATGACGCGCACGGCGGTCGCACGCGGTGCCCAGACCGCGAACGAGACGCCGTCGACGCCGTCGATCGTGCGGACGTGCGCGCCGAGCATGTGCCAGAGCTGCTCGTGGCGGCCCTCGCCGAAGAGATGCAGATCGAGATCGCCGAGCGTCGGCGGGAACCGGTACGCGTCGTCGCTCGTCCAGGTGTCCTCGTCGTATTCCGCCTCGACTCGGTAGGCGCCGAGGCTTCCGGCCGTCGCTCCCACCCAGACCCCGTGGCCCTCGTGCGCGAGCGCGACGTCGTCGCCGTCACGCGTGACGACGGTGACCGCTCGCGCCAGGTGCCGGACGACGCGCACGCTCGTCCCGCCGTCGACGGGGTGCGGGCCGAGCACGTCGTGCGGTCGGGAGGACCGGCCTTCGGCGACCTGCTGCAGGACCCAGTCCTCGACGCCGGCCGCGACCGGGGCGGAGGCGACGTTCACCGGCGCCGGCGCGACCGGGCCGGAGGACCGTCCCGCGTCCGTGCCGGTGTTCGGCCTGCTCGGGGTGGCTCCCGGGATGTTCGCCGCGGCGCGGGTCGACGGGGTCTGGTCGCGCGTCGGCGCCGCGGCAGTCGCCTGGCCGCCGAGCGTCTCCGCCTCGGCCACCGACCGGTCGGGCGTCTGCGGCACGCGCGCCGGGGCGCCAGGGAGGTCCTCCCCGGGCGCGGAGGTCGTGGGCTCGTCGACGTGGGGGGCGGGGACATGGGTGCTGCGACGCTTCGGGGTGGCGCCGTCGATCGGGTCGTTCGGGGTCATCGGTGGGTTCCTTCCACGACGAGCAGGTGCACGGGCTCCTGGAACGCGTCCAGGCGGACGTAGTTGGCCGAGCCCCACGTCCAGCGGGCTCCGGTCACCACGTCACGCACGTCGATCTGCGTGCCGGGTTCGAGGCCGAGGGCGGCCATGTCGAGGTACACGGTGGCTTCGCGCTCGGAGTGCGGGTCGAGGTTGGCGACGACGATCACCGTGTCCGCGCGCCCGGAGCGGATGTACTCGCCCGGGAGGTGCTTCGAGTAGACGACGATGGCCTCGTTGTCCGCGGCGTGGACGTGAAGGTTCCGCAGCTGCCGGAGCGCGGGGTGCGCGGACCGGAGCCGGTTCAGCATCGTCACGTACGGGGCGAGGGACGCGCCCTCCGCCTCCGCGCGGGCGAAGTCCCGCGGCTTGTACTCGTACTTCTCGTTGTCGATGTTCTCCTCGCTGCCAGGACGTGCCACGTCCTCGAAGAGCTCGTAGCCGGCGTACATGCCCCACGTGGGCGAGCCGGTGGCGGCAAGGGCGGCGCGCACCTTGTAGCCCGCACGGCCACCGAACTGCAGGTACTCGGTGAGGATGTCCGGCGTGTTCACGAACAGGTTCGGACGCAGGTACGCGCTCGTCGTATGCGAGAGCTCATCGAAGTAGGTCTCGATCTCCTCCTTCGTGTTGCGCCACGTGAAGTACGTGTAGGACTGCGTGAACCCCGCCTCGGCGAGCGCGCGCATCATGGCCGGGCGGGTGAACGCCTCGGCCAGGAACACCGTATCCGGGTGGTCGACCCGGATCTCGCGGATGACGCGCTCCCAGAACCACAGCGGCTTCGTGTGCGGGTTGTCGACGCGGAAGATGTCCACGCCGAGCCCGATCCAGTGCCGGAGCACGCGGAGCACCTCGGTGACGATGCCCTCCGGGTCGGTGTCGAACTGAATCGGGTAGATGTCCTGGTACCGCTTCGGCGGGTTCTCGGCCGTCGCGATCGACCCGTCGGCCCGGACCGTGAACCACTCGGGATGCTCGGCCACCCAGGGGTGGTCGGGGGAGCACTGCAGCGCGAAGTCGAGGGCGACCTCCATGCCGCTGTTCTTCGCGGTGTCGACGAAGGCGCGGAAGTCCTCCTCCGTGCCGAGGTCGGGGTGGATCGCGTCGTGCCCGCCCTCGGCGGCGCCGATCGCCCAGGGGCTGCCGGGGTCGTCCGGGCCGGCGTCGAGGGTGTTGTTCGGACCCTTGCGTGCGGTCGTGCCGATCGGGTGGATCGGCGGCAGGTAGATGACGTCGAAGCCCATGCGGGCGACGCCGGGCAGGCGACGGGCGGCGGTGCGGAACGTGCCGCTGCGCCAGGTGCCGTCCGCCTGGCGGCGCGCCCCCTCGCTGCGGGGGAAGAACTCGTACCAGGAGCCGACCCCGGCGCGCACGCGCTCCACGTCGAGGAGCTGCGGCGCGGACTCGGTGCGGAGCGATGTGAGCGGGGCGTCGGCGAGCGCGCCGGTGACCCTGGCGTCGTCGGCCGCCAGGAGACGCTCCGTCGCACTGCGCGTCGTGTCGCGCAGGCGGGTCGCGGCTTCGGCGGCGGCGGGGGCGTCCGCCTCGTCCGCGAGGCGGTCGAGGAGGACCGCGCCGTCGAGCAGGGTGGACTCGGTGTCGACGCCTGCGGCGATCTTGAGCCGGGCGCCGTGGATCCAGCTCGCCCAGTCGTCGGCGTAGGACTCGACGTGCCAGGTCCAGACGCCGACGACGTCGACCTGGACCGTCGCTGAGAAGCGGTCGGTGCCCGGGGCGCCAGGGCGCATGGGCACGGCGCGCACGGTGCCGTCCGGGCAGGTGAGGACGACGTCGGCGCCGATGATCCCGTGTCCCTCGCGGAAGACGGTGGCGCCGAATGTGATCACCTCGCCGTCGAACGCTTTGCTCGGAAAGCCGCTTGGCGTCGCCGGGGCGAGTTCAGTGATGGGGATGCGCCCGATGACGGGTCGGTCTGCGGTGGCCACGCTTCGACCGTACCCGTGCCATGCGGATGTCGTTCGTCGCCCTGCCGCACTGCACCGTCGCGCTCCGGTGAGCCCGGGGCCGACCCGAGTCCGACCGACGACAAACGATGACGACAAACGGTCGGAGGCCGGTGGGTAGCCTGGGGAGGCCATGACCGTCTACCTGGACCATGCGGCGACCACCCCGATGCTGCCGGCCGCGCTCGCCGAGTACACCCGTGCCCTCGCCACCGTCGGCAACCCGTCCTCGATCCACAGCGCCGGGCAGGCGGCGCGGATGCTGCTCGAGACCGGGCGGGAGCAGGTGGCCCGGTCGCTCGGCGCGGATGCGGTCGAGGTCGTCTTCACGTCCGGCGGCACGGAGAGCGTCAACCTCGGCATCAAGGGCCTGTGGTGGGCGCGGCAGCGTGAGGCCGCCCGCCCGCGCATCGTGGTGCCGGCGGGGGAGCACCACGCGACGGTCGACACCGTCGAGTGGCTCGTCGCGCACGAGGGCGCGGTGGTCTCCGAGGTTCCGCTCGACGCGCTCGGGCGCCTCGATCTGAACGCGTTGGAGGCCGCACTCGCCGACGCCTCGGACGTCGCCCTGGTGACGTTCCTGTGGGCGAACAACGAGGTCGGCACGATCCAGCCGGTCGCGGACGTGGTCCGCATCGCCCACGCGGCGGGTGTGCCGGTGCACTGCGACGCGGTCTCCGCGTACGGGCAGGTGCCGGTCGACGTGCACGACGTCGACGGCTCCGGCGACGGTCCCGACGCCACGAGCGTGTCGGCGCATAAGATCGGCGGCCCGGTCGGCATCGGCGCGCTCGTGCTCGGCCGGACCACGGCGGTCGAGCCGCTCGTCCACGGTGGCGGCCAGCAGCGGCAGGTCCGCTCCGGCACGCAGGACGCACCGGCCGCGGCCGCCTTCGGCGTGGCCGCGACAACCCCGCACCGCGATGTCCGCGACCTCCGCGATGCCGTCATCGCGGGCGTGCTCGAACGGGTCCCGACAGCCGAGCTCCGTGGCGATCCGGTCGATCGCCTCCCTGGCAACGCGCATTTCACGTTCCCGGGATGCGAGGGCGACTCCCTGCTGTTCCTGCTCGACGCGACCGGTGTCAGCGTGTCCACGGGTTCGGCGTGCCAGGCCGGCGTGCCGGAGGCGTCGCACGTGCTCATGGCGATGGGGCTGACCGAGGACCAGGCCCGCGGCGCCCTCCGGATCACGCTCGGCCACACCACGACGGCCGCGGATGTGGCCGCCTTCCTCAACGCCGTGCCGGACGCGGTGGCGCGGGCCGGGCGCGCCGGGATGGCGGGGCACGTGCCGTCGGTCGGCGCCCGGTGAGCGCCGACGCGGGCACCGGCCGGATCGGCGGGGTCCGGGCCCGCGCGGGCGGCCGGTAGGCTTGGCGACCATGGTGGAACTCGATTTCAACGCGCAGATCGCCGCACTCCGCACGACGTTCGGCAACATCGCTGCGGTGATCGACGTGGACCGCCTGCAGCAGGAGATCGCGGAACTCAGCGAGCAGGCGGGCGCCCCCGATCTCTGGGACGACACCGCTCGGGCGCAGCAGGTCACGAGCGCGCTCTCGCACAAGCAGGCGGCGCTGAAGAAGGTGACGGACACCGAGCAGCGTCTCGATGACCTCGAGGTGCTCGTCGAGATGGCGAACGAGGCCGACGATGAGGACTCGGCGCAGGAGGCCCGTGACGAGCTCGCCGCGATCGAGGCGATGATGGGCGACCTGGAGGTGCAGACGCTCCTCGACGGCGAGTACGACGACCGTCCCGCCGTCATCACCATCCGGGCAGGAGCCGGCGGCGTCGACGCCGCGGACTTCGCCGAGATGCTCATGCGGATGTACCTGCGGTACGCGGAGCAGCACGGGTTCGGCGTGACCGTGATGGACACGTCGTACGCCGAGGAGGCGGGCATCAAGTCCGCCACGTTCGAGGTCGATGCGCCGTACGCGTTCGGCACGCTGTCGGTGGAGGCGGGCACCCATCGTCTCGTCCGCATGTCGCCGTTCGGCGCTGCCGGCAAGCGGCAGACGTCGTTCGCCGCGGTCGAGGTCATCCCGCTCATGCCGGAGACGGCGTCGATCGACATCCCGGAGAACGACATCCGCGTCGACGTGTTCCGTTCCTCTGGCCCTGGCGGGCAGTCGGTGAACACGACCGACTCCGCTGTCCGTCTCACGCACCTCCCGACCGGCACCGTCGTGTCGATGCAGAACGAGAAGTCCCAGATCCAGAACCGGGCCGCAGCGATGCGCGTCCTGCAGTCGCGCCTGCTGCTGCTCAAGCAGGACGAGGAGAACGCGAAGAAGAAGGAGCTCGCCGGCACCATCACGGCGAGCTGGGGCGACCAGATCCGTTCCTACGTCCTGGCGCCGTACCAGATGGTGAAGGATCTGCGCAGCGAGTACGAGGTCGGGAACCCGGCGCACGTGTTCGACGGCGACCTCGACGGCTTCATCAACGCCGGCATCCGCTGGCGCAAGCGCGCGGACGCCTGAGGTGAGCCGCGCGCCTGGTTTGCGTTCGAAGGTTCGCGACCTACCCTGACTCCGTCATGATCAAATTCGACCAGGTCACCAAGGTGTATTCGGGCAACCCGAATCCGGCGCTCAACGGCCTCACCCTCGAGATCCTCAAGGGGGAGTTCGTCTTCCTCGTGGGTGCCTCCGGCTCCGGCAAGTCCAGCTTCCTGCGCCTCGTCCTCAAAGAGGAGAAGCCGACCCGCGGGCAGATCCACGTCCTCGGGCAGCGGCTCGGCTCGCTCTCGTCACGCAAGGTGCCGTACTTCCGGCGGAACCTCGGCGTCGTGTTCCAGGATTTCCGGCTCCTGCCGAACAAGAACGTCTTCGACAACGTCGCGTTCACGCTCCAGGTGATCGGCAAGAGCAAGGGGTTCATCGGGGAGGCGGTGCCCGACGTGCTGAAGACGGTCGGTCTGTCCGGCAAGTCGAACCGTCTGCCGCACGAGCTCTCCGGAGGTGAGCAGCAGCGGGTCGCCATCGCGCGCGCCGTCGTCAACAAGCCGGCGATCCTCCTGGCCGACGAGCCGACGGGAAACCTCGACCCGACCACATCGGCCGGCATCATGGCGCTCCTGGAACGCATCAACCAGAGTGGGACCACCGTGGTCATGGCCACGCACGACGCCGGCATCGTCAACCAGATGCAGCGCCGCGTCATCGAGCTGTCCGGCGGCAACGTGCTCCGCGACGAGCAGTCCGGCGGGTACGAGACGCAGGCGTTGCCGATTCAGCGGCCGGTGTCGACGACCACCGGCATCCAGACGATCCCGGGGCTCATCCGATGAGGCTCGGTCTGGTCATGTCGGAGGTCGGATCCGGCCTCCGTCGCAATGCGTCGATGGTCGTGTCGGTCGTCCTCGTGACGTTCATCTCGCTGACCTTCGTGGGGACGGCGATCCTGCTGCAGATGCAGATCAACCAGATGAAGGGGTACTGGTACGACCGAGCGCAGGTCGCGGTGTACCTGTGCACGGACACGGACACGAACGGCAACTGTACCGGGGCGAAGGCCACTGCTGAGCAGCGTGACCAGGTCAAGGCGCAGCTCGAGTCGTCGACACTGAAGCCGTTCATTCAGAAGACGTACTTCCAGAACCAGGAGCAGGCGTACACGCGGTTCAAGTCGCAGTTCAAGGACTCGCCGGCGACGGAGTTCGTCAAGCCGGAGTACCTCAACGAGACCTTCTGGGTGAACCTGAAGGACCCGTCGCAGTCCGACGTGCTCATCGAGAGCATGTCGAAGCTCGCCGGCGTGCAGAGCGTGGTGGACCAGCGCGGGTACCTGCAGCCGATCTTCTCCGTGCTCAACGCGTCGTCGTTCACGGCGGTCGGGATCGCGGCGCTCATGCTCGTCGCGGCCGTGCTCCTGATCGCCACCACCATCAGGCTCTCCGCGTTCTCGAGACGACGAGAGCTCGGCATCATGCGGCTCGTGGGGGCGTCGAACCGGTTCATCCAGACGCCGTTCATCCTCGAGGGGGTGATCGCCGCGCTCATCGGGGCGGTCCTGGCCGGTGGGGCGATCGTGGCGGTGATGTGGTTCTTCGTTCGCGGGTACCTGGCGACCCGGTTCACAGGGACGGCGTTCATCGGGATGGACGACGCCGCGCTCGTCGTGCCCGCCGTCATCGTCGTCGGGGGGATCCTCGCGGCGCTGTCTGCGAGTGTCGCGATCCGGCGGTACCTGAAGGTCTGACGCCCGACGCCGCTCCGCGCGGAGGGAACGCGTGCGCCTTGGGCTCGGTTGGATAGACTGACTGGCCGCCCACCGCGGCGGGCAGGGCTGAGCACCGTCGAGGAGGCATCATGGCGAAGGAACGCGGGGAGAAGGTCGTCGCGACGAACCGCCGCGCCCGCCACGACTACCTGATTGAGGACACGTACGAGGCGGGCCTCGTGCTCTCCGGCACCGAGGTCAAGTCGCTGCGGCAGGGCCGCGCGTCGCTGATCGACGGGTACGCGTTCATCGACGGGGGAGAGGCGTGGCTCGACGCCGTGCACATCCCCGAGTACACGGAGGGGACCTGGAACAACCACGCACCTCGCCGGAAGCGCAAGCTGCTCCTTCACAAGCAGCAGATCGTGAAGATCTCGCACAAGACGAAAGAGGGCGGCTACACGCTCGTCCCCCTGCAGATCTATTTCTCCGACGGTCGCGCCAAGGTCGAGATCGCGGTCGCGAAGGGCAAGCGCGAGTTCGACAAGCGGCAGACGCTGCGCGAGCGGACCGACCGGCGCGAGGCAGAGCGTGCCATGGCGTCACGTCGTCATCTCGGGGAGTGACGGCCCGAGGTCGCACTCGTGGTCGGCATCCGCTCGGGACACCGACCAGGAGTGCGACCTCGGGCGACGTGCGCTTGGGGCGTGGGTGGTAGCATGGGCGAGTACAACTCCAGAGCGTGACAGCGGCTCCACTGCGGCTCCTTCATGGGGATGATCGGTTTCGACATCGCCTGTGTGCCGACGGGAAGCGGGCCGAGGACCCACGGTTATCTCGTTAACGATCCGTGGAAAACAATAAGTGCCAATAACAAGCGCACTGACTTCGCTCTCGCTGCGTAAGCAGTAGAGCCACATGGAGTCCGTCAGTCCGGTGATCGCCTTCTAACCGGAGCCTGACGTCATTCAGAGGGCTTGCTGCACGGTTGTGTCTGAGGGCCGTGCGGGACATGCACTCGGGCTGGGCTCGTCGACCAAGAAGCCAGTAGCAATGGTCGGAGCCGAGTAGAACGTCTCATCTGGCTACACCCGTAGAATACGTCGAATCTCAGCGATGGACGGGGGTTCAATTCCCCCCATCTCCACCATTGCGGGTCGCGGCGGAACCGCTGTCACTGCCTGGCTCAGAAAGGCCGTGACGCTTCTCCCGCAAGGAGGAGCGTCACGGCCTTTCGTTGTGCCGCTCCTTTTCTCAGGTGGTGCGCCTCGGCCCGTCGTCGCGATTGCGGGACCTGCCCGCGACCACGGCCCGGGGTGCGCGTTCCCCACCGTGCAGGCGACCGCGGGCTGCGTGCCAGGTGCGCTCCGGCGCGGAGGACTACCGTGTGCGACGACGCGCCGGACGTGTGCGTCGTTCGGCGACTGAGAGGTGTGCGACGTGCAGGAGATCGCGATCCGTGTCCGAATGGACGAGCAGGAACGTCTGGGAGTCGGCGAGTACGAGCGCGTGGTCGGAGCGGCTCTGACGGCCGCGGCCCTGGTCGCCTGGCTGCCGGCACCGCAGGAGCGGCTCATGGTGCGCGGTCGCGGGGTGCAACCGGTCCGGATCGAGACCGTGTCGTCCGGTTCCGGGTTCGAGGCGCTCATCGTGCTGGATGACCGGACGGACGCCACCGCTCGTGCCGCCGACGCGGTCGCCGCCCTCGTCAATGGGGCGCGGGGCGTGCACGTCGAGAATCCGGCATCCGCCGCCGCAGGCCAGATCGAACGCGTCGAGGGTGTCGCCCCGCGAGGTCGCAGCGCCATCGAGCAGGCACTCCGCACCACCGTGCAGGAGGCTCATGTGGATGTCGCCGTGGGTCGCACGACGCCCCGTGTCCGTGCCGTCTCGGCGCTCGCGCGCCTTGCCGAGGCCGGTGCCGTGCTCGAGCGCGTGACGGACGCCGACGCCGACGTCAGCGGCTCGCCACAGCCCGGCGAGGACGCGGCGAAGCTGCTCGGCGCGACGACGTCCGGCAAGGCGGACGCGACGAAGTCCGGCAAGGACGCCGCGAAGAAGGCGGGCGCGAAGAAGTCCGGTAACGACGGCGCGAAGAAGGCGGGCGCGAAGAAGTCCGGTAACGACGCCGCGAAGAAGGCGGGCGCGACGAAGTCCGGGAAGGACGCCGCGAAGAAGGCGGGCGCGAAGAAGTCCGGCAAGGACGGCGCGAAGAAGGCGGGCGCGACGAAGTCCGGCAAGGACGCCGCGAAGAAGGCGGGCGCGAAGAAGGCGAGCGCGAAGAAGCCCGGCAAGTCCGCCGCGAAGAAGGCGAGCACGAACCCGGACCGCGGGTAGCAGGCCGCGCAGCCCCGGACTGCCGCTCCCGGCCGGCGCTAGCCGATCGGCAGCAGCTGCCGGACACCGGCCAGGACCGTCAGGCCGACTTCGGTCAGCGGCCCGCGGGCGAGCCACGTCGATCCTGCCGTCACGACGAGGAACAGCATGTACCAGAGCGCCGCGGGCAGGCGGAACTCGGCGGCGGCGATGTGGAAGTCTGTCCTGACGTGCGAACCCGTCGCGATCCACACGCCGACCCGCAGGATCGATCGGACGCCGTCCGCGATGAAGAGCGCGCCGACCGTGGCGACCACCAGGACGCTCACGTCAGATGGCCGCAGGGCCACCCACGCGGCGAGGACGTCGAACCCGATGACCACGATGAGGCCGAACGCGTTCCGGACGATCAGCAGCGCGATGAGTCCGACGGCACCGAGCACGACCGTCGTCAGGAGGCGGTCGCCGCCGAGCGTGCCGGCGATGAGCAGCACGCCCGCCCACAGCGGTGCGCTGTACCCGGCGTACAGGTTCAGCAGACGAACAGCCCAGCGGATCCCGACAGGCACCCGGGACAGCTCGACCCATGCCTCGCCCGAGCCGTCGGGGTGCAGGTCGATGCGTCGGATGCGACCGCCGAACGGCACCACGACGACGCAGTGCCCCACCTCGTGCACGATCGTCGTCGCGATCCGCGCCACCCGACCCACGACGGGGACGAACGGCAGCAGGACTCCGAGGAGGACGGCGAGGAGCACGTGTGCAGGCAAGCAGTCATCGTCGCACGGCCGGTTCGCCAGCAGCTGAACGACGGGGACGGTGGGTGGCGCAGGCGGGATGGCGTCGGTCAGCCGACCGACGGGAGGGCCGCCAGCGCCACGACGACAGCCGCCAGCCCCGACGCGGCGAGCACGACGAGGAGGACCATGAGGCGGTACGGCCGACGCGGCGCCGACTGCTCGAGGAGCCAGGGCTGTTCGTCGAGCCAGGGCTGTTCGTCGAGGATGCGGCGCGGCATCAGCGGACCCCCGCCGCGGTGACGAGACGCGGTGCGACAGGCGTCGCACCGGCGTCGGCACCGGCGGCCGTCACGACCCGTCCCGTTGGGACGTGCCGCACGATGCCGCTGGAGGAGCCCTGGAGCTGCGCCATGCCGAGCTGCACGGCGAGTTCCAGGTCGGGGTCGACGGCGAGCGCCCGCTCCACGAGGTGGGCGAGCACGGCGGCGGCGCTGCCGGAGCGGAGCACGTGGCCCTGGTCGCGGAGACGGCTACGGAGGAGTTCGAGGTTGTCGACGTGTCCGATGAGCAGCGCGTCGATGCTGCCGGTGCAGTCGGAGGTGGGATGTGACTCGGTCTGGAGTGCGGGCATGGGTGGTACCCCTCGGATCGGGTGCCGACGGCGCCGTTCGGGTGCGCGTGGATCGATCCTGCTCGGCCGCATCGGTCCGCTCCGGCAAGGGAGCGGACGTCAGCGGTCGAGAGGGGCCGATCGGGTCCCACGTGCTGGTCCTCCTGGAGAGGGCCCGGCGGGTCGGTGTGGTCCCACTGTCCCCCGGTCGAGGGGTCCGCCGCAACGACCGCGGTCATTGAATGCGGCTTCCTCGTGGGGTCGTGCGGTGATGCGCAGGCATCTTCGACCGCGACGGCCGCGTGCGAGAACGACGACGGGCGCCGTGACCGATGCGGTCACGGCGCCCGGACGGCGTCCACCGGAGCTCAGGTGAGCAGCGCCACCAGGTGCGAACGCGACCGCGCGCCGACCTTCCGATAGATCTGCGTCAGCCGCAGCTCCACCGTCCGCTGCGACATGTACAGCGACGACGCGATCTCCTTGTTGCGGTAGCCCTCGGTGACCTTCTGGGCGACGGACCGCTCCTCCGGCGTCAGCATCGTCAGGATCGCGGAGGCGTCCGAGTCACGGCGCTCGAAGGGTGCCGGAGCCGACGACGCACCGCGCAGCGCGGCTCCCGCCGGGCTCGGCACCGTCGACATCGACCGAGCGGCGGATGCGAACGCCGGCGCGGGGGACGCGAGAGCCGTGACGGGGGCAGGGCGCCGCACACCGGCGGCTTCATACGCGGCCGCAGCGGCCGCAGCGATCTTGTCCCGGTCCTCCAGGGCGCCGGCACGGCCGAGGAGGAACGCGACGACATCGAGCGTCCGGGCTCGTTCCACCGGAGAGTCAGACGGCTCGAAGACCTCGAGCGCCTCCCGGTAGGCACGTCCGGCGACCGCCGGCTCGGCGACGAGTGCGCGACAGCGTGCGAGCACGAGGGTGCCCCAGCGGGAGGGCCGGCGACGGTGGTCCGCGTCGAACCGCTCGGTGAGTCGGCGGGCGTCCTCGAGCTTGCCGGCGCGGACGGAGGCCTCGACGAGGTCCCCGACGTGCCGGAGCAAGGTCGGGTTGCGCAGGTCGCGACCGATGGCGTCGGCCGCTTCCAGCGCGATGAGCGCGGTGTCCACATCGCCGGACAGCAGCGCGATCTTGCCGCGGAGCGCGTGCAGCTTGGCCGTCGCGCCCCACAGTCGCGTCGACGACCGGCCGGCGAGGACGAGGTCCAGCGTCGCGAGCGCCTCCGACGGTCGGCCTTCGACGCTGTGCCGCCAGGCGATGGCGATCACGCGTGACGGTTCCCGGAGGCGTTCGGCGACGGACGAGCCGGCCTCCCACACATCGATCGCGCGGAGCGCCTGTCGGACGTGTCCAGACCGGATCTCGTTCTCGATGCCGAGGTAGCGCGCCGCCTCGATCCAGACCGGCGCGGTCCGGGAGGCACGCCCCAGCACGATCGCGAGGGCCCGCCTGGCGCTCCGATACCGCTCGCTGAGGCTCAGCGCGTGACCGAGCAGGAGCAACGCCGGCTCGGACAGCGCCAGGAGCGTCTCCGACTCGAGACCGTCGTGGAGCTCCTCGTCCGGGGGCAGGGTGCCGCCGACCGCGGCGACGAGCTGCTCTGCGGCGGCGTGGATCTGCCGCGTGTGCGCGGAGGCCTCAAGCAGGAGCGGGTCCGCCCGGTCGAGCAGATCGCGGGCGCTGTCGCACTCCCACGCCTCGGCGCGGAACGTCGCCACCATCACCAGGAGGCCGGCGAGCGTGTCCGTCTCCTCCGAGGGGAGCGCGGGCATCGGGACGAGCAGCTCGTCCGCGAGCACCGGGCTTCCGCTGAGGTAGTCGACCGAATACCGGAGGCGGAGGCGACGGGCGTCGCGCGTCAGCGACGGGAAGGGATGGATCGCCGCCGCGTACCGTGCGGCGAGCGTGAGGAACCGGCCGGCGAGCAGCGCCTCGGCCACGCCGAGCAGCGCGAGCTGCTCCGCCTCCTGCCGATCGCCGCGTTGCAGCGCTCGTTCCGCGAGCGTCACCGCCGCGAACGGGAACCCGTCGACGGCGTACGAGCGTGCCGCATCGAGGAGTGCAACGGTGTCGACGCGGTCGGTGACGAACGTGCGATGCCACAGTGCGGCTTTGGCATCGGATGTCGCGAGCTGCTCGGCGAGCTCGGCGTGTGCGGCGCGGCGGTCCCGCGAGGGCATATGCCAGTGCAGGTGCGCGCGGACGAGCGGGTTCCGGAACTCCACGAACTGCCCGCGGACGCGGATCAGGCCCGCGTCGACGAGGTCTGCGACGGTGTCCCGGTCGAACGCCGGCGAGGGCATCCGCACCGCGGGGGAGAACGCCATCCGGCCCAGGACCGCCACCTGGTCCTCGTCCGCGCAGGAGAGGACGTGTGTGGCCACGGCGTCGGCCGTCGGCGTGGGGCGCAGCGGGAGCGTCAGAGGCTCGCTGCCGATGAGCTGTTCCCGTCCGAGGGCGGCGAGCTGCTCGGAGAGCGCCTTCGGGTTGCCGCCCGTCTCGTGCACGAGGACGGTGAGCACGCCGTCGTCCGCCTCGTCGGGTGCGACGACCCGCGCCAGGGTGAGCGCCTGGTCGGGATCGAGCGGCGACAGGGTCATGGACGGCAGCGAGGAGAGCGGGCCTTCCCCGCACACACCGCGGACGGTGGCGACGATGCGCAGCGACGTGCCGGCGAGCCTCCCGGCGAGGAACGCGATGAGCTGCTGGCTCTCGACGTCCATCAGGTCGAGGTCGTCGATGAGGAGGAGCGTGCGCGGCAGACCGAGCGCGCGGATTCCCTCGAGGAAGTCGTGCGCGGCGGCCAGCTCGTCGCCCGAATCCGCCCCGGTCGGGGCCGATCGGCTGACGAGCCGGGCAGCATGCGCGGCGGCACGGGGGTCGTTGAGCGCCGCGAAGAGCGTGGTCACGCCGGACAGCGGCCAGTGGGCCTCGCTGGCGTTGACCTCGACGCGGACGACGGGGATCGGGACACGGCCCGCGGCCGTGTCGAGGAGGGTGCTCTTGCCGAGACCCGGATCGCCGACCACGACGAGTGCCGACTCACGGGGGAGTGCGGCGAGCGTCGCGATGCGATCCACTTCAGCGTGTCGACCGACGAGTTCCATCAGAACCCCCCGGCGTCCTGGGCGTGCGCCCGTGCGGTGGCGGCGAAGCGGCTACGGATGGGGGCTCCATGTGCTGGAGCAGCGACTCCGCGGGCGGGAGCACGGCGTGTGACGAGGCGGGTGGGCTCGGCACGGGACAGGACCGGAGAACGGTCCGGTTCGGTTGACTGTGCGGAACGAGCGTGGGTGCGCTCATTCTGCGGACGGTACGACGAAATCATCGTCTTGATCACCCCTCGGGTTAGGGTCTTTCGACGAAACTGCGGAAGCCCAGAAACGTGAGTGGTGGCCGCGGACGGAGGGTGCCGTACCGCGGACGCCGCCCCACCGCGGGTCCATCCGTAACGATATCTCAGGTCGGTTCGCGGGGATCGGACCGGACTGGGTGATCCGGTGCCTGGGGCACCCCCAATTAGGGGGACACGAGGGGTACACGCCGCGGGTGGCGCGACCTCCTGGCTTGTATTCGGTGCCCTCGGTGCGACGGTTTGGTCCGAGATGCGAGCATCGCGGGATCGTGACGTCCCCCCGCGCGGTGCGGTCCGTCGCACTGGGAGGCCGCGGCGCGGTGCTCAGTCGCCGGCGAGGGCGCGGACGACCGCGTCGTGCAGGACGCCGTTCGTGGCCAGCGCGGTGCCGTGCCACGGGCCGGGCTCGCCCTCGAGCGAGGTGAACCGGCCCCCCGCCTCCTCGACGATCGGCACGAGCGCGGCCATGTCCCACGGCTTCAGGTCCGGTTCGCCGGCGACGTCGACCACCCCCTCGGCGACCATCATGTAGGACCACATGTCGCCGTACGCCCGCGTGCGCCACACTGACCGGGACAGGCGGAGCAGCGCCTCCAGACGGCCGTCCACGTCCCACCCCTGCAGGGAGTTGTAGCTCACCGACGCGTCGGCGAGGTCCCGGACACGGGACACCTGCAACGGCCCGTCGAACGACGCCGCGCCGAGGCCTGCACCCGCCCACCAGCGCTTGCCGAGCGCCGGTGCGCTGACGACGCCGACCTGTGGCACGCCGTCCACGGCGAGCGCGATGAGACTCGCCCACACCGGAACGCCACGGAGGTAGTTCGCGGTGCCGTCGATCGGGTCGACGATCCACTGCCGGCGCCCCTCGCTCGCCGCGGTCCCTCCGGCCGCGGCCGTCGTCTCCTCGCCGAGGAACGTGTCCCCGGGTCGCTCCTCGGCGATCCGGTCGCGGAGGGCCGCCTCCACGGCCTGGTCGGCGTCGGTGACATGCGTGTGATCGGCCTTCAGGTCGACGTGCAGGTCCGCCGCTCGGAAACGGTCGAGGCTGATGCCGTCGGCGGTGTCGGCGAGGGAACGGGCGAACGCGAGGTCGTCGGCGAGGGTCACGTCGGCAGCCTACCGAGCGACAGGGCCGGCGGCACCGTGGGCCGCTCGGCGGCGCTCAGTCCGCGCCGGGATCGTGCGAGCCCATGCCGGTGAGCAGCGCGCGGAAGGAGCCGAGCCGCTCCACGCCCGTCGCGCCGAGCTCGCCGTCGGCGACGCGGTCGACGATCTCCCAGTCGTGCGCCTGCGCGAGCGGGATCCCGTTCCGAGGGGCGCGGACGGGCACCGCATGGGTCGCGAACGCGCGGAACACGTTCTCGGGCTCGACGTGCCCGAGCCCGAACGACCGGACGCCGGGCGTGTCGATGATCCAGCCGCCCCCGTGCACGGCGAGGGCGATCGACGAGGACGAGGTGTGCCGTCCGCGGCCCGTCACCGCGTTGACGACGCCGATCGCACGGGTCGACCCGGTGAGCGCGTTCACGAGCGTCGACTTGCCGACGCCGGAGTGCCCGACCGTCACGGTGACCTTGTCTCGCAGGACCGCGTCGAATGCGGCGATCGGCACCTCCTCCGCTGCGCTCGTGACGACCCGGAGGTCGAGGCACGCGAAATGGTCGAGGAACGGCGTCGGATCCGCCAGGTCGGTCTTCGTGATGCAGATGATCGGATCGAGCCCGGCGTCGAACGCCGCGACGAGATACCGGTCGACGAGCCGCGGCCGCGGCTCCGGATCGGCTGCAGCGACGACGATGAGCATCTGGTCGGCATTCGCCACGATCACCCGCTCGACGTCGTCGGTGTCGTCCGCGCTCCGGCGGAGGAACGTCGTGCGGTCCGCGACCTTCACGATGCGCGCGAGGGAGCCCTCCTCGCCGGTGACGTCGCCGACCAGCGAGACATGGTCCCCGGTGACCACGGCCTTCTTGCCGAGCTCGCGGGCCTTCGTCGCAGTGATGAGGCGCCCTCCGGCAGCGGGGGAGGCCACGCGCGCATCGTCGGACGCGCCGATCCCACGCGGGCCCGCATCGACGAGCACGCCGTAGCGGCCGCGGTCCACGTTCGTCACCCAGCCGTCGGTGGCGTCCTCGTGGGTCGGTCGGGTCTTCGTCCGCGGCCGGTTGCCTTTCGGGTTCGGGCGCACCCGGACGGACGACTCGTCGTACTGGCCGTACGGCTCGTCGGGGTCGTCGTCGTCCGTCATCCAGCTCATGCCGGCCGCCCTGCGCGCAGGTCGGCGTCACCCGCGGGGTCGTCGGGCGCGGCGCCCTGCGGAGCGACGAGATCGCGCCACAGCTCGGGGAACTGCGGGAGGGTCTTCGCCGTCGTGGCGATGTCGTCCACCGCGACGCCGTCGACGACGAGTCCGACGATGGCGCCGGCGGTCGCCATCCGGTGGTCCTCGAATGCGCGCCACGGGCCGCCGCGAAGCGGGCGCGGATCGATGCGCAGGCCGTCCTCGAGCTCCGTCACGGCGACCGAGCCGTCCGCGACGAGCCCGTTCACGTCCGCCGCGAGCGCCGCGAGCCGGTCGGTCTCGTGTCCGCGGAGGTGGCCGATCCCCGTGATGGTCGACGGCTCGTCGGCGAGCGCGGCCAGGGCCACGAGCGCCGGGGCGAGCTCACCACCCCGGGAGAGGTCCAGGTCGACGCCCGGCAGTGCGACGCCGCCACGGATGCCGGCACCGCCATCGACGACGAGGTCGTCGCCCTCGCGCGTCACGGTCGCGCCCCAGAGCGGGAGCAGGGTCTCCAGGTCAGCGCCGACCTGCGTGGTCGTGTGCGGCCAGGTGCGGATCCGGACGGTCCCGCCTGCGACGAGGGCCGCCACCGCGAACGGTGCCGCGTTCGACAGATCCGGCTCGATGGTGACGTCGCGCGCCCGGATCGGCCCGGGATGCACATGCCACACGCCGCGCTCCGGCTCGTCGACGCGGACGCCCCGCGCTCGGAGCGCCGCGACCGTCATGTCGATGTGGGGCATGCTCGGAAGGCGCTCGCCGGTGTGGCGGAGCTCGAGCCCCTCGTCGAACCGGGGCGCGGAGAGCAGGAGGCCGGACACGAACTGGCTTGACCGGCTCGCATCGATCGCGACCGCACCGCCGCGGATCCGCCCGGTCCCGGTGAACGAGAACGGCATCCTGCCGCCACCGTCGTCGGTGACGTCGACGCCGAGCGCCATGAGCGATTCGATCGTGGTCTGCATGGGGCGCCGGCGCGCCGACTCGTCGCCGTCGAACGTCACGCGGCTGTCAGTCAGCGCGGCGAGGGGCGGCAGGAACCGCATCACGGTCCCGGCGAGGCCGCAGTCGATCACGGTGTCGCCGGTATGGGCGGCACCGCCGGCACCGGTCGGGCGCGACTTCGTGCCGAACCGCCCCGGGGTGATCCGCAGGTCGGGCCCGTACCGGCCGGACTCGTCGCCTGCCTCGACGCCGACGCCGAGCGCGCGGAGCGCTGCGATCATGAGCGCCGAGTCGCGGGAGTGCAGCGGGAGGCGGATCGTCGAGGGCGCGTCCGCGAGGGCCGCGAGCACGAGCTCGCGGTTCGTCAGCGACTTCGAACCGGGCAGCGCGACGTCGCCGGCGAGCGGGCCGGAGGCGACGGGCGCCGGCCAGGAGGGGCCGGGCACGCGGACGTGGGAATTGTTCGGAGCCTGCATCGGTTCCCAAGAGTACCCAGAACGTCCGGATCCGATCCGGACACGGCACGTCGAGACGCAGCAGGAGGACCATGGCGATCGCACTCGCACCCGAGCGAGCACGCGTCGACCGGATGGCGCGGCCGGATCGGGCGAGCGCCCCGGCGGCGGCGTCGCTCGGCCAGGGGATGCGGAGCGGCCTCGGCCTACACTGGCCGGTGATGATCGAGGACCCGCACATGCACGAGCCCGGAGCGCCGCTCGGCGCGACGCAGGCGCAGCTCGACGCCGCCGACGCGGAGCCCGCGCTGCCCGCTGTGGCGGACGGATCCGAACCTGAGATCGGGGACGAGCCCGAGGTCGCGGACGAGAAGACCATCGACCAGCACCAGCTGCGGCTCCTCTTCGAGCAGCAGGCGCTGCCGTTCATGGATCAGTTGTACGGCGCGGCGATGCGGATGACCCGAAACCCGGCCGACGCCTCCGACCTCGTCCAGGAGACGTTCGTGAAGGCGTTCGCCGCCTTCCGCCAGTTCCGGCAGGGCACGAACCTCAAAGCGTGGCTGTACCGGATCCTCACGAACACGTTCATCAACACGTACCGGAAGAACCAGCGGAACCCGTACCAGGGCACGATCGATGAGCTGGAGGACTGGCAGCTCGGCGGGGCAGAGAGCGTCACCCAGAGCGTGTCGTCCCGTTCGGCTGAGGCCGACGCGATCGATCATCTGCCCTCGTCGGCCGTCAAGGACGCGCTGCAGGCCATTCCGGAGGACTTCCGGATGGCGGTGTACTTCGCCGACGTCGAGGGGTTCTCGTACCAGGAGATCGCGGACATCATGAAGACCCCTGTCGGGACGGTCATGAGCCGCCTCCACCGTGGTCGACGGCTCCTCCGCGGGCTCCTCGCCGACCACGCTCGCGAGACCGGAGTCGTTCCCGACGCGGCGTCGACGGAGACGATGCGTCCGAGCACCCGTACGAAGAAGGCGCCCGCCACGACGGGCCGGACCACCGGGAGGGGAGCGCGATGAGCGGCTGCGACTGCTCCAAGGCGAAAGCGGAGCTCGAGGAGTTCCTGCACAACGAGCTGTGCCGCGAGGACGCGGCGGACATCCGTGAGCACATGGCGAACTGCGTCGACTGCTCGACGGAGCACCGGGTCGGCATCGTCCTCACCGAGGCGGTGCAGCGTGCCTGCAAGGAGTCCGCACCCGAGGTCCTGCGGTCGCAGATCCTCGAGCGACTGCGCGAGGTCCAGAGCACGCACTGAGGCGTGGAAACGACCTGCGTCGCGCTGACCGGGGGAGCGCTCCACGTCACGCTCACCGGGCGAGCGCCGCACGAGCGACGGTCCGCCGGTAGAGCGACAGCCCGCCGGTACGTCCTGGATTGAGCGTGCCCGGCTCGATCCCGAATGCGGACCGAGCCGGGCACGCCCGAAGAAGGCCCGGCTACTGGATCGTGAGCGCCCGGTCGATGAGGTCGGCGGCCTCCGCGGCGGACCGTTTCGACGACCCCGTCGCCGGTGCGGCCGTCGCCAGACGCGCGGACACCGACAGCGGCCGCCCAGCGAGGTGCGGCGACAGATTCATGCACACGAACGGCCACGCGCCCTGGTTCTCCGGTTCCTCCTGCGCCCACATCGCGTCGGCGTTCGGGTAGGAGGCGAGCACCTCGAGAATGCGGTCGAGGGGGAGCGGCGCGAGCTGCTCGAGCCGGACGAGCGCGATGTCCTCGATGCCGCGCTTCTCGAGCTCCGTCACGAGGTCGTAGTGGATCTTGCCGGAGTGAAGCACGACGCGCCGCACCGCGCTCCGGTCCTGGATTCGGGCGTCGTCGAGGACCTCCTGGAAGGCCCCGGACGTGAAGTCCGTGACCGGGGAGGTCGCCTGCCGCATCCGGAGCATCGCCTTCGGCGTGAAGACCACGAGCGGCTTCTGCGGCTTCAGCCACGCCTGCCGACGCAGCAGGTGGAAGTAGCTCGCCGGCGTCGACGGCCGGGCGACGAACATATTGTCCTCCGCGCACAGCTGCAGGTACCGCTCGATGCGGGCGGACGAGTGGTCGGGGCCCTGGCCCTCGTACCCGTGCGGCAGAAGGAGCACCAGGCCGGACCGCTGTCCCCACTTCTGCTCCGCGCTGGAGATGAACTCGTCGATCACCGTCTGGGCGCCGTTCGCGAAGTCGCCGAACTGCGCCTCCCACAGTACGAGCGCCTCGGTGCGCTCCACCGAGTAGCCGTACTCGAACGCCATCGCCGCGTACTCGCTAAGGAACGAGTCGTAGATGTACAGCCGCGCCTGGTCCTCGGTGAGGTTCGCGAGCGGGAGCCACTCCTGCCCGTTCACCCGGTCGTGGAACACAGCCTGGCGCTGCACGAAGGTGCCCCGACGGGCGTCCTGCCCCGTCAGGCGCACCGGCTTGCCCTCCACCAGGACCGAGCCGATCGCCAGCAGCTCCCCGAACGCCCAGTCGATGCCGCCGCTGCGGGACATCTCGGCGCGCTTGGTCAGCAGCTGCTGCAGCTTCGGGTGCACGGTGAAGCCCTCGGGCTGATTCGCGTGCGCATCGCCGACGAGCCGCACGACCTCCTCGGACACGGCGGTCTCGTGGACCTCGCGCTCGGAGTCGTCGCGCTGGGCGGAGGGACGTTCCAGGCCGTCGACCGCGCCGCCGTCCTCGGATACCACCGGAATGCTGCCGGTCTGCGCGTCATGCGTCTCCGCGAACGCCTGCTCGAGGCGGACCTGGAAGTCCCGATGCGCCTCGTCGTATTCCTCCTGCGTGATGTCGCCGCGGCCGACCAGCGCCTCGGTGTACAGGGTGCGGACGGAGCGCTTCGCCTCGATGAGGTTGTACATGAGCGGCTGGGTCATCGAGGGGTCGTCGCCCTCGTTATGTCCGCGGCGCCGGTAGCAGACGAGGTCGATGACGACATCGCGGTGGAACGTGTGGCGGTATGCGAACGCCATCTCGGCCACCCGCGCCACCGCCTCCGGGTCGTCCCCGTTCACGTGGAAGATCGGCGCCTGGATCGTCTTCGCGACATCGGTCGAGTACACGGAGGACCGCGCCTCGCTCGGCGAGGTCGTGAACCCGACCTGGTTGTTGACGACGACGTGGACCGTGCCGCCGGTGCGGTATCCGCGGAGCTGCGACAGCTGCAGGGTCTCGACGACGACGCCCTGTCCCGCCATCGCCGCGTCCCCGTGGACGAGGACCGGCAGGACGGCGAACGACGCCACCGGCCCGCGGTCCTGCTTGGCACGGACGATGCCCTCGAGCACGCCGTCCACGGCCTCGAGGTGGGACGGGTTCGCGGCGATCGTGACGGGGATGGTCGTGCCCTCGGAGCACGTGAAGACGCCCTCGGTCCCGACGTGGTACTTGACGTCACCCGAACCGTGGCCGGAGACCGCGCCCGGAAGCTGCGTGCCCTCGAACTCGCGGAAGATCTGGCCGTACGTCTTCCCGGCGATGTTCGACAGGACATTGAGCCGGCCGCGGTGCGCCATGCCGATCGCGACCTCGTCGAGGGAGGCGCGCGCGGCCTCCTGAATGAGTGTGTCGAGCAGGGAGATCGTCGACTCGCCGCCCTCCAGCGAGAAGCGCTTCTGGCCGACGTACTTCGTCTGCAGGAAGGTCTCGAATGCCTCCGCCTCGTTGAGCTTGCGGAGAATGCGGAGCTGCTCCTCCTTCGAGGGCTTCTGGTAGCCGACCTCGACACGCTCCTGCATCCAGCGCCGCTGCTCCGGGTCCTGGATGTGCATGTACTCGACGCCGACGGTGCGGCAGTAGGAGTCACGGAGGACGCCGAGGATGTCGCGCAGCGGCGCGCTCGCGGTGCCCGCGAGGCCTCCCGTGACGAACTCGCGGTCGAGATCCCAGAACGTCAGCCCGTGACTCTCGATCTCGAGGTCGGGGTGCGTCCGCTGCCGGTACTCCAGGGGATCGGTGTCGGCCATGAGATGACCGCGGACCCGGAAGCTGTTGATGAGCTCCTGCACCCGCGCGGTCTTGTTCACCCGCGAGGACAGGTCCACGTTGATGTCGTTCGCCCACTGGATGGGCTTGTACGGGATCCGGAGGGCAGCGAAGATGCCCTCGTAGAAGCCGTGCTCACCGATGAGCATCTCGTGCACGATCTTCAGGAACTCGCCGGAGCCGGCGCCCTGGATGACGCGGTGGTCGTACGTGCTGGTCAGGGTGATCGTCTTGCCGACCCCGAGCTCGACGAGGGTCTTCGGGGCGGACCCCTGGAACTGGGCCGGGTATTCGAGTGCGCCGGCCCCGATGATCGAGCCCTGGCCGGTCATCAGGCGGGGGACCGAGTGCACCGTGCCGATGCCGCCCGGGTTGGTGAGCGAGATCGTGGTGCCGGCGAAGTCGTCCGCGGTCAGCTTGTTCGCGCGGGCGCGCTTGACGAGGTCCTCGTATGCGCTCAGGAACTGCGAGAACGACAGCGTCTCGGCGCGCTTGACGCTCGGGACGAGCAGCGCCCGTGAGCCGTCGGCCTTCTTCACGTCGATCGCGATGCCCAGGCCGACGTGCGCCGGCGTCACGACGACGGGCTTGCCGTTCTGCTCGGCGTAATACACGTTCTGCGACGGGAACTGCTGCAGCGCCTTGACGAGCGCCCAGCCGATGAGGTGCGTGAACGACACCTTGCCGCCGCGCCCCCGACGGAGGTGGTTGTTGATGACGATCCGGTTGTCGATCATGAGCTTCGCCGGGACGGTGCGGACACTCGTCGCGGTCGGCACGCTCGTGCTCGCGTCCATGTTCGCGGCGAGGGACTTCGCCATGCCGCGCAGCGGCGTCGCCACGTCCTCGTGGTGCTCGGAGTGGTCGTCGGCCTCGTCGCTCGGATCGGCAGGAGTGGGCCGCGGGGTCGGCTGCTTGGAGGTCGTCCTCGCCTGCACCGGAGCGGTCGCGGGGCGGGACTCCTGCTGCTGCGTCTGGATCGTCGCAGCGGGCTGCGCGGGCGCAGCGGTCGGCGAGGCGGACCCGGCCGGTCCGGCTGCGCCGGTGCCGGCCGCCGCACCCTGCGCGCGGTGGTAGCTCTCGAGGATCGGCCACCAGGATCGGTCGACGGACTCCTTGTCAGCGACGAACTGCTCGTACAGCTCGTCGACCAGCCACTCGTTCGCTCCGAAGTCCCCTACGGCCTCGTCCGATGTTCCGGTCAGATGGCTCGACACAGCCGATCGCCCACTCTCCGTCGATTGATGCTCGTGCTTGTCTGCGAGCAGCCCTGCTCGCACCGGTCCAGCGTAGCCGCTCCCCGATGGGATTACGGTGTGCCCATGAGGTTCACCGCGACGCGACCGACACACGACCTGACCTATTCGGACGTCTTCCTGGTGCCGAGCCGTTCCGATGTCACCAGCCGATTCGACGTGGACCTGGCTCCGAGGGACGGCACCGGTGCGACCCTCCCGATCGTCAGCGCGAACATGAACTCGGTGACGGGACCACGGCTGGCTGCGACACTGGCCCGGCGCGGCGGCCTCGGCGTCCTCCCACAGGACATGCACCTGCAGGACCTGGACGCGGCGATCCGCTGGGTGAAAGCGCAGCCGGTCGACTTCGACACGCCCTTCGACATGCGTGCGGACACCACGGTCGCGGAGGCGCTCACTCAGCTCGTCCCGGTCGCCGGGCTCGGGATCGTGGTGCGGGACGACGGCGGCGCGTATCTCGGGTGCGTCCCGGCGGCCCGGCTCGCGACCGCCGCGGAGGACGCCACGGTCGGCGATCTGCTGCACGGGCCCTCCACGGCGCTCGACGCCGAGGAGGTCGACTCGCCCCGCGCGGCATTCGACGTCCTCACCGCGGCCGAGGTCGACTTCGCGCCGGTCATGCGGCACGGGCACGTCATCGGGACGGTGAGCCCCACGAGCGCGATCCGCTCGGGGATCTACCGGCCCGCGGTCGACGCGCAGGGGAGACTTCGGGTCGCCGCCGCGGTCGGCATCAACGGCGACGTGGCCGGCAAGGCGCGTGCGCTCGCAGCGGCCGGCGTGGACGTCCTGGTGCTCGACACCGCGCACGGCCACCAGGAGGGCATGCTCCGGGCCCTGCGCACGGTCGCGGCACTCGACCTCGGGCTGCCGCTCGTCGCAGGCAACGTCGTCACCGCGGACGCCGTCGCGCACCTGGTCGAGGCCGGCGCATCCATCGTGAAGGTCGGCGTCGGTCCTGGCGCCATGTGCACGACCCGGATGATGACCGCCGTCGGACGACCGCAGTTCTCGTCGGTGCTCGAGACTGCGGCCGCCGCTCGAGCCCTCGGCGCCTCCGTCTGGGCGGACGGCGGCGTACGGTATCCGCGCGACGTCGCGCTCGCCCTCGCGGCAGGAGCCTCGAGCGTGATGATCGGGTCCTGGTTCGCCGGCACGGTCGAGGCGCCGGGGGTGCTCCGGGTCGACGGAGACGGCCGCCGCTACAAGGAGAGCTGGGGGATGGCGTCGGCGAAGGCCGTCCGCGAGCGGTTCGGTCGCCTGGACGCGTACGACCGGGCGCGCAAGGCGCTGTTCGCGGAGGGGATCTCGTCGTCGACGATCTACCTCGACCCGGACCGTCCGAGCGTGGAGGACCTGCTCGACATGATCACCGCCGGGGTGCGCAGCTCGGCGACGTACGCCGGGGCGCGCTCGCTCGCGGAGTTCGCCGAGCGTGCGGTCGTCGGCGTGCAGTCCGCCGCGGGATACGAGGAGGGCAAGCCGCTGCCGGTCTCCTGGTGAGACGCGCGTCGCGTGCGGGCTGACGCTTTGCCCGCACAGCGTCAGCATGCCGTGGACGGTCGTGCGGGGTCTGACGTTCTGCGGGCAAAGCGTCACGCTGTGCGGGGCTGGCAGGGGCGTCACGGTAAGCTCGGGTCCACTGTGGACGACCCTCCGAATCGCAACTCGCCCGCCCTCCCGACGAGGGACGCACGATGACGCTCGTCGACATCCTCATGCTCGTCGGCGGCATCCTGCTGACGCTCGGCACCGGCGTCTTCGTCGCGAGCGAGTTCGCCCTGGTGAACCTCGACCGCGCGGACCTCGAAGCCCGACGCGATCGGGGCGAGTCCGGGTTGTCGCCCGTCATCGCCGCGCTCAAGGTCACGTCGACGCACCTGTCGAGCGCGCAGCTCGGCATCACGCTGACGACGCTGCTCACCGGATACCTGCTCGAGCCCTCCATCGCGGTCCTGCTGGAGCAGCCGTTCCTGGCCACAGGCCTGCCCGAGTCGATCGTCGAGACCGTCGGGTCGATCGTCGCGCTCGTGATCGCCACCCTGCTGTCGATGATCATCGGCGAGCTCGTGCCGAAGAACTTCGCGCTCGCGCTGCCGCTCGGCACGGCGCGCCTCGTCGTGCCCGTCCAGATCGCGTTCACGACCGTGTTCAAGCCGGCCGTCGCCCTCCTGAACGGGACTGCGAACGGCGTGCTCCGCATGATCGGCATCGAGCCGCAGGAGGAGCTGTCCGGCGCCCGCAGCGCCGAGGAGCTCACGAGCCTGCTCCGGCGATCGGCCATGGAGGGCAGCCTCGAGCAGGACACCGCGACCCTCCTCGCGCGGACCATCGCGTTCTCCGAGCACACCGCGAGCGACGTCATGACGCCGCGACCCCGCGTCTCCATGATCAACGTGGAGGACAGCGCCGCGGACGTGATCGCGCTCGCCCGGAAGACCGGGTACAGCCGCTTCCCGGTGATCGAGGACGACTCGGACGACGTCGTGGGGATCGTCCACGTCAAGCAGGCCGTCGCCGTGCCCCGGGACAAGCGTGCGGACGTCCCCGTCGGCGCCATCCGGACCGACGCCGACCGGGTTCCCGAGACGATGCGCCTGGACTCCCTCCTCACGGAGGTCCGTGGCCGCGGCTACCAGATGGTGATCGTCGTCGACGAGTACGGCGGCACGGCCGGCGTCGTCACGCTGGAGGACCTCGTCGAGGAGCTCGTCGGCGAGGTGTCCGACGAGCACGACCGCGCCCGGATCGATGTCGTCCGCTCCCGCAACTGGCTGACGTTCCCGGGCCTCCTCCGTCCCGACGAGCTCCAGGAACGGGCCGGCGTCCGTGTCCCGGAGGAAGGCCCCTACGAGACGATCGGCGGCTTCGTCATGAGCCGTCTCGGCCGCCTCCCGGCCGTCGGCGACGAGGTCGCGCTCGACGACGGGGTGTTCCGCGTCGAGCGTCTCGACGGAAGGCGCATCGACCGCATCCGATGGACGCCGACGCCGCCCGACGGCGGAGACAGCGCCTCCGATCCCGGATCCCGGGTCCCCGGATCCACGACCAACGCGCCGACGGGCCCCGACGCCGTCGGCGTCCGGATGGGGGTTCCCCGATGAGCTCCGACTGGTTCGGCATCTTCTGGCTGTTCGTGCTGCTGCTCGGCAACGCCTACTTCGTCGCCGCCGAGTTCGCGGTGATCTCCGCCCGGCGCTCCCAGATCGAGCCGCGCGCCGAGGCCGGATCGCGCGCCGCCCAGATGACCCTCTGGGCGATGGAGCACGCGACCCGGATGCTCGCCACGACCCAGCTCGGCATCACGGTGTGCTCGTTGCTGATCCTCAACGTCTCCGAGCCGTCGATCCACCATCTGCTCGAGGGGCCGCTGCACCTCACCGGCTGGGACGCCGAGATCGTCGCCACGGTGGCCTTCGTCATCACGCTGCTCATCGTGTCGTTCCTGCACGTGATCTTCGGCGAGATGGTCCCGAAGAACATCTCGTTCTCGATGCCGGACCGGGCGGCGTTGCTGCTCGTCCCGACGCTCTGGTACATCGGCCATGGCCTCCACTGGGTGATCGTGGTCCTGAATGCCGCCGCCAACGGCATCCTGCGGCTGTTCCGGGTCGAGCCCAAGGACGAGGCCGTCAGCGCGTACACCGTCGAGGAGGTGCAGACGATCGTCGAGCAGTCCCGGCGAGAGGGCATGCTCGACGACAGCGCCGGCACGCTCGCGCTCGCGTTCGAGTTCACAGCGAAGAAGGTCCAGGACGTCGCCGTCGCGATGCCCCACCTCGTGACGTTGCCGGACGACGCGACACCAGCCGACGTGGAGCGCGCGGTGGCCACGCGTGGGTTCTCGCGCTACGTCCTCGTCGACGACGACGGCGACCCCACCGGGTACGTGCACGTCAAGGACGTCCTCGACCTGCGCGAGGACGAGTTCGACGACCCGGTGCCGCCGAAGCGCATCCGGCAGCTCATCTCGCTGTACACGGAGATGGACCTCGAGGATGCGCTCGCCACGATGCGCGTCGCCGGGGTGCACCTCGCCCGGTCGTTCGACGCGGTGGGGCGCACGACCGGCGTCCTGTTCCTGGAGGACATCCTCGAGGAGCTCATCGGCACGGTCGAGGACGCGACGCGGCGGCGCTGATGCGGCGGCGGGCCTCCCGGCGGTGCTGATGCGGCGGCGGGCCTCCCGCGACTCGGCGACGCTGATGTGGCGGCGGGCTTCCTGCGACTCGGCGACGCTGATGCGGCGGCGGACCTCTCGGCGGCGGGCTGGCGTTGCGAGCGGCCGCCGGCCTCGGGCCTCGGGCGGTGCCGGTCGGGTGTTACGGGGCCGCTGTGGATGCCGCGCGCCGATGCGTTGCGGCCCGCCGGGCCCCTACGCTTCCCGGCCGTGGTCGGTCGTGGGCGTGGCTTCCCCGCTAGGGGGAGGACCGCCTCCGTGCGTGCCGCATCGACCGGGGGCGACGGCCGCAGCTTGCGCTCACGACATGATTCTGCGGATGAGTCGCGACGCCGCGGCGTCGCGGGTTGCCCGCGGAACGATGTCGTGCGGCCGGGGCCGTGTGGCGTGCGCACGCGCGTGCCGGGCTGGTTGCCGCGCGCTGGTGTGTTGCCGGGCGTGCGGCTCGGGTTCGTGCGTTCGGCGCGGGCGCTCGCGGACGACATCGTTCCGCGGTGGAGTCGCGACGCCGCGGCGTCGCGGGTTGCCCTCGGAACGTCGCCGTGCGGCCGGGGCCGAGTGGTGCGGCCGGGGCCGTGTGGCGCGGCCGGGGCCGTGCCCACGACGCGGCGCGGCGTTCGCACCGCCGGGCGGCGCCGAGTGCCGCGCGCCCGCGCGCTGCCAGCCGATGCGGCACCCGACGCTGCGCCTCAGCGCGTGACGGGCGCGCGGTGGTACTGCGGCGGCGCGTACGGCAGCTCGACGTGCAGGTCCGCGGCGGCGCGGAGCGCGAAGTTCGGGTCGCGGAGGAGCTCCCGTCCGATCATCACCACGTCGGCCAGCCCTGTCGCCACGATCTGCTCCGCCTGGTGCGGGTCGTCGATCATGCCGACGGCCGCCGTCGGAACGCCCGTCGCCGTGCGGATCGCGCTCGCGAACGGCACCTGGTAGCCGGGCCCGACCGGGATCGGCGCCGATGCGACGTTCCCGCCGGTCGAGACGTCCACCAGGTCCGCCCCGCGCGCGGCGGCCCACCGGGTGACCTCCTCGGTCTCCTCGAGCGTCCAGCCCCCGTCGACCCAGTCCGTCGCGGAGAACCGGACGACGAGCGGAACCTCGTCGCCGACCTCGGCGCGGACGGCGCCGATGGTCTCCAGGAGGACACGGGCCCGGTTCTCCAGGGAGCCGCCGTATTCGTCAGTGCGCGTGTTGCTGAGCGGCGACAGGAACTGGTGGAGGAGGTACCCGTGCGCGGCATGGATCTCGAGGATGTCGAACCCGGCGTCCACGGACCGGCGAGCCGCCGCGGCGAACGCGGCCACGACCTCCCGGATGCCGTCGAGACTCAGCGCTGTCGGCTCGTCGTAGCCGGGGAACGCGACCGCGCTCGGGGCGACGGTCTGCCAGCCGCCCTCGGCCACGGGCACCGTGCCCTGATTCGTCTCCCACGTCCGGTACACGGACGCCTTGCGGCCGGCGTGCGCGAGCTGCACGCCGGCCGCGGCGCCCTGCCCGTGGATGAAGTCCACGATCCGGCGGAATGCGTCGCGCTGCTCGTCGTTCCAGATCCCGAGGTCCTGCGGGCTGATCCGGCCTTCCGGGAGGACCGCGGTCGCCTCCGTCAGGACCGCGCCGACCCCGCCCCGTGCGAACGCGCCGAGGTGCACGAGGTGCCAGTCGGACGGCATGCCGTCCTGCTGCTCGGCGGAGTACTGGCACATGGGGGAGACCCAGATGCGGTTCCGGACCTCCAGGTTGCGGAGGGTGATCGGCTCGAACAGTGCGTGCGTCATGTGGCGGCGTTCTCCATTCCGGTGGATGTCTGTGTGCGGGCAACGTGCGACAGATCACGACGATTCCCGATCCATCCAACATGCCCCGCCGGCCGGGAGGCCCGCGCACGGTTCCACGCCGCGTCGTACCGTGGCCGCATGACCGCTTTCACCCCGTTCCCGATCGAGGACGCCGCCGCCTGGATCACCCCGCCCGAGCCGGACACCGACAAGTACGGACGCGGCGTGCTCGGCATCGCCACCGGCTCGTCGAGCTACCCCGGCGCGGCGGTGATCGGCGTGGACGCGGCCGTGCACACCGGAGTCGGGATGATCCGGTACGTCGGGCCGGAACGGGCGACGGACTTCGTGCTGGCGCGCCGCCCCGAGGTCGTCTCCGGCGTCGGCCGGGTGCAGGCCTGGCTCGTCGGATCCGGCACGAACGCGGACTCGCTCGACCCGGAGACCGCGTGCGGCAACGCGCATGCGTCCTCGGACGGCGTGCCCGTCGTGGTGGACGCCGGCGCGCTCGGAGCGGTGTCCCTCGGGCCGGCCGCGGTGCTCACTCCGCACGCCGGCGAGCTCGCGAAGCTCCTCGGCACCTCCCGCGACGCCATCGCCGCCGACCCCGAGCGCGCCGCACGGCGGGCGGCGGACAGCACGGGATCGACCGTCCTGCTCAAGGGCCGTCGGACCCACGTGGCCGCACCCGGCGGCGGGGCCGCGTTCGTGGCGGACAGCGCCACCTCGTGGCTTGCGACCGCTGGCGCCGGCGACGCCCTCGGCGGCGTGCTCGGCGCGCTCGTCGCGACCCGGGCCGCACGCGGCCCGCTCGGACCGGACGACCTGGCGCACCTCGCGGCCGCCGCCGCGGTCATCCACGGGACCGCAGCGGTGCGTGCCTCCGCCGGCGGCCCATTCTCGATGACGAAGCTCGCCGAGGCGGTCTCGTCCGTGATCGCCGACCTGGCGACGCAGCGACCGCTCTGAGCCTGCCGGACGGCCGTGCTGGGCCTGCCGGACGGCCGTGCTGGGCCTGCCGGACGGCCGTCGGGTGCTGCGCCTGCCGTGCGGCCGTCGGGTGCTGGGCGGCCCTCCGTGGTTCGGGTGTCCTGCCGGTTCGGGTCGCGCCAGGACACCCGGCGTTCGGGACCGGAAGCGCGAGGCTCGCGATGCCGCCGGCGGAAACGGGGGGCGCCGGCCCCGATATCGCGCACGAGATCGGGGAACGTCGGCCAGCGTACGGATCGTCCCTGATGACGGTCCAAGGAAGCGCCTCCGGCGGCAGGAACGGCGGCAGGAACGGCGGCAGGAACGGCGCTGACGCGGTGTCCTCGAGAACGTGGGTCAACCGTTCGCAGCGTTGGTGTCCCGCCACCCCGCGGTGCCGCACGCTCGCACGACGCCAGGTCTCGCCACCCCGCGGTGCTGCCGGTCAGGAGGCAGGCGTGGCGTGCACCATGAACTCGACCGCTCCGGTGTGCTCCACCTTGACGAAGCCGAGGCTCGGCGCCGTCACGCCGTAGTCGGCGAACGTGATGGGGATCGAGCCGGAGACGTCCGCGCCGCCGCCGCTGAGCCCGGACTCGACGGTCGCCGTCACAGTCTTCGTCACACCGTGCAGGGTGAGCTTCCCGGTGACCTGACTCGTCGTGGTGGCCGTCGACGACGGCGGCACCGCGTCGACGATCGGCTCGGTCGTCGTGAACGTCGCGGTCGGGAACGCGGCCACGTCGAGCGCGGAGTCGCGGAAGTACGAGTCACGGCTCTCGGAGTCGGTCGCGATGGACGCGACGTCGACGGTGATCGTGGCGGCGGTGATCGTCCTGCCGACGATGGTGGTGGTGCCGGTGACCTTCGACGTCCGGCCCGTGACGGTCACGTTCTGCCCATTGAGGACCTCGTCGACCCGGTAGCCGGCGGTCGAGCCGTCACCGACGGTCCACGAACCGGCCAGATCCGCCGGGTCGAGGGTCGACGGTGCACGCGTGGCGGCAATCGACGGGGTCGCGGCGGCCTGCCCCTCGACCGCATTCCGGTAGAGGATCGGGCCCACGATCGCCGCCACGAGGCCGAGCACGACGACGACCACGGCCGTCGTCACCCAGAGGGTGCGCCTGCGGGGTCGTCGGTTCGCAGCCGGGTTCGTCATGCGGGAACGGTGACACGTCACGTTGTGGAGGGGCTGGGAGGGGCCGAGCGCGCCTGTGTGCCGGCATGCGGGCTGCCTGGCCGGCCGCCTGCCCGGTGTGGGCCGCGGCCCACGGGCTGCCCGGCCGCCTGCCCGGCCGCCTGCCCGGCCGCCTGCCCGGCCGGGGCTGCGGCCCGCAGTCGCCACGCGCATCGCGGCCGCTACGCTCATCGGGTGACGAGCGAGCCGACCCGCCCGACGAGCGCCGACGCGGCACCGCGAACGATCGCCCGCCGCGTCGAGGGGGCCGCGCTCGTCGTGGCGTTCCTGGCCGTGCATGTCGTCCTCGGGTACCTCGCCGTCACGATCGCGAACCAGCCGCTGGGCGACGTCACCATCACCTACCGGAACTGGGTGACGCAGGGGGTTGTCTCCGGGCGCTGGGTGGGCCTGGACTCGGACTCCGTGTACCCGATCGTCGCACTCGTGCCGATGATCCTCGCCGCGAGCGGTGGCGTCGCATCGATCGGCACCGGCTGGCTCGTCCTCATGACCCTGCTCGACCTCGGCGTGCTCGCGATGCTGTGGCGTCGCCGCGTGGCGGGGGTTCGGGTGGCGTGGTGGTGGACCGTGTTCCTCCTGGCGCTCGGCCCGATCGCCGTCGGTCGGATCGACACCGTCGCCACCGCCCTTGCCCTCGTCGCCGTGGTGGTCGTCGCGGCTCGGCCAGGACTCGCCGCCGCGCTCTTCACGCTCGCGGCGTGGGTGAAGGTGTGGCCGGCGGCGCTCGCCGGCGTGCTCATCGGACTGCGGCGGGGCCGCCGACGGGAGGCGACAGTCGGCGCCATCGTGGTGAGCGGCGTCGTCGTCGCGATCGACCTCGTGCTCGGCGGCGGCGCCCACCTGCTCTCGTTCGTCGGGGAGCAGGCTGGGCGGGGCCTCCAGATCGAGTCGCCGCTCGCGACCCCGTTCCTGTGGCGCGCGCAGGCCGGGGTGCCGGACACGTCGGTGTACTACGACCAGCAGATCCTCACCTTCCAGGTGAGCGGCAGCGGCACCGCGGCGGCAGCTGCGCTGTCGACACCGCTCATGGTGCTCGTCACGCTGACCGTGGTGCTGCTCGCCGTTCGTGCCGTGCTCGGGCACGCACGCCGAGCCGAGGTCGCCCCGGTGCTCGCGATGGCACTGACCGCAGCCCTCATCGTGACGAACAAGGTGGGGTCGCCGCAGTACGTCGGCTGGTTCGCCGTGCCCGTCGTCTGGGGGCTCATCGCGGGGGCGCCGAGCGCTCGACGCTTCCTGCTGCCCGCGACGACCGCCCTCGTCGCCGCGATCGCCACGCAGATGGTCTATCCGGCGTACTACGACCGGATCCTGGCCCTGGACCCGCCCATGCTCGTCGTGCTGTCCGTGCGGAACGCGCTCGAGATCGGGCTCCTGGTGTGGGCGATGGTCACCCTGGCGCGTCTCAGCCGCCGTGGGCACGGCGTGGAGGGCCGGATCACCGCGCGCGGACAGCAGCACGCTGGCAGCATGGACGCATGATCGTCGCCTTCTCCGTCTCGCCCTCCGGGGGCCCCGCAGCCGACCAGGACGGCTCCGTGCACGACGCCGTCGCCGCCGCCGTGCGCGTGGTGCGCGCGTCGGGGCTGCCGAACCGCACCTCGTCGATGTTCACGGAGGTCGAGGGCGAGTGGGACGAGGTGATGGACGTAATCAGACGGGCCACGGAGGCGGTGGGCGCGTTCGGCACGCGCGTGTCGCTCGTCCTCAAGGCCGACATTCGGCCGGGGTACTCGGGCGAGCTCGACGCGAAGGTCGCGCGGCTCGAGACGGCGCTCGGCGACGCGGAGCGCTAGGCGCCGCGCGCGGCGCGGCGGGCGGCGCACGGGGGCGGCGCGGGGCGCAGCGCGCGGGGCGCGGGGCGCTGGCCTCGCTGCGCTCGGCGGTGCGGGGGCGGGGCGGGGCTGGCGCTCGGCGCGGCGCGCGGGGAGCGGCGCGGGGAGCTGGCGTCGCTGCGCTCGGCGGTGCGGCGCGCGACACGGCGTCGGCCCCGCCGCGAATGTCGGTGGCCGGAGGTGTACTGGACGTGTCGGCCGGGGGTCGGCACGGACGGCAGCAGAATCGACAGACGGAGGCTCGGATGATCTTCAATGGATGGTGCCCTGATTGCGATCTCGACTCGGCGGTCGTCGACACCGGCGACGGCGTTGACGGCAGCGCGTGGGCGACGTGCACGGAGTGCGAGGTCGGCTGGGTGTGGCGCGAGGATGCGCCGGATGGTGCGCCGGATGCGGTCGGACGTGCGCATTCCTCGTCGGGGCAGCAGGCCGCCTGAGCTGAGCCCGGCGCCGGGCGGGCAACCGTGTTCGTCCATGGCGACCGGTGCCTCGTCCTGAGCACGGTGGCTTCGTCTTCGCCACGAGGCTCCCTTCCCACCACGACGGCATCTTCCTGGCCAACCGGAGCGGCGCGGGCTAGGATGAGTGCATCCGGCGGGCGAGCCCTGCTCGTGTCGGAGTTGCTTGCCGTCGAACGGAACCGGCAACGCCGGCCGGGACGTCAGCGCCTGAACCGTACTCCTGGAGCGACCTGCTCACCGCCCGTCCGGCGGCCCGAAGGATCCCGTCGGGCACCGTCCGATCCGGCCATGTCGTCGTCGCACGTCGACGTGTGTGATCTGCATCCGTCCCTCCTGTCCGAGAGCCCTGCCATGACCACACTCACGCCCACGCGCTCGCTCACGCCCGCGCGCCGCACACTCGCACTCCTCGCCCTCGCCCTCGGCGGGTTCGCCATCGGCACCACCGAGTTCGTCGCGATGGGGCTCCTGCCGGACATCGCCGCAGCGCTCCTGCCGCATCAGTACGGCGTGGACCCCGAGGAGGGGATCGCGCACGCCGGATGGCTGGTCAGCGCCTATGCACTCGGCGTCGTCGTGGGTGCTCCGACGATCGCGGCGGCCTCCGCGCGCTACCCGCGGAAGAAGCTCCTGCTCGTCCTGCTCGTCGGCTTCACGCTCGCGACGATCGCGAGCGCCGTCCTGCCCTCGTTCGGGCTCGTGCTCGTGGCGCGGTTCGTCGCAGGCCTGCCGCACGGCGCGTACTTCGGCATCGCCTCTATCGTCGCGGCGGAGATCATGGGGCCCGGCAACCGTGGTAAGGGCGTCGCGATGGTGATGGCGGGGCTCACCGTCGCGAACATCGTCGGCGTGCCCGCCGTGACGTTCATCGGACAGGGCGCCAGCTGGCGCGTCGCCTACCTCGTCGTCGCCATGCTGTTCGCGGCGACGTTCCTCGCCGTGCTCGCGCTCGTCCCCCAGCAGCCCGCGGACGCGGCAGCGTCGATCCGCCGTGAGCTCCGTGCGTTCCGGGTGCCACAGGTGTGGCTGGTCATGGCACTCGGCGCCATCGGCTTCGGTGGGTTCTTCGCCGTGTACTCGTACATCTCGCCGCTGGTGGTGCAGGTCGCGCATCTGCCCGAGTCCGTCGTGCCGTTCGTGCTCGCGGTCGTCGGCGTCGGCATGACGATCGGCAACATCATCGGCGGCCACTGCGCCGATCGCAGCATCAAGGAGACCATCTTCATCGGGCTGGGCGCGCTCGTGCTCGCACTCATCGTCGCCGAGATCGCCGCCCCGTCCCCGGTCGGGATCTTCATCGGCGCGTTCCTGCTCGGCGGGACGTCATCGGCGATCTCACCCGCGGTGCAGACCCGCCTGATGGAGGTCGCGGGCGACTCGGCGACGATCGCCGCGGCGCTCAACCATTCCGCGTTCAACATCGGCAACAGCCTTGGGGCGTTCCTCGGCGGCGCCGCCATCGCGCAGGGGTTCGGCTACCGGGCCCCCGGGTGGATCGGGGTCGTGCTCGCGGTGCTCGGTTTCGGCATCGCGACGGTGAGCTACCGCGTGCAGCGGCGCACCGACCGGCGCGACGCGGAACGCCACCTCGGGCCGGCCTCCGCGGGGGAGGACCGCCCCATCACCCGCCCCGTCCCGACCGCGTAGCCCGCGCGCGCTCCCCGAGGTGTCAGAAATCGTCGCTCTCCCGCACGGGGAGCGACGATTTCCGACATCTCACGGCAGGGGCATGGGGTGCGGGCGCGGCACGCACGCGGGACTAGAGGCCGTGGGGGGCGTCGGTCTGGATGATGATGCCGTCCAGGATCGCGCGCTTCCGCAGGCCGACCTTCGTGCCGACGTCGAAGCCCGCGACCCGGTACTTCTCCCGGATGCGCTTGAGGTAGCTCTTCGCGGTCTCCTCGGAGATGCCGAGCTGGTAGGCGACGCTCTTCACGGGCTCGCCGCCGCCGTACAGGGCCATGACCCGACGCTCCTGGGCGCTGAGCTTCGGGACACCACCGACGTCTCTCGCGTTCAACGCGAGGTCGAGCTCGGCGGAGATGTACGCCTCGCCCCGGTGCGCGGAACGGATCGCCTCGACGATCATCTCCGCCCCCTCGCTCTTGACGAGGTACCCCATCGCCCCGGACCCCAGCGCCTCACGGACCACGTTCGGCTCGGAGTACGTGCTCATCACGACCGTGGTGACCCCGGCGGTCTTCAGCGTCGAGATCTTCAACGAGATCGGGATCGAGTCCTTGAGGTCCAGGTCGAGCAGGACGACGTCTACCGGGAACGCGGGGCTCGTCAGCAGCGCCGGCCATGTGGTGACCGCGGCGACCATCGTGATGTCGTCGGCAGCACCACGGATCCACTCGGTGAGCGCCCCGAGGAGCATGCGGTGGTCGTCGACGATTGCGAGTCGGATGGGGTCCTCGGGAGCTGCCACGGGTGGCGTCCTTTCTGAAGGGGTTCCGGTCGCTCCGGAACGGAACGGAACGGAACGGAACTGGAGCGGGTCGGGTCGGGGGAAAGTCGGTCGGGCGGCGCTGGCGTCGGTCACATCGATGCGTGCCGATTGACCACGCAGTGGGCCACGATGTGGAGCACGCCGTCGCGGACGGTATCCGTGTACGGGCCGATCCGCTGCAGGGCCGCCCACGCGGCCGGGCCGAGCCTGCGGCGCGACACGCCGCGGGACTCGATGACGATCGGGACGTCCATCGTCTCGTCGGTGACGGGGTGGCCCGCGGTGCCGATCGGCCCGAGAGTCACGGCGACGGTCTCCGCACCTGCCTGCGTGGTGCGCCCGTCGCCGACCATGAGCCACAGCGCCTGGAGGAGCCCGTCGCGCTGCGCGGCGTCGAGGTGCCCCGCCAGCGAGTTCGGATCGGTCACGCTCACGGCGCGGCCCAGGTGGTCCGACTCGGTGATCGCGTGGTACAGCCATGTCTCCCGGCGACCCTCGATGAGGTGCAGGCGGAGCTCCGTGGCGAGCGAAGCGGCCACGGACGCGGAGGCGGGGGCGAGGGGGAGCGGATCGGTGCCGTTCGCGACACTGTCGAGGAGCTTCTCCGCCGCAAGGTCGAGCCGGGCGAGCTCCTCGGAGGCGAGCATGCCGACGGCGAACTGCGGCGCGCCGACGTTGCTCTGCACGAGGACCCGGTCGAGCTCGCGCTGCACGAGCTGGCGGAACCGGTGCACGATGAACACGGCGACCCCCGGAGGCACGACGACCAGGGCGAGCATCGCCACCTGGCCGGGGAGCGTCAGCGTCGTGACCGGCGACGACACCAGCGTCATCACGACGAACGCGGCACCGAGCGCGACGACGGCGATCGCGACCTCGCGTGCGGGCCGGAGCGTCGTCATCGGCAGCAGGGCGAAGCCCGCGGCGATCGAGGCGGAGGCGGTGCCGGCGATGTCGTGTTCGGGCCAGATCCCGATGAAGTCGAGGGCGACGACGCAGGCGAGCACGAGGCAGATGAGCGTGAACGCCAACCCCGTGAGCCGTTCGCCGTAGGTGAGCACGGTGGCCGTGACGCCGATCGCGGCGACGAGGTAGAGCAGCCATGCCGCTGCGATCGCGTACGGGTCCGCGTAGTCCCCCCAGCGTGCGACGAAGAACACGATGCCGGAGACGGCCTGCAGGCCGGTGAGCACGGCGGCCCCGAGACCGAGGTGCCCGGTGCCGAGCGACGGGCCGGATTGGGCGGCGTGGCGGAGCGACCGCGCCCCGGTCGAGGTGGATGGCAAGCCGCGCGACGGACGACGGTCGTGGCCCTTGGCATGCTCCCGAGCCTCCCGGCGGGTGCGCGGCTGCGCGTCGGACGCGGTGCGGAGGCCGTCCCGGCTCAGGGTGTCGTCGGACGCGGTCATCGGGGGGCCTCCAGGACGACGGTGGTGCCGGCGCCGGGTGCCGAGAACAGGCGGGCGTCGCCGCCGACATCGCGGAGGCGGCTGACGACGCTCTCCTTGAACCCGAGCCGTTCGGCGGCGACCTCGTCGAGCTGGAAGCCCACGCCCGAGTCGGTCACCATGGCGCGGACCATGCTCGCGTCGTGCACGATCGTGACGTGTGCCTCGGGCACGCCGGCGTGGCGTCGCACGTTCTCGAGGCACTCGGCGAGGGCGAGGAGGAACGCGTCGAGCACGTTCGACGGCAGGAGGACCTGTCCGGTGCCGTGCCAGCTCACATCGAGACCCATGCGGCCGAACCGCTGCTTGACCGATTCGAGGGTCTGCCCGAGCGGCGACTCCTCGGTCTGCGTGAGCGAGTATCCGTTGGACTCCTGCGGCTGCGGCGTCGACCCGAGGCGGAGGTGTCGGAGCAGGCGGGCGTCCTCAGCGGCCTGCTCGCGCATGGCCGGCTCGGACACGCCGACGCCGGAGTGGGCCAGGAGGGTCAGCGTCGCCAGCACCGTGTCGTGCAGGAGTCGCGCGCCCTGCCGCCGCTGCGCCTCCGTCTCGCTGGCCTGGCGTTCGGCCCGGTGGGCGGTGCCGATGCTGTAGATCCGCCGCGCGACCCTGGGGATGCTGAGCGAGATCCAGTACGCGATGACGCAGACGAGGATCCAGCCGAGGACGACCCCGCCGACGGGGCCGGCGAAGACGGAACGACAGGTCCAGGCGATGAGCGCGACGGAGGCGATCCCCGTGGCCACGACGAGGGTGAGCATGACGGGACGGCGGCGCTGCGCCATGACGAGTGAGGACAGACCGCCGGCGGCGAGCGGGACGATCCCCGACGCCAGTGCGTACCGGTCCTCGGCGCCGCTCACCGACTGGGTGAGGACCACGAGGGCGCCGAGCCCCCCGACGACCGCCAGGACCGTCCACGTCCGCGCACCGTTCGCCCCGACCCCGTAGAGCGCGGCGACCATGAGCGCCACACCGATGAGACCGACCGTCAGGGCCGGCGGGGGGACGGTCGCGGCGCAGAGCACGGCGACGACGCTGATGAGGGCACAGACGATTCCGACGACGCGAGTGGTCGAGCCGAGCAAGCGGTCGCGTTCTTGCGCGATGAGATCCATCGAATTCCTGCGTGCGGGAAGGGAATGCACGGGGTGGTTCCTCCGCGCCTGATCATCCTTACATGTGGGGCACCCGTTCGAGGGGCCGGGGCGAGCGTTATCCGACCCGGTGCGATGAAATTGTTACGTCGGCTGCTATTCCTTTGACGTTCTTGTCCGGCATTCTGCGGACACGAGTCCCTCGAAAAGGGGACTTGCGCTCACGCGTCTTCCAGGAGGCGCCGCAGATGCGCTCCGACGGCCTCGTGCTCGATGAGAAAGCCGTCGTGACCGTAGGGACTGTCGATCAGCGTCGCGCGGTCGCCGTCCAGCGTCTGCGGTGTTCCTGCCGCGATCCGGTCCTGGTCCTCCAGCGGGAACAGCCGATCGCTCGCGATGCCGACGACCAGGGTCCGGGCGGTGACCCTGGACAATGCGCGCTCCACGCCGCCCCGGCCGAATCCGATGTCGTGCGAATCCATCGCGGACAGGAGCGTGCGATAGGAGTTCGCGTCGAAGCGGCGCGTGAATTTGTTTCCGTGGAAATCGAGGTAGCTCTCCACGGAGAATCGTCCGTCATCGCCGAGCGGGGAGACGTCGCTCTGCCAGCTGCGCGCGAAGCGGCTGTTGAGCTCGTCCGGCGCCCGGTAGGTCAGGAGCGCCATGCGGCGCGCGAGGGCGAGCCCGCGGTGCGGCCCCTCGCCGGGCTCCTGGTCGTAGTAGTCGCCGCCGGCGAACCCCGGGTCCATCTCGATCGCCGACCGTTGCAGCGAGTTCGCGGCGATCTGGTCCGCGGTGGTCTGCGCCGGTGCGGACAGGACCGCGAGCCGCTCGACCCGCTCCGGGTGGGTCACCGCGAGCTCCAGGGCGTGCATGCCGCCCATGGACCCGCCGACAGCGGCGGCGAAACGGCCGATGCCGAGGGTGTCCGCCAGCCGGGCCACCACGGCCACCTGGTCGCGCACCGTGACGAACGGGAACCGGGACCCCCACTCAGCCCCGCTCTCGGCGAGGGAGGAGGGCCCGGTGGTGCCCTGGCAGCCGCCGAGCATGGCCGGAGCGATGACGAACCACCGGTCCGTGTCGATCGCGCGGCCCGGTCCGACGATGTCGGTCCACCAGCCGGCGGTGCGGTGCCCCGGCCCGGCAGCTCCGGTCACGTGCGAGTCGCCGGTCAGCGCATGGAGGACGAGGACCGCGTTCGAGCGGTCCTCGTCGAGCACGCCCCACGTCTCGTACGCGACGCGCACATCCGGGAGCAGGCCGCCCCGGACCTCCACGGCGCCGACGCCGACGAAGCGACGGTCACCCGGGTCGTCCCCGGGCCGCCACGCGCCGGTCACCGGGGGCTTGCCGAGCATGCCGATGGATCCGCCGAGAGCGGCCGACCCCGGGACGAGTGTCGACGGCACGGAGTCCTCGGGGGTCGTCTGCCAGTCCATGGTCCGTCCATTCTCCCGGCCAGCGGCGCCGACCGCCGCCATGTTACGGAACCAGCGGGGCGGAGCCGCGCTATGCCGGGAGGCCCGCCTGCGTGACCCGGCGCGCTGCGGCGAGTCCCGCCTCCAGATCGGCCGTGAGGTCATCGACGTTCTCGATGCCGACCGACAACCGCACGAGCCCGGGCGTCACCCCCGTGGTGAGCTGCTGCTCCGGGGTGAGCTGCGCATGCGTGGTCGATGCCGGGTGGATCACCAGGGACCGGACGTCGCCGATGTTCGCGAGATGGCTGAACAGCTGCAGCTCGTCGACGAGCGCGCGGCCCGCGTCGACGCCGCCCTTGAGCTCGAAGGACAGCACCGCGCCCACGCCCTTCGGCGCATAGCGGTTCGCGGCCGCGTACCACGGGCTCGTCGCCAGGCCCGCGTACGCGACGGTCGCGACGTCGGGGTGCTGGTCGAGCCACTCCGCGATCCGCTGGGCGTTCTGCACGTGCCGTTCCATCCGCAGGCTGAGCGTCTCGATGCCCTGCAGCAGCGCGAACGCGGTGTCGGGGGAGTTCGACGCGCCCAGGTCGCGGAGGAGCTGCACCCGCGCCTTGACGATGTACGCGAGCTGGTCGCCGACCGCCTCCGCGAACACGGCGCCGTGGTACGACGGGTCGGGCTCGGAGAACTCCGGGAACTGCTCCGCGTGCTCGGACCAGCGGAACCGGCCGCCGTCGACGATGAGACCGCCGATCACCGTGCCGTGGCCACCGAGGAACTTCGTCGCCGAGTGCACCACGATGTCCGCGCCGTGCTCGAACGGGCGGATCAGGTACGGCGTCGCGATGGTGTTGTCGACGATGAGCGGCACGCCGGCATCGTGCGCGACGTCGGCGACGAGCGCGATGTCGAGGACGTTGATCCTCGGGTTGCCGATCGTCTCCGCGAAGAACAGCTTCGTGTTCGGCCGGACGGCGCGGCGCCACTCTTCCGGGTCGTCCTGGTCCTCGACGAACGTCGTGGTGATCCCGAGCTTGGCGAGGGTGTACTTGAACAGGTTGTACGTGCCGCCGTAGATCGACGACGACGACACGATGTGGTCGCCCGCCCCGGCGATGTTCAGCACCGCGTACGTCTCCGCCGCCTGGCCCGACGCGACGAGGAGCGCACCCGTGCCGCCCTCGAGTGCGGCGATGCGCTGCTCGACCACGTCGTTGGTCGGGTTGGTGATGCGTGAGTAGATGTTGCCGGCTTTGGCGAGCGCGAACAGGTCGCGGGCCTCGTCCGAGCTCTCGAACACGTACGACGTGGTCTTGTAGATGGGTGTCGCGCGGGCGTGGGTCGTCGGGTCCGGCTGCGCGCCGGCGTGGACCTGCGCAGTCTCGAACCGCCAGGTCGGGCCGGTCGCGTCGTTCGGTGCGGTGTCGCTCATGATTGCTCCTCGTCCTGCCGGCGGCGATCCGGTTCGCCTGGCGGTGTCGGCAAGGCTAAGGCGGCGACCACGGCGAGACAACGGGCGCCGTCAGCCCGCGTAACACACCACCCGGCCGCGGGTCGGCGCCTCCTCGCCGAGGGGTAGCGTTGCGGCAGGATCGGCCGGCGTTGCGGCAGGATCGGCCGGCACGGAAGGAACACACACCATGGCATCACGTCTCGCCGTCGTCACCGGAGCGAGCTCGGGGATCGGCGCCGCCACCGTGCGTCGGTTCCGGGACTCCGGCTGGCACGTCGTCGCCGTCGCGCGACGCGAGGACCGCCTCCGGGCGCTCGCCGAGGACTCTGGCTGCGAGCCGTTCGCCGCCGACATCACCGATACGGCCTCGGTCGCCGCGCTCGCCGCGCGGGTCGGCGCGCTCGGCGGAGCGGACGCGCTCGTCAACAACGCCGGCGGAGCGTTCGGCCTTGCCAGCGTGGAGGAGTCCGACGCCGACGACTGGCGGCGGATGTTCGAGGTCAACGTCGTCGGCACGAAGCTCGTGACGAGCGCGCTCCTGCCGCACCTGCGCACCCGTGCTGCCGAACACGGCGTCGCCGACATCGTCACCGTCACCTCGATCGCCGGGCACGTCCCCTACGAGGGCGGAGGCGGCTACAACGCGTCCAAGTTCGCCGAGCACGCCCTCGTCGCGGTCCTCCGCCTGGAGCTGAGCGGCGAGCCGATCCGCGTCGTCGAGGTCGCCCCCGGCATGGTGCACACCGAGGAGTTCTCGCTCGTCCGCTTCGGCGGTGATCGCGAGCGCGCCGACGCCGTCTACCAGGGGGTGGAGGCACCCCTCGTGGCCGAGGACATCGCAGAGTCGATCGTGCACGCCGTCGAGCTCCCGGCGCACGTCAACCTCGACCTCGTGACGATCAAGCCCGTCGCGCAGGCGGCGCCGCACAAGGTCGCCCGCGGCCCCCTGCGCCCCCGGGTCTGATCCGACCGCGGTACCGTTGTCCGATGCCGACATCCACCGCCGCCGAGCCGCCCGTGCCGACCCCATCGTCCGACCCCGCCGACCGAGCGGCCGCCGGAGCGGAGGTGCTCGGCTGGCTCGAATTCGGTGAGGCAGCGCGGCTCCTCGCCAAGGACGTCCTCGCGAGCGGGTTCGTGCCCGACGTCATCGTGTCCGTCGCGCGCGGCGGGCTGATCATCGGCGGAGCGGTCGCGTACGCGATCGGCACGAAGATGTGCGGCTCGATCAACGTCGAGTTCTACACCGACGTCGAGGAGCGCCTCGAGGCGCCCGTGGTGCTGCCGCCAGCCCTCGACGCACCGAGCCTCGCCGGCAAGCGGATCCTGGTCGTGGACGACGTCTCGGACAGTGGCCGGACGCTCGCGCTCGTCGTCGACCTGGTGCGTGACGCCGGAGCGGACGTGCGAAGCGCCTGCCTGTACTCCAAGCCCGGCACCGTCCTCGAGCCCGACCACGTGTGGCGTCGCGTCAACGGGTGGATCACCTTCCCATGGAGCGCCCTTCCCCCGGTGACGGCGGAGTCATGAGCATCCACCTGGTCGGCGGGGGATCCGACCTGTCTGCCGCCGGCGACGTCTACGGTCGGTTCCTCGCCGAGGCGACCGCGCGTGCCGTCGGCGTCGGTCGGGCCGTGCCGCGGGTCGCTGTGCTCGCGGTCGGCGCCGCCGACGCGGCGGACGGCCTCGCCGCGCTCGTGGGCGCAGCGGGATCCGCCGACCTGGTCCCGCACGTCGTCGCGGCGGGTGAGACCTTCGACACGTCCGTCCTCAGCGAGGTCGACGCCCTCGCGGTGGCCGGCGGCCGCACCCCGGACTACGCCGCAGCGGTGGCGCCGCTCGTCGACCAGATCCGCCTGCTCGTGTCGGACTCCCTGCCGTACCTCGGGTTCTCGGCGGGCGCGATGATCGCGGCGGACCGGGCCCTGGTCGGCGGCTTCCGGATCGGCGGCGTCGACGTCTGCCCCGCGGACGCCGGTGAGGGTCTCGACGAGGTCGAGTTCCAGGAGGGACTCGGTCTCGTCGATCTCGCGATCGACGTGCACGCCGCGCAGGCCGGGTCCCTGTCCCGGATGGTCGCCGCCGCCGAGGCCGGCCTGCTGGCCGGGGGCGTCGCCATCGACGAGGACACCGTGCTCATCGTGGGAGAGGGTGCGCTCGAGGTCCGCGGCTCCGGCAGCGTGTGGCGGATCATCGCCGCCGAGGACACCGAGGGCGACCAGTTCGTCTCCGTCGCCACCATGGGCGCGTGAGCGCGGCCCCTGAGGCGCGCCCGCCGCGATCCGGTGCGCGCCCCCTCGCCGAGCTCGTCGATCCGGGGTGGGCGGCGGCGCTCGCGCCCGTCGAGGACGACGTGCACCGGATGGGCGCCTGGCTCCGCGGCGAGATGGCCGCCGGTCGTCCGTACCTGCCGGCGGGCCCCGCCGTGCTCCGCGCCTTCGAGTACCCCCTCGACGAGGTCCGGGTGCTCGTCGTGGGGCAGGACCCCTATCCGACGCCCGGTCACCCGATCGGGTTGTCCTTCGCCGTGGACCCACACGTGCGGCCCATCCCGCGGAGCCTGGCGAACATCTACCGGGAGCTCCACGACGACCTCGGCATCACCCCGCCGCGGCACGGGGATCTGCGCGCCTGGTCGTCGCAGGGCGTGATGCTGCTCAACCGGGTGCTCACGGTCGGCGTGGGAACGCCCGGCTCGCACCGCGGCAAGGGGTGGGAGCAGGTGACCGAGCAGGCGGTCCGCGCGCTCGTGGCCCGGGACCGGCCGCTCGTGGCGGTGCTCTGGGGTGCGCAGGCGGCCTCCGTCCGTCCGTGGCTCGCACAGACCCCGGTCGTCGCGTCCGCGCATCCGAGTCCGTTGTCCGCCGCCCGCGGCTTCTTCGGATCGCGACCGTTTTCGCTTGTCAACGACCTCCTCGTGGCGCAGAGTGCCGAACCGGTCGACTGGACGCTGCCGGAGCAGGCGTGACGACCGGTGGCGCCGGAATCGGCTGCGCCGGGCGCTGATCCGGTCACGGCCGGGCGAGCGGTCGTAGGCTCGCGGGAGCCGCCCAGCGTGCGGCCAGGAGGGACGGCGGCGGTGCTCGAGGAGGAATACCAGCGACGTCGTGTGCTGCCCCGGCACCTCCGGCCGTCGCCCGCCCCCGAGATGCCGTTCGCGTACCGGATCCGGACGGCCGAGCCGACGGACCTCGCGGACATCCGGGCGATCCACGAGCACTACGTCCGGAACTCCTCCGTCACGTTCGACGCCTCGACGTGGTCCTTCGTCGCGTGGAAGCGCCGGTACGACGACGTGCGACGGCGGGGGCTGCCGTTCCTCGTCGCGGAGAACCCGTCCGGGCAGGTCCTCGGGTACGCGGTCGTCACCCCGTGGAACACCCGGGACCGGTCGAACCGTGTCGTCGAGGACTCGATCTACCTCGGGCCGGCCTCCGGCGGCAAAGGGCTCGGACGGGCGCTGCTGTCCGCGCTCGTCGACGAGTGTCGAGCGTGCGGCGTCCGGGAGATCGTGGCCGTCATCGCGGACCGGGCGGCGGAGGCGTCGATCCGGTTGCATGCGTCGCTCGGCTTCGTGGAGACCGGACGGATGGCGCGCGTTGGATTCAAGTACGAGCGGTGGCTCGGCACGGTGACCATGCAGCTGCGGCTCCGGGGCGGCCGCCGATCGCGGTGACCGCCGGCGGTAGGCTCGCGCCCGTGTTCGAACTCCACCACCTCAGCGCCCAGGATCTCTGGGACTGGATCCGCCGTGGCGAGACCACCCCGTCGGCGGTCGCGGAGCACTACCTCGACCGCATCGCGCGGATCGACCCGCGGCTGGGCGCCTTCGTCACCGTCACTGCGGACGCCGCCCTCGATCGCGCCGGCGCCCTGACCGAGCGCGTGCCGCGGTCCCGGCCGCTGTGGGGCCTGCCGTCCGGGGACAAGGACCTGTACGACCGCGCCGGTGTGCCGACGCGGTCGGGATCGCGGTCCACGCCGGGCGCGCCCGCCATCGCGGATCATCCGCTCGTGCGCGCGCTCGACGACGCGGGGACGGTGAGCCTCGGCAAGACGGCGACGCCGGAGTTCGGGCTGTCCTCGACGACTGAGTCGCTGCTCACGGGCGCCACCCGCAACCCGTACGACGTGGCGACGAGCCCCGGCGGGTCGTCGGGCGGTGCGGCCGCGGCGGTGGCCGCCGGGCTCCTGCCGATGGCGGTCGGATCGGACGGCGGCGGGTCCGTGCGCATCCCTGCCGCGGCCACCGGACTCGTCGGCCTGAAGCCGTCGCGCGGCCGGGTGCCGTCCCTGCCCGGACGGTCCGGGCTCGGCGGGCTCGTCGTCGCGGGGCCGATCACGCGGAGCGTCGCCGACGCCGGCATGGTGCTTGACGCCCTCGTCGCACCGACCGGGGTCGCGGAGCCGTCGCACGTGGCGCTGCGGACGCCGGACGAGGGCGACGGGTCGTTCCTGGCGTCGGCGACCCGCGGCGAGGGCCGATTCACCGTCGGCCTCCTCGCCGGGTCCCCGTGGGACGACGCCGTCGACGTCGTCACGTCGTCGGAGTCGGCTGCGGCGGTCGCGGAGACGCTCCGGGTCCTCGACGAGATCGGCCACGGCGTCGAGGACGTCCGCATGCCGAGCGTCGAGTACGCGCGCTGGTTCCGCGTCGCCTGGCAGGCGTCGGCCGCGCGGATCCCGGACGTGCCGGGGCTCGACCTGACCGCGCTCGAACCCCTCACCGCTTGGCTCGTCGCGCGGGGGCGGGAGCTCACGGGTGTGCAGGTGCTCGAGGCGATGGCCGGCCTCGACGTGTTCTCGGCCGCGCTGATCGCCGCGTTCTCGCGGTTCGACGCGGTCCTGACGCCGACGCTCGCGCTGCCGCCGCGGCCGATCGGCTGGTATTCGCCCGACCCCGAGGAGAACTTCGCGGACCAGTGTCGGTACTCGCCGTGGACCTCCATGTGCAACGTGGCCGGCCTGCCGGCGATCACGGTGCCGGTGGCCGTCACCGCGGCGGGACTGCCGATGGGCGTGCAGCTCATCGGCCGGCCGGGCGGCGAGCGGACCCTCCTCGCGCTCGGCGCGCAGCTGGAGCGGCGGGTCCGGTGGCAGCGGCGGCACCCGCCGCAGTGGTGACCGCCGCGTGCGCGGGTTGGCGACTGCGCGCTACGGCAGAGTCGGCGCGGCCGTGACGAGGGCCTTGGTGACCGGGTGCGTCGGCGCGTCGAGGAGCGACACCGGCCCCTGCTCGACGATCCGCCCGCGGGACATCACGGCCACGCGGTCGCACAGGCGCTGCACAACGCCGATGTCGTGCGACACGAGCACGAGGGTGAGCCCCAGATCGTCGGCGAGGGCCCGGAACAGCTCGATGACGCGCGCTCGGACGACGACATCGAGTGCGCTCATCGGCTCGTCGCCGATGAGCACCGACGGGCCGTGCACGACGGCGCGGGCGATGGCGATGCGCTGACGCTGCCCGCCGGAGAACTCGTGCGGGTATCGCTCGACGGTGTCGGCAGGCAGGCCGACGCGGTCGAGCACCGCACGGACCATCGCCCGGTGGTCGCCGACGACGCGGAGCGCCCGGAGCGGCTCGCCGACGATCGTCCCGACGCGCATCCTGGGGTCGAGGGAGGCGTACGGGTCCTGGAAGACGATGCCGGTCCGGGCGCGGAACCAGCGCAGCGACCGGGCGGAGGCGCTGGCGTCGACGGGACGTCCGGATGCGGCGATCGTTCCGGCCGTCGGCGCCTCGAGTCCCGCGAGCAGCCGCACGAGCGTCGACTTGCCGGACCCCGACTCGCCGACGACCCCGAGCCGCGCGCCCTCCGGCACCACGAGGTCGATCCCGTCGACGGCGGTCCGGACCGCGGCGCGCTCGAACGGGGCCCGGCGGGGCAGCCGGTACGTGCGGGTGACGCGGTGCGCCTCCAGGGCCGGCGGGCGTGCCGGGAGGGCCGGGGCGCCGTCCGGCACGCCGCCGGCGTCCGCCCCGACCATGGGGTCGTCGTGCGGTTGGCTCATCCGGTCCTCCTCGCCGTGGCGCGGGCGGCCTCGACGAGCGCCACGGTCGGCGACGTCTGCGGATCGGCCAGGAGGCGCGGCACCGGACCGGACTCCACCACGCGTCCGCCGTCGAGCACGACCGCGGTGTCCGCGATCCGGGCGAGGACCGCGAGGTCGTGGGTCACGAACACCAGCCCCATCGTGCGGGTCGCGGCGATGTCGCCGAACAGGTCGAGGATGCGCGCGGCCGTCGTGACGTCGAGCGCGGTCGTCGGCTCGTCCGCCACGACGAACGCCGGCTCGCCGGCGAGCGCCATCGCGATGCAGATCCGCTGGCGCTGGCCGCCGGAGAGCTGGTGCGGGTACTGCCGGAGGAGCTGCTCCGGATCCGGGAGTCCGACCGAGGCGGCGAGCTCCACGGCGGCGGCGGTCGCCTCGGCGCGGGACATGCCGCGGTGCAGTCGGAGCGGCTCGGCGACCTGCGCGCCGACGCGGCGGAGCGGGTCGAGGGCGGTGGCCGGCTCCTGGAACACCATGCCGATCGTCCGACCGCGGTACCGGGCACGTTCCCGGTCCGGCAACCCGACGAGCTCGGTGCCGCCGAGCCGGATGCTCCCGGAGACGACGGCGTCCGGCGGGGTAAGGCCCATGATCGCCAGGGCGGTCATCGACTTGCCCGAGCCGGAGGCGCCGATGAGGCCGACGCGGGCACCGGCCGGCACGGTGAACGTGACGCCGTCGAGCACGGTGCGGCCGGCGATGCGGACGGTGAGTCCCTCGATGGCGAGGTCGGTGTCGGTCACGCTGTCCCCTCCCGGACCTCGACGTCGGAGGACTCGGAGGACTCGGCGAGATCGCCGGACGGTCCAGCGGCGGGGGCGGCGGGGGCGAGGGGGGCGGCGTCCGGGGCGCCGCGACCTCCGGCGAGGCGCGGGTCGGCGGCATCGCGGACGGCGTCGCCGAGGAGCGACAGCGCGACGACGACGAGGGCGATCGCGGCGCCGGGCCACGTGGCGCTCCACGGGTGCACGCCGATGTAGGTCTGCAGGTCCGCCAGCAGGCTGCCCCAGGACGCCGTCGACGACGACGCGCCGTACCCGAGGTACGACAGGCCGGCCTCGGCGAGGACCGCAGTGGCCATCGCGAGCGACAGCTGCACGGTGAACATCGGCGCGGCGTTCGGCACGAGGTGGCGGAACAGCACGCCGACCGGTCCGACGCCGGACGCTCGCGCGGCGGCGACGTAGTCGCTCCGTGCCAGTCGCCGGATCTCGCCGCGGGTAACGCGCGCGATCGTCACCCCGAAGCTCAGCCCGACGGCGACGATGACAACGCCGAGCGAGCCGCCGAGGACCGCGGTGAGGAGCATCGCGGTGAGCAGGGTGGGGAACGCGACGAGGATGTCGAGGAGGACCGCCATCCCCTCGCGCGCCCAGCGCACCGACAGCGCTCCGATCGCGGTCAGGACGATGCCGACGGCCGCGGCGATCACGCCGGAGCCGACGGCGACGAGCACCGTCGCGCGGCTCCCGGCGAGGATGTAGCTCGCGATGTCGCGGCCGACGCCGTCGGTGCCGAACCAGTGCGTCGCGCTCGGCGGCCGCCACTGTCGGAACGGGTCGGTCGCGAACGGGTCGTGCGGGGTCCAGACGGTGCTCGTGATCGCGGCGGCGACGAGCAGCAGGAGCACGGCGACGGCGAACGCGCCCGCGGGGCGGGCGACGACCCGGCGGAGGAAGCTGTGGGATCCACGTCCGCTCATGCCACGGCCTCCCGGAGTCGCGGGTCGAGTGCGCGGTGGGTGACGTCGACCGCGAATCCGGCGACGAGGACCAATCCGGTGAGGACGAGGAGCTCCGCCTGCACCTTCGTCAGATCGCGGCGGCCGACGTCCGTGACGAGCATGCGACCGATCCCGGGGAGCGAGAACAGCTCCTCGACGACGACCGCGCCGACGAGGAGCCCGGCGATCTGCACGCCGAGCACCGCGAGCACCGGCAGCGACACCGATGCGAGGCCGTGGCGCAGGAGCGCCTGCGTGCGGGTGAGGCCGACGGCAGCAGCTGTCCGCAGATGGTCGGCGTCGAGGACGGAGAGCGTCGCGGACCGGGTGAAGCGGAGGATGACCGCGCCCTCCACGGCGCCGATGGTCAGCGCCGGGAGCACGAGCGCCGAGAACGCCCGCCCCGGCGTCGCCCACCCCTCGAGCGGGAAGCCCTGCGTCGGCAGGAGGTGCAGTGTGACGGCGAACACCGCGACGAGCAGCATGCCGGCCCAGACGACGGGCACCGCGGCGACGGCCTGGGCCGCGAAGGAGATGATGACGCCCGCGGCGCGTCGTCGGAGCACGGCGGCCAGGACCCCGAGCGGGACGCCCAGCACGAGCGCGACGACGAGCGACATGCCGGCGAGGGGGAGCGTCACGGCGAGCTTCTGCGTGATCTGCGGTGCGACCGCGCCGCCGGTGACGAGCGACCGGCCGAGGTCGCCGTGCAGCATGCCGCCGATCCAGTCGAGGTACTGCACCGCGGCGGGCCGGTCGAGGCCGAGCTCGGCGCGGATCGCCGCGACCTGCGCGGGCGTCGACTGCGTGCCGGCGACGGTCTGCGCGACGTCGCCGGGGAGGACCCGCAGCGTGGCGAAGATGATGATGCTCGCCACGAGCAGACCGACGACGAGCAGGGCCGCTCGCCCGACGAGGAACCGGGTCACGGTGACCATGGTACGGGCGACGGGGCTGGTCTCAGCGGGCGACCGCCAGGTCGGCGAGATTGAGGCGGGTCGTCGTGGAGCTCGTCGGGAACCCGGTCACGCCGTCCCGGATCGCGGTGATCGCCGTCGCCGTGAACAGCCATTCGCCCGCGGCGTCCTCGCTGATGAGCTTCGCGGCCTGACGCAGGTCGGCCTCCTTCTGGGTCGGATCGGTCGTCGCGATGGAGTCGGCGTACAGCTGCTGCACCTGCGCGTCGTCGTAGCCGAAGTAGTAGTCCGGGTTCGCCCAGTTGCCGATGTCACGGGCCTCCGCGTGGTTCACCATGCTCAGGTCGAAGTCCTTGCCCTGGAACACCTGGTCGAGCCATGTGGTGAAGTCCACGCGCTTGACGTCCAGCGTGATGCCGACCTTCTTGAGCTGCGAGGTCAGGACGTCCCCGATCGTCGCCGGGTACACGTTCGCGTAGGTGAGCGTCAGGTGGAGGTCCGTCATCCCTGCCTGCTGCAGGAGCTTCCGCGCACCAGCCGGGTCGTACGCGTCGATGGACGTGAGGTCCTGGTAGCCGGGGTCGAGCGACGGGATGGGGCCGCCCTGCTCCACGCCGGCGCCGCCGATGGCCGCGATGATCGCCTTCGGGTCGATGGCCTTGCGGATGGCTTCGCGGACGCGGACGTCGGTGAAGGGCGCCTTCGCGTCGTTGAACGCGAGCGTGTACTTGTCGGTCGTCCGACCGGTCTTCAGGGTGATGCCGGGAGCGTCCTCGAGCTGTCCCTTGAGGGTGCCGTTGACGGCGGTCTCGACGTCGAGGTCGCCGTTCGCCATGGCGTTCACCGCGGTGGACGGCTGCGTGATGTACCGGAACACCACTGTGGCGACCTTCGCCTTCGGCCCCCAGTAGTCCTCGTTCCGGACGAACGTGAGCGCGTCGCCCTGCTTCCAGCTCGACACGCGGAACGGTCCGGTCCCGTTCGCGGTGTGGGAGCGGTCGTTGCCCGCGCCCCGCTCGAGCACGAGGCCGGCCCGGCCCGTCAGGTCGAACAGGAGGTCGGAGTCCGGCCTCGCCAGGGTCAGCACCACGGTGGCGTCGTCCGGTGCGGCGACGTTCACGACGGCGGCGAGATCGTCGCCGTCGATGTAGGTGTCGGCGTGCTGCCGGACGTCATCGAGCGACCACGCGACGTCCGCGGCGGTGAGCGGCGTGCCGTCCTGGAAGGTGACGCCCCGGCGGAGCGTGAAGGTGTAGGTGAGTCCGTCGTCGGAGACGGTGTGCCCCGTGGCGAGGACGTCCCGGATCCCGCCGGTCTGGGTGCGGCCGACGAGCCCCTGGTACACGTTGTCGATGAGCACCTGATCGAGTGCGGCGCCGGCCTGGGTGCGGATGTCCAGGCTCGTCGGCTCGAGGACGAGCCCGACGCGGACCGTGGCGTCCCGGCCGCCGGTGGCGTCGTCGGAGCCGGAGCCGGAGCAGCCGCTGAGCGCGAGGCTTACGGCGATGGCGAGGGCCGCGGCGGTGCCGGCGAGACGACGCAGACGGGGTCGCGTGGTCCGGTCGAGGGTCTGGCGGCGAAACAGCATTCGAGGTTCCTTCCAGCGCACGGCAGCGGCTCACTGGCCGGCGCTCGGACGAGCGTACCGGCCGGCCACCCGCCGGTCAGACGTCGTGCGCGCGCCGCCAGCGGCGGATCGCGTCGGCGAGCGCCAGGGGCGCCTGTGTCTGCACGACGTGCCGCGCCTGCACGGTGACCGCCTCGGCCTGCGGCATGCGGTCGCCGAACGAGCGGACGAGTCTCGGGGACACATATCCGCGGTCGCCGCGCACGAGGAGGACAGGCACGTCGAGCGCGTCGAGATCCGCCCATGCGTCGACGAAGCGACCCACGTCGGCGGCGACCCCGTCGGCGAGGTGCGGGAAGTGATGGCGGCGGATGCGCCTCCCGGCTGGGCCCACGACCGTGGAGTGGACGGCGTCGCGGACGAGCGCGGCGTGGTCTCCGCCGAGTCCGAGCGCGCGGGAGCGCGCGACGACCTCGTCGACGTCCGCGAAGTCGGGTTCGGACTCCAGGGAGCGCACGATCCGGTCGACGGCGCGCTGCGTGAAGTCGGGCGACATGTCGACGAGGACGAGGCCGGTGACGCGGGTGGGAGCGATCGCGGCCATCCTCGCGGCGATGATCGCGCCGAGCGAGTGCCCGATGAGGATCCCCGGCGGCACGGCGAGCGCCTCCAGCGCCGCGAGGACGTCGGGCGCCACCGCGTCCGCGGAGTAGTCCGCGTCGTCCCGCCAGGCCGAGCGCCCGTGGCCGGGCAGGTCGACGGCGAGCGACGGTGTCCCGAGCGCGAGCGCAGTCGCGTCGAAGGAGTGTGCCTCGATGCCGACGCCGTGGAGGAACACGGCCGACGCATCGGGGGCCGTCGCTGCCGTCGCCGGGTCGCCGTTCCGCCCCGCGCCGCTGGACCATCGGATCGCGGACACACGGCTGTTCCGGTGCGGCGCTGCAGCGATCAGCCGGGAGGGGCGGAGGGGGTGGTCGACGCCGAGCCGGCTCGCGAGCTCGGCGACGTCGGCGAACTCGTCGTCGACGAGGTGGTCGGGTTCGGCAGGCTGGTCGGGCACCTCGCCATCCTCCCAGCCTTCGAGACTGGTTCGACTTAGGTAAGGCATGCCATACTTGCTGCGTGGCCGCCGGATACCGAACCTTCAGCGTCAGTGTGGCGCGCGTCACCCCGCTGACGCCGCATTTCGTCCGGGTGACGCTGCACGGCGACGAGCTTGCGCTGTTCTCCGCCGTCGGACTCGACCAGCGGATCAAGGTCGTGCTGCCGATCGCCGGACACGGCTTCACGGACCTCCCCGACGACGGCACCGACTGGTTCACGGCATGGCGGAACCTCCCGGACGAGCTCCGGAACCCGATCCGCACGTACACGGTGCGCTCGTTCCGCCCCGGTCTCCGGGAGCTCGACATCGACTTCGTCGATCACGGCGACATCGGTCCCGCCTCCCGCTGGGTCGGGCAGGCCACAGTCGGCGACGAGCTCAGGATCGTCGGTCCGACCGTGCCGGACTCGCCCGCCGACCTGCCGAACGGCGCCGCCGAGTTCGCGCCCGGAGCCGCGCAGCGCGTGCTGCTCGCCGGCGACGAGACCGCGGCGCCCGCGATCTGCGCCATCCTCGAGGCCCTCGACGCCGGCACCGTCGGTCACGTTTTCATCGAGGTGCCGACCGACCTGGACCGGCTCCCGGTGACGGCTCCGGCCGGCGTCGAGATCACCTGGATCGCGCGCAACGGCGCCGACCACGGCCGGCACATGACCGACCACGTGCACCAGTGGGCCAATGCCTACCGGGCGGCGCGGGACGCGCGCGTGGCGGTCGCCGCCGACGCGTTCGTCGACGTGGACGTCGATCACGCGATCCTGTGGGAGATCCCGCAGGATCGTTGCGACGACGACGTCTACGCATGGATCGCGGGCGAGGCGGGATGCGTCAAGGAGCTCCGCCGGCACCTGGTGCGCGGCGTCGGCATGGACCGCCGCTCCGTCGCCTTCATGGGGTACTGGCGGCGGGGGAAGGCCGAGGGGTGACCGCGGTCGCCGCCGGAGGCGTGCCGACGTGCGCGCTCGCGGCACGAGGGCTGTCCCTGGCATACGACGACCGCTTCGTCGTCGAGTCGCTCGACGTGGATATCCCCGACGGGTCCCTGACGGTCATCGTCGGGCCGAACGCGAGCGGGAAGTCGACCCTGCTCAAGGCGCTCGCCCGAACGCTGACGCCGACCGCGGGCGGCGTGTGGCTGGACGGGCAGCCGATCCGCTCATACCGTCCCAAAGCGGTGGCACGCCGGGTGGCGATGCTCCCGCAGACCCCCGTCGCGCCGGAGGGGATCACCGTGCGCGACCTCGTCGCGCGCGGCCGCTACCCGCACCAGGACATGTGGCGCGCCTCGAGCGGCCGTGACCGGATCGCGGTCAAGGAGGCACTTGAGCAGACCGGCACCGCGGGGCTCGCGGACCGCGGGGTGGACGAGCTGTCGGGAGGCCAGCGGCAGCGCGTGTGGATCGCGATGGTGCTGGCGCAGGAGACGGACATCGTGCTCCTCGACGAGCCGACCACGTTCCTCGACATCGCCCACCAGTACGACGTCCTCGAGCTCGCAGCCGCGCTGCACGCCGCCGGCCGCACGGTCGTCGCGGTGCTGCACGACCTCAACCAGGCGGCCCGGTACGCCACGCACGTCATCGCGATGGACCACGGCCGGATCCTGGCCGAGGGGCCGGCATCGAGCGTGGTGACCGCGGAACTCGTCGAGCAGGTGTTCGGTCTGCCGTGCGTGGTCATCCCCGACCCGGAGACCGGCACCCCGCTCGTCGTGCCGCGGGCCGGGGCCGCCGTCGGGAGCCGCACCCTCGGCGCGGTGGCCGGGGAACCCGCCGTCGCCTGAGCGGGCGAGGGCGGACGGCGAGCCTCCCGGTCAGGCGGGACGGCCCTCCCACCCGTCGACGCGCGACGCGAGGCGTTCCCACAGCGCCGCACCCGCCGCGTCGTCCCGAGCACCGCGGCTCATCGCCCCGGGGTTGAGCCCGTCGAAGTACGTGCCGGAGCGTTCCTCGACGACATCGTCTCCGGCGAGGCGGACGAGGCCGACCGCGCCCGCCTCCGCACTGATGCCGTAGTCGCCGGCCGTGATGACCTTCAGGACCTTCATGGAGGCGGATTCGCTGCCGAAGCCGGTGGCGACGAAGCCCGGGTGGAACGAGTAGGAGGCGACGCCGGTGCGCTGTGCGTACTGCCGGGTGAGGAGGATCGCGGCGAGCTTCGCTGTGCCGTACGCGCGCCACCCGCCGAGCCAGGGCCCGCGCGTCGCGTCGAGGTCGTCGAGCCGGATGCGGCCGAGACGGTGGGCGAGGCTCGATGTGACCACCATGCGTCCTCGGTTGGCGGCGAGGACGTCGGCCAGCGCGTTCGCGAGCACGAACGGGGCGACCACGTTGCGCTGCAGGGTGGTCTCGATGCCGTCCGGTGTGTGGGAGCGCGTCGACACCAGCCCGCCCGCGTTGTTCGCGAGCGTGTCGAGGCCGGGTTCGTCCCGACGCAGGGCGGCGGCGAGGTCCTGCACCGCATCGAGCCGATCGAGATCCGCGACGTACCGCGGCATGTCGAGCTCGTCCGCGACACGGTTCGTCCGCTCCGGGTTCCGGCCGATCACGATCACGCGGTGGGCGTCGGCGACGAGCGCGCGCGCTGCGGACGCGCCGATCCCGGAGCTCGCTCCGGTCAGCGCGATGGTGCGGGGGTGCTCGGCGATCATCGTGTTCTCCTTGCTGGTCGTGGTCGTGGCCGTGGTCGAGCGTGCAGGTGCGGGGCCGTCACCGGTAGCCGCCGTCGGCGAGGCCGGCCTCGACCTCGAACCGGTTCGTCGCGGGATCTCGGCCCGCCAGTGCGTAGAGCACGGGCATCAGCATGCCGTACCGGCGCCACTGCTCGACGTGTCGGCGCTCGTGCCGGAGGACCCGGTCGCCGTCGTTGTCCCGCGTCAGGTACACGGACCCGACACACGTTCCGCCGCGGCGGAACGCCCAGCGCGGCAGCCCGGAGCAGACGATGAGGCCGTCCGCGACCCGGACCGCGCCCGTCGACAGCGGAAGCCCCACCGCCAGCCCCACCAGCGTCGCGGCGAGCCAGCCTGCCCGCGACACGGGGGAGTCGAGCAGAGGGTTCCGCCATCGGAGGCGGGCTCGGGTCACTCCGGTCGGCCGTAGGTCTCGAGGAGCCGCAGCCAGACCTCGCTCATGGTCGGATAGGCGGGGACAGCATGCCACAGACGGGCGACGGGCACCTCGCCGACCACGGCGATCGTCGCGGCCTGCAGCATCTCGGCGACGTCCTGCCCGACGAACGTGGCCCCGACGAGCACGCCGCGGTCCTCGTCGACGACGATCTTGGCGCGACCGGTGTAGCCGTCGGCCTGCAGCGCGGACCCTGCCACGGAGCCGAGGTCGTACTCCACACCGCGGACGTGCATCCCCTGCTTGCGCGCGGCGTCCTCGGTGAGTCCGACGCTCGCGACCTCGGGGTCGGTGAAGGTGACCTGGGGGACCGCCGCGTGGTCCGCCGTCGCGACGTGCGCGCCCCACGGCTCGGTCTGCGGATCGCCGCCCTGGAACCGGGCGGCGATCACCTCGCCCGCGGCGCGGGCCTGGTACTTGCCCTGGTGGGTGAGGAGCGCACGGTGGTTGACGTCCCCGACGGCGTACAGCCAGTCGGTGCCGGTGACGAGCATCGTGTCGTCGACATCGAGCCAGTCGCCCGGCGTGAGCCCGACCGTGTCGAGACCGAGATCCCCCGTGTTCGCGGTGCGCCCCGTCGAGACGAGGATCTCGCTCGTCACCAGGGTCGAGCCGTCCGCGAACGTCGTGGTGACGAGTCCGTGCTCGTCGCGGTCCACGCGGCTCGGGCTCGCACCGATGCGCACGTCGACGCCCAGGGCGGCGAGTTCCTCGGCGACGAGCTCGCCTGCGAACGGCTCCATCGCACCGAGCAGTCCGCTCCGCGCCGCGAGGGTGACGCGCGTGCCGAAGGACGCGTATGCGGTGGCGAGCTCGCAGCCGGCGACACCGCCGCCGACGACCAGGAGGCTCTCGGGTGCTTCCTGCGCGCTCGTCGCCTCCCGGGTTCCCCACGGCTGCGCGTCCGCCAGCCCGGGGACGTCGGGCAGGAGCGGGAGGGACCCGGTCGCCACCGCGATCGCGGCCCGCGCCGCGTGCGTGACACCGTCGATCTCGATGGTCTTCGGGCCGGTGATCCGGGCGTGCCCGCGGAGGAGCGCGATGCCGGCCGACTCGAGCCAGGAGACCTGCGAGTCGTCCTTCCAGTTGCTCGTGAACGAGTTGCGCCGCGCGAACACCGCGGCGGGGTCGACCGAGCCGGTCACGGCCTCCTTCGCGCCGCCGAGGCGGTGCGCCGCGCGGACCGCGTGCCCGCTCCGGAGCAGGGCCTTCGAGGGCATGCATGCCCAGTAGGAGCACTCTCCGCCGACGAGCTCCACCTCCACGATAGCCGTGCTCAAGCCGCGTTTCTGGGCGTAGTCCGCCACGTTCTCGCCGACAGCGCCGGCACCGATGACGATGAGGTCGTATTCCATGCCGCCGAGCGTACGCGCCGAACCGGGACGCATCACGGGGTCTTCCGCCCGTGGTCTCCTGGCGCCTGCGGGCAGGGCCTACCGCTCGCGGGACGCCGCGGACAGGGCGCCCACGATGCGCAGGATCACGCCCAGGTCATCGACGGCACGCGACGGGTCGGCGGGTGCGAAACCGGTGAGAGCGGCTCCGACTAGGCGGCGCCCCGCTGTCGCGGCGCCGATCCGCTCGACGAGGGCGGCGCCGTCGAATCCGAACGGGACGGGTTCGAGGAGCCCGTCGACCTGGGACGGGTCGAGGACGTCGAGGTCGACGTGGAGGAAGACCTCGTCGGCTCCGGTCGCGTCGACGGCCGCGCGGATCGCGGCCGGGGTCGCCTCGTCTGCCTCGAGGTGACGGATGCCGGCCTGGGCGAGGGCGCTGCGCTCCGGATCCTCCGCGCCACGGGTTCCCACGACGACGACCTGGCGGGATTCGAGACGCACGATGTCGGGGAAGAGGTCCGCGGGCCGGTCGACGAGGACGCGGACCACGGCGGTCTCGGCCGCGACGGGCTGCGCCCGGTTCAGCGCCCGGAAGCCCGTCGAGCCGGAGAGGCGCACGAATGCCGTCGTCGCACCGCATGCCACGGCGGCGCCGAGCACGGTCGCGCCGTCGCCACCGATCGCGAGCACGGGCTCGGACGCGATGCGGACCTCCTCCGTGACGCTCTCGGCGACGGACCGGACGGCCGTGTACCGGGCGACGGCGGTCTCCAGTCGGTCACCGGCACCAGCGGGAACCGGAACGGTGGTGGTCGCGGCACGGGGGAGATCGGCGGCGACGGCCTCGGCGCCGTCCGCGAGACGCATCGCCCGGGACGACGCCGAGCCCTGCCACTGGCCGACGACGAGGAATTGCACGAGGCCAGTCTGTCAGGTCGTCCGCGGGTCGTCCCGGGGCGCGTTCAGCTGCCGGACTTCAGCGCGGCCAGTCGCGCCTCGATCTCAGCGTCCCGACCGACGTCGGCAAGGCTCTCGAACTGCGCGTCGAGGCTCGAGGCCTGGAGCTCGGTCTGGCCGAGGACCTTCGCCTCCTCGCGCCGGACCTTCTCCTCGAAGCGGCCGAGGTCGCTCGTCGGGTCCATGACGTCGATGGCGCCGACCGCCTCGTTCACCTTCGACTGCGCCTCGGCGGTCTTGGCGCGTGCGACGAGCTGGTCGCGCTTGGCCCTCAGGTCGACGAGCTTCTGCTCCATCCCCGCAAGACCGGACTTCAGCTTGTCGACGGACTCGTTCTGCGCTGCGATCGTCGGCTCGGCGTCTTTTGCCTCCTGCTCGGCCGCGATCTGCTTGCTGATCGCGATCTTGGCGAGGTTGTCGAACTTGTCGGCCTCGGCGGACTTGCCCTCTCCGCGATATTTGTCGGCTGCAGCGCTGGCGCTGGCCGCCTTCTGACCCCAGTCGGCGGCAGCCGCGATGTCCTCGGCGTGGTCCTGCTCCATGAGCCGGACGTTGCCGATGGTCTGCGCGATCGCCGCCTTCGCGTCTGCGATGTTGTTGGAGTAGTCGCGCACAAGCTGGTCCAGCATGAGCTGCGGGTCCTCGGCGTTGTCGATGAGCTGATTGACGTTCGCTCGGAGGAGCGTGGAGATCCTGCCGAAGATGGTCTGCTTCGCCATGGTGTTCCCTTTCCTTGGTAGTCCGCCGCGACCCTGATGGGTCGTGTCGGTCGTGCTGTCGGTGTGTCGTCGAGTCGAGTCGTGTCGTGTCGTGGTCCGTGACCGGGTTGCGGGCAGCCGTCGGTCGGCGCTCGGCGGGGTCAGAACCGGCCGCCGCCGGAGAACCCGCCGCCTCCGCCGCCTCCGCCGCCTCCGCCGCCGAACCCGCCGCCGCCGCCGAACCCGCCGCCGCCGAACCCGCCGCCGCCGAACGAGCCGCCGCCGAAGCTTCCGCCGCGCCCGCCGAGCATGCCGCCGAGGACGAGCCCGGTGACGATGCCGCCGAGCTGCGCGCCGCCGCCTCCGCCGCCCTGGCCTGGCCAACCGCCCATGTCGTTGTTCGCCTCGTCGATCGCGGCGGCGGCGTACTGCTCGGAGGCGCGTGCCGCCCGGAGCGCCTGCTCCGAGTCGTGCGGCGCGAGCTGCAGGGCGTCGTCGAACGCCCGCTCCGCCTCGGACAGGCGGGTCCGAGCGGTGGACCCGATCCCGCCGCGCCGCATGGAGATGTAGTCCCGCGCCTGACTGATCCGCGTCCGGGCGTCCCGGAGCGCTGCGTCCAACGCGGCGGCGGCGCGCTGGGCACGTTCCGCCTCGCTTCTGGCGCTCGCCAATGCGCCGTCGATCGCCGTGTTCGCCTCGGTGAGCCGGTCCAGCGTCGCCACGGGGTCCTTCGGATCCAGACGCTGCTGCAGGACCGCCTGCGCGGTCGCCACGGCCGACGACATCTCCGGGCCGCCCACCCCGTTCTGCTGGTACGCCCGACCAGCCGCGACATCCCCCTCGACCTCGGCGCGGAGCGCCTGCACGCGGGTGGCGGTCTCGGCGAAGGTGTCGCCGGCCCCGCGCACGGCCTCGGTGAGTCGGGCGACCTGCGCGAGGGCGTGCTGCGCGTCACGGACGGCGATCACCGCGGCACCCTTGTCGCCGTCCGCGAGCACCGTGCGGGCGGCCTCGGATCGATCGGCGGCGTAGGCCAGGACTTCGCGCGCCTGGGCGACGTTGCCCTCGACGGTCGCGAGGGTCCGACCGCTCCACCGGTTCCGCAGCGCGCCGAGCGCCGAGTCGGCGGCGTCGACCTGCTGCGGCGCGAGCGCGACGGCTCGCCCGAGCTCGACGGCGGCTCCTTCCACGCCGTCCTCCAACGACCGGAGCTGGTCGAAACTGTCCGCCTGCTCCTCGAGCGTGGCGTGCGCCTGTTCGCAGATCTCGATGATCTGTCGCGACCACTGCGCGCGCTGCTCGGGGCTGTCCGGGATCTCGTCGTCGAGCTGCTGCCGGAACTGGAACGCCTTCCGGACCGACTGCTGCGCGTGCTCGAGGGCGTCGGCGAACGGTTTCGCGGCGTCGGCGCCGAACTGCGCGGTCGCGAAGCCCACCTCCTGCTCGGCGGTGCGGAGCTCGTCGTCGATCGTGACGAGCGCCCCGCCGGCGCGACGCTCGAGCTCCGCGAGGTCCGCTGCCTGCGCGGCAGCGGACCGGGCCGCCGTCGCTCGACGCCGTGCCCGGCGCACCACCAGGAGCACGAGGAGCACGACGACGACCACCGCGAGGAGGATCCAGAGCCAGGTGAGGTCGGGCGGCGCCTGCGTGTCGGCCAGACCGGTGGCGAACGCCGTCGCCGCTCCGGCCCAGTCGTCCTGCCGCAGCTGTGGGACGAGGTCCTGGTCGACGGCCTGCTCGACGTCGGAGGAGCTGAGCGTGGTGGAGTCGTCGGTCTGCGTGACGTTGTAGACGCGGTCGTCGACGGCGACGGACAGCAGGACGCCGTTGCTGTCGATCTGGTTCGCCTCCAGCGTCGCCCGGCCCCACGCCGCCTGATCCGACGGATCGGTGAAGGACGGGACGTACACGACGTAGAGCTGCGTCTGGGTGTCCTGATAGAGGGAGTCGATCGCCTGCTGCACCGACGCCTCCTGCGAGGAGGTCAGCGCGTCCGCCTCGTCGAGGACGTATGCGCCCCCGAGGTCGACCGGTGCGGTGGCGGAGGCGAGGGAGGCCGGTGCGACCGCGGCGAGGAGACCGATCGCGGCGGCGGCGACCCCGGAGAGCCATCGCGTTCCCATGCGGGACTGCGGCCGCCCTCTGTCGCTCGATCGGCCGTCGATCGCGGTCATGCATCCTCCTGTCGCACCTGCCGGCACCCGTCGCGCTCCGCAGTGCCCCGGAGTCTATCGACGGCGGTTGACCGCCCGGCGAGGGAAGCATGCGAGGGCGGTGTGCATCGCGCATCGGATCGGTGTGCGCCCAGTCGGCGCATCGGTGCACCGGCCCGGCCGGTGACCCCCGTTCGGGGAGTACCATGAGGACCGTTCGACGATGAAGGGAGCTGCAATGGAGCGTGCGACCAGGACAGAAGTGGTGCCCCTCGGAGACGGGTTCGTTCGCGTCTCGACGGCTGCGAGCGGCGTGATCGGGTTCGTGCGCGAGCACGAGGGCCGGTACGAGGTGCTGCGGGGCCGGGTTCGGCAGGCGACACGGTCGGAGGGTGAGTACTCGACGTTGAACGTCGCGCTCATCGCGTTGACCCACGCCTGACCCATCCCGCTGACGAGACGTCCACCCGGTCCGCCGGGTGGACGTCTCGTCCGTTCGGTGGCTGTCGCGCCGTGGCTCTGGCCTCGCGCCGTCCGGTGGCTGTCATGCCGGTGGCCGCGTGCCGGGCTCCGATGCATCCGGCCGGCAGTGTGGTGCCCCCAGGAGGATTCGAACCTCCGCCCCTGCCTCCGGAGGGCAGTGCTCTATCCCCTGAGCTATGGGGGCCCGGGGTGCCTCCACCGTAGCAGGTCGACGCGCCCCCGCCAGACCACCCCGGGCCGCTTCCGACCGTTCAGTCCGTGCCGGACGTGGCGCGGTCCGATGGTCCGAGCGCGGCCCGCGCCGCGTCCACCACCGGCTGGGCGTCGCCCGGCTCACCGAACATCGTCGATGTGACGTTCACCCAGTACGGGTCGACGAACGCGTCCGCCCGGCCGACGCCCCCACGGGTCAGGAAGTACCCCTCCACGGTGTACGTCGGCACGGAGTGGCTGTCCTCGAACAGGGTGTCCTTGAGCCGGGTGAGGTTCGCAGCGGGCAGGGAGGCGACGGCGACCGTCACCGTGATGTCGTCCGCACGGTCCTCCCAGATGCACGCGACGCCCCGCTGCTCAACGATGGCGGCGGCCGTGGTGCCCTTCTTCGGCGTCGCGTCGGGTCGCGGGGTGAAGGTCTTGCCGTAGACGCCGAAGGCCGCGGCCGGCACGAGCGTGTCACAGGGCACGCGGACGCGGGACCCGACCGGCGTCGGCGCGGCGCTCCCGCTCGACGCCCCGGCGGCGGTCGACGCGGTTCCGGCGCCCTGGCCGGTGCAGCCGCCGAGGGAGAGCGCGCCCACGACAGCGAGCACCGCGGCGGTGATCGCCCGGTGGCGGATGCGGGTGGCCATGCCGACCATGATGGCGCACCCCGGTACAGTTGTCTGGTGACTCCAGACGAACTCTCCGCCGCGTACCTGTCGATCCTGGCCGGGATCGTCGAGCGACGAGGTGCCGGTGAGACGGTCACGATCACGGACCAGCACGTCGTCCTGGAGCGGCCGCGGAATCGTGCGCACGGCGACTGGTCGTCGAACGCCGCGATGCAGCTCGCCAAGCGCATCGGCACGAGTCCGCGCGAGCTCGCCACCGAGATCGCGGGCGAGCTCACCGAGCTCGACGGCGTCGACGCGGTCGAGATCGCCGGCCCGGGCTTCGTCAACATCACGCTCGAGGCTGCTGCGGCCGGCGCGATCGCACGGACGATCGTCGAGGAGGGCGCGGCGTTCGGATGCGGCGATCTGTACGACGGCGTCCGCATCGACCTGGAGTTCGTGTCCGCCAACCCGACCGGACCGATCCATATGGGCGGCGTTCGCTGGGCGGCCGTCGGCGACAGCCTCGCCCGCGTCTTCCAGTCGCAGGGCGCGCTCGTCACCCGTGAGTACTACTTCAACGATCACGGCGGTCAGATCGACCGGTTCGCGCGCTCGCTGCTCGCGAGCGCGCTGGGGGAGCCGCTGCCGGAGGACGGCTACGGCGGTGCGTACATCAGCGAGATCGCCGCCCGCGTGCTCGCGACGTACGACGGCGACGTCGCGGACCTGCCCCGCGACCAGGCGCAGGAGCTGTTCCGGCGCGAGGGCGTCGAGTTCATGTTCGCGGACATCAAGGCGTCGCTGCACGGCTTCGGGGTCGACTTCGACGTGTACTTCCACGAGAACGCGCTGCACGAGTCGAAGGCGGTGGACCGCGCGATCGGCCGGCTGCGCGATCTCGGGCACATCTACGAGGCCGAGGGGGCGACCTGGCTCCGCACCAGCACCTTCGGCGACGACCGCGACCGCGTCATCATCAAGTCGGATGGCGAGCCCGCCTACATCGCGGGGGACCTCGCCTACTACCTCGACAAGCGGGAGCGCGGGTTCGAGCGGAACCTCATCATGCTCGGCGCCGACCACCACGGGTACATCGGCCGGATGATGGCGATGTGCGCGGCGTTCGGCGACGAGCCCGGTCGCAATCTCGAGATCCTCATCGGGCAGATGGTCAACCTCCTCAAGGACGGCCAGCCGATGCGGATGTCGAAGCGCAACGGCACGGTCGTCACGCTCGAGGACCTCGTCGACGCAGTCGGTGTCGACGCCGGACGGTACGCTCTCGTCCGGTTCGCGTCGGACACCGCGATCGACATCGACCTCGACCTGCTCGTCAAGCGGACGAACGACAACCCCGTCTTCACCGTGCAGTACGCCCACGCCCGCACCTGTGCCGTCGACCGCAACGCGGCGGCGAGCGGTGTCGAGCGGTCCGCGTTCGACGCGTCGCTCCTCACCCACGAGACCGAGAGCGCGCTCCTCGGCGCCCTCGCCGAGTTCTCGCGGGTGGTCCGCCACGCCGCCGAGCTCCGCGAGCCGCACCGGATCGCCCGGTACGTGGAGCAGCTCGCCGGTCTCTACCACCGCTGGTACGACGCCTGCCGGGTCAGCCCCCTCGGCGACGAGCCGGTCACGGACCTCCACCGCACCCGCCTGTGGCTCAACGACGCCACCGGGCAGGTGGTCCGGAACGGACTGGCGCTGCTCGGGGTGAGCGCGCCGGAGCGCATGTAGTCCGGCCCCGGCGGGCCCGCCCGACGCGCGGGAGAGCCGGGGAACCGGCATCGTGACGGCCTGCGAGAATGGGCGGCATGTCTGCAGCCTCCGGGATCCCGTCCGACCTCGCCCCGAAGCGGCCGCATCGTGGCGGACGCATCGCGTTGATCGCCCTCGTCGTGGTCCTGGTGCTCGTCGCCGTCCTCCTCGTCGTCGCGGAGTTCGTCGTGCGGGGGATCGTGGACCGGACGATCGCAGACCGGGTGGAGCAGTCCCTGCCGGACGGTTCCACCGGGCAGGTGCACGCCGACGCGCACGGCATCGTCCTGCCGCAGCTGCTCGGCGGCACCCTGGACGATGTCGACGTCTCCTCGAAGCGGTTGACCGTGCAGGGTGTCCCGTTCGCGGTGACCGCGACCGTGCACGACGTGCCGGTGAGCGGCACGGGCTCCACCGGCGCGATCGACGGGCGCGTGCGGCTCGCATCGAGCGCGGTGCAGGACCTGGGGATCCTCGATCAGGTCTCGGGGGACATCACGCTCCGCAAGGGCGGGATCGCGTGGGACGGCACGACCACGATCCTCGGGTACGACGTGGACTACCGGGTGCTCGCAGACCTGGCCGCGGCGTCGAACGGCAAGGGCGTGACCGTGACCCCGCAGACGGTGCGCGTCACGGACAGCGACCTCGGCCTCGACTTCGGCGGCAGCGTCCCGGGGGTCTCCGGGACGCCGGTCAACCTCTGCACGGCGACATACCTGCCGGCGGAGCTCCGACTGCGATCGCTCGACATCACCGCCGCCGCCGCCAGCGCCCGGCTGTCCGGCGCCCACCTGCCGCTGTCGGAGAAGGGCCTGCTGACCACCGGCACCTGTTGACGCAGCACCGGCGCGGCGGCGACAGCGCGGCACAGCACGACCGGCGGACTGTCAGGAGGCGGAGCTCGCGTCGCTAGGCTGCCGGTGTGACCGCGAACCCGCTCGCCAACCCGCTCGCGCCGGAGCGCCTCCCCGTGCCCGCTGCGCCGGACGCCCTCGTCGCCCGCATCTGGCCCGCATCGGCGACCCGCACCGACGACGGCGACCTCGCGGTCGGCGGAATGACCGCGACGGCGCTCGTCGAACGGTTCGGCACGCCGTTGTCCGTGGTCGACGAGCGGGACGTGCAGTCCCGGGCCGCGCGTGTCCGCGACGCGTTCCAGGACGCATTCGCCCGGATCGGGACCACCGCGCACGTCTACTACGCCGGCAAGGCGTTCCTCACGACGCAGGTCGCCGCATGGATGGGGGAGGCGGATCTCCGCGTGGACGTCTGCACCGCGGGCGAGCTCGCGGTGGCGCTCGCGGGTGGCCTCGACGCCGGACGGCTCGGCTTCCACGGCAACAACAAGTCCGACGCCGAGATCGCCCGCGCTGTCGAGGCCGGGATCGGCACCATCGTCCTCGACAGCCAGGAGGAGATCGGCCGGGTCGCCGGCGCCGCCGCCCGAGCCGGCATGGTGCAGCGTGTGCGCATCCGCATCAACAGCGGCGTGCATGCGTCGACCCACGAGTACCTCGCCACCGCACGGGAGGACCAGAAGTTCGGCATCCCGCTCAGCGACGCCGTCGCCGCGGCCCGGATGGTGCGTGCCGAGCCGTCGCTGGCGTTCGTCGGGCTGCACTCGCACATCGGCTCGCAGATCTTCGACGAGTCAGGGTTCCGGGAGGCGGCTCGTCGGCTGATGGACGTGCACGCCGCGCTGACGGTCGACGGTCCCGTCCCCGAGCTCAACCTCGGCGGCGGCTGGGGCATCGACTACACCGAGGCGGACAACGCCTTCGAGCCCGAGGGCATCGCCGAGGCGCTCGCTCGCATCGTCGGCGACGCCTGCGCCGAGCGGGGCATCCCGGTGCCGATCGTCGCCGTCGAGCCGGGCCGCTACATCGTCGGGCCGGCCGGGATCACGCTGTACCGCGTCGGCACGATCAAGCCCGTGGAGCTCGCGCTGGACGCCACCGACGACAGCTCTGCGGATGCGGATGCGGATGCCGGTGCTGAGCCGGCCGGTCGCACCGCGGTCCGCACCTACGTCAGCGTCGACGGCGGCATGAGCGACAACGCGCGCCCCGCGCTCTACGGCGCCGACTACACGGCCCGGCTCGCCCGGTCGTCCGACGCCGCGCCGATCCTCGCCCGCGTGGTCGGCAAGCACTGCGAGAGCGGCGACGTGGTCGTGCAGGACGAGTACCTGCCCGGCGACGTGCGGCGGGACGACGTGCTCGCCGTCGCGGCGACCGGCGCCTACTGCTGGAGCCTGTCGAGCAACTACAACCATGTCCCGCGCCCGCCCGTCGTCGCGGTCGCGGACGGCGATGCCCGTATCCTCGTGCGTGGCGAGAGCATCGACGATCTCCTCGCCCGCGACACCGGCGTGCCCGGAGCCGGCAGGCGAGCGCCCCTCGGCGTCCCGCACGCGCCGGTCGCACGCTGACCACCTTCGAAGCCGAGGTACCTCCACCGCATGATCGAATACCGCAACGTCCGCGTCGCCCTGCTCGGGGCCGGCTCCGTCGGATCGCAGGTCGCCCGCCTCCTCCTCGAGCACGGCGACGAGCTCGCATCCCGGGCCGGAGCGGGCCTCGAGCTCGTCGGCATCGCCGTGCGGGACGTCGACGCCTCCCGGGACGTGGACCTGCCGCGCGCGCTGTACACCACCGACGCCGAGTCGCTGATCCTCGGGGCGGACATCGTCGTCGAGCTCATCGGCGGGATCGAGCCGGCACGCACGCTCGTGCTGCAGGCGCTCGGGTCCGGGGCGGACGTCGTCACCGGGAACAAGGCCCTCCTCGCCACCCACGGACCCGAGCTGTTCGCCGCCGCCGAGCAGGTCGGCGCACAGCTCTACTACGAGGCCGCCGTGGCGGGCGCGATCCCGATCATCCGGCCCCTGCACGACTCGCTGGCCGGCGACCGCATCGAGCGGATCATGGGGATCGTCAACGGCACGACGAACTTCATCCTCGACCTGATGGACCGCAGGGGGGCGACGTTCGAGGACGCCCTGGCCACCGCGACCCAGCTCGGGTACGCCGAGGCCGACCCGACCGCGGACGTCGAGGGCTACGACGCCGCGCAGAAGGCCGCGATCCTGGCATCCCTCGCCTTCCACACCACCGTGCCGCTTGCCGCCGTGCACCGCGAGGGCATCACGCAGGTCACCATCGAGCAGGTCCGGGCGGCACGGAAGGCCGGCTACGTCGTCAAGATCCTCGCGCTGTGCGAGCGGCTCGTCGACGCGGAGGGACGGGAGGGTGTGAGCGCCCGCGTCTATCCGGCGCTCGTCCCCGAGTCGCACCCGCTGGCCTCCGTGCACGGCGCGAAGAACGCCGTGTTCGTCGAGGCGGAGGCGGCCGGCGATCTCATGTTCTACGGCGCGGGCGCCGGCGGGGTCCAGACGGCGTCGGCCGTGCTCGGGGACCTCGTCTCGGCCGCGCGGCGCCACGTCATCGGCGGCCCGGGCATCGCCGAGTCGACGCAGTCGAACCTCCCGGTGTTCCCGATGGGCTCCGTGTCGACGAGCTACCAGATCACGATGCACGTCGCGGACGCGCCCGGCGTCCTGTCGACGGTCGCCGGTGTCCTCGCCGGGCACGGCGTCAGCGTCGAGACCGTCGAGCAGACCAGCACCGCACCCACCGACGCGCCCGGCGCCGACCGGACCGGGGCCACCGCTACCCTGGTGATCGGCACGCACCGGGCGCGCGAATCCGACCTCGCAGCCACGGTGGCTGCGCTCCGGAACGAGCCCGTCGTCGCCGAGGTCACCAGCGTCCTCCGTGTCGAGGGCATCATGAGAGAGGGAGCCTGATGGCCCACCAGTGGCAGGGAGTCCTGCGCGAGTACGCCGACCGTCTCGACGTGACGGATGCGACACCGATCGTGACGCTGGGCGAGGGCGGCACGCCGCTCATCCCGGCGCGTGCGCTGTCGGAGCGCACCGGGGCGGACGTCTACGTGAAGTTCGAGGGCATGAACCCGACCGGGTCCTTCAAGGACCGGGGGATGACGATGGCGATCTCGAAGGCCGTCGAGCACGGCGCGAAGGCCGTCATCTGCGCGTCGACGGGGAACACGAGCGCCTCGGCCGCGGCGTACGCCACGCATGCCGGCATCACGGCGGCGGTCCTGGTGCCGGAGGGCAAGATCGCGATGGGCAAGCTGAGCCAGGCGGTCGCGCACGACGCGCAGCTGCTGCAGGTGCAGGGCAACTTCGACGACTGCCTCGACATCGCCCGCGACCTCGCCGAGCACTACCCGGTGCACCTGGTCAACTCCGTGAACAACGACCGCATCGAGGGGCAGAAGACCGCCGCGTTCGAGGTGGTCGACGTTCTCGGCGACGCGCCGGACTTCCATTTCCTCCCGGTGGGCAACGCGGGCAATTACACCGCCTACTCCCGCGGGTACCGCGAGGACCTCGCCGCCGGCCGGAGCACGCGTCTGCCGCGCATGTTCGGGTTCCAGGCGGCCGGGGCGGCTCCGATCGTCCGCGGCGAGGTCGTGCGGCACCCCGAGACCATCGCGAGCGCCATCCGGATCGGGAATCCCGCCTCCTGGCGGTTCGCCCTGGAGGCCCGTGAGGAGACCGACGGCTACTTCGGCGCGATCGACGACGCGGGCATCCTCGCGGCGCAGCGGATCCTGTCCGCGGAGGTCGGCGTGTTCGTCGAGCCGGCATCGGCGATCAGTGTCGCCGGGCTGCTCGAGCGTGCGGATGCCGGCGCCGTGCCGCGCGGTGCACGCGTCGTCCTCACCGTGACCGGGCACGGCCTGAAGGACCCGCAGTGGGCGCTCAAGAACGCCGACGGCGCCGAGGTCTCGCCGACGACCGTCCCCGTGGACACCGCGGCCGTCGCCGATGTGCTGGGTCTGGTCGGGGCGCCTCGGTGACTCCGGGCCGTGGCGTGCCGGACCGGCGGTCGCCGGGGGCGGCAGATCGCGGCCAACCAGCTGTACCGGCCGGACGGGCAGTCGTCGTCCGCGTTCCAGCCACGTCGGCGAACCTCGGCCCGGGGTTCGACACCCTGGGGCTCGCGCTGTCCCTCTACGACGAAGTCGAGGTGCGGGTCCGGCCCGAGACGGGAGCCGTCGTGAGCGTGACCGGCGTCGGCGAGGGCGAGGTCGCCACGGACGACACGAACCTCGTGGTCCGGGCGATGCGCCGCGGCTTCGAGGCGGTGGGCGTCGCGCAGCCCGGCGTCGAGCTCCGCGCCCGGAACGCGATCCCGCACGGGCGCGGGCTCGGCTCCTCGGCGGCGGCGATCGTCGCCGGCCTCATGGCCGCTCGCGGGCTGCTCGCCGGCGTCGCGGACCTCTCCGCCGAGACGATGCTCGCCGTCGCCACCGACATGGAGGGTCACCCGGACAACGTCGCGCCGGCCCTGTTCGGCGGACTGACGATCGCGTGGATGGGCCCGCAGGGCCCGGCCTACAAGCGCCTGCTCGTGCACCGCGGCGTCTCGCCCGTGGTGTTCGTGCCGAGCTCGACGCTCTCGACGAAGCTCGCCCGGAGCCTCCAGCCGGCGCACGTACCGCACGAGGACGCGACGTTCAACGTCTCGCGGTCGGCGTTGCTCGTGGCGGCGCTCATCCAGAGCCCGGAGCTGCTCCTGGCGGCGACGGAGGACCGCCTGCACCAGAGCTACCGTGCGAGCGCGATGCCCGAGACCGACGGGCTCATCCGGCTGCTCCGTGAGCACGGCCTCGCCGCCGTGGTGTCCGGGGCGGGGCCGAGCCTCCTCGTGCTCGGCAGCGATCCGGCGCAGCGGCTCACCGCGGCCGCGCTCGTCCAGCGACACGCCATGACGGCATGGTCGCCGCTCATGCTGGCCGTCGATCTGGGTGGTGCTACAGTGATCGGGCACCCGACTCCACTGCCGGAGCTCCCGCACGGCATTCCCGACCCGGTCTAGATCGCATCACTGATCGCACCGGACGCGAATGCCTCGCGGATTCTGGTTCCGGTGCGATGTGGGGCGATCACTTTCAGAAAGCCCATCCCGGCCGTCGTCTGAACGACGGGCCCACGCCGCCGTTCTGGCGGATCGGCCACGGAGCTGTCCAACTGGACGGCGCCGCGGGATCGGTGAAACTCTCCGCGTTCTGCGGTCCGAAAGGAACACCAGTTTTGACCGACGTCACCACCGCTGCGGGCACCGCGGCGGACACCACCATCGACCTGCGCAGCCTGCGCCTCCCGGAACTCCAGCGGATGGCCGCCGAACTCGGCATCGTCGGGCTCTCCAAGCTCCGCAAGGGCGACCTCATCGCCGCGATCGAGGACAAGCGGGCCGCCGCGGCGCCCACCGAGGTGCACCCCACGGGCGCTCCCGAATCGGCCACCGGGGCCGAGGCCGCAGCCGTGTCGGAGGCGAACGAGCCCTCCCGCCCCACCCACCACGACCCGGGTGCGGAGGCGACGGACAGCATCGACACCCCCGTCGTCGCGCCGCCGAGCGGCCGTGGCCGCTCTCGCCGTGCCACGAGCGGCGGCACCGTGACGACCGAGCCGGCACCGGCTGCGTCGCACACGAACGCCGGCCAGACCGGGACCGAGGACCTGCTCGCCGGGCTCGACGCGGTGCGCGCCGACAAGGACGCTCAGGAGGCCGCATCCGGTGCGCGCCGTCGTGGTCGCCGCGGCGGAGCAAGCACCGCCACCAGCGAGGGCGTTGCGACGCCGCCGACCGGCGTCGCGGACGCTCCCGGTGCCGAGCAGGACGCGAACGCGGTCGGAGGCGCGGGCGCCGAGCAGCCGGCCAGCGAGGGCGGCCCGACGAGCGCCGTGGAGCATGGCGCCGACCGTGCCAGCGACGCCCAGTCCGAGGGCGGCCAGGGCGAGCAGAACGGCCACGGCCAGAACGACGAGGCATCGGGCGACCAGGACGGCCAGGGTGAGCGTCGTGGCCGTCGCAGTCGCGGCCGCGGCCGGAACCGTGCCGCCAACGGCGACGCCGCCGAGCAGCAGAACGGCCAGGGCAAGGGCGAGCCGAACGCCCAGCAGACCAAGCAGGACCAGCCGAGGCAGGACCAGCCGAAGCAGGACCAGCAGGCCGGCGGTCGCGGGCAGCAGAACGGTCAGCAGGCGAAGCAGGACCAGCAGCAGCCCAAGCAGGACCAGGGCGGCCGTGGCGACCAGCAGCGCAGCTCCGACCAGCGCGGCGACCAGCAGCGGATGGCCGACCAGCAGGAGGAGAGCCGGTCCTCCCGCCGTCAGCGCGACCGCAAGCGGGGCCGCGGCGGCCAGTCCGACGACTTCGAGCCCGAGGTCACCGAGGACGACGTCCTCATCCCGATCGCCGGGATCCTCGACGTCCTCGACAACTACGCGTTCGTCCGCACGACCGGCTACCTGCCGGGCGCGAGCGACGTCTATGTCTCCCTCGGCCAGGTGAAGAAGTACCACCTCCGCAAGGGCGACGCCGTCGTCGGCTCGATCAAGCAGCCGCGCGAGAGCGACCACCAGGGTCGCCAGAAGTACAACGCGCTCGTCAAGATCGACTCGGTCAACGGGCAGACGCCCGACGAGGCCGCCGCCCGTGTGGAGTTCGGTGCGCTGACGCCGCTCTACCCGCAGGAGCGCCTGCGTCTCGAGACCGAGTCGAGCAAGCTCTCCACGCGGATCATCGACCTGGTCTCGCCGATCGGCAAGGGCCAGCGCGGTCTCATCGTGTCGCCGCCGAAGGCGGGGAAGACGGTCGTGCTCCAGGCCATCGCGAACGCCATCTCGAAGAACAACCCCGAGGTCCACCTCATGGTCGTCCTCGTGGACGAGCGGCCGGAGGAGGTCACCGACATGCAGCGGACCGTGAAGGGCGAGGTCATCGCCTCGACCTTCGACCGGCCCGCCGAGGACCACACGACAGTCGCCGAGCTCGCCATCGAGCGGGCGAAGCGTCTCGTCGAACTCGGCCACGACGTCGTCGTCCTCCTCGACTCGATCACGCGTCTCGGTCGGGCGTACAACCTCGCCACCCCGCCGTCCGGCCGCGTCCTGTCCGGCGGCGTGGACTCGGCGGCGCTGTATCCGCCGAAGCGCTTCTTCGGTGCGGCCCGCAACATCGAGAACGGCGGCTCGCTCACGATCCTCGCCACGGCGCTCGTCGAGACGGGATCGAGGATGGACGAGGTGATCTTCGAGGAGTTCAAGGGCACCGGCAACATGGAGCTCCGCCTCAACCGGCACCTCGCCGACCGGCGCATCTTCCCGGCCGTCGACGTCAACGCCTCCGGCACGCGTCGTGAGGAGATGCTCCTCTCCGAGGACGAGGTCACGATCACCTGGCGTCTCCGTCGGGCCCTCGCCGGGCTCGACCCGCAGCAGGCGCTCGAGGTCGTGCTGCGGAACCTCAAGGAGACGCAGTCGAACGTCGAGTTCCTGGTGCAGGTGCAGAAGTCGGTCCCGGCATCGGGGCACTCCGGCGCCGGCCACGCGGAGTAGCGCGTGTTCGAGTCGGTGGCGGTGCTGCTGGCCGAGCACGAGGATCTGACGTCGCAGCTGTCCGACCCGGCGGTCCACGCCGATGCGGCCAGGGCAAAGCGGATCAATCGTCGGTTCGCCGAGCTGAACCAGATCAAGACCGCGTACGAGACGTGGACCGCGGCGGGGGAGGACCTCGCCGCGGCCCGCGAGCTCGCGCGCGAGGACGAGGCCTTCGCCGAGGAGGTCCCGACACTCGAGGAGCACCTGCAGACGGTGCAGGAGCGCCTCCGGCGGCTCCTGATCCCGCGCGACCCGGACGACGGTCGTGACGTGATCATGGAGGTCAAGGGCGGGGAGGGCGGCGCGGAGAGCGCGCTGTTCGCCGCGGATCTGCTGCGGATGTACAGCCACTACGCCGAGTCGAAGGGGTGGAAGGTCGAGCTCCTCGACCACACCGACTCCGACCTCGGCGGCTACAAGGATGTCCAGGTCGCCATCAAGTCGAACACGACCGACCCGTCGCAGGGGGTGTGGGCTCATCTCAAGTACGAGGGCGGTGTGCACCGCGTGCAGCGGGTGCCGGCGACCGAGAGTCAGGGCCGCATCCACACGTCGACCACGGGTGTGCTCGTGTTCCCCGAGGTGGACGCGCCCGAAGAGGTCGCGATCAACCAGAACGATCTCAAGATCGACGTGTACCGCTCGTCGGGGCCCGGCGGCCAGTCGGTGAACACCACGGACTCCGCGGTGCGCATCACGCACCTGCCGACCGGCATCGTCGTCTCGATGCAGAACGAGAAGTCCCAGCTGCAGAACCGTGAGGCCGCGATGCGCGTGCTGCGTGCCCGGATTCTCGCGCGGCAGCAGGAGGAGCTCGACGCCGCCGCGTCCGACGCGCGCCGATCGCAGATCCGGGGCATGGACCGCTCCGAGCGGATCCGGACGTACAACTTCCCGGAGAACCGCATCGCGGACCACCGCACCGGCTACAAGTCGTACGACCTCGACCGGGTCATGGACGGCGCGCTCGATGCCGTCGTGGAGTCCTGCATCCGGGCGGACGAGGAGGCGCGTCTGGCCGTCATCGGCGACCAGACGTGACCTCGTCGGCGCCGGATCCGGGCGGGTCGCGTCCGTTTCCCGCCGCGCAGCTGCTGCAGGAGGCGGCCGCCGCGTTGGCAGCGGCAGCCGTGCCGTCCGCCGGCGTCGATGCCGAGCTGCTGCTCGCCTGGGCGACGTCGACGTCTCGCGGTGCGGTGCAGGCGCGGGCGATGACCGGCGGGCTGATCCAATCCGTCCACGTCGACGCGTTCCGCACGGCGGTGGCTCGACGGGCGCGGCGTGAGCCCCTGCAGCACATCACGGGGGAGGCGCACTTCCGGCACCTCACCCTCGCGGTCGGACCCGGCGTGTTCGTGCCGCGGCCCGAGACCGAGTCCGTCGCGCAGTTCGCGATCGACGCCCTGCGCGCGGTCCCGCTTCCGGCGCCCGTCGCCGTGGACCTCGGCACCGGGTCCGGGGCGATCGCGATCGCCCTCGCGACCGAGGTGCCGCACGCGGTCGTCCATGCGGTCGAGCGTTCGCCGGAGGCGTTGCCCTGGACCCGGCGGAACATCGCCGCGAACGGGCACCGGGTGGCGCTCGTCGAGGGCGACCTCGCGGAGGCGTTCCCGGAGCTCGACGGCACGGTGTCGGTCGTCGTATCAAACCCGCCGTATGTCCCGGACGATGCGGTGCCCCGGGACCGGGAGGTCCGAGATCACGACCCGGCGCTCGCGCTCTACGGCGGGCCGGACGGCTTGGACGCGGTACGGGCCCTCGCCGTGACCGCTGAGCGGCTGCTCGTGCCCGGCGGCGTGGTCGTCATCGAGCACGGTGAGCTCCAGGGCGCCGATGCGCGCGCGATCCTCCTGCGGCACGGGTTCCGGTCGCCCGAGACGCACCCCGACCTCACCGGACGGGACCGCACCACCACCGCGACGCGCGCACCCGTCTGACCGGCGGCCCCGTCGGCGTGGTCGCGTCGCCGTCGCCGACGCGCGTGGCGTCGTGGAGCGTGGTCCTGCTCCGGCCGCACTATCATGGCCGGGTCATGGCATCCCGATTCGATTGTTCCGATGCGGACGGACTCCTCACGGGGATGCGGCTCGCACGGGCCGCACTCGGACGAGGGGAGCTCGTCGTCGTCCCGACCGACACCGTCTACGGTGTGGCCGCGGACGCCTTCAGCGCGGCTGCGGTCCAGCGCCTCCTCGACGCGAAGGGACGCACGCGGCAGTCGCCGCCGCCTGTGCTCATCCCGGGGATCGCGACGCTCGACGCCCTCACGCCGGAGGTGCCGGACCTGGTCCGCGACCTCGTTGCCGAGTTCTGGCCCGGCGGGCTCACGGTGATCCTCCGTGCGCAGCCGTCCCTCGACTGGGATCTCGGTGAGACCCGGGGAACCGTCGCGCTGCGGATGCCCGACTCCCGCATCGCGCTCGAGCTGTTGCAGGAGGTCGGACCACTCGCCGTCTCGAGCGCCAACCTGACGGGATCCCCCGCGGCCATGGACGCCGGGGAGGCCGAGGCAATGCTCGGCGCGTCCGTGTCGGTCTACCTCGACGGCGGCCGCCTTCCGCGACACGACGGCTCGGCCGACGCCACCGGCTCCACGATCGTCGACGCCACCGGGCTCGCCGACGGTGGAACGCTGCGGATCGTCCGACACGGCGTGATCCCCGACGCCGAGATCGCGCGGGTCGTCGGCGGCGACCGCATCGCATGAGGTATTACCTGCTCGCCGGGTTGATCTCCGCGGCGGTCAGCTTCGTCCTCAGCTACGTCGTGTGGAAGCTCGGACTGCGGTACAAGTGGTATCCCAAGGTGCGGGAGCGGGACGTCCACCGCACGCCGACGCCGCGTCTCGGCGGCATCGCCATGTTCCTCGGCATCATCGTCTCCCTGCTGTGTGCCTGGTTCGTGTTCCCGCACATCGCCGGGGTGGACTACTTCCGGCTCGTCTTCGCCGAACCCGGCCGCGTGCTGGCTGTCCTCGCCGGCGCGACGATCATCGTCGTGATCGGCGTGGCCGACGACATCTGGGATCTCGACTGGATGACCAAGCTCGCGGGGCAGATCATCGCGGCCGGCATCCTCGCCTGGCAGGGCGTCGCGATCGTGTCGCTGCCGATCGGCAACACCCTCACCGTCGGCTCGAGCTACATGTCGCTCATCTTCACGGTGCTCGCCGTGGTCCTCGTGATGAACGCGGTGAACTTCATCGACGGGCTCGACGGGCTCGTCGCGGGCGTGGCGATCATCGCCGGAGGCGTGTTCTTCCTCTACAGCTTCTTCGTCAACCGCATCGTCGTCCAGACGGAGTTCTTCTTCAACCTGCCGTCCCTGCTGACGGCGGTGCTCGTCGGCGCCTGCGCCGGGTTCCTGCTGCTCAACTGGCACCCCGCCAAGCTCTTCATGGGCGATGCGGGTGCGCTCCTCGTCGGGTTCCTGATGGCCACGAGCGCGGTCTCGGTCACCGGCAACATCGACCCCGGGGCGGTGCACACCCGTACCGAGCTCCTGCCGGCGTTCATCCCGATCCTGCTGCCGTTCGCGATCCTCGTGGTGCCGATGCTCGACTTCGCGCTCGCCGTGTTCCGCCGGGTCAGTGCTGGCAAGTCGCCGTTCTCGGCGGATCGGAAACACCTGCACCACCGCCTGCTCGACATGGGCCACTCTCATCTGCACGCCGTGCTCATCTTCTACGGGTGGACGACGGTCGTCGCGGTGGGGTGCCTGCTGTTCCTGTTCTGGCCCTGGTACGCGGTGGTCGCGTTCGTCGCGGTCGGGTTCCTCGTGTGCGCGGTCGTGACGTTCGCGCCGCTCGGCCGGACGAAACGCGCGGAGATCGCCGCGCAGTCCGCGGCTGCCTCGGCCAGTCCGGTCGACGCGAGCCTCGACCCGCTCGACCGGGCGGCCTCCCGGCGCAGCCCCGTCCCGACGATCACCGCAGCGCCGGCAAGCCCGCCGCCGCCGCAACCGACCCCCGGAGAGCACCACGCATGAGCGCCACATCAGCCCCGAACGCGCTCGACCACGTCCGACCGGTGTTCCGTCGCATCCTCCTTCAGGGCGCAGTCCTCGCGCTGGCGCTCGCGGTCGTGGGCGGCGCGGTGGGGTTCGCCGTCGCCGCCGGCCCCGGCCTGGTCGGCGGTCTCGTCGGTGCCGTGATGAGCGTCGTGTTCCTCGGCCTCACCGCGGCCAGCGTGCTCGTGGCGCTCCGCGTGTCGAAGGGCCAGATGATCTCGGGCGCCTTCTTCGGAATCGTCATGGGGACGTGGCTGCTCAAGTTCGTCCTGTTCATCGTGATCCTGGTGCTGCTCAAGGATCGGGACTGGGTGAACGCGCCCGTCATGGCCGTGGCGATCATCGTCGGCGTCGTCGGGAGCCTCGTCATCGACGTGGCGTCCGTTGCTCGGGCCCGCGTCCCGATCGACGTGCCGCTGCCCGGGGACGACCGACGGCGTGGACCCGCGAGGGACCTGGACGAGCCCGGGGGAGACACGGGGAGCGGCGCCTCCTGAGCCGACAGCCCGAGAAGCGTCCGACACCTGATAGGCTTCCGGAAGTCGCAAGACGGGGGCCGTGCGCCTGTCCCGACCGCCTCGACAACAGTCCATCTTCGCGTGCCGAGTGCGCGCGCTTCCACACAGGAGACAGCGCTGCTATCCCACGCTCTTCCCCTGTCCCTCACCGCCGCGGGTCACACCGTCGCGGCAGCGGGCAGCACCGCCGCCGAGTTCCACGGACCCTCGATCAACGAGTTCTTCCCGAGCCCGATCTTCTTCGCGGGCACGCCCTTCGAGATCGACCGTCTGGTCATCATCCGGTTCGTCGCCGTCGCCGTGCTCCTGATCTTCGCGTTCGTCGGGACGCGGTCGCTGAGGCTCATCCCGAACCGTGGCCAGGCGTTCATCGAATACGGCTTCGACGTCGTCCGTCGGAATGCGCTCGACAACCTCGGCGCGAAGGAGGGGCGGAAGTACCTTCCGCTGCTGGCCACCATCTTCTTCGGCGTCCTGTTCATGAACCTGACGGGCCTGATCCCGTTCTTCAACCTGCAGGGCACGAGCCGCATCGCGACGCCGATGATCCTCGCGATCGTCGCGTACATCGCGTTCATCTACGCGGGCCTGCGAAAGCACCCGGGCACGTTCCTCCGGAACTCGCTGTTCCCGCCCGGCGTCCCGTGGCCGCTCTACATCATCGTCACGCCGATCGAGTTCGTCTCGACGTTCGTGCTCCGGCCGGTGACGCTGACGCTCCGGCTGCTCATGAACATGGTGGTCGGCCACCTGCTGCTGGTGCTGTTCTTCTCGGCGACGCAGTTCTTCTTCTTGGACGCGAGTGCGGGGTTCAAGGTCTTCGGCGTCGGAACCCTCGCCTTCGGCATTGCGTTCAGCTTCTTCGAGATCCTCGTCGCACTGCTGCAGGCCTACGTCTTCATGCTGCTCACCGCTGTGTACATCCAGCTCGCGCTGGCTGACGAGCACTAACACCACCCCAACTTCGGTCTCCGGCGTCCGCCGGGTGCCGCCCCCCAGGAAGGAAAACACGTGGACGCAACGACCGTTCTCGCGGAAATCAACGGCAACATCGCGACGGTTGGCTACGGCCTCGCGGCGATCGGCCCGGCCATCGGCGTGGGCATCGTCGTCGGCAAGACGATCGAGTCCGTCGCCCGCCAGCCCGAACTGCAGGGCCGTCTGACGACCCTCATGTACATCGGTATCGCCTTCACCGAGGCGCTCGCCTTCATCGGCATCGCCACGTACTACATCTTCGCGTAGGGATCCCCAATGCAGACTGCACTCATCCTCGCGGCGGAGGAGGCGCACAACCCGCTGATCCCCGAGTGGTACGACATCATCTGGTCCCTCGTGGCCTTCGTGATCATCTTCCTGGTGTTCTGGCGCGTCGTCACCCCTCGCATCACCAAGATGCTCGATGAGCGCACGGATGCCATCGAAGGCGGCATCAAAAAGGCCGAGGCGGCGCAGGAGCAGGCCGCTGCGGCGCTCGAGGAGTACAACAAGCAGCTCGCCGACGCCCGCGCCGAGGCGTCCCGCATCCGCGATCAGGCTCGCGCCGACGCCACGGCGATCGGCAACGAGGTCCGGGAGCAGGCCTCGGCCGACGCGGCGAGGATCACCGCGAACGCGCAGGCGCAGATCGAGGCCGAGCGTGCGTCCGCGGTGCAGTCGCTCCGCAATGAGGTCGGCTCGCTCGCGATCGACCTCGCGTCGGGCGTCATCGGCGAGTCCCTCCGGGACGACGCCCGGGCGACCGCCGTGGTGGACCGCTTCCTGGTCGACCTCGAGGCGTCGTCGAACAGTGCGGGCGTCACATCGACCGGAGCGGAGCACTGAGCATGCGCAGCGCCTCCCGCGCCTCGCTGACGTCGGCGCGAGCCGTCCTGTCAGAGCTCGGTGGCGCGGCGGACCTGGCCACCGGTGAGGAGATCCTCTCTGCTGGTCGGACGATCGCCTCGTCGCCGCAGCTGTTGACCGTGTTCGCCGACCCGACCGCCGACGACACCGGCAAGCGTGCCGTCGTGGACCGGGTGTTCTCATCCCGGTCCGATGCCACGCGGGCCGTGCTGGGCGCCGTCGTCGCCGCCCGCTGGTCATCGCAGGGCGACCTGCTGGCCGGCGTGGAGGATCTCGGGATCCGGACCGTCGCCGCGAGCGCGCCGTACGGGACATCGATCGAGTCCGAGCTGTTCACGTTCGAGGCCGCCGTCCGTTCGGACGCCGACCTCGAGCTCGCGCTCGGGACGAAGCTCGGCAGTGCTCAGCAGAAGGCGGCCCTCGTCGGCCGGCTCCTGAGCGGCAAGGCGTCCGCGCAGACCGTCGCGATCCTGTCGCACCTGGTGCAGCAGCCGCGCGGTCGGCGGATCGGCGAGCTCGTCCGAGACGCCTCGCGCGCCGTCGCCGAGCAGGCCGACAAGCTCGTCGCCACCGTCGTCACGGCTGCGCCGCTCACCCCCGCGCAGTCCGCCCGGATCACGGGCGGGATCGCCAAGAAGTACGGTCGGGACGTCATCATCAACGAGGTCGTCGATCCGACGGTGGTCGGCGGGGTCCGTGTCCAGATCGGCGGCGACGTCATCGACGGCACCGTGAGCACGCGCCTCCTCGATCTCAAGCTGCAGCTCGCAGGCTGAGCACGCGGTCGGGATCACGACGTAGCCTCGGCTCCCACCACGCACCCCTTCGCACACCACACCACAAGGGCCAATCACCCTCTCGAGGCCGCCGGCCCCGGCCGGCCCTGGAAACCAACAAGGAAAATCCCATGGCAGACATCACCATCAGCCCCGATGAGATCCGTGATGCCCTGAAGGACTTCGTCTCGAACTACGAGCCCACGAAGGCCTCCACGGCCGAGGTCGGTCACGTCACGGACGCGGCCGACGGCATCGCCCACGTCGAGGGTCTTCCCGGCGTCATGGCGAACGAGCTCATCCGCTTCTCGGACGGCACGCTCGGCCTGGCGCAGAACCTCGACGAGGACTCCATCGGCGTGATCGTGCTCGGTGAGTTCGCCGGCATCGAGGAGGGCATGGAGGTCACCCGCACCGGCGAGGTCCTCTCGGTCCCCGTCGGCGACGGCTACCTCGGTCGCGTCGTCGACCCGCTCGGCGCCCCGATCGACGGTCTCGGCGAGATCGCGACGGAGGGTCGTCGTGCGCTCGAGCTGCAGGCGCCCGGCGTCATGGCCCGCAAGTCGGTCCACGAGCCGATGCAGACCGGTATCAAGGCGATCGACGCGATGATCCCGATCGGCCGCGGGCAGCGTCAGCTGATCATCGGCGACCGCCAGACCGGCAAGACGGCCATCGCGATCGACACGATCATCAACCAGAAGGCCAACTGGGAGTCCGGCGACGAGAACAAGCAGGTCCGCTGCATCTACGTCGCGATCGGGCAGAAGGGCTCGACGATCGCGTCGATCCGCGGAGCGCTCGAGGACGCCGGAGCGATGGAGTACACGACCATCGTCGCGGCGCCCGCGTCCGACCCGGCCGGCTTCAAGTACCTGGCGCCGTACACCGGCTCGGCGATCGGCCAGCACTGGATGTACAGCGGCAAGCACGTCCTCATCGTGTTCGACGACCTCTCGAAGCAGGCCGAGGCGTACCGAGCCGTGTCGCTCCTCCTGCGTCGGCCGCCGGGACGCGAGGCCTACCCGGGCGACGTCTTCTACCTGCACTCCCGTCTGCTGGAGCGTTGCGCGAAGCTGTCCGACGAGCTCGGCGCCGGGTCGATGACGGGTCTGCCGCTCATCGAGACCAAGGCGAACGACGTCTCGGCGTACATCCCCACGAACGTGATCTCGATCACCGACGGCCAGATCTTCCTGCAGTCGGACCTGTTCAACGCGAACCAGCGTCCGGCGGTGGACGTGGGCATCTCGGTGTCCCGCGTCGGTGGTGACGCCCAGGTGAAGTCGATCAAGAAGGTCTCCGGAACCCTCAAGCTCGAGCTCGCGCAGTACCGCTCGCTCGAGGCGTTCGCGATGTTCGCGTCGGACCTCGACCAGGCCTCGCGTCGTCAGCTCGACCGCGGCGCGCGCCTGACCGAGCTCCTCAAGCAGCCGCAGTACTCGCCGTACCCGGTGGAGGACCAGGTCGTCTCGATCTGGGCCGGCACGAACGGCAAGCTCGACGAGGTCCCGGTCCCGGACGTGCTGCGCTTCGAGCACGAGATGCTCGACCACCTCAAGCGGAACTCGACGGTGCTTGACACCCTCCGGGAGACGAACGTGCTCAGCGACGACACCGTCGCCGCGATGGATGCCGCGATCGACGAGTTCAAGAAGGGCTTCCAGACGGGCGAGGGCAAGCCGCTCGCCTCGGTCGGGTCTGAGCAGTTCGCCGCGGCGGACTCCACGGACGTCGACCAGGAGCGGATCGTCCGCGTCCGTCGCTGATCCGCGTGATCACGGCCACGACACCGATACCGAACACCTAGAACGGACAGCAATGGGAGCACAACTCCGGGTCTACCGGCAGCGCATCCGCTCCGCGCAGACCACGAAGAAGGTCACGCGTGCGATGGAGCTGATCTCGGCGTCGCGGATCCAGAAGGCACAGGCGCGCATGGCCGCGTCCGGTCCGTACTCGCGGGCCGTGACACGTGCTGTGTCGGCAGTGGCGACGTTCTCGAACGTCCAGCATGTCCTCACGACGGAGGGTGCGACATCGACGCGGGCGGCGATCGTCATCTTCACCTCAGACCGCGGGCTCAACGGCGCCTTCAGCTCCAGCGTGCTGAAGCAGACCGAGGAGCTCGCCGCGCTGCTGCGCAGCGAGGGCAAGGACATCGTGTACTACCTGGTCGGACGCAAGGCCGTCGGGTACTTCACGTTCCGGCAGCGTGAGTCCGAGCAGCAGTGGATCGGCGGCACCGACCAGCCGCAGTTCTCCACAGCCAAGGAGATCGGCGACACGGTCGTCGCGAAGTTCCTGCAGGACACCGCGGAGGGCGGGGTCGACGAGATCCATATCGTCTACAACCGCTTCGTCAGCCTCGTGACCCAGGAGCCGCAGGTCGTCCGCCTGCTCCCTCTGGAGGTCGTGGAGGGTGTCGATGCGCCGACGGATGACGCGCCGTTGCCCCTGTACGAGTTCGAGCCCGACGCGGACGCGGTCCTCGACGCGCTGCTGCCGGTGTACATCGAGAGCCGGATCTTCAACGCGATGCTGCAGTCCGCCGCCTCCGAGCACGCAGCCCGGCAGCGCGCGATGAAATCGGCGAGCGACAACGCCGACACGCTCATCCGCGACTTCACCCGTCTGGCGAACAACGCGCGGCAGGCGGAGATCACGCAGCAGATCTCGGAGATCGTCGGCGGCGCAGACGCCCTCGGCTCGACCGCGTAGCCCCTCCGAGCGCAGCGCTCGACATCAGCAACGACCCGTCTCGGGTCAGAACAACCACCCCAGGAAGGCACCAGCCATGACCGACACCGCCACCATCGCGGCCGAGACGTCGTCGGCACCCGGAGTCGGCCGGATCGCCCGCGTCACGGGTCCCGTCGTCGACATCGAGTTCCCGCACGATGCGATCCCCGAGATCTACAACCTCCTGAAGACCACAATCACCATCGGCGACTCCTCACAGGAGATCGGCCTCGAGGTCGCGCAGCACCTCGGCGACGACCTGGTGCGTGCGATCTCCCTGAAGCCGACGGACGGGCTTGTCCGCGGCCAGGAGGTCCGCGACACCGGTGCACCCATCTCGGTGCCCGTCGGAGACGTCACCAAGGGCAAGGTGTTCGACGTCCTCGGCAACATCCTCAACGGGGACCCCAACGACAAGATCGAGATCACCGAGCGGTGGCCGATCCACCGCAAGGCGCCGGCCTTCGACCAGCTCGAGTCGAAGACGAGCATGTTCGAGACCGGGATCAAGGTCATCGACCTCCTGACGCCGTACGTGCAGGGCGGCAAGATCGGCCTGTTCGGCGGGGCCGGCGTGGGCAAGACCGTCCTCATCCAGGAGATGATCCAGCGCGTGGCGCAGGACCACGGTGGTGTGTCCGTGTTCGCCGGTGTCGGCGAGCGCACCCGTGAGGGCAACGACCTCATCGCCGAGATGGAGGAGGCCGGGGTCTTCGACAAGACGGCCCTGGTGTTCGGCCAGATGGACGAGCCGCCGGGAACGCGCCTCCGCGTCGCGCTGTCCGCGCTGACGATGGCGGAGTACTTCCGCGACGTGCAGGGCCAGGACGTCCTGCTCTTCATCGACAACATCTTCCGGTTCACGCAGGCCGGGTCCGAGGTCTCGACCCTGCTCGGCCGCATGCCGTCGGCCGTCGGATACCAGCCGAACCTCGCGGACGAGATGGGCGTCCTCCAGGAGCGCATCACGTCGACGCGGGGGCACTCGATCACCTCGCTGCAGGCGATCTACGTGCCCGCGGACGACTACACCGACCCGGCCCCGGCGACGACGTTCGCGCACCTCGACGCCACGACGGAGCTTTCCCGTGAGATCGCATCGCAGGGCCTCTACCCGGCGGTCGACCCGCTGAGCTCGACATCGCGCATCCTCGACCCGCGGTACCTGGGCGAGGACCACTACCGCACGGCGACGCGCGTCAAGCAGATCCTCCAGAAGAACAAGGAGCTGCAGGAGATCATCGCGATCCTCGGTGTCGACGAGCTCTCCGAAGAGGACAAGATCACCGTCGAGCGCGCTCGTCGGATCCAGCAGTTCCTCTCGCAGAACACCTACATGGCGAAGAAGTTCACCGGTGTCGAGGGTTCGACCGTGCCGCTCAAGGACACGATCGAGTCGTTCTCGGCGATCGCCGACGGGCAGTTCGACCATGTGGCCGTGCAGGCATTCTTCAACGTCGGTGGGATCACCGACGTCGAGGAGAAGTGGGCGCAGATCCAGAAGGAGAACCGCTGACCATGGCTGGTCTCACCGTCAGCGTCGTCTCGGCCGATCACGAGGTCTGGACCGGCGATGCCACCATGGTCGTCGCCCGGACCACGGAGGGGCAGATCGGTGTCCTCGCCGGGCACGAGCCGATCCTCGCGATCCTCGAGCAGGGCCAGGTGCGGATCACCCGCGCGGATGGCTCCACCGTGGCAGCGAACGCCGAGGAGGGGTTCCTCTCGGTGGAGCACGACACCGTGACCATCGTGGCCCGGCAAGCGGCTCTGGCATGACGGGAACATTCGTCTGAGCGATCTGACGATCCTGCTTCCGCCGTCGGAGACGAAGCGGGAGGGTGGAGACGAGGAACGCGCCTTCGACCTGGGACTGCTGTCCTTCCCGGAGCTGCGTCGAGAGCGGGCCGCGGTGATCGCCGCGGCCCGCTCCGTCAGTTCCGACGATGCGACGGCGCGGCGGGCGCTGAAGCTCGGGCCGAGGTCGCTGGGGGAGCGGCACCGGAACCTGTCTCTGGTCGGTGCGCCGACCCTCCCCGCTGTCGAGCGGTACACGGGCGTGCTCTATGACCCGCTCGCCGCCTCGGACGCGGACTCCTCGACACGCGCGTGGTGGCACGAGCATGTGGTGGTGCAGTCCGCGATGTTCGGACCGATCCGCGCCGGAGACCCGGTGCCGGCGTACCGGTTGTCGCACGACGCGCGCCTCGGCGGCCTGCGGCTTGCTGCACACTGGGCAGCGGCGTCGTCGGCAGCGATCGCCGCGCGTGGCGGTCTCGTGGTCGATCTGCGCTCGGAGGGGTACCGGGCGCTCGGGCCGCTGGAGGCGGCCGTGCCCGTCCGTGTCGTGAGCGAGGGAGCCGACGGCCGGCGGCGTGCGCTGAACCACTGGAACAAGACCGCGAAGGGACGCCTCGTCGCCGCGCTCGGGCGGTCGCAGGCGTCGGCGTCGTCGATGGCGGAGCTCGCGGCGTGGGCGGCGTCGGCCGGGATCGTCCTGGAGCGGGTGGACGGCGTGTGGGAGCTCGTCGCCGAGAGCCTGGAGGCGGTCCTCCCCAACCGGTGATGCCGTCGGCTCCTCCACAGGGCGAGCGGGATCCCCCGCCGGGAGGCTCCGCCGGCGGTTCGATCGCTCCATGACGAACACCACGGACGAGTTCCACGCCACCTATCAGCACTACCCTCGGGAGGTCGCAGCGCAGGTCACGCTCGGTGCGGCGGGTGCGGCGCTGACCGCCGCGGTGCCGCCCGGTCCGGGCGCATGCGTCGCCATCACCACGGCCTGCGCCGCCCTTGTGACGCGGCTGGGGCTCGTCGAGTACCTGGGCGTAGTCGCGGACCGCGCCGCGGACGCCGTCGTCCGTCCGGTCGACGCGCCGTTCGCGCTGCCGGAGCGGTTGTACGGGCGGGGAGCCCCGCCGTCGGCGGAGCGGCTCGCCGAGGGAGGCGAGCGATGCGTCGCCGCGTGGCGACGGTGGGCGACGTCCGCGGGCACGGCGGCCGACGACCCCCGCGGGGTGGCTGGCGCGCTCGGTCTGGCGGCATGGTGCGCATGGGCGCTCGGCTCCACGGCACGGGCGCGGACGCGCGCGCGATATGCGCTCGACATCGATCACACGGATCCGCTCGCCGAGCTCGTCGTGCGATGGTGTCGGAATCGTCAGGGCCCGACGTGGTGGCCCGTATCCTCTACGGTGGGGTGACGAACACCGGGAGGGCGGCGACGTGCTCGACGACGACATCGACGACATCGACGACACCATCGTGCGGCGACCTGACGCCGCGCGAGCGGCCGACGTGGCCGACGCGGCCGGGCCGACCGCTCCGACGCCGGTGTCGTCACCGGCCTCGGGCCGCGTGCCGTCGATCCGGGTGCGCGACCGCGTGGTGCGGCTCGATCGGGCGGTCATCGTCGGCCGTCGCCCGCGCGCCCCGCGGATCGTGATCGGGCAGGCGCCCGAGCTCGTCATGGTGCCGTCGCGCAACGGCGAGGTGTCCGGGTCCCACGTGCTCATCCATGCAGAAGGCACAGTCGTCGTCGTCGAGGATCTGCACTCGACGAACGGGACGGTCGTCCGGCAGCCCGGCGGGGCACCGATCCGGATGCGCGCTGGTGCGTCGATCGTGGTCCTCACCGGTACGGTTGTGGACATCGGGGACGGCAATGCGATCGAGATCCTGTCGCCGCACCTCCGGTTCGACCCATCCGCATCCAGCGGCGGGCCGGTCGGCGCTGCGGCGTCCTCCACCGACATCCCCGGTCTGAGCGGACCGATCCGGCCGATCCCCGGATTCCACAACTGAGAGAGCGATCCACCCTCGTGACCGAACTCGGCCGACCTGCATCGGCGCACGCCATTCCCCTCCCCGGACCCGACGGAGGTGCGCTCACCCTGTCGTGGGGCGCCGCCACGGACGTCGGACGACGACGGGACCACAACGAGGACAGCTACCTCGTGCACGCGCCGTTCTTCGTCGTGGCGGACGGCATGGGCGGTCATCTGGCCGGCGACCGCGCGAGCGACGCCGTCGTCCGGCGGCTCGGCGATGCCGTGCTCGGGACGTTCGCGTCCCGTGAGGAGATCCAGGCGGCGCTCGTCCGCGCGACCGCGGACATCGAGAAGGCGGCCGGTGGCAACGCGATCGGTGCGGGTACCACGGTGACCGGCGTGGCGCTCATCGCCGCGAACGGCGCACCGGCGGCGATGGTGTTCAACGTGGGCGACTCGCGCACCTACCGGATCGAGGACGGCGCCATGCGCCGCGTCACCATCGACCATTCCGTCGTCCAGGAGATGGTTGACGCCGGCCTGCTCCGCGCCGAGGACGCCGAGTCGCACCCGGACAGCAACGTGATCACGCGTGCCGTCGGCTTCGGTGAGCCACCGGAGCCGGACTTCTGGACCCTGCCGCTCCGCGCGGGGGACCGCTACATCGTCTGCTCGGACGGGCTGACCAAGGAGATCGGCGACGTCGGCATCTCCCGCATCGCGGCGAAGGTCCCGGACCCGCAGGCGCTCGCGGAGCGCCTGGTGGGCGACGCCATCGTCGCCGGCGGCCGTGACAACGTCACGGTCGTGGTGCTCCGGGTCGATGAGGCGCCCGACGCGCAGGACATCGAGGACACCCTGCCCCGGCCGGTGCGCGCCTGAGCCCACCCGCTCGCACGATGGACATGCTCGTCCCCCCGAATTGGGGGCCGATCCCTCCCCAGATCGGAGCGCACCGGAGCGCCGCACGGGGAGCGCTCCCTACACTTGTGGTGCGGCGATCGCAGCGCGGCGATGCACGATCCACGGGGCCGGAAGGAGGGTTCATGGCCAGACGACTTCCGTCGACACCGCCGGTGATCCCCGGCTTCACATACGTCCACGTGCTCGGCTCCGGCGGCTTCGCGGATGTGTTCCTGTACGAACAGAACATGCCGCGCCGTCAGGTCGCCGTCAAGGTCCTCCTCGACGAGGTCGTGGACGACCGCGTGCGGCAGATGTTCCAGTCCGAGGCGAACCTCATGGCACGGCTCGGCACGCACCCGTCGATCGTGACGGTGTTCCAGGCGAGCGTGTCGTCGGACGGCCGACCGTACCTGGTCATGGAGCTGTGCTCGGCGTCGCTCAGCGAGCGGTACCGGCGCGAGCCGGTCGCCGTGTCCGAGGCGCTCTCGATCGGGGTCCGGGTCGGGGCCGCGCTCGAGACCGCGCACCGGGAGGGCGTGCTCCACCGCGACGTGAAGCCCTCGAACATCCTGCAGACCGCCTACGGCGCCCCGGTGCTGTCGGATTTCGGCATCGCCGCGTCGCTCGGCGAATCGGACCCGGACGAGCTCGTCGGCATGTCCATCCCCTGGTCCGCACCCGAGGTCCTGCTGGACGAGTCGCGCGGGTCCGTCCAGTCGGACGTGTACTCGCTCGCCGCGACGCTGTTCTCGCTGCTCGCCGGCCGCAGCCCGTTCGAGATCCCCGGCGGCAAGAACGGTGCGGCAGATCTCATGGCGCGCATCGACCGCGGTTCCGTGAAGCCCACCGGTCGCCGAGACGTCCCTCCGTCGCTCGAGCGACTGCTGGCGACCGCGATGGCGCGACGTGTGACCGAGCGACCGGCCGCCATGATGGAATTCGTCCGCGGTCTGCAACAGGTCGAGGCGGAGCTCGGCATCGCGCAGACGCACGCCGACGTCGCGCTCGAGCGCTGGGCCGTCACCACCGCGTCGGATGCCGCCGACCGGACGATGCTCCGCGACGCCTCCGCTCCGCTCTCCGGTCGCCGCCGCCGCACCCACCGGCCGGTGCGAGGCGGTGTCGGGGCGACCGGAGGCTCGCAGAGCGTCGGCACCGTGCACCGGTCCGCCTCCACCGCGCGCGTCCGTGCGCAGAGCCGGAAGGCCCTCATATGGGCGACCGTCCTCACCGCGGTCGTGGTGCTCGCGCTCGCCGTCACCACGACGCTCGTGTTGACGCGGGGCGCGACGTCGTCGATCCCGGTGGTGAGCGACATCCGCGCGACCGTCTCCGGCAATGCGGTCACGTTCCGCTGGTCGAATCCGGGGACCGCCGCGGGCGACACCTACATGATCACCTCGAACGGGAGCACCAGCCAGCAGACCGGGACCACTTTCGTCGTCAGCGGACGACCGGGAGACGAGGAGTGCGTCTCGGTCGCCGTCAACCGGGCCGGCAAGAACGGCACGGCGAGTGGGCAGAAGTGCGTCACCATCGGGGACGGCTAAATGCTCCGCACGTACGTCCGCAGCCACCGATCCTCCGTCCTGACCGGAGTCGTGGCCGCCGTGGTCGGCGCCGTCGTCGCGACGACGGCGGTCGTGTCGGGTGGATACCAGGCGCAACGGGTCGACCTCGGGGACGGCACCGTCTGGGTGCCGAGCGCCCAGTACGGCGCTGTCGGCCGGGTGAACACCGGCGTGCTCCAGCTCAACACCGCGGTCCAGGCGTCCGATGACGCACTCGCCGTCGTCCAGCGCGGGGCGGCGGTGTACAGCGTCGACGAGACGAGGGCGACGATCTCCCACGTCGACATCACGGACGCCACGGTGGGCGACCCCGTCACGCTCCCCGCCGGCTCCCCGCAGGTGTTCTTCGCGGGAAGCACCGCGATCATCGGCAATGCGGACACCGGAGAGGTGTGGTCCACCCCGACGAGCCGGCTCGACGAGTTCGACGCGTCGACGAAGGCCGACCTCACGCTCGGGCAGGACGCGGCGTTCGACGCCGACGACGAGCACGTCGCGGTGTACTCGCCGCGGACGGCGACCGCGTCGCTGGTGGCCGTCGGGCAGACCCTCCGGGTCGCGAAGACCGACGACGTCCGGATGTCGCGCAAGCACGACCTCCAGGTCGCCGCGGTCGGCACGCACCTCGCCGTGCTCGACCGTACCGACGCGACGCTCGCGATCGACGGCCGGACGATCGACCTGGGAGACCGGGTGAGCGGATCGCCATCGCTCCAGCACTCCGCATCCAGCGGCAGCGACGTCGTCGTCGCGAGTGCATCCGGGCTCCTGCGTGTGAGCACCGCCGGCACGGTCCGATCGGTCGCCCTCGCGGTGTCGGGGACGGCTGCGCGCCCGTACGTCGACGGGTCGTGCACGTACGCCGCCTGGAACGGCGGACAAGCGGTGAACACGTGCAACGGTGCCGCGGTGCAGCGCCTCGCCGACGTCCCTGCCTCCGCGGAGCTGACGATCTCGCACAACGGCTCGACCGTCGTCGCGAACGACCCCGACAGCGGCCGGACCTGGGCGATCGACCGGAGCGGCCAGCTCATCGACAACTGGGGTGACCTCGTGCAGCGGGACGAGACGCAGCAGCAGGAGCAGTCCGCGGACGAGGATCCGGAGGTCGACACCGAGCAGAAGCCTCCGGTCGCGGTGGACGACGCGCTGGGCGCGCGTCCGGGACGCACCACGGTCCTCCCGGTCCTGCTCAACGACTACGACCCGAACGGCGATCCGATCGCGATCGAGCGGGTGAGTGACATCGACACCGGGACGCTCGCGCTCATCGACGACCGGCAGCGGCTTCAGGTGACGCTGACCGACCGGGCATCCGGGACCGTGCAGTTCGACTACGACATCAGCGACGGGAACGGCGGCACGGCGAGCGCGACCGTGACCCTCACGGTGAAGCGACCGGACGAGAACGGCCCACCCGTCCAGGTCCGCGACACGGTCGAGCGGGTCGTGCAGAACGGCCAGGTCGCCTCGAACGTGCTGACCGACTGGATCGACCCGGAGGGCGACCCCGTGTACCTGGTCGCGGCCGCCGCGCCCGACGGCGACGCGGTCACGACCACTCCGGACGGCAGCGTCGACTACAGCAACACGAGCGGCCGGACCGGTCGGCGCACCGTCTCGCTCGAGGTGAGCGATGGACGCGCGAGCGGTCGGGGGTCCGTGACCGTGAGCGTCGCTGCGCAGGGCAAGGTGCCGTTGACCGCCGAGTCCTTCGCGGTCACGGCCTACGCCGGGACGGCACAGACCATCACGCCCCTCGCACATGTGCGTGGCGGCAACGGAACGGTCACGCTGACGAGCGTGCCCGCCGTCACCCGCGCCACGGTGACCCCCAGCTACGACGCGGGCACGTTCAGCGTCACGAGCGACTCGGTGGGCGACCACCAGGTCGAGTACACCGTCTCCGATGGCGTGAAGACGGCGAGCGGGATCGTCCGCGTCACCGTCCTCGCGCGCCCGGACGCGTCGAACGCGCCGATCACGACGCCGAAGACCGTCTTCGTCTCGACCCTGTCGACGAAGGACACCGACGTCACGGCGACTGACATCGACCCGGCCGGCGGTGTCCTCCTCGTCACGGGGGTCACCGGCCTGCCCGCCAGATCCGGGGTGCAGGCGAACGTGCTCGATCAGCACATCGTCCGGGTGACCCTCACCGCGCCGCTCGATGGCGCCGTCTCGTTCACCTACGAGGAGACGAACGGCGTGGCCTCGGCGGCGGGCACCGTGACGGTCATCGAGATCCCCGAGCCCGACCAGGCGCAGCCGCCCGTCGCGCAACCCGACACGGCCACGGTCCGGGTCGGGGACATCGCGACGATCGATGTCCTGGCGAACGACACGCAGGCCGAGGGCGAGCCGCTGACGCTCCAGCCCGAGCTCGTGCAGAACGTCCCGGGCGACGCCGGACTGCTCTTCGTCTCCGGGGACTCCCTGCGCTACCTCGCCCCTCGGACGCCCGGCAACTACACGGCCGTGTACCGGGTCGAGGGGCCGGACCACCAGTACGCGGACGCGGTGGTGTCCATCGCCGTGCGCGAGAAGGACGCCGCGACGAACGCGCCGCCGATGCCGCAGACGATCACCGCGCGCGTCGTCGCCGGTCAGTCCGTTCAGGTGACGGTCCCGCTCAGCGGCATCGACCCGGACGGGGACTCGGTCCAGCTCGTCGGCGTCGCATCGAACCCGGACCGCGGATCGGTCAGCGACATCACCACTGCCTCCCTGGTCTATGAGGCGGGCGAATACGCGGCGGGCACCGACGAGTTCACGTACACCGTCGTCGACCAGCTCGGTGCCCGGGCCACGGGGACGATCCGCGTCGGCATCGCGCCGCGTGCGAACACCGCCGCCAACCCGGTCGCGCAGGCCGATCACGTGACGATCCGCCCGGGAGGCAGCGTCACCGTCCGAGTGCTCGAGAACGACTCCGACCCGGATGGCGGCGATCTCACCGTGACCGGGATCGAGTCGCACGGAGAGGGCGTGCGGGCCAAGGTCATCCGGAACCACGAGGTCCGGGTGACGCCGCCCGCCACCGCGAAGCGCGGGGAATACGCGGTGCTGTACACGGCGGCCAACGAGGACGGCGGCGCCAGCACCGCGTTCCTCACGGTCACCGTCGACCAGGACGCCCAGCCGCTCCGCCCCGAGGCGGCGGACACGGTGCTCGACCTGCAGGACATCCTGCACCGCAGGACGATCACGGTCGACGTGCTGCGCAACGTCTTCTTCGCCGAGGGCACGACCGCTGACCTGCGGGTCGGCCTCGTCCCGGGCTACTCGGACAACGCCCGCGTCACGGGTGCCGGACGCGTCCAGGTGACCGTCACCGACGCGTCCCAGGCCATCCCGTTCTCCGTGGCCCGGCGAGACCACCCCGAGATCGTGTCGTACGCCTTCGTCCAGGTTCCGGGGCTCGACGACGCGCTGCCGCAGCTCAACCGGAACGCGGGGGCGGTCACAGTGAAGAGCGAGTCGACGGTGCAGATCCCGCTGTCCCGATACGTCGTCACCGCGAACGGCGCCGCTGCGAAGATCACCGACCCGAGCACGGTCAAGGCAACGCACTCGAACGGCGCGGACCTCGTCGTCGACGCATCCCACCTGACGTTCACCTCGGCGAAGCTGTACTACGGGAGCGCATCCATCTCGTTCGAGGTCACCGACGGCTCCGACGCGAACAACGGCGCCGGGCGGACCGCGACCCTCGTCCTGCCGATCAAGGTCACCCCGCAGGCGAACCAGGCGCCCGCGTTCACCGGCAGCACCGTCGAGATGCAGCCCGGCGAGAGCCGAACGTTCGACCTGACGAAAATGACGAACTACCCGTACCCGCGGGACGTGCCCGAGCTCCGCTACTCGATCGCGAGCCGTCCGGCCGCCGGGACCACCGTGTCGGTCAACGGACAGCAGATGACCGTGAAGGTCGCCGACAGCGTCCGGAAGGGGACGACCGCATCGGTAGGGGTGAGCGTGGCGGACGCGACGAACACCGGACGAGCCGGCACGGTCGCGGTGCACGTCGTCGGCTCGACGCGACCGCTCGCGCAGCCGGCGCCCGACCGAGCGGTCGTCCAACGCGGCCGGACGACGACCGTCGACGTGCTCGCGAATGATGCCGCGACGAACCCGTTCCCGGACGAGCCGCTCACGGTCGTCGCGATCCGCGGGCTGTCCGAGGGCCTCCCTGCCGGTGTCTCGGTCACACCGAGCAGCGACCGGTCGCGCCTGTCGGTGTCGGTGTCGGACACGGCGCGCCCGCTCGACACGAACTTCCAGTACCAGGTGACCGATGCGACCGGCGACGCCGACCGGGCGGTCTGGGGGAACGTCACCATCTCGGTGCAGGACGTCCCGGACCAGCCGAGCGCTCCGGCGCGCACCGGCACCTTCCAGGGCGGGCGCCTGACGCTGGCGTGGACGGCCCCCGGCGCGAACAACGCGCCGATCACGGACTACCACGTCGCCGCCGACGGGTACCAGCACGACTGCGGCACCAGTACGGTGTGCACGCTCACCGACCTCGATGCGTCACAGCGCTACACGTTCACGGTGACGGCCGTGAACGCCGTGGGGTCGAGCGCGCCGAGCGCCCCGAGCGCCTCACTGGGTGCGGACTACGTGCCGGCCGCGCCGACCGGCCTGCGGGTCGCACCGAATGCGGACACCCCCAACCAGGTGGACATCAGCTGGGCGGCGGTGCCGCGGCCGAGCGGCGGCACCCCGGTGACCAGCTACCTCATCACGCTCACCGGGCCGACCGGCAGCCAGACCCGGACCTCGACGGGCACCAGCACGCAGTTCTCGGGGCTGCAGTCCGGTGGCTCGTACACGGCGACGGTGTCCGCGCGGAACGCGGCCCAGGTGTCCTCGCCGTCCGACTGGACGAGCGCATCCGCGACGGCAATCGCAGTCGGTCGGCCGACGAGCCCGTCCGGGGTGACCGGGGACGCCGTGCGGTCGGGCGACCACACGGTCGTGACGGTGACATTCGGCCCGTCGGACGGCCAGGGCGCCGCCGTCACCGGGTACGCGCTGTACCGGCTGACGTCGCCGACCTTCGCGTGCGCGAACCCCTCTGGATCGCTCGTGGACTCCGCCGGACCCGACGCGACGAGCCTCCACGACGCTCCGGGCACGAACGACGTCCAGTACTACTACGCGGTCGTCGTCCGGAACGCCTCCGGCTTCTGCGCGTCCGGCGTCTCGGGGCAGGTGACGAGCTACACCGTGCCCGGGGCGGCGAGCGCGACGGTCGCACTCGTCCCGGACGCCGCCAGCGGGACGTGGGACGTCGCCGTGTCGGACCTCAGCGCGACCGGCCCCGTGGACCACTGGGAGGTCAACTACGGCAACGCAGGCGCGTGGGCGCGCGTGTCGGCTCAGGGCGAGACCGGTCCGGGTGCCGGGTACGGGACACGTTCCGACGTGCAGGTGCGCGCGTGCCCGGCCGACGACACCTTCTGCGGCGACGCGAGCAGCGCGGTCTCCGTGCGGGCGGTGCGCACCAGGGCGACGATCACCGGAACGCCGACCGCGGGAGAGCAGCTCCCGGTCCCGACCGCGCCGTCGAACGGTGCGCTCAACCCGACCTCGTACGACGTCAGCTTCTGCGTCTCGCTCGCGGTGATCCCGTCTCAATGCGCGACCGTGACGGTCGCGTTCGGCGCCGCGATGCCCACGGTGCCCGCGGTGCCCGGCGAATACGCGTACGTGTTCGTCGCCGCGACGGTCGATGGCCATACTGATCCCAACCCGCCGACGGCATCGATCGCGCCCTCGGCCGTTGCCGCCGATGCGACACCGGCCGATGCGCCACGGGCCGATGTGACACCGGCCGATGTGACGCCGGCCGAGGCGACGCCGGCCGAGGCGACACCGGCCAGCCCGGCCGGGGGATCATGACCGAGACGCCGACCGCGCCGACCAGCCCGTACCCGACACGAGGAACGACACCCGCATGAGCATGACGCCCGAACAGGCAGCCTGGTTCGCCGACGTATCCGGCCGTATCGTGACGAACGTGGAGCAGGTGCTCCTCGGCAAGACGTTCGTGATCCGCCTCGCGGTGACCGCGATGCTGAGCGAGGGCCACCTCCTCCTCGAGGATGTGCCGGGCACCGGCAAGACGAGCCTCGCCCGCGCACTCGGCCAGAGCGTGCAGGGGGTCACCTCGCGGATCCAGTTCACGCCCGACCTGCTGCCCGGCGACATCACCGGGATCAGCGTGTTCGACCAGAAGCGCACCGAGTTCGAGTTCCACCGGGGCCCGGTGTTCGCCAACATCGTGCTCGCCGACGAGATCAACCGTGCGAGCCCGAAGACGCAGTCCGCCCTCCTGGAGGCCATGGAGGAGTCCGCGGTCACCGTCGACGGGACCACCCACCGACTCGCCGCACCGTTCATGGTCATCGCGACGCAGAACCCCGTCGAGCAGGCCGGGACCTACCGCCTGCCGGAAGCCCAACTCGACCGGTTCCTGCTGAAGGCGTCGATCGGCTACCCGGATCACGCCGCCACGGTGAAGATCCTCGAGACTGCGTCGGCACCGAGCGCGTCGACGCCGCTCGCGAGCGTCGTGCCGGCGGCCGCCATCACCGAGATGGCCGCGCTGGCACGGACCGTCCACGTCGACCCGGTGATCGCCGACTACGTCGCCCGCCTCGTCGATGGGACACGCTCCGCGAACGAGGTCCGCCTCGGCGTCAGCGTGCGCGGCGCGATGGGACTGATGCGGGCGGCACGGGTGCACGCGGCGATGCGCGGTCGCCACTACGTCGTCCCCGATGACGTCAAGGCGCTCGCCGAGCCGGTCCTCGCGCACCGGCTCACGCTCGACGCCGAGGCGGAGTTCGACGGGGTCAGCGCCTCGAGCGTCGTGTCGCAGCTCCTCGTCGAGACCCCACCGCCAGCGGACCGGGCCGCTTCGTGACCCACCGGTCCGCGGCTGAGCGGGCCGCACCCGAGCAGGGGGAGACGACGCGGTCACGGCGTCGCGCCTCCACCCGCTCGCGCCGCGGAGCCCCGGCACCATACGAACGCACGGGGACCGTCGCGGGCCTGACCAACGTCCGCACCCGGCTCGTCGGAGATCGAGACGGCGTGGCCGCCGATGCGGTCGTCGGCACGGTGCGCGCGTGGCACATGGCCTGGAGGATCGCAGCTCGCTTCTGGGCGCGGCTGTCGTCCGTGGTCACCGGGTTGGGCTGGACGGTCGCCGTCGTGACGGCCCTCGCCCTGGTCGTCGGCTACCGGTTCGTGCTCGGCGAGGTGGTCGTGGTCGGCCTCGCCGGCGCGGTCCTCGTCGCGGTCGCTGCGGCAGCGCTCATCGGGCGCAGCGCGCTGCTCATCCGCATGGAGCTACCGGCACGCCGGGTGGCGGTGGGCGAGCGGGCGAGCGTCGTGGTCGTCGCCGCGAACCCCGGTCGGCTCCCGTCGGTGCCGACGACCGTCGAGGTGCCGGTCGGCGTCGGCCTCGTCGACGTCGCACTGCCGAGCATCGCCCCGAAGGGGGAGGCCACCCGCGAGGTGCCCGTGCCGACCGCGCGTCGCGGAGTGCTCGACGTCGGACCGGTCACCGGCGTCCGGGCGGATCCCGTCGGGCTCGTCCGTCGCGAGATCATCTGGACGGCTCGCGAGCAGGTCATCGTCCACCCGCGGACCATCGCTATCCCGTCGACGAGCACGGGTCTCGTCCGGGACCTCGAGGGCCAGGCCACGCGCGATCTCTCCCCATCGGACATCGCCTTCCACGCGATCCGGGAGTACCAGCCGGGCGACGACCCGCGGACCATCCACTGGCGCTCCACCGCCAAGACCGGCGGGCTCATGGTGCGCCAGTTCGAGGACACCCGCCGTTCCCACCTCGTCGTCGTGCTCGCACTCGGGCGGGGCGAGTTCGCCGACGAGGACGAGTTCGAGCTCGCGGTCAGCGTCGCCGCGTCGCTCGGCGCCCGCGCCGTCCGGGACGGTCGGGAGGTCACGGTCGTCCTCTCGGAGCGGACGCCGGAGTTCGCGAAGCGGGCGGTGTACGCGGTGCATCGGCTGCCCACCGTCACCCCGACCCGCCTCCTCGACGCCTTCGCGCCGGTCGCGCTCGCCGACGCATGTCTCCCGATCGCCGAGGTGTCCCGGATCGTCGGCGCCGACGCGCTCGGCATCTCGGTGGCGTTCCTCGTCGTCGGCTCGACCGTGCCTCTCCCGGCGCTCCGCCTGGCGGCCACCCGGTTCCCGGTCGGCGTCGAGGTGGTCGCCGTCGTCTGCGAATCCGAGGCCGTGCCGCGCTTCGTCCGCGTGCCCGGGCTGACGATCATGACGATCGGGTACCTCGACGACCTCCGGCACGCCCTGCACCGATCGGCCGTCGCATGAGCGCGCCGACCACGGCACGCGGGTCCACGCGGCGTTCGGAGCGGCAGACGCGACGGCGTCGGCCCCCGCTCGTGCGCCTCCTCGGCGGCACGGTCGGGGTCTGGATCCTCGTCGCGCTCGCGAGCGTGGCATGGTGGCCGGTCTACCGGTCGCCGGCGATGCTCGTGGCGGGTGCCGCTGCGGTCCTGGTGGGTTCGGTCGTCGCTCTCGCTGGCGCCATCTGGCGGCTTCCGGCGCCGGCCGTCGCGACAGGCACGGTCGTCGGGTTCGCACTCGTCGGCGTGCCCGTCGCCGTGCCGGAGGAGGCGCAGGGTGCCGTCCCGACGCTCCACGGGTTCGTGTCGCTGCTCTCGTCGGTGGCGCTCGGCTGGAAGCGCCTGGTGACGATCAGCCTTCCGGTCGGCGACTACGAGGCGTTGCTCGTGCCGTACTTCGCCTCCGTCCTCGTCGCGACGGTGGTCGCGGTGACGCTCGCGACCCGCGTTCGACGGTCCGAGCTCGCCGGCATCCCGCCGCTCCTGGTGTTCGTCGTCGCGATCGTCGTCGGCCCGACGCGGCTCGGATACCCGCTCGTCAGCGGTGTCGTCCTCGCCGGGGCGGTGCTCGTGTGGTCGCTCACGGCGCGGCATGTGCGTCGTGGGGTGGCGGTGGCGACGACCGTGGGCACCCGCGTCGGGTTCCGCCGCGCGATCCTGCGCCCTGCACTCGTCGGCACGGCCACCATCGCGGCGGCCGGGGTCATCGCCACCGGGGCAGGCGTGCTCGCGGCCCCCGCCGGCTCCCGCGCGGTGGCGCGCACTGCCGTGGTCAAGCCGTTCGAGCCGCGCGACTACATCAGCCCGCTCAGCGGCTACCGCGCGTACGAGGAGTCGCCGGAGTCGGACCGGGCCCAACTGACCGTGACGGGGTTGCCGGACGAGGCCTTCATGCGGATCGCGACGCTCGACACGTACGACGGCGTCGTGTACTCGGTCGGCGGCTCCGACGGCGCCAGCGCGTCGGGCACGTTCACGCGCGTTCCGACGTCGGTGGACGTCGGCGGCGTCTCCGGCCAGACCGTGCACGTCGGCGTCGACGTCCAGGGGTACTCCGGCGTGTGGGTGCCGACCATCGGCGATCTCGAGCGCGTCTCGTTCACCGGGAGGAACGCGAGCGATGAGCGCCGAGCCTTCTTCTACAACCGAAGCACCCGCACGGCGGCGGTCGTCGACGGCATCGGCCGGGGATCCTCGTACGAGCTCACCGCGGTCGTCCCCGACCAGCCGACGAGCGCAGAGCTCGCTGCCGCACGCCCCGGCGCTGCCCAGGTCCCGCCCGCCGCGGGCGTGCCAGACGCCGTGCGTGACGCCGCGGTCGCGACGACGCGTGACGCCGCGAGCAGCGGGCAGAAGCTCGTCGCAATGATCGAAGCGCTCCGCCGGGACGGGTACGTCAGCCACGGCGTCGGAGACGAACGACCCAGCCGGTCGGGGCACGGAGCCGACCGGATCCAGGAGCTCCTCACCTCGCCGCTCATGCTCGGAGACGGCGAGCAGTACGCCGTGGCGGCGTCGCTCATGGCGCGGGAACTCGGGTTCCCCGCACGGGTCGTCCTCGGTTTCGCTGCGGGTGGCGATGACGGGGCAGCGAACGGGACCGACACCGGCGGGGCCGTGACGAACACGGCGACGTTCCGCGGCAGCGACATCACCGCGCGCGTGGAGGTCGACACGGCCCAGTACGGATGGGTGACGATCGACCCGAACCCGCCGGTACGGGAGATTCCCGCCGAGCAGGAGCAGACGCCGCAGCCGGTGCCCCGGCCGGAGACCGTCGTTCCGCCGCCGCCTGCGGCGCAGAGCGACCAGGACACGCAGAGCCCGCCGCAGAGCGACCCGTCCACGCCACCGGTGGCGCCGCTGTGGCTCCGGATCCTTCTCGCGGCCCTGCCGTGGGTGATCGGGGTGCTCATCGTCGCCGCGCTCGTGGTGACGCCGTTCGCGGTGATCGTGATCGCGAAACGGGTTCGTCGTCGCCGGCGTCGGCGCGCGCCGACGCCTCGGGAGCAGGTTGTGGGTGCGTGGGGCGAATACCACGACGCGCTCCTCGATCGGGGTGTTCCGGTCGCGCCTGCGGCGACCCGCAGTGAGATCGCACACATCGCACCGGGATCGGGAGGAACAGGGCTGGCGGTCCTCGCCGACCGCGCGGTGTTCGGTCCCGACGTCGCCGACGCCATGGTCGCCGAGCGCATGTGGGCCGCTGCGGGTACCGCGATCGGGAACCTGGACTCGGGGCTGACGCGATGGCAGCGGTTCCGCTCGAGAACGTCGCTCCGGTCGCTTCGCCGAGCCGACGGGGTCCGATCAGCCCGAGGAGGGTTCAGCCGCGCACAGTCGCTCGGCCCGACCGGCTCACATTCGGCGGACCGTTCCGCTCGCTACGATGTCCGGAGTTCGATCGAGGACAGAGGCAATCAGTGATGCAATGCGAGCACTGCGGATCGCCGCTCCTGCGCGGGGCGATCTTCTGCGGAGAATGCGGCCGCGCCGTCACCGGTGCGTCCGCACGCCCCACGCCGACCGCTGGCGGCGAGGCGGGGCTCACGCCGCCTCCGCTCCGGCAGCCGGGCGAGCCGCGGTCCCGTCGCGATCCGGCGTCGGAGGCATGGCTGCCGGAGACGACGCTCGACCCCGTCACTCGCGCGTGGCTCACCGGTGCGGGCGATGGACCCACGGCTGTACCGTCCGACGCGGACCCGGCCTCAAGTGGAGCCCGCCGCCATGCCGCTGGCGAGCCGGAGCCGGAGCGCGACCCCGTGCCCGAGGCCGTGATCGAGCCCGAGCCTGTGCCCGAGCCCGAGCCTGTGCCTGTGCCTGTGCCTGTGCCCGAGCCACCGCTGGATCCCGATGCGTTCCCGGCCTCCACAGGAGGCGCGATGCCGGAGGACGCGACGCCGGACATCGCGCCGCCGGAGGACGCGACGTCGGACCTCGCGATGCCGGAGGACGCGACGTCGGACATCGCGGCGCCGGGCCTTGGCCGAGCGGACGAAACCCGCGCGGTCGATCCGTCGACCGCCGACGCCACCACCCCCGCTGAGTCATCGGCCGCACCGTCCTGGTGGGTCGGCCGGAGTCGGAGCACTGCGCCGGCCACCGGTGCGGCCGCGGAACAGCCCGCCGATCTCGGGACCACCGCGGGGCCAGGCACGAGTACCGACGACGGCGCGGCGACGAGCAGCGCGACGACGGAGGACCAAGCGGCGCGGGAGCGCGGCGCCGGTCCCGCGGACGACACCACAGCGTCCGGCCGTGGAGCGTCCTCGCCGGGTGCTCGCGGCTCGGACACGGACCGAGCGGCGCAGGGCGATCTGCCGTCGCATGTCGGTGTGAGCGGGGTCGCCCCCGCTGACATCGACGGCCCCCGCCCCGGTGACACCGCCATCGTGCCCGTGCTCGGCGCACGTCGGGTCGCGCCGCGAGTGGCGCCCCTCGTGGCACCGGGAACCCAGACCGCCGGCGCCTGCCACGTGTGCGGTCATGCGCTCGAGCCCGACGACATCTTCTGCGAGGAGTGCGGCGCCGTGCGCCCGGCTGTGGCGGCGGCGTACACGGGACCGGTCGTCCCGCTGCCGCGAGTACGGCCCGAGTGGGCGGTCGTCCCCGAAGACCGCACGGACACCGGCACGGATACGGACACCGGCACGGATACGGACACCGGCACGGCCGCGGACGCCGACACGGACGCGGACGCGGACGCTGGCGGTGCAACGGACGCCCGAGTCGACATGGACGCGGACGCGGACGCGACCGACGCGACCGACGCCCGAGCCGACGCGGACGCGAGCGCTCGTGTGGACCCGGACACCGACGTGCCCGGAGTCCGGGACGCGACTCCGTCCGGGGGCGCACCCGGACGGCACGCGCCGACCCTGCCACCGATGCCATCCGCTCCCGATGCCGCGCCCATTGCGCAGGCTCCGCCCGCTCCGGAGCTCCCGCCCATGCCGGTGATCCCGCCGATGCCCGGTGCGGACCGTCCGACGTCCCGGACGGGCGCGCTCGCAGCGTGGGCCGCACGACGGCTCGGCGGCGGCGACCGAGCTGCCGACCGTGCAACGCCGGCATCGGTGGAGGCCAACCTCACGGACGAGGATGACCTCGACCTCGACGTCGACGTCGACGTCGACATCGAGGAGACCCGTATCGTGTCGAAGACGCCGCAGCGTGCCCCGGTGGTTCTGCACTTCAGCACCGGCGAGCGGGTGGGCGTCACCACATCCGGGCTGATCGGGCGGCTGCCGCGGGCAGAGCCGGGGGAGGACATCGTGGACCTCATCACGATCGTCGATCCCGGCAAATCGGTCTCCAAGACGCACCTCGAGGTCGGTCGCGACGGCGACGACCTCTGGGTCTCCGACCGCTACTCGGGCAACGGCACCGTGGTTCGGCACATCGACGGCTCCATCCGTCGCTGTGAGCCGGGTCGGCGCTACCGCGTCGAGCGCGGGGCGCGCGTCGACATCGGGGAGCAGTTCTTCCTGGTGCAGTGAGACCGGACAGGCCGGTCTGAGACCGGACAGGCCGGTCTGAGACCGGACAGGCCGGTCTGAGACCGGACGGGCCGGTCGTCTTCCGCACGCGGGCCGGGTTCCGCTCGGCCCAGTGCGGTCCTCCCCATCCAGGGTGGTCGCCCGCCGCTCCACAGGTGTACGCGGCCGACTGCCAGAGGCGGTGCGGTCGGAGTTGGATCACCGTATGGAAACGGGGCTGGGGTCCGGGCGCTCGTTCCTCGTCGCCGTGTGGACGGTGGTCGCCGCGGGTGCGGAGGCGGCGGTCGCGGCGGTGGTCATTCCGATGCCACTGTCCTCGCGGGTGTTCCTGGTTCTGACCGCGACGATCGCCGTCGCCGTCGCCGTCGTCGCGGCACGGCGACGGCGATCCGCCCGAGCGACTGACGACGTCCGCGTCCGACGAGGCGTGCCTCGCGCCAGCACCCCCGAGCCCGCATCGCGGATCGAGCCCGCAGCACGGGCCGGGCCAGCAGCATGGATCGAGCCCGCAGCGCGGGCCGAGCGCGGAGGGCCGACTGGGCCGCCTGCTGCTGCGGCGTTTCCGGTGCTGCTCGGCCACACGACCTCCGGACTGCCGGCCCCGGTCACGGCGGACGCGGCGGACGGCATCACCATCGTGGGAACCGGTGTCCTGGCACGCGCGGTGTTCCGCGCCATCGTCACCGGCGTCGAGATCGCGGCGGCCGACCATGATGCCGAGGGTGCGGAGCGGGTCGGTGCGCTCGAACTGCGCTGCGTCGGCGACGACGTCGTGGCGGACGGGCAGGCCAGCCTTCCGTGGCCGCACGAGCCCGCACGCGCGCACGAGCGACGACCTGGGGCCGAGCCTGGAGCCGCCATCGGGTCGGGGCTCGCGCCCGGCGTCGCGGTCGCCGCGTTTCTCCGGCGGAGGCCTCCCCGCGCTCGTCACGCCGCCGGCGATCCGACGCCTCCGGGCACTGCCCACCCCGAGGACGTCCGGAAGCGCAAAGCCCCGCCCGCGGCCGTCGTCGTCCTCGTGCCGACCCTGGACCATGCCCCCCGGCGGCGCGGGGCGTTGGTGCACGTCGACGCCGGCGGCATCCGGGCGGAGCTGCACACGGACACGGCGACATCCGTCGTGCCGTTGGCCCCGGTCCTCCCGCCCCGTCCCGCCCAGGAGACCGTCGAACGCGACGCTGCCGACAACGCCCACGACGCCACGCCGTGAGGCAGCCCGTCTCCGGCGAGCTGCCGCCAGCCGCGCCCGTCCCGGGCCGGCGGGACCGACCTTGCCAGGCGATCCCGGCCTCAGGCCAGCCCGCTGCCGATCCGGACCGCTCCGACGGGGACTCCGCCGCCGAGCACCCGCTCCTCGGTCGCGGCGATGACGTCCGCGGCGCCATCGGGCGCCACCATCCCGTTGCGGGCGAGGAGAGCCAGGGCGGCGAGCGTCCCGGCGCGCTGCGACCCGTCGAGCACCTTGACCGCCACCGCGCCCGACCCGCGGACGCCCATGACCATCACCCCTTCGGCGCCGAGCTTGGCGAAGATCCCGAGCCGCTCGATCGTCACCGTGTTCGCGCGACCGACCCCGTCGATCGCCCATGGGCTGGCGAGCACCGCGTCCGTGAGCGCGGTCGCGTCGGCGTCCGAGCCGTCCACGATGCCGGCGATGCCGCGCGCCAGGCCATGCAGGGTGACCGGGAACACCGGCGCGCCGCAGCCGTCCACGCCCGCCACGTCGACGCGTTCACCCACGGCGTCCGCCACGGTGGCTGCGATCCGCTGCTGCAGCGGGTGTTCGCCGGCCAGGTACGATCCCTCGTGCCACCCGTTGACCCGGCACGCCCCGAGCATGCCGGCGTGCTTCCCGGAGCAGTTCATCGCGAGGCGCCGCGGACCGGGCATCGTGCGGGCGGTGTACCGGTCGAACGGCAGATCCGCCGGACACGCGAGATCGTCCTCGACGTGGTCGAACCGTTCGAGCATGCTCTGCACGACGCCCTGGTGCGCGAGCGTCCCGGCATGGCTCGCCGTCGTGAGGACGAGCTGCTCATGCGCGAAGAGTGCGCCGGCGCGGCGGATCGCGAGCGCCTGGAACGGCTTCATGGTCGAACGCGGGTAGATGCTCGCGCCGGGATCCCCGACCGCGTCGACGATCGCGCCGGCCGCATCGACGACGACACCGGCGCCGAGGTGCCGGCTCTCGTCGAAGCCCGACCGCGAGACCACCGCGAGCTCGACCGAACCGTCCGCGGTGAGGGGGTGACGATCGGTGCGGACGGCGTCGGTTCCGGTCATGATGGGAGTGTACCGACCCTCCATCCGGCGCCTGGCGTGCCGGATCCCCTGCTGCGAGGAGCGCATGATGCTCGACCACGACTACGAGGTGACCGTGCGCTGGACGGGCGACCGCGGCACCGGCACGAGCGGCTATCGCGACTATGGACGCGACCACGTGGTCAGCGCCAGCGGCAAGTCGGACATCGCCGGTTCCGCCGACCCCGGCTTCCGCGGTGACGCCGCGCGGTGGAACCCGGAGGAGCTCCTCACCGCGGCGTTGTCCCAGTGCCACATGATGAGCTACCTGTACGCGGCCACGGTGGTGGGCATCACCGTCCTCGGGTACGAGGACCGAGCGACGGCGCATCTCGAGGTGCGTCCGGACCACACCGGTGCGGTCACGTCGGTCACGCTGCATCCGGTGGTGACGATCCTCCAGCCGGACCGGGTAGAGGACGCCCTCGCCGCGCATGCCGAGGCGAACCGGCTCTGCTTCATCGCGGCGTCCGTGGCATTCCCGGTGCACCACCTGCCGGAGATCCGGGTCGCCTGACCGCGCGCCCGCTGCCTCCCGGAGACGGTGGCACGGCATCGGCGCAGCGGCCGGAGGAGCGCTGGCATGGGCGCGCCCCCGTCGTTCGGGGAATCGTGGGGCAGACTGGAGGCGCAATCCGGTCGGTTGCCGCCGCCGGCAGCACCCCGCCCCGACATCGAAGGTCCTCGTGAAGCGTCTGCGTCTCCTCCCCATCCTCCTCGTCCCCTCCGTCGTCCTCGGCCTCGCCGCGTGCTCCGGGGCTGCATCCGACGACGCGAGCACGAGTGCCAGCGCGAGTGCGAGCTCCTCTGCCGCCGCGCTGTCGTGCCTGAAGCCCGGCGCCGCATCGAAGAGCATCACCGTCGCCGGGGACTTCGGCGCCACGACCGCGCCGACGGTCACGTTCGACAAGGGCCTGACGGCGTCCTCGCCGCAGCAGTCCACCGTGATCAGCGGCGACGGCGCAAAGCTGACCAAGACGTCGTACATCTCCGTGTCGTACTCCGTCTACCAGGCCAAGACCGCCGAGAAGCTCGGGTCCGTCGGGTTCGACGCCGGCAGCCCGCAGGTCCTGTCCGTCGGCGGCACGGGCTTCGGTACCGCCCTCGGCTGCGCGACGGTCGGCTCCCGCATCGCGGTCGTCGGCGCGAGCGATGACCTCGGGTTCCAGACCAGTGGACAGATCGTCGTCGTCGCGGACATCCTCGACACGATCGCCACGAGATCGAGCGGCACGCCGCAGACGCAGGACCCGGCGCTGCCCACAGTGAAGGACGCTGCGGACGGCGAGCCGACGATCACGATCCCGGACGGCTACGCGGCTCCGGAGAAGACCACCACCGAGGTGCTGAAGTCCGGCGACGGCGACACCCTCACCGCGGACGACACCGTGTTCGTGCAGTACAAGGGCGAGGTCGTGAAGTCCGGGAAGGTCTTCGACTCCACCTGGAAGCGCGGCGCGCCGACCTCGTTCGAACTCTCCGCGGTCGTCCCCGGGTTCAAGGACGGCCTCGTCGGGCAGAAGGTCGGCTCCCAGGTGCTCATCGTGATCCCCGCCGACCAGGGCTACGGGGCCAACCCGCAGGAGGGCTCGGGCATCCCGAAGAACGCCGACCTGCTGTTCGTCGTCGACATCCTCGCCAAGGGCTGATCGTGCAGGACAGCGCGGAGCCGCGTCGTGTGGTCCTCCTCGGCAGCACCGGGTCGATCGGCACGCAGGCGCTCGACGTCATCGAGCGCAACCCGGACCGCTTCCGGGTCGTCGGCCTCGCCGCCGGGTCGAACCGCGAGCTCGTCGCCGAGCAGGCGGCGCGGTTCGGCGTGCGCGAGACGGCGCTCGGCGCGGCGGATGCCGAGCGTCTCGTGCGGAGCGTCGACGCCGACGTCGTGCTCAACGGCATCACGGGGTCGGTCGGGCTCGGTCCGACCCTCGCGACCCTCGAGACCGGCACGACTCTGGCGCTGGCGAACAAGGAGAGCCTCATCGTCGGTGGCCCGCTCGTGCAGCAGGCAGCGGCGCCCGGCCAGATCGTCCCCGTGGACAGCGAGCACTCCGCGATCGCGCAGGCGCTCCGCGCGGGATCCGACCAGGAGGTCCGGCGTCTCGTCCTGACCGCGTCCGGCGGTCCGTTCCGTGGCCGGCGTCGGCAGGACCTGGCCGACGTCCTGCCGGCGGAGGCGCTCGCGCACCCGACATGGGACATGGGGCTCGTTATAACGACGAACTCGGCGACGCTCGTCAACAAGGGGCTCGAGGTCATCGAGGCGCACCTGCTGTTCGGTGTGTCGTACGACCGGATCGCCGTGACCGTCCACCCGCAGTCGATCGTCCACTCGATGGTCGAGTTCGTCGACGGCTCGACCATCGCCCAGGCGTCCCCGCCGGACATGCGCCTGCCGATCGCACTCGGGCTGGGGTGGCCGGACCGGGTGCCGCATGTCGGCGTGCCCCTCGACTGGACCCGCGCGTCGGCGTGGACGTTCGAGCCGCTCGACGAGGAGGCGTTCGGCGCCGTGGCTCTCGCCAAGAGGGTCGGCGAGCTCGGCACCACGTTCCCCGCCGTGTTCAACGCCGCGAACGAGCAGGCCGTCGCGGCGTTCCATGCCGGCGCGATCGGCTTCCTCGAGATCCTGGACACCGTCGAGCGGGTCGTCGACCAGCACGACGCGGGGGAGCTGTCCCTCGAGGGCGTCCTCGCCGCCGAGCGCTGGGCGCGGTCGACCGCGGACGGGATCCTCGCGGGCTGACGCGGGCTCGTCTCCGCACCGCTCCCGACGCCTGCGAGTGCTCATGGCGCACCCGTACCGTTCGCCCAGGTCCCCTCCAGCCGAGCCATGGCGGCGGTCGCGTACGCTACCCCGGTGACCCCCGCCAGCGTGCTCCTCTTCGTCCTCGGCGTCGTCGTCTTCATCGTCGGCCTGCTGGTCTCGATCGGGCTTCACGAGCTCGGCCACCTGACGTTCGCCAAGCTCTTCGGGGTCAAGGTGACCCAGTACTCCCTCGGGTTCGGCAAGGCGCTCTGGTCCTTCCGACGAGGCGAGACCGAGTACGGGGTCCGCCCGATCCTCCTCGGCGGGTACATCTCGATGGTCGGGATGCTCGCGCCGCGTCCATCCGGCAAACCGGCGGCGATCACGAACACCGGGTTCTACAGCGCGATGGTGCAGGACGCGCGAGAGGTCAGCAAGGAGCAGATCGACGCCGAGGGCGACGACCGCGCCTTCTACCGGCTGGCGCCGTGGAAGCGGATCATCGTCATGGCTGCCGGGCCCGTCACCAACCTCGTCATCGGCGTCGTCGTGTTCGGCATCCTGCTCTGCGGGTTCGGTGCGCCGACGACGAGCATCTCGGACACGAGCGCCTGCGTGCTGCCCACCAGCCAGTCGACACGGTGCGCGAGCACCGACGCGGTGTCGCCGGCGACGGCGGCCGGTCTGCAGGCCGGCGACGTCGTCGTGTCGGCGGACGGCGAGCGGGACATCTCGATCGACGAGCTGTCGACGCTGTTCCAGGAGAACGCCGACACCGAGATCGACCTCGTGGTCCGGCGCGACGGGGTGCTCCACGAGCTGCAGGTCACCCCGGCCCTGGCGACGCGCGACGTGTACCGCTCGGACGGCACGGTCGCGAAGAACGCCGACGGAACGACGAAGACGCGCCAGGTGGGCGTGGTCGGCGTGTCGATCGGGCAGACCCTGGTGCGGCAGTCCCCGGCCGCGGTGCTCCCGGCGGTCTGGGCGCAGACGGAGGCGTCGGCGTCGCTCATCGTCAACCTCCCGCAACGTCTCGTCGCCGTCTGGAACGCGGCGTTCGGGTCGCAGGCCCGCGCGCAGGACAGCCCGGTCAGCGTCGTCGGCGTCGGCCGCGCCATCGGCACCGTCGCGTCCATGAGCGGCGTCCCGGTGGTCGACAAGGTCTACACGATCCTGTCGCTGCTCGGCGCGCTGAACATCGGCCTGTTCGTGCTCAACATGGTGCCGCTCCTGCCGCTCGACGGCGGGCACATCGCCGGGGCGATCTGGGAGGCCGTGAAGCGACGCACCGCCAAGCTCCTCGGCCGGGGCGACCCCGGCCCCATCGACCTCGCCAAGCTGATGCCGCTCACGTTCGCGGTCGTCATCCTGCTCGGCGGGATGAGCCTGCTGCTCATCTACGCCGACATCGTCCGCCCGGTCAGCCTGTTCACCTGACCGGCGTAGAGTGCCACTCGTGCCAGCTGTCAACCTCGGTATGCCCAAGGCCCCCGTTACCCTCGCCCCCCGCCGCGTGTCCCGGCAGATCAAGGTGGGCAAGGTGCTCGTCGGCGGCGACGCCCCGGTGAGCGTCCAGTCCATGACGACCACACCGACCACGAACATCAACGCGACGCTGCAGCAGATCGCCGAGCTCACTGCCTCCGGCTGCGACATCGTGCGGGTGGCTGTGCCGAGCCAGGACGACGCCGACGCGCTCCCGATCATCGCGAAGAAGTCGCAGATCCCGGTCATCGCGGACATCCATTTCCAGCCGAAGTACGTCTTCCAGGCGATCGACGCCGGCTGCGCTGCGGTCCGCGTGAACCCGGGCAACATCCGCAAGTTCGACGACCAGGTCGGCGCGATCGCCCGCGCTGCGAAGGACGCCGGCGTCTCCCTCCGCATCGGCGTGAACGCCGGTTCGCTCGAGCCGAGCCTGCTGCAGAAGTACGGCAAGGCCACACCGGAGGCGCTCGTCGAGTCCGCCGTGTGGGAGGCCTCCCTGTTCGAGGAGCATGACTTCCACGACTTCAAGATCTCCGTCAAGCACAACGACCCCGTCATCATGGTCGAGGCCTACCGCCAGCTCGCCGCCCGTGGTGACTGGCCCCTCCACCTCGGCGTCACCGAGGCGGGCCCGGAGTTCCAGGGCACCATCAAGAGCGCGACCGCGTTCGGCATCCTCTTGGGCGAGGGCATCGGCGACACGATCCGCGTGTCCCTCTCCGCCCCGCCCGCGCAGGAGGTCAAGGTCGGCCTGCAGATCCTGCAGTCGCTGAACCTCCGCGAACGGAAGCTCGAGATCGTCTCGTGCCCGAGCTGCGGCCGCGCGCAGGTCGACGTCTACCAGCTCGCGAACGACGTCACGGCCGGGCTCGAGGGCATGACCGTCCCCTTGCGCGTCGCGGTCATGGGCTGCGTCGTGAACGGCCCCGGGGAGGCGCGGGAGGCAGACCTCGGCGTCGCGTCCGGCAATGGCAAGGGCCAGATCTTCGTCAAGGGCCAGGTCATCAAGACCGTGCCGGAGGCGGAGATCGTCGAGACCCTGATCCAGGAGGCGAACCGTCTCGCCGACGCGATGCCTCCCGGCGAGGTCGGGACCCCGCAGGTCGTCGCCACCACGTGAGCGTCGACGGCCACGTCGGGTCCGCAACGTCCCGATAGGCTTGCCGCGTGGTCACCCGGCTCTCTCATCTGTTCCTCCGCACGCTCCGCGACGACCCCTCCGATGCCGAGGTCACGTCGCACCGGCTGCTCGTCCGCGCCGGCTACATCCGGCGCCAGGCACCGGGCATCTTCGCATGGCTGCCACTCGGCCTGCGCGTGAAGAACCGGATCGAGGCCATCGTCCGTCAGGAGATGACGTCCGCCGGCGCGCAGGAGGTGCATTTCCCGGCGCTGCTGCCGCGCGAGCCCTACGAGGCCACGAACCGCTGGACCGAGTACGGCGACGGCATCTTCCGGCTCAAGGACCGCAAGGGCGCCGACTACCTGCTCGCGCCGACCCATGAGGAGATGTTCGCGCTCCTGGTCAAGGACCTCTACGGCTCCTACAAGGACCTTCCGGTCACGCTGTTTCAGATCCAGGACAAGTACCGTGACGAGGCCCGCCCGCGCGCCGGCCTGCTCCGCGGGCGCGAGTTCACGATGAAGGACGCGTACTCCTTCGACATCGACGACGCCGGGCTCGACCGCAGCTACCAGACCATGCGGGACGCCTACGAGCGCATCTTCGCGCGGCTCGGCCTCGAGTACGTGATCGTGCAGGCCGACGCCGGTGCGATGGGCGGCAGCCGAAGCGAGGAGTTCCTCCACCCGATCGCCGTCGGTGAGGACACCTTCGTGCGGAGCGCCGCCGGATACGCGGCGAACGTGGAGGCGTATGTCACGCCCGTGCCGGAGGCCCTGCCTGTGGACGGCATGCCGGCCCCGGTGCTGCTGCCCCCGTCGGACACCCCGACGATCGACTCCCTTGTCGCGCACGCGAACGCTGCCGCGCCGAAGCCGGACGGCCTCTGGACCGCCGCGGACACGCTGAAGAACGTCGTCCTCGCGCTCACGCACCTCGACGGCACACGAGAGGTCGTGGTCGTGGGGCTGCCGGGGGATCGGGAGGTCGACCTGAAGCGCGCCGAGGTGGCGTTCGCCCCCGCCGAGGTCGAGCCCGCCGGCGACGCCGACTTCGGCCGCAACAAGGGGCTCGTGAAGGGGTACATCGGTCCGCAGGCCCTCGGTGCCGACAGCGCCACCGGACTCCGCTACCTCCTCGACCCTCGCGTCGTCGACGGCTCCTCCTGGATCACCGGTGCGAACGAGCGGGGCGTGCACGTCGCCGGTCTCGTCGCCGGCCGGGACTTCACCGCGGACGGCGTCGCGGACGCCTCCGACGTCCGAGCCGGCGATCCCGCGCCGGACGGCTCCGGTCCGCTCGAGACCGCTCGCGGCATGGAGATCGGTCACGTGTTCCAGCTCGGGCGCAAGTACGCGGAGGCGCTCGGGCTCAAGGTGCAGGACGAGCGCGGCAAGCTCGCCACCGTGACGATGGGCTCGTACGGCATCGGCGTCACCCGGATCATGGCGATCCTCGCCGAGTCGCACAACGACGACCGCGGACTCGTCTGGCCGAAGGACGTCGCGCCGTTCGACGTGCACGTCGTCGCGACCGGCAGGGACCAGGTCGCGTACGACGTGGCGACCGGCGTCGTCGCCGAGCTGGAGGGCGCCGGCTTCGACATCCTCTACGACGACCGCCCCAAGGTCTCGCCCGGGGTGAAGTTCGGCGACGCCGAGCTGATCGGCGTCCCGATCGTCGTCGTCGCCGGGCGCAACGCCGGCGAGGGCGTCGTGGAGCTCTGGGACCGTGCCTCGGGCGAGCGTCGCGAGATCCCGCTCGCCGAGGTTCTGGAGGCCGTCCGCGCCGTGCGTTGAGGTCCCGACGTCGCCGCGGGTGCCGGGTGGGAGTGGCGCGTGCGGTAGGCTGGGGGACAGCTTTCCCGCCCGAAGTGGCACCGCGCGGAGACCATCTATCTGAATACTGGAGGACCCGATGCAGATCGATCTCGCCGTACTGCGGCTCATGGAGCGTGAGCGGGAGATCCCGTTCGACGAACTCGTCCGGATCATCGAGCAGGCCATCCTCACGGCCTATCAGAAGCACGCGAGCGAGAACGGCGAGCCGGCCGACCCGCAGGCGCGCGTGGAGCTCGATCGCAAGTCCGGGCAGGTGACGGTCTTCGTCCCGGAGCGCGACGAGGACGACGCGGTCATCGGCGAGTCGGTCGACTCCCCGAGTGACTTCGGTCGTATCGCCGCCTTTGCCGCCAAGCAGGTCATCAACCAGCGGCTGCGCGACATCGGCGACGAGAAGGTCCTCGGCGAGTTCCGCGGCAAGGAGGGTGACATCGTCGCCGGCATCATCCAGCAGGGTCCGAACCCGCGCATGGTGCTCGTGGACCTCGGCACGGTCGAGGCGATCCTCCCGCCCGAGGAGCAGGTGCCGGGGGAGTCGTACAAGCACGGCCAGCGCATCCGCGTCTACGTCACGAGCGTCGGGAAGGGGAACAAGGGCCCGCAGATCACCGTCTCTCGCACCCACCCCGGGCTCGTCCGCAAGCTCTTCGCGCTCGAGGTCCCCGAGATCGCGTCCGGCGTCGTAGAGATCGTCTCGCTCGCGCGGGAGGCCGGGCACCGCACGAAGATGGCCGTCCGGGCGAGCGAACCGGGCGTCAATGCCAAGGGTGCGTGCATCGGCGAGCTCGGTCAGCGCGTCCGCTCGGTCACGAACGAGCTCGGCGCCGAGAAGATCGACATCGTCGACTACTCGCCCGATCTCGCGACATTCGTCGGCAGTGCGCTCAGCCCCGCGAAGGTGACGAGCTCGTTCGTCATCGACCAGTCGACGAAGGCAGTCCGGGCACTCGTGCCGGACTACCAGCTGTCGCTCGCCATCGGCAAGGAGGGCCAGAACGCCCGGCTCGCGGCGAAGCTCACGGGTGCCCGGATCGACATCCAGCCCGACTCGATCCTCGAGGGCGAGTAGGTCTCGTCGCACCACGAACGAATCCGGGTTCGCGCTCGGCGTCCGGTCTCGGGCGCGCCGGGATCGCGCCCGACGAAGGCAGGGAGTAGAGTGGTTCCCGTCAGAACGTGCATCGGCAGTCGTCGTCGCGCACCCCGATCCTCTCTCCTCCGAGTCGTCGCCTCCGGCGACCGCGTCGTGGCGGATCCGAAGGCAGTCATGCCTGGCCGGGGGGCATGGCTCACCCCGACGGTCGAGGCCTACGAACTGGCCGTCACGCGCAAGGCTTTTCGTCGTGCGCTGCGGTTGGAACGTGAACCAGACACGTCGGCGGTCCTCGAAGCGGTGGTGCGAATCCATGCCAGCTCGAACGGACCGTCCGACACGACAGAACAGGCTGAACGGCTTATGGACAACTGATGAGCGGCTCGAAATGAGACCCATCACCCAGTGAGTCCCTCCCTTCTCGGGCGGGGCTCGAGAAGGAGAACAGTGGCGAAACCACGCGTACACGAGATCGCAAGCGAGCTCGGCGTCGACAGCAAGACCGCAATGGAGAAGCTCAAAGAGCTCGGCGAGTTCGTCAAGGGCCCGAGCTCGAGCATCGAGCCTCCGGTCGCACGGAAGCTCCGTGCGGCACTCCAGGCGTCCGGGGCCGCAACGGCTTCGCCCGCCCCGAAGGCACCGGCAGCGCCGAAGGCCTCCAGCCCGCGTCCGGCCGCACCCCGGCCGAGCGCTCCGGCTCCCGCCCCGGTTCCCGAGGTCGCGCCGACTCCGGCGCCCGTCGACGACAGCGCCCCGCGTCCCGTGGCGCCGCTGTCCGTTGCGGAGCGTCAGGCGCAGGCCGAGGCCGCCCGCCAGGCGCAGGCCGAGGCGAAGGCCGCCGAAGAGCAGCAGGCTTCGAGCGCTCCGGCAGCACCGGCCGCTGCCACACCCGGTGCGGCGAAGCCCGCTGCGGCGAAGCCCGGCGCAGCCGGCCCGAAGCCCGGTGCCGCGCGCCCTGGCAACAACCCCTATTCGTCGAGCCAGGGGATGGGATCGCGCCCGCCGCGGCCCGGCAACAACCCGTTCTCGCAGAACCAGGGCATGCCCCGTCCGGGTGGCGGCGCCGGCGGTATCCCGCGTCCGCAGCCCCCGCGTCCCGGTGCACCGCGTCCCGGGGCTCCCCGTCCCGGTGGCCCCGGTCAGGGTGCCCGTCCGAACGGCTTCGGGCAGCGTCCCGGTGGTCCCGGTGGCCGTGGTGGTCAGGCCGGCGGCTTCCAGCGTCCCGGCGGCGGCGCCCCTGGTGCCGGTGGTTTCCAGCGTCCCGGCTTCGGTGCGCCGCGTCCCGCCGGCGGCGGTGGCGGCGGTCGCGGTCGTGGTCCCGGCGGCGGTACCGCCGGTGCGTTCGGTCGTGGCGGTGGCAAGAGCCGTGCCCGCAAGTCGAAGCGGACGAAGCGTGCCGAGTACGAGATGCGGCAGGCGCCGTCGATCGGCGGCGTGCAGGTCCCGCGCGGCGACGGTGAGACCGTGGTGCGTCTGCGCCGCGGCGCGAGCATCTCGGACTTCGCGGACAAGATCGACGCGAGCCCCGGCAACCTCGTGACCGTGCTGTTCCACCTCGGTGAGATGGCGACGGCGACGGAGTCGCTCGACGAGGCGACGTTCGAGGTCCTCGGCGAGGAGCTCGGCTACCGGATCCAGATCGTGTCTCCGGAGGACGAGGACAAGGAACTCCTCGAGGGCTTCGACATCGACCTCGACGCCGAGCTCGAGGACGAGGACGAGTCGCTGCTGCAGGTCCGTCCGCCCGTCGTGACCGTCATGGGACACGTCGACCACGGAAAGACCCGCCTCCTCGACGCCATCCGCAACGCCAACGTCGTCGCGGGTGAGGCCGGTGGCATCACGCAGCACATCGGTGCGTACCAGGTCGTCACCGAGCACGAGGGCATCGAACGTCCGATCACCTTCATCGACACCCCCGGTCACGAGGCGTTCACCGCCATGCGTGCCCGCGGTGCCCAGGTGACGGACATCGCGATCCTCGTGGTCGCCGCCGACGACGGCATCATGCCGCAGACGGTCGAGGCGCTGAACCACGCCCAGGCGGCCGGCGTGCCGATCGTGGTCGCGGTGAACAAGATCGACAAGGAGGGCGCGAACCCGGCGAAGGTCCGGCAGCAGCTCACCGAGTACGGTCTGGTGGCCGAGGAGTACGGCGGCGACGTCATGTTCGTCGACGTGTCCGCGCGGAACAACACGAACATCGACGCCCTCCTCGAGGCCGTCCTGCTCACCGCTGACGCCGGACTCGACCTGCGGGCCAACCCCGACAAGGACGCCCGAGGCGTCGCGATCGAGGCCCGGCTCGACAAGGGCCGCGGCGCGGTGGCGACCGTCCTCATCCAGTCCGGCACGCTGCACGTCGGCGATGCGATCGTCGCCGGCACGGCGTACGGGCGTGTCCGCGCGATGATGGACGAGAACGGCGACACGGTGAAGGCCGCGACGCCGAGCCGTCCGGTGCAGGTGCAGGGCCTGTCGAGCGTCCCGCGCGCCGGCGACACCTTCCTTGTGATCGAGGAGGACCGTACGGCCCGCCAGATCGCCGAGAAGCGTGAGGCCGTCGAGCGCAACGCCCAGCTGGCCAAGGCCCGCAAGCGCATCTCGCTCGAGGACTTCACCCGCGCACTCGAAGAGGGCAAGGTCGACGCGCTCAACCTCATCATCAAGGGTGATGTCTCCGGTGCCGTCGAGGCACTGGAGGAGTCGCTCCTCAAGATCGAGGTCGACGACAGCGTGCAGCTCCGGATCATCCACCGCGGTGTCGGTGCGGTCACGGAGTCGGACGTCAACCTCGCCACCGTCGACAACGCGATCATCATCGGGTTCAACGTCCGCCCCGACACGAAGGCACGCGAGCGCGCCGCTCGCGAGGGCGTGGACATCCGCTTCTACTCGGTCATCTACTCGGCACTCGAGGACATCGAGCAGTCCCTCAAGGGCATGCTCAAGCCCGAGTACGAGGAGGTCCAGTCGGGTGTTGCGGAGATCCGCGAGGTGTTCCGTTCCTCCAAGGTCGGCAACATCGCCGGTGTCATCGTCCGATCCGGCACGATCACCCGCAACGCCAAGGCGCGCGTCATCCGTGACGGCGTCGTGCTCGCGGACGGTCTGGCGATCGAGTCGCTCCGGCGGTTCAAGGACGACGTGACCGAGGTCCGCACGGACTTCGAAGCCGGTATCGGTCTGGGTCGGTTCAACGACATCCAGATCGGTGACGAGATCGAGACCATCGAGATGGTCGAGAAGCCCCGCGGCTAGTCGCCGCAGGCATCGGGGCCCCACACACGCGTGAGCGTCGTGCGGGGCCCCACCCCGTTCCCGGGCAGCGCCCGTTCACTCAGGAGGATCCCATGGCCGACCCGCAGCGCGCCCGCAAGATGGCGGACCGTATCAAGCAGATCATCGCCACGCGGCTGGACAAGGGCATCCGCGACCCGCGACTCGGGTTCGTCACGATCACCGACGTGCAGGTGACCGGCGACCTGCAGCACGCGTCCGTGTTCTACACGGTGTACGGCACGGAGGAGGAGCGAGAGGGCACAGCGGCGGCCCTGAAGTCGGCGACGGGCATGCTCCGCAGTGAGGTCGGCAAGAACATCACCGCGCGGCTCACCCCGTCGCTGGAGTTCTTCCTCGACGCCGTCCCGGAGAATGCCGCGCACATCGAGGCGCTGCTCAATGAGGCGCGCACGCGCGACGCCGCGAGCCGGGATCAGGCCGCCGGGGCAGAGTACGCCGGCGATGAGGACCCGTACCGCCACGACGAGGACGAGGACGAGGACGACGAGACGGACGACGGCGACGAGGTCGACGAGCGTCCGGCTCAGGGCAGCGTGTAGCCCCCGCCGTCGCTGCCGACTGCGAGTCCGTCCGCCACGAGCGACACCAGGGCGCGCGCACGCTGCTCGGCATCCGGCCACACCGCGGCGATCTCGTCCGCGGTGACCGGGACGTCGCTCGCGCGGAGCTCGGCCATGATCAGCCCGCGCACCTGCCGGTTCGACCCGGCGAACCGCGCCTGTCGAGGAGCCCGGGGGCCGTCGTGCTCCGGGTAGCCGGCCGCCCGCCACGCGCATCGGTCCGCGATCGGACACGCGTCGCAGGCCGGGGATCGGGCGACGCAGACGAGCGCGCCGAGTTCCATGACGGCGGCGTTCGTCGTCGCCGCGCCCGCCAGGTCCGGAGGCAGGACGGACTCCATCAGCGGCAGGTCGCGTCGCGCGGACGCCGGCCCGGGTCCGCCCTCGCCGAGCACCGCGCGTGCCAGGACCCGGCGCACGTTGACATCCACCACCGGGTGCCGGAGGCCGTACGCGAACACGGCCACGGCCCGCGCGGTGTAGTCGCCGACACCCGGCAGGGCGAGCAGAGCGTCCACGTCGGAGGGCACCTCGCCGCCGTGCCGCTCCACGATCGCGGTGGCCGCGGCGTGCAGGGCGAGCGCGCGCCGCGGGTACCCGAGTCGATCCCAGGCGCGGACCGCCTCCGCGGGCGGGTCGGCGGCGAGCGCTGCCGGGGTGGGCCAGCGCGTCAGCCACTGATCGAGGCGGGGGACGACCCGCGCGACCTGGGTCTGCTGCAGCATGACCTCGCTGACGAGCGTGCCCCATGCGGGGAAGCCGGGGCGACGCCAGGGCAGGTCGCGGCCCTCCCGCTGGAACCACGCGACGAGCGGCGGCGCGATGTCCGGTCGGGAGGTCGGGGCGGAGTCCACCAGGAGAGCCTACGGTGGACGCATGGCACGTTGGGCACCGCAGGAGACCGACACGATGGCCGCGATCGCGGCCGAGATCACGCAGAACGCGGGCACCGCTCGGACGGTCGTCGCCGTCGACGGGCAACCGGGGACCGACCTGGAGCACGTCGCCGAGGGTCTTGTCGCGGCGTTCCGCCAGCAGGGCGTCAAGGCCATGCACGCGGCGGCCTCATCGACGGACGTGGACGCGCTCCGGGCGGAGATCGTCGACCCGTTCCGGACGATCGGCACCGACGCGGGCGTCCTCGTCCTCACCGGGACGCGCCTCCTCGCCGGAGCGGTGCGACCGCTGTGGCGGTGGTCCATGTGGGTCGAACGCGACCCGGATCTCCACGTCGCGGACGACGACGCGTACGCGGCGTACCTGCAGCACGACGATCCGAAGGCGCACGCGTCGGCCGTGCTCGACGTGTCGGATCCGGAGCACCCGCGGCGGAACTGGAACGACGCCTGCTGACCTCGATCCCGGCATCCGACGCGCCTGCTAGCCTTCTGCGGTGCTCGAACCGGCGCCCAACGGCATCATCCTCGTCGACAAGCCGCAGGGCATCTCCAGCCATCGTGCGGTCGCGATCGCCCGCCGTCGGCTCGGCACCCGCAAGGTCGGTCACGCGGGCACGCTCGATCCGATGGCGACCGGACTCCTGCTCCTCGGCGTCGGTCCGTCCACGCGGCTCCTGACGCACCTCATCGGCGCGGACAAGACGTACACCGCGACCATGCGGCTGGGCATCGCGACCGACTCGGACGACGCCGACGGGAAGGTCGTCTCGGCGTCCGGCGTGGCCGGGGCGGCGGGGGACGATCACACGATCGAGGCGGCCGTCGCCGCGCAGCGAGGAGCGATCCAGCAGATCCCGAGCACGGTGAGCGCCATCAAGGTCGACGGCCGTCGGGCGTACGCGCTCGCGCGGAGCGGTGAGACGGTCGAGCTCGCGCCACGCGCCGTGTCCGTGCACCGGTTCGAGGTGCTCGCGCGTCGTCCCGCGGTCGCGCGCCCGTATGGCGAGGACGTGCCGGTGATGGACGTCGACGTCGTGGTCGAGTGCTCGTCCGGCACCTACGTGCGCGCGCTGGCCCGGGACGTCGGCGCCGCACTCGGCACCGGGGCACACCTCACCGCGCTCCGCCGGACCGCGGTCGGGCCGTTCGACGTCGTCGACGCCGTCGACCTGGATGACGAGGACGTCGACGTGCACGCCGCCCTCCGACGACCCGCGGACGTCGCTCGGACGCTGTTCCCGGTCGTGGCCCTCGATCAGGCGGCGACGAAGGACCTGTCCGACGGCAAGCGGGTTCCCGTCGACCATCCCGACACCGACGGCCCGGTCGCGGCCATCAGCGCCGCCGACGACCGGCTCGTGGGACTCGTCGCCGTCCGGCGCGGCATGATGCGTGTCATCACGAACTTCCCGACGGGAGCACCGGCGTGATCGAGTGGTTCACCTGGGTGCAGGTCGCCGTCGCCGTCGCCGCGGGCGTGTTCGCCGTCGTGGTCGGGCTCGTCGGCTGGAAGCCGAACGACTACACCGTCGGGGCGCTCGTGCTCATCGAGCTGCTGCTCGTCGCCCAGGGGATCCTCGCCGTCGTGCAGTCCGCGACGGGCAATCCGCCGAGCGGCAACGCGCTCACTTTCGGCGTCTACGCCGTATCCGTCCTGCTGGTGCCGCCCGCGGCGATCGTCTGGGCGCTCATCGACCGCACCCGCTGGAGCACGGTCGTGCTCGGCGCCGGCGCCCTGACCGTCGCGGTGATGGTGTACCGGATGCAGGAGATCTGGTTCCAGCACGGCTGAGACCGGGGCGGGGGACGCGAGCGATCAGCGGGAGGTGCGGCGCGCCTCCAGCCAGTAGAATCGGCACAATGGCGACCAAGTCCTCCCGCGCGACCGGCATCGGGCGTGTCCTCATCGCCGTGTACGGCATCCTCGCCCTCGCCGCGACGGGCCGCAGTGTCGTTCAGATCATCGAGAAGTTCGACCATGCGCCGTTCGCCTACACGCTGAGCGCGCTCTCCGCCGTCGTCTACATCGTCGCGATGGTCGCGCTGATCGCCCCGGGCCGCGCGTGGTATCGCGTCGCCTGGGTGACGATCGGGTTCGAGATGATCGGCGTGGTGGTGATCGGATTCCTGTCGCTGTTCGACCGGCGGCTGTTCCCCGATGACACGGTCTGGTCCGGGTTCGGTGCCGGGTACTACTGGGTGCCGCTGGTCCTGCCGATCGCCGGCCTGTGGTGGCTCGTCCGGTACCACCGGACCGCCGCGCTCCGGTCGGCGGCGACCGGCGCTCCGACCACGCGTGCATCGGGCGAGCGAGGGCGGGACGACGAGACCGTCGCCGTCGCGGGGAAGTAGCGCGTGCAGTACTTCGAGGAGGTCTCGGCGGTCAGCGATGGCTTCGGCCCGAGCGCGGTGACCATCGGCAAGTTCGACGGCGTGCACGTGGGACACCGCGCGGTGATCGCCATGCTCGAGAACGCCGCCGCAGCCGCCGGGCTCGTCTCGACCGTCGTCACATTCGACCAGCACCCCCTGCGTGTGATCGACCCCGAGCACGTGCCGCCGGCCCTCACGAGCATCGCGCAACGGCGGGAGCTCCTCGCCGGCATCGGCGTGCAGGCGACGCTCGTGCTCCGATTCGACGAGGCGCTGCAGCAGCTGTCCGCCGAGGCGTTCGTCGAGCAGGTGCTCGTCCGGACGCTCGCGGCGCGGCTCGTGTTCGTCGGCAGCGACTTCCGGTTCGGCGCGCAGGGGCGCGGTGACGTCACCATGCTCCGGCACCTGGGCGCACGGTACGGGTTCGAGGTGCGGATCATCGACGACGTGGACCTCGTGGACGGCATCCGGCCCGAGGGGGAGCGGCGCGTGTCCTCCACGTGGATCCGGGAACTCCTGTCGGAGGGACGGGTCGCCGAGGCCGCCCGGCTCCTCGGCCGGGAGCACGTGGTCCGCAGCACCGTCGTGCACGGCAACGAGCGGGGGCGCGCGATGGGGTACCCCACCGCGAACCTCGCCCCGGCATGCGAGGGCTTCGTGCCCGCGGACGGCGTGTATGCCGCGCGGGTGCTGCACCATGGCAGGGTCTACCCCGCGGCGGTGTCGGTCGGCAACAACCCGACGTTCGAGGGCGTGCCGGCGAAGCAGATCGAGGCGCACCTGCTCGACATCGCCGACATCGACCTCTACGACGACACCATCGCGGTGATGTTCACGGCGTTCGTGCGCGGGATGGCGAAGTTCTCGTCGATGGACGATCTCGCAGCGCAGATGCGGCAGGACGACCTCGACATCCGCGCGCTGCTCGGCATGCCGATATCGCCCGCCGCCGACTGACGCGGCGGCCGGCGGCCCTCCCACGCGTAGGACACCGGGGTGGCGCTTGTGCGCATCGCGACGACATGTGTGCATGCGTCCGCGTGCACACATGTCGCTGCGGGCCGCGAGTGGGGAGGGGCTGGGCTGCGGGCCGCGATTCGGGAGGGGCTGGGGTCAGCTGCCGAGCGCGTCCAGCCAGATGCGGCGAGCGTCGAGCGCCTCCTGCGCATCCTTGATCGTGCGGGCGTCACCCGTGGCCTGAGCGGAGGCGAGCTCGGCCTCGAGCCGGGCGATGGCCTCCTCGAGCTGGGAGGCGAGACCGGTCGTGCGCGCCGTGCGCTCCGGGTCGGAGGACTTCCAGTGCTCGTCCTCGAGTCCGCGGACGTGGCTCTCGATCGCGCGCAGGCGGTCCTCGACCGTGCGGACACGGTCACGCGGCACCTTGCCGATCTCGTCCCACCGCCGCTGGATGTCGGTCAGAGTGCGTCGTGCGGCCACCCGGTCGGTGGCGCGCAGCAACGGCTCGGCCTCGTCGAGGAGCGCGGCCTTCGCGGCGTAGTTCGCGGTGTACTCCTCGTTCTCCCGTGCGTCCTCCTCGTGCTTCGAGGCGAAGAGGACATCCCCGGCGGCCTTGAACCTGGCCCACAGGGCGTCGTCGTACCGCTTGCCGGCGCGCCCCGCCTGCTTCCACTCGTCGAGCAGCTGACGGTAGGCGGTGATGCCGTCGGTCCCGCGGGGCGCGAGCGCCTCCGCCTGCTCGACGAGCTCCTGCTTGCGCGTCCTAGCGTCGCGGTGCTGCGAGTCCAGCTCCGCGTAGAAGGCCCGACGGTGCTGGTCCACGGTGGAACGGGCGGTGCGGAACCGCTTCCAGAGATCGTTGGCGTCGTTCTTCGGGATCCGCGGCCCGTTGTGCTGGTGCTCCTGCCAGCGGGCGAAGACCTCGTCGAGCTGCGCGGTGATCTGCTTCCACTGCGCCCTCGCCGGGTCGACCGCGGCCAGGCCCTCTGCCTCCTCGACCAGCGCACGGCGGTACGCGAGCGCCTCGTTGAGCGCCTGCTCCGCCTTCGCCGCCTGCTCGCGGCTCAGCACGGCGACCTGCTCCTCGAGCACGGCGACGCGGTCCTCGAGGCTCCTGATGTCTCCCACCACGCGAGCGTCGGTGAGCGCCGCGCGCAGGTGCTCGACGCTCCGGCCGATGTCGTTGGCCGACGCGCCGCGCTGCGCGCGCTGCTCCGCCAGCCGCACCTGCCCCTCGAGGTCGAGGTACTTCCGCGTGTAATAGGCGAGCGCCTCGTCGGCGGTGCCGTCCGGGTACTCACCGACGACGCGCTCGTCGTCGCCGTAGCGGACGTACACGGTGCCGGTCTCGTCGACCCGCCCCCAGGTCGTTGCTTCGTCAGGTCCCACAGGTCTCGCCTCGATCGTGGTCGTGCTCACCGACGTCGCCGTCGGCCGGTCTGGACGTCAGCCTATTGCACGGCTCGCTGCGGATGGGCAGTCCCGACGACACTACTGCTGCTTTGCGATGGTCGCACCGGTGATCGTCGTCGCGACCGCCGGTTCACCGGTGCCGTCGCTGCCGGCCGTCGCGATGCCCTTCGACGTGATCTGCTTGCGCAGCGCGGAAAGGCCGCTCGTGACCGTGCCGACGACGGTGTAGCCGCCCGTGGAGCCGTCGAGCGTGGTGTCGCCGTAGACGATGAAGAACTGCGTCGTCTGCGAGTACTCGGATGTGCTGCGCGCGATCGCGATGGTGCCGGTCGGATAGGTGTCGTCGGCCGGCGCGTTCTCGACCGGACCGTACTCGAAGCCCGCGTCGCCGGTGCCGTCGCCGTTGGCGGAGCCGCACTGCAGGAACTTCGCGCCGGTGCTCGTGCTGAGCCGGTGGCAGGTGGTGCCCTCGTAGAACTGCTTGCGAATGAGGTCGATCTCGACGCTCGCGGCCTGCGGCGCGGCTTTCCCGTCGAGCTCGATGCCAAGGTCGATGTCCTTGTTCAGGGTGAGCGTGCCGGTCCAGGTGGCGTCGTCCGCGATGGACTTGCTGGGGACGTCACCGGTGTTCCCCGCGGTGGCCGACGCGCTCGGCGTTGCGGTGGCGGAGGCCGTGGCCGACGCGGTGGCGGAGGCCGACCCGGCCGCCGAGGGGGAGCCACGGCCGTCGTAGACGAGCTGCGATGCGGTCGCGAGCGCCGCGACCACGACGAGCGCGGTCAGACCGAGGACGTCGTCGCGCCGGCGCCGGCGCCGACGGCGATCGTGCAGACCCTGTCGTGCCTGGTACAGGCGGATCCGCTCGCGGGCTTCGCGGGTCTGACGGCCCTGGTTCCTCGGTGCCACGTGCTGTGCTGCCCTCTCGTCAACGCGTGCTGGGCCCGGCGTCGCCGGGTTTTCTCCAGGATCGTAATGGATGACGCCATGGGCGCAGACTGGCAGGTGCGCAGACGGGAGGGGCACGCGCCCCGTGCTGCCGCGAGGTGTCAGAAATCGTCGTAGGCGTTCCTCCTGCTCGACGACTTCGCACCACTCGCGCACTGGAGGACCGCGCGAGGGCCAGTCCCGCACCTGGCGTCGGTCGTCGCTGTCGGTCCCGGCGATTACGCTGGCCGACATGGCTGCCGACCGATCCTCCCCAGGCATGGCGAACGCCGTGCGGGGGAGCGCGGGCATATCGTCCGGCGCCGTGCCGCTCGCCGTGCGGATGCGGCCGACGAGCATCGACGAGATCGCCGGCCAGGCCCACCTGCTCGGCAGAGGGTCGCCGCTCGTCTCGCTCGCGAGCGGGGCGCAGGAGCGACCGGGCGGGGTCTCCGTGATCCTGTGGGGTCCACCCGGCACCGGCAAGACCACGATCGCCCAGGCGATCGCGCGGTCCTCCGGCCGGGAGTTCGTCGAGCTGAGCGCGGTGACCGCCGGCGTGAAGGACGTGCGCGAGATCATGGAGCGCGCGTTGACCCACCGTGACCTGTACGGCTCGACGACCGTCCTGTTCCTCGACGAGATCCACCGGTTCAGCAAGGCCCAGCAGGACGCGCTGCTGCCCGGCGTGGAGAACGGCTGGGTCATCCTCATCGCTGCCACGACCGAGAACCCGTCGTTCTCCGTGATCTCGCCGTTGCTGTCCCGCTCGCTGCTGTTGACGTTGAGGCCGCTGACGGATCAGGACCTCGGCCTGCTCATCGACCGCGCCGTCGAGGACCCGCGTGGGCTCGGCGGGTCCGTCGTGCTCGGGGACGAGGCCCGTGCTGCGATCATCCGGCTGGCCTCCGGCGACGCCCGGCGTGCCCTCACCGCGCTCGAGGCAGCGGCACAGTCGGCGGTCGCGTCGCAGGACCCCGAGGAGACGCCAGACCCGGACGAGGACGAGGACCCGGACGAGGACGAGGACGGTGAGGGCGCTCTCGGCGAGGACGGTGACGGCGCTCGCGGCGCGGACACCGGCCCCGCCCGGGCGGCACCCGTGATCACCGCGGAGAGCGTCGCCGTCGCCGTCGACCGTGCCCTCCTCCGCTACGACCGACAGGGCGACGAGCACTACGACGTCATCAGCGCGTTCATCAAGTCGGTCCGTGGAAGCGACGTCGACGCCGCCCTCCACTACCTGGCCCGCATGATCGAAGCGGGCGAGGACCCGCGCTTCATCGCGCGCCGGATCATCATCTCCGCGTCGGAGGACATCGGCATGGCGGATCCGCAGGCGCTCGCGATCGCGGTCGCCGCAGCGCAGGCGGTCCAGCTCATCGGCATGCCGGAGGGCCGCATCCCGCTCGCCGAGGCGGTGGTCTACCTGGCGACCGCGCCCAAGTCGAACGCCGCCTACACCGGCATCAACGCGGCGATCGCGGACGTGAAGGCCGGTCGGCTCGGAGTCGTGCCGAACCATCTGCGTGACGCGCACTACGCGGGTGCGAAGCGGCTCGGCCACGGCAAGGGGTACGTCTACTCGCACGACGCCGAGCACGGGGTCGCACGGCAGCAGTACCTCCCGGACGCCCTTGCGGGCACCGAGTACTACACGCCCACGGCAAACGGCAACGAGCGCGAGGTCGGGCCGCGGCTGGAGCGGCTGCGGAGGATCATCCGCGGGCGGTGAGCCCCGTCCATCCGCGGGCGGTGAGCCCCGTAGCGGAGACGACCCGAGCCGCTGTCAGCGGTTCCCCCCGTGGCGGGCGCGTGAGACGATGCTGCGGTGACGTGGGGACGCATCGACGAGGCACAGCACTACGGCGGACGCATTCTCGAGGGCCGGCGCGTCCGATTCCGCGCTCTGGAGGACCAGGACCTGTCCGACCTGGTCCGGTGGTGGCGTGATCCGGCGTGGGCGGTCCTGCAACAGATCATCGTTCGCCCCCGCGTCAGCGAGGATGTCGCCGAGCAGTTCCGCTCCTGGAGCAAGAGCGAGCGCAGCGGTGAGGTCGGCTTCAGCGTCGTCGACAAGGTCTCGGAGCAACTCGTCGGGCACGTCACGCTCTTCGGCGCGAAGATCCCCACCCGCGCCGCGACCCTGGCGGTGATGATCGGATCAGAGCACGTCGACCGCGGCTACGGCACCGACGCGGTGCGCGTGCTCACGGACTACGGGTTCCGGGAGATGGGTCTCAACCGCATCGAGATACAGGTCCTCGCCGTCAATGAACGGGCGCGGAACGTCTACCGCAGGGTCGGATATGTGGAGGAGGGCGTCCGGCGGGACTCGGTGTTCCACGACGGCTGCTTCCACGACCAGGTGATCCTGTCGGCCCTGGCGGGTGAGTGGCTCGGCGGGGTCGGGCGCCCCTGACCCCCGTCGGATCCGCGGGCGAGGAGGCTCGCCTGCGGCCCGGTCAGGACCGGCGTGGCGACGACGGATCGCCGCCGATTCCGTTCAGTCCCGGTTGCTGGTAGCATTGCTGCGCCTACGTCCAGGTCCTCGCGTGCGGCTGCGTCGAGGACCGGCACCCACTGCGTTGAGATCGGTCGGGTGCAGCGACAGAGGTTCGGACTGTAGCCGTCCGATCCCACAGGCTCATCCCTCTGAATCCCTTCGCGGGGCTCTGGTCGTCGTGTGCGCGCGACGGCGGGACCGCGATCCGTTCATTCAGTACAGAAAAGGACCCTGTGTCTACCAAGTCACGTACCCGCAGCAAGACCCGCCTCTCGCGCGCGCTCGGCATCCCGCTGACGCCGAAGGCGGCCCGCTACCTCGAGAAGCGCCCATACGGCCCCGGTGAGCACGGTCGTACCCGGCGCAAGCAGGACAGCGACTACGCCGTCCGTCTGCGTGAGAAGCAGCGTTTGCGCGCCCAGTACGGCATTCGCGAGAAGCAGCTCCGCATCGTCTTCGAAGAGGCCCGCAAGGCCAAGGGCCTGACCGGTGAGAACCTGGTCGAGCTCCTCGAGGAGCGTCTCGACGCGCTCGTGCTCCGTGCCGGGTTCGCCCGCACCACGGCGCAGGCCCGGCAGATGGTGGTGCACCGCCACATCCTCGTCGACGGCAAGCTCGTCGACCGTCCCTCCTTCCGCGTCAAGGAGGGCCAGATGATCCACGTCAAGCCGCGTTCCGAGTCGACGGAGCCGTTCCAGGTCGCCGCCGCCGGTGGCCACGTGGACGTCCTCCCGAAGGTCCCCGCGTACCTCGAGGTCGAGATCGAGAAGCTCCAGGCCCGCCTCGTGCGTCGCCCGAAGCGCGTTGAGGTCCCCGTGACCTGCGAAGTGCAGCTCGTCGTCGAGTACTACGCCGCTCGCTGATCCAGCGAACAACGCCGGAGGCGGGTCGTCCATAGGGCGGCCCGCCTCCGGCGTTTCCGGCGGCCCGACTAGACTGAGGACCCGCGTGGGGCGCCCGCGCGAGAGGGAGGGCCACCGTGAAGTCACTGTTCGCCGTCGCCATCGGCGTCGCCATCGGGTTCCTCGTCGCCAACCGGATCGCCGGCAGCTCGACAGACCGCACGCGCCCCTCCAGGGCCAGCGTTCGCGCGAGAGCGTTCGCGGACGCGGTCCTCGCTGGCTACCGGACGCGAGAGGCCGAACTGCGCGCCTCCGGTGGCGTCCACGCCTGAGCGTCCGTCCCGTCCGCTCCGCCCACTCGTTCCCACCAGGAAGCACCATGCAGACCGCTGAAATCCGTCGCCGCTGGCTCGAGTTCTTCGGGGACCGCGGCCACACCGTCGTCCCCTCCGCCTCGCTCGTCTCGGACGACCCCTCGCTGCTGTTCACGGTCGCGGGCATGGTCCCGTTCATCCCGTACCTCTCCGGCCTCGTCCCGGCGCCGTTCCCCCGTGCCACGAGCGTGCAGAAGTGCATCCGTACGAACGACATCGAAGAGGTCGGCAAGACCCCTCGGCACGGCACGTTCTTCCAGATGAACGGCAACTTCTCGTTCGGCGACTACTTCAAGGAGGAGGCCATCGGCTTCGCCTGGGAGTTCCTCACCTCGAGCGAGGAGTCCGGCGGGCTCGGCTTCGACCCGCACGACCTCTGGGTCACCGTCTACAAGGACGACGACGAGGCGATCCGGTTCTGGAAGCAGACCGCCGGCCTGCCCGACGAGCGCATCCAGCGCCTCGACAAGGACACGAACTACTGGTCCACGGGGCAGCCCGGCCCAGCCGGCCCCTGCTCGGAGATCTTCTTCGACCGCGGTCCCGCCTACGGGATCGACGGCGGCCCGGCGACGGACGACGACCGGTACGTCGAGATCTGGAACCTCGTGTTCATGCAGTACCAGATCCAGGACGTCCGGTCGAAGGTCGACTTCACGATCGTCGGCGAGCTGCCGAGCAAGAACATCGACACCGGCATGGGCCTCGAACGTGTCGCGTTCCTCAAGCAGGGCGTCGACAACATGTACGAGATCGACCAGGTGCGCCCGGTCCTCGACCGAGCCGCCGAGCTCTCCGGTCGGCGCTACGGCGCCGTCCACGAGGACGACGTCCGGATGCGCGTCATCGCCGACCACGTGCGGTCCGCGCTCATGCTCATGTCCGACGGCGTCGCGCCCTCGAACGAGGGCCGCGGCTACATCCTCCGGCGCCTCATGCGCCGCACGGTCCGTGCGATGCGACTGCTCGGCGTGGAGGCAGCCACCTTCCCGGAGCTGTTCCCCGCCTCCCGCGACGCCATGAAGGCCGCGTACCCGGAGGTCGAGGACGGGTACGACCGGATCGCCCGCCTCGCGTACGCGGAGGAGGAGACGTTCCTCCGGACCCTCGCGCAGGGCACCACGATCCTCGACGTCGCGGTCGAGCACGCCAAGCACGAGGGCGTCGAGCAGCTCGGCGGGGACACCGCGTTCCTGCTCCACGACACCTTCGGGTTCCCCATCGACCTGACGCTGGAGATGGCCGGGGAGGCCGGACTCCACGTCGACCGCGCCGCCTTCGACACACTCATGGCGGACCAGCGCGCCCGCGCCAAGGCCGACGCCAAGAGCAAGAAGACCGCGCTCGCCGACCTCAGCGTCTACAGCGCGTTCCGCGCGAAGGGCGAGACGCTGTTCACCGGCTATGACGCCCTGGAGACCGAGTCAACCGTGCTCGGCATCATCGTCGACGGCCTCAGCGTGGATCGCGCCGCGGCGGGGGACATCGCCGAGGTCATCCTCACCGAGACGTCGCTCTACGCGGAGTCCGGCGGCCAGGACGCCGACCAGGGGTCCATCGTCGGCAACGGCTTCGACCTCGAGGTGCTCGACGTGCAGAAGCCCGTCGCGAATCTCTTCTCGCACCGGGTGCAGGTGCGCAGCGGCGAGGTCGCCGTGGGCGACGCGGCGACGACCTTCGTCGACGCCGATTACCGGCGCGGCGCGACGCAGGCGCACTCAGCCACGCACCTCGTGAACGCGGCGCTGCGGGAGATCCTCGGCCCGGAGGCGCTGCAGGCCGGCTCCTACAACAAGGCCGGCTACATGCGGCTCGACTTCTCGTGGAGCCAGCCGATCTCGCCCGACACCCGGTCCGAGATCGAGGACGTCGTGAACACCGCGATCCGCTCCGACCTGGAGGTCGCGACGCGGGTGCTCCCGATCGACGAGGCGCGTGCGCTCGGCGCGCAGGCGCTGTTCGGCGAGAAGTACGGCTCGACCGTGCGCATGGTCGACATCGGCGGCCCGTGGTCGCGTGAGCTGTGCGGAGGCATCCACGTCGCCTCGAGCGCGCAGGTCGGCCTGGTGAACCTCGTCGGGGAGGGTTCCGTCGGGTCGACGAACCGCCGCGTCGAGGCGCTCGTCGGCATCGAGGGGTTCCGTGACCTCGCGGTCGAGCGCACCATCGTGTCGCAGCTGTCGAGCACGCTGAAGGCTCCGCGCGAGGACGTGCCGAACCGTGTCGCCGCGCTCATGGCCGACCTCCGGGCCGCCGAGAAGCGCATCGCCGAGTTCGAGTCGGCGAGCCTGCAGCAGCGGGTCCCGTCGATCGTCCGGACGGCGAGCACGCTGGGAGCGACGACGCTCGTCGCCGAGCAGGTGGACGGCGTGCAGTCCTCCGACGATCTGCGGAGCCTCGCCACCGGCGTCCGGGCCCAGCTCGGCACCGATGCGGCCGTGGTCGTCCTCGGCGCTGTCGTGAACGCCAAGCCGGTCGTCATCGTCGCCACGAACGAGGCAGCGCGTGCCGCGGGCGTCAAGGCCGGGCCGCTCGCCAAGGAGGCGGCGGGGGTGCTCGGCGGCGGTGGCGGCGGGAAGCCGGACCTCGCGCAGGGCGGCGGCACCGATGCGGCGGCACTGCCCGCGGCGCTGGCTGCCGTGACCGCGCGTATCCGCGGATGACGTCCGCGCTGGTCGTTCGAAGGACGCTCCGGTGAGCATCCGGACCGGCCGACGGCTCGGAGTGGATGTGGGGCGCGCCCGCATCGGTGTGGCCGTGTGCGACCGGGACGGTCTGCTGGCGACGCCGCTCGAGACCGTGCCGCGCGACGACGCCCTGGACGTGCCGCGCATCCTCGCGCTCGCGGCGGACTACGACGTCATCGAGATCGTCGTCGGGCTGCCCCTGTCGCTCTCCGGCGACGACACCCCGTCGACGACGGACGCCAGGGCCTTCGCGGCGCGGATCGCGGCGGAGCTTCCGGTGCGACTCGTGGACGAGCGCCTCTCCACCGTGAGCGCGCAGCGCGGCATGCGGCAGGCCGGCCGGAACACCAAGCAGTCGCGAGCAGTCATCGACCAAGCCGCCGCTGTTATCATTCTGCAACATGCGCTCGACCGAGAGCGCGCCGCGGGTGCCCCTCCAGGGTTCCCGCTGCCCTGACGCACGACACCATCCGCCGCTGTCCGCCCGGGTCCGCGCCGCCACGAGCGGGCGATCCGGCGCCTGGACACCCGAGACACCACGAGGACCGTTGGCAGACGACCTGGACTGGCACGACATCATCGGGCCGGACGACCACGCCGGACCCACCCCCGCGTCGCGCGGCACCGACGGAGTCGATGGCGACTCCGCGGGTGTGGCCCCTGCGGAGCACCGTTCCCGACGACAGGCCCGGGAGGCCCGTGAGCGGCAGACCAGCGAGCGCCAGCCCGCGTCGGCACGTGCTCGCGGCGCCCGCGCATCCGATGGTGCGAGTGCGAGTGCGGGTGCCGGTGCGGGTGCCGACGCGGCACACGACGCGACGGCCGGCGATGACGAGCACGACGGCCTCCATCCGGATGTGCACGCTCTGTTGAGCGCAGGCGCGGGCGATGGTGCCACCGCGGAAGCCCGTGCCGCCGGGGACGCCGGATCGGGCGGCGGAGGCGGGAGTCGTTCGCAGAGGCGGTCCTCCCGGCTTCCCCGCGAGCCGCGTCGACGTCGCCCGCGGGGCGCGCTCATCGTCGGGATCCTGATCGTCGCCGTGGTGCTCGCCGCCGGCGCAGGCGCCGCCGCGTTCGTCGTGCCGAAGGTGCAGACCGTCGCTGCGAAGTTCTCCGGTGGCGAGGACGAGCCGGAGGACTACACGGGCAGCGGCACCGGCACGGTGACCATCACCATCAACCAGGGCGACATCGGCGAGGACGTGGCCAAGACCCTGCAGCGCAGCGCGGTCGTCAAGTCGTCGAGCGTCTTCTACGCGTTGCTGCTCACGAAGCCGGACGTGCAGTTCCAGCCCGGCTCGTACGCGCTGAAGAAGCACATGAGTGCGAAGGCCGCACTGGCGGCACTGCAGGACGACGACAACAAGGTCGTCGCGACCGTGCTGGTGCAGGAGGGCGCGGTGCTGAACGACGTCGAGGCGGCACTCGTCAGCAAGGCGGGCTTCAGCGAGGCCGAGGTCGACGCTGCGGCGTCCGACACCGCCTCCTACGGCCTCCCGGCCGGCGTCACCAGTCTCGAGGGCTACCTGTTCCCCGCCACGTACCCGATCAACGTCGGGTGGACGCCGCGCCAGTACTTCCAGTCCATGGTCGACACGATGTACCAGCACCTCGACGACGCCGGGGTGCCGGTCGCGGACCGGCAGCACGTCGTCACGTTCGCGTCGGTCGTGCAGAAGGAGGCCGGACTGGCGGCGGACTACCCGAAGGTCGCCCGGGTGTTCCAGAACCGGATCGACCAGGGCATGCCGCTGCAGTCCGACGCGACGGTCGCCTACGGCACGGGCAACACCCACCGTGTCACGACGACCGACGCCGAGCGGAACGACGCCTCGAACGAGTACAACACCTACCAGCACGAGGGGCTTCCGCCAGGACCGATCTCGAACCCGGGCGACATCGCCATCGATGCGGTCATGCACCCCGCGGACGGCACGTGGCTGTACTTCGTGACGGTGAACCTGGAGACGGGGGAGACGGCGTTCTCCACCACCTACGAGGAACACCTCGCCGCCGTCGCGCAGTGGCAGTCCTGGATGCGGGCCCACCCGGACTACCAGTAGGCGATGACCGACTGCGACCGGTCGGCAACGACGGACTGCTACCAGTAGCGACGACAGCCTGTGGGAGGATGGGTGCATGCTTCGTTGGTTGACCGCTGGTGAGTCGCACGGACCCGAACTGATCGCCGTGCTCGAGGGTCTCCCCGCCGGCGTTCCGGTGTCCTTCGAGCGGATCCGCGAGGACCTTGCGCGCCGGAAGCTCGGCTACGGCCGCGGGTCCCGGATGAAGTTCGAGCAGGACGAGCTGCACCTCTCCGGCGGCGTCCGCCATGGCTTCTCCCTCGGCAGCCCGATCGCGATCCGCGTGGGGAACACCGAGTGGCCGAAGTGGGTCGAGGTGATGAGCCCCGAGCCGGTCGACGCCACCGAGATGTCGCGCGGACGGAGCGCGCCCCTGACCCGGCCGCGCCCCGGCCACGCTGACCTCGTGGGCATGCAGAAGTACGGCTTCGACGAGTCCCGGCCCATCCTCGAGCGGGCTTCCGCACGGGAGACCGCCGCCCGGGTCGCCCTTGGCGCGGTGGCGAAGGCGTTCCTCGCCGAGCTCGGCATCCGCTCGGTGAGCCACACCCTGCAGGTCGGCACCGTCCGTGTGCCCGAGGACGCCCCGCTGCCGCGTCCGGACGACGTCGATCGGCTCGACGACGACCAGTTGCGCTGCTTCGACGCCGCGACGAGCGACCGGATGGTCACCGAGGTGGAGGCGGCCAAAAAGGACGGCGACACCCTCGGCGGCGTCGTCGAGGTGCTGTTCTACGGCGTGCCGCCGGGCCTCGGGTCACACGTCCACTGGGACCGCCGCCTCGACGCCCGCCTCGCCGCCGCGATCATGGGCATCCAGGCGATCAAGGGCGTGGAGGTCGGCGACGGCTTCACGACGGCCGGTCGCCGTGGCTCCGCGGCCCACGACGAGCTCTACCGCGAGGACGGCGAGATCTACCGCGGCACCGACCGTGCCGGCGGGACCGAAGGCGGCATGTCCACCGGCACGGTCCTCCGGGTGCGTGCGGGCATGAAGCCGATCGCGACGGTCCCGCACGCGCTGCACACGATCGACGTCGCCAGCGGCGAGGAAGCCGCGGCGCACCACCAGCGGTCCGACGTGTGCGCCGTGCCCGCCGCCGGTGTCGTCGCCGAGGCGATGGTCGCGCTCGTGCTCGCCGACGCCGTGCTCGAGAAGTTCGGCGGCGACAGCGTCACGGAGACGAAGCGGAACATGGACGCGTACCTCGCATCGATCCCGTCGACCCTGCAGACCCGGCGTGCCGACCCGACCGTCGCGCCGGTCGAGCACACCTCCGCCTGGTGACCGTCGCCGGTCAGCGCGGCGCTACGGCACCGGCGACGCCGGCGGTCGTCATCATCGGCCCCATGGGCGCGGGCAAGTCCAGCGTGGGCCGCCGGGTGGCGAAAGCGCTCGGCGTGCCGTTCACCGACACCGACCGCACGATCGTGCGCGACCACGGCCCGATCGACAGCATCTTCGCCCAACGCGGCGAGGCGGCGTTCCGTGCGCTCGAGGCCGCCGCTGTGGGGGATGCGGTCCGCTCCGGCGGCGTCGTCGCCGTCGGCGGCGGCGCGGCGACCCACCCGGCGAGCCGGGACGCCATGTCCGGCTGCCGCATCGTGCTCCTGACCGTCTCGCCCGAGGCGGTCGCGGCCCGGATCGCGGGCACCGACCGGCCGTTGCTCGCGAGCGGCGGCCTCGACGCGTGGACGACCATCGCGGACGCCCGCGCTGCGACGTACGCGTCGCTCGCGCACGTCGTCGTCGACACCAGCCGCCGGCCGATGTCGCACGTCGTCGAGGAGGTGGTCGGGTGGATCCGCTCCGGCGCGCCGATCCCGCCCGAGGACACCGTCGCCCTCGACCCGTCGCCGTCACCACTCGACTCCGGGATCGAGGCCCGCTCGGTCCCGAACCCCACCGACCGCATGGAGGAACCGTGAGCACGACCACCACGCTGCCCGAGGGCACCACCGAGATCCGGGTCGGCGGTGACGGCGGGTACGTCGTCGCGGTCGGCACCGGGCTCATCGACGCCGTGCCGGCGGTGCTCGGACGAGGGGTCGCGAAGGTGCTCATCGTCCACGCCGGGCCTCTGGGTGCCCGCGCGGAGTCGCTCCGGGCGGCCCTCGTGGCCGCCGGTTACGAGGCGCTCATCGCCGAGGTTCCCGATGCGGAGGCCGGCAAGCGTGTCGAGGTCGCCGCGTTCTGCTGGCAGATCATGGGCCAGGCGGACTTCACCCGGAGCGATGCGGTGATCGGCATCGGCGGGGGAGCGGTCACCGACCTCGCCGGGTTCGTCGCCGCGACGTGGCTGCGCGGGGTGGCGCTCGTCCAGGTGCCCACGAGCGTGCTCGGCATGGTAGACGCCAGCGTCGGCGGCAAGACGGGGATCAACACGAACGAGGGCAAGAACCTCGTCGGGGCGTTCTCCGCACCGCGGGCCGTCCTCGTCGACCTGGACCTCGCCAGGACGCTGCCCCGGAACGAGATCCTCACCGGGTTCGCGGAGATCGTGAAGGTCGGGTTCATCGCGGTGCCCGAGATCCTCGACATCGTCGAGCGCGACGTGGACGTGGTGACGGACCCGACCAGCCCGGCGTTCCGGCGCGTCGTCGAGCTCGCCATCGAGCTCAAGGCCCGCGTCGTCTCCGAGGACTTCACCGAGCAGGGCGCGCGCGAGATCCTCAACTACGGGCACACCCTCGGCCACGCCATCGAGCACGCCGAGCGCTACCAGTGGCGCCACGGCGCGGCGGTCGCCGTCGGCATGGTGTTCGCCGCCGAGCTCGCGCGCCTCACCGGGCATCTGGACGACGCGACGGTCGACCGGCACCGGTCGATCCTCGAGTCACTGTCCCTGCCGACCTCCTACCCGCTCGGTCGCTGGGAGTCGCTCCTCGCGACGATGCGCCGCGACAAGAAGGCGCGTGCGGGCATGCTGCGGTTCATCGTGCTCAACGGTGTCGGCAAGCCCGTCGTGCTCGAGGGGCCGGAACCGGCCCTGCTGTTCACCGCCTACCAGGAGGTCGGCGTCTGACGACGGTGCTGCGGAGAACGCCAGCTCCCACAGCCGGCTGGAGGGACGGCGCAACCGGCCCGTCCGCTACACTCTCCTGAGGCATCCCGCCGCCGCCCCTTTCACACACGAACACGATCGCGAACGGAACGAGAAGCGCATGGCGAGCACCACGGACATCAAGAACGGCGCCGTTCTCAACATGGACGGCCAGCTCTGGTCGGTCATCGAGTTCCAGCACGTCAAGCCCGGCAAGGGCGGCGCATTCGTCCGCACGAAGATGAAGAACGTCACCTCGGGCAAGGTCGTCGACCGTACGTTCAACGCCGGCGCCAAGCTCGAGTTCGCGACCGTGGATCGGCGGGACTTCCAGTACCTCTACACCGACGGCGACTCGTACGTGTTCATGGACTCCGACACCTACGACCAGGTGAACATCCCGAGCGAGATCGTCGGGAACGCCAAGAACTTCATGCTCGAGTCCTCGACCGCGACGGTCGCGATGAACGAGGGCAACCCGCTGTACGTCGAGCTCCCCGCCAGCGTCGTGCTCGAGGTCACCTACACCGAGCCGGGCCTGCAGGGCGACCGCTCGACCGGCGGCACGAAGCCCGCGACGGTCGAGACCGGCTACCAGATCCAGGTGCCGTTGTTCCTCGAGACCGGCACGAAGGTCAAGGTGGACACCCGTACGGGTGAGTACCTCGGCCGCGTCAACTAGGTCGGGGGCATGAGCGCCCGTTCGAAGGCCCGCAAGCGCGCCCTCGACATGCTGTACGTGGCGGAGGTCCGGGAGATGCCGATCCCCGATGTCCTCGCCACCGAGACCGTCCGACACCTCGACCAGCCCGAGCGTGCCTCCAGCTGGGACTACGCCCGCCGGATCGTCACCGGCGTCGCGGACTGGAAGCGCGAGATCGACGGGATCATCGTCGACCACGCACAGGGGTGGACGATCGCCCGGATGCCGGTCATCGACCGCTGCATCCTGCGCGCGGGCATCTGGGAGATCCGCTTCAACGACGAGGTCCCGAATGCGGTGGCCATCGCCGAGGCCGTCGAGCTCGCGCAGTCGCTCTCCACGGACGAGTCTGCCGGGTTCGTCAACGGCGTGCTCGGGGCGATCGCCGGCCCGAGCCCGCAGCCGCGCAGCGCGGCCGCCCGCGACGCCGAGCGCATCGACACGCCCGAGGACGGCACGGATGGCGCGGAGCCGTCCGGTCCGGTCACCGACGCCGACGAGGCCCGATAGGGTTGACCCCGTTCGCATCCTTTAATGCCGTCCAGTGAGGCGGGGAAGGAGGTCGGCATGGGCACCAGAACGGTCCTGGAGCACTCCGACATCTCGCGCGCGTTGACGCGCATCGCCCACGAGATCCTTGAGGCCAACTCGGGCGCCTCGGACCTCGTGCTCCTCGGCATCCCGACGCGTGGTGTCGCCCTGGCGGACCGCCTCGGCGCCGTGATCGAGTCGATCGAGCCGGACTCCTTCGGCTCGGCCGCAGCGCGGGTCGGCCGCCTCGACGTCACCATGCACCGCGACGACCTCGGGCACGGCATCGGGCGGGCCCCGCAGCGAACGGTCGTCCCCGCGAGCGGCATCGACGGCAAGGTCGTCGTGCTCGTCGACGACGTCCTGTTCTCCGGTCGGACGATCCGAGCGGCGCTCGACGCGATCCAGACCATCGGTCGTCCGCGCGCCGTGCGGCTCGCCGTGCTCGTCGACCGCGGTCACCGCGAGCTGCCGATCCGGGCAGACCACGTCGGCAAGAACCTCCCGACCGCGCTCGCGGAGCGGATCTCGCTGCACCTCGTCGAGACGGACGGGATCGACGAGGTCGTCATCGAGGGAGGCGCGTGATGCGGCACCTGCTGTCCACCCGCGACCTCGCTCGGGACGAGGCCATCCGGATCCTCGATGTCGCCGAGGAGATGGCGGACGTCACGACGCGCGAGGTCAAGAAGCTCCCCGCCCTCCGCGGCAAGACCGTGGTGAACCTGTTCTTCGAGGACTCCACGCGCACCCGCATCTCCTTCGAGGCCGCGGCGAAACGCCTCTCCGCGGACGTCATCAACTTCGCCGCGAAGGGCTCCAGCGTCTCGAAGGGGGAGTCCCTGAAGGACACGGTGCAGACCCTCGGCGCGATGGGCGTCGACGGTGTCGTCATCCGGCACGGGGCCTCCGGGGCGCCGAGGGTGCTCGCCGACAGCGGGTGGATCGACGCCGCGGTCGTCAACGCCGGCGACGGGACGCACGAGCACCCCACGCAGGCGCTCCTCGACGCCTTCACGATGCGCCGACGGATCCACGGTGCCGGGTCGCGCGGCCGCGATCTGGACGGCGTGCGAGTGCTCATCGTCGGGGACGTCCTGCACTCGCGCGTCGCGCGGTCGAACGCCTGGCTGCTGCGGACGCTCGGCGCGTCGGTCACCTTCGCCGCGCCGCCGACGCTCCTGCCCTCCACACCCGCGCCGTTCGGCGCCGCCGTCCACCACGACCTCGACGTCGCGCTCGCGGAGGACCCGGACGTGGTGATGATGTTGCGGATCCAACAGGAGCGTATGAACGAGGCATTCTTCCCGAACCCGCGTGAGTACACGCGGCACTACGGCCTGACCGCGGGCCGCTTCGCGACCCTCCCGCCCCGGACGCTCATCATGCATCCCGGCCCGATGAATCGCGGACTCGAGATCGCCGGCATCGCGGCGGACGACGCCCGCTCCACGATCGTCGAGCAGGTCGAGAACGGCGTGTCCGTGCGCATGGCGGTGCTCTACCTGACCCTCGTCGGCGAGCAGCCGCCCGGCACCCAGCAGACCCCGACCGTGCCCCAGGAGGCCTCCGCATGACCACCTCGTACCTCATCCGCGGTGCTCAGCTCGTCGACGGCACGCGCGCCGACATCCTGGTGGAGGGCCGGCGCATCGCCGCGGTCGGGTCCGGTCTCAGCGCGGCCGGTGCCACGGTGGTCGACGCGGAGGGCCTGCTCGCGCTTCCGGGACTCGTCGACCTGCACACGCACCTCCGCGAGCCCGGGTTCGAGGAGTCCGAGACGGTGCTGAGCGGCTCGCGCGCCGCAGCCGCCGGCGGTTTCACCGCCGTCAACGCGATGGCGAACTCGTCGCCGGTGGCCGACACCGCCGGGGTCGTGGAGCAGGTCCAGGCGCTCGGCGAGTCCGCCGGGTACGTCACGGTCCGGCCGATCGGGGCGGTGTCGCAGGGCCTCCGAGGCACGCACCTGTCGGAGATCGGCGCCATGGCGACCTCGCGGGCTCGCGTACGGGTGTTCTCCGACGACGGGTCCTGCGTCGCCGACCCGCTCCTCATGCGGCGCGCGCTCGAGTACATCAAGGGCTTCGGCGGGGTCCTCGCCCAGCACGCCCAGGACCCCCGGCTGACGATCGGCGCGCAGATGAACGAGGGCGCCGTGTCGGCCGAGCTCGGTCTCGCCGGATGGCCCGCGGTGGCGGAGGAGTCGATCATCGCGCGCGACGTCCTGTTGGCCGACCACGTGGGCGCGCGGCTGCACGTGTGCCATGTCTCGACCGCCGGGAGCGTCGAGGTGATCCGATGGGCGAAGTCCCGGGGGATCGCCGTCACCGCGGAGGTGACGCCGCACCACCTGATCCTCACCGAGGACCTCATCGCGGGCAGCGACGGCACCGGCGGCTACGACGCCCGCTTCAAGGTGAACCCCCCGCTGCGCCGCCGTGAGGACGTGGCGGCGCTCCGAGCGGCCCTCGCCGACGGGACGATCGACATCGTCGCGACCGATCACGCGCCGCACCCTGCGGAGGCGAAGCACTGCGAGTGGCCGGCGGCGGCGAACGGCATGGTCGGTCTCGAGTCCGCGCTGAGCGTCGTGCACGCGGCGGTCGTCGCGACCGGACAGCTCGGCTGGTCGGACGTGGCCCGGGTGCTGTCTGCGGCTCCGGCGCGGATCGGCCAGGTCGCCGGGCACGGGCAGGGCGTCGTCGCCGGCGCACCCGCCGAGCTGACCCTGTACGACCCCGCGGCGACCCGCACCTTCGCGGCGGCGGACCTCGCCGGCCAGTCCACGAACTCGCCCTACCTCGGCATGGCCCTTCCCGGCCGGGTCGTCGCCACGATCCATGCCGGTCACCCCACCGTCCTCGACGGCACCGTGCTCGACAGCGACACGGTCGCGGCGGCGGCGCGCGCCGGTGCAACGGCATCGCGGACGGATGCCGTCGCATGAGGTGGGTCGTCGGAGCGCTCATCCTGCTGGCGGTCGCCGCGGTGTTCGTCACCATGGCACGGACCTGGCGGAGCCGGTCCCGCGCGCAGACCGACCTCGCGCCTCCCGTCCCGGTGCCGGCGGGGCTCGGAGCGGCCGTCGGCGTCTGGCACGGCCACTACGTCGCGACGACCCGCGCGGACGCGCCACTCGAGCGGATCGCCGCCGGCCCGTGGGGCTTCCGCGGGCGCGGCGCCGTCGCCGTGCACCCGGAGGGCGTCGTGCTGACACTCGCCGGCGCACCGGACCGGTTCCTGCCGTGGCACGCCGTGCGCGGGGCCGACCGCGCCACCTGGGCCATCGACCGTGTCGTGGAGGCCGGGGGGCTGGTCCGTCTGCGATGGTCGGCGACCGGCGCCGCGGCTGCGACGGACCTGGACACCTACTACCGGTTCCCGCAGGGCGATGCGGCAGTGCTCGCGGCGCTGCAGGGACCGACCGACACGACCAGCTCGACCATGCAGAGTCCGGCGCCGACCACCGGCACCGGAGCGGGCAGCCAAGGAGAACGAACACCATGACACGCGAACGAGCCGTGTTGGTCCTCGAGGACGGCACGCGGTACGAGGGACAGGCGTACGGCGCCCGAGGGCGGTCCCTCGGAGAGGTCGTCTTCGCCACCGGCATGACCGGGTATCAGGAGACGCTCACCGATCCGTCGTACGCCGGGCAGATCGTCGTCCAGACCGCGCCGCACATCGGCAACACCGGCGTCAACGACGAGGACCCGGAGTCGGCCCGCATCTGGGTCGCCGGCTACGCGGTGCGCGACCCGAGCCGCGTCGTGTCGAACCACCGTGCGACGGCAAGCCTGGACGACCACCTCGAGCGGGACGGCATCGTCGGGATCTCCGGGATCGACACCCGCGCCGTCACCCGGCGCATCCGGAGCGCAGGGGCGATGAAGGGCGGCGTGTTCAGCGGGCAGGACGCCGGGCTTCCCGCCGCTGAGCAGCTGCGCATCGTCACCGAGCAGGCCGGCATGGCGGGCACGAGCCTGTCCGCCGAGGTGTCCACGCGCGAGGCGTATGTCCTCGACGCCGTCGGCGAGCCCGTCGGCACGCTCGCGGTCCTCGATCTCGGCGTGAAGACCTCGACGCTGCGGTACCTCGCCGCCCGCGGGTTCGAGGTGCACGTGCTGCCGCAGGACGTCTCGATCGAGGAGCTCCGGGCCCTCGACCCGGATGCGCTCTTCTACTCGAACGGTCCCGGCGATCCGGCCGCGTCCGACGCGCAGATCGAGCTTCTCCGGCAGACCCTGCGGGACGGCCGCCCGTTCTTCGGCATCTGCTTCGGCAACCAGCTCCTCGGCCGGGCGCTCGGCTTCGGCACGTACAAGCTGCCGTTCGGGCACCGCGGGATCAACCAGCCGGTGCTCGACACGGTCACCGGCCGGGTCGAGATCACGAGCCAGAACCACGGGTTCGCGGTCGATGCTCCGGTGGGGGAGACGCTCGAGTCGCCCGCCGGGTTCGGCCGGGTCGAGGTGAGCCACTTCAGCCTCAACGACAACGTGGTGGAGGGCCTCCGCGCCCTCGACATCCCGGCCTTCAGCGTGCAGTACCACCCGGAGGCGGCGGCCGGGCCGCACGACAGCATGTACCTCTTCGACCGGTTCCGCGACATGGTCGTGGCGCGCAAGGAGGGGCGACCGCTCGATGCGGCAACCGCCGACGCGACCACGCCCGCTGCCGACCCCACCGGAAGCCAGACGACTGAAAGCAGCACCGACTGATGCCCAAGCGCCACGACATCACCTCCGTCCTCGTGATCGGCTCCGGGCCGATCGTCATCGGGCAGGCCGCCGAGTTCGACTACTCGGGCACACAGGCCTGCCGGGTGCTCCGCGCCGAGGGCATCCGTGTCGTCCTCGTCAACCCGAACCCGGCGACGATCATGACCGACCCGGACTTCGCGGACGCGACGTACATCGAGCCGATCACGAACGCGTCGCTCGAGGAGATCATCAAGATCGAGCGTCCCGACGCGGTCCTGCCGACCCTCGGGGGCCAGACCGCGCTGAACGCGGCGATCGCGCTCGACGAGGCCGGGATCCTCGCGCGGTACGACGTCGAGCTCATCGGCGCGAAGGTCGATGCGATCCAGCGCGGCGAGGACCGCCAGCTGTTCAAGACGCTCGTGCTCGAGTCCGGCGCGGACGTCGCCCGGAGCCACATCGCGCACACCGTGGAGGAGGCGAAGGCGTTCGCCGAGGACCTCGGCTACCCGCTCGTCATCCGCCCGTCCTTCACCATGGGCGGTCTCGGGTCCGGGTTCGCGTACACCGAGGAGGAGCTCGTGCGCATGGTCGGGGACGGCCTCCACGCCAGCCCGACGACCGAGGTCCTGCTCGAGGAGTCGATCCTCGGCTGGAAGGAATACGAGCTCGAGCTGATGCGGGACAACGCGGACAACACCGTGGTGGTCTGCTCCATCGAGAACGTCGACCCGGTCGGCGTGCACACCGGCGACTCGATCACGGTCGCGCCCGCGCTGACGCTCACCGACCGCGAGTACCAGAACCTCCGCAACATCGGCATCGACATCATCCGTCGCGTCGGCGTCGACACCGGAGGCTGCAACATCCAGTTCGCGGTCGACCCCGCGACCGGGCGGGTGATCGTCATCGAGATGAACCCCCGCGTGTCCCGGTCCAGCGCCCTGGCCTCCAAGGCCACCGGCTTCCCGATCGCGAAGATCGCCGCGAAGCTCGCGATCGGGTACCGCCTCGACGAGATCCCGAACGACATCACCGGCGTCACCCCGGCGAGCTTCGAGCCGACGCTCGACTACGTCGTGGTGAAGGCGCCGCGGTTCGCGTTCGAGAAGTTCCCGGCGGCGGACGCCACGCTCACCACGACGATGAAGAGCGTCGGAGAGGCGATGGCGATCGGCCGGAACTACGCGCAGGCGCTCCAGAAGGCGCTGCGGAGTCTCGAGCAGCGCGGGTCGAGCTTCTCCTGGCCGAGCGAGGAGGACATCGCCGGACTCGACAAGGACGCCCTCCTCGAGGTCGCGAAGGTCCCCACAGCGGGCCGGATCGTCACCGTGCAGCAGGCGCTCCTCGCCGGTGCGACGGCCGCCGAGATGTTCGACGCCACCGGCATCGACCCGTGGTTCATCGACCAGATCGTCCTCATCAACGAGGTCGCGGCCGAGGTGCGCGCCGCTCCGGCGACCGACGGCGGCGGTCTTGACGAGGACACGCTGCGCTGGGCGAAGCAGCACGGGTTCAGCGACGTGCAGATCGCGCAGCTCCGGGGCGCCACCGAGGCCGAGGTCCGCGCCGACCGCATCGGCAAGGGTGTCCGGCCCGTGTTCAAGACGGTCGACACGTGCGCCGGGGAGTTCCCCGCGCTGACGCCGTACCACTACTCCAGTTACGACACCGAGACGGAGGTCGTGCCGAGCGACCGCAGGAAGGTCGTCATCCTCGGGTCGGGCCCGAACCGCATCGGGCAGGGCGTCGAGTTCGACTACTCCTGCGTGCATGCGTCGTTCGCGCTCTCCGACGCCGGGTTCGAGACGATCATGATCAACTGCAACCCGGAGACCGTGTCGACGGACTACGACACCTCGGACCGCCTGTACTTCGAGCCGCTCACGGTCGAGGACGTCCTCGAGGTCATCGAGGCCGAGGCGGCGTCCGGCGAGCTCGTCGGCGTCGTCGTGCAGCTCGGCGGGCAGACCGCGCTCGGCCTCGCGAAGCCGCTCGAGGCGGCCGGCATCCCGATCCTCGGCACCTCGCCCGAGGCGATCGATCTCGCCGAGGAGCGCGGGCTGTTCTCCGGCATCCTCGACGAGGCCGGGCTCCTCGCCCCGCGGAACGGCACCGCGCACGACCTCGCCAGCGCCACCGCGGTCGCCGAGGAGATCGGCTACCCCGTGCTGGTGCGTCCGTCATTCGTGCTCGGCGGTCGCGGCATGGAGATCGTGTACGACACGGCCCGGCTCGCGGACTACTTCGATCGGATGGCCGACCAGGCGATCATCGGCCCGGACCTGCCGCTCCTGGTGGACCGGTTCCTCGACGACGCCGTGGAGATCGACGTCGACGCCCTGTTCGACGGCGAGCGGCTGTACGTCGGCGGTGTCATGGAGCACATCGAGGAGGCCGGCATCCACTCCGGCGACTCGAGCTGCACCCTTCCGCCGGTCGGGCTCGGACGGAGCGAGATCGACGCGGTCGTCGTCGCGACTGAGAAGATCGCCCGCGGCATCGGCGTCCAGGGGCTCCTCAATGTGCAGTTCGCGATCGCCGCCGGTGTGCTCTACGTGCTCGAGGCGAACCCGCGCGCGAGCCGCACCGTGCCGTTCGTGTCGAAGGCGCTCGGCATCCCGCTCGCGAAGGCCGCCGCACGGGTCATGACCGGCACGTCGATCGACGCCCTGGTCGCCGAGGGCATGCTGCCCGCCCGCGACGGCGCGATCGTCCCGTCGCAGGCCCCGGTCGCCGTCAAGGAGGCCGTGCTGCCGTTCCGGCGGTTCCGCACAAAGGACGGCCGTGTCGTCGACAGCGTCCTCAGCCCGGAGATGCGCTCCACTGGCGAGGTCATGGGCATCGACCGGGACTTCCCCCGCGCGTTCCTGAAGAGCCAGATCGCCGCGTACGGCGGGCTGCCCACCTCAGGGACCGTGTTCGTCAGCGTCGCAGACACCGACAAGCGTGCGATCGTGCTGCCGGTGCACCGCCTCCGGCAGCTCGGGTTCACGATCATCGCGACCGAGGGCACCGCGGAGATCCTCCGCCGCAACGGCATCGAGGTCGGGCTCGTCGGCAAGTACAGCGCCGGCGGCGAGAGCGTCGTCGACCTGCTCACACGCGACGAGGTCGACATCGTCATCAACACGCCGAGCGGTGCGGCCGGGCGGGCGGACGGCTACGAGATCCGCGCCGCGACGGTGGCCGCCGACAAGCCGCTGTTCACGACGATCTCGCAGCTCGGCGCCGCGGTCGCCGCGATCGAGACGATCGGCACCGCGCACAGCGTGCGGAGCCTCCAGGACTACGCGCTCGAGCGGGCCACCTGGTGACCGACGATCCGGGGCGCCGACGGCCGTCGCCGTTCGGCGCCCGGCTCGCGGCGGCGATGCGCGAGCGTTCGCCGCTGTGCGTCGGGATCGACCCGCACGCGCCGACGCTCACGGCATGGGGGCTCCCGCGCGACGAGGCGGGGCTCACCGCCTTCGGCGCGGCCATGGTTGCCGCCGCCGCCGGGCGTGCCGCCGCCGTCAAGCCGCAGGTGGCGTTCTTCGAGGTGGCCGGCGCCGCGGGCTTCCGCGCGCTCGAGGTGACGATCCGGCGGGCGCGCGACGCGGGCCTCCTCGTCATCGCCGACGCGAAACGGGGCGACATCGGATCGACCGGCGACGACTACGCGTCCGCGTGGCTCGAGGCGGGCTCGCCGCTCGCGGCGGACGCGATGACCGTGTCGCCGTACCTGGGCTACGGCGCGCTCGCGGGGACGCTCAGGACGGCTGCGGCGAACGACGCGGGGGTCTTCGTCCTCGCGGCGACGAGCAACCCCGAGGGCCGCGGCGTGCAGACGGCGATCGTCGCCGACGGCCCGCGTGCCGGATCGTCCGTCGCCGCCGGTATCGTTCTCGACGTGGCAGACGACAACCGACGTGCAGCGGCTGCGGCGGGGGACGACGGCCGGACCGGGCTGGGCTCGGTCGGTCTCGTGCTCGGCGCGACGCTCGACCTCGCGGACTTCGGCATCACCCCGGACGCGGTCGGCGATGCGCCGATCCTCGCCCCCGGCTTCGGGGCGCAGGGCGCCCGGATCGAGGACCTCCGGAGCCGATACGGCGCACGTGCCGAGCAGGTCCTCGTCAGCGAGTCGCGCGGCCTGCTCGGCGCCGGACCGGACGGTGTGTCGCGCCTCGTCGCGGAGCGCGTCGAGCGGATCGCGGGAGCGCTCGCGTGAGCGACACGACGCGGAACGACACCGCCGGATCCGAGCCCGCGGTCGAGACCGCCGGATCCGAGCCCGCGGTCGAAGCCGCCGCGTCCGCAGCCGGCGTGTCCGCAGCCGACGTGTCCGGAGCCGGCGCGGAGGCGCCGCGCGGCTCGCGCGCCTCAGCGCCGCCCGAGGTCGACCGCGTCGCCGCCGCCCGGGCGGCCGTCGCGGCACGCCGGGCTCGGGCCGCCGTGAAGGCCGCCGTCGCGTCCGGGGAACGCTCCGCCCTGGACGTGGCGCGCACGGCATGGGAGGACGACACGGCGACCGCTGAGCGGTCCCTCCGCGTCCGGGACCTCCTCACGAGCATCGCGGGCATCGGGCCGTCACGCGCCGAGGTGGTGATGGGCTCGCTCCGGATCGCGCCGTCGAAGCGCCTCGGCGGCCTCGGCAGCCGACAGCGCGGCGAGCTCGCCGACTGGTTCGCCACCCGCTCGGGGCGTCGTCGGCCGACCTCCAAGCTCGTCGTGCTCGCTGGCCCCACGGCGGTCGGCAAGGGAACGGTCTCCGCGTACATCCGCGAGCACCACCCCGAGGTGCTGCTCAGCGTCTCCGCGACGACGCGGAAGCCGCGTCCGGGCGAGATCGACGGCGTGCACTATTACTTCGTCGATGACGACGAGTTCGACCGCATGATCCGGGACCACGATCTGCTCGAGTGGGCGACGGTGCACAACTCGTACCGGTATGGCACCCCGCGCCCGCCGATCGACGCGGCGCTCGACCGGGGCGAGAAGGTCCTGCTCGAGATCGACCTGCAGGGGGCACGCCAGGTGCGGAATGCGATGCCCGAGGCGGTGCTCGTGTTCCTGCTCCCGCCGACATGGGAGGAGCTGGTGCGCCGGCTCATCGGCCGCGGCACCGAGGACGCGACCGAGCAGCAGCGGCGGCTCGACAGCGCGAAGGTCGAGCTCGCCGCCCAGGACGAGTTCGATGTGCGGGTCGTGAACTCCGATGTCAGCACCGCAGCGCAGGAAGTCGTAGACTTGTTCCTTGCGCCGTGACCCGGCGCGCCACGATCAACCGAGGAGTTCCCATGGCCGACCGTTCCCAGGGCATCATCGACCCGCCCATCGACGACCTGCTGTCCAAGGTGGAGTCCAAGTACGCGCTCGTTATCTTCGCGTCGAAGCGCGCCCGGCAGATCAACGACTACTACGCCGACCTGCACGAGGGGTCGCTGTTCGACAACGTCGGTCCGCTCGTCGACTCGACCATCGACGACAAGCCGCTGTCGGTCGCCCTCCACGAGATCAACGAGGACAAGCTGACCGTCACGCCACAGGCACCGACCCCCGCCGCCTGATCCGTTGACGGCACCCGCACTTCGCCTCTTCACGTCCGAATCGGTCACGGAGGGGCACCCGGACAAGATCTGCGACCAGATCTCGGATCGGATCCTCGACGCCCTCCTGACGGTCGACCCCACGAGCCGGGTTGCCGTCGAGACCCTCGTGACGACGGGCCTTGTGCACGTCGCCGGTGAGGTCACCACCTCCGGCTACGTCGACATCCCCACGATCGTGCGTGATGTCATCACCGGCATCGGGTACAACTCCTCCGAGGTCAGCTTCGACGGCGCGACCTGCGGCGTCGAGGTCTCCATCGGGGCGCAGTCCCCGGACATCGCCCAGGGCGTGGACGAGTCGCTCGACGCCCGCACCGGCGGTGCCGTGGCAGATCCGCTCGACCGCCAGGGCGCGGGCGACCAGGGAATCATGTTCGGCTTCGCCACGAACGAGACCCCGGAGTACATGCCGGTCGCGGTGTGGATCGCGCACCGCCTGGCCGAGCGCCTCGCCGCGGTCCGCAAGTCCGGCGAGCTGCCGTACCTCCGTCCGGACGGCAAGACGCAGGTCACGATCGGCTACGACGGCATCGTCCCACGCACCGTGGAGACCGTCGTCCTGTCGACGCAGCACGCGCCGACCGTCACCCTCGACCAGCTCACCGCGGACGTCACCGAGCACGTGATCCGCCCGATCCTCGCGCTCGTGGATCTCGACTCCTCGCACGTCGACGTCATCGTGAACCCGACCGGGCGCTTCGAGATCGGCGGCCCGCAGGGCGACGCCGGTCTCACCGGACGCAAGGTCATCGTCGACACGTACGGGGGAGCCTCCCGGCATGGCGGCGGCGCGTTCAGCGGCAAGGACCCGTCGAAGGTCGACCGATCCGCCGCGTACGCCATGCGATGGGTCGCCAAGAACGCCGTCGCCGCCGGGCTCGCCGACCGACTGGAGGTGCAGATCGCGTATGCGATCGGGCGCGCCGCACCGGTCGGCCTGTACGTGGAGTCGTTCGGCACCGGGCACGTCGACGACGAGACCATCACGGACGCGATCCGCGCCGTGTTCGATCTCCGCCCCGCGGCGATCATCCGGGACCTCGACCTGCTGCAGCCCAAGTACGCCGCGACGGCGACGTACGGCCACTTCGGCCGGGAGCTCCCGGGGTTCACGTGGGAGGCACTCGACCGCGTCGAGCAGCTCCGCGCCGCGGCGGGGCTCGTCACCGCGTCCGTCTGAGGCCCGCGTGGGTTCGGACGGTCCAGACACCCCGAACGGCGCGCACCGCGTCGCGCGGGTCGTGCTGGATTCGCCGTTGCCCCAGCTCGACCGGCTCTTCGACTACCGGATCCCCGACGCCCTCGTCGACTCCTGTCTGCCCGGGGTCCGGGTCCGGGTGCCGCTGCGCACCGGGAACCGGATCGCGGACGCGTACGTCGTCGAGACCCCCGACGAGGGATCGTTCCCGGGCGACCTCAGCGCCGTCGCCGAGGTCGTGTCGCCCGTCCCGGTCCTCGCACCCGAGGTGTGGCGGCTCGCACGGGCGGTCGCGGACCGGGCTGCGGGCGTCGCCAGCGACGTCCTCCGCCTGGCGGTGCCGCCGCGGCAGGTGCGGGTGGAGAAAGCGTTCCTCGCCCGCACCGCGGACGCGGCGCCGCCTGCCGTCGCCGTACCGGCGGTCACCGGGTATCCGGACGGCGTCGTCGAGCGGATCCTGGAGGACTGTGGCCGGGCCGCGCTGGTCGCCGTCGCGCACCCGGTGCGGTTGCCGGCCCCCGTCCCGGCCGTGGCGGTGCCCGCCGGAGTCGGATCGCAGCCCGCGGGATCGGCCCCGGCGCCCGCAGCCGCGGGAACGACCGCGCCCGATCCCGTGGGAACGGCCGAGCACGGTGGCTCCTGGGTGCCGGGCTGGGCGCGCACGTTCGCCGAGGCCGCAGCACGCACGCTCGCCGCGGAACACACCGCGATCCTCGTGGTGCCCGACTTCCGTGACCTCGGCGAGCTGGAACGTGCCGTGCACGCGATGGTGCCGCCCGAACGGGTCGTGCGGTTCGACGCGAAGCAGACGAACGGGCAGCGCGCCAAGTCCGCGCTCCTGGCGGGCTCCGGGCCGGTCGTCGTGATCGGGAACCGCGCGGCTGTGTACGCCCCGGCGGCGGACCTCGGGCTCCTGGCGATCTGGGACGACGGCGACCCGTCCTTCATGGAGCCGCGGGCACCGTACGTGCACACGCGGGATGTCGCCCTGATCCGCACAGTGCAGTCCGGTGCGGCGCTGCTCCTCGCCGCGCATGCGCGGAGCACCGATGTGCAGCGGCTCGTCGAGCTCGGCTGGCTCGAGGACGTCCGACCGCACCGTGCCGTGGTGCCCCGCGTGGTGCCGACCGCGCAGCAGACCTCCGCCGAGGGGTACGCCGCCCAGGCGCGTATCCCGTCGAGCGCGTGGCGCGCAGCGCGGGAGGCCAGCCGCACCGGCCCCGTGCTCGTGCAGGTCGCGAGCCCCGGTTTCGCCACCGGCCTCGCCTGCGCTGAGTGCGGCGAGCGCGCGCGGTGCCGTCGCTGCGGCGGCCCCCTCGGCAACGCGACGTCCGGTGGTGCGCCGCAGTGCCGCTGGTGCGGCGCCCTCGCAGCGGGCTTTCGCTGCACCACGTGCGGCAACGGAACGCTCCGGCAGGTCGGCAACGGCGCGCAGCGGACCGCGGAGGAGCTCGGGCGCGCGTTCCCCGGCACCCGCATCGTCGTCGCGGACGGACTCCGGCAGGTCGACGAGGTCGACGGGCGGCCGGCCGTCGTCGTCGCCACGCGTGGCGCGGAGCCGGCGACGCCCGGCGGGTACGCGTGTGTGCTCCTCCTGGACGGGGAGCGGATGCTGGCGCGGGAGGGACTGCGCGTCGCGGAGGACGTCCTCCGGATCTGGGCGAACGCGGCGGCCCGCACCGCTGCCGGCGGGGCGGTGTACCTGGTCGGGATCGGCGGGCGCCTGGCGACCGCCATGGTGACCTGGCGGCTCGACCTGCCCGCGTCGGAGGAACTCGCGGACCGGCGGGTGCTGCACTTCCCGCCGGCGGTCCGAGTCGCGACACTGACCGGCACCGAGCAGGCCGTGACCGCCGCCGTGGAGGCGCTCGGGGACGCTCCCGTCGGGCCGGTGCTCGGCCCGGTGCCCGTCGAGGGCGCGAAGACCGCTCCCGGCACGGTCCGCGCGATCGTCCGGTTCCCCTACGCCCACGGCAATGAGGTCGCGGCGACGCTCAAGGCGGAGATGATCCGCCGCTCCTCCACGAGACGCGCGGTCCCGCGCGGAAGCCGACGTCGCGCGGCCCCTACACTCAGGGTGCGGCTCGACGACCTCGAGCCGTTCACCGAGCCCCGTCCCGACTGGCCCTGACCGGTCGGCCGTCCCGAACCTTTCGGAGCCCATGCGTCTCGTCGTCGCCGGCAGTCCCGCCGCAGCCGTCCCCACCCTCCGCCGTCTCGCCGCATCCCGCCACGAGATCGTCGCGGTGCTGACCCGCCCCGCGACGCCGCAGGGCCGGAAGCGCGTGCTGACGCCGACCCCGGTCGCCCGCGCCGCCGAGGAGCTCGGGCTGCCGGTGATCGAGGCCGCCCGCGTCGACGACGCCGTGACCGAGCGGATCGCCGCGCTCGGCCCCGACCTCGGCGTGATCGTCGCGTACGGTGCGCTCCTCCCCAGGCCCGCGCTCGACGCCCCGCGCCTCGGTTGGATCAACCTGCACTTCTCCGCGCTGCCGGCGTACCGCGGTGCCGCTCCCGTGCAGCGCGCCGTGCTCGCGGGGGAGACCGAGACCGCCGCGGCCGTGTTCCAGCTCGTCGAGGGGCTCGACGCCGGACCGGTCTTCGCGTCGGTTCCGTTCCCGATCCCTCCCGAAGCGACCGCCGGCGAGGTGCTCGCCCAGATGGCGCTCATGGGCGCCGACATCGTCGGGACCGTCGTCGACGACATCGCGGCGGATCGCGCGCACGCCGTCGATCAGGAGGGCGTTCCGACGACCGCGCCGAAGCTCACGATCGCGGACGGGCGGGTCTCGTTCGACGCGCCCGCGGGCCGGGTCCATGCGCAGGTGCGCGGGGTGACGCCCGAACCGGGTGCGTTCGCGTTCCTCGGCGACGTCCGGGTGAAGCTGCTCCGCGTCGCGGTCCCGGAGCGGACGGACGCGACCACGGACCTCCGTCCCGGAGCGCTCGCCCTGGACGGCGACACCGTGCTCGTGGGGACCGCGACCCGGCCACTCGAACTCGTCGAGGTGCAGCCGGCCGGCAAGAAGCCGATGGCCGCCCGAGCCTGGGTCCGCGGGCTCGGCGACCTCGCCGCGGCGGTGCTGTCATGAGCGTGGGCGGCGGCGCCCGTGCCGGGCAGGGCACCGGGTGGGGCAACCGTGGTGCCGGGACGAGCGCCCGACGGGTTGCCCTCGACGTCCTCCGCGCCGTGCAGGCCGACGACGCGTACGCGAACCTGCTCCTGCCGGTCCGGATCCGCCGGGCCGGGCTCTCGCCGCGGGACGCCGCGTTCGCGACCGAGCTGACGTATGGCACGATCCGGATGATCGGCACGTACGACGCGATCATCGAGGCAGCCTCCGGTCGCCTGGTCGCGAACGTCGAGGAGGACGTGCTCGACGTGCTCCGGCTCGGCGTGCACCAGCTCGTCGGGATGCGGACGCCCTCGCACGCCGCGGTGTCGCAGACCGTGGACCTCACCGGGGCGATCGGCGCGCGCCGCGCCACCGGGTTCGTCAACGCCGTGCTCCGGAAGGTCGCGGCGAGGACCGCAGCCGAATGGGACACCGTGATCGCGGAGGGCCTGAGCGGTGACGACCTCCTCGCGACGCGGTGGTCCCACCCGCGCTGGGTGATCGTCGCGCTCCGGGACGCCCTCGCCGCGGAGCGCGCTCGGGACGAGCTCGTGGCGCTCCTCGCCGCGGACAACGCACCGCCACGGGTGAGCCTCGTCGCGCTGCCGGGCCTCGCCGAGCGGACCGAGGCGATCGCCGCGGTCGCCGCGGCTGCCGACGAGTCGGGCCTCGTGCCGGAGGGGGCGGCGGCGCCGGAGGGGGCGGAGGTGACGCCGTCGTTGCCGCCGGCCGATCAGGCGGAGGAGGCCGCGCCTCCCATGCGTTCGGCGCGCGCCGTCGAACCACCGGTGTCGCCGGTGGGCGTCCGCGGTGTCATCGGCGACCCCGCCCGTATCCCGGCGGTGGCGGAGGGCCGGATGCGGGTGCAGGACGAGGGGTCGCAGCTGGCCGCGCTCGCGTTGAGCCGGGCGTCCACGGTCAGGCCGGGGGAGCGCTGGCTCGACCTGTGTGCCGGCCCGGGCGGCAAGGCGGCGCTCCTCGCCGCGGAGGCACGTCGCACCGGTGCCGCGCTCGTCGCCAACGAGCTCGCCCCGGCCCGCGTCGGGCTGGTCCGGCAGGCGCTCGCGCAGTTCGACGACGTGGTGCGCGTGGTGCAGGGCGACGGGCGCCGGTTCGGCGCTGCCGGCACCACCGAGCGTTTCGACCGGATCCTGCTCGACGCGCCGTGCACGGGGCTCGGCGCGCTGCGACGGCGTCCCGAGGCACGATGGCGCAAACAGCCCGAGGACGTCACCGAGCTCGCCGAGCTCCAGACCGAGCTCCTCGATGCCGCGGTCGGCGCCCTCGCCGCAGGGGGCACGCTCGCCTACGTGACCTGCTCGCCCCACCTCGGCGAGACCCGGGGGCAGGTCGACGCGGTGATGCGCCGGCACGGGGACGTGCTCGAGCAGCTCGACACCGCCGGGATCGTCCGGGGCATCGCCGCTCGGGACCCGCAGGTCGCGGACGGGCCCACCGTGCAGCTCTGGCCCCACCGCATCGGCACCGACGCGATGTTCATCGCGCTCTTCCGCCGCACCTCCTGACGCCGCGCCCCCGCGCCCGCCCCCCACGCCCACGCCCGCCCCCCGCGCCCCCGCCCCCCGCCCCCCGCCCCCCGCCCCCCGCGCCCCCGCCCCCGCCCGCGCCCCGCGCGCCCACGCGAGGTGTCGGAAATCGTCGGGCGGCGCGGAGGCACCCGACGATTTCCGACACCTCGGGGCTCCGCGGGGCGGGGTGGGGGGCGGGGCTCCGCGGGGGTCGGCCGGGGTCCGCGGGGGCGGCCGGGGGCGCTTCGGTAGGCTCGGGGGATGACGATCCGCATCGCGCCGAGCATCCTGTCCGCCGACTTCGCGAACCTCGAGCGGGAGCTCGACCGCATCGCGACCGCGGACATGGTGCACGTCGACGTCATGGACAACCACTTCGTGCCGAACCTGACGCTCGGCCTCCCGATCGTCACGCGACTGCAGCAGGTCTCCCCGGTGCCGCTGGACGTGCACCTGATGATCACCGACGCCGACACGAACGCGCCGAAGTACGCCGAGACCGGCGCTGCGAGCGTGACCTTTCACGTCGAGGCCGCGAGCGACCCGGTGGCCACGGCCGCGGCGATCCGCTCGAACGGCGCCCGGGCCGCCGTCGCGGTAAAGCCCGGCACGGACATCGCCCCGGTCCTGCAGCATCTCGACGCCTACGACATGATCCTGGTCATGACGGTCGAGCCGGGCTTCGGCGGTCAGTCGTTCATGCCCGAGGTCATGCCGAAGCTCGCTGCCGCGCGCGCCGCCGTCCAGGAGTCGGGACTCGACGTGTGGCTCGAGGTCGACGGCGGCATCGGCCCGGACACGGCGCGCCAGGCCGTGACGAACGGCGCCGACATGCTCGTCGCGGGATCCGCCGTGTACGGCGGCGACCCCGCGGAACGGATCGCCGCGCTTCGCGCGACGGCGCAGGACGCCGCGGCCGGGCGGTAGCCTGGACGGGTGAAGACTTTCGACGATCTGTTCGCCGAGCTCTCCGAGAAGGCGCGCACGCGCCCCGAGGGCTCCGGCACCGTCGCCGAGCTGGACGCCGGCGTGCACCAGATCGGCAAGAAGATCGTCGAGGAGGCCGCAGAGGTCTGGATGGCCGCCGAGTACGAGGGCGACGTCCGCACGGCGGAGGAGATCTCGCAGCTGCTCTACCACCTGCAGGTCTTGCTCGTCGCGAAGGGCCTGACGCTCCAGGACGTGTACCGACACCTGTGACGCTCCGACCGCGAGCGCACCCCGACACCGTGAGCGGCGCTGCCGCACCGACCAGCCCGTCGCCACCGGCACCCGACAGCAGACGCCGCTCGTGACCCTCCAGAAAGCAGACCTGATGCTCCGCATCGCCGTGCCCAACAAGGGCTCGCTCGCCGAGACCGCCGCGCTCATGCTCCGCGAGGCCGGATACGCCGGCCGGCGGGACCCGAAGGCGCTCCATCTCGTCGACGAGCGCAACGGCGTGGAGTTCTTCTTCCTCCGCCCCCGCGACATCGCCACCTACGTCGGATCCGGCGCGCTCGACGTGGGCATCACCGGGCGGGACCTCCTGCTCGACTCCGGTTCGGCCGCGACGGAGCTGCAGTCCCTCGGGTTCGCCGACTCGACGTTCCGGTTCGCCGGGCCGGCCGGCGGCTTCACCGCGCTCGCCGATCTCGACGGCGTCCGGATCGCGACGAGCTACCCCGGACTCGTCGGGCGCTTCCTCGCCGAGCAGGGCGTCTCCGCGGAGCTCATGAAGCTCGACGGCGCGGTGGAGAGCGCGGTCCGGCTCGGGGTCGCGGACGCGATCGCCGACGTCGTGGAGACCGGCAGCACCCTCCGCGCGGCCGGCCTGGAGATCTTCGGCCCGGTCATCCTCGAGTCCACGGCGGTGCTCGTGACCACCGACCCGACGATCGATGGCATCGCGGTGCTGCAGCGCCGCCTGCAGGGCGTCCTCGTCGCCCGCGGCTACGTCATGCTCGACTACGACATCCCGTCCACGCTCGTGACGGAGGCGACGGCGATCGCGTCCGGGATCGAGTCCCCGACGGTGTCGCCCCTGCACGACCGCGACTGGTCGGCGGTCCGCGTGATGATCCCGCGGGCGGACACGAACCTGATCATGGACGCGCTGTACGACCTCGGGGCGCGCGCCATCCTGGTCAGCCCGATCCACGCCGCGCGGCTGTGACGGCGGCCCGCCGATGAGCGTCGCCGTCCGTGTGATCCCCTGCCTCGACGTCGCAGCGGGGCGGGTCGTCAAGGGCGTCAACTTCCTGGACCTGCAGGATGCCGGCGACCCGGTGGAGCTCGCCGCCCGCTACTACGAGCAGGGTGCCGACGAGCTCACGTTCCTTGACGTCTCCGCGACCGTGGAGGGCCGGGACACCATGTACGAGACCGTCACCCGCACCGCGGAGCAGGTCTTCATCCCGCTCACGGTGGGCGGCGGCGTGCGGAGCGTCGACGACGTGGCCCGGCTGCAGCAGTGCGGCGCGGACAAGATCGGCGTGAACAGCGCCGCGATCGCCCGCCCGGCGCTCATCGGCGAGATCGCGGACCGCTTCGGGGCGCAGGCGGTCGTCCTGTCGCTCGACGTCAAGCGGTCCGATCGCACGTCGTCGGGCTTTGTGGTGACGACGCACGGCGGTCGCCGCGAGACCGACATCGACGCCGTCGCGTGGGCGCAGGAGGCCGTCGAGCGCGGCGCGGGGGAGCTCCTGGTGAACTCGATCGACGCGGACGGCACGAAAGCCGGCTTCGACCTCGAGCTCATCCGCGCGATGCGCGCGGTGGCCACGGTCCCGGTGATCGCGTCGGGCGGCGCGGGTGCGACGGAGCACTTTGCTCCCGCGGTCGACGCGGGCGCGGACGCCGTGCTCGCCGCAAGCGTCTTCCACCGTGCGGAGATGACCATCGGCGATGTCAAGGACGCCTTGCGCGCGTCCGGGCACACCGTACGCTGAGGAGCGACATGTCCGACAGCTCTGTTCCCGAGTCCCCGTCCGTCTCCACGCCGGGCCGCACGTCGAGCCTCGAGGCGCTCGACCGTGCCCGTTTCGCCGCCGACGGCCTCCTGCCGGCGATCATCCAGGAGGAGTCCACGAAGGACGTCCTGATGCTCGGCTACATGGACCGGGAGGCACTCCGCCGGACCCTGACCGAGGGTCGCGTCACCTTCTGGTCGCGATCGCGCCAGGAGTACTGGCGGAAGGGCGACACGTCCGGGCACGCGCAGTACGTCCGCGCCGCCGCCCTCGACTGCGATGCGGACACGCTCCTCGTCACCGTGCAGCAGATCGGCGCGGCCTGTCACACCGGCGCGCACGCCTGCTTCGATGTCGAGCCGGTCGACGTGGCCACGGCAGGGGCCTCCCGTGGCTGAGGCGACCATCCCGGGGACGGACGCGCCGGCGGCCACCCCGCACACCACCTCCCGACCGGAGTTCGACGCCAGGCTCGACGGGCACCGCGTGGTCCCGGTCGTCCGCGCGCTGTTCGCGGACGGGGAGACCCCGGTCGGCGTCTACTGCAAGCTCGCCGGCGGGCGGCCCGGGAGCTTCCTGCTCGAGTCCGCCGGGCAGGGCGGACTCTGGTCGCGGTGGTCGTTCATCGGCGTCCGGAGCTTCGGCGTGCTCACACAGGACGGTGCCACGGCGCGGTGGATGGACACCGGCATCTCCGCCGAGCGCGCGGTCGGGTCGTTGGACGGCGAGCCGCTCGACGTGCTGGCGCGCCTCCACGAGCGGTGGGCGACACCGCGCCTGCCCGGCATGCCCCCGCTGGTGGGCGGCACCGTCGGGTTCATCGGGTGGGAGGCGGTGCGCCAGCTCGAGCACCTGCCGGACGCGCCGCCTGCGGAGTTCGACGTGCCCGGTCAGGCGATGGCGTTCGTCTCCGAGCTCGCCGCGATGGACCACCGCACCGGGCTCGTCCTCCTCGTGGCCAGTGTGCTCAACGACGGCGTCGCGGATGCGGACCGGATGTGGGCCGACGCCCAGGCGCGCCTGGATCGGCTGCAGACCGACCTCGTGCAGCCGTCGGCCTCGACGGTCACCGAGGCCTTCGACATCGCGACGCCGAATGCGACGCCGCGCTCGACCCCGCAGGAGTACGCGGCCGCGATCGAGCGGTCCAAGGGGTTCATCCGGGACGGCGACGTGTTCCAGGTCGTCATCTCGCAGCGGTTCGACCACGAGGCCACCGCGGCGCCGATCGACGTGTACCGCGTCCTCCGCACCCTCAACCCGAGCCCGTACATGTACTTCCTCAGCCTCGCGGACACCGGCGGCGAGCCGTACTGGATCGTGGGCGCGTCGCCGGAGGCCCTGGTCCGGGTGCAGGACGGCCGTGCGATGACGCACCCGATCGCGGGCTCGCGTCCGCGCGGGGCCACCCCGGAGGAGGACGCGCGGCTCGCCGACGACCTGCTGCGCGATCCGAAGGAACGCGCCGAGCACCTGATGCTCGTCGACCTCGCCCGGAACGACCTGCAGAAGGTGTGCCATCCGGGCACGGTCGCCGTCACGGAGTTCATGCAGGTGGAACGGTTCAGCCACATTATGCACCTCGTCTCGAGCGTCGAGGGCACGGTCCGTCCGGATGCGAGCGCCATCGACGTCTTCCGGGCGACGTTCCCCGCGGGGACCCTGTCCGGCGCGCCCAAGCCGCGCGCGCTGGAGATCATCGACGAGCTCGAGCCGGCGCAGCGCGGCGTCTACGGCGGCGTCGTCGGGTACTTCGACTTCGCCGGCTCGGCCGACGTGGCGATCGCGATCCGCACCGCGCTGATCCGGGACGGCGTTGCCCGGGTGCAGGCGGGCGCCGGTCTGGTGGCCGACTCGGATCCGATGAGCGAGCACGTGGAGTCGCAGAACAAGGCGGCGGCGCCGCTCCGGGCAGTGGCCACCGCGAACGCCATGCGCGTGGTGCGTCCGTGAGGCGGTCCCGTCCGCTCGTCGTCGTCGCGGGCCTCGCGATCGCCGGACTGGTGCTGCTGTCGTGGACGCAGACCTGGTTCACCGCGCACCTGGACGCGACGAGCGCCACGGCGTCGACGGTGACGGCGGACGGCTCCGTCGCCGCGTCGTCCTATTCGGCGCTCGCGATCGCGTCCCTGGCCCTGTTCCTGGCCCTGACGATCGCCGGGCCGGTGCTCCGGGTGGTGCTCGCCGTGATCGAGGTCCTGCTCGGGGCGGCGATCGTCGCCGAGGGCGTGACGGCCCTCGCCGATCCGGTCGCGACGTCCGCGAGCGCGATCGACGGTGTCACCGGTGTGAGCGACCTGGCGTCGATCCGCGCCGCCGTCACGAGCATCGACACGAGCCCGTGGCCGGCGGTCGGCATCGCCGCGGGGGTGCTCGCCGCGCTCCTCGGGATCGTCGTGCTCGTCCTGCAGCGGTCCTGGCCCGGGCCCGGCCGGAAGTACGCGGCGAACGAGGACACCGTGGCCCGGCGGCCGCGCGACGATGCCCCGCGCGACGCCGTCGTCGACTGGGACGACCTGAGCGCGGGCGTCGACCCGACGGATCCCGCTGCGCCAGGCGACGCCGAGCAGGCCGCCGCCCGTCCCGGCGCGGCAGCCGCTGCCCGTCCCGGCGCGGAAGCCGCTGCGGCGGAGGCTGACGGCTGGGGCGGCCCCCGCACGCTAGGCTTGGGCGCGCACCGCGAACCGGACGACAAGGAGCACCGTGAGCAACGCTGAGCCCGAAGAGATCGGCGAGGGCCACTCGCCCGCCGCCTGGACGGCCGTGATCATCATGCTGCTGGCGTTCGCCATCGGCACGATCTGCTTCTGGTTCGACATCCACTGGGCCGTGTGGGCCTCGGCGGGCCTCCTGGTGGTCGGTCTCATCGTCGGTGGGGTGCTCGCGAAAGCCGGGTACGGCGTCCACGGTGCCAAGTACATCGCCCGCACCCACGACGAGTGATGGGCACCGTGCTCGAGGGTCTGGTCGCAGGCGCTCTCGAGGACGCGGCGGCCCGCAAGCGGGACCGACCCTACGCCGACGTCGAGCGTGACCTCGGTCGGGTTCCCGCGGCACTGGACGCCCTGACGTTCCTCACGCCGTCGGACCGCGTCCGCGTGATCGCGGAGGTCAAGCGTGCGAGCCCCTCACGGGGCGCTCTGGCGACCATCGCCGATCCGGCGGCCCTCGCCGCGGACTACGAGCGTGGCGGCGCCGCCGTGATCAGCGTGCTCACCGAGGGGCGGAAGTTCCTGGGGAGCCTCGCCGATCTTCGGGCCGTGAAGGCGCGGGTCGATGTCCCGGTCCTCCGCAAGGACTTCATCGCCGACCCGTACCAGGTCGTGGAGGCCCGTGCCGCAGGCGCGGACGTGGTCCTGCTCATCGTCGCGGCGCTCGAGCAGCCGGCGCTCGTGGCGTTGCACGCGCTGGTGGAGGATCTCGGCATGCGGGCACTCGTCGAGGCGCATTCCGCCGAGGAGGTCGACCGTGGCGTCGCCGCGGGCGCGCGGATCCTCGGGGTCAACGCCCGCGATCTCACCGACTTCTCGCTCGACCGGGAGCTGTTCGGCAGGCTCGTCGACCGGATCCCCGCCGGGGTCGTCCGTGTCGCGGAGTCGGCGGTCGCCGGCCCCGCCGATGTCGCCCGGTACCGTGCCGCGGGCGCTGACGCTGTGCTCGTCGGCGAGGCGCTCGTCACCGGGAGCGACCCGGCGAGCACCCTCGCGTCGTTCATCGGCACCGCGGTCGTCCCGCAGGCGTGAGCGGCGTGCTCGTGTCCCGCGCCGTCCCCGAATGTCCGATCCGCCTCCATCCAGTGCCCGGCAGCGCCCGGCCGACCCTCCGGAGCACCACGTGACCACCTATCGATCCCTGCAGGGCCCGTACTTCGGCGAGTACGGCGGCCGGTTTGTCCCGGAGTCGCTCGTGCTCGCGCTCGATGAGCTCGAGGCGGCGTTCCGGCTTGCGTGGGCGGATCCCGCGTTCCACGCCGAGCTCGACGAGCTGCAGCGGTCGTATACCGGCCGTCCGTCGATCATCACCGAGGTGCCGCGGTTCGCCGAGCACGCGGGCGGAGCCCGGATCCTCCTGAAGCGCGAGGACCTCAACCACACCGGTTCGCACAAGATCAACAACGTGCTCGGGCAGGCGCTCATCGCGAAGCGGCTCGGGAAGACCCGCCTCATCGCCGAGACGGGCGCCGGGCAGCACGGCGTCGCGACGGCGACCGCTGCGGCGCTCTTCGGCATGGAGTGCGTCGTGTACATGGGCGCGGTCGACACGGAGCGCCAGGCGCTCAACGTCGCGCGCATGCGTCTCCTCGGCGCGGAGGTGGTGGCGGTGGAGACCGGCTCCCGCACCCTGAAGGACGCCATCAACGAGGCCATGCGCGACTGGGTCGCGAACGTCGAGACGACGCACTACCTGCTCGGCACGGTGGCCGGTCCGCATCCGTTCCCCGAGATGGTGCGCGAGTTCCACAAGGTGATCGGCGAGGAGGCGCGCGGGCAGGTCCTCGAGCTCACCGGCCGGCTGCCCGACGCGGTCGCCGCCTGCGTCGGCGGCGGATCGAACGCGATGGGCATCTTCGAGGCGTTCCTCGACGACGAGTCGGTCGGGCTGTACGGCTTCGAGGCCGGCGGCGAGGGCGTGGAGACCGGCCGGCACGCCGCGAGCATCACGCTCGGTCGCGTCGGCGTGCTGCAGGGCGCGAAGTCGTACCTCATGCAGGACGACGACGGCCAGACCATCGAGAGCCACTCGGTCTCCGCCGGGCTGGACTACCCGAGCGTCGGGCCCGAACACGCCTACCTGGCGGCCGCGGGACGCGCGAAGTACGCGCCGATCGCGGACATGGAGGCGATGGAGGCGTTCCGCCTCCTCACCCGGACGGAGGGGATCATGCCGGCGATCGAGTCCGCGCACGCACTCGCCGGGGCGATCACGCTCGGCCAGCGCCTCGGCCCGGACGCGATCATCCTGGTGAGCCTGTCCGGCCGAGGCGACAAGGATGTGAGCACCGCGAGCCGGTACTTCGGGGTCCTCGACGAAGGGGCAGTGCAGCAATGAGCACCGTTCGCGGCCGATCGGTCGCCACCGCGATCGACATCGCCAACCGGGATCGCGCCGGAGCCGTCATCGGCTACCTGCCGGCGGGATTCCCGGACATCGCCACGAGCGTCGACGCGGCCGTCGCCCTCGCCGAGAACGGCGTCGACGCCATCGAGCTCGGTCTGCCCTATTCGGATCCCGTCATGGACGGGCCCGTGATCCAGCGCGCGACCGAGACGAGTCTCGCGAACGGCTTCCGCGTCGCGCAGGTGTTCGATGCGGTGGCGGCGATCACCGACCGGGCAGATGTGCCCGTCCTGGTGATGACGTACTGGAACCCGGTGCTCCGCTACGGCGTGGACCGGTTCGCCGACGACCTCGCCGCCGCGGGCGGGTCCGGGCTGATCACGCCGGATCTGATCCCAGACGAGGGCGCGGAGTGGATCGCGGCGGCCGAGCGCACGGGCGCGGACCGCGTGTTCCTGGCCGCCCCCTCGTCGAGCGACACACGGATGCGCCAGGCCGTCACGGCGAGCCGCGGGTTCGTCTACGCCGTGTCGACCATGGGCGTCACGGGCGCGCGTGCTGGCGTCGACGCGGCCGCTCGGACCGTCGTGTCGCGCCTCCGGGACGCCGGTGTCGAGCGGACCTGCGTCGGTCTCGGCATCTCCACCGCCGAGCAGGTCGCGGAGGTCCTCGACTACGCGGACGGGGCCATCGTCGGCTCCGCGTTCGTGCGCGCGCTCATGGACGACGGCGTGCGGGGGGCGGGCCGGCGGGCGGCGGACTTGGCTCGTGGCGCTACAGTGTCCCGAGACGACCGGCCGGCGACGCAGGGCCGGTAGCAGTCCTCCCGTTTCACCGCGCCGTCCGCGCGGCGGCGACGACATCGAGAAAGGCGCAAGCCCTCCATGCTTCCCCTGAGCATCCCGAGTCCGAGCACGGCCTGGCAGTACTTCGATCTGACCGCCTGGCTCGACCGGGCGTTCGGCTGGTCCGTGCCGCTGGACTTCCGGATCCACGCGTACGCGATCTGCATCCTGCTCGGGATCGTCGCATGTGTGCTGATCACGAACGCGCGGCTCAACCGGCGGGGCGCGGACCGCTGGGTCATCATCGACGTCGCCATCTGGTCGGTGCCGCTGGGGATCGTCGGCGGGCGGATCTTCCACGTGCTGACGCATGTCGGCGACTACTTCGGGGCGGGCATCCCCTGGTGGAAGCCGCTCGCCATCTGGGAGGGCGGCCTGGCGATCTTCGGCGCGCTCATCCTCGGCTCCGTCGGCGCGTGGATCGCATGCCGGCAGGTGGGACTGCGGTTCACGACGTTCCTGGACTCGGTCGCGCCCGCGATGCTCGTCGCGCAGGCGTTCGGACGCCTCGGCAACTACTTCAACCATGAGCTCTTCGGCATGCCCACGAGCCTGCCGTGGGGGCTGCAGATCGAGACGTCGAACCCTGCGTATCCGGTCGGCCTCCCCGAGGGCACGCTCTTCCATCCGACGTTCCTCTACGAGATCATCTGGAACCTCGTCGGCTTCGCCGTGATCGTCCTGATCGACAAGCGGTTCCGGTTGCAGTGGGGCCGGGTCCTCGCGCTCTACCTGATCTGGTACGGCATCGGCCGCTCGGTGCTCGAGTCGATCCGCGTCGACACGAGCGAGACGTTCTTCGGCGTGCGGACGAACGTCTACGCCGCGTTGTTCGCGGTCCTGCTCGGGATCGTGGTGTTCGTCGTGCAGACGCGACGCCATCGGGGCAAGGAGCCGAGCGCCTTCGCGCCCGGTCGCGAGCCCGGCTCAGACCGCAGTGTAGGATCGGACGACACCTACCCGGAGACCGACGACGAGCCCCTCGCCGCCGCGGATCCGGAACCGGTCGCCATCGCCGTCGACCGCAGCTGAGCGACACTCGCCGCTTGCGCTGTTCTCCGCGTCCGGGCCTGTCGTCGCAGCCCGGCCGGATCCGGGCGGACGCCACAGCATCCTCCGCACGGCCGTAGGCACCACCCCGCAGCACCGTCCTCGCCTCGCCACAAGCGGCACGACACCTCGCGGACCGACAGAGCGCACCCGCACTGTCGGCTCGAACGGGCATCCGCACCGCCCAGTCGGGCGAAGCGTCCCCACGGGCATTCGCTGCCCCTGTCCCTCTTCCTCGAAAAGGACGGTCCCCATGGCGCTCCTGCCAGCTCACCAGCGCTTCAGCGCGGTCCCGGCCGCGGTCGGCGCGTACGATCCCGCGAACGAGAAAGACGCCTGCGGCCTCGCGATGGTCGCGACGTTGCGCGGGACCGGCGGCCACGACATCGTCGACGCGGCCCTGGGCGCCCTCCGCAATCTCGAGCACCGCGGCGCCGTCGGCTCCGACGCCGGGACCGGCGACGGCGCCGGCATCCTCTGCCAGGTCCCGGACGCGTTCCTCCGCGAGGTCGTCGACTTCGCGTTGCCCGCCGCGGGGGAGTACGCCGTGGGCATCGCCTACCTGCCGACGAACGACGCCGGCCGCGCCCGTGTGAAGGCAGCGATCGAGGAGACGGCCGCCGAGGAGTCGCTGCGGGTGCTCGGATGGCGTGCCGTCCCGGTCCGTCCCGACGAGCTCGGCAGCCTCGCGCGCGCCGCGATGCCCGCGTTCGAGCAGCTGTTCGTCGCGGGCGCCGCCGCCGATGCCGCCGGCGCGCTGCCGTCAGGCATCGAGCTCGACCGTCGTACGTACCGCCTCCGCAAGCGCATCGAGCGCGACCAGGAGGTCTACTTCATGTCGCTGTCGAGCCGGACGATGGTCTACAAGGGCATGGTCACGACCCTCCAGCTCGAGCCGTTCTACCCCGACCTCAGCGACGAGCGCTTCGCGTCGAAGCTCGCGATCGTGCACTCGCGGTACTCGACGAACACGTTCCCGTCCTGGCCCCTCGCGCAGCCGTTCCGCATGATCGCCCACAACGGCGAGATCAACACGGTCCGCGGCAACCGCAACTGGATGCGCGCCCGTCAGTCGCAGCTCGAGAGCGAGCTGCTCGGCGACTTCGCTCCGCTCCTGCCGATCGTCAGCCCCGGTGCCAGCGACTCCGCGTCCTTCGACGAGGTCGTCGAGCTGCTGAGCCTGTCCGGGCGGACGCTCCCGCACGCCGTCCTGATGATGGTGCCGGAGGCGTGGGAGAACCAGTCCGCCATGGACCCGCAGCTCCGCGCGTTCTACGAGTTCCACTCCATGCTCCTCGAGCCGTGGGACGGCCCCGCGGCGATCACCTTCACCGACGGCTCGCTCGTCGGCGCCACGCTCGACCGCAACGGGCTCCGCCCGGGACGGTTCGTCGTCACCGACGAGGGACTCGTCGTGCTCGCGAGCGAGGTCGGCGTCATCGACGTCCCCGCGTCACGGATCGTCCGGAAAGGCCGCCTCCGCCCGGGGCGCATGTTCCTCGTCGACACTGACGCCGGCCGCATCATCGAGGACGACGAGATCAAGCGGGAGCTCGCCGCGTCCGGACCGTGGTCGGAGTGGCTCGAGGCCGGCCGGATCAACCTCCGTGACCTGCCGGATCGGGAGCACGTCGTGCACACGCCCGCGTCGGTCACCCGCCGGCAGCGCGCCTTCGGCTACACGGAGGAGGAGGTGCGCATCCTCCTCCGTCCGATGGCGCAGACCGGCGCGGAGCCGCTCGGCGCCATGGGATCCGACACGCCGATCGCCGTGCTGTCGGAGCGGCCCCGGCTGCTCTTCGACTACTTCACCCAGCAGTTCGCGCAGGTGACGAACCCGCCGCTCGACTCGATCCGCGAGTCCGTTGTGACGAGCATGGGGCTCGGGCTCGGTCCGGAGCGGAACCTGCTCGACGCGACCGGTGAGCACGCGAAGCAGATCGTGCTCGACTTCCCGGTGATCGACAACGACCAGCTCGCGAAGATCCAGCACTTCGAGACCGGCTCCGGCAGGCAGCTCGCCGTGACGCTCAAGGGCCTCTACCGCGTCGACGCGGGCGAGCAGGCGATGCAGGACCGGATCCGGTCGATGTTCGACGAGGTGGACGCCGCGATCGCATCCGGCAAGCAGTTCATCGTGCTCTCCGACCGCGACGGCACCAGCGAGTACGCACCGATCCCGAGCCTCCTGATGATCGCCGCCGTGCACCATCACCTCATCCGCACCGAGCAGCGCATGAAGGTCGGCCTCATCCTCGAGGCCGGCGATGTCCGTGAGGTGCACCACGTCGCCACGCTCATCGGGTTCGGGGCGTCCGCGATCAACCCGTACCTGGCGATGGAGACGTGCGAGAACCTCGTCCGGTCGGCCATGCTGCCCGGCATGACGCCGGAGCAGGCGGTCAAGAACGTCATCAAGGCGCTCGGCAAGGGCGTGCTGAAGATCATGTCCAAGATGGGCATCTCCACGGTCTCGAGCTACGCGGCGGCGCAGGCGTTCGAGGCCGTCGGCCTCAGCCAGGAGTTCGTCGACGAGTACTTCACCGGCACGTCGACGATCCTCGGCGGCGTCGGCATCGACGTGATCGCCCGGGAGAACGCCGAGCGGCACGCGAGCGCCTACGGGCAGGACGGCGGGGTGGCGGACGTCCACGAGCGCCTCGCGACCGGCGGGGAGTACCAGTGGCGCCGCGAGGGCCCGCCGCACATGTTCAACCCGCAGACCGTGTTCCGACTGCAGCACGCGACACGCTCCCGCCGGTACGACATCTTCCGCGAGTACTCCAAGGCCGTCGACGACCAGGCCGAGCAGCTCATGACGCTCCGCGGTCTGTTCCGGTTCAAGACGGGGCTCCGACCGTCGGTGCCGCTTGACGAGGTCGAGCCCATCGCCGAGATCGTCAAGCGGTTCAACACCGGGGCGATGAGCTACGGCTCCATCTCCAAGGAGGCCCACGAGACGCTCGCGATCGCGATGAACCGCCTCGGCGGTCGATCCAACACGGGTGAGGGCGGCGAGGACGTCGATCGGCTGCTCGACCCGGAGCGGCGCAGCGCCATCAAGCAGGTGGCGTCCGGACGCTTCGGGGTGACGAGTCTGTACCTGACGCACGCCACGGACATCCAGCTGAAGATGGCGCAGGGCGCGAAGCCGGGCGAGGGCGGGCAGCTGCCGCCGACCAAGGTGTACCCGTGGGTGGCCAGGACCCGGCACGCGACCGCGGGCGTCGGGCTCATCTCGCCGCCGCCGCACCACGACATCTACTCCATCGAGGACCTCAAGCAGCTCATCTTCGACGTGAAGCGGGCGAACCCGTCGGCGCGCGTCCACGTCAAGCTCGTGAGCCAGTCCGGGATCGGCGCGGTCGCCGCGGGGGTGACGAAGGCCCTCGCCGACGTCGTGCTCGTCTCCGGCCACGACGGCGGCACCGGCGCGAGCCCGCTGAACTCGCTCAAGCACGCCGGCACGCCGTGGGAGATCGGCCTCGCCGAGACGCAGCAGACGCTCATGCTCAACAAGATGCGCGACCGGGTGGTCGTCCAGGTCGACGGCCAGATGAAGACCGGCCGCGATGTCCTCGTGGCGGCGCTGCTCGGTGGCGAGGAATACGGCTTCGCGACGGCACCGCTCGTCGTCGAGGGCTGCGTGATGATGCGTGTCTGCCATCTCGACACCTGCCCCGTGGGCGTGGCGACGCAGAACCCGGAGCTCCGCGCGCGCTTCTCGGGCAAGGCGGAGTTCGTGGTCAACTTCTTCGAGTTCCTGGCGCAGGAGGTGCGCGAGTACCTCGCGGAGCTCGGCTTCCGCTCGATCGAGGAGGCCATCGGGCGCACCGAGTTCCTCGACGTCGAGCGCGCCGTGACGCATTGGAAGGCATCAGGCCTCGACCTCGACCCGGTGCTGCGCGGACCGTCGTTCGGCGACGACGAACCCCGCCGCAACCTGCGCGCGCAGGACCACGAGCTCGACGAGCACTTCGACAACCACCTCATCCGCGCCGCCGGCGACGTGCTCGAGCACGGCGGGAGGATCGCCCTCGACCTGCCGATCCGGAACACCGAGCGGGCCGTGGGAACCATGCTCGGACACGAGGTCACGGTGCGTCACGGCGAGCACGGCCTGCCCGCCGGCTCCATCGAGGTGACCCTCCGCGGGTCCGCCGGGCAGTCGCTCGGGGCGTTCCTCCCGGCCGGGATCCGACTGCGGCTCATCGGCGACAGCAACGACTACGTCGGCAAGGGGCTGTCCGGCGGGGAGATCGTCGTGCGTCCACCGGAGGATGCCGGGTTCGTGGCGTCCGAGAACGTCATCGCCGGCAACGTGATCGGCTACGGGGCGACCCAGGGCTCGATGTTCATCTCGGGCGTCGTCGGCGAACGGTTCCTCGTGCGCAACTCCGGCGCGACCGCTGTGGTCGAGGGCGTCGGCGACCACGCGCTCGAGTACATGACCGGTGGTCTGGCGCTCATCCTCGGCGAGACGGGCCGGAATCTCGGCGCCGGGATGTCGGGAGGCACGGCCTACGTCCGCGGACTGCGTCCCGAGGACGTCAACCAGGACGCGCTCACCGCCGGGGAGCTGCTGCTCAGCCCCCTCGGCAGCGCCGACGTCGAGATCGTCACGGACCTCCTCGAGCGCCACGCGGCCGAGACCGGATCGGAGCTCGCCGCCGCGATCCTGGCGGATCCCGAGCAGGAGCTCGCGTCGTTCGTCAAAGTGCTGCCCCGCGACTACGCGGCCGTGCTGCAGACCCGTCAGGCGGCCGTCGACGAGGGGCTGGACCCCGACGGCGACGTCGTGTGGAACCGCATCCTCGAGGTGACCGGTGGCTGAGCGCCTCCGCGTGACCGACCCTGCCGTGCCCATCAACTCCGTGGAGGTGCCCCGTGGCTGACCCCAAGGGCTTCCTGAAGGTCCAGGAACGCGAACTGCCGAAGCGCCGGCCCGTGCCCGTGCGGCTCATGGACTGGAAAGAGGTCTACGAGCAGCAGGAGCCGGGCGTGCTCCGACGTCAGGCGGGCCGCTGCATGGACTGCGGTGTGCCGTTCTGCCACCAGGGCTGCCCGCTCGGGAACCTGATCCCGGAGTGGAACGACCTGATGTGGCGGGGGGAGGGCCGGCAGGCGATCGAACGGCTCCACGCGACCAACAACTTCCCGGAGTTCACCGGTCGGCTCTGCCCGGCACCGTGCGAGTCGTCCTGCGTGCTCGGCATCAACCAGCCGCCCGTGACCATCAAGCAGGTCGAGGTCTCGATCATCGACCAGGCGTTCCAGAACGGCTGGGTCACGCCGCACCCGCCGGAGCGCCTCACCGGCAAGACCGTCGCGGTCGTCGGGTCCGGTCCGGCCGGACTGGCCGCCGCCCAGCAGCTTACGCGCGCCGGCCACACGGTGGCGGTGTTCGAGCGGGACGATCGGATCGGCGGCCTCCTCCGCTACGGCATCCCGGACTTCAAGATGGAGAAGCGTCAGATCGATGCGCGCCTGGCGCAGATGCAGGCGGAGGGCACCCGGTTCCGTGCGGGCGTCGAGATCGGGGTGGACATCGCCTGGGACGACCTGAAGAGCCGCTACGACGCGGTCGTCGTCGCCACCGGCGCGACGGTGCCGCGCGATCTCGCGATCCCGGGCCGCGACCTGGCAGGTGTGCACTACGCCATGGAGTATCTGGTGCAGCAGAACCGGGCCGGCGCGGGGACGAGGGTCGACAACCAGATCACCGCCGAGGGCAGGCACGTCGTCGTCATCGGCGGCGGCGACACCGGTGCGGACTGCATCGGGACGGCGCACCGTCAGGGCGCGATCAGCGTCACGAACCTCGCCATCGGCAAGCAGCCGCCGCCGGAGCGCCCGGAGAACCAGCCGTGGCCGATGTACCCGACGGTCTTCGAGGTCTCGACCGCGCACGAGGAGGGCGGCGAACGCCACTTCCTGGCGTCCACGGTCGAGTTCCTGGCGAACGAGGCCGGTGAGGTGCGCGCGCTGCGGGTCGCGGAGACCGAGTACCTGGACGGCCGCAGGGTCCCCAGGTCCGGGACCGAGCGGGAGATCCCGGCGGATCTCGTCCTCATCGCGATGGGCTTCACCGGTCCCGAGTCCGAGACGCTCGCACCGCAGCTCGGCCTGCCGTTCGCGCCGAACGGCGTGCTCGAGCGCGGAGCCGACTACACGACGAACGAACCCGGCGTCTTCGTCGCCGGCGACGCCGGCCGCGGCCAGTCGCTCATCGTGTGGGCGATCGCCGAGGGGCGCGCCGTCGCCGCCGCCGTCGACCGCTACCTGGAGGGGACGACGAGCCTGCCGGCACCGGTCACGGCGACGGACCGCGCGTTGACCGTCTGACGTCGGCACCATCAGTCGCTAGGCTGCTGGTGGCTCGTGAAGCGCTCCGGTCCTGCCGGATCGCGCAGCCGGACCCGGCCGGACCCGATCATCCTGGCCCCATCAACCATCGTTAGGAATCCATTGAGACGCGCAAAGATCGTTTCGACGCTCGGGCCGGCCACGTCGGACTACGAGACCGTCAAGGAGATCATCCAATCCGGCGTGGACGTCGCCCGCCTGAACCTCAGCCACGGCGACTACAGCGTGCACGAGGGCAACTACGAGAACGTGCGCCGCGCTGCCGCCGAGCTCGGCAAGCCGGTCGCGATCCTCGTGGATCTGCAGGGCCCCAAGATCCGACTCGGACGCTTCGCGGACGGCCCGCACGATCTTGCCGTCGGCGACATCTTCACGATCACCACGGAGGAGATCGCGGGCTCGAAGGAGATCTGCGGCACGACCTTCAAGGGTCTCCCGAACGACGTCAAGCCCGGCGACCCGCTGCTCATCGACGATGGCCGGGTGCGTCTGCGCGTGCTCGACAGCGACGGCATCCGAGTCCGGACCGAGGTCGTCGTCGCCGGGACCGTCTCGAACAACAAGGGCATCAACCTGCCCGGCGTCGCCGTGAACGTCCCCGCGCTGAGCGAGAAGGACGAGGCGGATCTGCGCTGGGCCATCCGGCAGGGCGCGGACCTCATCGCGCTGTCGTTCGTCCGCAGCGCCTCCGACGTCGACCGCGCCCACGAGATCATGGCGGAGGAGGGGCGCAAGCTCCCCGTCATCGCCAAGATCGAGAAGCCCCAGGCCGTCGACGCGCTCGAGGAGATCATCGACGCGTTCGACTCGATCATGGTCGCCCGCGGCGACCTCGGCGTCGAGCTCCCGCTCGAGGCCGTGCCGATCGTGCAGAAGCGCGCCGTCGAGCTGTCCCGCCGCATGGCGAAGCCGGTCATCGTGGCGACGCAGATGCTCGAGTCGATGATCTCCAGCCCGATCCCGACGCGCGCCGAGACCTCCGACGTCGCGAACGCCGTCCTCGACGGCGCGGACGCGGTGATGCTCTCCGGCGAGACCAGCGTCGGCGCCTACCCGGTGCAGACCGTGCGGACGATGGCCCGCATCATCGAGTCGACGGAGGACCACGGGCTCGAGCGCATCGCGCCGCTCGGCACGAAGCCCCGCACGCTCGGCGGGGCGATCACCCTCGCCGCCGTCGAGATCGCCGAGTTCACCGAGGCGTCCTACCTCGTCGTCTTCACCGAGTCTGGGGACTCCGCACGCCGCATGTCGCGCCTGCGCCACGGCCTCCCGATCGTCGCCCTGACCCCGAACGAGGCGACACGCCGTCGCATGGCCCTGACCTGGGGCGTGCGCTCGTTCCTCGTGGACCGGATGAAGCACACCGACGAGCTGTTCGGCCAGGTGGACGACATCCTGATCGACAACGGTCTCGCCTCCGCCGGCGACCGCGTCATCGTCACCGCCGGGTCCCCTCCTGGGCTTCCCGGGTCGACGAACGACCTCCGCGTGCACCGCGTGGGCGACGCCCACGCTGAGGCGGCACCCGCCTACGCTCGGAGCTGACCGACGCCATCGGAACGGGAGGGACGGCGCATGTCCTCGACGTCACCTCGCGCTGCCGACCACCGCCGGTGGCGGCAGTACCTGGCCGACGAACGTGCCGAGGGGGCCGTGTACCGGAACCTCGCGGCACGTCGGACCGGTGAGGAGCGGGAGATCCTTCTCGCCCTCGCCGACGCCGAGGGCCGTCACGAGCAGCATTGGCTCGAGCTCCTCGGCGACGAGGTGGGACGGCCGATCCGGGGGGATCTGCGCACCAGGATCCTGGCCGGCCTGGCCAAGCGGTTCGGATCGGTGTTCGTGCTCGCGCTCATGCAGCGCGCGGAGGACCGGTCCCCGTACGCCGGGGACGTCGACGCGCCCCCGGCGATGGCCGCGGACGAGCGGATCCACGGCGAGGTCGTCCGTGGGCTCGCGAACCGAGGCCGTATGCGTCTGTCGGGCACCTTCCGCGCGGCGATCTTCGGGGCGAACGATGGGCTCGTGTCGAACCTGGCCCTCATCATCGGCATCAGCGCCTCCGGCGCGGACCGGCACATCGTGCTGCTGAGCGGCGTCGCGGGTCTCCTGGCCGGTGCGCTGTCGATGGGGGCCGGGGAGTACGTGTCCGTGCGGTCCCAGCGGGAACTGCTCGAGGCGTCGACGCCGCACCCCGACGCCGGAAGCGCGGTCGTCGACCTCGACGTCGATGCGAACGAGCTCGCGCTGGTCTACCGCGCCCGGGGGATGGACGAGGACGAGGCCGAGCAGCACGCGCGGGAGATCATCGCCGGTCTGCATCTGTCCGCCGAGCCCGCGGCCACGGGGAGCGACGAGGCGGTGCCCGACCAGCATGTCGCCGTCGGCACCGGCATGAGTGCCGCGATCTCGAGTTTCTGCTTCTTCGCGTCCGGCGCCGTCATCCCCGTGCTGCCGTACCTCCTCGGCCTCGGCGGCTGGGCCGCGCTCGTCGTCGCGGCGGTGCTCGTCGGTGTCGCGCTGCTCGCGTCCGGCGCGGTCGTCGGAGTCCTGTCCGGCGCCTCCCCGGCCAGGCGCGCGCTGCGGCAGCTCGCAATCGGGTTCGGAGCGGCTGCGGTCACGTACGTTCTCGGCCTGCTGTTCGGCACCGTCGGCATCTGACGGCGCGAGCGCCGGCGCTTCACGTGCGGGCGTCGGTCCGAGCGGGCAGCAGCAGGAGCGCAGCGGCACCGGCCGCCACGAGGACGGCGCCGGCGAGGACCACGAACACGGCGACGGCGGCGGTCGGGGCGACGAGCACCGCGACCCCGGCGGCGAGGGACAGCATGCCGCTGGCGATCGTCGGGATGCGCGACGATCCCGGGTGGCCGGTGACGGCGCCGACGAGCGCGACCGTGCCCTCGGCGAGGAGACTCCCGCCGGCGAGGGCGGCAAGGAGCACCAGCGGAGCCACCTGGTCCACCAGGCAGACGAGCCCGGCGCCGGCGACGAGCACCCCGACCGCCCCGGCGGTCCACCGCCAGAGCGCGGCCGTGCCGTGCCCGCGCACCGCGGCGAAGGCGCGGAGGGCGCCGGCGGCGACGAGGTAGACGCCGAACACGAGCGCCACGACCACCAGGGACGGCCGCGGCCAGAGGATCGCGACGAGCCCCAGGCTGACCGCGACGACCGCGGTCGCAATGACGAAGACGCGGAACGTCCGGACGGCGCGCGAGTCCACGATGTTCCTCCCTGGACGACCGGGCACGGACGAGCCGGTTCCATCAACGGTACGGTCCGCATGCCCGCCGATGCCCAGGGCGTGCTCAGGAGCGCGCGGTCGTCCTCGCGCGGTGCCGCTTACGGCCACCCTCGGCGGCCCGATCGTGCTGGTACGGTGGCGGGGAAGCGAGTGTGGTGGAATGGCAGACACGGAGCACTCAAAATGCTCTGCCTCACGGCGTGCGGGTTCGAGTCCCGCCACTCGTACCGTCCTGTAGGCTGCTGGTCGTGAGTGACACAGAAGCAACTGCAACCGCACCCCGTCGCGTCGTCGTCGCGGAGGACGAGTCGCTCATCCGTCTCGACATCGTCGAGATCCTCCGGGATGCCGGCTTCGACGTCGTGGGAGAGGCCGGCGACGGCGAGACCGCGGTCGCCCTCGCGACCGACCTGCGGCCGGATCTGGTGATCATGGACGTCAAGATGCCCCAGCTCGACGGCATCTCCGCGGCCGAGCGCCTCTCGAAGAACCACATCGCCCCGGTCGTCCTGCTCACCGCGTTCAGCCAGAAGGAACTCGTCGAGCGCGCGACCGAGGCGGGCGCCCTCGCCTACGTCGTCAAGCCGTTCACGCCGAACGACCTCCTCCCCGCCATCGAGATCGCGCTGTCGCGCTACCAGCAGATCATCACGCTGGAGGCCGAGGTCGCGGATCTCGTCGAGCGTTTCGAGACGCGCAAGCTCGTCGACCGCGCCAAGGGACTCCTCAACGAGAAGATGGGCCTCACCGAGCCCGAGGCATTCCGGTGGATCCAGAAGGCCTCGATGGATCGCCGCCTCACCATGCACGATGTCGCGAAGGCGATCATCGAGCAGCTCAGCGCCAAGAAGTAGGGCCCTGCCCCCGGCCCTCGAGCCCCCGTCCACACTGACGCCGTCCACGCTGCCCCGGCCACACTGACCCGTCCACGCTGACCCGGCCACACTGCCGAGGAGTCAGAAATCGTCGCGTGGCCCTCCGGAACGCGACGATTTCCGACTCCTCGAGGGGCGCGAGGGTGCGCGAGGGGCGTGAGGGGGCGCGCGGGGCGCGCGCAGCGCGCCCGCGGGCTACCGGTCGCGCAGGAGGTTCGTGATCCGAACGGTCGAGAGGCGGCGGCCGTCGTCATCGGCGAGCACGATCTCGTGCGTGGTGAGCGTCCTCCCGAGGTGCAGCGCCGTGCATGTGCCGGTCACCGTGCCGGACGTGGCGCTCCGCGAGTGGGAGGCGCTCAGCTCGATGCCGACGGCGAAGCGCCCGGCACCGGCGTGCACGTTCGCGGCCATCGACCCGAGGCTCTCGGCGAGCACGACGAACGCGCCGCCGTGCAGGATCCCCATGGGCTGCGTGTTGCCCTCGACCGGCATCGTGCCGACGGCCCGGTCGGCGCTCAGCTCCGTGATGCGGATGCCCATGGTCTCGGCAAGGGCGCCTGCGCCGCGCTCGTGCAGGAACGCGATGCCCTCGGCCGAGCCACCGGTCCCGGTGTGGCCGGCCTCGTCGGCGCCCGTGTGCACGGCGGCCTCGTCGGTGTCGGTCACGGTGCCTCCTGCGTTCGTCGTCGATGCCGTGCCGGCCCCCGCCGTGCCGCCCCCCGCCGAGCCGGTCGGTGCCGTCAGTGCGCGCCGATAGTCTGACTGGGTGTCGGACTCCGAAAAGCCTACCCTCCTGGTCATCGACGGACACTCGTTGGCGTTCCGGGCGTTCTACGCGTTGCCGCTCGACAGCTTCGTGAACCGCGAGGGGCAGCACACGAATGCCATCCACGGGTTCATCTCGATGCTGCTCATGCTGCTCCAGCGTGAGAAGCCGACGCATCTCGCCGTCGCGTTCGACCTCTCGCGGTTCTCGTTCCGCACCCGGGAGTACGCCGAGTACAAGGGCACCCGCTCCGAGACGCCGCCGGAGTTCAAGGGGCAGATCCCGCTCCTGCAGGAGGCCCTGCACGCCATGGGCATCACGACGGTCACCAAGGAGGACTACGAGGCCGACGACGTCCTCGCCACGCTCTCGCTCCAGGGCGCCGAGCAGGGGTTCCAGGTGTACGTCGTCTCCGGCGACCGCGACGCGATCCAGCTCGTGGACGATCGCGTGACCCTGCTGTACCCGTCGGTGCGGGGTGTGTCCGAGCTGACGCGCTACGACCGCGACAAGGTGTACGAGCGGTACGGCATCGAGCCCCACCAGTACCCGGACGTCGCGGCGCTCGTCGGCGAGACCAGCGACAACCTCATCGGCATCGACAAGGTCGGCGAGAAGACTGCCGTGAAGTGGATCACCCGGTTCGGCTCGCTGGAGGAGGTCCTCGCGCACGCGGACGAGATCACGGGGGTCGTCGGCAACAACCTCCGCGAACAGCGGGACCGCGCGATCCGCAACCGCGCGCTGAACCGCCTGGTCCGGGACGTCGAGCTGCCGGTCGGCCCCGCCGACCTGGCACGTCGCCCGGTCGACGAGGACGCGGTCCGCGAGCTCTTCGCGAGGCTGCAGTTCCGGACCCTGCTCGACCGGGTGCTGACGATCGCGGGCACCGGCGAGTCGACCGAGGCGTCGGCCGCTCCCGAGCGGACCGGGCCGACGATCCCACCCGTGCACACCCTGATCGACGAGGAGCTCGGTCACTGGCTCGAGCAGAAGGCCGACGACGCGCCGAACGGGTTCGGGGTCGCCGTGGAGACCATCGACGGGCGGCTCACCGCCATCGGCATCGCGACGCACGACGACTCCGTCATGGTGCCGGGCGGCAGCGGCATGCTGGACTACGACCAGCTGCAGGTCTGGCTCGCCGGCGAGGCCCCGAAGCACTTCCACAACGCGAAGGCGGCGCTGCAGGCGCTCGGCACGGCCGGGTTCGCCGTGAATGGGATCGCGGGGGACGCCCGCATCATGGGCTGGCTCGCGAACCCCGCGAAGCAGGGGCAGCCGCTCGACGACCTCGTCGACGCCGAGCTCGGGGAATCGTTGCCGACCGGGGACCCGAACCAGCTCGTCCCGGAGTCGGAGCCGACGTCGGTCGCGACCCTGGCGTGGTATGTCCTCCGGGTGACGACGGCGCTCCGCTCGCGGATCGACCCGAGCTCGCTGCGGGTCCTCGACGACATCGAGCTGCCGCTCGTGCCGGTGCTCGCCGGCATGGAGACGCTCGGCGTGTCCATGGACCACGACGTGCTCGCCGACCTCTCCGCCGAACTCGGTGACCGGGCGGCGCAGCTTGCCCAGCAGGCGTTCGCGGAGATCGGGCACGAGGTCAACCTCGGATCCCCGAAGCAGCTGCAGGAGGTCCTGTTCACCGAGCTCGCGATGCCGAAGACCCGGAAGACGAAGACCGGGTTCTCGACGGACGCCGCGTCGCTCGCCGACCTGCAGGACCAGCACCCGCACCCGTTCCTCGGGCTGCTCCTCCAGCACCGTGACGCCACGAAGCTCCGGCAGATCGTGGACACGCTCGACCTGGCGGTGGTCGACGGCCGGGTCCACACCACCTACGAGCAGACCGGCACGAGCACCGGCCGGATCTCGTCGACGGATCCGAACCTCCAGAACATCCCCGTCAAGACCGCGGTCGGGCGTCGGATCCGCTCCGCGTTCTCGGTCGCCGCGCCGTACACGACACTCCTCACCGCCGACTACTCGCAGATCGAGATGCGGATCATGGCGCACCTGTCCGGCGACCCCGGTCTGATCCAGGCGTTCAAGGAGGGCGAGGACCTGCATCGCTTCGTCGGCGCGCGCGTGTTCGGCGTCGAGCCGTCCGATGTGACGCCGGAGATGCGGACGAAGGTGAAGGCGATGTCGTACGGGCTCGCGTACGGACTCAGCGCGTTCGGCCTGTCCAAGCAGCTCCGCATCGACCAAAAAGAGGCCCGCGGCCTCATGACGGAGTACTTTGCCCGCTTCGGCGCGGTCCGCGACTACCTCCGGAACGTCGTCGAGCAGGCGCGCACGGACGGGTACACGGAGACGATCTTCGGCCGTCGCCGGCCCTTCGCCGACCTCACCAGCCCGAATCGGGTCCTCCGCGAGAACGCGGAGCGGGCCGCGCTCAACGCGCCGATCCAGGGTTCGGCGGCAGACATCATGAAGATCGCGATGCTCGGCGTCGCGGACGACCTGACGTCCGGCGGGCACGAGTCCCACCTGCTGCTCCAGGTGCACGACGAGCTCATCCTGGAGGTCGCGCCTGGCGAGGAGGCCGCCGTGGAGGAGATCGTGCGCCGTCGCATGGGCGGCGCCGCGGAGCTCACCGTGCCGCTCGAGGTCCAGGTGGGCACGGGGCGCAACTGGGAGGACGCCGCGCACTGACGCCGCGTAAGGACGCAGTGCAAGGACGCCGGGCAAGGATGCCGGGCACTGACGCCGGGCGCTGACGCCGGGCAGCCGCGGCATGCGCCCGCGCCGGACGGCAGGCCCCCGGCACGGGTGCGGCCGGCGGCGCGGGTGTCGGCATCGGCATCGGCATCGGCATCGGTGGATAGGGTCGACCCCATGACCGACGATCAGCCCATGCGCACCCCGTCCGCCGTCGACCGCGTGGCCGAGGACTGGGTCTCGACGCTCGTCGACCTCGATCCGACCGTGGCGACCTGGCTCGGGGTGCCGGGGCGCACCGGCGAGTACGGCGACATGTCGCCGGCGGGTGCCGAGGCGTACGCGGCGGCCGCGCGTGCGACCCGGCAGGCCCTGGCGGCGGCGCAGCCGGTGGACGCGGTGGACGAGGTTACGAAGACCGACTTGACCGCCGAGCTGGACCTGGACCTGGAGTCGCACGAGCGGCGGCTGCACCTCCGCGACCTTAACGTCATCGTGAGCCCGGCGCAGGCGCTCCGCGACACCCTCGATCTCATGCCGACCGCCGCGGCGTCCGACTGGGCTGACATCGCCGCCCGGCTGGCGAACCTCCCCGGCGCCCTCGAGGGGTACCGCGAGACCCTGCTGCAGGGCACGCGCGACGGCGTCGTCCCCGCGAAGCGGCAGGTCGCGGCGGTCGCCGAGCAGGCGGCCCGCAACGCGCGGCCCGGCGGCTTCTTCGACGAGCTCGCCGCCGGCGCCACGCTGGAGGGCGCACAGAGCCTCCCGGAGTCGCTGCGGACTGACCTGACCCGCGGGGCGGAGCTCGCGGCGGCCGCGTACCGGTCGTTCGGGCGGTTCCTGGAGCACGAGCTGCTGCCGCTGGCGACCCCGGTCGACGCGGTGGGGCGGGAGGCGTACGAGCTGCACTCGCGGCGGTTCCTCGGCGCGCGGGTGGACCTGGACGAGACGTACGAGTGGGGCATCGAGGAGCTCGCCCGGATGCGCGAGGAGCAGGAGCGGATCGCCGACCGGATCGAGCCCGGCGCCTCCGTCGCCCGTGCGATAGAGATGCTCGACACCGACCCGTCGCGCCTCCTGCACGGCACGGATGCGCTTCGCGCGTGGATGCAGGAGACCGCCGATGCGGCGGTCGACGCCCTCGCCGGCACCGCGTTCGACATCCCGGACCCGATGCGCCGGATCGAGTGCCGCATCGCCCCGACGCATGACGGCGGGATCTACTACTCCGGACCCAGCGCCGACTTCTCGCGCCCTGGCCGCATGTGGTGGTCCGTGCCGGAGGGCGTCTCCGAGTTCGCGACCTGGCGCGAGAAGACGACCGTGTACCACGAGGGCGTCCCGGGCCACCACCTGCAGATCAGTCAGGCGGTGCACAACCGCGGGCAGCTCAACACCTGGCGCCGACAGCTCGCGGGCCCGTCCGGCCACGCGGAGGGCTGGGCCCTGTACGCCGAGCGGCTCATGGAGCAGCTCGGGCACCTTGATGACGACGGCGACCGCCTCGGGATGCTCGACGGGCAGCGCATGCGCGCCGCGCGGGTGGTGCTGGACATCGGCGTCCACCTGCAGAAGACGAACCCGGACGGCGGCGGGTGGACCTACGAGTACGCCCTGGACTTCATGCGCGCCAACGTCAACATGGACGATGCCGTCATCCGGTTCGAGGTCGACCGGTACTTCGGATGGCCGGGGCAGGCTCCGTCGTACAAGGTCGGGCAGCGGGTGTGGGAGTCGATCCGGGACGAGCTCGCGGCGCGCGAGGGCGCGGCGTTCGACCTGCGCGCCTTCCACCGCGATGCGCTCGCGCTCGGCGGCGTCGGGCTCGACACGCTCCGCACCGCGATCCTCGGCTGAGCGGGGAATGGTGCGTTCCACGCCGGTGTTGGAGGTGTGACACGCGTGAGCGAGCGGCGTCTTGTCTGCCCGTGCAGCGAGCCGTTAGACTAGTGCGGCGCAAACCGCGCCCACCACCCATTCCGCCATGGCGATAGCCACTGTTCCCGGAGCCTCCTCCGGGACGATCGCCCTGGCCCGATCAGTGCCCATCGGAGCAATTCCTACATGACAACCACCACGACCAAGGCTCCTAAGCAGGTCGCCATCAACGACATCGGTTCGGCTGATGACTTCCTGGCCGAGGTCGAGAAGACCCTGAAGTTCTTCAACGACGGAGACCTCATCTCCGGCACCGTCGTGAAGATCGACCGCGACGAGGTCCTCCTCGACGTCGGTTACAAGACGGAGGGTGTGATCCCCTCCCGCGAGCTCTCGATCAAGCACGACGTCGACCCCAACGAGGTCGTCGAGGTCGGCGACAGCGTCGAGGCCCTCGTTCTCCAGAAGGAGGACAAGGAAGGCCGCCTCATCCTGTCCAAGAAGCGCGCACAGTACGAGCGCGCATGGGGTGACGTCGAGAAGATCAAGGAGTCCGACGGCGTCGTGACCGGCACGGTCATCGAGGTCGTCAAGGGCGGGCTCATCGTCGACATCGGCCTCCGCGGCTTCCTCCCGGCCTCGCTCATCGAGCTGCGCCGTGTCCGCGACCTCACGCCGTACCTCGGCCAGGAGATCGAGGCGAAGATCCTCGAGCTCGACAAGAACCGCAACAACGTGGTCCTGTCGCGCCGTGCGCTCCTCGAGCAGACGCAGTCCGAGTCCCGGACCACGTTCCTCAACAACCTCCACAAGGGCCAGGTCCGCAAGGGCATCGTCTCGTCGATCGTCAACTTCGGCGCGTTCGTCGACCTCGGCGGCGTCGACGGTCTCGTCCACGTCTCCGAGCTCAGCTGGAAGCACATCGAGCACGCCAGCGAGGTCGTCGAGGTGGGCCAGGAGGTCACCGTCGAGATCCTCGAGGTGGACCTCGAGCGCGAGCGCGTGTCGCTGTCGCTCAAGGCGACGCAGGAGGACCCGTGGCAGGTCTTCGCCCGCACCCACGCGATCGGGCAGGTCGCCCCGGGCAAGGTGACGAAGCTCGTTCCGTTCGGCGCCTTCGTCCGCGTCGCGGACGGCATCGAGGGTCTCGTCCACATCTCGGAGCTCTCGAACAAGCACGTCGAGCTCGCCGAGCAGGTCGTCTCCGTCGGTGACGAGGTCTTCGTGAAGATCATCGACATCGATCTCGACCGCCGTCGCATCTCGCTCAGCCTCAAGCAGGCGAACGAGGGCGTCGACCCCGAGGGCGACGAGTTCGACCCGGCGCTCTACGGCATGCCGACCGAGTACGACGAAAAGGGCGACTACAAGTACCCGGAGGGCTTCGACCCGGAGACCAACGAGTGGCGCGAGGGCTTCGAGACCCAGCGCGACGCGTGGGAGAAGGAGTACGCCGCTGCTCAGGGCCGCTGGGAGGCGCACAAGAAGCAGGTCGCCGCGTCGCTCGTCGAGGACGCCACGCCGTTCGAGGCTCCGACCGCCTCGGCCGCGTCCTCGTCGTTCTCGAGCGAGGCCGCCGGTCAGGGCACGCTGGCCGACGACGCGTCGCTCGCCGCGCTCCGCGAGAAGCTCAGCAGCACGAACTGAGTCACTGCTCGCTGAGCGATCAGCGGCAGGTCCGGAAAGCCCGGCACCCCTTGCGGGTGCCGGGCTTCTCGGCTTTGTGAGGATCGGCGCAACCTCGCCTCCAGGTTCTGGTCCCGGGGAGGACCGCCGCTAGTCTGATCGGGTGCGGATCATCGGGCTGACGGGCGGCATCGGAGCGGGCAAGTCGACGGTCGCCGCACGGTGGGCCGAGCACGGGGCGGTGATCGTCGACGCGGACAAGCTCGCGCGCGAGGCCGTGGCACCCGGGAGCGCGGGGCTCGCCGCCGTCGCCGGACGCTTCGGTCCCGCGGTCATCAGCGCGGACGGTTCCCTCGATCGCCAGGCGCTCGGCAGCATCGTGTTCGCCGACCGCAGCGCGCTGGCCGACCTCAACGCGATCACTCACCCCGCGGTATGGCGGCTCGCCACGGAGCGGTTCGCCGCCGCCGAGGCCGCCGACCCCGATGCCGTGGTGGTCTACGACGTCCCGCTCCTCGCCGAGGCGCAGGAGGGTCGTCCGCTGCGGTTCGATGCGGTGGTCGTCGTCGACGCTCCCGCCGAGCAGCGGATCGAGCGTCTCGTGACCCACCGCGCCATGGACCGCGCCGAGGCGCAGCGACGCGTCCGCGCGCAGGCCTCGGACGCCGAGCGACTCGCGCTGGCAGACCATGTCGTCGACGCGACGGGTGCTCTCGAGGAGACCATCCGATCGGCGGATGCGGTGTGGCAGACCCTGACGGCATCCTGATCGCATGCTTCGCACCGATCGGCCCGCGACGCCGCCGCACGCCGGGGCACGGCCGCGCCGCGCGGGCATGCGGCGGACCGCGATGCCCGTCGTCGCGGCCCTCCTCGTCGCCGTCTGCGTGCTGGTGTCGGGAGGCGCGACCGCCGTTGCCGGTCACACGTCTGACGGCGGTGTCTCCCAGGGGATGTCCGGGCAGGCCGGACAGGCGTCCCATGCCGCAGCGGGCCGATCGCACCTGCTGCAGGCGGGG